>ERZ1740067.8-NODE-8-length-241903-cov-11.015464_pt1 | contig 241903 bp, 214 predicted proteins | sample MGYA00581736_ERZ1740067 | MGnify/ENA primary metagenome ERZ1740067 (study PRJEB43018, sample SAMN04849236) | marine metagenome | isolation source: floating plastic debris | place: Pacific Ocean | collected 2008-08-27 | study: EMG produced TPA metagenomics assembly...
CACCGGAATTAAAATGAAATACATTCTCAAGAGCATGTACAATCTCTTTAACACTGACCTTGCCCTGATTTATTGCCCTACTGCTTTTAAGTGCATATGCCAATTCCGTCATATCAGTTTTACTGGCTGTCCAATTCAGCCTGTTTGAAAAAATGATTTTGTATCCATTAAGCTGGCCTATATTTTTTAACCTAAAATCTAAATATGATATCAATTTTCGATTGGCAGTTAACTTAGCCAACAATAGGTCATGCGAAGTGCTGAAATCTGGATCTCTAAAATAATATTTGGCGTGTGTGATATTGAATTCGTTGAAATATTCACGAGTAAAATAATGGTCATCCAGATAATCTTTTCCTTGATCGATGTATTGAATGAAGTCTAAATTTTGCGAGAAGAAGGTATTCAGTTTCTTAAGCTTCCTACTTGTATACTTTTTCTTACTGGCATCATCTCCTTTTGGAAAGTTTACCTCGAATGACTTTAATTCAAAAAAGTACACAAGATTACTTAGAGGTACCTGTTTGGTACTTTTAAAAAAATAAATCTCATTCTCTGTACTTGAAAATGTTTCTTTGGAAACATAGCGTTTCATTTTGGTCAAGAGGTTTCGACAAAGCACAATGGAGAGATCACACCTTTTGACCATATCTCCGGTTATTGATTCAATTCTAGCTAATTCTTCTGAAAGTTCTTGAGATAGTAGTTGTAGTTCCATAAGCTGACCTTTAAGCGTTAGTAACCATTGTAGGTCAAAGCAATATTGAATTGGGGCTATGCTTTATCTAAAGGTCAGACCATATTAAAAATAAGCATCAATTATTGTGCCTTATTTCTTGTTAATTATAAAAGCTATAACAATAAAGGAAAACATGAAAACCATACTAAGCGAATGGCTTGTTCTAATGAGCAAAATTCCTAAAAATGGTATTTTCTAATAGGGATTGACCGAAAATGAGGTTATTTGACCCAAAAAATGTTAAAATTTCAATTTTAACAAAAAAGTGTGCAGAAAGTGTGCAGAAAAAAAGGCTTCCAAAAGTGCGAACTCTCGGAAGCCTTGCTATTACTGGCGGTCTGGACGGGACTCGAACCCGCGACCCCCTGCGTGACAGGCAGGTATTCTAACCAACTGAACTACCAGACCAATGATTTTATCGTGTGCAGACTCTAGCCACAGCTAGATTCAAATCTTGTTCAAATGCTTTGAATAAAGCGAGTGCAAATATACACCCTCATTCGTATTGAACAAAAATTTTTAAAAGAAACCTTTGGGTCAAACGAACTTTTGGCGCTCTATCATAAAGGTATTCAGTAACTGGGAAAAATCAGAACGTATATCCACTCCCATATATTTTATTTTGTACTGTGCGCAGGTGAGCATCAGCTCATTTTGATAGGCTAACACCTGCTTTTCATAGGCTTTTTTCACATTTTCGGCATAGAGGTCGATATGTTGGGCACTTTCTACATCGATATACCGTTTCGGAGTATTGTCAAAATCAAATTTAATCTCATGTGTATGGTCCAATAAATGAAAAAGGACTACTGCATGTTTATTGTACTTAAGATGGCGAAGGGCTTCGAACAAACGGTCTCTTTCTGTTTCTGTCTGGAACATATCTGAAAACAAAAAAATCAGACTTCGTCTGCGTATTTTTTCTGCAATTTGGTGTAAATATGTGTAAGTTTTTGTGTTCCCAGAACTGGTGTTTTTCTTACTGACAGCGTTAAGTTGTGCATAAAGCATCTGAAAATGACGTTCACTACTTTTCTCCTCAGTATAAAAGGAGTAGGTGTCTGAATAAATACTGAGACCGACTGCATCTCTTTGTCTTTTAAGCATTTGCATTAAAGCGGCAATGGCGAGAACACCAAAACCAATTTTATTCAAATGTTGGATATCAAGTTTCTCGATTTCTGGATAATACATTGAAGCGGAATTATCCAGAATCATGTGGCACCTTAAGTTGGTTTCATCCTCATAACGTTTGGTAAAGAGTTTATCTGTCTTGGCAAAAAGCTTCCAGTCCACATGTTTTGTGCTTTCCCCAGGATTATAGATTTTGTGTTCTGCAAATTCCGCAGAAAATCCATGGAACGGGCTTTTGTGAATTCCACTGATAAAACCTTCAACAATCTGATTGGCAAGAAGCTCAAGATTTTGAAAAAGTTTGGTTTTGGAAAGCTCTGACCTTACATCCATACTTCAATTACGCTCGAAGATAAAATAAAAAAGGCTTGGCATACGCCAAACCTTTCCCAAAGTATGATTTTTAATCAAAGCCTATAATACTGCTTCGATTGCATCTGTATACGCTTTTTTAGGAGATACGCCTACCTGTCGGTTTACGATTTCCCCATCTTTAAAGACAAGTACCGTTGGAATGTTTCTTACTCCGTATTTTGCAGCAAACTGTTGATTTGCATCTACATCTACTTTACCGACCACCGCTTTACCTTCGTATTCGCTACTTACTTCATCAATGATGGGCCCCACCATTCTACAGGGACCACACCAAGCTGCCCAAAAATCGACAACCACCGGTTTATCACTTTTAAGTACTACGTCTTCAAAAGTGGAATCTGTTATTTCTAGTGCCATTGTATTTGATTTATCATTCGCAAAGTTAGTCAAATAATGCCCACATTCCTTACCCGTACCGTATTCGTTTTCATTATTGCGCCATTAGTGTACGTTATGGCTAATCAGTTGAGTTTGTAGTATATATCGTTTTCCTCCAAAACATCCAGCAATTCTGAATTAATCTTCACTTTTTGTTTTCTGCTGGAAAGATTCAACTTTATTTCGTCCTGCATTTCGTAGATAACAAAATTTAGGGGCAAGTCCCCTTTAAAGGTTCTCAACGTATCCTTTAAAGTTTGAATTCGTTTTTCCTGTAAGCGGTCAATGTCCAACTTAATGGTCAGCTTTTTGGCGTAGGCATCCATCACGTCCTGAAGTTGCTTAAAATCATTGTACTGTAGGCGTGGTTCTCCTTTCTTTCCGGTTTCACGATTGACCCATCCTTCCCGTACAAAGGCTTTTAGGTGAACGAATGAATTGATCATCAAGAAGTGTCTGAATTTTAAGTAGTCCTCCCCGAAAATGCGAAATTCAAAAGAATCCATATAATCCTCCAGAGTAAAAGCGGCCCAACCCTTTCCATTTTTGGAAATGCGGTGTTGTACATCGGTAATGACACCGGCGACGCTGAGTTCTCGATTTACATGATTTTCCAGTTGGTTAAATACTGAAACACCACTGTTGCAAAATGAGCTGATCTCTTTCCTGAAATCATCTAATGGATGTCCGGAAATGTATATGCCCACGACTTCCTTTTCTCGACGCAATTTCTCCATGGTGCCCCAATCTTCACAAGGAGGCACTTCTGGTTCCGGAATTTGTACTTCACTGGATTCACCAAAGAGGCTTACTTGTGAGGAGTTTAAGTTTTCCTGATATTTTGCACCATATTTTATCGTTTTTTCCAAGAAACTGATGCCATCTCCATCATGATGGAAATACTGCGCGCGATGGGTATCTGAAAACGAATCGAATCCGCCCGCCAGTGTTAGGTTTTCAAAGGATTTTTTGTTGGCGGCACGCAGGTCCACTCGTTTTGCCAAATCGAAAACGGAACGATATGGACCATTTTTCTTTCTATCCTCCACTATGGTTTCAACAGCAGAGCGCCCAACACCTTTTATGGCACCCATGCCAAATCGGATAGCATTGTTCTTATTAACAGCAAACTTGTAGTAGGATTCGTTGACATCTGGTCCAAGTACCTCCAATCCCATCCGCCTGCATTCTTCCATAAAGAAAGTTACCTGTTTGATGTCGTTCATGTTATTGGACAAAACCGCAGCCATATATTCTGCGGGATAGTGGGCTTTTAGATATGCGGTTTGATAGGCGATTAAAGCATAACAAGTGGAGTGGCTCTTGTTGAAAGCATAGGAGGCGAACGCTTCCCAGTCCTTCCAAATTTTCTCCAATACTTCTCTAGGATGGCCATTTTTTTCCCCACCATCCAGGAACTGCGGTTTCAGTTTTTGTAGTAGTGCAAAAATCTTTTTTCCCATGGCTTTACGGAGCACATCGGCATCGCCCTTGGAGAAACCTGCTATTTTTTGCGACAAGCGCATGACCTGCTCTTGATACACGGTAATGCCATAGGTGTCCTTTAGGTATTCTTCCATCTCTGGAAGGTCATATGCAATTGCTTCCTCCCCATGTTTTCTTGCAATAAAACTAGGGATATACTCCATAGGACCGGGACGATACAGGGCATTCATGGCGATGAGGTCGTCAAAAACGGTAGGCTTAAGGTTTTTCATGTGCTTTTGCATTCCAGGGGATTCATACTGGAATATGCCAACGGTATCCCCCCTTTGGAAAAGTTCATAGGTCTTTTCATCATCTAAAGGAAATTCATCTGGATTGAGTTCCACACCAGAGCGGGCTTTTACTATTTTAACCGTGTCCTTTATCAGGGTCAGGGTTTTCAATCCTAAAAAATCCATTTTTAGGAGTCCGGCATCCTCAACGACCGAGTTGTCAAATTGAGTTACGTATAGGTCGGAATCCTTTGCTGTGGCCACGGGGACAAAATTGGTGATGTCATCAGGGGTGATGATGACCCCGCAGGCGTGTATCCCGGTATTTCTGAGGGAGCCTTCCAGCACTCGCGCCATATTTATCGTTTGCCCTTCAAGGTCGTCCTGTTCTGAAAGATTGAGAAGTTCATGGACTTTTTCCAATTCATCTGAACGGAATTTTTTCTTGAGCTCAGATTCCTCCATGCCAAAAATCTTATGGAGTTTTCCCATGGTGGGAATCAATTTGGCAATCCGGTCCGCATCATTAAGAGGCAGGTCCAAAACCCGTGCTGTATCCCGGATGGAGGATTTAGCAGCCATTGTTCCATAGGTGATGATCTGGGCCACTTGGTTGGCTCCGTATTTGTCAATTACGTAATCCATGACTTTTCCGCGTCCTTCATCGTCAAAGTCGATATCGATGTCGGGCATGGATACCCGGTCTGGATTCAGGAACCGTTCAAAAAGCAAGTCATATTGTAAAGGGTCGATATTGGTTATGCCCAAACAATATGCCACTACGGAGCCCGCGGCGGAACCTCTTCCTGGTCCTACGGAAACTCCCATGTTCCTGGCTTCTCTGATAAAATCCTCAACAATCAGAAAGTATCCAGGATATCCTGAATTCTCGATAGTCTGCAACTCAAAATTGATACGCTCCGTGATTTCTTCCGTGATTTCTACATACCGCTTTTCCGCTCCTTGGTAAGTGATATGCCTCAGATAGGCATTCTCTCCGCGTTTTCCGCCGTCATGGATGTCAGCCTGAACCTGGAATTCCTTTGGGATATCAAATTTTGGGAGCAATACATCCCTGGCCAGTGCAAAAGGCTCAATTTTATCAATGACTTCCTGTATATTGAGTATGGCCTCTGGAAGGTCATTGAACAATGATTTCATTTCCTCAGAAGACTTAAAATAGTATTCTTGATTGGGTAGACCATACCGATACCCACGCCCACGTCCAATAGGGGTGGCCTGTTTTTCTCCGTCTTTTACGCAAAGCAAAATATCATGGGCCTCGGCATCCTTCTTATCACAATAATAGGTGTTGTTCGAGGCAATTAGTTTGACCCCATGTTTTTTGGATAGTTGAACAAGACTTTGGTTAACGCGGTCCTCATCTTCCTGATCATGTCGCATTACTTCAATGTAGAGGTCGTCTTCAAATAAGGATTTCCACCATAGCAAAGCTTCTTCCGCTTGCTTTTCCCCAACGTTTAATAGTTTATTAGGTACTTCTCCATATAGATTTCCGGTAAGTGCGATGATATCCTCTTTATACTGCGCTATGATTTTTTTATCTATGCGAGGAACATAATAAAAGCCCTCGGTATACGCAATGGAAGACATTTTGGCCAGATTGTGATAACCTCTTTTGTTTTTGGCAAGTAGGACAATTTGGTATCCATAGTCCTTTACATTTTTATTGGTATGGTCTTCACACACAAAAAATTCACAACCCAGTATTGGAGTGATTTCTCGTCCATTGGGTGTTTTGCCTTGTGCTTCTAGCTGCTTATTTTCTTCATTAACTGCTTTGTTGTGGTTTCCCACTTCCTTCACAAAATGAAAAGCCCCCATCATATTGGCATGGTCAGTCAGGGCCACTGCGGGCATCCCATGGTTTGCAGCGGCCTTGACCAGACCTTTGATATTCATTGTTGACTGAAGTACGGAAAATTGGGAGTGATTGTGCAAATGCGCAAAGGTGGCATGTGCCAAACTCGCTGCATTGGTATTGATTTCTTCTTGGGATATTTCTCCTGTGGCCGTATTCCAAAGAGAATCCGCAATTTTCTTTGAAGCGGCCTTTAGGTTGATATGTTTGAGCCCGATGAGCTCGATTTCTTTGGGATTGGCTTTGGAGAAATGCTCAAAATAATCGGGTTGTACATCCAATTCTTTTAAAGAATAGTGCTTTTTTCGAACCAACTCCAAAAAACAACGGGTGGTAGCTTCTACGTCCGCAGTGGCATTATGTGCTTCCGCAAATGTTTCCCCAAATAAAAATTCATGCAGTTCGGTAAGTGTGGGCAGCTTGAATTTTCCGCCACGTCCTCCCGGAATTTTGCACAATTCAGCGGTCGCCTCGGTACAGGTATCCAAAACGGGTAATGCTGCCAAGTTGCTGGAAATTCCCAAGCGGTGGAATTCACATCCTAAAATGTTGACATCAAAGTCCACATTTTGGCCAACCACAAACTTGGCTTTAGAAAGCACTTCATTGAAAAGATTTAGAGCTTCTCTCAGGGAAATACCGTCTTGTTCGGCCAAGGCTGTCGAAATCCCATGAATCTGTTCCGCTTCATAGGGAATGTTGAAACCGTCAGGTTGAACCAGCATATCCTTTTGTTCCATCAAATTTCCCATGCCGTCATGCAATTGCCAGGCAATTTGAATGCAGCGTGGCCAGTTGTCAGTATCGGTAATAGGGGCGTCCCATCGTTTGGGAAGACCTGTGGTTTCGGTATCAAAGATTAAGTACATAGCGTCTTTTCTCGTCAGTTCAAACGTGGTTGGAAACCACGCCAAGGTAACAGTTAAAATTAAGTAAGATGTGTGATTTCTGGAAAGGGAGTTGTGAAGAGTTATGAACTAAAAAAGTCAGGATAATCCTGACTTTAGCAATAAAACTCTATTTAATTCAAAAATTTGTTATCGAAACGCCATCTTTGTTGCTCAATCACATTCTTTAAAGGGTTGCCCTCCGGTTAATGTTATTGTAGTATTGCATCCTGTATCTCTTGTATTACATCCCAAAACACCTCCTGAAACGCCTCCCAGAATTCTTCGTGTTTTAAAATTGGATACTACTTTTTTGTTGAGTGCCAATACATTTAAATTTTTTCTTTTCATCTTGTAATAATTTAGGGTTTCTCTAAAGTAAAAAATGAAAGTTTTTTCTTTATTAATTTAGAGTTAAAACGTTCAAAAAGAATATATTAATTAATTGTTAATACTTAAAAAGGGCTGATTTCAACGTTTGGATTACCCTTGGTTTTGGCACCAAAGATGACATAAATACTGCTTTTTCTTTTCAATTTCGGTACCATTGGGAATTGCATCTTGGCGGTTTTTAAAATACTTGGTATGTAATTTCTTAAAAATAGGGTTTTGAGGGGGGCTAACAAGTAAAAAAGCCAAGCAAAGCTTGACTTTTGATTTTTGAAAAAGAGCCTATTCCTTTTACGACTGAATTCGGCTCTCATAGAAGCTAGGCACACGGTGCAATTGGGTCGCTAGGATTTGTCACCATACTATTGCAGCCATTATCTTTTGTATTACATCCTAAAAGACCTCCTGAAACGCCTCCAAGAATTCTTCGTGTTTTAAAATCGGATACTACTTTTTTGTTGAGCGCCAATACATTTAAATTTTTTCTTTTCATGATATAATAATTTAGGATTTATCTAAAGATATTATATGAAAGTTTTTTCTGTATTAATACCAAGTTAAAACTGATTTTAACTTCCTGATTTAACACTATCTTTAACAGTATTCACAGTTTTTAACTCCTTAAAAAGTATTCCATATCGCAACTGTAAAAGTGCTTGACCATACGGCTTATGAAACATCAAGAACTAGAAGAACATTTGTTGAAATTAGCGGAAATTACCGCCGAAAAATATGCTGAAGTAGAACACCTTGGTGTTCTCGCTGGCCAATCGGGTATTGCCATGTTCCATTTTTACTGCGCCAAGTATTTTGATGATGATAGGTTCTCCGAAACTGGCGTTGAAATCATATCGAGCTGTATTGAAAAAATCAATGAGGGGTATTCCTATCCTACTTATTGCACCGGAATTGCTGGATTTGGTTGGGTTTTGCAGCACCTGCTGGACGAGGGCTTTATAGATTTGGATTTGGACGAGCTGCTGTCCCCATTCGATATTTACCTTAAATCCCAAATGCGGTTGGACCTCGAAAATGATTTTTTTGATTTTTTGCACGGGGCGATGGGTTATGGATTTTATTTTTTAAAAAGGATGTTGAGTGAGCATACCTCTGAAGAAATCAAGCAAAAATATACACTTTACCTAGAAGAGTTGATCGATGGTCTGGAGCGCATGTCCAAAAAGGATGCTGGTGGGTTATGGTGGGAATCTATCTTAAACAAAGAGCAAAACAACCGCGGGATCAACCTTAGTTTTTCGCATGGAATGAGCAGTATTGTCTATATTCTATCAAGATTTTATTTTGCTGGGATTTCACAATCCAGGATTAAAACTATTTTAGGTCAAGTTCCAAGTTTTCTGATAAAGCAAAAAAACCCGGGAAAAGATGGTATTTCCCTTTTTCCAAGCTGGATAGAATTGAATAAGCCGTTGGAATACAAAAGCCGTTTGGCCTGGTGCTACGGGGATTTAGGTATTTCATTCGCACTCCAGTGGTTATCCAAAATATTGAACGACAATGAATTATCAGTGATGGCAGAGAAAATTTTGATACATTCGAGTCAAAGAACAGAACCAGAACTGTCATTGGTCAAAGACACTGGTTTCTGCCATGGTTCGTTCGGGAATGCCCAAATCTTTCGGGTGACGGGTTTGCATACAAAGCAGAAAAAACTTCAAGAAGTGGCTGATTTTTGGATGAAAGATGGACTGGCGCAATATACGGGTTCGCCAGAAGAACCCTTTAAACAATGGGTCGCACCGGATAAATCGTGGCGTATGGAATTAAATCTTTTGGAAGGGCTTTCTGGTATTGGTCTGGTGTTGATAGATCATCTGTCCGATAGTCCCAACAATTGGGACGAATGTTTAATGTTGCGATAGCGATATGAGTAAATCAGCGTTTCCATATCAGGCTTTTGAAAATTTTGTTTTGAGGACCCCTTTGCTCCCTTTTCAGTTTTTTCAGGAGTTGACCGCCAAAGAAAGACTTGACGATATCGAACTAAAGCGGGTTTTCTCCATTTCAGTGGTTCAGGAAGCCGTCTTTTTAGCATCACCGACCTTGTATTTTGAAATTAAAAAATGGGTTGAAGGTACCTTGGATTCCAAAAAACATACCAAGGTCAAACGCTCTTTTTTGAAATACATCGCTAGAATGAGTTCTCGCTCCACTCCTTTTGGATTGTTTGCTGGATGTACTTTGGGCAGTTTTTCAGAGACTACCCAGCTTGAGCTGAAAAACCACATGATGCACAAAAGGTATACCCGTCCGGACATGAACTACCTGGTGGCACTCTCTCAGGATTTGGCAAGACTTGAACACATTAAAAAACAACTCGTGTATTTTCCAAATTCCAGCATATATCCTATTGGGGAGCAGTTGCGGTATATTGAATATTTCTATTTGGACAGTCGTAGGCAGCACCATATTGTTGAAATAGACAGTTCTGAATATCTTGACAGGGTATTGCACACAGCTTCCGGGGGGGCTACTTTACAAGAATTGGGAGGTCAACTTATTGATGAAAGTGTATCGGAAGATATGGCCTATGGTTTTTTGGACGAGTTGATGGAAAACCAAGTGTTGACCAGTTCATTGGAACCTTCCGTGAGCGGCCCTCCCTTTATTGAGCAGATTTTGGACGTGTTGCAACCACTTGATGGTTGTGATGAGGAAATTATGTTTTTGGAACGCATTTCACAAAGTTTTTTAGACCTCGATGCAACGCTTGGGAATGCTCCCGAAAAGTATCTGGAAATCAGTGAATACCTCAAAAATAAACCCACCCAATTCGAGCTGAAATATCTTTTTCAAACTGATATGGAGCTTCAAACCTTGTCTTGCGAGTTATCCAATGCATACACAGATCATATCAAAAAGTCCCTAATCTTGTTCAATAAGCTTAGCGCAGCATCCACCAAAAGCAACCTTAGCATGTTCAGGGAAGCTTTTCTTGAACGCTATGAGGAACGTGAAATGCCGCTATGCCATGTATTGGATGTTGAGACCGGAATCGGCTACCTGCAAAACAGCAATAGTGGTGATATCAATCCCTTGGTGGATGAGTTGGTAATTCCTCCTGAAGAAGACCCTTATCTAGAAAATGAAGTGAAATTCAATACGGTGTACCGTGTACTTTTTGAAAAGTTGAATAGAGCGAAAGAAACCAAAGCACAAACCATTCGATTGGTTGACGCGGATTTTGAAAACCTGCCCGTGAACTGGGACGATTTACCCGATACGCTTTCTACAATGATAGAATTGGTGAAGGAAAATGATGATGTAAAAGTCTTGGTATCGGGATGTGGTGGCTCCTCTGCAGCTAATCTTTTGGGCCGGTTTTGTCATGCAGGTAGCGCGATTACCCCCCATACAAAACATATCGTTTCAAAAGAAAGCGACATACAATCACAGAAGATACTCGCTGAAATTGTGCACTTGCCGGAGGCGAGGGTAGGAAATATTTTAATGCGGCCTTCTTTCCGGGAATTTGAGATTCCCTATCTGGCAAAATCCAATTTATCCGCGGAAAAACAGATTCCTTTAGAAGACCTTTTTGTATCTGTACGAAACGGGAGGGTGGTCCTTCGTTCTAAAAAATACAATAAGGAAATCATTCCGCATCTTACCAACGCGCATAATTATTCCACAAATGCGCTTCCCATCTATCAATTTTTATGTGACATGCAAACCCAAAATCTAAGGGGGAGTATTGGATTTGGTTTTGGACCCCTCAATAAGTTTTTTGATTTTTTTCCTAGAGTCGAATACGGTAAACTCATTCTGCAAGAAGCAAGGTGGCGCTTAAAGAAGAGGCATATCGAACCAATGACGGAAGCAAAGAACGATGATGGCACATTACAGTTGGAAGTACGTAGACTGCGAAAATCGAAAGGCATACCACAATATTCCATGTTAAGTGATGGAGATAACGAACTGCTCATCAACTTCACTAATCTAGATTCGGTACGCATGCTTATAAACACGGTAAAAAACCGGGAAGAGTTTATGTTGAGCGAATTTTTGCACGCCCAAGCGGGTTTGGTTACATCCAAAGAGGGGCATTTTGCCAATCAGGTGGTGATGTCCTTTTACAACCAGAAGAAATTAAATACTAGGTCCAACATCCAAAATGAGGTCCAATATGCCGCAACGTAGTTTTTTTATAGGGAGTGAGTGGTTGTATTACAAGCTCTATATGGGACCGAAAATGTGTGATTCCGTTTTAACAGAGGTAATATTGCCGATGGTACAGGTCTTTAAATCGAAAAAATGGATATCCCAATGGTTTTTTATTCGATATGCCGACCCTAAACAGCACTTGCGTATTCGTTTCCAGCTAACTGAAAAAAGTACACTTGGAAAGATTGTTGAAGAAGTTCACCAAGCGCTTGCTCCTTTTGTGGAACGCGATTTGATTTGGAATATCCAGCTGGACACATATCATCGCGAAATGGAAAGGTACGGTACAAACACCATGGAGTTGTCTGAGACCGTTTTTTATTGTGACAGCGAGGCCGTTATCGCGTTTTTGGATTTGATCGAGGGTGATGAAGGAGAACAATTGCGTTGGCTGTATGGACTACGTGCCGTCGATTTGCTCCTGAGTGTTTTTGAATATGGCATTGACGAAAAACTAAAATTCATGGAAAACCTTAAAATAGGTTTCGGAAAGGAGTTCAATATGTCCAGACCTTTAAAAAAGCAGTTGGATGATAGGTTTCGAAAGGAAAGGCAGACCATAGAAAACTTTATGGGCTTCACAAAAGAAGAAGAGCCCGAGTATGTGCCTATTCTGGAGGTTTTGCAACAATCTTCATCTGCGCTTAAACCGGTGGCACGTAAAATTTTGGAGATGGATAGGAAGGATATGCTTCAGATTACGAAGAACGGTTTATTGGGAAGTTATGTTCATATGCTAATGAACCGCTTGTTCAAATCCAAAAATAGACTGAACGAGATGGTCTGTTATGATTTTCTGTATCGGTACTATAAGTCTTCAATCGCGAAGCAAAAGAAAATGACCGCTCCTTCTTGATTCATAAAACATCTTTATATTTTTCATAAGGATTTTAAACGGTTAATGATTTGTTAATCGGATAGGGTCCCATGTAATATCTTTTAAATTGTAAGAAAAGTATTATTAATTAAATATATCAAAATGAAAAAACGTAAAAAAATTGGTCTTACCTTAAGCAAGAAAGTAGTCTCGAATCTTTCTTCTTCGAAAATTACAGGTGGAGGTACGTCATTGAACCCCGAATGCTTACCTAGTCCGTCCAGGGTCTGTTCATTAGGCTGTACGGCCCCCTGTCCAGATACAAGAGGGTGCGATGAATAAGTGCTAAAAAGAGAAGGTCCAATTTACGTTCGGAAAATGAGATAAATGCCCCTCTATCTTTAATGAACTTTACCTTTTCGAGGATTAAAACCCCTGATTCCATACAAGAACAGGGGTTTTTGATTTGTATCAAATTCAGATATACTAGTTTGGTAATGATACTAATCAAAAGAATTTCATCAAATTACCCATGTTAGGGGGTGTGTTGACGGGCTAAAAAGTTCCATTAGGGGAAACCATCAACCAACCAATATCAAAAAAAATTAAGTCACGGTTGTATTTGGTAAATATAACACGCCATTGATTTTCTTCTTAGTTTTCTCCAAAAATCCTTATCTCTAAAGCTAATAATGTAATGCGATTACCTTTAGAAAAGTGCATTAGAAATGTCTATTGTATCAATTAAAAGTTTAAATAGTTAATGGGATGCAAATCTTAGGAAGATAAGATTTTATACATTAATTTGTAAGAATATTAATAACAATAAAATCTACCCCGTGAAAAAAAGAAAAAAAGTTGGTCTCACTTTAAACAGAAAAGTGATTTCAAATTTGAAATTGAAGCGCCTGACAGGGGGAAACGGTTCGTATCAAAGTTGCAACGGAGCCAATGACCCGGCTGATATGAACAAACCTACTATATGTCATTGTTTTTGATTGGTAATATTCGCTAATGGTTGACCAATGTTTAAAAAAGAAGTCGGGAGTAGAGTTTTAAGTCATGAAAAAGGATTTTCGAACAGTCCTGCTTTTCAGATAAATACACTATAAGAATAAGCATGTTTTGCTACTTGGCAACCAATTCCATGACAATGGGAACTTTTAAATTTCGCGTCATGAAAAAAGGTACTTACGCTCCGTCTTTCGCTAAATAAAAAATGATTTCAAAATTTTTAAAAACCGCTTATTTAGCGGTTTTTTTACGATCTGTCAAAAACCTTCCGCAGTTCATAAAAAACGCGCTGTAACACGCTCAACTCTTCCACTACAATTTCTGCTGTTCCTTGCATCTCCTGTTTAAAAAGAATCTCTTTATCAAAAGAGGTATTCAAACTTTTGATAGCTATGTAAAGGGTATAAAACGTTTGTTCTCCTTGTTTGGGAACCTCAGAAATATTTTGAATTTCACCAGTAAGGCTGCCCCATTCTTCGAAAGGATAATTGTCTAGTTTTACCACTACTTTTTGCCCAACTTTTACCTTACCGGAGTTTCTGATGGGTAATGTGACGCGTCCGATAATACCTTCCGTTTTTTTAGGAACGATGGTGAACAATACTTCTCCCACCTCAATATTTTGATATTGGTCCCAGATATCAAAAACCGTTACCATACCTTCAATTGGGCTTGAGATCAAGTATTGCTGTTCCCAGGTATCCAGTGCCGAAACAAGGTTTTGCTTGGCGTTCCCCAACTCTTGCTTATAGTTGTTTTCAAATTCAGTCCCTTGAATATTGGTTTTTGTCAGTAGGTTGTTAAAATTGGCGATTGCGATCTGGGTGTTTGAAATATTGGTCAGAAAACCTTCATATTGCTGTTGATCTGCCAAATAGGCCCTATGGGCTCCTTCATACTCTGATTTCGAGATTACCCCTTTACCAAATAAAACTTTATTGCGCTCGAAGTTGTTTTTGGACAGGTCCAAATCCCGTTCAAACAGTTCCAGTTGTCTTTTTTGATTAAACAGAAATCGTTGTTGTTCGCTAAGTTGCTTCCTGATAAGGGCCGACTCTTTGTTATTTGGTGATAAGGTGTTGTATAAAATAAAGTTTTGATAAGCTGAAAGAAAATTGCCATAAGACAGCTGTAAATCCCCAAGGCTGAGATCGGAAGGAAAAATGCTTTCCAAAGAATCCAGCACGGGAAGCGATTCGTCCTGTTCGAGCTGTTTTTTGAGGTAGATCACATCTTCAAATTTTGCAGTATTCTCAATCTCGGCTAAAATCTCTCCTTGCCCGACCGGTTCGTTGGGTTGGACAAAAACCTTGGTCAATCTGCCTGAATTTCTTGCTTTTAAATAAATGGGTGGATTTTTACTTGTAATTACAATATTGGCCGGAATAATGTCATTGTAACTGATTACCGCCGACCCGATTAGCAGTAGAACCACAATACCAAAAACCAAGGTGGTGCCCCATCGTATCATCCAGTTCGGAGTTTTGCCCAAAATCTCTTTTACCAGGTCCGATCGTTCGTCCAGTAAATTGAATTTTTTATCTATCCCGTTATCCTCCTCCATATTATTGTCCAAGTTCCAACTGGTTTTTTACCAAAGAGTAGTACAGTCCCTTTTTAGAGGTCAATTCCTGGTGATTCCCATCTTCAACTATTTTTCCCTGGTCCAAAACAATGATTTTATCCGCATTTTTAACTGTACTTAACCTATGTGCTACGATGACCACAGTTTTTCCTTTATAAAACGATTCCAATTTCTCCATGATTTCTTTTTCATTATTTGCGTCTAACGCACTGGTGGCCTCATCGAAGAAAATATAGTTTGGATTTTTATACACGGCCCGAGCTATCAGAATCCTTTGTTTTTGTCCTCCACTGATGTTGATTCCCGAACCACCAATTTTCGTATTGAATCCAGAAGGGAGTTGCTCGATAAAATCCAATATATTGGCGACATCTACTGCATGAAGTAGTCTTTTTCGGTCGATGACGCCTTCCGAATCGGATTCCGTAATGTTCCGAGCTATGGTATCACCGAACAAAAAGCCATCTTGCATGACAGACCCACAATTTTTTCGCCAAAACGAGGTGCCCAGATTTTTAAGGTTGGTATTCCCCACGTGTATTGTTCCCGTGGTTGGATGATAAAATTTCAACAAAAGTTTTATCAATGTGGTCTTTCCGCTCCCACTGGCGCCCACTATCGCGGTAATCTTACCTTGGGGAATCTCCAAGGAAATGCGGTTCAATACCTTCGGTGAAGTTTTGCCACCATATTGGAACGTCAATTTTTTTAAGGAGATACCTCGATTTTCCGGCAATACCTTAATAGGCTCCAAGCTTTCGTTCTCCTCATCTTCTTTATCATGTATTTCGGCAAGTCGTTCTAGACTTATTTTTGCATCCTGCCCGGTCTGAATAAAGGTAATGAAGTTGTTGATGGGCAGATTAAGCTGTCCGATAATGTATTGAACGGACAGCATCATCCCTAAAGTCAAGTTCCCATCGATTACCGCTTTGGCCGCGACAAAAGTGATAAGGATATTCTTTAACTCGTTAAAAAATCGACCCCCGACATTTTGGGTTTGCGTCAAGGCCAAACTTTTTAAGGATACTTTGAAAAGCTTTACTTGTATCGCCTCCCATTCCCAGCGTCTGCGACGTTCCGAACCATTTAGTTTAATCTCTTGCATCCCGGAAATCAACTGATAGATACTACTTTGATTATCCGCCGCCTGATCAAATCGCTTGTAATCCAGTTCTGCCCTTTTTTTTAAGAACAAGAGCGTCCAACCTATGTAAATAAAGGAACCGATAAAAAAAATCCAAAAAATAGCCCAATCATAATAGGCCAAGACCACCCCAAAAACCAAAATGTTGAATGAGGAAAAAATCGTATTTAAAGTTGTGCCGGAGAAAAATTGCTGTATACGTTCATGATCATAGATGCGTTGAATGATATCCCCCGTATTTTTTGAATCAAAGAAAGCGATGGGCAAGCGCATCAGTTTTATCAAAAAATCTGAAATCAGGTTGATGTTGATTCTACTGGTAATGTGAAGTAATATCCAACTTCGAATGACTTCTACGGTGGTTTGGGACACAAACAGCGTAAGTTGCGCAATCAAGATGAGATAAATAAAGTTGATGTTCTGATAATTGATTCCGTAGTCAACTATAGATTGGGTGAGAAAGGGAAATATGAGTTGGAGGATACTACCAACGAATAAACCTAAGAACAGTTGGGTGATATATTTGGTATAGGGTTTAAAATACCAAAACAAAAATTTGAACCCATATTTCTTGGGCTCATCTTCACCGTATTCATAGAACTTTGGTGTGGTTTCAAAAAGCAACAGATAGCCCTCCGTGGACTCATCAGCTCCCTTTCCTATCCATGCTTGGATAAAGTCCTTTTTGGGATAATCCACAAGACCGTGTGCGGGATCGGCTACGTACACCCTATCTTTTAAGATTTTATAGACTACTACAAAATGTTTTTGACGCCAATGTGCTATACAGGGTAGCGGTACTTCATTCGTTAATGTCTTAAAATTAACCCCTACGGCCAAGGTGTGGAAACCGATAGTTTCTGCAGATTCGGCAATGCCCCCTATTGAAACGCCTTCTCGGGTAATGTTGGATGTCTTTCTTAAAAAGTCAACAGAATAGGAACGGCCATAGTACTTTGCAATCATCCTCAAACAAGTGGGCCCACAGTCCATTTGGTCCAATTGCTTAAAAAAAGGAAATCCTCCAATACGAAACATACTCTAAGATACTAATAAAAAGACAGTGAAATATTACAGAAGTTGTCACTTTTCCGGGAGTGTATCCAAAATAGTGAACCGGGTTTTTGGTATTTGATTGAATTTATTGTTTAAAAAATAGTGGGAAAGATGAAAACTTTGGAGCCATATTTTTCTTTGAAATTTCCCGGAAGTATGCAACTAAAAAGCACACGTTGACCTATCAATCAGAAAATAAGTTTATATTTGCACCCGCTTTTGGACAAAAGCACGTTTTGAAAGAATTAATAATCAGGGTCGGGCACCCTACAAATTAATGTGATATGCCAGTAAAGATTAGACTTCAAAGACACGGTAAAAAAGGCAAACCTTTCTATTGGGTGGTTGCTGCTGATTCAAGATCAAAAAGGGACGGTAAATTTTTGGAAAAACTGGGAACTTACAATCCCAATACCAATCCAGCTACCATCAATTTGGATGTGGACGGTTCCGTAAAATGGTTGCAGAATGGTGCACAGCCTACGGATACTGCTCGCGCTATCCTTTCGTACAAGGGTGTAATGTTGAAGAACCACTTGTTGGGCGGTGTGCGTAAAGGCGCGTTGACCGAGGAGCAAGTTGAAGAGAAATTCAGTGCATGGTTGGCCGAAAAAGAAAAGGGCATTCAAGCTAAAGTAGATGGCTTGGATAAAGCAAAAGCAGACGCGAGGGCCAAAGCGTTGGAAGCAGAAAAAGAGGCAAACGAAAAGCGAATCGCTGCTTCACTACCCGAGGTAGAAGAGGAAGTTTCCGAAGAAGCTGCTCCATCTGAAGCTACAGAAGCAGTAGCTGCGGAAACCACGGAAACTGCTATTGAAGAGGCTGCTCCTGCTGAAGAGGCTCCAGCCACTGAAGCTTCTGCCGAAGAAGAATAAAAAGGATTTCGATGCGCAAGGAAGAGTGTTTCTACCTGGGCAAAATCGTATCAAAATATAGTTTTAAGGGTGAAGTATTGGTGAAATTGGACACCGATGAACCCGAAATATACGAAAACATGGAATCAGTTTTTGTTTCATTGGGAAACAATCTGGTTCCATTTTTTATTGACCGTTGCCGTCTGCACAAGTCTGCTTTGCTGCGCATTGATTTTGAAGAAGTGAAAGATGAGGCCGCTGCGGATAAAATATTGGGTTCTGAATTATTCCTCCCGCTTCACATGCTTCCGCCACTTTCTGGCAATAAATTCTACTTTCATGAAGTAATCGGATTTACAGTGATGGACGAGGTACACGGTGATATCGGAATCATTAAAGCGGTTAACGACAGCGCCTCCCAAGAACTTTTTGAAATGAACAAGGACGGAAAAGAACTATTGATTCCGATCAACGACGATATTATAACCAAAGTAGATAAAAAAGCAAAGACTATTTATGTAAAAACCCCGGAAGGTCTGGTGGACTTATATCTAAACTAGTTGAAATTGTTCCAAATGTTGAGCAATATTGAACCTTTCATAATTACTGTTGCTTTATTGTAAAAGGTATTTCTAAAATTCACTTTTGGATTTAGGTTTGTGTTTTCTTAATAGAAGTATGATTGTTCCAAAAATCACGAATAAAAGAACTTTACCAATTAAATAGCCGTACCCATATTCGGTAAGTCTATTTAAATCAACAATCAAAATCTTAATAATATTTATGAGAAGAGTGATAGAAATTCCTGTCGATATGTAAAAAAGAGTTTTTTTCATGGGTCCAATTAAAGGAGAACCTGACATATATCAGATTCTCCTTTTTTTAAACATTATTTTGTTACAGTGGTCGTAGATGGTGCATAAATTCCAAATGTCAACCCTGAAACCAATCCATTTATAAAAGACCTCCTTGTATGAACTGTATAATTTTCAGCTCCATCTGCCATTTGTTTTGAGTCAGAAACTCCAAGGGGAGCTAGACCTCCAATTAGATAATGATTCCACTTTGTTGTCTGACTGTTTCCTTGCGCTCCTTTTCCCACCACACTTGTGTATGAATGACAAGAGGTTAATACTATTGATGAAGCAAATACAATCATCATCGTTTTCATTGTTTTTTTAATCATTTTCTTTTTTAAATTAAAAGTTGGTTCATATTTCTTACTTCGAGTTATTGTGATATCGTTCGTAGTACATGGTGACAGCACAAAACTCTTTTTTAAGCATAGAACTAAATGTAGTTGTAGTACAGTTAAGATTTGGGTGCCATTTGACGAATGAATGATTTGGATTTACAAAACCATGAATTGAATTGACCAATATCACTATGGGCCTCCCACTTTAAACTTCAGCAGTATATTTGCTCGTATGGAAGCTTTCAAGTTCAAGCAGTTCACGGTCCATCAAAACAAATGTGCCATGAAGGTAGGCACAGATGGAGTGCTTTTAGGCGCCTGGGTCTCCCTCGAACATCGACCCAAGAGTATTTTGGATATCGGGGCAGGAACCGGTATTATCGCTTTACAATTAGCTCAACGGTCCGGTGCCGAAGTCATAGATGCCCTTGAACTGGAGGGAAATGCCTATGAACAGTGCGTAGAGAATTTTGAACGTTCCCCCTGGAGCGATCGCTTGTTCTGCTACCATGCCGGTTTGGATGAGTTTGTGGATGAAGTTGATGAAAAATATGATTTGATTATTTCCAACCCTCCTTTCTACGAAGAACAGGTTCCAACGGGAAGTACCGCTAGGGACATGGCCAGACAAAACCAGTCGCTACCTTTTGAAGAGTTGATTCAAGCTGTTTCCAAGCTGCTCGGTGAAAAAGGTGTTTTTGCGGTAATCGTGCCATTTAAGGAAGAACCTAATTTTATGTCCGGCGCTTCAGAATCAGGCCTTCTTTGCTCTCGCATAACTCGGGTCCGTGGCCATCGGAAAAATGAAATTAAGCGAAGTTTAATGGAATTCAGTTGGGAACGGCAAATAACAAAAGAAAACGAACTGGTTATCGAAAAAGCTCGGCACCAGTACACCCCTGAGTATATAAATTTGACCAAAGACTTCTACCTAAAAATGTAACAAGCAGGGAAGGTATTGTTGTATTTCCTTCCTACCTTTGGTCAAAATAAAAAATTGCATGAAGCCAGACTTGTTTGAAGCCCCTGATTACTACAACTTAGACGATTTGCTTTCCGAGGAACATAAGCTGGTTCGAGATGCTGCCAGACAATGGGTTAAGCGAGATGTTTCGCCCATCATTGAAGATTATGCCCAAAGAGCAGAATTTCCTGAACAAATCATAACAGGATTGGCGGAAATCGGCGCTTTTGGACCGTACATTCCTGAAGAATTTGGAGGTGCAGGCTTAGATCAAATCAGCTACGGATTAATTATGCAGGAGATTGAAAGGGGAGATAGCGGGGTGCGTTCCACGGCCTCCGTGCAATCCTCTTTGGTCATGTACCCCATTTACGCATACGGAACGGAAGAACAGCGTAAAAAATACTTGCCGAAGTTGGCTTCGGGTGAATGGATGGGCTGTTTTGGATTGACTGAACCGGATCATGGTTCCAATCCTGGAGGTATGGAAACGAAATACAAGGATATGGGAGATTATTTCCTGTTGAATGGTGCCAAACTATGGATTTCCAACTCACCATTTGCCGATATCGCCGTAGTCTGGGCCAAAAATGAAGAAGGTCGTATACATGGACTTATCGTGGAGCGGGATATGGAAGGCTTCTCAACGCCCGAAACCCATAATAAATGGTCGCTTAGAGCCTCCGCTACCGGCGAACTCATTTTCGATAATGTAAAAGTGCCAAAAGAAAATCTGTTGCCCAATAAATCCGGACTGGGCGCGCCACTAGGTTGTTTGGACTCCGCGCGATACGGTATTTCGTGGGGCGCCATTGGAGCTGCCATGGATTGCTACGACACGGCACTGCGTTACGCGAAGGAACGCATTCAATTTGGAAAACCCATTGCGGCAACCCAATTGCAGCAGAAAAAACTGGCAGAAATGGTGACCGAAATCACTAAAGCACAACTGTTGGCCTTACGGTTGGGGCAATTAAAGAATGAGGGGCGAGCTACTACGGCACAGATTTCCATGGCGAAACGCAATAATGTGGAAATGGCCATCAGAATTGCCAGAGAAGCGCGTCAGGTATTAGGGGGTATGGGAATCACTGGTGAATACAGTATTATGAGGCACATGATGAACTTGGAGAGTGTAATTACCTACGAAGGCACTCATGATATCCATCTCTTGATAACCGGAGCGGATATTACAGGATATCCTGCCTTCAAATAGAATACCATCTTTTCTTTATTTTTAGAGGGTTATAACCAACACCATAATTACTCAGGATTGTCTTCCCGAAAAATTAAGACCAATGCACGCGAACACAAGAAGAAAATTTTTGAAGCAAATGGGACAGGGAGCTTTGGGTTCATTGACACTCCCCGCTTTTGGAAATACATTAAAGACCCACTGGAAAACCGTAGGTCTTCATGAAAAGAAAGAGGCTTCAGAGGATTTTTGGCATTTGGTAAAATCCCAGTTCAACTTAGCTGAAGGGCTACATTATTTCAACAACGCTTCATTAGGTGCCTCATCAACCCATATACAACAGGCGACCCATCATTTTAGAAATGTTTTGGACGGTTTTCCTTCTAAATATATGTGGGGCGGTTGGGAAGATGAGAAAGAGGAAGTGCGAAAAAAAGTAGCCGATCTATTTTCGGTGTCTTCTGAAGAAATCGCATTGATACACAACACCACCGAGGGCATGAACCTTATCGCCCGCAGTTTTGACCTCAAACCTGGTGATGAGGTGATATTGGGGAATCACGAACATGCTAGCGGTACCATTCCGTGGGAGGTATGGCAAGAAACTAGGGGTATCAAGTTGATACGGCCGGAACTGCCCATGTTGCCCGAATCCGTAACAGATTTGGTGAATGTGTATCAAAAAGCAATAACGCCCAAGACCAAAATAATTTCCATGTGTCACATTGTTAATACCAATGGAATGATTTTGCCCGTCAAAGAGGTTTCAAAAATAGCCCACGAAAGAGGAATTTTGGTTGGTGTGGATGGTGCACAATCCGCTGGGATGTTCACTATCAATTTAAAGGAACTGCATTGCGATTTCTATACGGCCAGTTCGCACAAATGGTTGTTCTCCCCAAAAGGGGTTGGTATTTTTTATGCGAAAAAAGAAAGCCAAGAGTTTCTTAAACCCCTGATGGTCGCTCGAGGCCATAAAGACCTTAGCATACGCAGGCTTGAAAACTACAATACTCGAAATCTCGCTGAAGTTTTAGGATTGGGCGCTTCAATAGACTTTCATAATACCATAGGCGCAACGCAAATTCATGAACGTACTTTTGAGCTGAAAAAGTACTTTCGTTCAAAAATTGATGAAGATTCCAGGTTTTCCATTAAAAGTCCAGCTTTAGATGAACTTTCAGCAGCAATCCAGGTCGTTGAGGTCAATGGGAATGATGTGAAAACCGTCAAGGAAGAACTTTGGAACCAGTACGGTATTGATTGTCGTCCCATGTCAAGTCATACTTTAAATGCTTTACGCCTTTCTTTTGCCATTTACAATACCAAAAATGATATTGATTATCTTGTGGATGCCCTACAGTCCCTTGCTGGCTAGCATTAAAATATAGCTTTTTCCAGGGTGACTTTTATCGATTTGCTTATGGGGGTCTGACTTCTATCCGCAAAATGGTTGATAGGTACCAGAAAGTTGGTCTCCGGATAGTATGCTGCTAAATTCCCCTTGGGAATTTCATAAGGAATTATTTTAAAATACTTCGCCTTTCGTTCTTTTCCATCGTAGGTGCTGGTAAGATGAACCACATCATATTTTTGCAGTCCTTTTGCTTCTATATCCTTTTCATTCATGAACAAGACGCGTCGCTCGTTGTAAACACCTCGATATCTGTCGTTCAAACCGTAGATAGTCGTATTGAACTGGTCATGTGAGCGGATGGTCATCAATAGCATTTCATTTGGCTTTAAATAATGCTCTGGTAAGGCGTTGATGCTAAATTGGGCTCTTCCGTTTGGAAGATTGGTAAAATCCAACTCTCTTACCGTATTGGGCAGATAATATCCTGAGCCCTTCGCGGCTGTCTCAGTGTTTTTAAACCCTTTGGCCACTTTATCAATATATTCACGGATAAGTGCATAGTCATTTCCCAACTTTTTCCAGGGCACGGAATGTAAACCTTTAAAATAGGTGTTTGCCATCTGTGCTATAATTTCCGGTTCACTTTTTAAATCACCTTCTACAGGCTTTAAAAAACCCTTTGACCATCGTACCTTGCCCATACTATTTTCAGTAGTGATGAACCTGTCCAAATTCTTTTTTTGGTCTTTTTCGGAACGCCCCAAAGTAGGTAATATCAAAGCAGTTTTCCCGGTCACCAAATGGGAACGGTTCAATTTTGTGCTTATTTGTACGGTAAGTTCACAGTTTTGGATGGCTTCCGCCGTGTAGCGCGTATCCGATGCCGCCATTAGGAAATTACCGCCGAGACACACAAAGACTTTTGCTTTTCCCCCGTACATGGCATGGATGGCCTCTACGGTGTCATATCCTTGTTTGGTTGGCGCGATAAATCCGAAATGTTTTTTGATACGGGCGTTCAAGGAAGGATTTACATAATGATGGATGCCAACACTTCGGTCTCCCTGAACGTTGCTATGACCGCGTACCGGGCAGGTTCCAGAATTGGGTCGGCCAATAGCTCCTTTTAAAAGTAATAGATTTACAAATTCCCGTATGTTCTCCACTCCATTTTTATGTTGGGTCAGGCCCATGGCCCAGCACACGATAATTTTTGACTTTTGGGCGAGCAGTTTTACCGTGTCATCAATACGCTTCCCATCAATACCGCATTTTTTCAATAATTCTGATTCGTCATAGTTCTTGAGATCCAGAACAAGGTTTTCATATCCGTCGGTATATTTTTTGATAAAGGTGTGATCAAAAATAGAACCCTTGCTTTTTTCGTCAAGAAGCAGCAATCTTTTTAGCAATAACTTGGCCAATGCAATATCTTGATTGATGTTTACAGGCAGATGGATATCCGCCAAGGCAATTCCGTTGCCTACCCAACCCTTTATTTTTTGTGGGTTTTTAAAGTTGACCAGCCCAGCTTCTTTTAGCGGATTTATGCTGATTATCTTTCCACCATTTTCCTTGCATTTTTCCAAGGCGGATAACATCCTTGGATGATTGGTCCCTGGGTTCTGGCCGACAACGATAACTAGTTCGGCACGATAAAAATCCTCCAACTTGATGGAACCTTTGCCAATACCCAAAGTCTCGTTCAGGGCAACTCCACTACTTTCATGGCACATATTGGAACAATCGGGCATATTGTTGGTGCCCAATGCGCGCGCAAATGTGCCATACAAAAAAGCAGCTTCATTGCTGGAGCGACCCGAAGTGTAAAATATAGCTTCATCTGGAGAACTCATTTTTGTAAGTTCTTTGGCGATGAGTTGATGGGCATCTTCCCAAGAAATGGGTTCGTAATGGATACTATTGGGTCTCAAAACCAAGGGTTGGGTAAGTCTACCGAAATGGTTCAATTCGTAATCCGATAGCAATGATAGTTCTTCAACGGAATGTTGGGCAAAAAAATCGGCGTCTACTATCGTGTTGGTCACTTCATCGGCTAAAGCTTTAGCTCCATTCTCGCAATATTCGGCTGCCGTCTTGGGTTTTTCCGGGTCGGGCCAGGCGCAACTAGGGCAATCGAATCCATCCTTTTGGTTCATTTTCAACAAACCCCTAAATCCCTTTGTGACTCCCATCTCCTTGAAAGTGTGGCGTAGGGCCTGCTGTACGGATTGATACCCACCAGCATATCCCAAGGGTTCTGTAAATGTCCCATCTTCTGAAAAAGTCAATGGTCCCGTAAGTGAAATTTTCCGATTGGTTTTAGCTGACATGCGATGATCTCCAAAAAGTATTCATGGAGTGAAAGTAATCATTATGAAAATCTTGTGGGTATGATTTGTGGAGAATACGTTACAATGTCAAGTTTAAAACTAGTGTTCTTGCAAAGGTTTGGAGCCGTTAGGTATGTTTCCTGGTTTTGCACTAAAAAATCGTGTGCTTGTCTTCATATCTGCATAGCGTGGGTCAGGTACATAGTCCTGTTTCTTCATCTTTACGACCTCGATACTCAAAAACCCAAATTCTTCCACCACCTTACCATAAAACCTATAAATGCCTTTTCCCCTGAAAAAGTATTTAGCGGCCACCGGAGGGAAGAGTACGGTGTCGAACACTTCCCCATGTTGATCTACCAAAGTGGCAAAGTGCATCTGTTTTCCGGTATGGGTCTTGGTGTTTTTTACGGTGACCAGATACCCATAAATATCAATATACTTGTTCAGATATTCATATAAGTTGCGCTGTCCATTGGAATTTTTAGGCGTTTCAACCAATAAATCAAAAGGACTGCACAAACAAAAACCCAAAAGTTCCAATTGTTCAAAAGCGGTTTCCAAAGAGGTGGTGTGCAATTGGGGAATCTGGAATTTTTGATGCTTTGGTGGAAACAGTTTGGGATGTTCCAAACGGTCATTTTTGGACAACATCAAATGGGTTTTCCAAAGCAGTTCGTGCTTGTTGATGCCCGTAAATCGGAAAGCGTCAATCCGGATAAGGATAGCGAGTTGTTCGATGGAAATAAAAACCCGGTCCAAAAAATCTTCCAATGAGCTAAAGCTTCCATTGCGGGACCGTTCCAGTACAATGCGTTCCATGACCCGTTTCTCCAAATCCCGTAGGTACATCATACCCATATAAATATGCTTCCCGGCAATACGATTTATAATAGCACTGTTGTTGATGCAAGGTGGATGGATAGTGGCTCCCAGCATTCGTGCATCGTGGATGTAGAATTCCGAACGGTAGAAACCGCCCCCGTTATTGAGCACGGCCACCATATATTCCAAGGGAAAGTAGGCCCTTAAGAACAGGCTTTGGTAACTCTCCACAGCATAAGAAGCCGAATGTCCTTTGGCGAAGGCATAACCGGCAAAGCTGGCCACTTGGTCCCAAATTTCAAAAATCAAGGTGTCGGAGTACCCCTTTTTTCTACAGTTGGAAATGAATTTGTCCTTGACCTTCTGAAATTCTTCGCGCGAACGAAATTTTCCACTCATTCCACGACGCAAAACATCGGCCTCGCCCAAATCCAAATCGGCAAAATGGTGGGCCACCTTTATCACGTCTTCTTGATAGACCATCACTCCGTAGGTATCGGGCATGATGTCCAACATTATGGGATGGGCCTTTTCTTGGGCACGGCCTTGGTTCCGATGCCTTAAGATGTACTCTCGCATCATACCGCTTTTGGCCACCCCTGGGCGAATAATGGAACTGGCCGCCACCAAACCCAAATAGTTGTCTACCTCCAACTTTTTGAGCAACATCCGCATTGCAGGGGACTCCACGTAAAAGCAACCCATGCACTGGGCAGTTTTTATGAGGCTATTGATAGAGGGGTCTTTTTTGAAACCTTTGATATCGTGAATATCGACCTGCTCAACTTGTTCAGGTTGATTGTAGGCCACAATTTCCAGGGCCTCTTTGATTTTGCCTAGGCCCCGTTGTCCTAAAATATCAAATTTATAGAGGCCAACATCTTCGGCAATGACCATATCGTATTGGGTAGTGGGAAATCCCTTTGGAGGAAGGTGGGTGGCAGAAAACCAATGTAAAGGTTTCTCACTGATAAGAATCCCTCCTGCATGAATACTCAAGTAATTGGGCTTTCCTTTGAGAAGCTTACCATATTTAAGGACAAGTTTGGAGATTCCGTCCATTGTATCAAAACGGTGGTGTCCCTCGCTCAACGAATCGATTTCCTGTGGAGGAAGTCCGAATACTTTTCCCAATTCGCGAATAACACCACGTTCCTTAAAGGTGACATAGGTTCCTAAGAGCGCAACATTGTCAAAACGGTCAAAAATATACTGGGTCATGGAAGGACGGTCTTTCCATGAAAAGTCAATGTCAAAATCAGGGGGGTTGGCCCGGTACAAATTGATGAAGCGTTCAAAATACAGGTCCAGCTCCATGGGATCCACATCGGTAATGCGAAGTAAGTAGGCTACAATGCTGTTGGCACCGCTTCCTCGACCTACATAGTAAAATTTCCGGCGCTTTGCTTCGGAAACAATATCCCAATTGATCAAAAAATAAGAGACAAATCCCATTTTCTTGATGAGTTTCAACTCTTTGTCCAACCTGTTTTTGATGGATTGGGTCACTTTTTCATAGCGATAAGGAAGTCCTTCGTAGCATAATTTTTCAATCAATTTTTCGTCCTCTTCCACGCTCCCCAAATAACTGTTTCGATTTTGGGGTTTTCGACCCTTGGAGAAATCAAAGTGGATGGAACATTGTTTTAATAGACGTTCTGTGTTTTCCAAGATGAAAGGGTACTCGGAGAAGGCAGCAGCTAGGTTTTCGATGGGATACATTTTTTCATCTTCATCCGCTTCTTCTTCCTTGGGCAGTTTGCTCAACAGCACGTTTGTGTCAATGGCCCTGAGCAGACGATGGGCATTAAAGTCTTGCTTGTTCCTAAAGGTAACGGGCTGTTGTACTACCAATTTGTTCTGAAAGCGCATCAATCCAGAAAAGGGGAGTTTCCGAAGATTTTTCAGTGAAACGCCTATAAATTCGTTTTCCTTGAAATTTTGCAATTCATGCAGAAGGACCTGCTCAAACGGATATATCACAATGGCATTCTGGAAAGTAGGTGCTTGTGTGGGAAACTCCATATCATGATGCAGATGATGGGATAAAAAATTATTGAGTTCCAGATATCCTTGGTTGTTTTTGGCGATGCCCACATAACAAGCTTGCACCCCATTTCTAAAATCGATACCAAGTATGGGACTAACATTATATTCAGGTGCTTTTCGGACAAAATTCAAGCAGGCCGAGGTATTGTTGATGTCGGTAAGGACCAATCGGGCCACGTGATTTTGTTGGGCCAATTGCAACAGTTCCATTTCGGAAAAAGTTCCGAAGCGCATGCTGTAATATGTGTGGCAGTTTAGGTACAATTTTTAGTAATCAGTAATCAGTAATCAGTAATCAGTAATCAGTAATGGTTCTTGGCAGTCAGGTACAAGTTGTTTTGCTCATTGTTTTCTATGTGCCAAAACCACCGGAGGTAATCCGTTGAAGGGATTGTGCATTCTACCTATGGTCTTGGCCCCCATGGCCGAAGCCCTAAAAATGCTTCGGTCCCCGAAGCGGTTTCGTACTTTATCCATGGCACTGTATAGATTTACAGTCTCTTTGGTATCCTCAAAAAGATTAATTTGGTAGTTTCCCGAAACGAGATGGCTAAAACGGATACCGACCAAGCGTACCAGCATTCGCTTGTTGTAAAGCCCTCGGAAAAGTTCCAAAATCTTTGAGATGAGAACATGGTCCGCACTGGTGTAGGGAATCCGTAGTTGCTTGGAATAAGTGTTGAAATCTGAATATCGAATCTTCACCGCAATACAGGCAGTGAGTTTATCACCCCTACGGAGTTGATAGGCTAAATTCTCGGTCATTGCAATCAAAATCCCCTTGAGCCTCGATACATCAATGGTATCTTTATCAAAAGTACGCTCAGTGGATATCGATTTCCGGTCGTGGAAGGGAACTACGGGGGTATGGTCAATACCATTGGCCCTTTTCCATATCACTGCTCCATTGAGTCCTAGTACCCGCTGCATGATGTCCATGGGCATTTCCTGTACTGTTTTGACCTGTCGTATCCCTAAATTTCTGAGGGTCTGATAAGTTTTGTCCCCGACCATGGGAATTTTTTTGATGGAAAGGGGTGCCAGAAAAGGTTTTTCGTGCCCAAAATCTATCTTGAGTTGGTTGTTGGGTTTGGCTTCATTGGTGGCAACTTTGGACACTACCTTATTGATGGAAAGCCCAAAAGAAATGGGAAGGCCCGTTTCATGAATTATTCTTTTCCGCATTTCAGAAGCGTATTTGTAGCAACCGAAAAAACGATCCATCCCAGATAAATCAGCATAAAATTCATCTATGCTCGATTTTTCGAAAAGAGGTACGTGTTCTTTGATAATTTCGGTCACTACATCTGAATATTTACTGTAAGTGCCAGCATTACCTCGAATAACGGTGGCCTCAGGACAGAGTTCTTTGGCCATTTTCATGGGCATGCCCGAATGTATCCCGAACCCCCGGGTTTCGTAGCTACATGCGGCGACCACACCCCGGTCACTCACTCCGCCCACCAGCAGGGGCTTATTTTTGAGCTCTGAGTTAATGATACGTTCCACAGATACGTAGAATGTATCCAAGTCTAGGTGTAGAATGGTTTTTTTCATCGTTTAGTTTAGCAGGGAAGCTAATATATGGAATAATTCCATTATTATGGAAATAATCCATAAAAAATAAAATGCAATTATATCATGATGTTATTTATCAAAAAACCTTTATATCTTTGATTCGTTGTGTTGTGATGCATCTTTGGTGCAGATCATTGAAAGGCTTTCCGTATGGGAGGCTTTTTTTGTTAGTACCTTTGCATAAAAACGTATATCATGGACATTTTTGAACTCATACAAAAGCGAAGAAGTGTATTCCCTCCACAATACAATGACAAGCCCATTCAAAGGGAAGCTATAAAAAAGATATTGGAAGCGGCCAACTGGGCTCCGACCCATAAAAAAACGGAACCTTGGCGCTTTAAAGTTCTTCAAGGTGAAAAAAGGAAAGAGTTGGGTGTTTTCTTATCCCAAAAATATCAGGAGGTCGATGCTCGACCTAAGCAAATAAAAATCAAAAAGTTACAGGAGAATCCAATGCGTGCTGCTGCAATAATTGCCATTTGTATGCAACGTGACCCGAGTGAAAGTCTACCAGAATGGGAAGAATTGGCCGCTACGGCCATGGCTGTCCAAAACATGTGGCTGTGTTGTACGGAACTGGGTATAGGTTCCTATTGGAGTTCACCGGGATTGATAAAGTACATGGATGAATTCTTTGATTTGCAAGAGGGTGAAAAGTGCCTTGGTTTTTTTTATATGGGTTATCATGAAGAGGAAATAGATACTTCACCCAGAAAGCCTATTGAGGAAAAAACGGAATGGTTGGATTAAGTGAATGAAAAAATTTCTGCTGAATATTCAATCGCTTTCCAGGTAAAAAGTCCGAGGTAAATCACGGTGATAAGAAACTTTAAAAAGGTCCCGGTCAGAAACCCGATAAAGGACCCAAAGGCCGCTTTCAATGCTGTTTTATTATCTGATTTATTGGTCAGTTCACCCACCAGTGCTCCAACAAAGGGCCATACGATTATACCAAACGGACCTAGGATAGGAAAAAATATAGCCACCAACAGTCCAATAATACTGCCCCATATACCTGCTCTGCTACCCCCAAATTTTTTAGTTCCTGCAGCTGGGATAACATAATCCAAAACGGTCACTGTCAGAGCGATGGTCAAGGTTATTCCCAACAGCCACCAATTGTCTGGGACAGCAGTGGTAAGATATAGCAGCAACAGTCCGACCCAACTCAGTGGTGGGCCAGGAAGTATGGGCAAAAAGCTGCCGAGAATTCCAACTAGCATCAAAATAAAACCAAGAACCAGAAAAAAAATGTCCATATATTGGATTTATTGAATAAGACAAAATTAAGCCCAAAATGTTACATTCACGTCTTCCACAAAATTGTAAAGTGTGTATTTAAAATTGTAATTTCGATGAAATCTTAAAGGCACATGCGGCAGTTGATATGGATATTTTTTTTAGGACTATTATCCGCCTGTGAACTTTTTGTTTCCAAAGAAGAGGCGACCCAAAAACTGGTTGAAGAAGAACTTTTGCAAATCAATTGGGATGATGTGGACCAATATCCTTTATTTGATGCTTGCCGAGAAGATCTTTCCAAACCTGAACAACGGGCTTGTTTTGAAGATACAATGATAACTCAATTGGGAAAAGCTTTGGAAGGTTTGGAATTTGAAGTTGACAATGATTTGAACGATACGGTGTTTATTGATTTCCTGATTGATGAAGACGGATTCATCACCATTCAGAACGTGGAGGAAAAAGCCAGTGTTCTGAATGAAATTGAAAATTTCAACTCAGAAGTGACCCGAAGATTGAATGATTTTACCACAGTCGCTCCGGCCATAAAAAGAGGCATTCCCGTTAGTGTACGTTTTAGGTTGCCCATTGTACTTAATACCCAGTGATTCATTGAGCAAGGAAAAAATCATTTTAGGAATAGACCCGGGTACCACAGTCATGGGTTTTGGCATCATCAAGGTCATCAATAAGCAGATGCACTTTGTGCAAATGAACGAACTGATGCTTCGGAAATATGATGACCCCTATATCAAGCTCAAAATCATCTTTGAAAGAACTATAGAATTAATAGATACTTTTCATCCAGATGAAATTGCCATTGAAGCTCCGTTTTACGGAAAGAATGTGCAGTCTATGTTAAAATTAGGAAGAGCCCAAGGGGTGGCGATGGCAGCGGGACTTTCCCGTCAGATACCCATAACTGAGTATATGCCCAAGAAAATAAAAATGGCGATTACCGGAAACGGAAATGCCAGTAAAGAGCAGGTGGCCAAGATGCTACAGGGACTTTTAAAACTAAAAACATTACCTAAGAATCTGGACAGCACGGATGGCTTGGCCGCGGCGGTATGTCATTTCTACAACGAGGAAAAGCTAGTAGTTGGTCATAAGTACACGGGATGGGAAGCTTTCATCAAAAAAAATCCCCAAAAATTAGGGTAAAATGGCCGGTATCTACATACATATTCCTTTTTGTAAACAGGCGTGTCATTATTGCGATTTCCATTTTTCGACCCAGTTGAAGGCCAAGCACGAAATGATAAAAGCGCTTGAGAAAGAGTTGGTTTTACGTAAAGAGGAACTGGGAAGAGAGACCATAGGTACCATTTATTTTGGGGGCGGGACCCCCTCGCTCTTATCGGAAAGTGAACTAAGAGGATTGATAGACACGGTGTACAGGGAATACACTGTGGTTGAAAAACCAGAGATCACTTTAGAGGCCAATCCAGATGATTTATCGGCCTGGAGTTTGGCAATGTTGTCCAAAAGTCCTGTCAATCGTTTGAGCATAGGCGTCCAATCTTTTTATGATAAGGATTTAAGGCTCATGAATCGGAGCCACACTGCAGTACAAGCCGAAATATGTATCCAGGAGTCCAAGCGCTATTTTGAGGATATTTCCATAGACCTTATTTATGGAATTCCGGGGACGGGCCATCAGCGTTGGGAAAACAATGTCATAAAAACCTTGGAGCTGGAACTCCCCCATATTTCCAGTTATGCATTGACCGTAGAACCTAGAACGGCCCTAAAAAAGTATGTTGAAAAAGGCATAGTCCCCGATGAGGATGATGAGCATGCCCAACAACAATTTTATATACTTCTGGAAATGTTGGAGAATGCAGGATATATCAACTATGAAATTTCGAATTTTGGAAAGCCGGACCACTTCTCCCAGAATAATTCTTCGTACTGGCAAGGGAAACCCTATTTGGGAATTGGTCCTTCAGCACATTCCTTTGATGGTGTTGGACGTAGTTGGAACGTTAGGAACAACCGGAAGTATATTAAGGCAATTGAAGAAGATAGACTACCCGTGGAGCGAGAGACTCTCTCTGTGACGGATAGGTACAACGAATATGTGATGACGGGCCTACGAACGATCTGGGGGGTTTCGCTCGAAAAAGTGGAGCAGGATTTCGGAAAGCAGCATTTGGCGTATTTGGAGATGCAATTGGATAAATATCTACAAGAACATCTTCTGTACTTGGATGGGGACCGATTGCTGGTCACCAAAAAAGGGAAGTTTTTGGTAGATGGAATTGCATCGGACCTATTTATGGTTAATTTGGTAGTATGATTGCCACGATTACCCACGGTCCCCATGTTCACAAAATAGATTTGGCGAATCCGATGGATATTTCAATCCCACTGGTGGGCGGTGGGAAAAATGTAAATGCATGGTATTTGGACCTTCCTGAGATAGTGCCTGTTCATGGGGATGGATTTATCGGAAAAGTTGCCGAAGGTGGAAATGTCAATTTTAATCGCATCAATTTTAATCCTCATTCCCATATGACCCATACCGAATGCCTGGGTCATATAACCCGAGAGCTCTATTCCGTGAACCAACAGTTGAACACGTATTTTTTTTTAGCGGAGCTTATTACCATTGCACCAGAGCGTAGGGGTGAGGATTTGGTGATACCTGCAAAACCGTTGGAACTTGCGTTGAACAAAAAGGCATGCGACGCCCTGATCATTCGCACCCTGCCTAATTCGGAATCCAAGATGTCCAAAGATTATTCCCATACCAATCCACCTTATCTTCAGGAAGAAGGGGTCCGTTTTTTGGTAAGTCTTGGCGTGGAACACCTTTTGGTCGACCTTCCATCAGTGGACAAAGAAAAGGATGGTGGCGCATTGGCCTCTCATAAAACATTCTGGCGCATAGGAAAAAAAGAGCGTAGGCAGGCTACCATTACGGAACTCATATATGTTCCCAATGATATTGAAGACGGTAGGTACTGGCTTAATCTCCAAGTGGCTCCTTTTGAAAATGATGCGGCACCCAGTAGACCGGTGCTGTACAAAATATTGAATTGACCCATTCTTGAACAATCTTTATATATTTAGAAAATGGAGGGTCTTTTAGAAGTCATATTGGGGTTGGTTCTAGGTGGTATTCTCATGTATTTGCTGTTTTCCCTATTCCGAAAAAAGCAGAGCAAAGCGCTTACGGTGAAACAATCCACGGTATTGCTGGACAAAATTAGAAGTGTTTGCAAGTTGGTATCAGTAGAAGGGGATTTTGCAGAGATCTACCACTATGAAAACACCAAAGAAGGTTTTATGAACCTCATGAGCAGCAAAAAAAAGGCACTCATTATCGTGAAAGCCAAAGCCCAAATAGGATATGACCTAAAAAAACTGAAACTAAAGGCAGATAATGATAAAAAGAGAATAATCTTAAATCATTTTCCAGAACCGGAAGTGCTTTCCATTGAACCTGATCTTCAATTTTACGATATGAAAAATGGTCTTTTCAATAGTTTCTCCCCTGACGACCTCACTAATCTTAATCAGGAGGCAAAAGATCATATCAGACAAAAGATACCAGATAGTGGTTTGATGGATACCGCCAGGAAAGAGGCTATTCAAGCAGTTCTTTTGGTGGAAAAAATTGTCGAAACGATAGGTTGGACCCTCGATTATTCGGCTCTGGAGATAACAAATACGGACTTACAATTTTTAAAAGAACAGAATACGACATGAAAACAAGGATAATAATGCTCCTTTTGGTTGGAGCAATAAGCGGCACATGCTTTGCCCAGGATGGGAATACCATGAAAACTTTTGACCCGGCCTTCGCCCATACCGTTTACTTCTGGTTCAAAAACCCTGACGATAGTGATGGACGTGCCCGATTCGAAAGTTCGTTAAAGAAGTTTCTGAAGAATTCGAAATATGCCAAAACCGATTTCATTGGGATTCCGCCCAAGGCAACGCGGGATGTGGTAGACGATTCCTATACCTACTCACTGATCGTAACTTTCGATTCTGCAGAGTCACAGGAAAATTATCAGAACGAGGAAGCCCATCTCCTATTTATAGAAGAATGTAAGGACCTATGGGAACGGGTCGTTGTTTATGATTCATTTGGTCTCTGATTATGGATATCGAATATTTTCGAACCTATTGTCTTGGTAAAAAAGGGGTGACCGAAACGTTTCCTTTTGATGAACATACCTTGGTCTTTAAAGTGATGGGAAAAATGTTTGCCCTGGCTGGCTTGGAAAGGGTGCCGTCCCAGTGTAATCTAAAGTGTGATCCTGAACGGGCCATTGCCCTGCGTGAAGAATACGACGGTGTTATCATTCCCGGATATCACATGAGCAAGACACATTGGAATACTTTGTATATGGAAAGTCTGCCTCCGGGTCTGATTATAGAGTTGGTGGACCATTCCTACGATTTGGTAGTATCCACATTACCAAAGAAGATAAAGGCACAATGGGAAGGGATGCCCTGAAAAATTTGTCGAAGGTATTCTACCATTCGTCGACAGTTTTGCATACATAGACCTAATTGTAAGCTTTTTCTTAATTTTATTTCAAACCTTTGTAATCTAAAGAAAACGTGCCATGAATGTTCTTTTCATCGAAGATGACATGATCGAGACCATGAAAATGCAACGGGCCATTTCCAAGTTTCAATCTAAACACAAAATTATTGAAGCTAAAAATGGTGAGGAGGCCATGGATATTTTAAAAAAAGGTAATCTTCCCGACATCATTCTGTTGGATTTGAATATGCCGCGCATGAGTGGGATAGAATTTCTCTCCATTTTAAAAGCGGATGAAAAACTGAAATACCTGCCCACCATTATTTTGACCACATCCGAAAACCGGGTCGATTTGTTGAAATGTTTCGAAATTGGAATCGCCGGATATATCATAAAACCTCTGAAATACGAAGACTATGAGGCAAAGTTGAAACGTGTTTTCGAGTATTGGGAAATCAGCGAATTGATCAAAGCCTAACAAAAATCCTCATTTCACAACATTCTTTTTAGCTTAAGTAGTCCAATTCCTACTTTTAAATCATAATATTCTTTATTATGAAAGGAATTGTATTCACCGAGTTTTTGGAAATGGTGGAATCCACTTTTGGATTGCATGTCGCGGACACCATAATTGAGAACAGCGACCTTCCCTCAAGTGGCGCATACACTTCGGTCGGGACCTACGACTTTAACGAGATGGTATCCCTATTGACCGAACTGAGCAAGGAAACCAACATTTCTATAAACGATCTTCTGTATTCCTTTGGGCATTATCTGTTCTCTGGTCTGGCGCACGCACACCCTGAAGTAGTATCCAGTTACAAAACACCCTTGGCCCTTCTTTACTGTATTGAGGACCATATTCACGTTCACGTCAAAAAACTGTACCCTGATGCTGAATTGCCCCAATTTAAAATTCTTTCCAAGACCGACAAATCGCTGGAGATGGTATACAGTTCTTCACGAGGTTTGTACGCTTTGGCCCATGGACTTATCGTAAAGACTTTTGAACATTTTGAAAAAATCGTCAACGTAGATTATAAACTGCTCAATGAAAACGGAACAGAAGTCAAATTTGCGATTGTCCAAAATGGATAAAAACGAAGTCGCTATGCTCAAAAGGGCTATCGAACGGGAGAAAAAAGCCCGTAAGGCAGCAGAAAACCTTTTGGAACAGAAAGCAAAGGAACTTTATGATGCTTCCCTTCATTTAAGGGAAGCCAACGGCCGTCTGGAAACCCTTTTGAACAAGCAGGGCAACTCCATCAATAGTGATTTTATCAATATCATCGACCCTTATGTGGTCATGGGATTGGATACCCGAGTCATAAATATGAATACTTCCGCCAAGGATTTCTTGGGCGTGGATCATACCGAGGAAGAGATATACCTCTCGGGTTTGGTACATCCTGACTACGTGGAATATACCGCAGAATCCTTTCAGAGTCTTCTACAGGTGGGCATACTTAAAAACTATTCAGCGAGAATATATGTAAAAAATGGTGTAGAAAAGTACGTGAACATAAATGCCAGTCTTATTTATGATAAGGAAGGGAAACCTATTGCAGCACAAGGTGTGATACGGGATATTACCAAGGAAATGGAAATCAAAAAAATGCTCAGTAGGCAAAAAAAGCAACAAGATATCATTGTTGAAAACTCGCCTCTGGGAATTCTTCTTATCGTAAAGAACAAAATTGTCAAGGCCAACCGTTCCTTCATGGACCTACTGGGATATTCTGAACAAGAACTGATTCGGTTGACCTTGGATGAAATATCCTCACTTGAGGAAAGCAGTCGCTATGAAGATATGAATCAGACCTCTCAAAATGAAGACCTGAAACGATTTACGATAATCCGAAAGTTTTTCAAGAAAAATGGAGAGACCTTATACGGTAAGACCTCTATCAGTTCCGTGATGAACAAGAAGGGCAAAATCACCTACAGCGTTGTCATGATCGAGGATATTACCCAAGAGAAAAAGTCAGAGGAAAAATTGAGGGCCTCAGAAGAACGAATGGCAACCTTGATAAAAAACTTACAAACTGGTATTCTTTTGGAAGATGAGAACAGGAAAATAGTCCTGGCAAACCAAAAGTTCTGTGACCTTTTTGGAATTCCGGTAGCTCCGGAAAATCTTAAAGGGGTGAACAGTAAAAAATCCACGCATAAGTATAAAAATCTATTCTCGGAACCAGATAAGGCAATTCGTCGCATCGATTATGTTTTGGAGCGCAAAGAGGCGGTCACCTCGGACGAAATGGAGCTTTTGGACGGAAGGACCTTTGAACGGGACTATATCCCCCTTTTCACTAATGGCGAGTACCAAGGTCATTTATGGAGCTATCACGATGTCACCCTCCGGAAAAATTATCGGAAAAATTTAGAAATCCAAAAGGAAAAATATGGAAGCATTATCGCCAATATGAACCTGGGCTTGGTGGAGGTGGATTCCGATGATAATATCCTAATGGTCAACCAAAGTTTTTGTGATATGGTGGGATATACCCCAATCGAGCTGATAGGAAGAAATGCGGTTGAGGTAACCAATATTGTGGAAGAGGACCAAGAGAAATTGAATATCCACAATCGAAAAAGAAAACAGGGAATATCCGATTCGTACGAACTGGGTGTGTTGACCAAAAAAGGTGAAAAAAGGTTTTGGCTAATAAGCGGAGCACCAAAGTATGATGATTTTGGCAATGTAATAGGTTCCATAGGAATCCACTTGGATATCACGGAACAAAAAAATCTTGAACTTCAAAAAGAGCGGTTGTTGGAAGAACTGGAGGCGAGCAACAAGGGACTTCAAGAATATGCCCACATTGTCTCCCATGATTTGAAATCTCCATTGCGAAGTGTAAGTGCCCTGGCCACATGGCTATATGAAGACTATAAGGACAAGCTGGACGAAACGGGCCGTTATAACCTGAAAATGATGCAGGAGAAGATTGAAGGAATGGACAAGCTCATTACCGGTATTTTAAAGTATTCCACAGTAAACAGTGAGGTCTTTGACAATACTGACGTAAACGTGAACGAAGTGATCAAAGAAATCAAAGAGATTATCTACATACCGGAAAACGTAACCATAAAAACCGTTCGTGATCTCCCCATAATTAAAGCCGATAAGACCAAAATCCATCAGCTTTTTCAAAACTTTTTGAGCAATGCTGCGGTAAATATAGATAAGCCCAAAGGCGTTATCGAGATAGATTTCAAAGATACGGGCAAGCATTGGCAATTTAGCGTTATGGACAATGGTGTCGGCATTCCCGAAGAATACCACGAAAGAATATTCCAAATCTTCCAATCCATAGGCAATCAAGAACGCTCCACGGGAATAGGACTTTCCATAGTGAAGAAGATCATAGATAGATATGATGGAAAAGTATGGCTCGAGAGCGAGATAGGTGTAGGTACTACATTCTATTTTACGTTGGCGAAAAACCCAGAAAATCAAAAGACATGAAAATACAGCAAGCGATAAAAACACCCAATTCCGATTGGGAATTTAGCCGGAAAGATGATGTTAACAACCCGTTGGTGTTGATTTTTGGCGACCGCAACTTATTGGAAAAAGAAGATATATACGAAGAAATCCGTGGGATATACCCAGATGGAAATTTAGTGTTCGGCTCAACTTCTGGAGAGATTCTTTCCACCAATGTCCATGAGAATACCATTACACTAACGGCAATTGAGTTTGAACGAACTTCTTTTGAAATAGTAAATAGGAATGTCTCGGATTTTTCAAACATTCAGGAGATGGGGAAATCCATTACCGAGGAATTTGATAAAAAGGGCCTGCAGCACATATTCGTGGTATCGGATGGTAGTTTTGTCAACGGTAGTGGATTGATTAAAGGACTGGAGAATGCTGAAGATTTTCAAGCTTCCATTACAGGAGGCCTTTGTGGGGATGGAGCCCGATTCGAAAAAACTTTGGCCTCTTATAATGAAAATCCAAAACAAGGCGAGGTAATCGCGGTTGGCTTTTATGGTTCAGATTTGGAAGTTTCATATGCCAACTATGGAGGTTGGACCCCTTTTGGTCCAGAGCGAATAATCACAAAATCCGAAGGCAACGTGCTTTATGAAATTGATGGTAAACCTGCCTTGGACTTATATAAAAAATACTTGGGAGATAAAGCAGAACAACTACCACAAGCTGCGCTTCTTTACCCCCTGACAGTGCAGGACAAGCCAGGTTCAGAGCCCTTGGTACGAACAATCCTGACCATAGATGAGGAAAAAAATTCCATGGTCTTGGCGGGAGATGCCCCCGTAAACTCCAAGGTGCAGTTGATGATGTCCACAGTCGATGATATTGCACAAGGTGCAGCCAAGGCGGCATGTATGGCGATGAAAAAACGAAAGAAAAACCCCGAATTGGCTCTTTTGGTAAGTTGTGTGGGAAGAAAACTGGTTATGGATCAGCGAACCGAAGAAGAAATTGAAGAGGTGGCTGAAGTAATTGGTCCGGATGCAACCATAGCGGGATTCTATTCCTATGGCGAAATGTCTCCATTTACCGATAGCAATCAATGCCAATTGCACAATCAAACCATGACATTAACTCTATTGAGCGAATAAATGCACTCGTTGTTAAAAAGGCAAATACGGAAACACCTCCCGGACGATTTTAAAGAGAATCCGGCATTGGATGCATTTTTCAATGCAGTCAGTGATTCGTATTCCAATTTTGACGAAAAAATAACCATGATTCAGAGGGCTACGTCCCTAAGTTCTACTGAACTTTTTGAAGCTAATGAACGGCTTAACACAGAGGCAGAAGCCCAAAGAAAAGTACTTAAATCCCTGAGCCAAGCGGTGGCGGATGTCCAACATTTAAATGGAGATGCAAAGGCAATGAAGTTTGATCCACTAAAACTGGTGGAGGATATTGAACAACAAGCCCATAAACTTGTGACAATAACCGCGGAGAAGGATGTACTGTTACAAAATTTGGAGCAACAAAATGAATCTTTGAACAATTATGCCCATATGGTTTCCCATGATTTAAAATCCCCCATCCGCAATGTACATTCATTAGTAAGCTGGGTATTTGAAGAGGGTCGGGATAAATTCAATGCCCAAAGTCAAGCTAATGTGGAACTTATATTTCAGAACCTCACCAAAATGGATAGCCTTATCGATGGAATATTAGAACACTCGACCATAGATTCGCTTAAAGAGCCACCCGTTTTGGTCGATTTATATACGCTTATCGATGAAATTGAAAATACAATCTATGTTCCTGAATCGGTCACCCTTAAAAAAAGCAGAAAACTTCCAAGGCTCTTTACCGGGAAATACAGGATGGAGCAGCTGTTCAAAAATGTAATCACCAATGCTATCGCAGCGATAGAGGACAAGGAATACGGGCTGGTTGTGATAGATGTAAAAGAAGAGAAAGGAAACTGGTTGTTCAGTGTCACCGATAATGGCAAAGGGATTCCCGATCATCTTCAGAACGGCATATTTGACATGTTCAGGAAATTGGAAAACAATTCAGATGCTACGGGCATCGGGTTGGCCCTTGTGAAAAAAATCATCAATTATTATAAAGGAGATATTTGGTTGTCCTCCGAAGAAGGCAGGGGCACCACATTTTTCTTCACTATTAACAAAAATTTGGACTATGGAACACCCTAATCTTGATTATATAAAGGAAATCTCAGGAGGTAATGAAGTGTTTGAGAAGAAATTCTTGAACATCATCCAAACCGAGTTTCCCAAGGAAAAGGAAGAATACATGGAAAATTTAGAGTCGGAAAAATTGGATGAATCTGCAAAGATTGTGCACAAAATCAAGCACAAGCTCGGTATTTTGGGATTACAGGAAGGCTATAGATTGGCAATTAAATATGAAGAAGACCTAAAATACGGCGATACGAAACTACAAGGCCAATTCCATGAGATTTTGCATACCGTGGAGCAGTTCATACTAAAAATAGCATAAGATGAGAAGTATCATTGTTGACGATGAAGCAAGTGCCCGTGCCATCGTGGCCGAGCTTTGCAAGACGATTCCAGACATGGAGGTCAGGGCAGAGTTTCCCAATGCGCTTGAAGCCCTCAAATTTTTGAAAGACAACCAGGTGGACCTTATATTTTTGGACATCCACATGCCCAAACTTACTGGGATTGATTTCATCGAGACCCTGCAAAATCCACCGAAAATTGTACTGACCACTTCTGATAAGAATTTTGCCATTGAAGCGTATGAATATTCTTTTATTGTAGACTATCTGGTGAAACCGATAAGTCAGGAACGTTTTCAAAAATGTATAGTGAAATTGAACGCTGCCTTTAATCAAGTTTTGCCATTTACTTCTTTTGGGACCAAAACGGAAAGGGACCAAGAATTGTACATTAATATCGATAGAAGACTTATTAAACTAAAGTTCAACGACATTCTATTGATAGAGGCGAAAGGGGACTATATTGAGATTCAGACTTTGGATAAAAGATATCGGGTACATTCCACTTTAAAGAAAATAAAGGATAAACTACCAGAATCCCGGTTTTTACAGATTCATCGGTCTTTCATTATTAATTTCACCCAAATTGTGGATATCCAAGACAACAGTGTGCTTATTGAAAAAAGTGTTATTCCGATTAGTAGATCCAATCGCCCGGAACTTATGCAAAGATTGAATTTGTTATAAAAAGAAAGAAAAATACTACAATATTTGAAATTATATTCGTTATTATAATTGGACGCTTGATGAAAATGTTAAAACAAAAGTTGTAACCATTTAAATGTTTTAGCATATGCCCTTGGAGATAAAGGAAAATAGAGGAGTTTATAAGATTTTGGGAGAAGTCACTGCGCAACATGTGGGGGTACTAAGTGCCTATTTTGATTCCATTTTGGAGCGCCATGAAAGTTTTATGGTAAATCTGGAAGATGTGACCGTATTGGATTCTGCCGCCGCCCATTTTTTCGAGAAACTTTATCGAAAATCCGCAGAGTTGAACAAAGTGGTCGCTTTAATTGGGAGACAGAACCATAAGGTTTTGGAAACCATGAATACTACGAAGACCAACTACATCTTAAGTGCCGATAGGGTCTAAGTAACATCTCTTTTCCATGCAGGTCACACACTACCAATCTTATTTTGGAATAACACCGAAGCAGCTCAATTCGGACGATTTTGAACGACTTGTTTTGTATTTTCAACTTTTGGACAAAGTGGAAAAACCTGTTGTGAGTCTGTTAATTCCCATTTATCGGGCCAAGGAAACCTTGGTGGCACATATAGTCTCGCTTTCCAAATTGAAGACCATAATTCCGTATGAGGTCATTTTTGTGGAAAATAATGCCGATGGGGCCTCACTCGAAATTTTAAGGGAGCTGGGCGCCAGAACGGTGAGCCAGTCCAAGCAGGGAATAACCCATGCCAGACAAAAAGGGTTAGAAGAAGCCCGGGGCCAAATACTATGTAGTATGGACCCTGATACGCTTTATGACCCCTACTACATCGATAAGATGGTGTTGCCTTTTTTCCAAGACAATGATTTGGTTTTGTGCTATTCTGTGTCCAAAAGCTATGCACACGATTTTCAGCTTTCTAGTAGGATGAAAATTCGCAATACACTAAAGGTTGCCTATTTTAGATGGAAGATATCGAGAGGCTTTATCCATAAAATAAAACACATACGAGCCGTGGGAATGGCCATCAAAAAAGAAGTCATTGATACCATAGGATACGATACGGACCTTAGAGCGGTTTCCGGCTGTGACGATGGCATGTTAGCCATACATCTTTACAATAAAGGAAGGTTCAAATACATCCCAGTTGATATTTACACGGCATTACCTCCAGAACGGGAACCCGGACAACCGTTTCCCTTCTGCAATGGCCGGTTTTACGATTTTAATGCACCTATTGAAGAAGCCTGCGAAGAACTCGGGATCACAGAATCCCGTGTTTGACCAAACAGTTCCTGTTTTTTTGTTTTACACGGTTTTCAAGACGGGTTTCCTTTTAGAAATACATTAGGCCAGAAGCACTCCATCCGTAGGTCTCATGGCCGGACCGTTGGCCGATAAGCGTACAAATACCAAGACCTCCTATAAATTGCTACTTACAACATCTTCTTTTGGTTTTACAACATAGAATTATTACAAAGTAATATTTATCCTACTTTCACAATTGTTAAGGACTACATAATAAAAACAATAGGAATCATGAAAATTTTAGTTGTAGACGACAAACAATCGTTAAGCGAATTGGTATCCCAATTCCTAGGGCAATCGTACAAGGTCCATACCACAGAAGATGGCCTGGCGGCGCTGAGCTGGATGCAGGACGGAAACATCCCAGATTTGATCATTACCGATTTGGAAATGCCCAATATGGACGGTTTTGAGCTAATCCAAAAGGTAAAGGAGAGTGGTTATTTTTCCAATATACCCATTATTGTACTGAGTTGTAGGGACAGTAGTTCCGATCGCATCCAATGCTTAAAGTTGGGCGCCGATGATTACTTGGTAAAACCTTTTAATCCAGAAGAACTCCTGATCAGGGTGGAAAAATTATTGGTTAGAACCTAAGAAACTCCAAAACATGGAAATTGTATCCGATAAAAAAATCCGGATTCTTTACGTCGGAAATGATGTAACAATGACCAACCAATTTTTGGCCTACTCACAAAAAGTGGATTTCCAAGTGGTGGATAATGCACTGAACGCCATAACCTGGTTGGAGCAGAACCAAGGGATAGATGCCATTCTCTGTGAAAAACTGATACCGGGACAGACCGGTATTGAGTTTCACAAGACGCTCAAGAAGCGTTTTGCCGATCGTCCTGCCATTCCATTTATCCTGGTGGCCAAGGACAGAAACAAAAAAGACCTATCGGATGCTGTAAAAAACGGGATAGACGACTTTTACGTACAACCTATATCCACGCGAAACGTTATCGATAGAATCCAGTTTCTCAAAGCGTTGCGTGCCAATTTGAAAAGAGAAAAAATTGCTCCGTCCAATACGGAGTTGAAAGAGTACAAAATCGGTTTTTGGAAACGAACCTTTGATATCACCATCGCAGGAACGGTGTTATTGCTCGCCGCTCCTTTTCTTCTTTTGGTGATTTTGGCCATACGCTTGGAATCCAAAGGAAAAGTCTATTACATCTCAAAAAGAGTAGGGACAGGATATAAAATATTTGATTTCTATAAACTCCGCTCCATGTACCCCGATGCAGATAGGAGATTGAAGGAATTCCAGCACTTGAACCAATATGTGCATGAGGGCGAAATGGAAAATGGGGAACATGAACTTTATAGGGCGGAAGAAAAGCCCATGACGGGAACCATGTTGATCGGGGACGATAATGAAGTAGAAGAAGTGCATCATAATTCCAAAAAAAGGGAAAGTGCCAAAAGTGCTTTTATAAAGTTTGATAACGACCCACGGATTACCAAAGTGGGGAAGGTTATCCGAAAACTGAGCATCGACGAACTTCCCCAATTAATCAATGTATTAAAAGGGGATATGTCCATCGTGGGCAACAGGCCCTTACCCCTTTACGAAGCGGAAATGCTGACCACAGATGAATGGACGGATAGATTCAATGGTCCTGCCGGTATTACGGGATTATGGCAAGTGGAAGCCAGAGGAAGAAGTTCAAAAATGTCTCCCGAAGAAAGAAAGCAATTGGACATAAAATATGTGAAATACGCAAACAGCAAGTACGCTTTTCTAATAGATATGTGGATTGTGCTACGAACCTTTAAAGCTGTTTTTCAAAAAGAAAATGTGTAATGCGGAAAATATGGGGCGTTTTACTGTGTTTTGGGATGTTGCAAATGACAAACGCACAATCTATAAATGATTTTATAGAAAAAGGTCTTGAAGAAAACGATATCAGCAAGAAATTGCCGCCTTTGGATACGCTGATTGCCATGGCAAGGGAGTATTCTCCTTTTATTAAGGTGACCGAATCCGAACAGCAATACCGAGATGGGGTCGTATCTGCGGAGCAACGGGCTTGGTTGGAATACATAAATCTCGAAGCGGGTTATAACTACGGCATTTTTGACAATTTAAGTAATTCCCAAATTGCTGGAGACCCCCAGAGTCAGACGCTTTTTTCCACGGAACAGAGCCGATATAATGTAGGAGTATCCCTGCGTTTGCCGCTCTCCGCAATAATCAATCGAAGAGCCCGGATATTGAGTGCTAAAGGAGAAGCAGAGAAAGCCCGGTTTGAGACCCAGGTGGCCGAAGTAGAACTGGAACAAAAAGTCGTGGAACTATACAATGATTTATTGAAACACCATCGCATGTTCTTCATATCAGGTTCTATCGTTGATAATTTCAGGGTACAGTCCATTCGGGCCGAAAAGGACTTTGCCAATGGGGTCATTAACGTCACCGAATACACGCGTCTCCAACAAATGATGAACCAAGCCACCATGAATTTTGAACTACAACGCTCAGAGTTTGTGGGTTCGGTCATGGCCTTGCAAAGCATTGTCGGTGCAGATTTGAATATATAGAAATGAAGTTTAACCTGTTGTTTTTTGTCCGCTTGTTGCTTCGGCACATAGGTTTGCTCATCGGGGTACCCGTCATTTTGGCTTCCATGGTATTTTACCTGACCCGAAATGAGCCCAAAGTGTACAATTCCAAAGCCCGTGTGTATACGGGCATAGCTACAGGCTCCAATATAGAATTGGAGAATACAAAAATCGACTTTAGGGCAACCAATACCGCCTATGACAATCTACTGAATCTGATAAAGGCCAGAACTACTATTGAAATAGTAGGATTGAAGCTTTTTGCACAACATATGGTTTTGGACAGTGCCGATGTTAAAATCATCTCCTTTCAGAAATACAACAACCTTATGGAAATGGTTCCCACGGAAGTAAAGGAACTTGTAGTCAAAGGAGATGTGGCCGGGACCTATCAAAATTTTTTGGCCTTAAAGGAATCTGATCATACCAATTTTATTTATAAGCTTATCAACTTGGACCATCCAGATTATAGTATTGATAAGATTTCTGGCAAAGTGGGTCTTAGAAGGATATCCAATAGTGATTTTGTGGATATTGAATATGAATCCGAAGATGCGGCGATATGTCAAAATACCTTGCTCATTTTATGTGAAGTCTTTGTCCAATTGAATGCGGATATCAAGGTGAACCAATCGGACGCAGTGGTGAAGTACTTCGAAAGGCAGCTGGGAGCTTCCACAATTGATCTTAAAGGTGCTGAGGATGAGCTTTTGCAATTTAACCAGAGCAATAACATCATAAATTATTATGAGCAGACCAAGCACATTGCCGCAGAAAAAGAAGAGTTTGAAATAAAATACCTAGAAGTCTTTCGGAAATTCAACGCTGCCGGAGCCGTTCTTGGGGTTTTGGAGTCAAAGCTCGAAGCTCATGAACTTAAACGTGTTTCAAGTGAAAAGATAATGAACCTGCGAAAGGAACTTTCCACCCTCAGCTACGATGTGTCCATGCTCACCCTGGGAATAGATTCGGATAGTACCCTGCAAGATCAAAAAACGAAGGAAGCCGAAGAGAAGATGCGACAAATTACGGCCATTGAAAACGAGTTGGCCCGTAATATCGATACAATCTACAAAACAGATTATGATACCAAGAGCTTGGCCGCTACCAGCGTGCTTTCTGATTGGCTTATGAAAACCATCGAATACGAAGGCATGAAAGCCCAGTTGGAGGTAATGGACAAAAAAAGGGAAGAGTTCAAAAAGCTATATCAGGAATTCTCTCCGCTAGGGGCCACGATGAAGCGCCTGGAACGTAAAATAGATATTGCGGAAAGAGAATATCTGAGTTTGCTACACAGCTTGGGACTGGCGAAACTAAGACAACAAAACGTGGAGTTAAAATCGAACATTAAATTGACAGAGACCCCTTTTTTTCCTATTAGTCCCAAACCCAGCAAGCGAATTTTCTTGGTCATCGTAGCAGGACTGGCCGGTTTTATACTGGTGGCCGCCACCGTTCTGGTGCTCGAGCTTTTGGATGGAAACATCAATACGGCAACTCGGGCAGAGGACAAAATCGGACTAAAGGTTTCTTCCATTTTTCCGGTAATTGGCAATACGAGCTCAAAAATTAATTATGACTACCTGAAAAATAAAGCGGTCAACGCCATATCCAGAAATATCATTTTAAATCGGTTTAAGAAAGACAAAGAGACCGAACCTGTGGTCAACATGCTTTTTTCCACCCAAGAAACGGAAGGTAAAACATTTATTTGTAGACACTTATTGGCAAAATTATGCGAGTTGGATTATAATGTGCTGCACATCACCTATGATTCTGCAGATTTGAGTCTGGCGCCCAAATGCTATCAAAAAATAGTGTATCCCATCAGCGACCAACTCTATAAAATTTCAAGTGTAAAAGAGTTCGATCATTCAGGTACCCTAGAAAACTACAACATTTTTGATTTTATCCTCCTAGAGATTCCGGGCATTATCAAAAATCCATTTCCCGTTAAATTAGCATCAACCATGGATTACACATTTTTGGTTACCCGCGCGAATAGGGCTTGGAGCGAAGCGGACAAAAATGCATTGAATCTATTCAACGAAGCTACAACAGGACCAGAACCGACCATTATACTCAATGGAGTAAAGGTTTTGGAAATGGAAACCGTAGTAGGGGATCTGCCCAAGAAAAGGTCTTTGGTGCGAAGATGGGCCAAGAAAGCCGTGCAATTCAGATTTTTTACCAAAACCTCGGTGGCCTAATGTTGAAAAAGTTGAAATATATCGGAAAAGAGAAAAATCTATCCTCCTTACTGGCGAATTTAAGCGTAGCTTTTTTGGGCTTGGTCGGTTTCATGCTTCTTACGCGGCAGTTGCCAAAGGAACTTTTTGGGGAGTGGGTGCTGTTCATCACTTTGGCCACTTTTGTGGACTTATTGCGATTTGGACTCACTAGGACCTCCTCGGTACGGTTATTGTCGGGGGCCAAGCCTAGTGGAAAGAAAAACATTTTGGGCTCTTCGTTCAGGATAAATCTTATGCTGTTGATAGCACTCACCTTTTTTTGCTGGTCTCTTTACGGTCTTCTTGAAATTTCAGGACAAACAATTAACAATGGATATCGTTTGTTTTTGATTTACTATCCGTTCTTGGCCTTGTCCAACTTAAGCTGGAACAATGCTATGTCCCTTTTTCAAGCGGAACAGAATTTTAACAGAATGATGTGGGTCAGGTTGTCCAACGTAGGCCTGTTCTGCTTGTTCCTGGCGTTGAACCATTGGTGGTTGGGATTTGGTTTGGAAGTCATTATTTGGACAAATATTGGCGTCAATGCCCTGTCTGGTGTCTGGTGTTCACTGAAAAACTGGGATGGGCTCACCTACATGGGCCACGCCAAAAAGGAAATAGAACGAGACCTGATAAACTTTGGAAAATACTCCATGGGCACATTGATAAGTTCGAGCTTGTTGAAGAGTTCGGACACCTTCATTATTGGGATGAGCCCTATTCTGGGTTCGGCGGGCATTGCCATGTACGCCATACCTCTAAAGTTAACGGATCTATTGGGGATTCCGCTACACAGTTTTACCATGACAGCATATCCAAGAATGGCCAAAAAATCAATGGAAGGCAACATATCGGGAGCTAAAAAGATTTTCTACTCCTACGTTGGGATTGTGACCTTGTTGTTCTTTCCGGTGGCTTTGATAGGTTTTGTATTTGCCGAACAACTGGTACTTTTTTTGGGAGGGAACGAATACTTGGATGCTTTACCGCTGTTGACAATGATTTTTCGGGTATTTACGGTTTACATCATGTTGCTTCCCATAGATCGATTTACAGGAGTTTTATTGGACAGTATAAACAGGCCCAAACTCAACCTATATAAAGTATTGGTCATGACAGGTTCTAATGTTGTCCTAAACGTTTTGGCAGTTTTCGTCTTCCAGAGTCTTGTGGCGGTGGCCGTAGGAACCGTACTTTTTACGATTATGGGGATGCTTCTTGGGTTCTATTATCTGAAGAAGGAAATAGAAGTGAAAAGCCGTCATATTTTTTTTGAAAGCATCGTGTTTTTAAAAAACCTAAAAACACATTTGGGATAATGAATCCATTCGAAAAAACACAAGGTTCAGATTACCTTAGGAAGCCTTTACCGATACTGTTGTTATTGTCCGTGGTACTTGCCACGGGGCATTTAACGGCCACAAAAGGTCTGGTTGCCGGTTTGGCGGTCATGGTTTTACCTTTTGCGGCCTTCTATGTGGGGGCCCTTTTTGTAAACCCTAGGATCGGGATTATTACCATATTGATTTTTAACTTTTTTGTACTGGGAATTGGACGCTATATTCCCATGACCTGGGGACTTTTGATGGACGGACTTATGGTGTTGATGTACTTGGCGCTTTTCTTCAAAGCGTTCCGGATCAAGGTTCCTTGGAAAAGGGCCAACTCGCAGCTGACCCTTTTGGTCTCGGTTTGGTTTGGGTATGCCATATTACAAATTGCAAATCCCGAAGCGGTGAGTATCGCCGCGTGGTTTTACGCCATGAGAGGTCTGGCGCTCTATCAGTGGTTGTTTGTGCCCTTAGTCTTTATCTTGTTCAATACAAGAAAAGATTTACATCTATTTTTTATCATCTGGGGAGTGCTATCGGTCCTGGCGACCCTGAAAGGCATGCAGCAATTGATCTTTGGCGTGGACTCCTATGAACAGGCATGGTTGGATGCCGGTGGCGATGTTACGCATATCTTGTTTGGAAAACTTCGCATTTTCTCATTTTATTCCGATGCAGGACAGTTCGGTGCTTCACAAGGACACACGGGAGTGGTTTTTGGAGTCTTGGCTCTCTTTGCCAAGAATCGAAAATTTCAAGTTTTTTGTGGAATTGTGGCGATGGCCGGATTGTTGGGCATGATGATATCTGGAACACGAGGTGCTATAGCCGTGCCCGCTATGGGAGGTATCATGTTCATTTTGGTAAGAAAGCATATTCCCAGTATTGTTCTTGGCGTAATAGCGGGAATAGGTGTATTTGTATTTTTCAAGTATACCACAATTGGAAATGATAACGATCAAATACGAAGAATGCGAACCGCTTTCGATCCCAATGATGCCTCTTTGGAAATGCGAAGGATCAATCAGGCGAGACTTAAGGGATATCTGGCCACGAGACCTTTGGGAGGTGGAATTGGTTCAACGGGAAATTGGGGCAAGCGTTTTTCCCCAAACACATTTTTGGCCAACACCGCTACAGATAGTTGGTTTGTGGCAGTTTGGGCAGATACCGGAATCGTTGGACTTTACCTGCATCTGTTCATTCTGTTCTTTATCCTGATTACAGGAGCGTACAATTGCATGTTCAAAATACGGGATGATTGGTTGAAAGGACAGATTACCGCATTGGTCTGTGGTATGGCAGGTATTATGTTGGCTTCCTATGGGAACGGTGTATTTGGCCAATTTCCGACCTGCATTTTGATGTATACTGGAATGGTCTTCATTTTCATTTCCCCAAAATTGGATCAAAAAATCAGGGCTGAAAAAGAAACCATATTAAAATTGCAAACCGTATAAAAACGAGATTATGGAACCTTTAGTCTCTATAATTACCATAAACTATAACGAATCCGAGGTAACCTTGGACCTACTGCGGTCAATTAGGGGCCTTACGTATTCCAATTATGAGATCATTGTTGTCGATAATGCTTCGCCGCAGGATAATCCCGATATCATCAAAGAAAAATACCCCGAGGTTTTTCTGATAAAAAGTCAGGAAAACCTTGGTTTTGCCGGTGGAAATAATCTTGGGGTAAAACAAGCCAAAGGGGAGTATCTTCTGTTTATAAACAATGATACCATCGTTCCGCAAGATTTCATTCAACCTTTGGTGGAAACCTTTCAAAGAGATAAAGGCATCGGTATGGTAAGTCCCAAAATCAAATTTCATTGGGACCCCACACTGATTCAATACGCTGGGTACACCCCAATGAACAAATGGACCATTCGCAACAGTAGTATTGGATACCATCAAAAAGATGATGGAAATTTTGATACCCCCATGGAAACCCAATCCATTCATGGCGCTGCCATGATGGTTCCCAAGCATATCGTGGATGAGGTCGGTATGATGACGGAAGTCTACTTTTTGTATTACGAGGAACACGACTGGGCAGAAATGATAAAACGCGCAGGATATCGAATCTTTTACCAACCCAAATCCCACATCCTTCATAAGGAATCCGTTTCCACTGGAAAATTCAGCCCATTGAAAACCTATTATCTTTCCCGTAATCGAATTTTGTTCGCACGGCGAAATTTCAAACCGTTTCCGCTATGTATAAGTCTGGCATTTCAACTTTTGGTTTCGATTCCGAAACAGACGCTCACATTTACCTTAAAAAGGGAATTTGAACACTTAACGGCATTTTGGCAGGCCATTTCGTGGAATTTGAGGTATAGGACCGGGGCGCAATAGATACGACATCCATCAATTCAAAACAGCTATTGGTCAAATCAATGGGCTGAATTGACCCTGAAAAAAGTATATTTCTTTCCTAACCGAATATCAACGTGTATGCTAGGCAAACGGTTTTTGGGAAAGCTGTTTTTTACGGGAATTGTTCTCATGGCGATTTACGCTTGCGTATTCAAATTATTCGATAGGACCAAGAGCCCCATTGTCAATATTGCGCTACGGGAAAATGGAAAAACGTATATTTTCTCGTTAATGACCTCTGAACAGGTACAGCACCAGATTTCAAAACACAAAAGTCCTGTGGCCCTACCATTTTTAAAGCTCTATTCGGAGGACAAAACACTGTACATAGAACCCGAACACATAAAGGAAATCGTCAATGTGCTCTGTGGTAACTATACCCTACACGATTACCCTGAGCAAAGTTTTGATGGATATGTTACAAATGGCCCATCAGATTGTGGTAAACATTCGGTTCATAACACGACCACAGAAAAAATAGGGGAACAAGTTTTGCACCACAACTATTATTTTACCCATCCAGAGACCAAAAATTCAATGGCCATTCGTTGGAAATTGAATCCGAGTACCGGTGAAATACAAGCGTTGGAGAATTGTAGTGAAAAAGCATTTCGAATAACCGAAAACCCCCATCCTGGGGAAACCTACACGTTTTCTAAAGAATTTGTAGTAGTTGATTTAAACTACTTGACACATTTTTTTGGGAAGGGTATCAATCTCGAATTGGAAGCGGAAAATCAACTGTTGTATATTTATGCAAACAATTGACCCGGCATCCTGAATCCCAAATTATCTACCAATTTCCAGTAAACGAGATGAATGCGCCTATTTCATCAAAATAAGTAGTCCGTTTACAACAGTAATCATCTGATTTACAACAATTACTTTTCTTATATAAAATGTAGGATAATATTTACAATAATTATTCAATCCAAGATATTGGGAAATACCTGTTTTAAAATTCACTTTACAATCCAGCTGCACTGACTACCAACTTAATAAATAGGTTCAGTACCGTGCCGTCAAGAATTATGAACGTTGTAAACCCAGTATTTGGAGAACTATGGAAAATAAAAATAATCAGCTGTTAAATACAAAACGAAATTCTAAATCATGAACATTACAGTAGTAGGAACAGGTTATGTCGGATTGGTCACGGGGACTTGTTTTGCCGAAACCGGGATCAATGTCACTTGCGTGGATATTGACGAAAAGAAAATTGAAAGATTAAGGAGGGGTGAAGTCCCAATTTATGAACCAGGATTAGATGTGCTCCTTGAGCGGAACATCGACAAGGGAAGAATCTCCTTTACCACTTCTTTGCAAAAGAGTATCAAGGAGTGTGATGCGGTTTTTATTGCCGTTGGGACACCTCCGGATGAAGATGGCAGCGCTGATTTAAAATATGTTTTAGGTGTGGCCCGTGAGATCGGCCAGTACATGGAAGATTACAAAGTGATAATCACAAAAAGTACCGTACCTGTTGGAACTTCCTTTAAAGTGAAGGCAGCTGTGGAAGAAGAACTGGCGGGACGAAATGTCCGAATACCTTTTGACGTGGCTTCCAATCCCGAATTCTTAAAAGAAGGTAGTGCGGTCGATGATTTCCTGAAGCCCGATCGGATTGTGGTTGGCGTAGAGAGCAAAAGAGCGGAAAAAGTAATGAAACGTCTGTACAAACCCTTCCTAATGAACGGTCATCCGCTCCTTTTTATGGACATTTTCTCGTCGGAGATGACCAAATATGCCGCGAATTCCATGTTGGCGACCAAGATTAGCTTTATGAACGATATCGCAAACCTATGTGAATTGGTCGGGGCCAATGTGGATTTAGTAAGAAAAGGGATAGGCTCTGATTCCAGAATAGGAAATAAATTCATTTACCCAGGTACGGGCTATGGGGGAAGTTGCTTTCCGAAGGATGTACAAGCCTTGGTTCGCACTGCTGATGAATATGGCCACTCCCTAGAAGTATTGAAAGCTGTGGAGGCAGTAAACTATAGACAAAAGACCACCTTGGTGGAAAAGATAAAGCATCACTTTGGTAAAGACCTCAAAGGTAAGCAGTTCGGTATGTGGGGATTGTCGTTCAAACCAAAAACGGATGATATGCGTGAAGCGCCATCTTTGGTAATAATTGATGAGTTGAAGGCGTTGGGCGCAACCATTCGGGCCTATGATCCTGTTGCCATGGAAGAAGCGGAGCGAATTTTAGGAGATAAAATTGAGTACGCGAAGGACGAATATGATGCCATTATAGATGCAGATGCACTGCTTCTGGTAACAGAATGGTCTGAATTTCGAATGCCCAATTTCAGAATCCTGGAAAAACTGATGAACCAAAAGACCATCCTTGATGGACGAAACGTCTATGATCCAGAAGAAATGGAAGAATTGGGGTTCACCTACTACAGTATTGGTAGAGAAGTCATTAACAATGCGCATACCCAAACAATTAACATTTAAAGCGATAGAATGAAAAGAATATTAGTAACTGGTGGTGCGGGCTTCGTAGGTTCCCACCTATGCGAAAGACTACTTGACGCGGGCAATGAGGTCATTAGCATGGATAACTATTTTACGGGACGAAAAAGCAAAATAGTCCATTTGTTGGATAACCCCTATTTCGAAATCATCAGACACGATGTTACCTTACCCTTCTTTTTGGAGGTTGACGAAATCTATAATCTAGCTTGTCCCGCTTCCCCGGTCCATTATCAGCATAATCCCATAAAGACAATCAAGACCTCGGTTTTGGGAGCGATAAATATGTTGGGAATGGCCAAACGTATCAAAGCGAAAATTCTTCAAGCATCAACCAGTGAAGTATACGGTGACCCGGAGATACATCCACAACCCGAGGATTACTGGGGGCACGTTAACCCGATCGGAGTACGTTCCTGTTATGACGAAGGAAAGCGATGTGCAGAATCCCTGTTCGTCAATTATCATACGTCGAACAACGTATTGGTCAAAATTGTCCGAATCTTCAACACCTATGGACCTAGAATGGAGCCAGACGATGGGCGTGTGGTCTCTAACTTTATAATGCAGGCACTTCAAGGTAAGGACATCACGGTTTTTGGGGATGGAACCCAGACCCGAAGCTTCCAATATGTTGATGACCTAGTCGATGGTATGATTAAAATGATGGATACCGAAGACGATTTTATCGGACCTGTTAATATAGGTAATCCAGGTGAGTTCACCATGATAGAATTGGCGGAAAATATTATTGATCTCACCGGATCGAAGTCCAAAATAATCCATTTGCCCCTGCCTTCGGATGATCCCATGCAGCGCAAACCAAACATTTCCTTGGCGCAAGAGAAATTGGAAGGTTGGGAACCTAGAGTGGATTTGCGAACGGGACTCACCAAAACAATCGGCTATTTTGACAATCTGCTTCAAGAAAAATCCATAAGGGCTTTAATTGAAAGTTAAAAAGCAGAAAGAAGAATGGAGGCATTAACGCTCATATTGAATGGTATTGAAATCCTGATTATCGGATATTTTGGCTTTGCTTCCATTTACGTCTTTGTTTTTGGCTTTGCAGGTCTTTTTGAGACGAATGAAAAAGAGACACTTTTTCAGAAACAACGAAAAGTTGCGGTGCTCATACCTGGATATAAGGAAGATGCTGTGATTGTTGAAGTCGCAAAACAAGCTTTGCGACAGACGTATCCAACGGACTTGTATGAAGTCGTGATCATCGCTGATTCGTTCCAGGAGTCTACTTTGACCGAGCTTAAAAACCTGCCTTTAAAGCTTGTGGAAGTCTCTTTTGAAAAGAGTACCAAATCCAAAGCACTGAACAAGGCCATGGAAGTAATCGGCGATGACTATGACATTGCTCTGATTTTAGATGCCGATAACATCATGGAGCCGAAGTTTATTGAAAAAATTAATGACTCTTTCAATCAAGGATATAAGGTAGTCCAAGGGCATCGGGTGGCAAAAAATACAAACACTCCGTTCGCCATTTTAGATGCGGTCAGTGAAGAAGTGAACAACCATATTTTTAGAAAAGGACATCGCGTCTTGGGTCTTTCCTCAGCATTGATAGGTTCCGGGATGGCCTTTGATTATTTTTTCTTCAAGAAAATGATGTCCCAAGTAAAGGCAGTTGGAGGTTTTGATAAGGAATTGGAGCTCGAATTGCTACGAAAGCGAATCAAAATTGAGTACCTGCACGAGGCCTTGGTACTAGATGAGAAAGTCCAGAAATCGGAGGTTTTTGCCAACCAAAGAAAGCGTTGGCTTTCGGCGCAATTCGTCTATTTCCAAAGATATTTTTGGGCCGGTTTAAAAGCACTTTTTACTAAAGGGAATGTGGACTTCTTTGACAAAGTATATCAAATGGTATCACCGCCGCGGGTGCTGTTGCTGGGTTTGGTCTCTATGTTTTCAATTTTATATTTTACTTTGGGTTTCTTTGGTTGGACTTCTATCTTGATGGTCAACCCTTTTTTGTGGTATGGTAGTTTTTTCCTTACCATTCTGGCCTTTGTCTTTTCAGTTCCTAGGAAATTCTACACTAAAAGGACACTTCACGCCGTCTTGACCCTTCCCAAAGCATTTTTACTCATGTTTCTTTCTTTGTTCAAATTAAAGGGAGCCAACAAAAAATTCATCCATACACAACATGGAACTATCAACACGCCCTAAAATGAAAATAGGTATTGAAGGACAGCGCTTGTATCGCAAGAAAAAGCACGGTATGGATATGGTGGCGTTGGAGCTTATCAAGAGCCTCCAAAAAATAGATACGCACAATGAATACGTGGTCTTCGTTCGTCCTGATTTCGACAATATCTGTATCCCAAAAGCACCGAACTTTAAAATTGTTGAGGTGCATTCTAGGTTCGGTTATCCCGGATGGGAGCAGTTTGCCTTGCCCAAAGCTGCATATGCGGAAGGGTGTGATGTTCTGCACTGTACCAGCAATACAGGACCTCTTTTTTCAAAAGTACCCTTGATAACCACACTACACGACATTATTTATTTGGAAAGCATCAGTTTGTTCAAAAAGGAAGGTACATGGTACCAAAAATTGGGCAATATGTACCGACGATACTGCGTACCTCCGGTGATAAAAAGAAGTAAGAAGGTCATCACGGTGTCCAACTACGAAAAGAACCGCATCAACAGTCATTTTGGCTTTACAGATGATAGGCTCACTGCAATATACAACGGGGTAGGAGGCCATTTTAAAAAGGTGACGGATCAGTCCAGACTAAATGCCATCAAAGAAAAATATGGATTGCCTGATAAGTTCTTTTTCTTTTTGGGGAACACTGATCCCAAGAAGAACACCAAGGGTGTTTTAAAAGCTTTTGCCGATTTCAACGAACAATACCCGGACCAATATAAATTGGTGATGCTGGATTATGACAAGATAGAGTTTGAAAGACTACTGAACACCCTGAAAATTGAAGCAATCAAGGATTTGGTGCATTTGACAGGTTATGTCCAGAATCTGGACTTGCCGGCAATCATCAGTCAATGCACTGTCTTTTTGTATCCTTCGCTTCGCGAAAGCTTTGGGATTCCAATTTTGGAAGGCATGGCCTGCGGGGTTCCGGTCATCACATCAAATACATCTTCTATGCCCGAAGTAGCGGGCAAGGATGCCGCATTGATTGTAGATCCTTTTGATTCTAAACAAATTACGGACGCCCTTATCACCTTAGTGGAAGATAACACCTTGGCCCATCTTTTGGCAGAAAAAGGAATTGAGCGTGCCAAAAACTTCTCTTGGGAAGTAATGGCCAAAAACGTATTGGAACTCTATCAAGATGTACATAAGGAACTTAAACATGAAACCGTATGATCAAGGATAGAGACATTGTTGTAGTAGGAATACAGGCTTGGGATATTGAAATCGGGAGTAATTGCAAAAATATTGCACGTGAATTCGCGAAGCACAATCGGGTGCTTTACGTAAACCCGCCTTTGGACCGGGCTACTCTTAAAAGAGAACGCGAATCGGATAGAATCCAGAAAAGGCTTCGAATTAAAAATGGAAAAGAAAAAGCCTTGGTCAAGATTCAGGAAAATCTTTGGAACCTCTACCCAAAATCCATGACGGAATCCATCAATTGGATACCCTTCCATGGATTGTTCAAAATGCTGAACAGAAGAAATTCAAGATTGTTTTCTGAGGATATCAGGGTAGCTATGCGTGAACTTGGATTCAAGGATATCTTGATTTTTAATGATAGTTCCATGTTTTTGGGACTGCATCTGCAAGAGTATTTGACTCCAGAAAGCTATACGTATTACATGAGGGATTATCTTATCAAAGTGCCCTATTGGCAAAAACATGGAGAGCGAATTGAACCTCAAATCATAAAAAAAGCGGACACTGTGGTCAATAACTCAACTCTATATACAGAGTATGGGTTGGAACATAATCCGCATAGTTATATGGTGGGCCAAGGTTGCGATGTTTCCTTGTTCAATGATACCGAAAATGCCATCGAAATCCCAAAAGAGTTTGAACGTATTCCAACTCCTATTTTAGGCTATGTGGGGTATTTGACCAGTATGCGATTGGATTTGGACTTGCTGGAATATCTGGCGAAATCCAGAAAGGAGTGGAGTATGGTCCTAGTGGGTCCTGAAGATGAAGATTTCAGGAATTCCAAACTACATGAGTTGGATAACGTATTCTTTTTGGGAAGGAAGGATGCTTCACAATTACCAGCTTACGTAAAAGGGTTTGACATTGCGATGAACCCGCAGGTGGTCAACGATTGGACCATTGGAAACTATCCTAGAAAGATCGATGAATACCTGGCCATGGGGAAACCCACCTTGGCGACTAGAACAAAAGCCATGGAAATGTTCCGTGAACATGTTTATTTGGCAAATACTAAAGAAGACTATTTGGAACTGGCGCAAAGAGCGCTGGATGAAAACTCCAAGGAACGGATTCAGGCACGAATCAATTTTGCCAAAAGCCATACTTGGGAGAACAATGTAAAGGCCATTTACGAGGCCATTAAAAAATCAGCTTAATACCGTCAATATGGGATGGGTCAGTAAAATGAAAGGGAATCAGAAGATAAAAGCATTTGCTTACCGGCTTATTGTACCAAAGAATCAAGCAAGACCGCGTCTTTGGGTCAAGTGGTTTATAAATCCTTTCTATCACAAAAAAGGAAAAGGTGCTACCATTTGTCGTAGAACGCGAATGGATGTATTACCCTGGAACGCCTTCGAGTTGGGCGCGGATTCGACCATTGAAGATTTTGCGACCGTAAACAATGGCGTAGGAGCGGTAAAAATTGGTGATAGAACTCGTGTCGGACTGGGAAATACGCTCATAGGACCGGTAACCATAGGAAACGATGTGCGTTTGGCACAAAATATTGTCCTTTCCGGTTTGAATCACAACTATGAAGACGTATCCAAACCCATTCATGCCCAAGGCGTATCCACCGCACCCATTGTCGTTGAAGAAGAAACCTGGATTGGCGCCAATACCGTTGTCGTAGCTGGAGTAACGATAGGTAAACACAGCATAGTCGCTGGCGGAAGTGTGGTCACCAAAAATGTACCGCCCTATTCGGTGGTTGTTGGAAATCCGGCACGTGTGGTAAAAACCTATAATCCAGAATCTGGGGAGTGGGAAAAAGTAAATAAAAAGAATCTAATAGCAGTATAGCGTAACAACGATTTCATGGAATTTTTAGCCTATTTTTTCTGGATTGCCCTGTTCCTTATTTTTTACTCCTATTTGGGATATGGCATTTTGCTTTTTGGTATTATAAAACTCAGAAGATTGTTTGGGCTTGGGAAGCCATTTTCAGGAAATGAGGATTATCAACCAAATGTTACGCTTTTTGTAACGGCTTACAATGAAAAGGACTTTGTGGACCGCAAAGTCCGGAATTCTAAAAGTTTGGAGTATCCTGAGGACAAAGTGACCCAAATTTGGGTGACCGACGGATCAAATGATGGCACTCCGGACTTATTGAGAAAGTATCCCGGAGTACAGGTATATCACAGTGAGGAGCGTACTGGTAAAATTACTGCCATGAACCGGGGTGTTGTTTTTGTAAAGACACCCATTGTTATTTTTTCAGACGCGAATACGGATTTGGGAAAGAATTCAATACGGGAAATTGTCAAACTGTTTCGGAATCCCAAAGTGGGGTGCGTTTCCGGGGAAAAACGAATCTATTCCAAAGACGCCGATAGTGCCGCTGGAGCAGGAGAAGGGCTATACTGGAAGTATGAATCCCAACTCAAAAAATGGGACGCCGAACTCTACTCGGCAGTAGGAGCGGCAGGAGAGCTCTTTGCCATCAGGACCGAACTCTGGCATGAAGTGGAAAAAGATACCTTGTTGGATGATTTTATGATATCCCTCCGTGTGGCCATGAAGGGATACACCATTCAATATAATCCTGAAGCTTACGCGATAGAATCCGCTTCTGCGGACGTTAAAGAAGAACTGAAACGAAAAATACGAATTTCGGCGGGTGGGATACAATCTATCCTTCGGTTGAAACCCTTGTTGAATTTTTTTAAATACGGCACCCTATCATTTCAGTATATTTCGCATCGCGTATTGCGATGGACATTGACACCCCTGCTTCTTTTATTGATAATCCCAACAAATTTTGTGCTGGCCGACAGTGAAGGATTGTTTGATTTTGGGTTGTATAGTTTACTTTTTTGGGGCCAAGTAACTTTTTATGTGGCCGCTTTGATCGGATGGTTTCTGGAAAATAGGCAAATTCGATTCAAGCTATTGTTTGTTCCTTACTATTTCTTTATAATGAACCTGTCTGTTTATTTGGGTTTTAGCAGGTATATCAAAGGAAGCCAATCCGTGAAATGGGAAAGGGCCAAAAGGGGCGATGTAAATCCCCGCACAGCGGCTTAAGCGATTTCTTTTTCCGTATAAAGCGGGATGTCAAAATAGAAAGTACTGCCTTGACCTACATCGCTTTTGATTTTTAAATCACCACCATTTTTTTGTACAAAACTTTGGCAAAGTACTAGACCCAAACCAGTACCTGGCTCTTTTTCCGTACCCAGTTTGCTGAAGTGTTCGTTGGGATTTAGGATTTTTTGGATATCCTCCTTGGAAATGCCGTTGCCGTTATCTTGGACTTCTACAACGATACTATCTTCTTCAAGTCTTGAATTGATATGAATTGCCCCTGCTACGGGTGTGAACTTAATGGCGTTGGACAACAGATTTCGAAGCACTGTTTTTATCATATTGTTGTCGGCAAAAGCAAAGGTATCCAAAGGGACATTGTTGGAAAGTTCAATTTTTTTGTATTCACTTCCCAGTTTCAATAGGCGGAGGGTTTGCTCAACCAGTTCATGTACATCCAGCTTTTCAGGAATCATTTGGATTTGGTCACTTTCTGATTTGGCCCAACCTAATAAATTTTGCAAAAGATTGAGCGCTTCATCCATCGTTTTTAGAAGTCCAAAAATGGTTTCATCCAAAAATGAATCACTTTTTGGGTCAACAATCCCCCGCATAATAAAATCCATTTTGAGCTTCGCAGCACTCAGGGGAGATCGCAGATCATGACCTATTATAGAAAACATACGGTCCTTTAAGTCGTTGGACTGTTGAAGATTTTTAGCCTGCTCTTCAATTTTTTTACGGGCGCGCATCAGTTCCACATGTGTTCGAATGCGTGCGATGAGCTCCTGCTCGTTGAATGGTTTGGTCACGTAATCCACACCACCAACTTCAAAACCTCTTACCTTATCTTTCACGTTTACCTTACCAGTAAGAAAAATGATGGGGATATCCCGATATTCTTTAAATGTTTTGACCTTTTCGCATAATTCAAATCCTTCGATCCTTGGCATGATCACGTCCAATAGAATAAGGTCGGGTTTGCGTTCTTGTAGGAGTTCAAAAAAATAATCATCATCGCTTGTGCCAACGAATTCGTACTGATTTCGCTCTAGAATGAATCGAAGCAGTTCTAGATTCAGTTGTTCGTCATCCACAGCTAGGATATACGGCTTTTTCGGATTTTCGGATTCCATAGCAAATAAAAATCGTATCACTAAAGTAGGAAAAACTTTTAGTATGTATACGAATTAACTTTTAAAGACCAACTGAAAAGGTTAATTAAGTTGGTGGGTTTCAGCATTAAACCTATCTTCAAGGTGTTCTACCAACAAAAAACACGCTTTCACAACAATAATTGAACGGCAGAAAAAAGTAAGATTATATTTACAAAATAAGTAATACATAGCCCAAACAATGGCAAACATTTTAGTAACTGGCGGAGCCGGTTTTATAGGGTCCAATTTCGTACCTTACTTTTTGGAGACAAGACCTGATGATCACTTGATCAATATAGATGCGCTTACCTATGCAGGCAGTGTTGAGAACTTAAATGAAGTAGAAGGACATCCCAGATATTCTTTTGTTAAAGGGGATATTTGTGATAGAAAGCTGGTAGAAAAGCTTTTCGAGCGTTTTGATGTTCAAGCGGTGATTCACTTTGCCGCAGAATCCCATGTGGATAATTCCATAACACACCCCGATGCGTTTATGCAGACCAACATTATGGGTACATTTAATTTGATTGATGTAGCAAAAAGGTATTGGATGGTCAGTCCGGGGGTATACAAGGAAGCATATAGAAACTCCAGATTCCACCATGTTTCCACAGATGAGGTGTATGGTACCTTGGGCAAAGAAGGATTATTTCATGAAACTACACCTTATGCACCTAATAGCCCTTATAGCGCTTCAAAAGCATCCTCTGATTTTATTGTACGAAGTTACCACCATACCTACGGAATGAATGTAGTGACCACGAATTGCTCCAACAATTATGGTCCGAAACAGCACGACGAAAAATTGATCCCGACCATCATCCGAAAGGCTTTGGCAGGGGAATCCATTCCAATTTATGGTGATGGTTCCAATATTCGCGATTGGCTTTACGTTCTAGACCACTGTAAGGGTATCGCCATGGCGTATGAAAAAGGGGTTTCTGGAGAAACCTACAATATTGGAGGTCGGAATGAAAGAAACAACATGTACATTGCCCAAACCGTTTGTGAGGTTTTGGATAAAAAACAACCAAAGCCCGACAATACGTCTTACAAAGAGCTCATTTCTTTTGTAAAGGACAGGGCGGGACATGATTTCAGATATGCTATTGATGCTTCAAAAATTGAAAATGAATTGGGATGGGAAGCGGACGAAAATTTTGAAACTGGCATAGAGAAAACAATAGATTGGTACTTGGAAAAGTTCATCAAAAAAGATACAAAAAGCTTGGCGTAAATACTATAAATCAAGCGCTCCAACGGAATAAAGAGAAAAAATGAAAGGAATAATACTGGCAGGAGGCTCAGGAACGCGATTGCACCCCGTTACCTTGGCGGTGAGCAAACAGTTGGTTCCAGTCTACGACAAACCTATGATCTATTATCCACTCTCAACCTTGATAGAATCGGGTATCTGGGAAATTTTGATTATATCAACTCCACATGATTTGCCATTGTTTGAAAGGCTATTGGGAGATGGAAGAAAATATGGATGCCGTTTCGAGTATGCGGTTCAAGAGGAACCCAATGGATTGGCAGAAGCATTTCTAATAGGAGAAGCGTTTATAGGAGATGATAAAGTGGCTCTGATTTTGGGAGACAACATATTTTATGGAACGGGACTGGAAACGCTGTTGCAATCCAACAATGATCCCGATGGCGGGATTATCTACGCCTACCACGTAAATGACCCGGAACGTTATGGGGTTGTCGATTTTGATGAAGCGGGCAATGCGATTTCCATTGAGGAAAAACCAAAAAACCCGAAATCAAATTATGCTGTTCCCGGGATTTATTTTTATGACAACGAGGTAGTGGAGATTGCCAAAAACATCAAGCCCAGCGCTAGAGGGGAACTGGAGATTACGGATATAAACCGCGAGTATTTAAAGAGAGGGAAATTGAAGGTCAGCATCATGGACCGTGGAACCGCTTGGTTGGACACAGGTACTTTCCAATCTTTGATGCAGGCATCCCAATTTGTGCAGGTTATTGAAGAACGACAGGGACTCAAGATCGGGGCCATAGAATCTTCAGCTTACAAAATGGGATTCATCACCAAAAATCAGTTTAAAGCATTAACCGAACCTTTCCTTAAAAGCGGGTACAGTACACGTTTATTGGAAGTTTTGACCTAACATCATGCAAATACAGCAAACAGAAATAGCAGGGTGCTACATTGTAGAACCCAAAGTGTTTGAGGACAAAAGGGGCTACTTTTTTGAAAGTTACAGCCATGGTAAGTTTGAACAGTTGACCGGAATTACATCCCAATTTGTACAGGACAACGAGTCGTTTTCCACAAGGGGGGTCCTGCGTGGACTGCACTTTCAAAAAGGGAAACATGCCCAAGCAAAATTGGTACGGGTTCTGGATGGGGAGGTTTTGGATGTTGCCGTCGACATTCGTCCGGAGTCGAAGACCTTTGGTAAGGTGGTCACTACTTTGCTTTCCGCGAAAAATAAAAAACAGATGTATGTCCCGAGAGGTTGTGCCCATGGATTTGTAACTTTGAGTGATACCGCTACTTTTTTCTATAAGTGCGACAATTATTATAATGCGGCTTCTGAAGGAGGTATTTTGTATAATGATCCAGCTTTCAACATTGATTGGATTTTGGACGAAGAGGATTTGATCATTTCCGAAAAAGACAAGGTTTTGCCTGTTTTTAAAGAGGCAATTCCTCATTAGCGTTTGATACCATAATTTACAAGCAAGATTTCGCAGAAATAGATGACGGTCAAGCGGAAGTGCGTTTCGCTTGAGCGAAAAAGAGCATGAAGCGATAAGACCGATAACGGTTTTGTGGTTTTACCACAAAAATTTCCTCGAAATCACCTTGATTTTTTGGTTCGTTTTGTATCAAGACAAAATGAACAGATAACATAAAGTAGATTAAATTTGAACAAGGATTTTGTTTAAAATCCTTGAAATAATTCATACCACATGAAAATACTCATAACCGGAGCATCAGGACAATTGGGCAGTACATTAAAAACCATGGCCTCAACAAAACAAACCGAAGGATTGAGTTTTGTTTTCAAATCCTCCAGTGATTTGGATGTAACGGATTTTGAAGCGGTACGCGAGGAGTTACTTTCCTCGAATTATGCCTACTGCATTAACTGCGCTGCCTATACCAATGTGGATAAGGCAGAGACCGAAACCGATTTGGCCTATCAAGTCAATGTAAGTGGCGCCCGGACGCTCGCTTTGAACTGCAATGAGAGCAAAACAGTACTTATCCATATTTCTACGGATTTCGTGTTTGACGGTTTTTTGAACACCCCGTATCTTGAGGAAGATATAGCAAGGCCCATTGGTTTTTATGGCGATACCAAATACAAAGGAGAGCGGGCCGTCATCAATAACCTGGACGAATACTTTATCATACGGACCTCTTGGTTGTATTCTGAGTTTGGACATAACTTTATGAAGACGATGTTACGCTTGGGTAATGAGAAAAAAGAACTTTCCATAGTGTATGACCAAATCGGTACCCCTACCTATGCCCGTGACCTAGCAGCGGTTTTGCTTCAAATAATAAAGGCACATAGCATCGACTACGGGGTGTATCACTACAGTAATGAAGGTGTGGCCAGCTGGTACGATTTTGCCAAAGCTATTTTTGACTTTGAGAAAGTATCGGTTAAGTTGTCACCCATCCGTTCCGAAGCGTACCCAACCCCTGCCGAACGTCCTAAGTTCAGTGTTCTGGATAAGTCTAAAATAAAAAAGACCTTCACTTTGGACATTCCCCACTGGAAGGATAGTTTAAAAGTCGCTTTGACCGAAAAATCCAAGGTGAATTGACGATAAACTGCAAATCTCTCACTTTTTGGTTTTTCTGATTTCCGTTATTTAACGACGGAAATCGCATTTCTATCTACACTTTTGGTTTTTTTGGCTTATTTGGAAATTTTCCTTTTTGTGTCAAGCATACTTTTGATTCACCATCAAACATATAGTTAACAGCTGAATTGAAAGAAATGAAAAAGAAAAAAAACGTGTATTTCGGTTTTGCACAATTAGATAAGTATGACCCATCCTATCAGTTTTGTGATATTATTTTGGACACTGAGGAAATGATAATCAGTTTACACACACCGATTGTGCTGAAATAAAGACAATTTCAAGTTTGGATATTCCAAACTCTTGAGGAAAACCTATGCTATCTCTTTTTCCTGTAATTTTCGTTCTCGCATGTACCCCAATAAATGCATAGATATGTTCTTTTGGAAAAGCTCCTGAAGGTTGTACTATTTGTTGGTTTGCCAACTGTAAGACTTTTAAGTTATCATCCCAAAGAGGGTGCGGGGTTTTTGGAACGAACAAAACTTCCTGTATTGATTTTTCGGTATTGAATAAATAATCTTTTAACTTATTTTCAATATTTTTTGCCATGGTCGAGAGTGAATTTTGTAGGTCGATTCTAATAATTCGATTTGTTTTAAAATTAGAGTAATCGAAATTCAAGAATTTTAACAAGAAATATCTATTGGAATTGACGAATGCTGCATATGCATGGACAGATGGAACAGAGAAGTCTTTGACTATCTGTGCATTTGTGCTACTGGTAATGGTTTGACATGAATTATTTTGAAGATAGGTTTGTTCCTTACTACTGGGGTGACAAAAGTTGTGAATTGCAAATGGAGATTGTACGTTTGGCTAGTATTGTTGTGTTTTTTCAATATTTGTAATTTGTGTGAACCCCTTTAAATACATAATTTTTCCACCTCTTCCGTTATCGTTTTTTCCAGCTTCCCACACATAATTTGAAGAGTTTACGGATGACGTTAACTCTAACAAATCTTTTGGATTGTATAATTTGAACAAAGCAATACATCCATCAATTACTATAGATATGGGTAAAATTGGAATCAAGTAGGTAAATAACAATCTAGAAAGTCTAAAAGGTTTTACAAAAGGTGTGGCGAGCAATACTGTTAGCGGAACAAAAATGGTCATGCCAATAACTTGCCATAAACTATCATTATTGCCTTCAACCACTACGACCGGATTTTGGCCATCGGTGATTTGCTGTAAAATTTTCTGGGCCGTTGTCATTTTCAATTGATGAAAGGAATTAGCAAAAAGATACAATCCGCTCCCGTCGGTGTTAAACTCAGATATAGGAATTGAGATCACCTCAATGTCCTTCCTTAAAAACGGTTTTATGGTCTCTATTCCAGCACCAATATGAAATTCTATATTAATTATTCTTTTCGTGTGCGTTTTATCCAAAACTTCTTCAATTACAGGAATGAAAGGCCGGGTAGCATTTGTCTTTAGCACAAACCAACTTAAAAATTCAGCAATTAATTTTTTGATAAAATCAGGACACCAACCTGTGTTTATTATTTGGGTAATTTGTTTCCGTTTCATAGGTAAACATGTCGAAAAAGGATTAATTTAGTCCAAATGTACTAAAAAAATTGACCAGTTGGACTAATTTATGAAGGACGTTAAAGTAAAAATTTTAGAAAAAGCCAAGAAACTCTTTACGGATAAGGGGGTTTCAAATGTTTCAATTCGAGAAATTTCAAGAGAAGTTGGTATCAGTCATAGTAATCTTATCTATCATTTTCAAGATAAAAACGCACTACTGACTAGTTTGCATCAACAAATTTTGGAAAGTGCCATTCAATTGAATAAAGAAATTGCAACTGAAAAAGATACCTTGAAGAGCCTATTCACAAGTACCCTAAAAGGATTTGAAATTATCTATGATTTTCGATTTTTTATGATCGATTTTAATTTGATTATGAGGGAAAATACCCAGTTACATCAACAGATTAAGGAAATTGAGAAATTACGCTTTATGATGTACGATGAAAAAATCTCAAAGATGATAGATGAAAATATCATCAGAAAAGAAGCCTATGAAAAGGAATACGACTACTTGATAACCCAAGTACGTATTTTTAGTGACTATTGGGTTTCTTCTTCACAGGTGTATGAGAGAAATCCAGAGTTGAGCGTAAAAAAGTATGCTCGTTTTTTTCTCAATCAATTTTACCCGTACCTAACCGAAAAAGGGAGAAAAAGCTTTGACGATTTACTTTCTTTATTTGATTTATAACGTAATGCACAAAGTACGCTAGGAACGTTTTAATGGTTGTCCCACGTTGGACGAGTGATCGCGTACAACCAGGTAATGCACTAAAGTCCTTTAATCTGGACATTATGAAAAGAATCTGCCTGTAGTCTGAGCAACTCTTCTGCCTTTTCTTTCTTGTAGCGGTAGAGTTCTTCTTCACTTTGGATATCAGCATAAATCTTTTCATTCAAGGCCCCATCCGTCGAAAGCAAAAGCTTGCGCTGTTCCACCTTTTGGGTCACCCAAGTAGCAACAACGCTCTCTTGTTCTTCAAACTTATAGTCGTATTCTCCTTTGGGTGCCAACAATTTGGCAATAATGGGAGCCGTTTCGATAGCCAAGAACAAAAGGAAAATGAAAAAGGAGGGAAGCCAAGGCAATTTGCCCAAGGCATTGATTCGTGCCATTAAACCATCAAATCCATCGATTATGGGTTGGGAGTTTTCAACGGCGTCATTGTAGTCCGTTCCCAATGCTGCAATTTGAGCTTCCAAGTTTTCAATTTTGGTCCCATTGGTTTCTTTCAGTTGGTCCAGTTCGGCCAAATACGCATCGTGTTTCTCTCTTTTTTCTTTATAAACAGGTCCTTTTCCTAAAAGACCCGTACCTGCTGTACCTTCGGCTTCCGAAATATAGGTGTCGTACAATGCGTTGGTCTCAGCTTCTTTGGTAGCAATCTCAGTTTTTAAATCGGTTATTTGCTGATTCAGGCCTTCAATGGTAGGAGTATATTGTAGTGCCAGCTGTTCTTTGTTGGCCAGGGTCATTGCATTCTTTTCCTCCAACAACACCTGATTGATTTCTTTTTCGAAAATCTTCATCTCCAAAGGTTTAGATATCACTATCGCAATAATAATGGCCAAAACTATTCTTGGAGCGGCCTGCAGCAATTCACTTTTGATGTTGTCCCTTTTTTTAATGGTGGAAACAATGTATCGGTCTAAATTAAATATCAACAGACCCCATACCAATCCGAAGAAAATGGCGGTATAGACATTGTCAAATACAGTGTAAAGGGCATAACCACTGGCTATGAAGGCCATGGCCGCAGTGAAGAAGACCGTGGCGCCAATTCCCGCATATTTATTGCGTTCCCCATTGGAACAAGTTTGTAAAATTTCGGTGTCGGCTCCTGAGCAGAAAATGAAAAAGCGTTGTAACATGATAGTGTTCGTTTGGTTCTGACCCTTCGACAAGCTCCGGGTAAATTTCCTTATTAGAACGTGGTTTTTATGGATTTGTTACAAAAAAAGCCTTCAATACGAAGGCTTTAACAGCTTTGTAACACAAACGAATGGCTCTTTCCGTTCAGTCGGTACCCCAAAAAAATACTTTTTGGGTCCTATTCGCTTTTTTCTTGACCTGCACTCTAGTGATTCGATTGGATTGACTAAGCTCATACGCCCTTTCAGTACTTATCGGATTGTCGTTAAAGTAGAATGAGGCGTTTTGGGCAACGGCATCTGAAATATCTATAAAAGGATCGTCAATACCTGTGTGATTTGGATTAGAGCGATAAGAAGACATTAAATCGGTGAGAATTATTTTGGGACTACCGTTTTCATCTTTCTCCTGGGTTACCTGAATGGAGGTATTGTTTGACAGCAATTCACTGGCTTTTGTTGAACCAATACGCTTTCCGTTGTAGTAAAAGACAGGTTCATTTTCAGTTTTTTGGGTCAACGGCTGTCCTTTTTCATCTACGGATTCACCAGACTCATTAAAATAATGGGTCACCTTTTGGGATTTGCTGTAAAACAGCTTTTCTCCATTTACATCCTTTGTTCCTGTTTCAATACCAAAAACACTTGCCCCTTCTGTATTTGAAGGTTTTGGAACTGTAATTGGATTCTTGGATATTTTTACTTGGGGCCTGGCGGTATTATTCCCCTTGGTTTGAATATTTAGGTTTTTATTGTTTTTAAGGATATCAATGGCTCTTTCAGAAGAAATCTTTTCATTCTCATAATAAAAATCAGCTCCCTTTTTAGCCATTTCCATGATATGTTCTAAAGGAGTTGTTGGCTTGGGAGGTGCAGGAGGGGAGTCAGGACCAAAAGGGGGCACAATATTTTCGGTCTTGGAAGAAGCCCCATCCTTTTTTTCCAATTCTTCCGGGGAAGGTGGAGTTGGGGGAGCAGGGGGGGATGAGGGAATTAGACTCATCCCTCCATTGACCTTGGACAGCCTTGTTTTTTTGAACTCTTTGTCCATTTTGTCCAAATTTGCGTCACTTGTGTTCCAAATATGAATGTTTGGGCGATTGGCCCTGTAGTCCGCCTCCTGCCAATCTTCGGTCAGGCTATCAAGAGTTTTTGCAAAATCCTTTAGGGCAACTCGTTTTCCATTCACCGAGATTTCATTTTTTTTGATTTCAATGAAAATTCCTTCTTGTTTTATTTCCTTGGGGATAGCGGAGGAAGTAGACGCAAATCTTGGGATTTGTTTGGTTTCGCTGAAACTCCAAAGAAACAGGCTTACCAATGGTATAATGAGCAAGATTCTAATCAATTTTCCTTGATGTGATGTGTGTTTTTTCATGACTATAAATCGTTTTTTGATTGATGAATAATGTAGGGTACTCGCCATCGCTAGTGATGGATATTTCGATTGATTTTTTACGGATAAATAGGATAACAGGGTATTTTGATAGTTTTTGGGAACATCCGAATTATTTAGAACCGCTTCATCCGCGAGAAACTCATGGTTCAGTTTTATACTGTGTTTGAAAAGATATACCAGCGGATTGAACCAAAGAGCTATTTGTAGCAGTTCAATAAACAGAATATCAAGCGTGTGTCGCTGTTTTGCATGGGTCATTTCGTGCTGGAGAATTTCCGGTGCCAATTCATTGGAAAGGAGTTTCTCTTTTTCAATAAAAATGTACTTTAAAAATGTGTGGGGCGGCAGTTTTTCACTTACAAGTACCTTGATATGGGATATTTCCTTTATTTTTTGGTTTCTTCGGATTCTACGTATGATATCGATTAGATTTTTGGAAAAACGGATACTAAAAAGTAGAACTCCCAAACCATAAAGGAACCAAAAGATAAGTGGGACGTTTAGACTGTCCCAATCCGTGATCGTTTCTTCAGGAACTGGAATAGAGGAGACGGGTTCTATGGATAATGGTGTTTTTTGAACTGGTGCAATCCTGGAAACCTCAACATATTGCACAAAGGTCAATTTTGGAATAATAAAGGATACGACAAGACTTCCCAGAAGATAAAATCGTTTAAAACGGTGCATTTGGGCACTCTCTAGCAATCCTTTATAGAAAAGAAAGAACAAGGTAAGGCAGGCGGTCGATTTCAATACATACAATATCATTCTACTTTCTTTTGATTTCCTGGTCAATCAGTTTTTTGAGTTCTTCCAGTTCTGATTTGCTTAAATCGGTCTCCTGGGCAAAAAACGAAGCAAATTGACTTGCACTTCCGTTAAAAAAATTCTTGATGAGTCCGTTGACTTTTTTAGAGAAATAGTCCTTTTTTTTGACCAAAGGATAGTATTCTCTTGAACGCCCGACATTGCTGTAGCTAATGAACCCTTTGTCCGTCATACGCTTTAACAAGGTGGCCACCGTGGTTGTTGCAGGCTTGGGTTCGGGATAGCTCTTGACCAAGTCCTTCATTAGCGCTTTTTTGCGTTTCCAGAGCATGTCCATTAATTCTTCCTCGGATTTGGATAATTGCGACATAGCAAAACTTCATTTTTATTTCTACAAACATAGAATAAAAATTATAATTCTACAAATGTAGAGTTAAAGAAACTTGAAAACTACAGTTTGGTTATGGAACCCTTTATGAAGATAGCTCGGTATAGTATTTATAAAAATACGGAATGGTCTCGATGCCCTTGAGGAAATTCCATACCCCAAAATGCTCGTTTGGGGAGTGGATGGCATCGCTGTCCAACCCGAAGCCCATGAGAATGGTTTTGCTTTTCAGTACTTCTTCAAACAAGGCTACAATGGGAATGCTGCCCCCGGTTCGTTCTGGTACAGGCTTTTTCCCAAAAGTGGTCTCGTAGGCTTTCGCTGCGGCTTGATATCCAATACTGTTGGTTTTGGTAACGTATGGCAATCCCCCGTGATGTGGAGTTACTTTTACTTTTACTCCTTTTGGGGCGATAGCTTCAAAATGTTTGGTAAATAATTCGGTTATCTCATCGGGGTCTTGGTCTGGGACCAAGCGCATGGAAATTTTGGCAAAGGCCTTACTGGCAATTACGGTTTTGGCACCTTCACCCGTGTAGCCGCCCCAAATTCCATTGACATCCAAGGTGGGACGTATAGAATAACGTTCAGGAGTTCTATATCCTTTTTCGCCATAGACCTCATCGATATCCAAAGCTTTTTTGTATGCCTCTAGATCAAATGGCGCTTTGGCCATTTCCGCTCTTTCGGTATCGGTAAGTTCCTCAACTTTATCGTAGAAGCCAGGGATGGTGATATGGCCGTTCTCATCATGGAGCGAAGCAATCATTTTGCTTAAGATATTGATGGGATTGGGTACGGCCCCACCATAAATTCCTGAATGCAAATCGCGATTGGGTCCCGTAACTTCAATCTCTACATAACTCAGACCACGGAGTCCTGTTGTGATAGAAGGAATATCGTTGGCGATCATACCGGTATCAGAAATCAAAATAATATCATTGGCCAGTTTGTCTTTGTGATCTTCCAGGAATTCTGCCAAGCTATCGCTGCCCACTTCTTCTTCTCCTTCAATCATAAACTTTATGTTGCAAGGAAGCTGGTTATTTTTTATCATAAATTCCACCGCTTTGACATGCATGAACATTTGCCCTTTATCGTCACAGGCACCGCGCGCAAAAATGGCTCCTTCAGGATGTAGTTCCGTTTTCTTGATTATAGGTTCGAAAGGTGGAGATTCCCACAAATCCATTGGGTCTGGGGGTTGCACATCATAGTGTCCGTAAACCAATACGGTAGGTAGATTGCTGTCAATGATTTTTTCCCCATAGACCACCGGATATCCATTGGTCTCGCATATTTCAGTATTCTCGCATCCAGCATCAATTAGGGATTTTTCAACCAGTTTTGCGGTCTCTAGAACATCTTGGGAAAATGCCGTGTCCGCGCTGATTGAGGGAAGTTTTAAGAGGTCGATAAGTTCATTGATAAATCGGTCTTTGTGGGTATTGATGTAGTCGTTGATTTGTTCCATGAATAGATTTAATAGGATACTAAATGTACAAAAAACAAGTTTTTAAAGACGGCCGATTTGCAAATCGGAAAATTGAAGTATATTTGCACACCTTAAGCGGATGTGGTGGAACTGGTAGACACGCTAGACTTAGGATCTAGTGCCGCGAGGCGTGGGGGTTCGACTCCCTTCATCCGCACTTCATAGTACCCTTGACGCAAGTTGAGGGTTTTTATTTTCTATATTCCATCCTATTCCATTGGGTTAAAAGTGGACCAGTTTTAGCGCTGAACCATAAGGATGTATATTTAGTATTGTTCACTATCAAGCGGATGCCAATTACCCCAATCCAAAAGGTTCCTATTTTGTCGGTTTAATACGTTCTGCGCCTATACTCAGAAGGGCTTTGTTGACCTTTTCTCCGTCTTTTTTCAGAATAGCCTCCAGATTGTCCAATTCAATATCCAGTTCAGCGGAAAGCTCTTGATACACCTTGTAAGCCCCATCCGTTGGCTTGGTATCTCCATTTTCGACACTACGTCGCAATGAGGCCAATCTGTTGTTCAACTTGATGGGGAAGTTCAATGGGTCTTGTCCAGATTGATTTTTTACTTGATATAAGTTTTCTTCAACGGCACTTATCTTTTTGATAAAAGGGGTGATGGTCTTTTTCATCACACCACTTGGTAGTTTTTCTTCATGTTCCTTGAGATTTCTTTTTATCTCCCGAATTTGAATCACTGCCTCATTGGCCGCACTCGTTTTTTGCATGATATTATTCGCCAATTGGAACTGTTCATCCAAATCTTCCTTGGTAATCCCCTTTAAGTTGGGGTTCATCTGAATGGCAAAAGAATATACTTTTTCGTAGTCCCCCGATTTGATTCTCACCTTGTAATCTCCTAGGGGTGCTTTGGGGCCTCTTTTTGGTCTTGCGCTCCAAATTATCATCCCTTCAAAATCGGTAGCGCCGGGATACCGTAAATCCCAAGTAAATGTATTCAATCCTTTGGCCGTGGTGGGCTTTGAAGAGCCACCCCGTTTCCACCAGGGGATGTTTTTGTCGACTTTATATTTGGGTTTACTTCCTGTAAATGTATCAATGATGTTATCGTTGTCATCCAAAATTTCAAAGGTGATGGTATCCAACTGTTCTTTAAGATAATACTGTATTGAGGCCTCTTTGATGCCTCGAATGGCATCGCTGGGCTCAAAAAGTACAACGGACTGGTTCAACATTTCAGGCTTGAACTGGCGGAGCGGCTGAATGTCATCCAATATCCAGAACCCACGGCCATGTGAACCTAAAACCACATCGTTGTCCTTAATGACCAAGTCTCGGATAGGGGTATCTGGAAGGTTCAATTGTAGACTTTTCCATTGCTTGCCGTCATCCAAGGAAAAGTATACGCCATGTTCTGTTGCCAAAAACAAGAGCCCTTCACGTATATGGTCTTCACGAACGGCCCTGGCAAAATGTCCATCTGAAATTCCATTGATGATTTTCGTCCAGGTTTTTCCGTAATCATGGGTCTTGAAAACATAAGGTTGTCTATCATCTACCTGATAACGATTCGCGGCCACAAACAAAGTGCCTGGTCGATGTTTTGACTCATCGATAATGCTTACCCGAGAGAATTTTGGTAAATCCGGAGGTGTGATATTTTCCCAATTTTTACCACCATCGCGTGTAATATGAATTTTTCCGTCGTCCGATCCCGCCCAAATAGTGTTGATATCATGAAAAGAAGGTGCTAGTGCAAAGACGGTGGCATAAATCTCAGGTCCGTTCATATCCATGGTAATGACTCCTCCCGTTTTTCCCAAAGTGCTTGGGTCGGCATAGGTTAAATCAGGACTTATCTTGTCCCAAGTCTGTCCGTCGTTCGTGGTCTTCCAAATATGTTGGGAACAAGTGTACATTACCTTGCTGTCCTGAGGTGCAAACATAATGGGGAACGTCCACTGCCATCTTTCGGGCAACGCCTCCGCAGGTTCCCCCGAAAAGAATCGAGGGTATACCTGGATATCGCGTATCTGTCCGTTGCTCCTATCATATCTTGTTAATAGTGCGCCTTGACTGCCCGCATAGAAAATATCCAAATTTTCGGGGTGTTGGGTTATCCATCCGCTCTCACCACCGCCCACGGCATAATACCATCCTTTATTTGGGCCTCTTGCCAACATATGCTTCCAACCGTCACTGGGCATGGCCAGGGTACTGTTGTCTTGTTGTGCTCCGGCTACGTGATAGGGTACATCGTTGGTGGTCATAACGTGATAGAATTGTGTCGTTACAAAATCCTGTTCGGTCCATGTTTTTCCTCCGTTTATCGTCACATTGCCCCCTCCATCATTGGAATTGATCATACGTTTTGGGTTATTTGGGTCAATCCATAAATCGTGGTTGTCACCATGGGGGGTTTGAATGATGGAATCGAAGGTTTTCCCTCCATCTGAGGACATGTACATTCGTGTATTCAAACCATAAACCGTTTCCTTGTCCAAGGGATCGGCATAAATTCTGGAATAGTAAAAAGCGCGCTGTCTCAGCTTACGCTCGTCATTTGTTTTTTCCCAGGTTTTCCCTGCATCATCGGAGCGAAAGACACCGCCTTCATTGGCCTCGACTATGGCCCACAACCGATTGGAATCCGCCGGGGAAACGGTCACCCCAATTTTTCCAATAGGACCTTCGGGCAATCCGGAGTTTTGCGTAAGGTCCGTCCAGGTATCACCGCCGTCAGCAGATTTCCACAATTTGCTTTGACCTCCACCACCCCACATTTTCCACGCTTTGCGTTGCACCTCCCAAGTGGTTGCGTACAAAACATTAGGATTATTTCTATCTACGATTAAATCTACAGCGCCTGCCTTGGGACCTACGTATAGTACTTTTTCCCAATTTTCACCACCATCTTTACTTCGGAACACCCCACGTTCTTCATTATCTCCATACGGATGGCCCAATGCGGCCACATAGACTAAATCAGGATCCGTTGGGTGAATTCGGATACGGGCCACTGCTTGGGTTTCTTTTAGCCCTAAATGCCGCCAAGTTTTCCCTGCGTCTTCTGATTTATAAACACCATCACCTTGGGTAATGCTTCCGCGTAACTGGACTTCCCCCATACCGATATATACAATGTCCGGATTGGTTTCCGCGACAGCTACGGCACCTACGGAAGAACTGGTAACTTGCCCATCGGTCACTGGTTTCCATTCGTTACCGCCGTCAACAGTTTTCCATAGGCCACCTCCCGTGGCACCGAAGTAATACTCATTGGGGCGATCCGGACTGCCTGCACACCCTAAAGAACGACCACCACGTTTAGGACCAATATTTCGCCATTTTAGACCACTGTAAAAACTGGTATCGATTTCAATATGTTGTGTCGATTTCCCGGTTTCTTGGGCAGATAGGCTGAAAAAACAAAAAAAAAGTGTGTATAGCAATGCGATAGGGAAGGCATTTTTCATCTGGATGGTGTTTTCGTTACAGGTTTCATTGCCCAAACATCATGGGCGGTTTGCTTAAAGATAGTACAATCCGTCAATTATTCCCATAGGGTCTCCTCAACAATAAAACTACATCCAAATAGCACACTTCCTAGCTATTTTGTTCCTCTCAGGATTTTTAGATAAGTCGTTGAAGGCTGCGTTAGAAAATACGAGAGTAAACTTATATCGTCAGTTTCTGGAAGAATCGTTAATTGGGGGTATCAGATGGAATGCTTTATTTCTTTTAAAAATCGATTCGTTTTTAGCTGGGAAAAGGACTTTGTTCGTTTTTTTAAGTGGACGCTCAAATTAGCGATTATCCTTTAGGTTGGACTTTACACGGGTTGGTCAGCGCATATTTCCCTTGATGTCGGTTTAAATAATAGTCATGGTTTTGCACTTATTATCATGTCCTTTTGAGCTGACAACACTAAATTTAACCTTGGTTTTACGGGTGCTTCTTAATACGACCGCTGGGCCAAATCGATAGGAGTTATGGTTGTTAGACTTGAGATATATAGCATTTTGAAAGTCAATTCAAACAGGAACCCTACAAAACTATGTTTAATAAATATTGATAATTATTAAACAAAAATTGTATTTTTACCTTCCTTTATCAAAACAATTGCATGAAAACAAGTACTGCACTTAAAACCTCAACGGGTAACACAACCGAGATAGCTATTCCCATTTACGATATCGCCATAACAGCTTTGGACGGTTCAGAAATTGATTTATCGGATTTTGAGGGAAAGTATATGCTTTTTGTGAACGTAGCATCAAAGTGTGGTTTTACTCCGCAGTATCGGGAATTGCAAAAGTTGAGTGATAGGTACGCTGATCGATTGGTGGTCATCGGGTCACCCTGTAATCAATTTGGTAAACAGGAACCTGGAGATTCCTCCGAAATCCAGAGTTTTTGTGAACGTAATTATGGCGTTTCATTTCCCATCACAGAAAAAATTGATGTAAAGGGCACAAAGCAACATCCACTGTACACTTGGCTGACCTCAAAACGATTGAATGGTAAAAAGAGCTCGAGTGTCAAATGGAATTTTCAGAAATATCTAGTAAGTCCGGAGGGTAAGTTGGTCGATTACTACTTATCTTTTACGAAGCCCTTGAGTTCTAAAATTACCAAGCACCTTTAATGACCAGTGCTGTATTTCGGTTGGTCGTGGATTTTGGCTTACTGGTTCTGATTTGGATGGTACAGCTGATTATCTACCCGAGTTTTTTACACTATACCCAAGAAAACTTGTTCGTCTGGCATCAGAAATACACTGTACTGATGGGGTATATTGTAGCACCGTTAATGGCAGTGCAGCTAGGCATCCATGTCTATCACGTATTTTATTTTAAAACACCTCTGAGTATCGTAGGGCTGGTTTTGGTCATCGCGTTATGGTTGATAACCCTGCTACAATTTGTACCCATCCACAGCAGTATCTCAAATGGTAGCACGGATGAAATACTATTAAAATCCCTAGTCAACAAAAATTGGTCCCGAACAATTTTATGGAGTTTACTGTTCCTGACTGGCCTATGGTCATTTGTAAAAGGCACCTAGGTTCGAAACAGGAATGGATATAAAAAAGGACGTCTTCAAGAAGTGCCAACAATTAACTAACTAAACCTAGAAATCCTTCTCATAGCAACTTTGAGAAAGGCACATGATGTTCTTGAACAACGTCCTGATTATCTATTTAGACTAAAGGAGTTCCCTTAAGTCGTTTCTCTATTTTCTTTTTTTTGATGGTTATCCTCTTCATGGCGTCCATCAATTTGGAATCTTTGGTGCGTTTGTAAATTTCATTTATCGAAAGAACCAATTGTTTCGCTTCTCTAGAAGCTTCTACTCTATCGCTAGTGGACATGTGGCTCATCGGTCTCTTCTCAAACTCCTCCGCTTTTGTCAATAACTCTACTATCATTTTGTTTAATCTTTTATAGAGTTCACTAAACAAAGATATATTGATTTGAATTTGGTTGCGATAACTGAAAGAAATTAACATATTTTTAACTCTTTTGTTTAACACATATTGCGGAAATAAATGTTTCTCTTAATCCATATTAACCTATTCTACGTACAAATTTTTAAAATTATCATCTTGTAAATCACTAGGGACAACCCCTTGGAAAACAATCAAGAATTGTCCAAAATCTCTCCCTTTTCATCTGCAATACGGACTATCCGTATTCTTTTATCCCAATACATACTAATCCTGGGATGAGTACGTTATAAAATTAACCCTAAACTTACTGTAATGACACCACCAAGAACACCTAACAAAAGTTACTTTATTGTTACTTCCCTTTTTTTATTGGGTATTTTCGTTTTTTCATGTTCAGACGACTCGGAGACCCTGGATGACAACACCATGCAAGAAGAACAAACGGGTGAAGACCCTTCGGATGATGGAAACAACGATATGGGAGATGGGAGTACCGATGATAATGGAAACCAAGATGACAACGGGAATGGCTCCAATGGAGATAATGGTAACTCCTCCTCGAACTGTCCCAATGGAGGAAGTTCTTTTTTTACAGAAAACAACGGATTGGTTTCAGTTGAATTTGAAAATACAACATTCCAGGGGGATTGGGAGTTGCGAAACGATGCCAATGATGTTTCCGGGCAAGGTTACATGGTATGGACCGGACAGCAAAGATTGGGTCAACCTGGAGAGGGTAAAGCCACTTTCCTGATTGAAATTGGTACTCCAGGTACCTATCAGTTTTTATGGAAGTCTTCATTTCGTCTTGGTGATAACGGAACGGAACACAATGATACTTGGCTTCGGTTTCCAGATGCCGATGACTTCTTCGGAGAAAAAGATAACGGCAGCATCGTATATCCGAAGGGCTCAGGCAAACAGCCCAATCCAGAGGGCTCCTCAGCAGATGGATGGTTCAAAATCTACCGAAGCGGAAATGATAACTCCTTTTTATGGCAAGCTCGAACCTCGGACAATGACGCCCATGATATTTTTATAACCTTCAATACCGCTGGTATTTATACCATGGAAATTTCTGCACGTTCTTCTTTTCATGGAATCGACCGTTTTATACTTTTTGAAAGTGATTTATTCACCAGACAATCGGCTATTAACGCAGCGGATATGTTCAGTGTGGAGAATAACTGTGACTGATTGAAACGGGCCTCTTTATTTTGCACTTATTTCTTTTGTAGTTGACCTTTACGCTAAGTGCTACGGAAGAGCGTTTTTAAAGGGATCCCACCTAATTCCGGTATCAAGTCTTGAAAAACGCGCAGCGAGTTCCGAAGATTTCTGGTATCATCCCATTCCACTAACAATCAATTTGAAATGCGGCAAGGTCTAGAAACTTTTACCAATCAAAGCTGAAATAGGGGGCAGGTGATGGAATAAAAAATAATTTATTGCAGGCTAGGATTGATTTAGGAAAGTTTTTGATTTACTCCGTTTTTTGGATATCGTTTGAAAGGATGCCCTTAAACTATGGAAACCTTTAAAAAGGTAATTTTTCCAAATCCACATTACCGCCCGAAATAATAACGCCCACGTTTTGGTCGGCGAATTGGCCCTTTTCCTTTTTTACGGCGGCGAAAGCTACTGCGCAAGAAGGTTCGCAAACCATTTTAAGCCGTTCCCAAATAAGTCGCATAGCCTCTACAATTTCATCTTCGGTTACCCGGATGATTTGTTTTACGTGCTTTTGGATTATGGGAAAGTTTTTGTCACCTAACTGGGTTTTCAGGCCATCCGCAATAGTGTTGGTGTCAATATTAGTTTCTATTTTACCACTTTTTAACGAACGATAGGCATCATCCACGGCAAACGGTTCCCCACCGATCACATCGCAGTCTTTTCCAAAATAATGGGCGGCCAATGCACTGCCGGCGATAAGACCACCACCTCCCACAGGTGCAAAGACCGTTTGAATTTCAGGATGAGATTCCAATAGTTCCTTACAGGCGGTCCCCTGACCTAAAATTACTTCGTTATCATTGGAGGGGTGTAAAAAAGTGGCCCCTTTTTCTTGTTTAATTTGTTCTGAGGTATGTTCCCGTGCCTCCAAAGTAGGTTCGCACTCCACAACCTTACCGCCATATCCTTTTACCGCTTCTTTTTTGACCTCAGGTGCGCTGGAAGGCATGACGATGTAGGCGGGGACCCCTAAACTTTGGGCAGCCAAAGAGAGGGCTTGTGCAAAGTTGCCGGACGAATGGGTGACCACTCCGTTTTTCCGGGCTTCATCGGATAGCTGGAGAATGGCATTGGCGGCTCCTCTCATTTTGAAGGCGCCCATACGTTGAAAATTTTCACACTTGAAGAAAAGCCGTGCGCCTATCATTTCATTTAAGAGTCGGGAAGTGAGTACTGGGGTATTGTGGATGTAAGGCTTTATTCGTTCATGGCAATCGATAAGTTTTTGTCTATCCATCCGAAGCAAAATTACTTTTTATAAAGATAAAAAAGCAACTTGTACGAACTATTGGAAAACCTTTCGAAATCCCTAATTATAGATAGCGCGCTCTTCTTCCACCGGAGAAGCTGTGCCGTTCATGCCTAGTTCTGGAATCACTAACAAGGGTATTTGGGTATGGAACGCCGTTCGTTTTACGATGGGCTCACGGGTCATCTTTTCCATGTAACTGTGCTGATAATTGAGCATGGCCAGCAAGTGGATATCCAATTCCTCAGAAAAAATTTCCAAAGTGTGCGATACAGAACTCAGCTCAGATACGGTATGCACGTAATGTTCGGTATCCTTCATATATCGACGGAGCATGTTTAGGTTAAATTGCTGGAGTTCCGAAAGGGCCTTCAACCTATATTGAACATGAACGATGCGTATTGTGGCATGGAACATCTGTGCCAGTTCTAAAAGTGGTTTTAATTCAGAACTGCTGTAAAATCGGTTAAAATCTGTGGCAAAGGCAATCTCTGAGGGAGCCATGAAATCAAAATGTTGGGGAATGGCCAAAACAGGGCACCTTTTGGTGTTCTTTATAATACGGACCGTATTGCTGCCCATGAATACCTCGTCGATACCAGAGGCCCCTTTGGTTCCCGTTATCACGAGATGGATTCCAAGTTCTTCCACAATATCTTTCACTTCTTCCACCAAGAGGTTAAAAGATGATATGGTTTCAAAACTATGGTTGGAGTTGTTAAATTCTTTTTCCACGCGGCCAACTGTATTTTTTAAGCCCTTTTCCGAGGCGTCGCGAACGGCATCAACAATGCGGACACCATCTACCATATTGGCCATAAATCTGCTGCTTGGAATTACGGGAGTGTAGGTGTTTAAGAAATAAAAGGTACACTTTCGGTTGCTGAACAGATGCATGGCGTACGAAATAGCATTCCATGCATTTTCAGAAAAATCTGTTGGGATGAGAATCTTTTGCATTGTTCCATTACTAAAAACAGTGTAAAAGTAGCATGGTGATCATCCCCTGACTATGATATTTGTCATCTTCTGGAATTAGAATCCATCTACCAGTTCTTGAAGCTTTTTTTCGTTTTTGATGCCTATCTTTTTACCTGAAGTATGGATAAGTCCCTTCTTTTTGAACTCGGATATGATACGTATGGCCGATTCAGTGGCCGTACCTACCACATTGGAAATATCCTCTCGTGACAAGGTCAATGCAAGAAAGCCATCCTCGTCCAATCCAAAATTGTTTTTTAAGTAAATGAATGCTTCGGCAACACGCTGTTTTACTGTTTTTTGGGACATATTTACAATAACGTCATCTGCTTCTTTGAGGTCATGCGCCATGTGCCGTAAAACTTCCAGTGTAAAATTAGGATTGCTTTGTAAGGTGGTATTTATACTTTCCTTGGGAATAAAACAGACTTCCATATCGGAAACGGCGATGGCGGATAGGTTTGCACTTTCCTCTGCAATAACAGAACGCTGTCCTATGACCTCGCCTTTGGTGGCCAGTTTTACAATTTGGTCCTTTCCATTGGCGCTCAACTTAGAGAGTTTGGAAACGCCATTTCGGACACAAAAGACCCCGTTCAACTTTTCGCCTTCCTCGAAAAGTGGATCTCCCTTTTTAAGCTTTTTGGTCGTCTTTGAATCCGATACTTTTTTGAGTTCTTCCCTGCTCATGGCACGTAGGGAGTTAAACTGCCTGATGATACAATTTTCACACCTGCTATTCTCCATAATTTCAATTTACCTGACACTTAAAATTACGACTTCTTGGACAGATAAAACCTGTAATTTTTCAGGAATTACGCTGCCAATATTTCCAAACCTGACCTTGATAAAATGTACAACTCACTCTTCTGGGTATCAATTAGCTTTAAGTTCTTGAATTTCTTGAGCAAATTGATGATATATTCGGGTGAGGTGCCCAGTACGGTAGCCATATCCTCACGTTTTAATTTTACGTTAAGTCTGCCTACTTCGCAGCACCCAAACTTGTGCAACAAATACAAGAGAAGTTGGGCCAATCGCTGTTTGATGCTTTTATGCGAATAAAATATCATTCGAGTGGTTTCATTAATATCGGCGTCCTCAATTAATGAATCCAGAAAGTCCTGACAAAATCTCGGGTTTTCCTCGAGGTTTTTTTGGATTTCCATTTTTTCCAAACAGCAAAGTTCGGTTTCTGTAAGGGCCGTGGCACTTACCCTTGCCGCGCAATTGGTCACCATGGCTCTTTTGCCCATGACCTCTCCTTCACCCAGAAAGCGTAGGATGTGCTCTTGCCCCGTATTATCTATTTTACTGTACTTACAAGCTCCCTTTTTTATACAGAACAGTTTATCCAAAGGTTGACTTTCCTCAAAAATAAGACTGCCCTTGGGAAGTTTAATGGATTCTGATGTTGAAATAAGTCGTTCTTGGGCTTCCCTAGGTAGGGATACAAAATCCTTCAGTTGTTTGTTTTTTATTTTGGTGCAGTTTCCCATACAGCAAAGATATTATGGGGCCATTCTTAAAAAGCTGACATAAATCATGTTTTCCTTAGTAAGGATAAATCACTTTTGCCATAGGTTAAAGTAGAAAGTGTATGTTGGACAAAACGTGCTATCATTGTGGGGATTCCTGTGGTAACCAATCCGTCCACTTCGATGACAAGGATTTTTGTTGCCATGGTTGTAAGACCGTTTATGAAATCTTTTCGACCAATGGACTTTCACACTTTTATGAACTGGAAGCCAAGGCAGGTTTTACACCAAATACAGTAAAGCACAAATACGATTTCCTGGACAATGCCGAAATTGTTTCGCAGCTGACCGAATTCGACGAAGAAGGTATCCAAGTCATAAATCTGAACATCCCCAGCATTCACTGTAGCTCATGTATCTGGCTTTTGGAAAATCTCAATAAACTGCATCCGGCCATTTCGGTGTCTCAAGTGAACTTTCCGGCTAAAACCGTACGAGTCACTTTTAGGACTTCAGGATTTTCGTTAAAGGCTTTGGCGCTTCTGTTGGCAAGCATTGGCTACGAACCCTACCTCGCTCTGGACGATTATTCCAAAGACATCAAAAAAACAGATAGATCCCTTTTGTACAAATTGGGCGTGGCCGGGTTTGCCTTTGGAAATGTAATGCTCCTTTCATTCCCTGAGTATTTTGAGTCAGGGGAGTTTTGGTTGGAACAGTACAAAGTGGTGTTTAGATGGGTGATGTTCGCTTTTTCCTTGCCCGTGGTTTTTTATGCCGCCCAAGACTATTTTAAATCCGCTATCAAGGGTTTACGTTCAAAAATATTGAACATCGATGTCCCCATAGCCTTAGGTATTTTGGTACTCTTTCTAAGAAGTACCGTCGATATTGTCTTGGATTTGGGCTCTGGTTTTTTTGATAGTCTCACGGGACTGGTATTTTTTCTGTTACTGGGCAAGTTTTTCCAGCAGAAAACCTATGCTTTTCTATCTTTCGAAAGGGACTACAAGTCCTACTTTCCCATTGCGGTGACCCGGATAGCCGAAGAAAATACTGAAGAAAACATCCAAATCCATAACGTAAATCGAGGCGACCGTTTGCTGATACGAAACCAAGAGATTCTGCCTGTAGATTGTACCTTATTGAAAGGTGACGCAAAAATTGACTACAGTTTTGTTACGGGCGAATCAAGACCGGTCGTTAAACAGGTAGGTGAAAAACTGTTTGCAGGCGGCAAACAACTATCCGGAGTTTTGGAAGTTGAGGTGCTCAAATCCGTTTCACAAAGTTATCTGACCCAATTATGGGGCAATTCCGTTTTCTCGAAAGACAAGACAACCGCTTTTCAAACCCTTACTGACAGCATTGGAAGGCGTTTCACGCTCATCGTGCTCACGATAGCCATTTCAGCTTCTATGTATTGGTTGGTATTCGATGCCGCCAAAACCTTGAACGTTTTTACAGCGGTGCTCATCATAGCCTGCCCCTGCGCCATAGCCTTGGCCGCCCCTTTTACGCTGGGAAATATGCTGCGCATTTTTGGGAAACGTGGATTCTACTTAAAAAATACAAATGTCATCGAACGTTTGGCGAAAATCAATATGGCCATTTTTGATAAGACCGGAACAATTACCACCATGGACGAAGATGTGGCGCATTATGAAGGCCTGGAATTGACCAAGGCAGAAAAAAATATGCTGGCCACCACTTTGCGGGCCTCAAGCCATCCGCTTAGTCGCTCTTTATATTCCATTTTAAAGTCCAACGACATTGTTACTTTGGATGAATTCCACGAATATGAAGGGAAAGGTTTGGAAGCCAAGTCCGCGAAGCACACCATCAAGGTAGGTTCCGCATCCTACGTGGGACATGAGCCTCTAGGGCAAACCTTGAACACCGCGGTTTACATCAGCTCAGATGAAGAGATAAAGGGAAAATTCGTCTTCAAAAATCGATATCGGGAGGGGGTTGCCCATTTGTTCAAAGAGTTGCAAAAAAGAATGGAACTGGGAATTTTGTCCGGTGATACTGACGGAGAAAGGATAAGACTCCAGAAAATATTGCCAGTCCATGCCAAAATTGCCTTTGGCCAAAAACCTCAGGACAAACTCTTCTTTATCAAAGAATTACAGAAAACACATGAGGTTTTAATGGTAGGTGACGGATTGAACGATGCTGGCGCCCTCGCCCAAAGTGATGTGGGTATTGCGGTATCTGAGAATATCAATGTATTTTCTCCCGCCTGTGATGCCATTCTGGATGCAAAGGCCCTGGTGCGATTGCCTTTGTTTGTGGAATTGTCCCAAAAGTCCATAAAGATAATCAAGTTGAGTTTTCTTTTGTCCTTGTGCTACAACCTGGTCGGTCTTTATTTCGCGGTTACAGGGCAACTTCAACCCGTGATAGCTGCTATTTTAATGCCATTAAGTTCCATAAGTGTTGTGGCATTTACTACACTGGCCACCAACTTATTTGGAAGAAATCTAAATAACAAAGTCTGACAAATGTCATTCTTTCTGATAGGACCGAAGGCTAGTTTTACAGCAAATTATGGTAGGTATGAGTGTGATTTATGTGTTGCTGACGATAAGTATATCCGTTGCGGTAGTATTCTTTATGGCCTTTATCCGATCGGTAAGAGCAGGTCAGTACGATGATGCGTACACCCCTTCTGTACGCATGCTTTTTGAGGATGAACTGGTACCACCGGAAAAAGAAAACACCAAGGTGAAAATTGAAGGAGAAAATCAAAATAAAGATACTAATCAATAAACATGGAAATAGAACAGTTTCGGTACGATAACAAGATCGTTCAAAAGTTTTTGTACGCTACTATGCTCTGGGGCGTTGTAGGTATGTTGGTGGGCCTTCTTTTGGCCTTTATGTTTTTATTCCCCAATATTACCGATGGTATTTCTTGGTTGAGTTTTGGACGTTTACGTCCGTTGCACACCAATGCGGTAATTTTTGCCTTTGTAGGGAACGCTATTTTTGCAGGGGTTTATTATTCCCTGCAAAGACTGCTGAAGACCAGAATGTTCAGTGATGCACTCAGCAGCATTAATTTTTGGGGTTGGCAGTTGATTATCGTGGCAGCGGCCCTCACCCTTCCTTTAGGTTATACCACATCCAAGGAATATGCAGAACTGGAGTGGCCTATCGATTTGGCCATAGCGGTGGTATGGGTTGTCTTTGGATGGAATATGATAGGTACCATCTTGAAACGTAGACAACGCCATTTATACGTAGCAGTTTGGTTTTATCTGGCCACCTTCGTTACGGTCGCCGTACTTCACATTTTCAATAGTTTGGAACTTCCGGTTGGGGCTTTGAAGAGCTATTCCGTCTACGCAGGCGTTCAGGATGCTTTGGTACAGTGGTGGTACGGTCACAATGCCGTCGCTTTTTTCTTGACAACGCCCTTCCTCGGGTTAATGTACTATTTTGTTCCTAAAGCCGCCAATAGGCCTGTTTACTCTTATCGGCTTTCCATTGTACACTTTTGGTCCTTGATATTCATCTACATCTGGGCGGGCCCACATCACTTGTTGTATTCTGCCTTGCCTGACTGGGCCCAAAACCTGGGAGTTGTGTTTTCGGTGATGTTGATAGCACCATCCTGGGGAGGTATGATAAACGGGCTTTTGACGCTTAGGGGAGTATGGGATAAAGTCAGAAGCGATGCTACCTTAAAGTTTATGGTAGTGGCTATTACGGGTTACGGTATGGCCACCTTTGAAGGCCCCATGCTTTCGCTTAAGAATGTCAACGCCATAGCGCATTTTAGCGATTGGATCATCGCCCATGTGCACGTAGGTGCGCTGGCTTGGAACGGTTTTCTCACCTTTGGGATGATTTACTGGCTGGTGCCAAAAATGTTCAAAACCACTTTGTACTCCAAAGGCTTGGCCAATTTTCATTTTTGGATAGGGACTTTGGGAATAGTATTGTACGCCTTGCCTATGTACGTAGCTGGCTTTACCCAAGCGCTTATGTGGAAGGAATTCAATCCAGATGGAAGTCTGGTCTACGGTAACTTTTTGGAGACAGTTTCCCAGATAATTCCCATGTATTGGATGCGTGCAATTGGTGGTAGTCTCTATATTCTCGGTATGCTCATCATGGTGTACAATGTGGTGGTGACAATTAGAAAAGGAAGCAGCGTAGAGGATGAGTTGGCTGAAGCTGCTCCTCTCACCCGCGTTTCCAAAAGAAGACTGGCCGGTGAAACCTTTCACAACTGGTTGGAAAGAAAGCCCGTTCAGCTTACAGTTCTTGCCACTATTGCCATTTTGATAGGTGGCATCATCCAAATCGTGCCCACTATCTTGGTAAAATCCAATATTCCCACAATCACAAGTGTCAAACCCTATACCCCACTGGAATTGGAAGGTCGAGATCTATACATAAGGGAAGGTTGTGTAGGATGCCACTCGCAGATGATACGTCCATTTAGAAGTGAGGTGGAACGCTATGGCGAATATGCCAAAGCAGGTGAATTTGTTTACGACCATCCTTTTCTTTGGGGCAGTAAACGAACAGGTCCCGATTTACTTCGAGTTGGGGGAAAGTACTCGGATAATTGGCACTTGAACCACATGTACGATCCACAAAGTACATCAGCAGGATCGATAATGCCCGCATACCAATGGTTGGTCAGGAATGAACACGATCGCGGTGCAGTACAGGATAAAATGAAAGCCATGGTAAAATTGGGCGTACCCTATTCTGAAGAAGATATAGCAGGGGCGAAAGAATCCATGGCAGAACAAGCTTTACAAATTGAAAAAAACTTGTATTCAGACCCTGAATTCGTGAGAACTTATGAAGCTGATAAGAAATATGCCAAAGAAAATGGAGAAGATTTTATAGAAATGAGAGATCGTGAAGTAGTCGCCTTGATCGCCTATTTGCAACGATTGGGCACAGACATAAAAATAAAGGAACCCGAAGAGTTACTCTCACAAAACAGATAACTATGTTGAAATATGTAAAAAACCATATGGACAGTATCGAGGGAATTGCCAATTACCCCATGGTATCCCTTCTAATTTTTTTCATCTTTTTCGTCCTGTTGTTTTGGTGGGTGGCCACTGCCTCCAAAGAACACATCAAAGAAATGGGCGAACTGCCGTTGGATAACGATAAAAACAACAAACCCTAAAACTATGAGCACAAGGACACCTTGGTGGATTCGCATTCCGGTAGTATTCTTCCTGATTTTTGGACTGATGGAATACTTCATCGATTCTGGCGATATGCCCGCTATTATCGCTTATCCCATTACCCAATTTTTTATGTTGATGGTTTTGATGATTCTCATAGCCATAGAACTCATTTTATCATCCATCGAAAATGTAATGTTCCAGACCCTATCGGAAGAAGCGAAGGAACGTTATCTCATGGCAAAAAATAAAAAACGGGAATGGACCTGGGCGAAACAACTCTATCAAAAAATGACCCGTAGCCGTGCTATTGAAAGAGAGGGTGAAATCATCCTTGATCATAATTACGATGGGATTCGGGAACTGGACAATGTACTTCCACCTTGGTGGGTCTACATGTTCTATGTGACCATCATTTTTGGCGCGATTTACTTGGTGCGATTCCACATTGCTGGAGCTTATGATCAAGAACTGGAATATGAACAAGAGGTAGCTGCTGCCAAAATTGCCATAGAGGAGTACAAAAAGACTGCCAAGAATTTGGTCGATGTAAACACCGTGGAGTTTTTGGCAGATGCATCTGATTTAAGTACCGGTCAGAAAATATTCACCACCAATTGTGTGGCCTGTCACATGGCCGACGGTGGCGGGGGCATCGGCCCCAATCTTACCGATGAATACTGGATTTTGGGTGGAGGTATCAAAAATGTCTTCAACACGATTTCGGAAGGGGGTAGGGACGGTAAGGGAATGGTGGCCTGGAAGCAGAGCTTAAAACCTGTGGAAATGGCGCAGGTGGCCAGTTACATATTGACCTTAGGGGGCACGGCCCCCGCCAACCCAAAAGCGCCGGAGGGTGAAATATGGGTCGATCCAGACGCACCGTCCGAAGAAATACAAGGTCAGGTTACCGATTCCACAGCAGTAAGCATGGACTGAGCGAACGAGGTTGAAAAAGCCAGTGCCCAAAAAGCGCTAGGGAAAGAATTTGAAAAATGGAAGAGAACTTTAGGGATTCCATAGGAACGATATCAGAGGAGGGAAAGCGAGCTTGGATTTATCCCAAAAAACCAAGTGGTAGCTATTTTGAGTATCGCAAATATGTAAGTTACTCCCTCTTGTTTTTTCTTTTTGCCGCGCCGTTCATTAGCGTTAATGGCCATCAATTTCTCATGTTCAACGTATTGGAGAGGCGCTTCAATATTTTTGGTTTTCCTTTTTGGCCGCAAGATTTTCATTTGGTGGTCATCTCCATGATCGCGGGAGTGATCTTTGTGGCGCTGTTCACAGTTGCCTACGGAAGAATTTTCTGTGGATGGATGTGTCCCCAAACGATTTTTATGGAGATGGTATTCCGCAGGATCGAATATTGGATTGATGGTGATAGGGGTGCTCAGATGCGCTTGGACAAATCACCCTGGAATGGGAAAAAAATTCGAAAAAGGATTTTGAAGTGGAGTATCTTTTTTATGATATCCTTTTTTATAGCCAATATTTTTCTAGCCTATCTTATCGGTAGTGACAATCTCATCCAATACGTAATAGACGGACCTCTGGACCATTTGGGCACCATTGTTCCTCTTCTGATATTTACGGGAGTGTTCTACTTTGTATTTGCCTGGTTTCGGGAACAGGTTTGCATCATTGCTTGTCCTTATGGTAGATTACAAGGGGTGCTCTTGGACGATAAATCGGTAGTGGTGGCCTATGACCATAAGCGCGGTGAGTCTGAAAAGGGCCGTAAAAAATATAGAAAAAATGAAGATAGGGATGCGCTGGGCTTTGGGGATTGCATTGACTGTTTCCAATGTGTACACGTTTGTCCCACGGGAATCGATATTAGAAACGGCACGCAGTTAGAATGTGTCAATTGTACCGCTTGTATTGATGAGTGCGATCATATTATGGACCGAATCAACAAACCGAGAGGTCTTATTCGATACGCAAGTGAAGCAGAGATCACCAAAAAGGAAAAATTCAAGTTTACACCCCGTTTAAAAGGATATACGGGCGTGTTGGTTATTCTTATCGGGGTCTTGATCGGGATGCTCTTTCTTCGGAACGAAATAGAGGCCAATATTCTAAGGTTGCCCGGTCAATTGTATGAGCGAAAAGCGGATAACATCATCAGCAATGTATATACCTACAAGATGATCAATAAGACCACCAGGAATATCGAGGATGTCAGTTTTAAGTTGCTTTCCCATAAAGGCACCATCAAGATGGTATCCAAAGAAGCTTTTCAAGTACCTGCCGAAGAATTGGCAGAAGGTACTTTGTTCATCGAAATCAATAATGCAGCACTGAGCGGTGATAAAAACCGATTGAAAATTGGTGTGTACAGCGGAGATGAGCTCATCGAAACTACCAACACCCAGTTTTTGGCACCAAGAAGTTATAATTAAAAAAGTAGGATATGAGAATTAATTGGGGAACAGGAATCGTTATCGCGTTTATCGCATTTATCGCCTTCATTTTATACTTCGTGGTCAGAATGAGCATGGACAACAGTGCAAACCATGATCTAGTAACCGGTGATTATTACAAACGTGAGTTGGCGTATCAAAAAGAAATTGATGCGGCCAACTCCGCCATATCGAAAGAAGCTGAACTTAAAATTAAAAAAACCGATGCCGGGATTGCCATTGTTTTTCCCGCACGGTTTGATTTCAAAAAAATTACGGGTAAAGTGTCCCTGTACAGACCGTCTAACAAGCATTTGGATTTCGACTTTCCCATAAGTTTGTCCAATACACATCTGCTCATACCTGACGATCGCTTGCTGGACGGTCGCTGGGACATTACCGTTTCCTGGAACTATGAAGACCATATTTTTTTACATAAGGAAAAACTCAACTATTAGATGCTTTTGTTTTCAGCCATAGTCTTTGGATTTTTAGGAAGTCTCCATTGTTTGGGGATGTGCGGACCGATTGCCTTTTTGTTGCCATTGGAAAAGCATAACCTCGCCCGTAAAATGGTCCAGCTTTCTTTATATCATTTGGGACGCCTATTGGCCTACGGTATTATTGGTCTTTTGTTCGGTTTTTTGGGAAAGTCTTTGGCGCTATTTGGAATTCAGCAGAAGCTTTCCATACTGATAGGTGGGGCCATGATCATTTTGGTGCTCTTGCCCTTAGGTCGCTCAAGAGGGAATCGACTCGTAGCGCCTGTATATCGCATTATCAATAAGATACAATCCAAGCTAGGTTCTGAATTAAAGAAGAAATCACCTGACACATTCTTAACAATAGGTTTTTTAAATGGTTTTTTACCTTGCGGTCTCGTGTACATGGCTACCTTAGGGGCGATTGCTATGGGTTCGGAACTTAAGTCAGGTCTGTATATGGTTCTATTTGGTGCGGGTACCATCCCGTTGATGACAATGGTCGTATTCTCATCCAAATGGTTTCGTGGACCAATTCGATTGAAAGTTAAGAAAGCCATCCCTATTTTTGTGATAATGGTAGGGCTACTGTTTATACTGAGAGGCTTGGGGTTGGGAATACCTTATTTATCCCCAAAAATCGTAGAACATACTGTAGCCACAACCCGTATCGAGTGTCATCAACCCTAAAACATATTTATGAAAATCACGTCTGCAGAAGAGGCGGTCCAAGGCGTAAAATCCGGGGACCGTATTTTTTTTCAGGGGGCGGCCATGACCCCCAATGAACTTATAGATGCCCTTTGCGAGCGTCACAAAGCACTGGAAAATGTTGAAATTGTCTCAATTCACACGGAAGGAAATGCCCGTTATACCCAAAAACCCTACAACGATAGTTTTCGATTGAACAGTCTTTTTGTAGGTGGAAATGTTCGAAAGTTCGTCAATGAGCTTAGAGGCGATTATGTACCTATTTTTTTGAGCGAGATACACCTATTGTTTCGAAGGGGCATTCTGCCTTTGGATGTTGCTTTCATACAGGTATCTCCCCCGGACAAACATGGGTATTGCTCCCTAGGGGTTTCGGTAGATGTGGCACTTCCCGCTATAGAAATGGCCAAAAAAGTGGTGGCGCAGATTAATCCGCAAGTGCCTAGGTCCCATGGGGATGGAATAATCCACATAGATCAGATTGACTTTGCAGTGGAGGTAAATCGACCTATCCATGAGCATGAACCTATGCCCATTTCCGATATTGAACATAAAATTGGTGAACATGTGGCCTCCCTTATTGAAGATGGGGCGACCCTACAAATGGGAATCGGTAATATCCCCAATGCCGTTCTTTCCAATTTAGGGAACCACAAAAGATTGGGTATCCATACCGAGATGTTTTCCGATGGGGTTTTGCCCTTAATTGAAAGTGGCGTTATTACTGGGGAGGAGAAAGCAGTGAAACAGGGAAAAATCGTAAGTTGTTTTGCCGTAGGTTCGCGTAAGCTTTATGATTTTATTGATGATAACCCTGTTTGCGATTTTAGGGAAGCGGCCTATACCAACGATACGGCCAAGATTCGAAAAAACCCTAAAGTGACTGCAATAAATAGCGCTATTGAGATTGATTTGACCGGTCAGATTTGTGCGGATACTATAGGAAGCCGGCAGTTTTCTGGTGTTGGTGGGCAAATGGATTTTATACGGGGCGCATCTTTATCCAAAGGAGGCAAACCCATTTTCGCGATGCCCGCGGCCACGCATAAAGGGGTTTCTAAGATAGTCCCCTACTTGAAAGAAGGTGCTGGCGTTACTACTACCCGTGCGCACGTACACTATGTCGCGACAGAATATGGGGTGGTGAATTTATATGGGAAAAATCTAAAACAACGGTCTGAAGCCCTTATTTCAATAGCTCATCCAGATTTTAGACAAGAACTGGAGGAGGCAGCTTTCAAACGTTTTAATGGAATATGATACAGCGCATCATAAAAGTAAAAGGGAGGCCAGCTGGCCTCCCTTTCCTGTTGAACTACTAATTAAATAATAAACGAACCAACCAAAAAAGTCCAACCTTTAAATTTTAAAAGTGATCACAGGGATATTAGAGTGGTTGGCCACATCTTCCCCAATACTTCCCATAAAGAAATGTGTGAGTCCTTTTCTTCCGTGGGTAGGTATACCGATTAGATCGGCACCAACGGTTTCACTAAAATTCAAAATTCCCTTTTCTACGGAATAATCGTTATAGATGTCCACTTCTACTCCTAATTTGGCGATGTTCAGAAATTTGGAGATACGGTTGTAGGCATCCTCCGTACTTAAGAATTCATCACCAGGAGTATTGATATACACTAACTGAAGCTCAGCCCCGAAAGATTCTGCGATTTCCTTTGCTTTTTTTAGGGCGGGTAGGTTTTCAGGTTTGTAGTCACAGGCGAAAACAAAACAGTTGAGCTCAAACTTCTGTACGTCTCCTTTTACCACCAAGACTGGAATTTCGGAACTCCGTACCACGCGCTCCGTGTTAGAACCAATGAAAATCTCCTTTAGGCCGTCGGTGCCGTGCGACCCCATTACAATTAAATCCACATTGTGTTTTTCCGCTATATCGTTGACTTCGTGGAACACCTTATAATGTTTTATAATAGGGGTCACTTTCACACCCTTCAAATAGGGTTTGCCCAAAAAATCGTTGAAGCGTTTTTCTCCGATTTTTATGAGATGGACCACTTGTTCTTGCGCAATGTAGCCCGACTCGTTCATAATGGAGGGAGAAAGCTCCAACATATGGAGTACATAGAGTTCTGACTCATGTTTTTTAGCGATGGAAACCGCTACTTTCAGTGCATATTCGGATTGTTCTGAAAAATCTACTGGGACGATAATACCTTTCATTTTAATGGTTTTTAGGTTAAACGGTCATCGAAAACAGAGGTGTTTCCGGTTTTTTGCGATAAAGTTTTAAATCGAATGACATACAGATATTCCTGATATAGGGTTTTCCTTTTGATGTGACTTTCAAATGGTCCCCTTCACATAGTATCAATCCATCTGATTCCATTTCAATAAGATTTTCTTTGATGTGTTGGAAAGCCCCCAACTTTTGGGTTTTCGGGTTGAGAATGGTTTCAAACTGGCACATAAGTTCAAGGATGTGCTTTCGAATCAGTTTGTCCTCTTGGGTCAGGATATGTCCCCTAAAAATGGGGAGTATGTCGTTTGCTGTCAAATTTTGGTACTCCTCTATATTTTTTACATTTTGGGCAAAACCATACCAACTGTCACTGATACTGGAAGCACCTAGACCAATCAGCAATCTGGTGCTAGAGGGAGTATATCCCATAAAATTCCGATGGAGTTTCCCTTGGACCAAAGCCCGGTATAAGGTATCGTTGGGAAGTGCAAAATGATCCATCCCCACATTTTTATAGTTGAAACCTTCAAGCATTTTTTTGCCTGTTCCGTATTGGGTCCTTTTTTCACTTCCTGAAGGGATATCTTCATCCCGATAGCCCCGTTGCCCATTTCCCTTGATCCAAGGGACATGGGCATAGCTGTAGAAAGCAATGCGGTCTGGACGTAGTGCTTGGGTCATTAAAACAGTATGCTCCACGTCACGCAGTTGTTGAAACGGGAGTCCGTAAATAATATCATGCCCTACAGAAGTGTAACCAATTTCCCGTGCCCATTCCGTTACCTGTCTTACATGGGCAAAAGGTTGAATTCTATTAATGGCTTTTTGAACGGTTGCGTTGTAATCTTGAACGCCAAAACAAACTCTTTTGAAGCCTACATTAAAAAGCGCTTTCAAATGTTCCTTTGTTGTATTGTTGGGATGTCCTTCAAAACTGAACTCCGGATTTGTGGTGATGCTCGCATTTTGCAAAATGCCAGTCACCAAAAAGCTAAGATTTTCTGGAGAAAAAAATGTGGGGGTACCGCCACCGAGATGCAGTTCCTTGATTTTCGGTTTTTCCCCTAAAAGTTTCACATACATCTGCCACTCTTTCAATACGGATTTGATATATGGGAGTTCCACATCATGCCTTTTGGTAATTCGCTTATGACAGCCACAGAAGGTACACATGCGCTCACAAAAGGGGAGGTGTACGTAAACACTGATGCCCTCTTCCTTTTTTTCATGGAACACCCGGTTTACAGTGGATTTCCAAAGTCTGCCCGAAAAACCCTCCAAATTCCAGTATGGCACGGTGGGGTAACTTGTATATCTTGGACCGGGGACATTGTATTTTTGGATAAGATTGCACATGTTCTTGATTTATGGCGCTAAGGTATACTTGCTTTCAGAAGGAAAGCATGACAAATGTCAGTTGGGTGTCCAGGAACAGGTTTTGTACTATTGAATTTTGAAATTGATGGGGATGGCGTAACTAATTTTAGCTGCTTTCCCCCTTTGCATTCCAGGTTTCATTTTAGGTAAGGCGGCGATAATACGCTCGGCCTCATTCTCCAACAATCTATCGGGTCCCCTACGTTGTATATTGGCCACTCTCCCTTTGGAATCAATGTCAAACTGTACGAATACACGACCCGTTATGCGCATTTCAAGCGCCGCGGGGGGATAATTCAGGTTTTTGACAATATGTTCTTGAATCTTTTGGTTAAAACAGGCTCTACGCTCTTCTTCCGTAGGACAGCTATCACATCCTGGAAAAACCGGAGCATTTTCTATAATCGCAAAAGGAACTGAAATATCTTCCTCCTCTTCTTCTACGACTACATCGTTGATTTTTATAATGGCGTCCTCTATATAAAGGTCCTGACTGCTCTCGGTACTTTCTATCACAGTTTCTTCCACGTCTTCAATATCTTCCACAATTTCGATGACATCAGGAGCTGAAGGTGGCGGCGGAGGTGGAGTGGTCATTACATTTTGGGTGATTGGTACCTCCTCATCAAGGTCGTCCACTACTTCGACAACGTCCAAAACTTCTGATTCTTTCTCGTATATTTTTACTTCCAGGGATTGCCAGGTGACAAATAATACAGCGGTAAGGCCTATCATGAAATAGAGACTACTATTTCTGCCAATTTCTGCGTTGGGATTTTTTTTTGGTTTCATGACGTTTCCTATTTAATGAACATAAATTTAGAGACGCCATACCAAAAAAAATATGATAACGATCAGGTAATCCTTACACGCTTTTTTTTAAAAATAGGTAGATGATAATCAATTCCTTTGATTTTCCCATATCAAGGCAGCGGCCCCACATATGGCTGCTGTTTTGCCCTGCATTCCGGAATGCATCAGTTTTACTTTTCCCTTATATACCTCTAGCAAGAACTCGTTGAAATACCGTTCCAAGGGTTCCATGATCCATTTCCCACTGTTGGTAAGCCCTCCCATAAGTATAAAGGCTTCGGGTTGTGTAAATGCTGTAAAATTGGCCAAGGCTTGCGCCATAATTTTGGCGGTATAGTCGAAAGCCATTAACGCAATTTCGTCGCCTTCTTCGGCAGCTTTTGTAATATCCTCTCCGTGCAGATCGTTATAAGCAATACTCCTGAACCGGCTATCCACAAGATACTTGCTCTGCATGTGCAAAATCGTCCTTTTGAGTCCTGTTGCGGATACGTAGGCCTCGAGTCCGCCCTTTACGCCAAGTCCCGTCAAACGGCCGTCCCCCATGGTCATGTCTACATGGCCCAGCTCCCCAGCAAAACCATCGAAGCCGTCAATCAGGTGACCATTGGCAACAATGCCCGCTCCAAAACCCGTACCTAAGGTAATGGCGATGAAGTCCGTCATTTTTTTCGCGCTGCCAAAAAGCATTTCGCCCAGTGCGGCCGCACTGGCATCGTTCATGATGCGCATGGGCATGGGCATTTTTTTACCAAGCTTTTCAAGAAAGGGGACACTACCTTTCCATAGCAGGTTACTGGCGTTTTCAATGGTGCCGTTTTTGCTGGAAGCGTTTGGTGCTCCAATTCCGCAGCCCAGAATATTTAGTGGCTTCGCAGTTTCTTCAATCAGCTTATCGGCAATTTCTACCAGCTTATCCTGATAGGCATCCAAATCCGGGTATTCTTTGGTTCGAAAAAAGGTCTTTTCAAGGCATTCCCCGGTGCTGTTGACCAAACCGATTTTTGTTTTGGTCCCTCCAATATCGATTCCTATAACGACATCCATTGATTAATCAGTCCAAATTGTTGATGTTTAAAGGTAGCTAAATATCAACCGAAAAAAAATGATTGTCCAAGTAAGAACATCATGTAATAAATCCACTTCGGATGTAATGCATTACCAAAGCTGATTTCTGTCATATTTTAGGTAAAAGTCCGGTTCTACTTTTGAAGTGAATATTGAATCAATTAAAATTTACAGGTATGAGCACAATTCAAAAAATCTTGATTCCGTTTGATTTCTCCGAGGCTTCTTTAAATGCTTTGGAGTATGCGATAAACTTCGTGGGCCCCAATAGAGAGACTGATATCCTCGCCCTGTATGTCGGTGTTTTGCCTTCCTCGGAAAAAGAGGAAAAAGAACTTGATGAAAACTTTAAGAAAGTATTGGGTTCTTTCAGTGTCAAAACGAAAAACACCCCGGTGTTCTCAAGTGTATCGGGAAATGTGATCGAAACTATTCTGGTAACACAGGTCAATCAGAAAGTAGATTTGATCATTATGGGAACTATGGGCGATAAAACTACGGACGAGGCCATAACGCATACCTCAAAATTGGTATTAGAGGCCAATTGTCCTGTCCTTTCCGTGCCCTATGGATGTGAAATTGCACAACCAAAACAAATTGCGCTGTTAGTGGGCAAGGAAGAAATTGAAGATAAGGAAGTGCTGCAAATGCTCTTGACCATCGCAAGGACTTTTGATGCCAAGGTTCACGTGCTCACCATCTACAAGGAGTCGGTTTATGCCGAAGAAGCCATGGTGGATAGAACAGAACATTTGTTGGAGTACTATCTGGAACATTTTTACATGGAACATTCCTTCAATAAAAATGAAGACATTGAACAGGGGATTCTCAATTACATCAATGCGAAGAACATTGATGTGCTGGCCATATTGCCCAGGAACCACTCCGTTGCCGGAACACCTTCTGAAGGACGTCTGACGAAACTACTGACCCTTCATTCGGAGATTCCAGTGTTGGCACTGGATTGATATTATATCGTTTAGGCCATGTATACACTGCTCATAATTCTGAGTATCACCATTCTGTTATTTGTCTGGGGGAAGTTCCCCCCCGATGTAGTAGCGTTGATGTCGATGATTTCCCTTTATCTAGTAGGTATTTTGGATTTAGGGGAAACCCTTAGTGGTTTTAGCAATACTACTGTAATCATGATTGCTGCTTTGTTCATTATTGGAGAAGGCTTGTCCAGAACCGGCTGGACTGCTGTGGCAGGGCGTTATTTTGTAAAATGGGCCAAAAAGAGCGTTCCACGCTTATTGGTCATCATTACCTTAGGTTCGAGCCTGTTATCCGGATTTGTGAGCAATACCGGGACGGTAGCCGCTTTACTGCCGGTAACCGTGACGGCGGCATGGAGCGCGGGCACACTGCCTTCAAAGTTGCTGATGCCGGTTGCTTTTAGTTCCAATACGGGAGGATTGCTTACGCTCACGGGGACTCCACCCAACATTATTGTAAGTAATGCTTTGATAGAAAATGGTTTTCAAGGCTTTTCTTTCTTTGAATTCAGTCTAATCGGTCTGCCCTTGCTGCTTATTTCCATACTTTATTTTAGATATGTGGGATACGAATTGTTACCTGATCATAGAACACGCAACAAACCGGTTGCCCTGGACCAAGAGATGTACAAATGGATAGAAAACTATAGCATCGATGACAACCTCTATCGCCTTCGGATTCGTTCCATGTCTCCCTTGATCGGTACAAGCGTAAGAGAGTGGAACTTCGAAGAGGTTTACCAAGTATCCCTTATGCGCCTCAAACGAAGGCATCCAAATCCAATTCAGCGAATACCTCCTTATGTAGAAATGCCTAGTCCAGAAATGGAAATGCGCTATCACGATATCATTACAGTAAAAGGAGAGGCAGAAGCCATAGATAGGCTAATGCAAACCTTTCATTTAGGGCTCATCCCCCTCACACCGGAAATGGACAATCTGAAAAAAGAATTGATAAATCAAGAGGTGGGTATGGCCGAAATGATGATTACTCCTAAGTCCGTTCTTGTGGGCAAGACCATTGCATTGGGGCAATACCTGAACCAAATGGAAGTGCAACTTTTAGCGGCATCACGTGACAATAAACCCTTAAAGGGGAAAGTGAAAATAGAGGCTGGGGATGCTTTTGTTATTAGAGGACAATGGGAAAAGATTGAAAACTTAAAATCTGTATATGAGAATCTTGTGATCTCTGGAAGTCCAGAGGCCCTTTCAAAGAATGTGGACATGCTAACACCTCGAAGCCATATTGCCTTGGGCACCCTGATTTTGATGGTATTGCTGCTTGTCCTAAAGATATTGCCTGGTGCAATAGCGGCATTGATCTGTGCAGGTATCATGATGCTTACAGGATGTGTGCCCATTTCAAAAGCCTATAAAGGGATCAGTTGGACCAGCGTCGTCATGATTGCCGCAATGATTCCTATGGGACTGGCCCTACAAAAAACAGGTCTTGCCCAAATAGCGGCTACGAGCTTGGTCAATTCCTTGGGCAAGATTGGCCCCATCGCCCTTTTGGCCGGTATTTTTTTGCTGACCACGGCGTTTAGCCAAACCATTAACAATTCGGCAACCGCAGTGCTTATGGCCCCAATAGCCATTATGGCATCAAGTACCTTAGGGGTTTCGCCCAAACCTTTTATGATCGGTGTTGCGGTAAGTGCCTCAACTGCTTTTTTAACTCCTGTGGGAACTACCACCAATGCCATGGTGATGACCGCAGGAGGGTATCGGTTTATGGATTATTTGAAAGTAGGGGCTCCTTTGCTGCTGCTATTCTTTATCGCAACCTTATGTATCGTTCCTTGGATATGGAACTTTTAATCTTAAAACACTAGTTATGAGTCAAGTTATGGAAAAAACAAATGATTTAACCAAGTACGGTCTACAGGATGTGACCGCGCATTGGAACTTAGATGCTGAAATCCTTCAACAAATCACAGTTGAAAAAGGCATGGGCAAAGAGACGGAAAACGGCACATTGAGTATCAATACCGGAAAATTCACAGGTCGTTCCCCGAAGGACCGGTTCTTGGTAAAGGATGACTATACAAAGGACAAGATTTGGTGGGGTCGTATCAACAAGGCCATTTCGCCAATGAATTTTGACAAGCTTTACAACGAAGTGATAAAATATCTATCTGGGAAAGAGATTTATGTGAGGGATGCTGCTGTTTGCTCAGAACCAAGATATCGCATGAACGTAAGGACTATAACAGAGTTTCCCTGGTCCAACTATTTCATCAAGAACATGTTCATCCGTCTTAATGAAAAGGAATTGAAAAACTTTGAAGAACAATGGCTTGTGATTTGCGCTCCAGGATACGAAGCCCCAAATCCGGAGGAATTCGGAATTATTGCTGGAAACTTCTCTATTCTGAACTATACTCGTAAGATAGCCCTGGTCGGAGGTTCCGAATATCCCGGGGAAATGAAAAAAGGAGTTTTTACCGCCTTGAATCTTATTTTACCGGTCGAAAAAAATGTTCTGCCCATGCACTGCTCTGCCAACGTGGGCAAAAATGGAGATACGGCCATTTATTTTGGACTATCGGGAACGGGCAAGACCACGCTCTCAGCAGATCCAGATAGAAAACTGATTGGGGATGATGAGCACGGCTGGACTTCGGAAAATACCATTTTCAACTTTGAAGGGGGTTGTTATGCCAAAGTGATAGACCTTACAGAAGAAAAGGAACCCGATATTTATCGCGCCATTAGACCCGGGGCCCTGTTGGAGAATGTAGTTTTTAAGGGAGAAACCAAGGAGGTAGATTATTTTGACAGTTCCATAACACAAAATACAAGGGTAAGTTATCCTTTGGAGCATATCGATAATATCCAGGTACCTTCTTACGCTTCCAACCCTAAGAATATCTTCTTTTTGACTTGTGACGCATTTGGAGTTTTGCCACCTGTCTCTAAATTGACGCCAGGCCAGGCCGCGTATCATTTTATTTCAGGATATACCGCCAAAGTAGCGGGTACAGAAGCGGGTATCAATGAGCCGGTACCTTCATTTTCTGCCTGTTTTGGAGAACCCTTCATGCCATTGCACCCTGCGGTCTATGCAGAAATGTTAAGTAAAAAAATGACCGAGGCCGGGGTAAAGGTCTGGTTGATAAACACGGGATGGAGCGGAGGCCCTTACGGAGTTGGCTCTCGAATTAAATTGAAATATACCAGAGCCATGATTTCTGCCATTTTAGAGGACAAGTTAAATGATGTCGATTTTGAGCCTCATCCCATTTTTGGACTTTACATGCCTAAATATTGCCCAGGTGTTCCCTCGGAAATGTTAGACCCCATGAATACTTGGTTACAAAAAGGGGCCTATGTGAGCAAAGCCATTCAATTGGCGCATTCGTTCCACATAAATTTTGATAAATTCGCGAGTGAGGCGTCAGAGGAAATCCTGAATGGAGGACCGTTGATAGACTCACATCATAATTTAAATGAAGTCTTTTAACCAAAATACCATTTGCTAGGGAAAATGGAGTTTCAGAACAGGAATTTAGGTATCCCAAAATATGTATCTCCCCTGGAGCTAAGTACGGTCAGGGGAGATAATATTTTCAATTTTGTGGATGAGCGGGAGAAATTCGTTTTGGACCTTTCAAATGATAACTACAGTCGTTGTTTGGAACAGGGCCTGAATCCCGTTTGTTTGGAAAAAGCAGGACCCCGGCAACATCTATTTTTTGATACGGACAAAACAACGGCCGCCATAGTCACTTGTGGAGGACTCTGCCCTGGAATCAACAATGTTATTCGGGGGATTGTAATGGCGCTCCACTATTTTTATGATATACAAAAGATTTTGGGCATACCCTATGGGTATGAAGGTTTAAATCCTGAAAAGGGGCATGGCTTCATCCATTTGACACCAGAAAAGGTGAAGGATATCCATCAATTTGGAGGAACCTTTCTGGGTTCTTCAAGAGGGGCCCAGAAGGTTTCTGTGATGGTCAATACCTTGGTAAAGAACAAGATTGACATTCTCTTCGCCATTGGAGGTGACGGGACCCTGAAAGGGGTGGATGCCATAGGCGAGGAAATTTCCAGAAAAGGTCTGGATATTGCCGTTGTTGGAATTCCCAAGACCATAGACAACGATATTGACATTATTGATAAGTCCTTTGGATTTGAAACCTCTTTTGATGTGTCCGGCTCCATACTCCGTGATGCCCATAATGAGGCAGCAGGCGCTTTCAACGGTGTATCTATCATTAAGTTGATGGGAAGGGATAGTGGTTTTATCGCTGCCTCTGCTGCTTTGGCCATGCCGGTCGTCAATTTTGTATTGATACCAGAAATGGATTTTAAATTGGAAGGTCCAAACGGTTTTCTAGAGGCACTTCGCCAACGCTTATCGCAAAAGAGACATGCTGTAATCGTGGTCGCAGAGGGTGCTGGGCAGCACCTATTCGAAAAAAGGGATGTTGTTAAAGACGCTTCAGGAAACATCCAACATCAGGATATTGGACGTTATCTTATGGAGAAAATAAAGTTGTACTTTGATGATATCCAGGTTACTGTTAAATATATTGACCCCAGCTACATCATTCGAAGTGCTCCGGCCAATTCCAGTGATAGCGTGTATTGCAGCAGATTGGCCTATCATGCGGTACATGGCGCCATGGCCGGAAAAACCCGTTTTGTGGTGAGCAAAGTGAACAATCAATTTGTTTATATGCCTATTTCCGAAGTAACGAAAAAAAGAAAAAAAATAGATTTGGAAAGTGAGTTTTGGTTTTCGGTCCTGCAAAGTACGGGCCAGCCCTTCTTCTTAGGCTGAAGCAAACAAAGCTGACAATTGTCATTTCTTTTGGGAACGTACTGGATTAGCTTTGAGAATAAATTAAAAAATCAAAATATGGTAGTCAATATCCAGTATCAAAAAATGAGCACGAGTGAGTCCTTGAGCCAACTTCTTTTAAAGAAGTTGGAAAGACTTTCCCATAAATATCAATGGTTGATTAAGGCAAACGTGCTCTTTAAAGAAGAAAATGATAAAAGAGGTGCAGGTAAAGTCTGCGAGATTGAACTAAGTGCTCCTGGACCCAGACTTTTTGCGAAAGCGGATACCGATAATTTTGAAAAGGCCATGGCCGAAACGATCAACGAATTAAAGAGACAGCTTGAGAAAAGACAGGAAGTGTTTGCTAGACATTGATAGGAAACTTGAACTAAAAATAAAACCACGACCATGAAATATTTGTTCCTCTTTACCGCATCGCTGCTGTTTTTGGGATGCGCGGCCCCTAAACTGATAAGTTCTTGGAAAAGTCCTGAAGCTGACGATTATCAGGTATACAAAGTCTTGGTGGTCGGAATGACACAGGATGAAGAGGTGAGGACGGCTTTTGAGACGCGTTTACGGGATGCCTTGCGAAGTAAGGGTTTTGAAGCGGAAAAGAGTATGGAGTTATTTGATAAGGCATTTACTGCTTCTGAAAAAACTGAGGCTGATTTGGATCAAGTGGAACAAAATCTCTTGGCCCAAGGTTTTGATGCTATTCTGCTGACCAAAATCATTGGATCCGAGAACAGGGAAACATTCAGACAGCGTATAAGTAATATTGACAACCTGTATACCCAATTCAGCAATGATTACTTGAGCAACCAGAACGTTTATTATGATTCAGACTATTATGAGACCTTCAAAATCTATACCGCAGAAACCTCATTATACTGTATATGCTTGGAAAAGGAGCGGGCTTTGATATGGAGGGGCAATATCAACGTAGCCGAACCGGTTAAGTTGGAAAAAACCATCGATTCCTACATAAAAGTCATACAGGATACCATGCAAAAAGAAGAAATACTGTTTTGATTTTCTTTGAGGTTGAACGACTTTCTGAAATTACAGAAGTCCAAGAAAATCAAGCAAAATACAAAGGGGAATCGCTAAAAGTATAATAACCAAAACGAATACCATAAGGCGTAAAAATCCCACTAGCATTTTGTTGCCAAAAGAAATTCCATCACTCATAATAGTGTAATTTCCAACAATGTAAGGAATTATTTAGTTATGGATTATGGCCCCACCTTCATTATTCGACCAAAGGTCAGGTTTTGGGCGCATAAGGTATCGAATTCGCTCAAAGTCACTTTGCACTGAGCTGCCTCCCCAAATCCTCTAGGCTCATGCCCTTGGTTTCGGGCATCATTAGGAATACCCAGCACAGCTGCAGGACCATCATAAAAGCAAAAAAACCGAATACGATTCCCGGTCCTATAGTACCAAAAAGGAAAGGAACAAATGATGGAATCAGTGCGGCCAGCACCCAGTGGGTAGAGCAGCCAAAAGCTTGGCCTGCACCCCGTAAATGATTGGGAAAGACTTCCGAAATGAATACCCAAATCACAGCACCCTGGCCTATGGCGTGCGAGGCAATGAAAACGAACAAAAATAGGGGGACGGACATACCCGTCCAATTGAAGAAAAATGCGGCGGAGACCAAAGCAAGAGATATAATGTATCCGATAGACCCAAAGTACATAAGTTGTTTCCTGCCCAATCTATCGATAAGATAGATTCCGATTAAGGTAAATACCAGATTGGTGGCACCGATACCGATACTGCTGAGCAGTGCGGTGCTCTCCCCCAACCCCGCCAATTCAAAGATACGGGGGGCATAGTACAAGAAAGCGTTTATACCGGACCATTGATTAAAAAAAGCGATTAAAAAGGCCAGTATCAATGGAACACGGTATTTTTTCATGAAAATAGTTTCCTTGGATCCTTTGGAACCTATCGTGTCTACCTCGCTTTTTAAATCATCCAATCCAAAATCCAATCCTAGCGATTGAACCACACGTTCCGCTTCGTCATATCTCTTTTGGACCACGAGCCAACGCGGGCTTTTCGGAACATAAAGCACCAAAATGGTATAAAAAAGTGCTGGAATTGCCTCAGCGCCCAACATGAATCTCCAGTCTTGTTCGCTTATACCGCTCAAAAGATAATTGGACATGTAGGCCACTAAAATTCCAAGAACAATGTTGAATTGGTACATACCCACCAATTTTCCCCGATTCTTTGCAGGGGCTATTTCCGAAATATAGGCAGGAGCAGCAATGGTGGAAGCACCTACGCCAAGACCTCCCACAAATCTAAAAATGGCAAAACTGATAGGGTCATGGGTAAGGGCAGAACCGACTGCCGAAATGGAATACAGTACACCGATCCAAATAAGTGTTTTCTTTCGGCCCAGTTTATCTGTCGGGATCGCTCCAAAAATAGCGCCAATGACGGTTCCCCATAAGGCCATGCCCATAACTACCAGTCCGTGGAATGTATCTGAAGAACCCCAAAGTTCCTGCAGCTTTTTGTCCGCACCTGAGATTACCACCGTATCAAAACCAAAAAGAAATCCTGCAAGGGCCACGATGATGGCAATCCATAAAATTTTTTGTTTCATATTGAGGGGTTGCTGTTTTTAAAACTAAGGAAAATTAAATAATGGTTCGGACATGCTCCATAACACCTTGGGTGGCACCTTGATTTTTTTGAATATACCGGGTATTGATTTCTCCCATTTTGGCCCGTAAAGAAGGGTCGTTCAATAAGCGGGACATGGTATTTGAAAAGGTTGTGGTATCGCTGATTGGTAAAATTCCCCGCCTTGCTACCAGTTCTTCCGCCTCCTTGAAACCTTCATATTTTGGGCCGATAACAACAGGAATACCATAAACTGCGGGTTCCAAGGTGTTATGGAGCCCAGTGGCAAAACCACCTCCAACATAGGCGACATCCGCGTAGCTGTATATCTTGGTAAGCATGCCTATGGTATCAATGATAAGAATTTCCATTCCATCAAGGGTCGTGGTTCCCAATTCAGAATACTTTATTACCGGTTTTGAGATCGCCCGTATCAATTTCTCCATGTGTGAAGGTTTCATGGTATGCGGGGCAATAACGAATCTCAAGAATTTTGGGGCCGAATTTAAATAAGGGACCAAGATTTTTTCATCCTCCGGCCAGGTACTGCCTGCCACAATGCAAATCTTATCCTGTTTGAACGCTTCCATAAAATCCAAATGATTGTTCTTTTTCAGGATTTCAGAAACTCTATCAAATCGTGTATCACCGCTAACGGTCACATTAGTAATTTGAATGGATTGAAGCAGGTCCATTGCATTTTTATCCTGCACAAAAAAATGATGGAACGCCTGTAAGCTATTGCGCATAAATCCGCCGTACCATTTAAAATAGATCTGCCGTTTTAAGAACAGAGCAGAGACCAAAAGGCTGGGAATTCCTCTTTTCTGAAGCGCTCTTAAATGATTGGGCCACACTTCATACTTAATAAAAATGGCCAACGCAGGATGTACAAGTTCTACAAATCTTTCAGCATTTGCCCTGGAATCGAGAGGCAGGTAGGTGATTACATCAGCTGGGGCGCTATTTTTTTTAACTTCAAAACCAGAAGGGGAAAAGAAAGTAAGCAAGATTTTGAATGCAGGGAACTCCTTTTTCAGTTGTTCCAAAATGGGGAGTCCTTGTTCATATTCGCCCAAGGAAGCCGCGTGCAGCCAAATAACTTTATCGTTCAGATCGATTTGGGTTTCAAGTATCTGAAAAACCTGTTGTCTTCCAGTAACAAACAAGCGTATCTTGGCGTTAAAAAGCCCAATGATTTTTAAAAAGGGCCAGACCAATACAGTGAGAAGGTTATAAATGAAATATACCAAACCGTTGTTTTCGCTAAAATACATTCTTTCCGTATTAGGAGGACGCTCTGTCATTATTTCTTAATTTTGCACGAAAAAGCAGACTGATGAAAAAAATACAAATGGTTGATCTTAAGGGTCAATATGAGGGGATAAAGACCGAAGTTGATACCTCTATCGAAGAGGTTTTAAATTCTTCTGCCTTCATTAATGGTCCTATGGTGAAGGAGTTTCAAAGCAGCTTGGAAAACTATCTCGGCGTAAAACATGTGATTCCTTGCGCAAATGGTACAGATGCGTTACAAATTTGTATGATGGGACTAGGTCTCAAACCAGGAGATGAGGTAATTACCGTAGATTTTACCTTTGCGGCCACTGTAGAGGTAATAGCCCTTCTAAATTTGGTTCCAGTTTTGGTCGATATTGAAGTTGATACGTTCAATATAGACCCTGTAGCGGTCGAAAAAGCCATCACCCCTAAAACCAAAGCCATAGTTCCAGTACACCTATTTGGACAATGCGCAAATATGGAAGCAATACGGGAAATTGCAGAAAAACATAATCTATACATCATCGAAGATAATGCCCAGGCGATGGGGGCGGTTTATACCTCTAAAAATGGACAAAAACAAAAGGCTGGCACACTGGGGCATGTGGCGGCCACCTCATTTTTCCCCTCCAAGAATTTAGGCTGCTATGGGGATGGGGGAGCCATTTTCACGGATGATGATGATTTGGCCCACACCATACGTGGAATTGTGAACCATGGTATGTACAAGCGATACCATCATGATGTGGTAGGTGTAAATTCCCGACTGGACTCCATCCAAGCCGCGGTATTGAACGCAAAACTTCCTAAATTGGACGAATACAATGCCAAGCGGAGGGCATCTGCGAAAAAGTATTCTGATGGATTAAAAGGGCAGGAAAACATTGTGCTACCCAAGGTGACAGGTCATGATAGTATAGCCGATGCTTGCGATAACCATGTTTTTCATCAGTATACTGTAAGAATTTTAAACGGAAAAAGGGATGCTTTGATGCAACATCTTTCGGAAAACAACGTTCCTTTTGGGGTGTACTATCCCATTCCTTTACATCGCCAGAAAGCCTATGCCGACGCTAGATATAAGGAGGAAGATTTTACTGCTACGAACCAATTGGTCAAGGAAGTCATTTCATTGCCCATGCACACTGAACTGGATAATGGGCAAATTGATTTTATTACAAAGCTCATCAAGGATTTCGTTAATAAATAAGTATGAAGATTTTAGTCACCGGAGGTCTGGGATTTATCGGTTCCCATACCGTCGTTGAACTTCAAAACAAAGGTTTTGAAGTGGTCATAATAGATAATCTTTCGAATTCATCCAAAGATGTTCTGAAAGGTATTACAGCTATTACGGGCAAAAAGGCAATTTTTGAAGAAATGGACCTTCGGGAAAAAACTAAGGTCCAAGATTTTTTTGCCAAACATGCGGATATCGAAGGGGTAATACATTTTGCGGCCTCAAAAGCGGTTGGCGAGAGCGTTGACAAACCTCTGTTGTATTACGAAAATAACTTGGGTGTATTGGTCTACATGCTCCAAGAGTTGACAAAACAAGAGAAAGCCCGTTTTATTTTCAGTTCCTCTTGCACGGTGTATGGCCAAGCGGATAAAATGCCAATTACTGAAGATGCTCCGGTCAAACCTGCGGAATCGCCCTATGGAAACACAAAACAAGTAGGGGAGGAGATTATCAGGGATACCTGTAATGTCAATCCTTCACTATCGGCCATAGCGCTCCGCTATTTTAACCCTATTGGAGCCCATCCGAGTGTGCATATAGGGGAACTTCCCATTGGAGTGCCCCAAAATCTGGTTCCTTTCATCACCCAAACAGGGGTAGGTCTTCGGGAACAGCTTTCGGTATTCGGAAACGATTATCCTACTGACGATGGCACTTGTATTCGGGATTATATCCACGTGGTGGACGTGGCAAAAGCCCACGTGATAGCACTTCAGCGGTTACTGGAAAAGGAAAACAAGGAAAACTACGAAGTTTTTAATCTGGGAACCGGTAGGGGCAGTTCGGTGCTTGAGGTTATCCATAGTTTTGAGAACGTATCCGGTAAAAAGTTGAAGTACACCATCGCAGATCGCAGATCGGGCGATGTAGTTCAAGCTTATGCCGATACCCAGAAGGCCAACGCAGTTTTAGGTTGGAAAGCAGAATCCTCTTTGGACGATGCGGTGAAATCTGCTTGGGACTGGGAACAGAAAATCCGGGCTTAACGGTTTGGATAAAAACCAGCCACAATGCAGGAGTTTACCACTAGTTTTGAAATTTTAGACCTGGCCGAAAAACAACTTTTGTACAAAGCTTTGGTCGCACAGCTAAAAAAGGATTTCGGAAGGGTAAATGTAGACCTTAAAATTCCAGAGAATCCTATTCCTGAACACCTTCAGGCCGAACTTCACGAAAAAGTTTACCGGCTTATTTTGGAACAGTTCCCCGAATATTTGAATCTACTTTATATTGTGGATGTCCCTGAGCATAAGGTCAGACAACTTGAAGCTATCGATGTGGTCGACATGGCCAAGACAGTTTCTTTCTTAATCTTGAAAAGGGAATGGGCAAAGGTTAGTTTGAGAAAGCGAGAGGGCGAATGGTCTTCTTAGAATTTATAGGACATTTTTAGCATCACTATTCTTGGTACGATAAAAGTGGTCTGATCACTCACCAAAAAGTCCGAAAATGAGTTTTGTCTTTTAAATTTAGTGTCAAAGATGTTGGTTACTGAGAATTCAACCCCCCATGGACTATCTTCTTTTTGATAAAATAACGAGATGTTGGAAATCTCAAAAGAGTTACTGACATTCTGGGTGATGTTTTCATAGTTTATTCTTCTGAAATCTCCTTTCAATTGAAAATCGTTAAAGAAATCATAGCTCAGATCGGTAAAAAACTCGGTATTGTTGAATTCATTTGAGGAAACCCCGGTCCTAAAGTTTGTAGGTTCGTAGGTATAGCCTACTTCAAGGTTTGGCAATTTGTCAAAAGTTGTTATCGCCCTACCGGTAACAGAAAGAGATTTGGATATATTTTTGGAAACGTCATCATTTACAAGCTGAAAAAACTCGTTATACGATGTTGAGCCGTTAACCCTGAACTTGATCTGGTTTACTTTTTTACTGATATCAAAATTGGCCGTAATGCCATTTTCTGGTCGGTTGAACATGGTATAGGTTATAAATTGCTCGATTTCTTCTAGACGTATCGTGTTTTTAATAGTTTGCGTCTTTCTAGTGTAGTTGATACCTGCGTTCAAACTAAAACCTCTCAATAATTTGAATTTGTAATAGTTCAAAGAGTAGGTGTGAAAGCGTTCGTTGGCTAGCTCCCGATTTCCCAATAAAACGGTATTGAACGAACTCAAAAGCGCATTGTTGAAAAAACGATTTCCCATGGGAAAACGGACTTGCTGTTGGTAATTGAAGCGAATTTTTTCACTACTGTTGATTTCCAAGGTAGCATCTATTCTTGGTAAAGCGATGTTCGTTGTATTTCTTTCTGTGGAATCTTCCTGTATATTTTCCCAGGTATAGTTGTGGTAAAACAGGCCTGATTTTAAGGTGAGCTTACCCATCAAAAACTTATATTCCAGTCCCAAGAATGTATCCCTAAGACGAAAGTCTAGTTCATTACCAAAACCGTTGAGAGAAAAATTGTTGATTGCGCCATCTTCCAATATTTGGAACTCTTCCGTGGTATATTCCTCGAATAGCAAACTGGTCCCAAATGTTGTGTAGATATGATTAAAGCGATTGAGGACCCAATAGTCCTTGAGAAGTAATTCAAAAGAGGTGCTTTTGGCGTTTTTGGTCTGTCGCACGTCAAAGAAGTTGTCCTCTTGCAGCGGAATAAGTCCTTCTAAAAAAGCTTCATCCGTAACCCAGTTCGTACTGGGGCTGTTATTTTGATGGTTAAAAGTGGATTCAAGGCTCAGTGTCTGTTTTTTGGAAAACCTTTTGCTGTATTCCAAGTTTTGTCGAAACTCGAGGGCCTCCAAATCAGAAACTGTAGAAAACGTGCTGTTAACATCAGGACGCTGCGTTGAAATATTTCCTGTATTGTCATTGTTGGTAATCTTAACAAATGTATTTGCTGAAATAGCTTCATTTAAATTGGGTTCATAGTCAAAAGTGACTTTTCCAAGGATAAAAAAATTACTTAGCTGGTTTGTGTTGATTCTTTCCTCATTGAATTGCTCTTGCGGGTCATTATATATATTCAATGTGTTTACTTCAGTTTCGGTGTCACTATGGTTTACTATCACGAAGGCGTTCATTTCAGCTTTTGGTGATAATGAGTTCCTTAAGTTGAAAGCTCCAAAACGATTGATGTTTTCCTTGAAATCGGTGTTGATCAAAAATTGTGATAAATCGTCATTGCTAAGGGCCAAATATCCTTTTAAATCTCCCATAAGCTTACCAAATCCCCCATTAAAGTCTATGTAGTCCTTCAATGTAAAAGACTTAATGCCGATGTCGTTCAAATCGGTAATAAAGTTAATGTTGGTTTTAGGTCCGTAATAAAACAAATTGGAATGTGCTAGGTAACGTTCCTCATCTCCGCCTCCAACTTCAATATCACCAAATGCAAACTTCTTTTTGCCCTCTTTTAGCTTAATGTTCAATGCAATATCATCTGAATCCAGAAGTCCCTTTAAAAAGCCCACCTTATTATAATCCTCTATTACTTGAATTTTATCCACAACATCGGCCGGAATGTTGTTAACCGCAAGTTTGCTGTTTGCTGTAAAGAAAATCTTATCTTCTACAAGAACCTTTGTCACTTCTTTACCTTGTGAAGTAACATTTCCTTCGCGGTCCACTTCTATGCCCGGGAGCTTTTTTAAAACTTCCCGAAGCTTTCGTTCCTCTCCGTTTACAAAGGCATCTGTATTGTAGGTCGTAGTATCTTGGGTTACCGTTATGGGTACCTGATAATTAAGAATTACTTCGTCCAATGCATTTATACTTGGTTTTAAAATCAGGTCCTTGACTTCATCTTGGGCAGCGGTATATTGAAAAGTCAGTTTTTGATAACCTAAATAATGAACTTCAATGCTATAAGAAATTCCTTTGCTAAGTTTTAAAACATACGCACCATCTTGATTGGATATTGCAAAACGGGTTTTCTCATTTTCGGTTTCAGGAAATGCCAGGATGCTGCTCTCCGATAAATATGTACCCGTTGTATCTGATACCTTTCCTTTGAGCAGTGTTTCCTGCCCCATTGCGATTGAGAAAGTCCCAGGTATAAGGCTTACGAGAAAAATGGTGAAGCATAGATAGGTTTTAATTTTCATCGCAAAAAGACCTTCATTAAAGAATGGAAAATGGCTTTTAGTTTACCTGATTTTGGACGCCAAACTTTTTTATCAAAACTTTGTCAGCTTCTTTTTTAATTCATCCCCAGCTTTTTTATATTCCTCTTTTGTCATAGTTTCATCGGCTTCGGGCCATTCAATGACAACGTTCTCCTTAGGATTTAAAGTAATGCTACTACAGACGTAGCTTACATCGGTATCGTGTAGTTCTAAAATTAGCCCTGGTAAATTTCCCACAAATTGGTTTGGACCAAAGCTTAAAGGGATTTGCGGAGTATACCACGCTGTAATGGGAAAATTTCCTCCCACTGTTTCCTTGTTCATTGTAGCCTTATAGCATGTAAAATCCCCAATTTTTTTGCTCTCCCGCGTTAATGTCCAATTCCTTTCTTCGATTTCCGAAAGCACATTAAAGTTATCTCCTTGAAAAGTGCGGACCAATAGTTGCTTCCCTAGTTTTTTGTTGGTGTAATAAACACCTTTGTTTGCCATGATAAGAGCCAGTTTACTTGTTTTTTCTGAAAAATCACTCGGCATTGTCTTATTGACTTCAAATTTGGAAAGATGCTGATTGAAAGAAAGCGTCATACTTACATCTTTGATGGCTTTGGCCACATCTTTAAACAAAGTATTTGCTGATGAATTGGAATTGTTCGAATTTATCCTTTCCATAAAAATATCGATATTCACATTGTACAGGATCTTACCTTCGGATACTTGTGAATTGCAATAAAAGGAGCAAAACATAAGGACGCCAAGGAATAGCTTGAGATTTTTCATTTGTTCTAAAGATTTTTCTAACGTACTGAAAAGGTAAACATTGTTAATGGGATTCATTTGAATCCCCTAAATAGCTATTTTAACCACAGGCAATCGCGAAAATTTGTGCTGCTTTAGAACCATCACTACCCCCACCTTGATAATATCCATCCACTGCGGCCCATCCCGCATCACAGAATAGTTCCATAGTTTCCATGGTTTCATTTGATATAGAAGAAGCCTTGTCGTCTACTTCAGCACTTAAACTAAAGCTCATTATCAAGAATGCTCCAAAAATTCCAATACTTTTTTCATTTCTTCAAATTTAAAATTAACATCGTTTTTGTTACATCCCTTTTGTGCACAAAATTTAGGACTGGTATAAAACTAGGTTGCATGTTTCAGATGTTAGGGTGCAGAAAGTGTACATTTTGTACAGTTTTTAAACTATTCCCAGTTTTTTCGCTTGATGGACAAGTGCAAAGGTGTTACTTTCTTCGACTCCAAGTTTTTCCCTTAGCTGCTGCTTCTTTTTATTGGTTTTGGACAGGGACCAAGGTAGATGGTTTGGAATTTTATGGGACGGGACTCCGATGTAAAGAAGGTGGAGAAACTTTTTTTCCTCAAAAGTCAATGTGCGGTTGGAAATAAAATGGTCTCGAATGATTCGCGTAACCTTTTTGGAATAAAATACACCTTCGGTCATCAATTTTTCAATGCATGTTGTAAGGGTCTCTTTGGTAATCTCACTTTTAAGCATAAATCCGCTGGGGTCAATAGCTTGTAAAATGGAACTTATACGAAAGGGATCAGTGATACTGGTGAGGACCAAAATTTTGGTTTTCGGGCTTAAGCTTTCTGTCAACTTGCCCAAATCCTCCCCTGACAAAAGATTTTCCTTTGGCTTGGAAGGCATACGAAAATCGAGAAAAACCAGGTCAAACACGGAAGCTGTCGCAATAACCTTGTTGATTTTTTCTTTCGCTTCAAAAAAGAGTGGGCCACTTCAAATCATTGATTTATAAGGCCGTCTAGAAGTGTAGAGTTACTTAAAATGGAAATATAGCCCGCACAAGTGATTATGTCGTTATCCACGATCAAAATGGAACATGGCTTTGCTGGCGCGCTTTGAAGAAAATCTGATAAAGTCAACATAGGATACCTCTTGAAATTAAGAGAAAAGAGGTTGAGTTGAACAATGAATCTTTCCTTAAGCTACATTTTTTTATTAATCGAGAAACGGTAAGGTTTTGCATTTTATCCCGATAAACAGAAAAAGTTCAAAATAAGCAGACCTATAATTCTATGGAACTATCCGTTTTATTGTACTTTTGTGTTAATTTTTTAGATTGATTTTAGTTAAAGGCGGTCAATGGATAAATATTCCTTTTTAAACGCTGCGCACACCTCTTTTTTTGCAGAGTTATATGATAGATACCTAACGAGCCCTGATAGTGTTGAGCCCAGTTGGAGGGCTTTTTTTCAGGGATTTGATTTTGGTTTGGAAAGCTCACTGGATGAGTTGGATTTAGCTTCTTCCAATGGAACTTTGGCACTTTCCAATGGACAACAATTGGAAGTTCCGCAATCGCTACAGAAGGAATTTCAAGTTATCAAATTGATTGACGGGTATCGCTCCCGAGGGCATTTGTTTACCCAGACCAATCCCGTTAGGGAACGAAGAAAGTATGAACCCACTTTGGAGCTGTCCAATTTTGGACTTTCTGAAGCTGATTTGGAAACCACTTTTGATGCCGGTAAAGTGATAGGTATAGGACCAAGTCCACTAAAAAATATAATTGGGCATTTAGAACGGATCTATTGCGATGCCATTGGGGTGGAATACATGTACATCCGCACCCCAGAACGTATCCAATGGATTCAAGATTGGCTCAACGTCAACGATAACCATCCCAATTTTTCCGCAGAAGAAAAAAAGAATATCCTTAGAAAATTGAACGAGGCCGTATCCTTTGAGAGTTTTCTCCATACCAAATATGTGGGTCAAAAACGCTTCTCTTTGGAAGGGGGCGAAAGCCTGATACCCGCTTTGGACGTGATTATCGAAAAAGCAGCAGATGCGGGAGTGAAACAGTTCGTGATGGGGATGGCACACCGCGGCCGTTTGAATGTGTTGACCAATATCTTTGGCAAGTCACCAAAGGATATTTTTAGCGAATTTGATGGTAAGGATTACGAAGAGACCATTTTTGACGGGGATGTAAAGTATCACCTGGGTTGGACCTCGAGGCGTGAAACCGATTCCGGCAAGATCGTCAATATGAACATTGCCCCCAATCCCTCACATTTGGAAACGGTGAATTCAGTGGTTCAAGGGATTACCCGAGCCAAACAAGATAGCGATCACAAAGAAAATATCTCCGAAGTGTTGCCCATTCTGGTACATGGTGATGCAGCCTTCGCAGGACAAGGTGTGGTCTACGAGGTCGTTCAAATGGCCCGTTTAGATGGCTATCATACAGGAGGCACAATACATATTGTTGTCAACAATCAAATAGGATTTACCACGAATTATCTAGATGCGCGGTCCTCTACCTACTGTACCGATGTTGGAAAAGTCACCCTATCCCCCGTACTTCATATCAATGCGGACGATGTGGAAGCAGTGGTCCACGCGGCTACCTTTGCGCTGGAATACCGCATGCGGTACAAAAGGGATGTCTTTCTCGATTTATTGGGGTACAGAAAATACGGTCACAATGAAGGAGATGAACCCAAATTTACGCAGCCCCTTCTGTATACACTTATTTCCAAACATAAAAACCCGAGAGATATCTATGCAGAAAAACTATTGGCTGAAGGTATTATCGATGGGGATTATGTGAAGAATCTAGAGGTTGAATACAAGAAAAACCTTGAAGAAGATTTACTCGATTCCCGTAAAATTGAAAAAACGGTCATCACTCCCTTCATGCAAGATGAATGGGAAGGTTTTGGACAGGTAGTTGAAGATATTATGTTGGCTCCTATGGACACTTCCTACGATTTGGAAAAGTTGGATGAAGTGGCACAAAGTATAACCGCACTTCCAGAAGGGAAAAAATTCTTGAGAAAGTTGGAACGCCTAGTACAAGGGCGGCACAAAATGTATTTTGAGGACAATAAACTGGATTGGGCCATGGGCGAGCTTTTGGCCTATGCTTCCTTGATTGCCGAAGGTTTTGACGTTCGCATGACCGGCCAAGATGTGGAGCGGGGAACGTTTTCACATCGGCATGCGGTCATAAAGACCGAAATGCACGAAGAAGAGGTAATATTGCTCAATGGTTTAGGGGCAAACCAGAATGGGAAATTCCATATCTACAACTCTTTGCTTTCTGAATATGCCGTTATGGGATTTGATTATGGCTACGCGATGGCCAGCCCAAAGACTTTGACCATTTGGGAGGCGCAATTTGGTGATTTCAGCAACGGAGCCCAGATAATCATCGACCAATATCTATCTTCAGCAGAGGATAAGTGGAAACTACAGAATGGTTTGGTTTTACTATTGCCACATGGATATGAAGGTCAAGGTGCAGAACATTCTTCTGGAAGAATGGAACGTTACCTTCAACTCTGTGCCAAGGACAATATGTACGTTGCAGATGTCACGACCCCAGCGAATATGTTCCATTTGTTGCGAAGACAGATGAAAGCGAATTTTAGAAAGCCTTTGATTGTTTTTACACCTAAAAGTCTGTTACGCCATCCCAAGGTTCTTTCCACAAAAGAAGAAATGGCCAACGGAAGCTTTCAGATGGTAATCGATGATACGATCGCGAATGCTGCCCGAGTAAAGACCTTGGTATTCTGTACCGGGAAGTTCTACTACGATTTGCTGGACAAAAAAGAGCAATTGGGCAGAGCGGACGTTGCCTTGGTTCGGGTAGAGCAATTGTTTCCTTTACCTGTGGAAGAAATACGCAAACTGATTCAAAAGTATAAATTGGCACAAGATATAGTTTGGGCCCAAGAAGAGCCCCGCAATATGGGTGCATGGGGCCATTTGCTCATGCATTTGGATGAGGCGAAACAATTTAGAGTGGCCTCCCGAAGATTTTATGGAGCTCCCTCAGCGGGAAGCGCCGTGCGTTCCCAAAGACGTCATGCCCAGGTGTTGGACTACGTTTTTGACAAGGAAAAGGACAATATGTTAATTCGATAAATAAGCATAAACAAAAAAGGAATGGTTCTAGAAATGAAAGTCCCTTCACCAGGGGAATCCATAACTGAGGTTGAAATTGCGGAATGGTTGGTGCAAGACGGGGATTACGTGGAAAAAGATCAGGCGATTGCCGAAGTCGACTCCGATAAAGCAACCTTGGAGCTTCCTGCAGAAGAAAGTGGCACAATTACGCTAAAGGCCGAAGAAGGAGATGCCGTTGCCGTTGGCGAAGTCGTTTGTCTTATCGACACCAGCGCGGCCAAGCCGGAAGGCGGTGAAGCGCCAAAAGTTGAAGAAAAGGAGCCCCAAAAAGAAACGCTAAAACCGGTTGAAGCACCCAAAACGGTTGAACCGAAAACAGAAACCTATGCTTCTGGAACCCCATCTCCTGCGGCCAAGAAAATTTTGGATGAAAAAGGGATAGCCCCAGCTTCAGTGAAGGGTACAGGACGGGATGGCCGTATAACAAAAGAAGATGCGGTAAATGCAGTTCCTTCCATGGGCACACCTACTGGAGGCAACAGGGGAGAATCTCGTTCCAAATTGTCTATGTTGCGCCGAAAAGTAGCTGAAAGATTGGTTTCCGCTAAAAACGAAACGGCCATGCTCACCACTTTTAACGAAGTGGACATGTCGCCTATTTTTGGACTTCGGAAACAATATAAAGAAGTATTCAAGGAAAAACACGGCGTAAGCCTCGGATTTATGTCGTTTTTTACCAAAGCAGTGATTCGGGCGCTTCAAATGTATCCTGCGGTGAACTCCATGATAGACGGTAAGGAAATGATCACCTACGATTTTTGTGATATCAGTATTGCGGTTTCTGGACCCAAAGGATTGATGGTGCCAGTCATTCGAAATGCTGAAAATTTGACGTTCAGGGGAGTAGAGGCCGAGGTGAAACGTTTGGCACTACGCGCCCGTGACGGTCAGATTACCGTGGACGAAATGACCGGAGGTACGTTCACTATTTCCAATGGTGGGGTTTTCGGTTCCATGCTCTCTACACCAATTATCAATCCACCACAAAGCGGAATTTTGGGCATGCACAATATCGTAGAACGACCCATAGCCAAGAACGGACAGGTGGTGATAGCTCCTATCATGTATGTTGCCCTGTCCTATGACCACAGAATAATAGATGGTAAAGAATCCGTCGGTTTCTTGGTCGCTGTTAAAGAAGCCTTGGAAAGCCCCGAGGAATTGTTGATGGATGGCGACGTGAAGAAGGCTTTGGAACTATAAAATAGTTTCAACAAAAGGCGTGGTGTACGACATCCCTTTGGAAAAAGTCGGTAGAAGTTCTCGGCGTTGCTCTAGTTGATTCGCCTGTTACTTTATTGAAAAGGATATGAACTAGAATACCCTAAAGTGATGGGGAGTAGCGTTTATGTTTTTGATTGCAAGTGGCTCATCTCGTACCATTCGCTTTGAACAGCTCGTCTTACTTTAATTTTAAAAACAGACGTTTTTTATCATAATCGATTACCGCTTTGCCCTTTTTCAGGATATCCGCACCAATAATTCCATCTACGGGAAGTGTGTTATGGGAAATCAAAGCCCGATTTACATGAACTAAATCAAAAAGAACAATGGGTTGTCTTTTTTTGATCCATTTTCCGATTTGAATATGGTTTCTGGTCGAGATCGAAGTATCCATCTCAGTTGCTCCCGCACCCGCTGCTTTAACTTCGGAAGTTTCGGAGACCATCTTAAAAAACTCCAATTTCTCCATATCCACACAAGTGTTGGAAGCTCCTGTGTCCAGAATGAACCTTCCCGCAATACCATTTATTCGTGCCTTAATTTCAAAATGATTGGTTTCGGTAAGTTTGAGTGCAATACACACATAATTTTTGGATTTCAAAAACGTTTTAAGCGATTTCATAAATCGGTTTTGATGAATTGAAGTTCAAAAACGAAGATAAGTCTATTTTTGTTGCATGATCATTACCGACACCCATACGCATTTGTACAGCGAAGCTTTCGAAGAAGATAGGGGCGCTATGATCGCCAGGGCGCTTGATTCTGGCGTCTCCCGTTTTTTTGTCCCGGCCATAGACTCAACGTACACAGAAGCCATGTTCGATGTTCAAAGAAAACATCCAAAAAATGTGTTCCTGATGATGGGCCTTCATCCCACGCACGTCAAGGAAAATTATCAAGCCGAACTGGAACACGTTGAAGAAATGCTGACGCAAAGAAAGTTTTATGCCGTCGGTGAAATAGGTATCGATTTATATTGGGACAAAACCTTTTTACCACAGCAGCAGGAGGCCTTCCAATTTCAAATTGGTTTGGCCAAAAAACACGGATTGCCCATCGTGATTCATTGTAGAGCATCTTTTGATGAGATATTTGAAGTTTTAGAGAACAATAAAGGGGAAAGCTTATATGGTATTTTTCATTGTTTCACCGGTACGTGGGAACAAGCGAAAAAAGCGATTTCCTACAATATGAAACTTGGAATTGGCGGAGTGGCCACTTTTAAAAATGGAAAGATTGATCAATTTTTGGATAAAATCCCACTGGATCACATTGTTCTAGAGACCGATGCACCCTACCTTGCTCCAGTTCCTTATCGGGGAAAACGCAATGAAAGTGCCTACATCATCAAAGTTTTGGAAAAATTGGAATCAATTTACGGAATGGCGGCGTCACAAATAGCTGAGATAACCACTGAAAATTCCAAAGCAGTATTTGGCATTTAAGGCGTATGGAAAAAAAAACGAACATACTACTGATATACACCGGCGGAACCATTGGCATGGTAAAAGAGTATTCAACTGGGGCCTTGAAGGCATTTAATTTTAAGGAGTTGATAGGGAATTTGCCAGAACTTGACCAATTGGAATGTCGTTTAAACGGCATTTCCTTTGAAAATCCAATTGATTCTTCCAATATGAATCCGAAACATTGGATGACCATGGCGAAAATCATACAGGACAATTATTCGAATTACGACGGCTTTGTGGTGCTTCATGGAAGTGATACCATGAGTTATTCCGCTTCCGCACTGAGTTTTATGCTGGAGAACTTGACAAAACCTGTCATTTTCACCGGTTCTCAACTTCCCATAGGGGATTTAAGGACAGACGCCAAGGAAAATTTGATCACGTCGATACAGATTTCCGCGCTACGGGAGAATGGCAACCCTGTTATCCAAGAGGTGGGGCTTTACTTTGAATACAAGTTGTATCGGGCCAACCGTACCACGAAATTAAATGCAGAGCACTTTGAAGCATTTGCCTCTTTAAACTATCCGCCACTGGTTGAATCTGGGGTACACCTAAAAATAAATCGATCAAATTTATTAAAACCGCCTCCAGGAAAAACCACGGTTAGGGTAAGTATGGCGATGGATACCCAGATTGCGGTACTAAGACTGTTCCCGGGACTTAATGCCAGGGTCTTGAACGCGATACTGCAAACAAAAGGGCTAAAGGTCTTAATACTGGAAACGTACGGAGCGGGAAATGCTCCTACTGATGATTGGTTCCTCAAGGCGTTACGGAAATCGATTAATGAGGGACTCCAGATAATAAATGTGACGCAATGTCCAGGAGGCAGTGTGTCCATGGGCCAGTACGAGACCAGCCAAAAGTTGAGGGCCTTGCAGGTAATAGATGGAAAGGATATTACTGTTGAAGCGGCCATAACCAAAGCAATGTATCTTTTGGGAAAGTCAAATACAATGGGGAAATTCAAAGAATTATTTGAGACGTCACTAAGGGGTGAAATGCATCAAAATTAACGCCCCAAATTTCCTTAAATAATTATTTTTTTGTTTATTGGTCGGCTCATTATTGAAAATTAGAGAGGTGGCCGAGTGGTCGAAGGCGCACGCCTGGAAAGTGTGTATACACCAAAAGTGTATCGAGGGTTCGAATCCCTTCCTCTCTGCTACGGAATAACTTTTTCAATTATAAAATTTTTATATCTTTAACATTATTAACTAACTAAATTTAAGTTTGAACAAAATGAAAAAAATATCCTTTACTCTGGCTACTGCCGGAATGTTTGTTTTGGGCACTACATCGGCATCTGCAGCAATGTTGCAAGAGGAAGCTGAAGCCAGCAAGGGTTTTACCCAAATACTAAAAGAGCAGTTCATCCAAGGAGGTCCTGAATTTATGGGAATCGTACTGCTTTGTTTGATTTTGGGGTTGGCCGTTGCCATCGAAAGAATCATTTATTTGAATTTGGCGAGTACCAATTCAACCAAACTTAAGCAGCAAGTTGAAGATGCTTTGGCATCTGGCGGCATTGAGGCAGCTAAAGAAGTATGCCGGAACACCAAAGGTCCTGTTGCATCCATTTTCTATCAAGGATTGGACCGGGCCGGAGAAGGATTGGAATCTGCAGAAAAGGCGGTAGTAGCTTATGGAGGGGTTCAAATGGGGCAACTGGAGAAAAATGTTTCCTGGTTATCCCTGTTCATCGCCATTGCGCCCATGCTCGGGTTCATGGGTACGGTAATTGGTATGATTGCAGCATTCCAGAAAATCGCAGCGGTAGGTAACTTAAGTGCGTCCCTGATCGCGGGTGATATCCAGGTCGCCTTATTGACAACTGTATTTGGTTTGATTACGGCGATCATCCTTCAAATATTTTACAACTACATTATCGCAAAAATCGATAGTATCGTAAACGACATGGAAGACTCCTCCATATCCTTAATAGATATGTTGGCAGCGCACAAAAAATAATTACGAAAACAAAATCTATCGAGAATTATGAATAAGATTATTAAAATAGCACTTATCGCCATTGGACTGATAGCGGCCATACTTTGGTTTTCGCTACCATCTGGTGACGATCCGGATGCGATAAATAGCGGGGCAATGAACTTTATGTTTATCATAATGTATCTACTCTTGGCCATCGCTGTTGTGACATCAATAGTTTTTGGACTAAAAAAATTGTTGACAACACAAGGGAGCATTAAAAAAACGTTGTTCGCAGTAGGGGGACTTGCCGTAGTGGTCGCCATATCCTATGGATTGTCTTCAGGAGATGAGGCACAAATGGTAGCGGATTCTTTCGCTGGCAATCCCAATATAGAAACCTCTGCGGGTACGGTTAAGAACGTGGGCATGGGATTAAATGTTTTCTTCATTTTGACCGCGGTTGCAGTAGTCCTCATGGTATTCCCAGGGCTTAAAAAATTATTCGTTAAGTAAAAACTAGATATTATGCCAAGAAGAAAAGGTGCACCGGAAGTCAATGCAGGCTCTATGGCCGATATTGCTTTCCTTCTGTTAATCTTTTTTTTGGTGACCACCACCATTGAAACAGATGCAGGATTGGACCGTATGTTGCCACCGATTGAGCCGCCGGACCAGGACGTGGTGATTAAACAAAAGAATATTTTTACTGTCAATATCAATAAGAACGGACAACTTTTGGTAGAGGACGAATTAATGCAGATAAAGGATTTACGGGCCGCTGCGATAGCGTTTTTGGAAAATGGAGCAGACGGTAGTTGCAATTACTGTAAGGGTAAAAGAAATCCGTCTTCTTCTGATAATCCAACGAAGGCCATTATTTCTTTGAAAAATGACCGGGAGACCAAATACAGCACCTATATCACGGTTCAAAACGAATTAGTAGGCGCTTACAATGATTTACGGGATAGGGAAGCTGAACGAATTTTTGGTAGGACTTTTGTTGAAATGGAGTCACAATATTTAGATCCAAAAAACAAGGACTTGATGACAGAGACTGAGTTGGAAAAGCTTAAGGACAACGTCAAAAGAATTCAAGATATGTTCCCTCAAAAATTATCAGAAGCAGAAACCACAAGTAATTAATACAGTTCAGAATTATGGCAAAATTTGCAAAAAAGAAGGATGGTGACTTACCTGCGGTTTCAACGGCCTCTTTACCTGATATTGTTTTCATGTTGTTGTTTTTCTTTATGACTGTGACTACAATGAAAGATAGTTCTTTATTGGTTGAGAACACGCTGCCCAGTGCCTCTGAAATCAAAAAGTTGGAAAAGAAAGATAGGGTCATTTATATCTATGTCGGTAAACCCACACGAGAATACGAAAAGGTTTTTGGTACCGAACCAAAAATACAGTTGAACGATAAGTTTGCCAATATAGATGAAGTAGGGTCTTATATTTTGGCGGAACGGGCGAAAAAACCCCAAGAGCTCCAAAATGTATTGACAACAGCACTTAAGGTGGACGAGGATGCCAACATGGGTCTTATCGCTGACATTAAGCAAGAGTTGAGAAAGGTGAATGCACTTAAAGTCAACTACACAACTGTTGACGGCGATGCCTTTAGAAATTTACAATAAAGAATAATACAAGAGATATAACATTTAGTAAAAACGCTCCAGAAATTTCTGGAGCGTTTTTTGTTATAAATTGAATGGATCATAAATGAGGTGTTAGTACATGAAGGCTAACTTTTTTTTATTTGGTTTACTGTTTGTCTTCTCCATTAATGCCCAGGTAGATGACAAGGGGTCCATTTCCAACTATTTGGAAGATCAATTTTACTTCGGTCTGGGAATCAACTTTTTGACCAATAGGCCTGAAAATGTGGTTCAAAATAGCTTGTCCTATAATCTACAGCTCGGATTTATAAAGGATATTCCATTGAATAGGACACGAAATTTTGGTTTTGGTTTGGGGTTGGGATATGCAGTAAACTCCTATTACAGCAATATTGGAGCGAATAACGACGATGCTCAAATAGCGTATGCTCTTTTAGAGTCTGATGCTTTTGAACGGAACAAGTTGGAAACGCATGCTGTTGAAGTGCCTCTGGAAGTTAGGTGGAGAACATCCACCGCTACAGATTATAGATTTTGGAGAATTTATGCTGGCCTTCGATTCGCCTATATTTTTGCAGGAAGTTCCAAATTAGTGACCGAGGGGGGGACCACTCGTTTTTCCAATGGTGATATACGTAGGTTCCAATATGGACCAACCTTGAGTTTCGGATATAACACACTAAACATCCATGCCTATTATGGGATTAACTCCCTTTTGGACGAAAATGTTGTTTTGGATTCAGGAGCGGCCATAGATACCAGAGTTTTGCGGATAGGCGTTATCTTTTACATTTTATAGCCAATACTTCAAAATCAACAGCTGGGAAAGAACCCCTAGCATAAAACCTATCAACAGTTCAATTTTACTGTGCGCGTTCAGATAGAGGCGCGAAGTTGCCACCAGCCCTGTAAATAAGGTGAACAAACTTATTGCTAGTGTAATGTTCACCTCAAAATGAATGCTTAGTCCTATCATGAACATAAGAATACTGCCCATTCCCAGTAAATGGACACTAGTCTTTATTTTTAAGAAAAGTAAAAACAGTGTAGCGCCTACAGCAGTTAACAGACCCAAAAAAAAGTAGAAAAGTTCGGGCACGTAATTGTTCGGAATCACTTTGTACAGAATCATCAGTAGAATGATTGCATTGATGTACAGAGGGTACTTACGTTCCTTTAATGTAGGCAGAAAGATGGAATTAATTATCCCGAGATTCTTCAAAATCAAAAAAAAGATGATAGGTATGATTACCGTAAGTATAAAAATAGGTAGGATGTTTCCACTTTGTATTTCAAGTGAACTGTACTTCGGAGTTACTAAAAAATAAATCACGGTACCCCCAATGGGTACAAAAAGAGGGTGAAAAATGAACGAGATGAGGTGTAAAAGATGGCGCATCAGATTTGTTTTCTGAGCCTGGCAACAGGGATGCCAAGTTGTTCCCTGTATTTGGCCACTGTTCTTCTAGCAATAGGATAGCCACGTTCTTTAAGGATTTTCGCGAGCTTATCATCTGTCAAAGGTTTCTTCTTTTCTTCTTCGCCAATAACGGTTTCCAATATTTTCTTTATCTCCCTTGTGGAAACGTCCTCTCCTTGCTCATTTTTCATCGCTTCCGAGAAAAACTCCTTGATCAACTTGGTTCCGTAAGGGGTATCAACATATTTACTATTGGCCACACGGGATACCGTTGATACATCCATACCGATTTTATCTGCTATATCCTTCAATATCATTGGACGCAATTTACGTTCATCCCCGGTCAAAAAATACTCTTTTTGGTACTCCATTATGGTGGTCATGGTCACAAAAAGAGTCTGTTGTCTCTGTTTGATGGCATCTATGAACCATTTGGCAGCATCCAATTTTTGTTTGATAAAAAGTACGGTATCTTTCTGGGACTTCGATTTTTCTTTGGCATTTTTATACCCTTCCAACATGTTACTGTATTCTCTGGACACGTGAAGTTCTGGAGCATTTCGTCCGTTTAAGCTAAGCTCCAGTTCTCCGTCAACGATTCGGATGGAAAAGTCAGGTACGATATGTTCTATTATCCGTGTGCTCCCGGCGTAAGATCCGCCAGGCTTTGGGTTGAGTTTTTCAATCTCCAAAATGGCATTTTTAAGTTCTTCTTCATTCACCTGATGCTTTTGGAGTAGTTTGGAATAATGCTTTTTAGTGAACTGCTCGAAGGATTTTTCAAGAATGGCAACGGCCAAATCCACGGAAGCGTTGCTCTCTTTTCTTTTCAGTTGCAGAACGAGGCACTCGTCCAACGATCTAGCTGCAACGCCAGGTGGGTCCAATTGCTGCACAATCTTAAGTACCTCTTCAATTTTTTTTTCTTCGGTATAAATGTTTTGTGTGAAAGCCAGATCATCCATAATATCGGTTATGGGGCGGCGTATGTAACCACTTTCATCTATGCTACCCACTAAAAACTCCGCTATGGCCCATTCGTCATCGTCCATATACACGGTATTTAACTGATTCATTAGATACTGGTTGAACGAGGTCCCCGCTGCATAGGGAATACTCTTTTCATCGTCATCTGCACTGTAGTTATTGGTTTGGGTCCTATAATCAGGAACTTCATCATCACTGAGGTAATCATCGATATTGATGTCTTCTGCAGAAATTGAATCACTATCTGATGTCTCATCATAATTATCAAAGCCATCATCAAGAGTATCGTTTTCGGCTTTGCCACTTTCCAGTGCGGGATTCTCTTCCAACTCCTGTTTCAACCGTTGTTCAAAGGCCTGTGTGGGCAATTGAATCAGTTTCATCAGCTGAATTTGCTGGGGAGAGAGTTTCTGGGAAAGTTTAAACTGAAGATGTTGTTTTAACATGGAACTAAAAATCTTCCTTTCCTATAAATTTAAGCAATAGAATTAAAATTCAGCGTTCTGGGGAGTACGCGGATACGGTATCGCATCCCGGATATTCCCCATACCCGTCACAAAAAGGACCAATCGCTCCAAACCTAATCCAAATCCACTGTGTACGGCGGTCCCGAATCTTCTCAAATCCAAATACCACCAGAGTTCTTTCTCGTCAATTTCAAGTTCTTTTATTTTTTCCAGCAATACATCCAAGCGTTCCTCTCTCTGGGAACCCCCGGCAATTTCCCCAATTCCTGGGAAGAGTACGTCCATAGCTCTTACGGTTTTTCCATCTTCGTTCAAACGCATATAAAACGCCTTGATTTTGGCGGGATAGTCAAAAAGTATTACGGGACATTTAAAATGTTTTTCAACTAAAAAACGCTCATGTTCACTTTGAAGGTCCGCGCCCCATTCGTTGATGGGGAACTTAAACTTTTTCTTTTTATTGGGTTTGCTGTTTCGCAATATGTCAATGGCCTCCGTATAGGTAATCCGTTTAAAGTCATTGTCAGTAACAAACCTTAATTTTTCAATAAGTGCCATGTCACTGCGCTCATTTTGGGGTTTTGTTTTTTCTTCATCCAAAAGCCTCTTCTCCAAAAAGTTCAAATCTTCATGGCAATGGTCCATTACATAGCGTATGGTGTATTTGATGAAGTCTTCGGCCAAGTCCATATTGTCGTCCAGCTCATAAAATGCCATTTCGGGCTCTATCATCCAAAATTCGGCCAAATGCCTGGAGGTATTGGAATTTTCTGCCCGAAAAGTTGGTCCAAAAGTATACACTTTGCCCAGGCCCATAGCGTAGGTTTCCGCTTCCAATTGACCGGAGACCGTCAAATTGGTCTCTTTCCCAAAAAAGTCTTCTTGATAGTTCACTTCACCCCTATCATCCAGAGGCGGTTTTTTTGCATTTAAGGTACTGACCCGGAACATCTCCCCCGCACCTTCAGCATCAGAACCTGTAATTATGGGGGTATGCATGTAAAAGAATCCGTTTTTCTGAAAATAATTGTGAATTGCAAAAGACAGAGCAGAACGTATTCGCATCACCGCAGAAAACGTATTGGTCCGTATCCTCAGATGTGCTTTTTCCCGCAAAAACTCCAAGGAGTGCTTTTTGGGTTGGATTGGATACGCTTCCGCATCGGCGGTACCGTGTACAAAAATATCGTTTACTTGAATTTCCACACTTTGCCCTTTTCCAAGACTTTCTGCAAACGTTCCACTTACTTTCAAAGCTGAGCCAACCGTGATTTTTTTCAAAAGGGATTCGTCAAAATTCTCAAAATCAATGACACATTGCAGGTTGTGGAGTGTGGAACCATCGTTCAGGGCGATAAATCGGTTGCTTCTAAAGGCCCTTACCCATCCGTTTATTTGTACCGAGTCACCAATAGGCTGTTTTTCAAGCAATGATTTTATGGAATGTGATATCATTTTAGCTTCGCTCAAATTTAAGCGGTAAAGATAGTTTATTGGAAAAAACTAGACCATGCCAACGCAAGAATTGTAGGTTGAAAACCTATTTATCGTTAAGACTGTTTTCTTCGCCCTTGGGCAAAATATCTATTTGTGGTTTCTTCAGGACCTGTTTGTTTGCAATGCTTCGCTCTAAAGAGAGCAGGAGGGAAGGTAGCAGTATCAAGTTGGCCAACATAGCAAACAGCAGCGTTGCCGAAACTAATCCGCCCAAGGCTTGTGTACCTCCAAAACTCGAAATGATGAACACAGAAAAACCAAAGAAAAGTACAATGGAGGTATAAAACATACTGACACCGGTCTCCCTTAAAGCGGCATATACCGATTTTTTTATCTGCCATCGATTGGCAGCAAGTTCTTGACGATATTTCGCCAAGAAATGAATGGTATCATCCACAGAGATTCCGAAAGCGATGCTAAATACGAGAATGGTAGAAGGTTTTATGGGTATGCCAAGGAAACCCATAAGCCCGGCAGTTACCACCAAGGGTAGTAAATTAGGTACCAAAGAAACAATTATCATTCGAAAGGAACGGAACAAATAAGCCATAAACAAGGATATGAGACCTATGGCGAGTGCCAGTGAAATCAGAAGGTTCTTTACCAAGTATCGCGTACCTTTCAGAAAAAGCAGTGCCTTTCCGGTCATGAAAACATTATAGCGCTCTTCTGGAAAGAATTTGGCAATGGCTTTTTGAATATCCATTTCAATTTCTTCCATTCGGTCAATTTTTACATCACGGAGATAGGTGGTCAGACGGGCATTTTGACCGGTACTGTCCACAAAACTTTGCAAGAGATTACCCTCGCCAGATGACTTTCGGACCATATCCATAATAAAAGTATTCTCTTGTGAAGTAGGGAGTTGATAGTATTTTGGAATTCCGTTGTAAAACGCTTGTTTGGAATACTTGATCAAATCTACCACGGAAACTGGACGAGATAATTCGGGAGTCTCTTCGATAACAGTACCCAATTGGTCCATTCTACGCAGTGTGGCTGGTTTTATAGCGCCATTTTTACGTTTCGTGTCCACCACAATCTCCATGGGCATAATACCATCGAATTCTTCCTCAAAAAAACGGATGTCCTTAAAGTAATGGGTGTTTTTCGGAAGGTCTTCAATACGGCTTCCTGTGATTTCAATCTGATAAATTCCAATGATGCTCAATACTAAAATCAGGACAGAAGAAATATAGACCCCGATTCGGTATTCCCGTACCATACGTTCCATCCAGTTTACGAAAAAATCAATCCACTTTTTGTTCAGATGTTTTAAATGCTTGGTTTTGGGCAAGGCCATAAAACTGTATACTATAGGAATAATCAAAAGGGAGAGAATAAAAATTCCAATAATATTGATGGAAGCAACGATACCAAATTCCTTTAACAAATCGCTGTCCAAAATAATGAACGTTGCAAAACCGGATGCCGTGGTTATGTTGGTCATTAAAGTCGCGTTTCCAATTTTTGAGATTACCCGTTGTAAGGAAAGGGCCTGATTTCCGTGCTTTTTTACCTCTTGTTGGTATTTGTTGATAAGAAAAATGCAATTTGGGATTCCAATAACGATAATCAGCGGAGGAATCAAAGCGGTGAGAATGGTAATTTCGTACTGAAGCAGGCCCAAAATGCCAAAGGCCCACATGACCCCGATGATAACTACGCACATGGAAATCAGTGTGGCCCGAAAACTTCTAAAAAAGAAAAAGAAAATCAATGAAGTGACCAAAAGTGCAGCAGCAATAAAAATACCGATTTCGTCAACGATGGACTTTGTGTTCCACGTTCGAATGTAGGGCATTCCCGAGACGTGGATATCCAATCCGGTCTCTTCTTCAAAATTTTTGATCAGATCTCCCAAATCGTTCAATATGAATTCATTCCGTACAGAAGTATTCATTATGTCCTTGTCCAGATAGGCAATGGTCTGGATGGTCTCACTTTTAGGGTTATAGATAAGTCCATCATAAAAAGGAAGTTCTTTGAGCAGAAATTCTTTTAACTGAGCTACTTTTTCAGGAGTGTCCGGAGCGTTTTTAATAAAGTCCTGAATTAAAAATTCCTGATTTTTCTCGTCTTTGACCAATACTTGAAGATTGTCCGTGGAAACCACAAAATCAATTTCAGGAAAAGCTTCAAGTTGTTTGCTCAACTTGTTCCACCGATTAAAATTGTTTGGGTCAAATAGCTTGGGGTCTCTTACTGCAAAAACAACGGCGTTGCCCTCCTCTCCAAAAAGTCCTGTAAAAATATTGTATTGTATGGTGGCGATATGGTCGTCGGGGAGAATGTTAGCCTCTGTATTGGACAGTTTGATGTTTCTCCATTGTAAGGCCAAAAAAACCGTTAAGGCCGTAACCAAAATCAGGATAAGGATTCGATTCCTTAAAATAATCCGCGCTACAGTAGGCCAAAACCCTTGCATCAGCTTCGCTACCATCAGTGTTCTATTGGTATAAAGTTAGACAATGATCGGCTGTACTCCTAAAAGATTGTACTGGGAAGACAAAAGGCATTACACCTTCATTATTTCCGTTTCCTTTACCGAGAGAATTGCATCTACCTTTTTGCTGTAAGAATCGGTGAGTTCCTGTACATCTACTTCGGCATTGCTTTTTAAGTCTTCTGAAATCTCTAACTTTTTGAGCTCTTTGTTCGCATCTTGTCTGGCATTTCTGATGCTTACCTTGGCATCCTCTGCTTCCCCTTTGGCTTGTTTTACCAGTTGTATCCTACGTTCCTCTGTAAGTGGTGGCACGTTTATGATTACCATTTCGCCATTGTTCATCGGGTTGAAACCCAAATTCGCGTTCATAATTGCAGTTTCAATATCCCCAAGAATAGTTTTTTCCCAGGGCTGTACAGAAATGGTCCTGGCATCTGGTGTGTTAATATTGGAAACTTGGGAAAGCGGGGTGGGTGATCCATAATACTCGACCATTACGGTGGATAACATTACGGGACTTGCCTTACCTGCCCTAATCTTGATCAAGGCCTTTTCCAAATGGGAAATACTTCCGTCCATACTCTCTTTGGCAGAGTCGAGTATAAATGTCACTTCTTCATTCATGCGTATTAGTTTTAACGTCTGGTCACAAAAGCTTTGCCAAATTAAACATTGACCACGGTCCCAATGCTTTCGCCTTGTACTATTTTCATTAAGTTGCCCCTAGTATTCATATCGAATACCACAATGGGCAGTTCATTCTCTTGGCTTAAAGTAAAGGCGGTGGTATCCATAACTTTGAGGCCTTTGGAAATCACCTCATTAAATGAAATCTTATCGAACTTGGTAGCACTTTTATCTTTTTCAGGGTCAGAAGTATAGATGCCATCTACTCGGGTACCCTTTAAAATCACATCGGCCTTTATTTCAATGGCCCTTAATACTGCTGCCGAATCTGTGGTAAAGTAAGGGTTTCCGGTGCCTCCTCCAAAAATTACGACCCTTCCCTTTTCCAAATGGCGCATGGCGCGTCTGCGAATAAAAGGTTCGGCCACTTCATTAATTTTTATTGCGGATTGAAGACGCGTTTCAATCCCTTGCTGTTCCAGGGCGCTTTGAAGGGCCAATCCGTTGATTACCGTGGCCAACATGCCCATGTGATCTCCCTGAACCCGGTCCATACCTTGACTGGCACCCGCCAATCCCCTGAAAATATTACCTCCACCGATGACTATGGCAACTTCAATGCCCTTTTCAACCACGGCCTTGATATCCTCTGCGTACTCGGATAAGCGGTTGCCATCAATACCGTATTGTTGGTCTCCCATTAGCGCTTCACCACTGAGTTTTAAAAGAATTCGTTTGTATTGCATGTAGGCTGAGTTGAAATTCGGACAAAAATAATCAAAAATATTTTGGTCTGATGGGTATAAAAACCATGGATTTATCTGTAGAATGAAGAAAAAAAGAATACATTTTGTAACCTTTTCAAATAAACGCAGTATTCCCTTAAACGAACCAAAAGAACTATCGTCTTGCAAGACCTTACGGATAATATGCTGATGTTAAAAGTGAAGAACGGAGACCTTGACAAACTCGGACTATTGTACGAGCGGCACAAAAAAAAGTTGTTTGGTTTTTTCTACAATCTGGGGAATAATCCGTCAATCAGCGAGGACTTGGTCCAAAATGTTTTTATGCGGATGTTGCAATATAGAAATTCGTATTCTGGTGAAGGTGCTTTTGGGGCATGGATGTTCAAAATGGCCAGAAACGCAAATTATGATTTTCACAAAAAGACTTTGCAAACGGGAGTATTAAGGAGCACCTCTGAGATTCAAATCAAAGACCCAATGGAGGACAGATTGAATGAGGAAATCGAACGAGAAGATAACAATGCCCTATTGCAAAAGGCCTTGGAAAAATTACCAAAAGGAAAACGGGAGCTTTTGGTGTTGGCAAAATACAAGGGGCTTAAGTTTTCGGAGCTTGCTCAGATCATCGGTTGTTCCGAGGGAGCGGCAAAGGTCAGGGTGCACAGGGCACTGAAAGAATTACGAATCATTTTTTTAGAATTGGAAATAGGATAGAAGATGGATAAGGAATTGTTTGAAATAAAAGCCATGGAACATTTGACGGGAGCTGCATCCGCAGCTGATACGGCTCTTTTCGAAAGTTTTTTAGATAAAAATCCGGAGTACAAGGAAAAGTTTTCGGAATTGAAAAGATCATGGACCCTGTTGGGACAGTTGGATGCACCAGAGCCTTCCGCTCAAATGGACGATAGTTTTTTTACAATGTTGTCCAATGCGCTTCAAAAGAATAAAAAAGAGGAATCCAAGAATATGTTTGCTGGCCTATTCGGATGGTTTAAACCCCAATTTGCTTTCGGCGCTCTTTTCCTTATGGTAGGTTTAGGTGTAGGTTACTTTTTAGCTTCAAACGAAGAAAAGTCGTCAAATCAGGTAGTGGCAAGGGATAAGGAAACCGAAGCCGTGCGGCAAAAGTTGATTTTGACCTTGTTGGAACAACCTTCCGCCAACCAAAGACTCCAGGGCGTTGGGGAAGCAAATAAGATTGTTGCTGTGGACGAGATTGTTATCAAGGCGCTTTTAAAAACCCTTAACAATGATACCAATGTCAATGTAAGATTGGCTGCGGTGGAGTCGTTGACAAACTATGTTGAAAATCCGTTGGTACGTCAAGGTTTGGTCCAGGCTATTCAAAATCAAGAATCTCCAATAATGCAGATTACTTTAGCGAACCTTATGGTGGCCTTACAAGAAAAAGCCTCCATCGAACCTTTTAAACAGTTGCTTAAAAATCAGGAATTGGATACAACGGTTAAGAAGAAAATCAAGAATTCCATTGAGTCTATTATATAGGAGTTTATTTATCAATCTGCCCTTAAATGGGTCAAATCAAATTACGAACAGTTAAAATGTATTAATGATGAAACAAGCAATTACGCTGTTGTCGCTGACCTTGGTCATGTGTACCCAGAAATCCCCGGCACAGAAAAAGGAATTCACGGAGGTGATAAAAAAAGAGTTGGAATTGGATAATCCTTCGAAAAGCGAGATGATAATCAAGAATGTTTTCGGGTCCATTTCAGTTGAAGGCTATGCAGGGAGCACTGTATTTATTGAGGTAAAGCGAAGTATCCACGCCAAGACATTAGAGAACCTGGAGTTGGGAAAAAGTGAACTGCAAGTCAAAATTTTACAAGGACCTGATAGAATCCTAATCCGCCCAGACGCACCATATATTGAATTTGACGATGAAAAGTTGAAATATAGATGGTGCAATAACTCGTATGAACTCACTTACGAACACAATCTGAATATCACGGTGAAAGTCCCCAAAACCATGCTTTTGGACGTAAGCACCGTAAATGAAGGAGAAATTCATGTGAAAAACACCAAGAGCAACTACCTTACAGCGAGCAACATCAATGGCGGGATTACCTTAACCCAAATCACTGGAAAAACAAAAGTAAACTGTATAAACGGGCCTGTAACCATTTCTTATGCGGACAACCCCAAAGAGCCATCGGAATATTATTCATTGAACGGAGATATCAACATATCCTACCAGGAAGCGTTATCTGCTAACATTACCTTCAAAAGTATGAATGGTGAAATGTTTACCGATTTTGATATCAATAAGCAATATATGCTGACCAATAAATTACCCAGCTATAGCGGTAAGGCCAGATATAAGTTCGAAGCCAAGCCTGTAGTTCAGATTGGGGATGGTTCAGTTGATTTTGACTTTGAAACGTTAAACGGAAATGTTTACATCAAAAAAATATAGCCGAATGAAAAAGATAAAATATATACTGGTAATGTTTCTCTTTCTAATGATGAATGGGATAAAGGCTCAAGAAGCGAGCATAGATTTGTTTTCAGTTCCTTTAAGTGAGCCATCCAAGCCAGGAAAACTTATCGTTGAACAGCTCGCAGGTTCTATAAATGTGGAAGGCTATGAAGGCAACGAAGTGCTTATCAAGGCTTCTTTTGGCTCTAAAGGCGAGTGTTGTGGTGGTAAGGATAAGCACAAGGACAAAAGTGAACTTCAAAAAAAAGCGAAGGGGATGAAACGCATACAGAATTCATCTTTGAACATCAGTGCCGAGGAAAAGAACAACGTGGTGCAGATTATTAATGAGCAATGGAATCGTGCCACAAACTTGGAAATAAAGGTGCCCAAAAACTTTTCCCTGAAACTTGGGACCGTAAATGAAGGTGATATTTGGGTAAAAGGTGTTCGTGGAGATATGGAGGTCAGCAATGTTAATGGAGCCATTACGCTAGAGTCCGTGGATGGTTCTGCCTCAACAGACACGGTTAATGGAGATATTGATATTTCATTTAGCACCATCACCTCCGGCGCAAATATGGCATTTAGCAGCCTGAATGGGGATTTGAACATTAGTTTTCCCAGTTCTTTAAAAGCGGATGTGAAAGCGAAATCGGAAATGGGTGAAATTTACACTGATTTTGACTTGGTGGTCGCTTCGAATAAGCCGGAGATAAAGAAAAACACTTCTTCGGGTACCTATAAAGTAAAATTGGAACAATGGGTGCGGGGAAAAATCAACGGAGGTGGTCCTGAAATGTTGTTCAAGACCTTTAACGGGGATATTCTGATTAAGAGCAAATAGTATCAATAAATAAACATGACTATTTTTTTGACAAAGTACCGGCTGAAATTAATGAATCTATGGATTCCTTTCTCTTTCCTTTTACTGGGTTGCCAAACAGATACAAAAGGAATAGATTATTCGGGAAACCCCCAATATTCATCGGAAGTTGAACAAAGTATTGAAGAAGTGTTGAACAATTTGATGATAGAAACATCCCTAAGCGGTATTTATGAGACGGCTGGCTTAGAGGAAAGAATGAAGTACTACAATACCCCTGCTGTTAGCATTGCGGTAGTAAATAATGGCGAAATTGAATGGGCCAGAGCCTTCGGAATGGCAAATACCGAAGAGGGAATTGAAGCGGATACCAATACACTTTTTCAGGCAGCATCAATAAGTAAACCTATTTTTTCTTTGGTTGTAATGAGGCTGCACGAACAGGGAATACTGGATATTGATAAAGACGTTAATGAATATTTAACTTCATATAAAGTTCCTAAAAAAGGAGATTGGCAACCAAGCTTGTCTTTTAGGCAATTACTGAGTCATACGGCCGGATTGAATGTTTCTGGTTTCGATGGATATTTGAGAACCGAGAAAATTCCTTCACCAATTCAACTATTGAACGGAGAACTAAATTCCAATACACCTAAAGTTGAAGTGAACGGTTTTCCCGGGACTCGTTTCCGTTATTCAGGGGGTGGTACCGTTGTTGCGCAGGTTGCGCTTACGGATTTATTGAAAAAATCACTGCCTCAAATAATGGACGAGGAATTATTCTCTCACTTAGGATTGGAAAATAGCACATACGCCCAACCTATCCCGGATACCATGGAGTATAAAATTGCAACAGGATATCCTTATAAAAAAAGAGCAATAGTGGGCAAATATCATGTTTATCCAGAGCAGGCTCCCGCTGGGCTGTGGACCAATCCCACTGAATTAGCCAAAATCATGATAGAAATCCAGAAAGGATTGAAAGGTGGTTCATCTCTGTTTAAAAAAGAAACTTTGGACGAAATGCTTACACCAAATAAGGTGGCCGATTGGATTGGCATTGGTTTTTTTATAAAATCAAAGAATAATGATGTGATAACCTTTAGCCATGGGGGTTGGAACGAGGGGTACATTAGCGAGTTTCGCAGTTATAGAAAAGGAGGAAAAGGGGTTGTTGTTATGATAAATTCCAATAAGGGACAGCCCATAATAAACGAGATTGTGAACTCAGTGGCAAAAGTCTATGAGTGGGAGGAGCATTTTCCAAAAGTTTACGATTATAAGGGAGTAGATAGTATTGCGGCCAAAAACATTACAGGAAATTATGTTAATGAAAAGGATACTATCGCAATTAGCTTTAATGATGCGAAACTCTTTATGAAGTATCAAAATCAGAATGATTTACAGCTTTTTAAAGTTGAAAATGATACTTATAAAAGTAAATACCTGAACTTTAAAATACAGTTTGCCAACCGAGAATTGGACTTTTTTCAAGAGGGGAATGAAATCTCTTTTGAAAAGATTTGAATGTATTACCAATAAAAAAGCCGCTCTAGAGCGGCTTTTTTATTGAGAAAACGTATTTCCTATCCCAAAGCTACTCTCTGGAATCCAGTGATTTCCAAACTAGAATCAACAGATTTGACATATTGGGCAACGCTTTGTTTGCTATCCTTGATAAAAGCTTGATTCACCAAAGTATTGTCTTTGAAAAAACGTTTAAGTTTCCCTTTGGCAATGTTTTCCAACATTTCCTCTGGTTTTCCTTCCTGACGCAATTGATCTTTAGCAATTTCAATTTCCTTATCGATTGTACCTTGATCCACACCTTCTTCGTTCAAAGCTACTGGATTCATGGCTGCAGCTTGCATAGCGACATCTTTGGCCGCTTGGGCCGCTCCGTCAACCGAAGCGGACAGACCAACTAAGGTGGCAATTTTATTGCCTGCATGGATGTAAGAACCGACGAAAGCGGCATTCAACCTTTCAAAACTACCGATTTCAATTTTTTCTCCAATCACACCAGTCTGCTCCGTAAGCTTTTCAGAAACGGTCATTCCATTGTACGATGCAGCAAGAAAAGCATCTTTATTGTCAAAGTCCAGGGCCAGTTCGGCCAAATCATTTGCCAAGGAAACAAAACTATCGTTCTTAGCAACAAAGTCTGTTTCGCAATTCAAAGATATAATGACCCCACTGGATTGGTTTTCATTGACCTTAGCGATGGCCGCCCCTTCGGAAGAGTCGCGGTCCGCTCTTTTCGCAGCTACCTTCTGCCCTTTCTTTCTAAGGATTTCGATTGCTTTATCAAAATCTCCTTCAGCTTCAACCAATGCCTTTTTGCAGTCCATCATTCCTGCACCTGTCATTTTTCTGAGTTTATTGACATCTGCGGCGGTAATATTTGCCATTTTCTTATGTATTAAAATTTGTATAAAGTAAATTCTGTAGCGTTATTTCGCACCAATACAATAGTTAATTATCGAGGTACTTATTCGACCCCTCCTTTAGCATTTTCCTGCCATTCTTTTAATTCATCCCACTTTCCATCGGCTGCCATCTGAGCTTGCTTTGGCCAGGTAGTAGGGTCCAAATGGGCCATTCTGGAACTAGCTTCCGTCAAAATCTCTTTAATGGTATCAGGTGCTGCTTCGGCGAGGTCTTTGTAGGTCACTACCCCTTTGTTATTCAATGCTTCGGCGGCTTTTGGACCTATTCCTTCAATTTTTGTGAGGTCTTCAACTTCTGCACTGCTCTTCGTTGGAACGGCCTTTTTCTCCTCAACCGCTACTTTAGTCTCAACGGGGGCTTCTTTGGGTTCTTCAACTGTTTCTTCAACGGGCACATCTGTTGATGCTTCCACCTCGGGAGTTTTTACCTCTTCCACATTGTTTGTTGGTTCAGCAGTTGCTTCGGTTTCAGTAGGTTTTTCCTCTTGTTTTTCACTTTTTCTATCGGCCAATCCTTCGGCAACCGCGCCTGTGACCTCAGAAAGAATAGCCTCGATTGATTTACCCGCATCGTCGTTGGCCGGAATTACAAAATCAATGGGGCGAGGGTCTGAATTGGTATCCACCATGGCAAAAATTGGAATGTTCAATTTTTGGGCCTCCTTTACGGCAATATGCTCTCTCATAGTGTCCACGATGAAAATAGCACCTGGAAGACGGGTCATATCTGCTATCGAACCTAAGTTCTTTTCCAATTTTGCTCGTAGACGGTCAACTTGTAACCGTTCTTTTTTGGATAAGGTGTTAAAGGTACCGTCTTTTTTCATCCTATCGATTGCGGTCATTTTTTTCACCGCTTTACGTATAGTGACGAAATTGGTCAGCATACCACCGGGCCACCTTTCGGTGATGTAGGGCATGTTGACTTTGGATACCTTGTCGGCAACAATGTCTTTTGCTTGTTTTTTCGTAGCCACAAAAAGAATCTTTCTGCCGGAAGAAGCTATTTTTTTCAAAGCTTCCTTGGCTTCATCCAATTTTGCTACGGTTTTGTAAAGATTGATTACATGAATCCCATTTCGCTCCATGTAGATATAGGGGGCCATGTTGGGATTCCACTTTCTGGTGAGGTGTCCAAAATGTACACCTGCTTCCAATAAGTCTTTTACTTCGGGTTTACTTGCCATTTCTTGTACTTAGTTTACGTTCCGTTGTAGTAGCAATGAGAAGGTGGTCACATGGGTTCGCCCTGCTCATTTAGATGCTAAACTAGTATCCAAAAAGTTGATGTTTGCTCTTTGGAACAACGACAACTTGATTAATTATTAACCCTGATCCGATTCAGGGCTTTCAATGAACATATAATATTGGACAGCCAGTGTCCGGTATTCTTAACGTTTGGAGAACTGGAATTTCTTTCTCGCTTTCTTTTGACCGAATTTTTTGCGCTCCACCATTCTGGGGTCCCGGGTCAAAAGCCCTTCGGGTTTTAGAAGACTTCGGTTTTCTTCGTTTATTTCGCACATGGCCCTGGAAAGAGCCAATCGAATCGCCTCTGCCTGACCTGTGATACCTCCTCCATATACATTGACCTTTACATCATAGGTATCTTCAGTGTCTGTTAAAGCAAAAGCCTGCTTTATCTTATATTGTAATGGGGCAGTACTGAAATAGTCTTTATAATCCCTTTTATTCACCGTAATAGTTCCTTTGCCTTCGGAAAGGTATACGCGGGCTACTGCCGTTTTTCTTCTACCAATTTTATGAACAACCTCCATTATTTGTAGTCGTTTAAGTTTATTGCTTTTGGCTTTTGCGCCTCATGACCGTGTTCTGTACCAGCGTAAACCTTCAAGTTTCTAAAAAGATCAGCACCCAATCTGTTTTTGGGAAGCATACCTTTAATCGACTTTTCAACAATACGTTCGGGTTGCTTTTCCAACATCTCCGTTGCTGTTGTCTCACGTTGTCCGCCGGGATATCCCGTATATCTTTGGTAGGTTTTTTCAACCCATTTATTTCCAGACAAATTGATTTTTTCCGCATTGATGACAATGACATTGTCTCCACAGTCCACATGGGGTGTAAAATTTGTCTTGTGCTTACCTCTTAGCAATTTGGCTACTTTAGAAGCTAATCTACCCAATGTTTGTCCTTCAGCGTCAACCAACAACCATTCCTTGGAAACGGTCGCTTTATTTGCGGAAATGGTCTTGTAACTTAATGTATCCACTTTGAGAATATTATTCGTATTTAGTATTTGTCTATTTTAACGGGCTGCAAATGTACAATTATTCAGTTGAATAACAAATGGTTGTTTTAGTTTATTTTTCAATTTTGGATGGTACTTCTTTTCCGTGCAATCATTTTTATACCATAATATTAAAATCATATAAAATTGGGTTACACCTGTAACTGATTTCATTTTGTTGACTCTTTAAGTCAGCTATCAAATCAAAAAACAGAAACAGTGAGAAAACCAACCCTCTTGCTGGCCTTATTTTTTATCTCTTTTGGGGCCAATGCGCAAGATTCAACACAAGTCGTTCCCAAAAAAATCTACGTAACCAGACCTGTAGCGGAAAACGAGCCTCCCTCCATAGACGGCCTGTTAAACGACCTTGTGTGGAATACCGTTGATTGGACCGGTGATTATGTGGAACTGCAACCTGATGAAAATACACCGCCCAGTTATCAGACCAAATTTAAAATTGTCTATGATAGTAAATACTTGTACATAGGGGTTCGCTGTTACGATGCGGAACCGGATAAAATAGTGAGAAGATTGTCCCGTAGAGATGGTTTTGATGGGGATTGGGTAGAATTCAATATTGATAGTTACCATGACAAACGAACCGCTTTCTCCTTTACAGTGACAGCAGCCGGTGTGAAGGGGGACGAATTTGTCTCCAATAATGGGAACAATTGGGACGGGAGTTGGAACCCCATTTGGTACACCAAAACCAATATGGATGATGAAGGATGGACCGCAGAACTGAAAATCCCCTTGAGCCAACTAAAGTTCAGTGGAGCAGAAGATCAGGTATGGGGCTTGCAATCTACCAGAAGGTTCTTTCGGGCGGAAGAACGATCACTTTGGCAAAGAAAACCTATAGATCAACCCGGTTGGGTAAGTGAGTTTGGCGAACTGCACGGGCTCAAGAACATTGAACCACAAAAACAGCTCGAAATCCAACCTTATACGGTGACCAGTGGTGAAACGTATGAAGCCGAGGAAGGAAATCCTTTTCGGGATGGTACTGAAAATGATATTACTGTTGGATTGGACGCAAAAATCGGTATCACCAACGATCTTACCTTGGACTTGACCGTAAATCCTGATTTTGGTCAAGTTGAGGCGGATCCATCCGCCATTGCACTGGATGGTTTCCAAATTTTCTTTAGGGAACAACGGCCCTTTTTTGTGGAAAACAAAAACATTTTTGATTTTAACGTTTCCCAATCCGAGGCGGGGAATACGTTTGGATTCGATAACGTATTCTACTCCAGAAGGATAGGAAGGAGCCCTCAAGGTTCTCCCGATACTGCTGATAATGAATTTGTTGAACAGCCGGACAACACTCCAATAATTGGCGCGGCCAAATTTAGCGGTAAGACTAAAGATGGATGGGCCATTGGGGTTTTGGAGAGTGTTACTGCAAAACGCTACGCTTCCATAGTTGATGACACCGGAGAAGGAAGAAGGGAAGTGGTGGAACCGCTCACCAATTATTTTGTGGGGAGACTTCAAAAAGATTTCAACGATAGAAACTCCTACATCGGTGGAATATTCACTGCCACCAACAGAGATAATCTCACGGGACCTTTGGATTTTTTGCATCGTTCCGCATATACGGGCGGAGTGGATTTTAAACACCAGTGGCACAACAGGGATTGGTATGTGGAAGGAAATCTTATTCTAAGTCATGTACAGGGAAGTCAAGAGGCTATCCAAAATACACAAGAATCCATTACCCATCTCTTCCAACGGGTGGATGCGGAGCACGTTGCAGTGGACCCCAATAGAACTTCTTTGACTGGGAGTGCAGGGAATGTCCAAATAGGGAAAATTGGAAATGGCCATTGGCGTTTTGAATCGGGTGGAACTTGGCGCTCACCCGAGTTGGAACTAAATGATATTGGTTTCCAGCGCCAATCAGACGATATTCGACACTATACCTGGGTGGGGTATCAAACGTTAAAACCTGACAGTACTTTTAGAAGGGTGGGCATCAATTACAACCATTGGAGCGCATGGGATTTTAATGGCAACCATAACATGCTTCGCTTTAATACCAATAGCTGGCAGAATTGGCAGAACAACTGGTTCAGTAATTTCGGTTTCAACTATGGACCTGTTCGGTATGATAATTTTGCACTGCGGGGCGGTCCTAGATTACGAAGATCACCAGATTTGAGTTTCTGGAATTCCATCCGAACGGACAATCGAAAAAAGTTGCGCTTTAATTTTTTCCATAGAGGTCAAAAGGCGGTAGACAATTCATATCGTTCCTATTTTATTGAAGCCGGATTGGTCTATCAACCCATAAATGCCATTCGTGTTTCAGCTTTTCCTTCGTTGGATATTAACAATGATAAGTTACAGTTCATTGATAATTTCGATGATGTAAATGGTTCCCCACGATATTTGAACGGTGAAATCCAACAACGGACCTTGAGTATGTCCTTTAGGTTCAACTATACCATAAATCCCAACTTGACCATTCAGTATTGGGGACAGCCCTTTATTTCCAGAGGGCGTTATTCGAACTTTAAACATGTTACCGATGCCACTGCACAACGTTTTGAAAATCGTTTTTTGGCCTATTCTGAAGAGCAGGTCACTCTTTTGGATGGTACGTATTCTGTAGATGAGAATTTATCCGGGGCAACGGACTTTAACTTTGACGATCCTGATTTTTCATTTGTTCAGTTCCGGTCCAATTTGGTAATTCGCTGGGAATACATCCCAGGTTCCGAAATTTTTCTGGTATGGTCACAGGACATCTCACAGGATGGTGACCCTTCACAGGGTTTGCTTACAGGTCTAGGGGACAATATCTTTGGACAACAACCACAAAATATTTTTCTTTTAAAGGCTACCTACAGGTTTGTTCTCTAGTGCTACAGGCAAATTCCATACTTTTTCAGTGGTTTTTGCGTTATCTCCACAGATTAACCTCACAAATGAAAAGCATGAGAAAGATTGCAATACTATTTTTGACAACAATACTTATTATTTCTTGTTCCGATGATGGTGACGATGGTTCGGATAACACGTCCAATGGTACCAGTCCCATAGTGGGAACCTGGGTTTTGACCGACCTTAGAATCGATAGCAGTGTTGACGATGACGACCTTGATTTTGCGAAGCAGATCGTTTCCTTCTTACAGGGAATAGACTGCGACCTGATCACTTTTACTTTTAATGACGATGGAACCGTTACATCAGTGGATAGAGCTAGTTTTCTTTCCATTAATGTAGGGATGGGCGGTTTGGACATTCCTTGTCCCATGCAGAGTGAAACCGAAGCTTCGACCTGGTCATTGAATGGCAATCAGTTGACCTTTATCAATGCAAATATGGAAGAAGAAACACTTGTCATCTCTTTTGAAGGAGATGATACCCTCATTCTGGCAGGTGCTGATATAGACCCTGATAATTTTACCGGAGCCGATGCTGTGTTTACAAGACAGTAAGCTAAGAGTTCAATCCAACACACAATAAAGCCCTGTTATTTACGGGGCTTTATTTTTTCCATAGCTTGTACCAAAGCCTCATTCGCCTCTGGGGTACCTATTGTAATGCGTACCTTGCCCGAAGCGCCAAATTGTGAAACAGGCCGTACCATGATACCCTTTTCCATTAGAAAATCTGTAAACTCAAACTCGGGCAAAGGCGGGTCAATGATAAAAAAGTTGGCTTGGGTAGGCCAATAGGCGATTCCCAATCTTTGGAACTCGTTTTCCAAAAACTTTCTTCCTTTTTGAACCGTTTGTACTGTTTCCGATATAAAATCGGAGTCATTCAGAGCCCCAATGGCGGCCTCTATGGATGTTAAGGGCAATAAAAAGGGTTTGTGGATTTGTCGGAGATACTTTGCGATTTTTCGTGTTGTATAGCAGTAACCGATTCGTAAACCGGCCAAACCATAAGTCTTGGAAAAACTATTGATGGCAATGATATTATGCCCCGCTCTTACGTAGGGGAGTGCGGACACATAGTCCGCGGCATCTGCAAAATGCCGGTAGACTTCATCAAAAACAATTACGATGTTTTTGGGAACTTGTGCTAAAAAAAGCTCAATGCTTGTTTTTGGGATATAGGTGCCGGTGGGATTGTTGGGGCTTGTTAGAAAAATGACTTTCGTTTTCTCGGTAATTGCGTGTAAAATACCCTCCATATCCAGAGAATAGTCTGGTTTTTTTAATGGTACATCTACCAAATTTGCACCGTACCATCTGGAGAATACGGAGTACGGAAGAAAACAAGGATTCGAATAAATCACTTCATCCCCTTCATTGATAAAGGCCCGTAAGAGCATATCGATAATCTCTGAACCACTGTTTCCGCATAGAAACTGGTCTGTATCCAATTGCTTGTTAAAGTCCTCTGCCAGCGCCTCTCGAAGTCGGATGTCGGTTTGGTCAGGATAAATTGCAATTTGGTGCGCGGCTCTCAATAAAGCTTCCGTTGCCTTCGGGGATTGGCCCAAAGGATTTTCGTTTGAGGAAAGCTTATAAATCTTCTTATCCTTTTGTTTTGGAATATTCTTTCCTCCTTTATATACTTCCCTGGGTTCTAAATGGGGCTTGAAAATGGATTCAATTCCTTTTTCCATATCACAAACTTTCTGCATATAACAATATGGTCATCGCCTTGTTGGTTTCGCCCGAGATCAAAACTTGTTGGGCCAACCAGTGCAATTGATCTTTAATTTTAGTGGTATTGGTCCCTATTTTTTTTATCATCATCCGGACCTCATCATCTTCCTGAATGGCATTGACCTCATCGGCTTTCGGTAGTGCTTCAAGATTGCCAAGGCGTCCCAAGTTGTTTCCGGTTAAAACATTACTTTTCCGTATTCCATCAGGCAATGCATCAACACCAATACCTTTAGTTCGAATGGGTTTGGGAACCTCGAAAAGGGCATCTCCCGAAGCCCTTACGTACCAACTTCCTCCCATCCTTCCGACCAAATCCAATTTTTGGGTATCCAGTTGGCCGTCTGTCGTATAGTTTTCGTTAATATGAATGAGCTCTACTTTGGCTAAGATTAGATTTCCAGCACCTGGTTCTTCGGCAAGTTCAATGGTCTGTTGTACTGTACATTCAAATGAAACAGGCGCTTCTCCTACTCTGGGAGGAGTTATTTTCTCGCTGGGTACTTCGGTCAGTCCTGATTTTTTGAATTCGTTTACCCCTCTATCATACGCTGTACTTGAAAGGGACATTTGTTCCACGATGGGACGATTGACCATATTGATGACCACTTCAGGTACCTCCTTGACATTAAGATAGGAGTGCTTATGCGTATTGTCCCTTCCACTTCGTGCTGGGGAAAAAATGAGAATGGGGGGATTGGAGCTAAAAACATTGAAATAACTGAACGGGCTTAAGTTTACATTTCCGGACTCATCGACGGTACTGGCGAAACATATGGGCCTGGGAGCTATCGCCGTGAGCAGAATACTATGTAAATCTGGTTGCGAAATGGAGGTTGGGTCAATGGTTTTTATCATGTTGCAGATAAGACTTTTGATGAAACTTCACCGAATCCAACGCGGATATCGTCCTTTTGGGCATAACCTCGCATGATCACTGTGTCGCCATCATTAATGAATTTCCGTTCAGAACCATCTTTCATCCGTAGCGGTTTGGTACCCATCCAGGCGAGCTCCAACATGGAACCATAGGAAGTTTCACTTTTCCCTGAAATAGTCCCGGAGGCCATCATATCACCTACGTGGATGTTACATCCGTTAACGGTATGATGTGCTAACTGCTGTGCCATGTTCCAGTACATATATTTAAAGTTGCTATGACATATTACGGTTTCTTCACTATTTTCTGGGCATATTCCAACCTCTAAATGGATATCATAGTTTTTCGCGCCATCATATTCCAGATAGGGAAGAACTTTGGGTTCTTGTGTTGGTCCCGAAACGCGGAAGGGTTCCAAAGCCTCAAGGGTAACTATCCATGGCGAAATGGAAGAAGCGAAATTTTTGGCCAAAAAAGGGCCTAAGGGGACGTACTCCCACTTTTGAATATCACGGGCGGACCAATCATTGAACAGCACTAAACCGAAAATGTATTCTTCAGCTTCATTTGTGGATACGGCCTCTCCCATTTTGGTGTTTTTTCCACAAACAAATCCCATTTCCAACTCAAAGTCCAATCGTTGTGAGGGACCAAATACTGGGCTAGAGGCGTCTTTGGGGAGAGTCTGTCCTTTTGGGCGGATAATGGGCTCACCACTAACTAAAATGGAACTTGCCCTACCGTGATACCCTACGGGAATATGCTTCCAATTGGGCAATAGCGCATTGGACGGGTCGCGAAACATCGTGCCTACATTGGTCGCATGCTCTATGCTGGAATAAAAATCTGTATAATCCCCAACATATACGGGCATGTGCATCTGGGCCTCGGACTGTTTTACAAAAAGCTCTGGTTTCCCGGCAAGGACCGAGGTGTCATCCTTTAACCAATATTGGATTTCCTTTCTCACTTTTGAGGTAATTTCCTTGCCCAGTGAAATGAAGTCGTTCAGTACATCTTTTTCGAAAACAGCGGTATTGAAATCAAATACGTCCAGCTCGGCGACCGCCGCCAAATCCAGAATTTGGTCTCCAACCGCTACGCCCGCTCTGGGACTTCTGTCTTTCGTGGAGAATATTCCAAACGGAATATTGTGAATCGAAAAATCTGAATTTTCAGGTATGTTTATGATCATCGATTTTTGTTGTTTTTGTCAATTGGAAATGGAGCGAGGCGATTGAGAAATCTCTGGTTGGGATATCCCTCTCGCGTTCGAAACGACATTGGGTTTTTCAATGCTATTCCAACCACGATTGATAATATTGACCATCATCTATTTTGAGTGCATTTTCCGTGACCTGCAGGGGTTTGAAGGTATCTATCATCACAGCCAACTCCTCGGTTCCTTTTTTCCCAATGCTCCCTTCGTACGTACCTGGATGAGGGCCATGCGGAATACCCGCTGGGTGTAGTGAAATGTATCCTGGTCCAATACCTTTTCTACTCATAAAATCGCCATCCACATAATAAAGCACCTCATCGGAATCAATATTGGAATGGTTATAGGGCGCTGGGATGGATTTGGGGTGATAATCATATAAACGCGGGCAGAATGAACAAATGACAAACGCCCCGGTTTCAAAGGTTTGGTGAACGGGCGGGGGTTGGTGCACTCGGCCCGTGATGGGTTCAAAATTATGGATGGAAAATCCGTAGGGATAGTTATAACCGTCCCAACCTACCACATCGAAAGGGTGCGAAGCGTAAACCAAACTATGCAGCATTCCCTGTTTTTTTATTTTCATAAGGAATTCGCCGGTTTCATCGTGGCTCACCAAATTCTGGGGCAATTTATAGTCCCGTTCACAGAACGGCGAGTGCTCTAGCAATTGACCGAACCAGTTTCGGTACCGTTTTGGCGTATATATGGGATGAAACGACTCTGCATACAGGATACGATTGTCTTCCGTATCAAACTCGATTTGATAGATGATTCCGCGCGGAATGATGAGGTAATCCCCATATTCGAAAGGAATATCCCCGAGAAATGTCTTTAAGGTTCCAGTGCCTTTATGGATAAACAACATTTCATCGGCATCGGCATTTTTGTAAAAGTATCCGGACATTGATTTTTTTGGCGCTGCAAGCCCAACGTATACATCATTATTGACCAAAAGGGGCTCCCTTGATTCCAAAAAATCGTCTTTGGGTTCAACATCAAAACCGATCAGCTTTCTGGACGTGATGTTCTTTTCTATGGCGATGTTTGGACTTAAATCCACAGGATCACCAATTTTTTTCACTTGGGTGGGTCTGTGGATGTGGTACAATAGGGACGACATCCCATCAAAACCAATGGTACCGAACAACTGCTCATAATACAGACGGCCGTTGGGCTTTTCAAATTGGGTGTGTCGCTTTTGCGGAATCTTTCCGAGTTTGTGATAGATAGGCATAATACGCTGTTTAAATTAGTGCAAAGTACCTCTTAGTTCTTGTTCGCGCTCAATAGCTTCGAACAGCGCCTTAAAGTTACCCTTTCCAAAGGATTGTGCGCCTTTTCTTTGAATGATTTCAAAAAACATGGTGGGTCTAGGTTCAACGGGTCGGGTAAAAATCTGTAGCAAATACCCTTCATCATCTCGGTCCACTAAAATACCCAGCTCTTTTAACGGGACAATATCCTCATCGATTTTTCCTACTCGATCGGTAACGGCATCATAATAGGTATCTGGAACCCTTAAAAACTCTACACCTCTGCTTCTTAGGTCTTTCACGGTTTTGATGATATCATCGGTCGCGACTGCAATATGTTGAACACCTTCGCCTTCATAGAAGTCCAAATATTCTTCTACCTGGGATTTCTTCTTTCCCTCTGCAGGTTCGTTGATGGGAAACTTGATGCGGCCATTTCCATTGCTCATCACCTTGCTCATCAACGCGGTATATTCGGTAGAAATGTCGTTGTCATCAAAGGATAGAATATTCACAAAGCCCATTACCTCTTCGTAAAAGGATACCCAGTGGTTCATTTTGTTCCATCCTACATTGCCTACCATGTGATCAACATATTTTAATCCTACAGATTCTGGATTGTAATAAGGGGTTTCCCAGTGCACGAAACCTGGTAGAAATGTTCCACGGTAGTCTTTGCGTTCCACAAAAATATGAACGGTCTCACCATAAGTATGTATACCTGCACGTACCACTTTGCCGTCTTTATCTTCTTCAACTACGGGCGCCATATAAGATTTTGCTCCTTTGGCAACGGCAGTTTCGTAAGCATAGGTGGCATCGTCTACCCAAAGGGCGACCACCTTAACTCCATCCCCGTGTGCATCGATATGTTTGCCGATTTTCGTGCCACTTTTTAACGGAGAGGTCAAAATCAATCGAATTTTGTCTTGAATGACCACATAACTTTCCCGGTCCTTTAATCCGGTCTCAAGACCTGCATAGGCATAAGATTGAAAACCAAAAGCAGTTTTGTAAAAGTGTGCGGCCTGCTTTGAATTGCCCACGTACAATTCAATATAATCGGTACCGTTTATGGGCATAAAATCCTTAGCTTCATTATGCGCCTTGGGGAGTGTGGAAGTTTCCATAAGCTGTATTTTTTTGATTCCGAAAGAATTATTGTTGTTAGTGCAACAAAAATACATATTTTTGTCGTATCAAAGGGTGATAAGATTGAAAAATTCAAGTTAAATGCTAAATCAAATTGATAAAATATCAGGGATTGGATTACACTTGGATTTGGTGCTTCGGAAAATCCAAGATGCCTATCTGCGCAAATTTGATGAATTGGCCGTTGATATGACCATTGAGCAGTGGGTGATCCTTCATCGTATTTTTGAATTGGGGGAAGAAGCCTCGCAAAGGGAAATCGTCCGCACCAACTTTAGAAACCGTGCGACGACTTCACGTATCATTGGTCGCTTGGAAAACAAGGGTTGGATAACTAAAACCCGATTTGAAGGGGACCAAAAGCGATTTAAATTGGAGTTGACCGGCAAAGGACAATCCATAATTGATAGGGTCCTTCCCTTCGCGGTCAAGCTCAGAAAAAAGGCCATCGACAACTTGAACGTGCTGGAGTTCGATATCTTTCTGAAAGTGTTGGACCAAATTGGGCAGAATTACAGCCCTTAATACGCTGTTTAAGCCTCTAGCTCTCTTATTTACAGTTATTTTTAGTTGTATTTTCGTGTTTTGATTGGGGTAAATTAGCATAGAAAGTGGAAAACCTAGAGGTTTTGTCAGGGTAAGGATTATGGGAATTTTGCGACCTATTGTTCTTAAAACGAAAGCATGAAAAAGTTAAAACATTATCCAAGCGTATGGCAGGCTTATCCGGTTTCCGTGGAGATGTTTGCCCAATTTGAGAAGGATGCCAGAACGGCAACTGAAGACATCAAAGACAACGAAGTTAAAAAGTCAAGATTGAAATTGGCTTTTGGCTGGTAAATTAAATGGAAATACATTAATGGGAAGGCATCCGAAGGGGTGCCTTTTTTGTTGGACCGTTTTGCATCATTCTGTGGAAGCCTATTGGCATATACCGAATTCCAGTCCCAATTCTTTCGTCAGCTTTCTTCTTCTTACCGAGGATTTTTCTGGATTATTTCTTAAAAATTGAATGGGGATTTCCTTCCCCAAACCCAATGCTTGGTAACATGCCATATCAGCTACCAGAAATGTGTTTGAGAATAACTTGCCGTGATACTCGAAATTGTACGTGATAAAAAATTGAAATTCTTCAACAGTGATTTTTTTTCCATGCTTGTACAGCTGGTAAGAGGTATCCTTGGTGATTTTATCAATAATTTTTGCGTAGCCGAAGGTTCCGAATTTCTTTGTTTCAGCCTGCTCAAAATAGTACAAAAAGCTCGATGGCATGGTATACACAAAAATACATGTAGGGACTAGGATAAATATACCCCCAAAAAAGTAGAGAAAAACAATATCCTTAGTAATGCCAAAAAGCAGGGCTATAATTCCTATCAATAGGAAAAGTGCTATGCCAAAAAGTGGTCCTGAATTCTGCCGTAGGGAAAAAAGACTGAAATTTACCTTATCTGAAAATGTGGATTTCACCCGAACTTTGATTTATGCAATCTTATGGGCAATTTTAATTGATTTTGGTATCGTGGAAACCAGCCCGCTTCCATGTCCCATCCTCTATGACCCAAAAATTGGTAATCCTATAGTTGTTTGTTTTGATCCCGGAACTGTCCTTAACTTTAACGGTTACTTTACCGGTCAATATTGCGCAATTGGTGTGATGTTCAATTCTGGTCTCTTCCAGACGATAATCGAGAACTTGGACAGTGCCGGATTCGAGTTCTTTATTTCTCTTTTTTAAATAGTTGAACCAATCGGATTTACCGATAGCCCTTGAACCGCTGTTGGTATGCAAATAATTTTCGGTGGTCAAGGAATCCAGAACAATGAGATTTCCCTCGGCAAAAGCCATATTGAATCTTTCAATTGATTTTTCCAGTTCTCTTTTATCAGGTTGCAGGGTATTGCGTTCATTTTCGCCAATGCACCCCCAGAACAACAGAAATGAACCTATCCATATAATCAATTTATAATTCGTCTTCATAGCTATCAGTTAGATTTAGAATCTTAAGGGAGTTCTTCAAGGCAACGATATCGCTGAACCCTTCCTTGGGTATGCTCACCTTTTTGATTGTTTTGGGAAGCATATCAAAGTAATTGTCCGAGAAATTTTCCTCCGTGTTACCACAAAGAAATACATCTTTGGCAAATTTGTCCGTTTTTATGAGAATCTCAAAGGAGGTATCGGTTTCAATTACATCATATTCTAACTGGGGTTTTGGAAGATTTAGTGCTTTGAAGGGAACCAAGTAGTGCATATTTTCAGAAACTTTTGTTTCATTTACCAATAATTCGGCATGTAGAAGGACAGCTTCTGCTTTTGATTTATCAAACCATGGACCTTTTTCAAGAGATAACTTTTTTTGGGCTTCATTTGCCGTGATCGTGACATCCTCATGTCGGGTCTTCAGGATGTTTCCCTCAAAATCCATTAACCGTACCCGAAGTTGGGCATCCATAGTTTCCAAACTGTCCGAGATTACATGAACATATACGTTCTCATCGTCTTCATCAAAACTTACCAATAGATTTTGAAACGCTTTTTTGGCGTTGTAATGCAAAGCTTTCCATTGGCCATAATAGTCAATGCTCGACCAGGATGCCACAGGCCAGCAATCATTTATTTGCCAGTACAGACTGCCCATACAACGCTCTCGGTTTCTTCGATGGGCCTCTATGCCCATTTTGATGCCATGGCTTTGCAACAATTGGCTGACGTACAGGAAACTTTCAAAATCTTTGGGATTTTTATAGTGTCGCAGCATGTATTCTTCAATGGTCTCGTTGCCGATGCTTGACCTTTGGTGCGATGTCATCACTTCTGAATACACATCATAATCCTCAGGTAAGGCATACTTGGAAACGCTGGAGAAGGATGGGAAGGATTGAAATCCGTATTCTGACATAAAGCGTGGAATCGCTTGCTTGTACTCTTTAAAAGGTTGTTTGCCCCACCAGACCATCCAATAATGGGCATCTCCCTTTTCCAAGGATTCCTTTTCACCAAAATCACTTCCTGGGGAGGAGGGCCAATAGGCCCTTTGGCCATCATATTTGCCAACCACTTCCGGTAAAATTCCGTGAAAAATGGCATCATACGCCCTCCAAATGGTATCAGCAACTTTTTGGGACTGGTTTTCGATGACCTCTTCTTTCCAGCCCCAATTTTCCCAAGCGGAAAGTATTTCATTGTTACCGCACCAAAGCGCAATGGAAGTGTGGTTGCGTAATTTTTTTACGTTATCAATGGCCTCTTGCTGGACGTTCTTTAGGAAACTTTTGTCACCTGGGAACATGGCGCAGGCAAACATAAAATCTTGCCAAACCATAAGCCCCATTTCATCACACAAATCATAAAACATATCATTTTCATAAATGCCACCGCCCCATACGCGAAGCATATTCATATTGGCTTCTTTTGCGGATTTGATGATATGTTTATAGTTTGTGGAATCAGGTCGTGTTAAAAAAACATCTTGGGGAATGTAATTGGCACCTTTCATAAATACAGGATGCCCATTGACCTTAAAATAGAATGAAGTTCCTATACTATCGGGTTCTCTAACCAATTCCACTGTACGTAAGCCCCTACGATGGGATACTTCGTCATATAGACCGTCAGCGGTTATCTTGGCGCGAATCTTGTACAATACTTGGTCTCCCATGCCATTGGGCCACCATTTTTTTGGATTGGCAATGGAAAAGGGGATGTTCAGGGAATTATTGCCCACTTTGGGACGTATTTCCATGGTCTGGTTCAGCGTGTCATTCACAAATAGCTCAACAGTGGCCTTTTCAGTTTTTGTATCCCATTCCCATTCCAGACTAGCGGTCAATCGCGCAGTGTCCGGTTCTATGGATTTTTGCTGGATATACAGGTCCTTTATTTTAAAGGAATTCCAGGTTTCCAGACTTATCGGACGCCAAATGCCCGAAGTGACCAATCGTGGGCCCCAATCCCAACCAAAATGATATCCTGCTTTTCTGGTAAAGATACTGACCTGTTTTTCACCTTCCACCTCACCGATTTTGGCCAGGTCGTTGTCTGATACGGGAATTGTGTAATTGAGAGCATCATGTTTTTCAATTCCTTTTTGAATAGGGGAATCAAAGTGGATATACAATGTGTTTTCGCCAGCTTTGAGCAGGGGTTTCACATCTACCTCATAGTTTCGGAACATGTTATCGGTTTCTAAAATCAAGGTTCCGTTCAGAAAAATTTTGCCATAGGTGTCGATACCATCAAACAAAAGGACAATATGCTGTTGCTGTAATACGTCTTCCTGTATATTGAATTGGCTGCGATATATCCAGTTTTTCTTGTCGATCCACTGAAGGTCGTGCTCGTTCAAACGGTAGAAGGGATCTTCAATTATTTTTAGGTTCAAAAGGTCTGTATGTACAGTTCCCGGCACCTCGGCCTTGTTCCAGAGCGAATCATCTGCAACTTTGAAGCTCCAGTTTTTATCCAGAACTACTTTTGAAACCGATGGTTGTTTGGAACAACTGGATATCAAGGTTATCATTGATACTACTATTAAAAGAATGTTCGCAGGAATGCGCATGGTATGATTTACTGAAATTCGAAAAGTACTTGTTGTTGAAAGCCCAAATGGGTGCACATTAATGGGCCTCTAGCCAATTTTCCCCAATACCTACTTCCACATCTAGGGGAACGCTCATGGTGTAGGCATTTTCCATTTCCTTTTTAATGAGTGCCTTCATTTCCTCCAATTCAGGTTTATAGCAATCAAAGACCAGTTCGTCATGCACCTGGAGCAACATTTTGGTCTTGTAATCCTTTTCAGAAAGCTTTTTATGGATATTTATCATGGCGATTTTGATAATGTCCGCAGCACTTCCCTGAATGGGTGCGTTCACGGCATTACGTTCGGCTGCTCCCCTTACTACTTGATTGCCCGCATTGATGTCTTTTAGATAACGGCGTCTGCCCAATACGGTCTGCACATAGCCATGGTCCCTTGCAAAATCTACTTGCTCGCTCATATAGTTTCTCAGTTTAGGGTAGGTTTTGTAGTAGGTGTCTATCAGTTCTTTTGACTCTGAGCGTGTCAAATCGGTTTGATTGCTCAAACCAAAGGCTGAAACCCCGTAGATAATTCCAAAGTTTACCGTTTTGGCATTGCTTCGTTGTTCTCTTGTCACTTCATAAATGGGAACGTTAAAAACTCTTGATGCTGTGGATGCATGGATGTCTTCCCCATTTTTAAATGCGGAAATCATGGTATCTTCTTCACTGAGAGCCGCGATGATACGCAATTCGATTTGGGAATAGTCCGCTGCCAACAAAACATAGTTGTTGTCCCTTGGAATAAAGGCTTTTCGCACCTGTCGTCCACGTTCCGTTCGGATGGGAATGTTCTGTAGATTGGGATTGTTACTGCTTAAGCGCCCTGTTGCGGCAACGGTCTGCATGTAATCCGTATGTACACGTCCACTATGTTTTTGGACCTCGTTGGGTAGGGCATCCACATAGGTGCTCTTGAGTTTGGAAAGCCCCCTAAAATCCAATACATTTTGAATAATTTCATGGTCCTTGGCCAGATAGGACAGTACCTCTTCGGAAGTCGAGAATTGCCCCGTCTTTGTCTTTTTAGGCTTTTCCACCAATTTCATCTTACCAAAAAGAATTTCTCCCAATTGCTTTGGTGAGGCAATATTGAACTGTTCGCCCGCTTGTTCGTAGATTTTCGTTTCCAACGTTTTAATATCAGAATCCAACGCTACGGATAAGTTTTTCAGGTAATCTTCATCCAAGTTAATGCCCTCACTTTCCATATCTGCCAAAACCCGTAGCAGTGGAACCTCAATTTCCTCAAAAAGTGTATCCGTTTTGGCTTCAGATAATTCGGGGCGGAAATGTTGCGCCAATTGATAGGTAACATCTGCATCTTCTGTAGCATATTCTGTTTGCTTGTCCAAAGGAACCTGTCGCATACTCAATTGATTCTTTCCCTTTTTCCCGATGAGTTCGGTAATGGAAATCGGGGTATAGTTGAGATAGGTTTCAGAAAGTACGTCCATATTGTGCCGCATATCTGGGTTGATCAGATAATGCGCCAACATGGTATCGAAGAGCTTGCCTTTGACTTCAATATTGTAGTTATGCATCACTTTGATGTCATATTTTAGGTTTTGCCCTACCTTTTCTATGGTTTCTGATTCAAAAAAGGGACGTAGTTTTTCCACAAGCTCCTGAGTGGCAGCTCTATCTTCAGGTACCGGTATATAAAAACCCTTTCCCGCTTGCCAACTGAAGGCGATACCCACCAATTCAGCTTCCAAGGGATTGATTGAAGTGGTTTCCGTATCAAAGCAAACGGAGGGTTGCTCCATAAGTTTTTTTAGGAACAGATCAAGCCCCAATCCTTTTTCAATGGTCTGATAAAAATGCCGAACGTTGCCAATGGTTTTTCTGCTGTTGACATCTTTGACCGTAGCTGCCGCCTCAGCCGGTTCACCTCCAAAAAGCGTGAACTGTCCGCTGCCGGCCATCTTGGCTTCCTGTTTGGCGGTTTCGGTACTGCCAACCTGCGTTCCGGTTTCAGCATTGCCCGTAAAAATCTTGATGAATTGTTCTTTTAGCCTTCGAAACTCCAATTCTTCAAAGATTTCCTGGACTTTATCGCTGTCTGGGGGGCACATTTCAAAATCTTTGGCATCAAAAACGACTTCACAATCTGTTTTTATTTCTGCTAATTTTCTTGAAAGCCTGCCCAGTTCGGCATTTTCTTCTACCCGTTCTTTCATTTTGCCCTTAAGTTGTTCCGTATTGGCGAGGAGTCCCTCCATGGAGCCAAATTCGGCCAGGAACTTTTTTGCGGTTTTATCGCCAACCCCCGGCAATCCAGGAATATTGTCACTGGCATCCCCCATCATTCCCAAGTAGTCGATGACCTGCTCAGGGCGTTCTACCCCAAAGCGTTTTTGAACTTCTGGAATGCCCCAAATTTCTATACCATTGCCCATGCGTGCCGGGCGGTACATAAAGATGTTTTCAGATACCAATTGGCCAAAATCCTTATCCGGTGTGACCATAAATGTTTTGAAATCCTCTTTTTCAGCCTGTTTCGCCAAGGTGCCGATAAGGTCATCGGCTTCGTATCCCTCCAATTCAACTACAGGGATTTTCAACGCCTGTAAAATACTTTGGATGTAAGGAACGGCCAGGGTAATTGCCTCAGGGGTCTCATCTCTGTTGGCCTTGTAGTCTTCAAAAAGTTCTGTGCGTTCCACACTTCCTCCCTTATCAAAAGCGACTGCCAAATGGTCGGGCCGTTCCCGTTTTATTACATCAAAAAGGGAATTCATAAAGCCCATTATCGCGCTTGTATCCATTCCTTTGGAATTTATTCTCGGATTTTTTATCAGCGCATAATATCCTCTAAAAATAAGCGCGTAGGCATCAAGCAAAAAGAGTCTTTTTTGATCGGACATGATTGTACAAATTGAAGAAAACCAAATCTACAAATTAATGTGAAACGAGAGGTTGTCGGTTTTTATGGAAACTGTGAAGAAGAGGTCCATGCCCTTGTGAATGGGCTAAAAAGCGACAAAGTATTTGGGAGGGCATTCTTAAAAAAATACCTTTGGAAAAAATTGGGTATGCCAAGATTTCTGATTATTCTCTCCATTTTTTACATCGTATTTGCCACTTATGGATTCCAAACGTTTCGCACCCTATTTAAGAGCCATTGGGTGCAATGGGGCTATGGCATCATTTTTTTAGGGGTTTGGATATATTTTTTGATAAAGCTGAACAGCTATCAGCCCGGGTCTGCTTTAAAACCCTCTACGGCGGTGGCCGGCGGTATCTTTTTTTCCTTTTTGGTATTGGGGATGGTTCTCGGTTTTTTTATGGCCATGGAAGATTTAGGGAGACTTTTTGTTGGGGGATATCGCAGGATATCCGGTTTATCCGAAGGGCAAGGATATTTTCCATCCCGTAGAAAGTTCGTCAGTACCCTAGCTCTTGGTTTGGGAGCACTTCCTTTTGGGGCCTTGCTCTATGGCATGTACAAAGGAAAGTATAACTACAAGGTATTGAAGTACGCGCTTGAATTTGACGATTTGCCCGATGCATTTGATGGGTATCAAATCACCCAAATATCTGACGTGCACAGTGGTAGTTTTGACGACTATGACAAAGTGGCCCATGGTGTTGATCTCATTAACCAACAAAGCAGCGATGTGATTCTCTTTACGGGTGATATGGTCAATAACAAGGCAGAGGAAATGAAACCTTGGGCCGAGCTTTTTAGCACGCTGAAAGCAAAAGATGGAAAGTACGCGATATTGGGAAACCATGACTACGGGGATTATACCTCTTGGCCCTCAGAGGAAGCGAAGGTCAAGAATCTTCAGGACTTAAAAGATCTTCAGAAAAGTATGGGCTTCGACCTTTTGTTGAATGAACATCGTTATTTAGAGAAAGCAGGGCATAAAATTGCCTTGGTCGGAGTTGAGAATTGGGGAGCGGGTGGATTCAAAAAAGCGGGAAATCTTAAAAAAGCCGTCGTAGGGATTCGGGAAGATGATTTTAAAATACTGATGAGCCACGATCCTTCCCACTGGGAGCAGGAAGTGATACAGGATGATTATCACTATCACCTTACATTAAGTGGCCATACGCATGGGATGCAATTTGGAGTGGAAATTCCAGGTTGGTTCAAATGGAGCCCAGTAAAATGGAGGTATAAATATTGGGCAGGAATCTACGAAGAACTGGGTCAGTTTATAAACGTGAACCGAGGGTTTGGTTTTATTGGATATCCCGGCAGATTTGGTATTTGGCCAGAAATCACCGTGATTACGCTCAAAAAGAAATCTTTAACTTGAATTTAACGCTGCGCGACGCCTGCCATCATTGCTCTTCCCATTAATTTTAACAAATTTTCTTACTTTTGAGTGACAAATTCAACATAAATCTATGTCCAAATTTGGTGAACTTATCGATTTAAATGTTCCGGTTTTACTCGACTTTTATGCGGAGTGGAATGAGCAATCCACATCCATGCATCCAGTATTACGCGATGTTGCTGCGGCACTTGGAGATAAAGGAAAGGTAATCAAAATAGATGTCGATAAGAACAAAGAATTATCCCAAGCCTTACGCATTAAAGGATTGCCCACTTTGATGATCTACAAAAAAGGTGAAATGGTCTGGAGGCAAAGTGGTGAACAGGATGCGAATACACTTATTGGCATACTCAACGAATATACTTAAACAAAACCTGCCCATATACAGAGTGGCAGTTTTCCAACTTCATTTCACTGTCCTTAGCGGTTCCTTAAAAAGGCTACGATTTCTTCTGGGTCCATCCTTTGCGTATAATCTTCCGGTACAAAATGATAAATGACCGTACGGTTCGTATCTATGATGTACGTTGCGGGCATAGGCAGTTCAAAATCGGAATTTCCGTTGTGATGGTCTACATGAATTCCAAAAGAATGGTAGACTTCTTTTAGACTTTCAGGCATTGGAAAAGTCAGGTTCAATTTTTTGGCATAGTGATTATCCCTATCACTGAGTATTTTGAACTGCAGTTGGTTTTTCTCCAAAGTGGTCAATGAATTGTCCGGAGTCTCAGGGGATATAGCGACCAAATTTGCACCAAGTTGTCCCAATACATCGGCATGTTTTTGTAAAGCGCGAAGTTCCATATTGCAGTAGGGGCACCATCCACCGCGATAAAATGAGATTATCAGGTATTTACCAATGTGAATTTCATCTAATCCCACTGGATTTTGATGCTCATCAGGAAGTTCGAATTCAGGTAGCGTATCGCCCGTTTTGAGTGCCTTATCAGAAATCTTTGCTTCCAAAAGTGCTTGGGTGCTTTTCTGCATTACCGCATATTTATCCTGCGGAATGGTGGTTGCCGATTTTGCTTTCTTTTGTGCAAGCTCTTGTTTAAGTGTCATCACCACATACTATTTTGAAGTTGTCCATCTAAGTCGGAAGATGTCCATTGAGCTTTCTCGTATGTGGAAAAGATTAACACAAATATTGGACGCTTATCCCTTAGGTTACTGTTCTGAAATAGGTAATGAGTCTGGAACCCCTAGGCTATCCAGAGGTATTGAATCTTCTAAGTCTGGATCACTATCAGGTTCTTCAAATAGGTCCTCATCATCGTCGCCCACAAATTGTGAGAATTTATCGATAAAGGTATTGAAGGTCACGGTTTCTTTCTCGGCATAGTCCCTGTTGTCATTCTCAATCAGTATATCGATATTACGTCGGTAGGCCTGCATGTCTGAGAGAATATCATCAATTTTTTCATATTGTTCATCCAAGGGGATGCCCGCATAATAATCCAGTCGTTCTTGGTAGACCTGCTTAAGCTTCCCATACAGTTCTCTAGCTTTCTGGGTTTCTCCCACTTTGTAATAGCCGTCCACAAAGGGTTCTACAAAAGCATAGAAGCCAAAGTATTCGAAAGGAAGATTGGTCATGGCCATATCGATGACGTTTTTCGCTTTTTCAATTTCGTTCTCGGCGATTAGCGTTTCCATAAGTCGGGCCAAATTGCTTCTGAAGGAAAGGCCTTGGGAGCGGGTCTGCGTATCGTGGTAGATTTTGCTACTTCCTGAATTGCCCCAATCCCAGTTTTGTGCAATTTCGTACATCAAATCACTATCTATGCGTCCCATTTCAAAAGTATTTCGATTTTTGGTACGGATAGGAACCAATTTATATACCAGGCCATCCAGTTGGAGATAGTCCTTCATCCAGATGTATTCCGCATTGTCAAAGCTTCCACCGGAAAAGTAAATAGGGCGTTTCCAATCGTTATTTGCAATTATATCCAGCATCAAGATTCTATTCTTGGGCAAAACACCGGGTAAATCTATGTCGATGTAATCCACAATAAGGTCAGCGTCCTTTTCCTTTACCAGACCACTCTCCAAAACGTTTTGTTTATTGACCGGTATCCTGATTTTATTGGTCGGATAGTAGACAATGTCCAAATTCCCTTCGGAATACTGACTTAGATCGGCTCCTTGTTTTTCGAGGATGTATTTGATCTTGGTTTGTGGATTATCGCTGCCCACCCAATTCATAAAATCCTTGATATTCCATCGATTTTCAGAAATACTTTGATGATATATCGCGTCCCTGGCCCCGTAGTGGTATTTATCGTGGGTCAATTGCGAAGGTATGGGTTGGCTTTCGTAGGCTTTTCGCTTCATCTGGTCGATGTACCAATCTGTTGCAAAAAGACTGGTATTGACAATTCGGACATCCGTTCTGTAGTTTTCAATTTCTTGGACATACCACAAAGGAAACGTATCGTTGTCCCCAATGGTAAACAAAATGGCGCCTGAATCTTTTTGGCATGAATCCAGATACGCCTTTGCAGTGGATTGGGCCGTATATCGGTTTGACCGGTCGTGGTCATCCCAATTTTGAAAACCCATCAGCAAGGGTACTGCAAGCAAACAAAGCGCAGTGATCGCCGGGGCGGCAATTTTGGCGGAAAGTAGCTTTCGGAATTCGTCAAAAAGCCCATAAACGCCAATACCTATCCAAATACAGAAGATAAAGAAAGAACCTACCAAAGAATAATCCCTTTCCCTGGGCTGAAAAATATATGGATTCGTATAGAATTGGATGGCCAATCCAGTGAACATAAAGAAAACGAAAAGCACCCAGAACTGTTTGGGATTTTTAGAGATTTGAAAAACAATCCCGAGAATCCCCAATATAAGAGGAAGGAAAAAATATGTGTTTCTTGCTTTATTGTTTTTCCAATCACTGGGGAGATTGCTCTGACTGCCCAAACGCAGACTGTCAATAAACCCAATTCCACTCAACCAATTTCCATTGCCATCATAGCGCCCCTGTACGTCGTTCTGTCTGCCAACGAAGTTCCACATAAAATATCGCATATACATATAGCCAAATTGGAATTCGAAGAGGTATTGGATATTCTGCCACAAGGTAGGGGGTTCCACTTCGATGTATTCGCTAAAGTCCCGTAAAAACCGGATGTATTGATTGGCCTCCAACTCCCCTTGGGCGTGTGCTGCTTTGAATTCGGCCACCGCTTCCCGAAGTTCGTTATTGGAAATGTATTCTGATTTTATCCTGAAATCCAAAGTACCGAAATAGCGCATGTAATTTTCAGCATGCTGATCGCTCCAAAGACGGGGTAAAAGGCCCATGTGTTTGGCATTGGGCCCTTGTAGTGCGTTTTCATAGTTGTTGACAATCACATATTTACCCAATTTTTCATCTTTTTCATATTTGGGTTTGTCGTCAATATCTTCTCCAGCTGGTGCGAAAGTATCCGAATAATAGGCCCCATAAAATGGACTTTCAACGCCTGGATATTGCTCCCGATTGTAATAGGCCAATAGGGATCGGGCATCCGAAGGGTCATTTTCATTGACTACCGTATCGGCGTTCGCTCGGATAGGAAGCATCAGCCAAGAGGAAAAGCCCAAAATCAGAAACATCACACAAAGTACGATGGTGTTGCCCATGAAAAATTGATTTTTACGGGTATATCGCAATCCGAAGTAAAAAGCGGAGATAAATACCAACCCCATAATAATCGTTCCAGAATTGAACGGCAGTCCTATGCTATTGATGAAAAATACTTCGCTCCAACCAAAAAGTTTAAGAACATAGGTAAGGGAAAATTTGTAGACCAGAATCAATAAGGTAATTACCAGTAGATTGGCCAATAAAAAGTTTTTAACCGTAGTTGTCCGGTATTTTTTGAAATAATATAAAAGGCCGATTGAGGGTATGGCCAAAAAGCCCATGAACTGGATTCCAAAAGTAAAACCGATCAAAAAACAGATAAGAAGCAACCATCTATTGCCCCTGGCTTCCTCCAAGCTATCGGTCCACTTTAAACCCAACCATAACAAGAGCGCCATTATAAAGCTGGCCATAGCATAGACTTCGGTCTCTACGGCGTTGAACCAAAAACTATCGGAGAATGTAAAAGTAAGCGCTCCGACAAGACCGCTGCCGAGAACCGCTATGGCCTTGCTATTGGTCAACGGTTTTTTCCTTACCACCATTTTGCGTGTCATGTTGGTAATGATCCAAAATGTGAACAAGACCGCAAATGCGCTGGAAACGATGGAGACAGAATTCACCATGAGTGCCACTTTTGAGGTGTCTCCAAATGCGAACATGGCGAAAAATGCACCAATCATTTGAAGCAAAGGGGCACCGGGCGGATGACCAACTTGCAACTTGGCGGAGGTGGTAATATATTCCCCGGCATCCCAGAAACTACCGGTAGGTTCTACAGTAAGGACATAAACGAAAAAGGCAATGGTGAAAGAAACCCATCCGAGGATAGTGTCCCATTTCTTGAAGTCTTTTGCAAACATAGAGGTGGTGTTTCCCAAGTTGGGGCGAATTTAGTAAATCTACAACAGACCCTTACCTCTTTTTGGAAAAGCTTTAACATGGGAGCCAACTCGATTTTAAAGGTGAATCTTGTCGAAATATTTGCCAAAAACAAAGTTTGTCTTAAATTTGCACGCTCGAAAGTAATTTTGGCCTATGGTGTAATTGGCAACACTACTGGTTTTGGTCCAGTCATTCTAGGTTCGAGTCCTAGTAGGCCAACAGAATTCAACTCTAACTCCCTAAAAATAGGGAGTTTTCTTTTTGGGGGAAGAAAAGGGGAAAAACAAGTTTAAACGGGTTTAACCACCAATTTAGTGAAACAAAACACGCTTTCGCTTTGTAACTAACTGATTATCAAGCTCCCCTAAACCCCCTAATTATAGTATAATTCGTAAATAAATTCGTATTCGAACATAGGAACTTTAACGAGGTTAAACTCACCCGCCCTCCTGCTCAATCGCCGCCAGGCTTTTCTATAGGTTTCGATTGTTTTTCTCGCCCTAGCTCGTCCAAAATCTCGGACACTTTCATTTTGAGTTTTTTTAAGCCTTTTGGAACAAATGCATAAACATTTGAAAATGCCATACACGAATTTTAAGAACAAAAGACAGGGTGGATTAAAAAATGGTGAAATGCTCAGAAATGAGCGTAAAATAGAAAGTAGCGCAGGTTTTTCGCTGCTCTGGAAATCCTATGCTTCCGTCACATGGCTTTCGGTGCTTCTCACGGACGTCTCCACGTTGCCGCTCTGTCCTACCCTCTCATGCAGGATAAACATAGACTTTTTCTTCGAAATGAGGGAATTGCATAGTTGGGTCTAACTCCAAAAAACTCTTGTTCGGAATCTGGGATTGTGCGGGTCGGCCACAACGGTGAACCCCTGTCACGGTTTTTGCTCCAAAAAGCCCCGCCCGGGATTTTCCTAGCCCTGGCAAGGAACCTACCAAAATCCTATCGATTTTTTAAACTATTGTTCTATTCCTTAAACTAAAAACCCGAATAAGGTTCAATCCAGATACCCCAAAATATCATCTAGTTGCACATCTGATCTCGCAGTATAAAAGTCTTTCAAAATGGCCGTATGGCCCTGGCCAAAGAGTACCAATATTTTATCACCATCCTTGGTTAATTTGTCAATATTGTGCATAATACGCATATTCCGCTCCCACCATTTTGCATTAAGCGCAACACCCACAGGATTTGCTTCAGTTCCCAGTTGGTTCATGTGTTGCAGATAAAAAGCTTTGTTCAGCCTATCAAATTTGTCCTGGTTCATAAAAGCCAAGAACTCAGATAAGGTTAAAGTATCGTACTTATTCTGCCATACGTCGATTACCTCTGTTTTCATTTTGGAAAGGAAATTTGGAAAAAAGTCTTGTTTTCCGGTTTCAACAAGAAAATTCTGAAGATCTTCGAACGGGAGATCCATCCGATGGTCCGCAACATATATATGCTCATGACCCAATTTTGCCGCCAATCTGAATCCGAGCTGTTGACATTCATTTATGGTAAGAGGATGCTCTGCCTTAAGATATTGCTGGTAAAGAGAATCTAGTTTATTACTGCCAAATGGAAATTCCAAAACAATTTTGGTTGGTTTGTATCGCGACAACTTTTCAACAACCGATATAATTTCTTCCTGTCTTTCTACACCCAATATGTCACCCGGCTGTAGACTCATAAGATCTGAGGTACTTCCGAAATGAAAGATCCCTAAGAATGCAATCCTAGATCCTTTAATACCCTCCTCAGACCCTTCTTGAGCATAACCTACCAGAGTTAGCAAAAAAGCAGTAATCCAAAGAAATTTTCTATATTTCATATTCAACAATTTTATTCTACTTTGAACGTGTTGGTATTATCGTTTTTTTGAACTTTTAAAGTTATTAGTTAGTTGATTTACGAACTTCAAGAGAATCTAGTTTCTGCACTACTTCCTGCTTTAAAGAATCAAATTTTTTTATAATCAGTAGAGTCTAGTGATTTAGAAACTTCATAAACAGCTTTTATGCTTTTCTTGGCAGCTTCTCCAATTCCATTGATTATATAATTGAAAAGGTAAAATGCAAAAGCAAAAAGAATCACAGCTAAGGAAACGATAGCTTTAAAACCCCTACTTGGCATGAATCTTTAAATGGTTTTTTGAACTTCATCTTATATATATTTATTGACTTCTCACCTTCACAATTCATAGTGCCAAGCTAACATCGAAATTACCAGATATATGATTGCAATTAGACCGATTATAGCCCATTCAGCATTTGGTTTCCAAGCTCCTTTGTTATTCATTACAATTACTAATGAATTAATCAGCGAACAAAGTAAGGTAGTAAAAAGAAATAACCCAGATATTCGTTGTCCATAAACATACACCCACCTCCATTCTTTTGACATACGATAATATTCAGACAGCCCGTCAATCACGAATCCAGCAAAATCTGTTAATTCAAGTTTTATGAAACGCATGATTAGCGTTAAACCAACAATTTCTAATTCCTTACTTAGCCTTTAAAGTCTCTTGGACAATTTTTAAAGTAAATCTTTGTCTGGAAGTGATACCCATCCTGCAGAGTATTCACACGAATGAGAACTTTCAAATAATATCTATTGAAAGAAGGTTTTTAATTTCTGTTTGGTTTTAAGGCCTGGAAGGTGCTTAAAACCGCTTCGAGCTCACTAGCGCTATCATGTAAATTATAACTTCCTTTAAAAGCTTTTAGACCTAACCTACTTAATACCATCGTCTGTTTTTCCCAAACACCCCATTCCGGCTTTTTATCGAATCCTTCTTCGTAGTAACCTTTGAACTCATCTACAATATAATGTTGGCTTCTATCGATGAACTCTTCGCTCTCAGAATCAATTGCATAAATACCTATTGGAAAAATCATATCTTTTGAATAGGGGCTGATGGTCTCCGAACGCTCAAAAGCTAACCGAGACTCAATCCATTGTTGGGTTCCAAAAATATTCATTGTTGGGTCAACAGGAATCCACTTCTTATTTTTTTCATCATAGATCTCTATCCATACATGATCGTTATGCATGTATCCAAAAACAGATGCTGTATTTCCTCTTTCGGCTATTCTTTTTTCTGCATCGCTTTGACGTCTATCACTTTTCACGTGCACATTTATTTCTTTTACCTTTCTTCGCTTTATATTGGCCTTTTCAAAAAAATACATGGTAACTATTGCTAGTTCATGACAATTACCACCCCCACGCTCCAAGATTTCATGTACATTACGCTGCTGGTAATCTGTAGCCAACCAATTCATATTGTTTGCCAACCAATAAAGAATGGTCTTCGCCTTTTGCTCGTTACCTATTTGGTCTCCTATTAGCCGTTCAATAAAAGAATTTTCATCAACAAGTATAAGCTCTTTTAACGCCTTAATTTCTGTAATTTGATTGCCATGCGTTTCCTTAGATGCTTTTTTTGAATGATTACATGATACGACCGGCATGAAAAGAACAATAAGGCCCAAAATTTTTATTGCTCTCAGAATCCTACACATACTATTTTTTCACGTATTAAATTGGTTCATTTCACTTTACATTAAAAAGACTCTTGAAGATTACTTCCGCAGCAACTTGACTTCCCTTGTAGGATGGATGGAAACCATCCGGACCGTAGTAGCTAAAATCACTGGTACGGTCAAAGTACTTCTTCCACTCCAAACCAACTGGGCATAGAATTGCATTGTTAATCCGTGCACCAGAAGAGTAATTCTGAACAACCCTATCAAACGTATGGTAATAGGTAATCGACGGCCATACCATAAAATAGGCCAATTCACTACCGTTCGATTCGCAGATTTCCGCATATTTTTTCCCTTCGTTGACCAACATAGCATACCCATCTTCTTGGGATGAAGAACCCTGCTGAATAATCACATAGTCATACGTTCCCGTTTTAATTAGCATTTGCACCTTTCCCTCAGCCCAATGGTCTACTATGGCATAGTTCGGTTTTGCGATGGAATGGACGCCTAAGGAAATCCCATTCTTCGCGCCCTCCATTTCGACCAGTTTGGGCAAGTTATTGGTATAGGTCAAACTATTTCCAATAAATAAAAGATCATAGTCCGGTGGTAAAGCCGGTTGTTGTGTTTCTAGTACTTCTTGATATGAATTCCCTACTTCGGAAGTGAGCGGCGACTTATCCCAACCGCAACCAATACCTATAATAACAACCCAACAGATGAATTGAGGCCAACATACTATTTTGAACCTGTATTTATTCATTGTAGATAATCTGTTATTTCTATATAATTCACATCATCCCTATCTTGATAAAAATCTTTGAGTACGGCTCTGTGCGCGCCGCCGACCAAAACCAGTACTCTACCTGTGTACCCTATATGCTGATCTATGTTTGACATGATATGAAGGTTTCTTTCCCACCATAGGGACACGAATTTGATACCAATGTCCGTTGAGTCTGAAACAAACTTGGCGGTTTCCTGAATGTACAATCTTTTGTTTTTTAAATCTTCTTCTTCACTGTTCTTAAAGGCGTAATACTGTTTAATAGTATTAGCGGCCAATACTTTCGAATCGTTTTGATCATTCTTTTCGATGGTTGCCAAAAAACTTAAGAACTCTGGTTTCCTGTTTTTATGGGCAAAATTTGATAATGAGTCCATAGGCAATGGTAATTTGTAATCAATACAATGAATGTCCGGCAGATTTAGTTCAGAAGCCAAACGAAAGCCTATTTGTTCCCTTTCATCCATCTTTAGTTTGGTTTGGTGTTTTTTATAATTCCTGTAGGCATCTTGGAAAAACGTCTCATCTTTTAACGTGCATTCCAAAAGTATTTTTGTGGGTTTAAATTCTACCAAGGCATCCACCAGTTGTTCTATCTCCAGTTGTCTTTTTTGAGAATCAAAGTTGTCCAAATCCATTGAGGAGTAGTCCGTGGTTCCTCCAAAATGAAAAGTTCCCAATAGCGCGATCGAAGGGTTGAAAGACGCATAAGTACCCTTTTTCCCCATTTCTGCTTCCGAATCAATACAAGCCACCAACACAATAATGAGGACAAAGGGTAGTAAAACTCTTATGCGTACACTGCCTAAATGTGAAAAACTTAATGGGCGGAAATATCGTATCATAATCTATCTTCGAGAAATGATTCTAGGTTTATCAGCAGTATTTTTTGGTCCTCCCAGTTTTCCATAATCGCTTCTCCATTTTTATCGTAATGTGGCCAAGGACTGTTGGATATGTATAAGAATCCAAGCTTTTCGAAATACTTCCCATTGGTGGGCTCTCCATCAGTATCCAAGTTGTTGTCTAAAAATGTTACGGTGTCCACCGCCATACCTTTAGTCTTTATTTTGAACACTCTTTTAGGGGTTGAATTGTTCTGTACGGCAATTAATTGATTGTCTTTGATATACGTTAAACCATCAATACCTTTCAATAGAAAATTTTTGGACTCCAACCATGTTACTTGGTGATTATCCTCTATATCGACCCGTACTATACCTTTAATGTAATCTGCTATGTACATGATATTTTTATCCAAATCAACCGTTATACCTTGTAGGTTAAACCCATCATCCATGGGTATTTTGTTCTTGATGGTTTTCGCTTTCGCATCTATAATGATAACTTCTGGTTTTGAGGAATTCGATACATATAGATCACCCTGTTTATCAAAGGTCATACTTCCCGCTACAACATCATTTTCTAGGGGTATTCGTGATTTGACTTTCCCTTTTAAGGCATCAATTTCAATAATCTCTGGAGCACTTGACTGTCCACCTTTTTTCTTGGATTGAGAAATTTTGGCAGTACTCACCCAAATGGATTCAGGATCAGAATTAGAGGCTATCGCTAATACAGGTAGGTCGAACTCTTTTATTACCTCGACCTTCTTGTTTTTGATATTATAGCTAATAAGTTCGCCATAATACACGTCCGTAGCGAATAAGAGGGAATCTAAAACTATCAAATCCTCTAAGTGTCTTTTCCCTATAAACAGGGCGTATTCCTTTCCTGTTCGAATTGCTCGCCCATAACTTTTTACCAATGAATCCAGAGTACCGCTATACTTGTCCGATGAAAGAAGGTTATTGAAATCAGTATCTTTTTTATAGCCTATTGTATTGTTCCAACTTAATAGGTTTCTTAGGATTTGATAGGTATCTTGTAAACTGTTTGTCAGGCTATAGCCCGCGGCTAAATTGTATAAAATTGTGGGTTGTGATGGGTGTAATTTGAGCGCCTCTTTATTTAAAGCCACAAATTTTCCATAGTCCTGATTTGAATGGGCCTCCATGCTTTCCTTATAAATTGAGTTCAAATCTTGCCCAAAAGAAAAGGAGCAAAGCAGTATCAAAGTGCTTAAAAAATAAAATTTCATTTATTACTGATTTATCCCAATGTATTGAATTCACACATTCAGCCATCCAAAAATGATATGTATGGCCTATTTTTAGATAAGTATGGCCTAATCTCAATGTAGATTATTAAATAACTTGCTTTGTAGTAATCCGCAGTGGACTGTATCGCCATGATGACTCGTTTTTTTTGGTTTTGAAAAAGCATATACGCTACAGTGTATTGGTGATTACATATTCAATCGAATGTCTTGTATGAAAATCTTAGTTGTTGATGATGAAAAACTAGCTCGAAAAAGGATTCTACAAATTCTTCAGCATGCAGAGGATATTGAATTATACGAGGCCAGTTCAGGAACCGAAGCGGTCTCCAACATCGAGTCATTACACCCAGATATCCTATTCCTGGACATCAAGATGACGGACTTTTCAGGATTCGAGGTATTGAAAAAAATAGAGAAATCCATAATACCGGTTACGATTTTTGTTACGGCATACGATGATTATGCAATTAAAGCATTTGAGATTCAAGCTGTGGATTACGTGCTTAAGCCTTATAAGAAAAATAGAGTTTTGGATGCACTAGCCCATGCCATCCAAAAAATAGAAATCAAACATAAAAGCAATCACTACGATGAGATGCATTCAAAATTGGTCCAACTATTCCAGCATTTGGATGATACAAAAAAAACTGAAGAAAGCTACTTGGATAAGATTGTGCTCAAAGTTGGCAAAAAATACGTATTCGCCCGTACAAAGGATATAAAGTACATCACTTCTTCTGCGTATTACGCGGAACTCTTTATGAAAGATGGAAAAAAGCATCTTTATAGAACTTCTATGACCGCTCTAATGGAACGGTTAAATCCTGATTCTTTTTTACGGTTAAATCGTTCAACCATAGTGAGCATTCATCAAATTAAAGAAGTAATTAGTGAAGGATATGGCGATTATTGTGTGGTTATGAAAGATGACACCAAACTTAATGTCTCAAAAAGCTATAGAACCTCGGTTATTCAACGGCTAAATCTTAGGAAGCCTTAGGTATGAAGACACAGACCCATACTTATCTTGACCGTAGACTCTTTCAAATGCTCCTTGTATTCTATCTGGTTGCCTACATAATAGATTTTATAGGGACTATACTTATCTATAATCAGGATGAAACTTCAGAAGTTGCTTTAGATCAGTTGGCCATCCAATATGTAATCCTGTTTGTTTCCAAGTTATCCTATATCCTTGTAGCACTATCATTGACCCAAAGTTTTTTTAAAAAAGGAGCTTTACATATATGGATTGTCCTGATTCATTTGGCCTTGGCCGCACTACTGTCCTTTTTTACTGCCTTTATAGGGCTTTTGATAGAAATGGAGCTATTTTCAAGAACAACCCAAATAACGGGAGAGAGCATTTATATTAGAGGTTTGGGCGGAATGAGCTTTAACTTCTTTATGTACTTTTCGATGATAGCCATAGTATATGCTTACTACTATTTTCAAAGAAAAAAAACAGATGACCTAAGGACCACAACACTAAAAGCTGAGCTCCTTGATTCGAAAATAAGGGCTTTACAAGCACAATTGAATCCGCATTTCCTGTTCAATTCTTTAAATGATATTTCCTCTCTAATAGATGAGGATAAGATAAAGGCTCAAAATGCCATTGCTGACCTAAGTGATCTTTTGAGAAAAACTTTGAGCCTAAAAAACTCCAAATTGATTTCATTAAAGGATGAACTTCAACTTTTGAACATGTATGCCAAAATAGAAAAATTGAGATATGATGATAAGTGGGAATTCATAAAATCAATTCCCGACGGTCTTGAACAAATTCTTGTACCTCCACTCCTTTTTCAACCCTTTCTAGAAAATATTTTTAAGCATGGTTTTTCCGAACAACACCAACAGGTCAAAACGCTTTTGCGTTTACGAAGAACCGCGGAATTTCTTGAGATAGACCTAATCAACAATGGAAAAACTTTGGAATCCGAGCCCCCAATCATAGGTAATGGTATCGGAAACATCTTGGAAAGATTAGATTCTTTGTTTCCAGGAAATTTTGAGTTTGAGATTTCCAATATTGTGATGCATGACACGGTTTTTAATGGACCAATTGTCAGCATCAATATCAAATTACCGCTAATAAAAAACGCCTAATACAGTCTAGTCTAGCATAACCAAGGAAAGAACTACATCAAAAAAATGATCATTTCAAGCGCATTAGAAAACAAGTACTTTATTATTACGATTCGGAAACTTTGAGTTATCGAAAGGTCGATTTTTCCAAATGACATCCCATACTTCTTTTGTTGTTTGAAATCCCGGAAAAAATTCTTTGACGCGCGATATTTTTTAATTGTCCCCTCTGCCCAAATCACCTTATGTGAATCCAAAAAATCCTCCATGCACCCAAATGTCCAAATCGTTAACATCGGTTGGCCCTATATCTGCGGCTAACCGAGACATAAAGTATTCCCTGCTCAAGGTGTCACCTGAAATAATGGAGTGTCTATAGATTTCATTGACCTTGGTTTTTTGTTCATTAAGTATGATGTTGTATTCCACATGGTAATTGTATGGCTTATTCTTTCTGTTTGGAAGTGCACGCGTACGTCCCAATCATCAGGACGTACTTTGACCCATGGGACATTTTTTTAATCTGTTCTGAGGAATTGAAATTGATGTACAACCTAATGGGTGCATACCTTGCTTGTCAATCTTGTTTTTTCTGAGACCAAAATAAACTTTGAACATATTTAAATTGACCTAAATCAGTTAATACACAATAAGTGTTACAGTGAATTCAAACAGCTTTAGAGAGGAGGAAAGGGGGAATGACTCATCAACAATTCCTTAAAATATCCTTAGTCCCATCCTAGTTGAAGCAAGCCACAAACTACAGGAAATAAAAGGGGACTCCCAATTGTTTTACTTCTTATAATGACCTTGTAGGCCAACATAAAGCTTAATAATCTCCCTAAGAAAGGGAGTTTTTTATTGTGGAATATCCATTTTGCTTTCCCTTGACGTACCGTTCGATTATTTGAGATGGGCTATCCAGCCCAACAGGCGAGTTGGACCCAATATTAAAGGTAAAATGGGTTATTTCTGGTTCTCTATTTTTTCCCTTAATGAGCATTTTACCTCTAAACTATGGTCCTTTCAAGATGCCTCATAAGTTGTTAACAAAACATTAATTTATGCTTTAATTGTAGTAAATTACTTACGAATTTTAACCTATTTCTTAACTAAATTGTACATTTTTATGAGACAAATTAAAGTGGTATCTGGAGTTTTATCCATGTTTTTTGCCCTAAACGCATGTGACACAGACTCCGTTGATACAGAAAACCCACAGGCTACAGGTAATGATTCTGTTGCAATTTCCGAAATCCCCAGATTGGAAGTAACAGAAGAAGTTACCACGGTACTAAAGCGCAATTATTTTAATACTGGGGAAATAAAAGTTATTGATTTTCATTTACCAGATGGCTCAATAGAGCAGCGGTATGAAATTGAAGATGATATTGCCATTTCTAAGGAACAGTATGAGCACATTGCGTCCTTGGACCGTTCCGTAGGTCAATATCATACCAATAATTTGGTGAATCCGCGCACCTTGACCATTATCGGTTACACGGGCAGCCCTTTTGCGTTATCCAACAAAGAGCGTACCGCATTGCAGTGGGCGGTCAACAACTATAACCGTTTGAATCTTAGTATAACATTGAGTTTGACCTTTGGAACCGACTTTGGGGATAAGGATATGGTGGTCTACAACAATACCGTAAACAACCCAGGTAGAAGCGGGGGTGTTGCTGGTTTTCCAAGTGGGGGCAATCCCAATAAGTTTATCCAGATATATGGATTAAGCGGATTTTCAACGAATGTCAATGAACATGTAATCACCCACGAAATTGGACATTCTGTTGGATTTAGGCATACCGATTGGTTCAGTAGACAAAGTTGTGGTGAAAATATAAACGAAGGTACGTTCCCAGATGGAGCTAATCCGATTCCCGGGACACCTTCTGGCTTTGACCCTACATCCCTTATGTTGGCGTGTTTTAATAATGGTGTGGATGGTGAATTCAATACTAACGACATAATCGCATTGAACTTTCTATATTAAGTACTTCGCTTTTTTGTGCAACAATGTATTATTTGTATATTTGCACCACTGAACGGATAATAGTATTCATGAGGGGACTTTAAGTCCCCTCTTTTATTACTTGATTCTATGTTGAAGGAAAAAGTATCGACATTATTGGAGAGGGCTTTGGAAGAACACCCTTCCTTATTTTTGATAGATTTTACCGTAGGCGGGGACAACGTGATTAAGGTGGTATTGGACGGAGATGATGGAGTTAACCTTAGGGATTGTATTGCTATCAGTCGCGCTATAGAGCATAATTTGGATAGGGAAGAGGAAGATTTTTCCTTGGAAGTGACTTCAGCCGGAGCCACATCGCCACTTCAGATACCAAGACAATACAAGAAGAACTTGGGAAGAAAACTAAAAGTCAAGACCCAGGACGCAGAGTTTGAGGGAAGTTTGGCCCAAGTGACCGAAGCACATATTACCCTGGAATGGAAAGCCCGAGAACCTAAACCGGTGGGAAAGGGAAAAGTAACGGTTCAGAAGCAACAAGACATTGTGTTTTCTGACATAGAAGAAGCAAAAGTTGTATTAAAATTTTAATTGTAATTCAAAAATGGAAAACCTAGCGCTCATCGAATCCTTTTCAGAATTTAAGGACGATAAGTTTATTGATAGGGTTACCCTTATGGCAATTTTGGAGGAAGTCTTCCGAAGTGCACTAAAAAGAAAGTTTGGTTCCGATGAGAATTTCGATATCATCATCAATCCGGATAAAGGGGATTTGGAGATTTGGAGAAATCGAATAGTAGTGGAAGATGGTGCTGTTGAGGAACCGAACGAAGAGATTTCCTTAAGCGAAGCTCGTAAAATAGAACCGGATTTTGAAGTTGGTGAAGACGTATCCGAAGAAGTGAAATTAATGGATTTGGGCCGTCGCGCCATTTTGGCCCTTCGCCAAAATCTCATATCCAAAATCCATGAGCACGATAATACGACCATTTACAAGCAGTTTAAGGACTTGGAAGGTGAAATCTACACCGCTGAGGTACACCATATTCGCCATAAAGCCATTATTTTATTGGATGACGAAGGGAACGAAATCATTCTTCCCAAAGAAAAGCAGATACCGTCCGATTTTTTTAGAAAAGGGGATAATGTAAGAGGGGTAATCGAAAGCGTAGAATTAAAGGGGAACAAACCGGCGATAATCATGTCCAGAACTTCCCCCATATTTTTGGAACAATTGTTCTTTCAAGAGATCCCTGAAGTATTCGACGGTCTGATAACCATTAAGAAAGCGGTTCGGATTCCAGGTGAAAAAGCGAAAGTAGCAGTAGACTCCTATGACGATCGAATTGACCCCGTAGGTGCCTGTGTGGGCATGAAAGGATCAAGAATCCATGGAATTGTGCGGGAATTGGGCAATGAAAATATTGATGTTATCAACTGGACAAACAATTCCCAATTGATGGTAACACGTGCCTTGAGTCCGGCAAGGGTGTCATCAGTGAAATTGAATGACGAAAAGAAAACGGCCCAGGTCTACCTAAAGCCAGAAGAAGTTTCCAAAGCAATTGGAAGAGGAGGCCATAACATAAGGTTAGCAGGCCAATTAACTGGTTATGAGATAGATGTGTTTCGAGAAGGTGTTGAAGAAGATGTTGAGTTGACCGAGTTCTCAGATGAAATCGAAGGCTGGGTAATCGAAGAATTTAAAAAGATAGGATTGGATACAGCACGCAGTGTGCTGGAACAAGAGGTTGGGGACTTAATCAAACGGACCGATTTGGAGGATGAAACGGTCCATGATGTAGTTCGTATCCTCAAGGAAGAGTTTGAAGATTAAACTAGTATATTAGCACCGAATTTATAAGGGCAGCAAAAGTTTTATGGCAGGAAACCCAACAATACGACTTAATAAAGTTCTAAGAGAGCTGAACATTTCATTGGATAGAGCGGTAGATCATCTGGCCTCAAAAGGCCATGATATTGAGGCACGTCCTACCACTAAAATAAGTGATGAGGTGTATCAGGTCTTGTTGGATGAATTCCAGACGGATAAGAGCAAAAAAGTCGCTTCCAAAGAAGTAGGGGAAGAAAAACGGAAAGAAAAGGAAGCCCTTCGCATCCAAATGGAGCAGGAACAGGAAGAACGGCGATTGGCTCGGGAACGCCGCAATTCGGAAAATCAGGTCATAAAGGCAAAAGCCGAACTCTCTGGTCCAAAAACTGTGGGTAAAATTGATTTGGACAAAAAGCCTTCCATCAAGGAACCGGTTGAAGAAACCAAACCACCAGAGGTAGCTCAAAAAACAGCGGTGGAAGCAGTTCCACCTGAAACCAATCCTGTAAAAGAAGTAACCCCGGTAACCCAAAAAGTTGAAGAAAAACCCAAGGCGGAAGAAAATCAATTGGAATCGGGTACAATACAGACCCAATACAAAAAGCTTTCCGGTCCAAAAATAACGGGTGATAAAATTGACCTTTCCAAATTTGAAAGGCCGAAGAAAAAGAAAGAAGAGCCCAAAAAAGACGGTGCTTCCGCAGATAATGGAACGGTAGATAGGAAAAAGCGTAGAAAACGTATCATTAGCAAAACGGGTCCCCAACCAGGTGGAAATCGCAATGGGGGCAATCGTGGAAACAACGTTCAGAATAGAAGGGGCGGACCACGCAGTGCGGTTCCTAAAGTAGAGCCTACTGACGAAGAAGTTCAAAAGCAGGTAAGGGAAACCCTTGAAAAGCTTCAGGGCAAGACAAATAAGGGCAAAGGAGCAAAATATCGTAGGGAGAAAAGGGACCAACACAGACAGCAAACAGAAAAAGACCTTGAACTACAGGAACTTGAGAGTAAAATTCTCAAGGTGACGGAGTTTGTAACGGTCAATGAAGTGGCCACTATGATGAATGTGTCCACTACCGAAATCATCTCGGCATGCATGTCTTTGGGCATCATGATGACCATGAATCAACGATTGGATGCAGAAACCTTATCCATTGTAGCTGAGGAATTTGGATATCAAGTAGAATTTATAACCACCGAAATCGAGGAATCCATTGAGGAAGTTGAGGATGCGCCGGAAGATTTAAAACCGCGGGCTCCCATTGTCACGGTAATGGGTCACGTAGACCACGGTAAGACCTCTCTTTTGGATTACATCCGGGAAGAAAACGTAATTGCTGGTGAAAGTGGTGGGATTACCCAGCACATTGGAGCGTACGGCGTAACACTGGACGATGGCCAGAAAATTACTTTCCTTGATACCCCAGGTCACGAAGCCTTTACAGCGATGCGTGCCCGTGGTGCCCAGGTGACGGATATTGCGATAATAGTGGTAGCCGCTGATGACGACATCATGCCCCAAACCAAAGAAGCCATCAGTCATGCCCAAGCGGCGGATGTCCCGATTGTTTTCGCAATCAACAAAATTGACAAGCCTACGGCCAATCCAGATAAGATAAAAGAAGGACTTGCGGCCATGAATCTCTTAGTGGAGGATTGGGGTGGAAAAATACAGTCCCACGATATTTCGGCAAAAACAGGTGTGGGTATCAATGAACTCTTGGAAAAGGTATTGTTGGAGGCGGAATTGTTGGAACTTAAAGCCAATCCAGAACGATTGGCCACAGGTACCGTGGTTGAAGCCTTCCTTGACAAGGGAAGAGGATATGTTTCCACAGTTTTGGTCCAAACCGGAACGATGGAAATTGGCGACTACGTCCTTGCTGGAACTTGTAGCGGAAAAGTAAAGGCAATGCAGGATGAGCGCGGAAAAAATATAAAGAAAGTAGGACCGGCAACCCCGGTTTCTATTTTAGGTCTGGACGGAGCACCCCAAGCGGGAGACCGCTTTAATGTACTTGAAGATGAACGGGAGGCCAAACAAATTGCGGCAAAACGTTCACAATTGCAACGTGAGCAATCGGTACGTACACAACGACACATAACTTTGGATGAAATTGGCCGAAGGATTGCTTTGGGTGACTTTAAGGAATTGAACATCATACTTAAAGGTGATGTGGACGGTTCTGTAGAGGCTTTGACGGATTCGTTCCAAAAACTTAGCACAGATGAGATACAAGTCAATATCATTCACAAAGCAGTAGGAGCGATAACAGAATCGGATGTATTGTTGGCAAGTGCCTCGGACGCAATTATTATCGGTTTCAATGTAAGACCTATGGGCAATGCAAGAGCTGTCGCCGAAAAAGAGGAAATCGACATCCGCATGTACTCCATCATTTATGACGCCATTAATGATTTGAAGGACGCCATGGAAGGTATGCTATCTCCTGAAATTAAAGAAGAAATTACAGGGAATGCTGAGATTCGGGAGACTTTCAAAATCTCTAAAATTGGCACAATTGCAGGATGTATGGTAACTAGTGGTAAGATTTTCAGAAACTCGCGAATCCGTTTAATTCGAGATGGTGTTGTCATACTTACCGGAGAACTTGCTTCCTTAAAGCGTTTTAAAGATGACGTGAAGGAGGTTTCCAAAGGATATGACTGCGGACTCCAATTAAAGAATTACAATGACATTAAAGAGGGGGATATTGTCGAGGCTTTCCAAGAGGTGGCTGTGAAGAAAACCCTATAAAATAAAATCCTGCAGCTGCAGGATTTTTTTATTTCGAATCTTTTTCAGGTTTTAAAAGCATCGCATTTGGATACTTTTTACGTACCTCCAAATACTTGCGTTCAGCTTCCAGTTTTGTTTTAAATTTCCCCAACCTTACCCGATAAGTGGGAGACTCAAACTCAATTTTTGAGTACCATCCAGGAAAATCCTGTTCTATACGAGTCATTAAATTTTGTGCCTTTTGATAGCTTCCAAAACCTACTTGAATCTGATAATATTGAGCCTTCGAATTGACCTCGGTATACAGTTTTAGCAACTTGTCTATTTTCGGATTTTGTTCAATGGTAATACTATTGCTTTGTGCTGCGACCTTGAAGCTCAAAACTGTCGCAAGTACTAAAAATACTATAGGTTTCATATAATACATTTTACAGGAAGCTATAATCGATACAAATATATTTTTTTTAAAATTAAACAAGTTCAATACCAATTATTTAGAATAGATATAAATTAGTGCTTATAAATCCCTTAACATTTCAAAAAATCACGCTATGTCGTATTTTTGTGCTTAGTTTTTAGTACGGTTATTTGCCCACTTTATTGCAGTAGAGTACAAAAAATCGCACCGAGAATTTCAGCAGAAATTACGCAAGTATGAAAAAGGTTTTATACCGCCAACTATTTATTAAAGCTTTAGGTTTTTTCTTCTTACTTTTTTCAACTTCATTTTACGCACAAGAAGAGGCTCCTGCCGTGGAGGAGACTCCAGTGGAAGAGTCGAATACTTCGGGGGGTGACGCTGCTAAGGGAAAACAGCTTTTCAATCAAAATTGTGCTGCCTGTCATGCACTGAACCGTAAAATGACAGGTCCTGCATTGGCCAATGTAGAGACCCGCTTGTATGAAGAGGAAGGACTTGACAAAGAGTGGCTATATGCATGGATAAAAAACAGTGCGGGCATGATTGCATCTGGAGATGCGTACGCCAATAAGATTTATGCCGAATACAATCAAGCGGCCATGACCGCTTTCCCCACACTTTCAAATGAAGATATTGATAATATTTTGGCCTACACTGCGGCACCACCTCCAGCACCCGCTGTGGCCACAACTGCCGCCACTGAGGTAGTAGGAACAGAAGGCGCGGCCGGCGGCATCTCCAATGAGATTATTTTAGGGGCCTTGGTATTGGTATTCGGTCTTTTGGTGATCATGTTGATTCTCGTCAACAAAACCTTGCGTCGGATTGCGGAGGCCAACGGTGTAGTACTTGAAAAAGCAAAGGCAGAGAAAACCATTCCCATTTGGAAAGCTTTTGCCCAAAATCAATTCTTGGTTTTGGTTACAACCATCTTCTTTCTTCTGGGGAGTGCCTACTTTGCGTATGGTTGGATGATGCAAATAGGCGTGGACCAAGGATATGCTCCAATTCAACCTATCCACTATTCACATAAGATACACGCTGGGGATAACAAAATTGAATGTAAATACTGCCACTCGTCGGCAAGGGTGTCCAAACATTCAGGGATACCGGCCTTGAATGTATGTATGAACTGCCACAAATCCATATACGAATACTCTGGAAACCCAGAAGGCCCCAGTCCTGAAGATCTGGCCAACGGATATACCAATGAATTCTACACCGGAGAAATCAAAAAATTATATAAAGCGGTAGGTTGGGACGAAGAAAACCAACGTTATACCGGTGAATCGCAGCCCGTGGAATGGGTTAGAATTCACAACCTCCCCGATTTTGCATATTTCAACCACTCCCAACACGTTTCTGTAGCTGGAATAGAATGCCAAACGTGCCACGGTCCTGTTGAGGAAATGGAGATTATGTATCAATATTCACCATTGACCATGGGTTGGTGTATAAATTGCCATAGGGAGACCAATATTAAAGTAGAGGGTAATGAATACTATGAGGCCATCCATGCCGAACTTTCCGAAAAGTATGGTGTTGAGGAGTTGACCGCTGCCATGATGGGTGGTCTGGAATGTGGTAAGTGTCATTACTAGAATGAAAGAAGATAAATCGCAGATATATCGTATGGCATCAAACAAAAAATATTGGAAAAGTGAGGCGGAACTAAATCCGAACGATTCCATTGTTGAGACGCTAAGACAGAATGAATTCTCTGAACCTATTCCCGTAGATGATTTTTTAGGAGATAAGGAAAACCTCGCAGCATCTTCTACAAATAGAAGGGATTTTTTAAAGTATATTGGTTTCAGTACTGCCGCTGCTGCCGTGGCTGCTTGTGAGGGACCGGTCCATAAATCGATTCCTTACGTTTTTCAACCGGACAACATTGTACCCGGAGTAGCTAGTTTTTATGCCACGACCATCGCAGATGGATTTGACTTTGCCAGTATTTTGGTCAAGACGAGAGAGGGACGGCCCATAAAAATTGAAAACAATACAGACGCCAAAGTCAATTGCGATGCTAATGCCAGAGTTCATGCATCCGTATTGACATTGTACGATAGCACGCGTATTCAAGGCCCCACTGCGGATGGTGAACCTATCGAGTGGAAGGTGCTGGATACAACGGTACGAGCAAAATTGGGAAGTTTGGTGAACAGCAACAAGCAAATAGCCCTGCTGACCCAAACGTACGCAAGTCCTTCAACGGCGCGTTTAATTGCCGAATTCAAGGAAAAATACCCGAATACCGATCATGTGGTTTATGATGCCATTTCCGAAGATGCCGCACTTAATGCGTTCCATGGCATGTATGGTGAGCGGGCTTTTGCAGATTATGATTTTGAAAAAGCCGAACTCATTATTTCTTTTGGTGCCGACTTTTTAGGAGATTGGCAAGGCGGTGGATATGACAGCGGTTATGCACGAGGACGCGTACCAAAGGACGGTAAAATGTCCAAACATATTCAACTTGAAGGAAATATGTCTTTGTCCGGGGCCAATGCGGATAAGCGTTATCCGATGACCTCAACACAACAAAAAATTGCCTTAGCCAAATTGTATGGCAAGTTGAACGGAAGTACTGTTGGCGGAGGTACCTCAGATGTGGACAGCGCTGTAGATAATTTGGTCGAACTTATACGAAAGGCAGGTAGCAAAGCGGTGGTGGTTACAGGATTAAAGGATGTAAATGCCCAAACCGTGGTTCTCGCTATCAATAAATTACTTTCCAGTGAAGCGTTTGACGCAGCAAAACCGAAATATGTTCGTCAAGGGGATACCTCAAAGGTCCGTAAGCTAATTGCCGACATGAATGCAGGCCGGGTAGGTGCCTTGATAATGGATGGTGTTAATCCTGCTTACACATTGCCCAACGCCGACGATTTTATCAAAGGACTGAAAAACGTGGACCTTTCGGTTAGTTTTTCTTTTAATAATGACGAGACCGCACAAAATTCCAAATATGTTGCTGCTGCTTCCCACTATTTGGAGTCATGGGGTGATGTTGAACTCAAAAAAGGACACTATAGCCTTACCCAACCCGCTATTCGTGAGCTTTTTGATACGAGACAGTTCCAGACATCCCTGTTGAACTGGATGGGTGCTGATAGGACTTACTACGATTATATTCGTGAGACTTGGGACACAAAAATACTACGGGGAGCAAGTTGGAACAAGACTTTGCAAGATGGGGTCTTCGTATCTTCAGAAACCCTCGTTGAGGGTGATATTGAAGTAGGAAATGCAATGGCGGCTGCAACCGAAGAAACGGAGGAAGTGGCCCAGCCTAGTTTGGGCTCCATCGCCTCGGCCGTCCGTTCACTTGTCAGTTCAACAAGTGCTGGAACAGAACTTCTTTTGTATTCCAAGATTGGTATGGGTGATGGAAAACAAGCTACAAATCCGTGGTTGCAAGAGTTTCCTGATCCTATTTCAAGGGTTTCTTGGGACAACTACCTTACGGTTTCCAAGGCGGATGCCTCGGAATGGGGATTGGAAAATGAAAATGTGGCCAATGGTGGTTTGGACGGCAGCTATGTAAAACTTACGGTGGATGGAACTGTTATTGAAAATGTTCCGGTCATCATTCAGCCTGGTCAAGCCAAAGGCACCGTTGGGCTTTCCTATGGATATGGGCGCAAAGCAGGAATGAAAACAGAAATGTCGACCGGGGTCAACGCGTTCTTACTTTATAAAAACTTTGACGATGTTCAATCCGTAAGCATTGAAAAAACATCGGGTATGCACGAGTTTGCATGCGTTCAGCTGCACAATACCCTAATGGGTAGGGGCGATATCATCAAAGAAACCACACTTGAGATTTTTAATACAAAGGATAGTCACGAGTGGAACCATGTGCCAGAAGTTACTTTGAACCATGAAGAAATTCCTGTTACGTCCAAGGATGCTGATTTGTGGCAGGAGTTTGACCGGACTATTGGACATCATTTTAATTTGTCCATTGATTTGAATGCATGTACAGGCTGTGGGGCATGTGTCATCGCATGTCACGCTGAAAACAACGTGCCCGTTGTAGGGAAACGCGAAATGCGCTTATCCCGCGATATGCACTGGTTACGAATCGATAGATATTATTCGTCCGAAGAGAGCTTTGAACAAGATAATGAGAAGAAGGACGGAATGGATGGACTCTTTGGGGACAACGGTTCGCTGGGAGGGTTTGGCCAAATGGAAGACCCATCCGCAAATCCGCAGGTGGCTTTTCAACCAGTAATGTGTCAGCACTGTAATCATGCACCTTGTGAAACAGTTTGTCCGGTTGCGGCGACTTCCCATGGAAGACAGGGCCAAAACCATATGGCCTACAACCGTTGCGTGGGAACCAGATATTGTGCGAACAACTGTCCTTACAAAGTGCGTCGCTTCAATTGGTTCTTGTACAACAACAATGACGAGTTCGATTTCAATATGAACAACGACCTCGGTAAAATGGTAATCAATCCAGATGTTACCGTAAGGTCGAGAGGGGTTATGGAGAAGTGTTCCTTCTGTATCCAATCCACTCAAGCAGTTATATTAAAGGCCAAACGTGAAGGCAGACCAGTGGCAAAAGGTGAATTCAATGATGCGTGTGCTTGTTCCGCAGCATGTGGATCAGGGGCAATGCGTTTTGGCGATGTAAACGAAGAAGGAAGCCCAATCTCTGAATTGGTCAAGGATAAAAGGGCATATCACTTGTTGGAACATGTGGGTACAAAACCCAATGTGGTCTATCAAGTAAAGGTTAGAAATACAAACTAAGCTTAATTAATAAGTAATATTATAAATTATGGGATCGCATTACGAAGCGCCAATTCGAAGACCCCTGGTACTGGGGGACAAGGGATACCATGATGTGACCTTGGATATTGTTCGTCCAGTAGAAGGAAAGGCCAATAGACAATGGTGGATTGTGTTTAGTATTGCTCTTGTGGCCTTTTTGTGGGGTCTAGGATGCATTGTCTATACCGTATCAACTGGAATTGGAACGTGGGGTTTAAATCGAACGGTGAACTGGGCCTGGGATATTACCAACTTTGTCTGGTGGGTGGGTATTGGCCACGCAGGTACCTTGATTTCGGCAGTACTTCTTCTCTTTAGGCAAAAATGGAGAATGGCGATCAACCGTTCTGCTGAGGCGATGACCATCTTCTCAGTGGTACAGGCAGGACTTTTTCCCATTATTCACATGGGAAGGCCTTGGTTGGCCTATTGGGTATTGCCCATCCCAAACCAGTTTGGGTCCCTTTGGGTGAATTTTAATTCGCCTTTGCTTTGGGATGTATTCGCGATTTCCACATATCTATCCGTTTCCTTGGTCTTTTGGTGGACTGGTCTACTGCCGGACTTTGCCATGATTCGGGATAGGGCGGTTAAACCATTTCAGAAAAAAATATACAGCCTATTGAGTTTTGGATGGACGGGAAGAGCAAAAGATTGGCAACGTTTTGAAGAAGTTTCGTTGGTCTTGGCGGGATTGGCAACTCCTTTGGTACTTTCCGTACACACTATCGTATCCTTTGACTTTGCCACATCGGTTATTCCCGGATGGCACACAACGATATTCCCTCCTTACTTTGTGGCTGGGGCGATTTTCTCCGGTTTTGCCATGGTGAATACGCTACTCATAATTATGCGGAAGGTATGTAGCTTGGAAGCATATATTACGGTTCAGCATATAGAGTTGATGAACATCGTCATCATGATTACCGGTTCAATCGTTGGCTGTGCCTACATCACCGAGTTGTTCATCGCTTGGTACTCAGGGGTTGAATACGAACAATATGCATTTTTGAACAGGGCGACCGGTCCCTACTGGTGGGCGTATTGGTCCATGATGACCTGTAATGTGTTCTCGCCTCAGTTTATGTGGTTCAAAAAGCTGCGTACCAGTATTATGTTTTCGTTCTTTATTTCGATTGTTGTGAACATAGGGATGTGGTTTGAACGTTTTGTGATCATCGTGACCTCTTTGCACAGGGATTACCTACCCTCTTCTTGGACGATGTTCTCCCCGACTTTCGTGGATATTGGAATTTTTATCGGAACCATAGGGTTCTTCTTTGTACTATTTCTATTATACTCGAGAACCTTCCCGGTTATCGCCCAAGCTGAGGTGAAATCCATTCTGAAGGCGTCAGGTGAGCGCTTTAAAGTGCTTCGTGACAAAGGGGAACCCCTGTACAAAAAACCTACAGATGGTGTTATCATCGAAATTGAAGAGGAAGAAGAAGTAAAAGAAGAGGAAGCAGAAGTTGTAAGTGGTAGGGAAGGAGCCCCCGTTATGCAATTATTGGGTTCCTTAGGAAAGTTTGATACCAATACCCAACAACCTGACGATCTTAAAAAGGTAAGGGGCATAGGTCCATTGATGGAAAAAACTTTGAACAAGATTGGAATATTCTCGTTCCTTCAAGTAAGCAAAATGACGGAAAGAGAGTATTCTATTTTAGACTCCCTTACCGGAGCATTTCCAGGAAGGGCAAAACGAGATGATTGGGCAGGCCAAGCAAAAGGTTTAATCAACTTAGATAAATAATATGGCGGCAACAACATTTAAGGCGATATATAACGATGATGACGTGCTGATGAGTGCTGTCAAGAGGTTGCGCTATGAAAAATACCATATCGAAGAAGTTTATACACCCTTTCCTGTCCATGGTTTGGACAAAGCGATGGGACTGCCACATACACGAATTGCGATAACCGCTTTTCTATATGGATGTGTCGGACTTACTGTTTCTGTGGTCATGATGAACTACATTATGATAGAGGATTGGCCCCAAGATATTGGCGGTAAACCCAGTTTTGGTTATTTGGAAAACATGCCCGCTTTTGTGCCGATCATGTTTGAGTTGACGGTTTTCTTTGCCGCCCACCTTATGGTTATCACATTTTATCTGAGAAGCAGAATGTGGCCCTTTAAAGAAGCGGAAAACCCAGATGTACGAACAACGGACGACCATTTTTTAGTGGAGGTTGAAGTGGGTAATGATGAGGAGGCATTGAAAAATTTATTATTGGAGACGGGTGCCGTTGAAGTCCACGTCCCCAAAAAAAAGTAATATGATGATTAAAACATTTGGTAAAGTATTTTTTGTGTTGGCTTTTGTTCTTTGCTTGAGTTCCTGCTTTAACAAGAACAATCCCAACTATCAATACATGCCAAACATGTACGAATCCGTGGGTTACGAAACCTATGAGGGGGTCGATAATGGGCTGTTTCCCCAAGGAACAGAAGCGCTACTTCCCGTGGCCAACACCATTAATCGGGAAACATTGCCCTACGAGTTTTCGAACACCCCAGAAGGAAAGGAATTGGCAAGATTGCAGCCCAGTCCACTGGATTCCTTGGAAAAGGAAGAAAACTTGAACAAAGGAAAAGAGCTGTACGACGTCTACTGTGCAATTTGTCATGGAGCCAAAGGAAAGGGTCAGGGAACTCTCGTAAAACGCGAAAAAATACTGGGGGTACCCAGCTATGACGATGCTGCACGTAATATTACCGTGGGCAGCACTTACCATACAATGTATTACGGCTTAAATTCAATGGGTTCCTATGCTTCTCAAATGGAGAACGAGACAGAACTGTGGCAAGTGGCAGAGTACGTTATGAAATTAAAGGAAGACCTAACAAAATAATCCGATAGCAGACTATGTATACGTTTTCAAATAGATTGAGGCTGGGTTCCTACATTGCCATGGCAGTTGGACTGATATGTCTGTTGACCGGTTTTTTAACGGCACCTAGCAATGTGGAAGAGGCTAAGGCCATGGTGGCTTCGTCGCATGGCGATGACCACGGTGGTGCCCATGGAGAAGCGGGGAGCCATTCGACAGAAGGATATGGTGGAACGGTAACAGCATCTGATCACGGGGAATCCCATAATGGAGAACCCACAGATGCTACTTCTGATACTATGAAACCGGAGCACGCAAAGTCGCATGAAAATACAACGGCGCAGAGAGAGAACCATGCTGTCGAAGGAGAACAAGAATATATGGTGAGTTCGGGCCATCAACAATCCCACACAGAGGGAGCGAATCACGGCGAGACCCATGGTAGTGTATCCGGGCATGGGGGTTCACACGGAGAAGAAGCCCACGGGGGAACCCATGATGCTTCACATGATGAGCACTTATTACATCAATTACAAAACAGGCCATGGGCAGCATTGTACGTGGCGGCATTCTTTTTCTTTATGATTGCTTTAGGGGTATTGGCTTTTTATGCCATCCAAAGGGCTGCACAAGCCGGTTGGTCCCCATTGTTGTTTCGAGTTATGGAAGGTATAACGGCCTATTTAGTTCCAGGAGGGATTGTAGTTTTTGTGATATTGGCATTATCCGTAATGCACTTGAACCACATGTTCGTTTGGATGGATGCTGATGTTGTGGCCCATGACAAATTACTTCAGGGAAAAGCGGGATACCTAAACCCTATTTTCTTCTTATTACGCGCTGCCATCTTCCTTGGTGGTTGGATTTTTTATCGAGAATACTCCCGAAGTTTGTCATTGGCACAGGACCAATCTGACGATAACAGCTATTTTGTCAAGAATTTTAGATGGTCTGCAGCTTTCTTGGTGTTTTATTTGGTAACGGAGTCAATGATGTCCTGGGACTGGATTATGAGTTTGGATCCCCATTGGTTCAGTACACTGTTTGGTTGGTATGTTTTTGCCAGTATGTTTGTTTCTGGAATCACTACCATCGCCATAATTACCATTTACTTAAAGTCCAAGGGCTACCTGGAAGAAGTGAATGACAGTCATATCCATGATTTGGCGAAATTCATGTTTGGTATCAGTATTTTTTGGACGTATTTGTGGTTTGCCCAGTTCATGTTGATTTGGTACGCGAACATTCCTGAGGAGGTGACCTATTATGTAGCCCGTTTCCAAGACTATAAACTGCCGTTTTTTGGTATGCTGGTATTGAACTTCATTTTTCCCTTATTGGTATTGATGAACAGTGACTATAAACGGGTAAATTGGTTTGTGATTATGACAGGTCTTATCGTGCTGTTTGGTCATTATTTGGATGTATTCAATATGGTCATGCCCGCAACCGTGGGAGACCAATGGCACATTGGTTTGCCGGAAATCGGAGGTATTCTGTTTTTTGGTGGGTTGTTCGTATTCTGGGTGTTCAATGCACTTACCAAGGTGCCCTTACAACCAAAACGCAATCCATTTATTGAAGAAAGTAGACAATTTCATTATTAAAAAAACGATTTAAGGTTTAGAGAGATAACAATGACCGCATTATTAACATTGACTGTTTTAGCTCTGGTGGCAATTGCAATTTGGCAAATGACCAAGATTTTTGAGTTGTCCCAATTAAGAACAGAACAAGCTACTGCAGAAATTGCCACCGATTCGGATAACAAATACAACGGTTACCTACTATTTGGCTTTCTCTTTTTTATTTATGGTATTACTATTTTTAGTTTCGCCAAATATTCAAAGGTGCTTCTACCCGAGGCGTCTTCTGCCCATGGTGGTGAATATGATCAATTGATGTGGGTTTCGTTCGCAATTATATTTTTTGTTCAAACCATTACTCAGGCCCTACTCCATTATTTTGGATACAAATACAAAGGGGAAAAGGGAAAGAAAGCCCTGTTCTTTGCTGACAATGACCGTTTGGAATTTATCTGGACCATTATACCTGTTATTGTTTTGGCGGGATTGATTCTCTGGGGGCTTTACACTTGGACCAACATCATGGATGTCAATGAAGAAGATGACCCACTGATCGTTGAGCTGTACGCCCAACAGTTCAATTGGACGGCACGATACGGGGGAGATGACAATGTATTGGGTGATGCAAGTGTACGGCTTATCGATATAGACAAAGCGAATGTTTTGGGATTGGACGAGTCCGATCCCAACGCGTCAGACGATGTGATCGTGAAAGAATTACATTTACCAGTAGGTAGAAAAGTGAATTTCAGCATGCGGTCCCAAGATGTATTGCATTCCGCTTATATGCCCCATTTCAGGGCCCAAATGAATTGTGTGCCGGGTATGATCACACAATTTTCGTTCACCCCTACCATAACCACGGAAGAAATGCGTCTAAATCCTGAGGTAGTGGACAAAGTAAAACGAACAAACACAATACGCGCCAAATGGGCGGCTGAAGGAAGACCGGATTCAGACCCATGGGAATTTGATTATGTATTATTGTGCAATAAAATTTGCGGAAAGTCCCATTATAATATGCAAATGAAGATTATCGTAGAGACTGAAGAAGAATTTAATGAGTGGTTGGCTGAACAATCGACGTTCCAAGAGACTATTTCGCTAAATCCTTAATATCTTTACAAAAAGCTATAAAAAGAAAATACTAAAATAAAATTAGGTTATGTCTGTAACAGCACATGCACCAGCCCCAGTCGATGATCATGCTCATGATGATCATGGACACCACCACAAAGAAACCTTTGTGACTAAATACATATTTAGTCAAGACCATAAGATGATTGCCAAACAATATCTTATTACCGGTCTTATTATGGGTTTTATAGGAATTGCAATGTCCATCCTTTTTAGGATGCAATTGGCCTGGCCTGGTAAATCTTTTCCTTTGTTTGAAGCTTTATTGGGAAAATGGGCACCTGATGGGGTAATGGACGCAGATATCTATCTAGCTCTGGTCACCATCCACGGGACCATCATGGTATTCTTTGTGTTGACGGCCGGTCTAAGCGGTACCTTTAGTAACTTGTTGATTCCACTTCAAATTGGCGCAAGGGATATGGCCTCTGGCTTTTTGAACATGCTTTCCTATTGGATGTTCTTCTTGTCGTCCGTAATTATGGTAATCTCCCTGTTTGTAGAAGCAGGTCCAGCTGCTGCCGGATGGACGATATATCCTCCCTTGAGCGCGCTGCCAATGGCACAACCCGGCTCTGGAGCAGGTATGACCTTATGGTTGGTTTCCATGGCCATATTTATAGCCTCGTCACTTCTGGGTTCCTTAAATTACATCGTTACCGTACTCAATTTGCGTACCAAAGGGATGTCCATGACACGGCTGCCGTTGACGATATGGGCCTTTTTTGTTACTGCAATTATCGGTGTGATTTCGTTCCCCGTTCTGTTGTCTGCGGCGCTGTTGTTGATTATGGACAGGAGTTTTGGAACATCGTTCTTTTTATCGGATATCTTTATTCAAGGAGAAGTATTGCACTACCAAGGGGGTTCTCCCGTATTATACGAACACCTTTTTTGGTTCTTGGGTCACCCCGAAGTTTATATCGTTTTGTTGCCGGCGTTGGGAATTACTTCAGAAGTCATGTCGACCAACGCAAGAAAGCCCATTTTCGGATATAGGGCGATGGTAGCTTCCATTTTGGCCATTGCATTTTTATCAACCATCGTATGGGGCCACCACATGTTTATCTCTGGAATGAACCCTTTCTTAGGTTCGGTATTTACATTTACCACCCTATTGATTGCCATTCCTTCTGCGGTAAAGGCATTTAACTATATTACCACCCTATGGAAGGGAAATCTACAGTTGAATCCGGGAATGCTGTTTTCAATTGGTTTGGTTTCTACGTTTATAACAGGAGGTCTAACCGGAATAATTCTGGGGGACAGTACCCTAGATATCAACGTACACGATACCTATTTTGTAGTGGCCCACTTCCACTTGGTAATGGGAATATCCGCTCTATATGGATTATTTGCCGGCGTCTATCACTGGTTTCCGAAAATGTTCCAAGGGCGAATGATGAATAAAAATTTAGGGTACGTACATTTTTGGATTACGGCAATATGTGCCTATGGTGTATTTTTCCCGATGCACTTTGTGGGAATGGCAGGTGTGCCCCGTAGGTACTATCAAAATACGGCTTTCCCTATGTTTGACGAACTGACCAATGTCCAAATTCTTATGACGGTATTTGCCATTGTGGCTGCCTTGGCACAGTTGGTTTTCGTATATAATTTTGTTCGAAGTATATTCTACGGAAAGCGGGGACCACAAAATCCTTGGGGTTCAAACACCTTGGAATGGACCACGCCCCAAGAACACATTCATGGAAACTGGCCCGGCGCCATTCCTGAAGTTCACCGTTGGGCGTACGATTACAGTAAAACCTATGAGAACGGTGAGTACATAATTCCTGGGCAGGATTTTGTTCCACAGAATACACCGCTTCAAGAAAATGAGGAAGAACTCAATCATTAAGTGAGTTATTTAATAGTATAGCAAGGCCCATCCTATTAGGATGGGTTTTTTGCTTTTAAGACTTTGGTACGGCTATTGTTGCCCCAAATTATAATATCTTTAAATGTCTTTCTAAACGAACATTCATGAAAAAAATAATCTGTTGTAGCTTACTTTTAATTCCTTTGTTTCTTCTTGCGCAACGCAAACCCAGAATTAAAGGTAGTAGGGTAGTTACCGAAGTAAATGAGGAATTGCCCGCATTTAATGCCATACAGTTGAACGATGACTTGGATATTGTCATAAAAAAATCATTCGGCCCAGGTTATGAAATTATTGCTGACGATAACCTAATTGATATCTTAAAGTTCCAGGTAGAGGACAGTACCTTGGTCATCACCTCATTTTACGACGTCTCTTCCAAAAAACAGTTTGATATTACAGTCAATTATACCGAATTGAAATCAATAGCGCTCAAAGAAGGTAGTATTACCTCAAAAGATATGATAGACACCAATGAATTGTTCGTGGATGGATTTGCAAATACCCGATTGAACTTGCAGGCCAGTGCAGCAGTTATGGATATCAACTTGGAGGATACCAGCAAAGCTGAATTTAATATTGATGTGGATTCATTGAACGTGAGCATGAACCAAAGGGCAGAAGCCTATATCTATGCTGTGACTGATGCTAGTACTATCAGTCTTGAAGAAAATGCCTCGTTTACTTTTGAAGGTACGGCGGACAGAATGCAATTGGAGGCGATGGGTAATGCTAAATTCAAAGGTGAAAAAATGGAAGCAGGTACAATACGGGCCCAATTGCAAAATACGGCAAATGTTCGCCTCAACTCATATCGGGATTTGGAACTATCTTCCAAAGGAAGTGCCCGGACGCAGCTTTACGGTAATCCCCAGATTACCATAGTTGAATTTTTGGACAGTTCCCAATTGATCAAAAAAATCGAGTGATTCCGTTATTTCGCTATCGGCGCGGTCATTAAATTCTCGGGTATCCCAAAGCCGTCCACTAAAGTATTGGCATGTGGCCTAAGTTCCGAGCACAACCTCTCCACACGTTGTCGAATCGCTTTGGATTTGTTACTGCTGATATATCCTTGTTCCAAATACCATTCGGCATCATCGCGGATGGTACCCAACGCGTGCAACGCACCGAGTTGATAAAACAGTACTTGGTATGGCGTATCTTCAAAAACAGCTAGCTTACCATAATACCAACGCAGGGCCAGATAATGACTGTATGCCTTCCCAACTTCGAGCAAATGGGTCTGGGTCTTTAAAAAAGCCTGATAACTGGGCATTCCCTTTTTAATATAATTACGGATTCGCATCGCTGCGGTATAGGTCAATCGTTTCAGTCTGAATTCCAATGCATGCAGATGGAACTTTGGATTGTATAGATGTTCACTGTCCACCTTGTTGGTATATATTGGATTGATAGTGGCCAACGTATTGGATAACTGGGAGCCCAAAAGTTTTAATACGCTGGCAAAACCGCCCGAATTGAATTCCGATTTAAATTCAGATAGTACTCCTTTTGCAGCTAGTTGCAGAAGCACGGTATTGTCTCCTTCAAAAGTGGTAAAAATATCAGAGTCATTTTTTAGGTCCGCAATACGGTTCTCCGTTAAATAACCCTTGCCGCCGCAAGCTTCACGGCTCTCTTGTATAGCTGAAGTTGCAAACCAGGTCACAATGGCCTTTAATCCGGCCACTTGTGTTTCAATTTCCCTTTTGTCCTCACCCTGAAGGTTATATTCCTCCATGGCCCGCTGAAGAGCAAAATGATACACATAACAGCCGGCTACTTTGGGCATAAGCCGTAACTGTTGGGTAGGATAATCGAGTAATAGATCTTCTTGTATTTTGATGGAGTCATTGAATTGCCTTCGCTTAAGGCTGTGTTTTACAGCAATATAAAGCGCCATTTTTGAAGCACTCAAAGCGCCTTTGGCCACACAAATACGCCCTCCTACCAAAGTGCCCAACATAGTGAAAAACCGTTGATTGGGACTCTTAATAGAGGACTGGTAATTTCCATCTGTATCAATTCCACCATAGCGATTCAATAGGTTTTCAACAGGAACTTTTACCTGATCGAACCAGATTTTTCCATTGTCCACTCCGTTCAGACCCAGTTTGTAACCATTATCCTCTATGCGTATTCCGGGAAGCTCCCCGTGCTTTTCATCCCGTAAAGGGACAAGAATGGCGTGGACACCCTGATTCTTACCATTTACCAATAGTTGGGCAAAAACCGTTGCCATTTTGGAGTGCATCGCATTCCCAATATATTCCTTGTTATCGTTTTTTCCGGGAGTATGGATTACCAGACAACGCTCTTCAGGAACGTAGGTCGCTCTGGTGTTGATGCCGCGAACATTACTGCCATGTCCGGTCTCTGTCATTGCAAAACAACCCAAGAGCGATGTATCGCCGGCCCGCTTTAGATACGTTTCGCGTTGTTTTTCATTTCCCAAATTGTGGATACTGCCCCCAAAAAGACCGAACTGTACCCCAAATTTGATGCCCAGACTCCCACCTGCGTAAATGATATGTTCAAAAATTTCCGCGTAGGTATCCAAATCATTTTTACCACCATAAGCTTCGGGAAAAGCATACGCCCCCCATCCGCTTTCGGCCAAATATTTTACTTGTTCCAAAACAACGTTTCGCGCTTCTTCTTTATCTCTTCGGATTTCCCAACAAAAAATGGGATTGTTCAAAAAATCCCTGAACCGGATAATCTCATCGCGATTTTTGCTGTAAAGCAAGGTATCGATTCTATTAGCATCATATAAATCCGAATTTATTTGATGTACCACTTCAACATGGAATAAATGGTTGTAATGGTTGGGCTGGATGCCAAGGTTTCGTTCTATTTTTTGTAACTGTTCGTTCTCTGGGCTATTTTCAAAGTAATATTGTGCCACTTTACGGGAAAATGTTTCCAAAGGATAGATCTCAGACTCTATCAAAGTAGCTTTGCTTGCGGTTATCAGCTGCTGCCAAGACTTGATTTCTTTATCCGTCGGTGGATTGTCCCGGTCCAACCAATTGAGCAATACCGAATAATCGTTTTTGGAAAGTGTGGTATCTTCCTTCATCATGGCCTTTACCACTTGAACCTCGGAAGCGGACAATAGATCATCGGACCATATCACATAAAAAAAAGGAATATAAGGTAGAACACCTTCGGTATATATGGTTTTTGGAGAAATTGCAGTTTTCGTCATAGTAGGAAAATACGATAAATAACCTTTTTAACCTCAATTTTTAATTTGAATTTCTTATGCGGCAATTGATGTATCTTTGGGTTATGAACGAACATTTGGATCCCACAAGCGCTAACTTCTCCAATGAGGAACTTGATATTGAGCGTGCACTGAGGCCCATAACTTTTGATGATTTTACGGGGCAAGAGCAAGTGCTTGAGAATCTTAAGGTTTTTGTACAAGCCGCCAATCTTCGTGGAGAGGCTTTGGACCATACGTTGTTCCACGGACCTCCCGGACTGGGTAAGACCACTTTGGCCCATATTTTGGCCAACGAACTCGGTGTAGGGATAAAGATAACTTCTGGTCCTGTACTCGACAAACCTGGAGATTTGGCGGGTTTGTTGACCAATTTGCAAGAGCGCGATGTGCTTTTTATTGACGAAATACATCGTTTGAGCCCCATAGTCGAGGAATACCTCTATTCCGCGATGGAGGACTACAAAATTGATATTATGATCGAAACGGGACCCAACGCCCGTACCGTACAAATAAATTTGAGTCCGTTTACCTTGGTGGGTGCCACCACACGCTCCGGATTGCTGACCGCCCCGATGCGCGCCCGTTTTGGAATCCAAAGCAGATTGCAATATTATAATACGGAATTACTTTCAACCATTGTGGAACGTAGTGCGGATATTTTGAAAGTACCCATCACCAATGAAGCTGCCATAGAAATTGCCGGTCGGAGTCGCGGAACGCCAAGAATTTGTAATGCGCTGCTTCGTAGGGTCCGCGATTTTGCCCAAATAAAGGGCAATGGCAATATTGATATTGGAATTTCCAAGTTCGGCTTGGAGGCATTGAACGTAGATGCCCATGGGTTGGATGAGATGGACAATAAAATTTTGAGCACCATCATTGATAAATTTAAGGGAGGCCCCGTGGGCATTACCACCCTGGCCACCGCCGTGTCCGAAAGTGCAGAAACGATTGAAGAAGTCTATGAGCCTTTTTTAATTCAACAGGGATTTATTATGCGCACACCAAGAGGGCGCGAAGTGACCGAACTGGCATACAAACACTTAGGAAGGATAAAAGGTGGGGCACAAGAAGGATTGTTTGGATGAAAAAATTACCCCATGTTTCTGCGCTAAAAGTATTGCGCAACAGTAAACGCATTCTTAAAAATCCGCTGCCCTTCCATTTGGAAAATTTTGAAAAACTCGGGGATACCTTCCGTATCTCAATTCCCGGAGAAGGGAAGGTTATTTTTTCCCGCGACCCTGAATGGGTGCAGCAGGTTCTTCGAAAAAAACATCGTTTTTATTCCAAATCAAAACTACAGACCAAAGATTTGGCCAAATATATCGGTTATGGGTTGCTCACTTCTGAAGGAGAACACTGGCGGACACATCGGCGGATGATACAACCTGCTTTTCACAGAAGAAAACTGAAAGCCCTCATAGATATCATGCACGAAGCGATAGTATCCGAATTGGAACGGATAACGCCAAATACGGAAGTGGACGTATTTGCGATGATGGGCGACCTGGCCTTTCAGGTGGTCGCCAAATCTCTTTTCAGTAGCGATGATATCAGAGAATCAATGGCAAAACTCAAAAGCATTACCGAAGAGAACCAAAAAATGCTCATAAAGGAAATGCGAAGACCTTATCTCAAGGCATGGTTCAACTGGTCTGGGGAAATTGGAAAGCATTTGGAGATGGCAGAAAAGGGTAGGGACGTGCTGAATGACCTCATTGAAGAGCGTTTAAAAGAGGGAAAACGGGATGGACATGATTTGTTGGATATGCTTTTGGAAGCTACCTACGAGGATGGTACAAAAATGTCCAGAAAGCAACTGATTGATGAAGTCCTTATCCTGTTTACCGCCGGGCACGAAACTACTGCCAACGCCCTCTCCTTTATGTTTTACTTTCTTGCGAAGGATAAGGCGCTGCAGGAATCGCTATTTTCAGAAATAGCTGCTTTGGATTCTAAACCGTTTTCCTTTGAAAATATGGCCAAATTACCTTTGGCACAATCTTGCATCAAAGAAACCATGCGGATTTATCCCCCGGCTTATTTTATTGATCGTGTTGCCATTGAAGATACGGACATCGGTACGTTCCAACTGAAAAAGGGGACCCTGGTCCTACTTTCAATATATGAGTTGCACCGTCATAAGGACTTTTGGGAAAGCCCGGAGAACTATATAGCAAATCGCTTCGTAAATTTGGATTTAAAGAAAACCTCAAACTATTACTACCCCTTTGGCGCAGGTCCAAGAATGTGCATTGGAAATGCGTTTGCCGACTATGAGATACTTATGGTGTTGATGGAAATAATAAAGAAGTATCATATCGACACCAAAATGGAAACAGTTGAAATCAATCCGATGATTTCCTTAAAACCAAAAGAAGTCCGCCTGAATTTTAGACCTAGATAAATGAGTGTTTCCGAAAATACCCAAAAGATAAAAAAAGAGGCCGAGCGACTTGGCTTTTTGTCCTGTGGTATCTCAAAGGCTGGATTTTTGGAGGAAGAAGCCCCTCGTTTGGAAAAGTGGCTCAACGCCAACATGAACGGGGAGATGTCCTATATGGAAAATCATTTTGATAAACGTCTGGACCCAACAAAACTAGTGGAAGGCTCAAAATCCGTCATTTCACTTTTATTGAACTATTTTCCGTCAGAGACCCAAAACGCAGAGTCCTACAAGATATCCAAATACGCTTATGGGACAGATTATCACTTTGTAATCAAGGATAAGCTTAAAAGCTTGTTGTACTTTATTCAAGATGAAATCGGCGAGGTGCACGGTCGTGCTTTCGTGGACTCCGCTCCCGTTTTGGACAAAGCTTGGGCCGCAAAAAGTGGTTTAGGTTGGATAGGCAAAAATAGTAACCTAATCACCCGGAAAGTTGGGTCCTTCTACTTTATTGCAGAACTTATCGTGGACTTGGAACTGGATTATGATTCTCCGGTTACAGACCATTGTGGAAGCTGTACTGCATGTATTGATGCTTGTCCTACCCAAGCCATCGTAGAACCCTACGTTGTTGATGGCAGTAAATGTATCTCGTATTTTACCATTGAACTAAAGAATGAAATTCCAGAGGCCTACAGCGGAAAATTTGACGATTGGATGTTCGGATGTGATGTATGTCAGGATGTGTGTCCCTGGAACCGTTTTTCCAAACCCCATAGAGAACCCTTGTTCAATTCAAGTCCAGAGCTACTCTCCATGACAAAAAAGGACTGGGAAGAAATCACGGAAGATATTTTCCAGCAAATTTTTAAAAAGTCGCCCGTAAAGCGGACCAAGTTCAAAGGGTTAAAACGAAACATCGACTTCATTAAATCAACCTAAGGCTACTATAACGTTTGCGAACGTATTTCCAAGGTATTAGATGTTAAGATTTTTTTAAGGAATAATTAAAAATACTATATTGGATGCGGTTCCAAAATATAGTATTCTCAGTATCAATGCTATAATTTTAAAGGAATGGGAATATTCGCGGAACATATAACTAACTAAACTGAATCAAAAATTATGAGTGGCTTACAGACCTTGGACATTGTCGTGATTCTGGTCTACCTCGTTGGAATCATTATTTACGGAATATCTAAATCAAAAAGAAGCAGTTCAGAGGACTATTTTCTGGGAGGTAGGACCATGACATGGCCTATTGTTGGAATTGCGCTGTTTTCTGCCAACATTTCGAGTTCAACCCTGGTCGGTTTAGCCTCGGATGGTTTTCAGACCAACGTTAATGTGTACAACTACGAATGGTATGCGGTTGTCATTCTCATCTTCTTTTCTATATTTTTTCTGCCTTTCTATTTGAGGTCCGGGGTGTATACAATGCCAGAATTTATGCAAAGGCGGTATGATAAAAGATCTCGATATTACTTTTCCTTGATTACCATAGTCGGCAACGTTCTGGTAGACACCGCGGCCGGGCTTTACGTGGGGAGCATTGTGCTAAAATTACTTTTTCCGGATGTTAGCTCAACCTATATCATTATAGGATTGGCTATTGCTGCTGCGGCCTATACTATTCCGGGTGGTTTGAATTCCGTAATCCAGACCGAGGTGATACAAGCGGTTTTATTGATTATTGGTTCTTGTTTGCTTACTTATTTTGCCTTCGAGGAGCTCGGTGGTGGTTGGAGCCAGATGATGTCCAAGCTGGATGCAGCATTGGCTGCCGGGGATGTGAACTTTGGGGACAAAGCTGCAGAGGGAAAATATATCCCCTCAAATTCTAGTGAAGTCTTTAGTTTGGTAAGACCCAACAATGATGAGTTTATGCCGTGGTGGGGGTTGCTCACAGGGGTTCCGTTACTTGGTTTTTACTTCTGGGCAAACAATCAGTTTATGGTACAGCGCGTGCTCGGAGCAAAAGACTTAAACCATGGGCGTTGGGGCGCTTTGTTCGCTGGTCTGTTGAAATTGCCAGTAATCTTTATCATGGTAGTACCCGGTGTATTGGCCCTGCTATTGTTCAGTGCTTTGGATATATCCAATTTAAATTATCCACTAGCAGATGGCGGTATGTGCGAAAATCTTGTGGATTGCCCCAACCTGACTTATCCAGTTCTATTGTTCCAACTATTGCCCACTGGAATTTTGGGATTGGTCGTAGCTGGATTATTGGCTGCGATGATGTCTTCTGTATCAGCGACTTTTAACTCGGCCTCCACATTGATCACAATGGATTTTGTAAAACAACTGCGTCCGCAAATGACCAGCAAGCAATTGGTCCGTGCAGGTCAGATAGCCACGCTCATTCTAGTGGCCTTGGCCTCCCTTTGGGTCCCTTTTATTGAAAGAGTAAGTGATTCCCTATGGGGATACCTGCAATTGGTGATTGCATTTACCAGTCCACCTGTGGTGTCTGCATTCATACTAGGACTGTTTTGGAAAAGGGCCAATGCCACTGGTGCCTTTGTAAGCCTTATCATAGGCGGTATTTTTGCTCTTTTCATGATATTGTCCGCGAGCTATGACATCGCTCCTTCCTTAAATGAATTCCACTTTTTGGCGAAAGCCAATTTGCTCTTTGTGATAAGCTTGTTTACCCACATAGTGGTCAGTTTGACCACTGGCATGCCGGAAGAACAAAAAATTGCAGAGTATACCTATAAGAAAGAGATGTTCACCCAAGAAACCGAGGAACTCAAAGCACTGCCCTGGTATAAAAACTACAGATATTTGGCACTCATCCTTTTGGTCATAACTAGCATCATTGTAGGATATTTTTGGTAAAATCAGATGGAGTTCTTTAACGTGGGACGCCGCATTTGTAAGCGTCATTTCATTTACAATAAAATCTGGACATATTCCGGGGAATAACCTATACATTTACACTTTTATCCTGAGATTATGAGTAAAGAAAAGCAGCGTAGGGAGGCTCTGCTGTACCATGCTAAACCAAAACCTGGGAAAATAAAAGTAGTGCCCACGAAGCCCTATGCAACCCAAAGGGATTTGGCCTTGGCCTATTCACCAGGGGTTGCGGAACCTTGTCTGGAAATTGAAAAGAACAAGGAAGACGTTTACCGATATACGGCAAAAGGAAACATTGTTGCTGTTATTTCCAATGGTACTGCGGTCCTGGGGTTGGGGAATATTGGTCCAGAAGCTTCCAAACCTGTCATGGAAGGAAAGAGTCTTTTGTTCAAAATTTTTGCAGGAATCGATGGTATTGATATTGAGCTGGATACTACAGACGTGGAAAAGTTCATAGAAACCGTAAAGATTATCGCACCCACTTTCGGTGGAATCAACTTGGAAGATATTAAGGCACCCGAAGCATTCGAAATCGAGCGTCGCCTAAAAGAGGAGTTGGAAATTCCCGTAATGCATGACGACCAGCATGGAACTGCCATTATCTCTGCTGCAGCCCTGTTGAACGCTCTGGAGTTGACGGGCAAAAAAATGGAAGAGATACAAATAGTGGTCAGTGGAGCAGGTGCCGCCGCTGTATCCTGTACTCGATTGTACAAAGCATTTGGGGCCAAAGGGGAAAATATCGTGATGCTGGATAGTAAGGGTGTCATTCGGGCGGACAGGGAAAATCTTTCCCATGAAAAAAAGGAATTTGCCACACTTAGGAAGATTGATACTTTGCAAGAGGCAATGAAGGATTCCGATGTATTTATTGGCCTGTCCATTGCCAACATTATGACCCCGGAAATGCTGAAGTCAATGGCCCAAAAGCCGATAGTTTTTGCCATGGCAAATCCAGACCCAGAAATTGAGTACGATCTGGCATGTTCCACTAGGGAAGATATTATTATGGCCACGGGCCGTTCGGATCATCCCAATCAGGTCAATAATGTGTTGGGATTCCCTTTTATCTTTCGAGGAGCCTTGGATGTTCGGGCAACCAAAATCAACGAAGCCATGAAAATGGCGGCGGTCCGCGCTTTAGCCGACTTGACTCGAGAACCTGTTCCGGAGCAGGTGAATATCGCCTATGATACAAAGCGATTGGCTTTTGGAAAAAAATATATCATACCCAAGCCTTTTGATCCCAGATTGATTACCAAAATTCCCCCAGCAGTGGCGAAGGCCGCCATGGAATCTGGCGTAGCAAAAGCCCCAATAAAAGATTGGAAAAAGTACGAGGAAGAATTACATCAAAGGTCTGGAAACGACAATAAAGTGGTCCGATTGCTGCATAACCGTGCCAAGACGAACCCGAAACGAATTGTGTTTGCCGAAGCTGAGCTTTTAGATGTTTTAAAAGCTGCCCAAATTGTATATGAAGAAGGTATCGCCCAGCCCATTCTATTGGGAAATCACAATACGATTTTAAAACTTAAAAAAGAACTGGATTTTGATGCAGATGTTCCCATCATAGACCCGCGAGCGGATGAATCCAAGGAAATAAGGACAAGGTATGCCCAAAGGCTTTGGGAATCTAGAAAGCGAAAGGGAGAAACGGAGTACAGTTCCCGCGTCAATATGGGAAAACGGAATTATTTTGGTGCCATGATGGTTTTAGAGGGCGATGCGGACGGTATGATTTCTGGGTATTCCAGAGCGTACCCCAAGGTATTACGACCCGTCTTTGAAGTATTGGGTAGGGCGAAAGGTGTCAAAAATGCTTCAACAGTGAATATCATGATAACCGATAAAGGTCCTTTGTTCTTGGCAGATACCTCCATAAATATTGACCCTAGTGCGGAAGAGTTGGCAGAAATCGCGCTGATGACGGCGAACGTGGCGATAACATTTGGATTTAGTCCTGTAATGGCCTTATTATCATACGCAAACTTTGGCTCATCCAACCATCCCAACGCTCAAAAAGTACGGGAAGCGGTTCGGATTTTGCATGAAAGAAATCCGGATTTGGTGGTGGACGGAGAGATACAAACCGATTTTGCATTAAGTCAAGAGCTCTGTCATAATAATTTTCCTTTTTCCAAATTGGCAGGTAAAAAAGTGAACACTTTTATATTTCCTAATCTGGAATCGGCCAACATTACCTATAAACTGCTAAAAGGCCTCCATAATGCAGATTCCATTGGTCCAATAATGGTCGGGTTGCGGAGATCGGCCCATATCCTGCAACTTGGAGCTAGCGTGGACGAAATGGTAAATATGGCCGCTGTAGCTGTCATCGATTCCCAAGAGCGTGAAAAACGTAAGAAAGCCAGAATGGGCGAAATAGAATGAATACCCTAAACTACCAAAATGATTGACCACTTAAACGGCAAATTAGTCGAAAAAAATCCAACTTACATCGTTGTGGAATGCCACGGTGTCGGGTATTTCTTAAATATATCCCTCCATACTTTTTCTTTGATAAAAGATGAAGAGAGCATACGGATTTTAACCCACCTTCAGGTCCGGGAGGACTCCCATACACTTTTTGGATTTCTTGAAAATTCCGAACGAGAAATTTTTCGATTGCTGATATCAGTTTCTGGAATAGGATCGAGTACGGCCCGTACCATGCTATCCTCAATGTCCCCACAACAAATCAAGGACGCCATAGCAGGAGGAGATGTCCCTGCCATACAGGCAATCAAAGGAATAGGAAGTAAAACTGCGCAGCGGGTTATTTTGGACCTCAAGGACAAAATTTTAAAAGTGCAGGATATGGATGAAGTTTCCCACAAATCAAACAATACTGGAAAGGAAGAAGCGTTATCTGCTTTAGAGGTTCTTGGTTTTGTCCGGAGGCAGTCTGAAAAGGTTGTGGACCGGATTCTTGCTGAAGAGGCCTCATTGAGCGTTGAGGACATTATTAAACAGGCGCTTAAAAATTTGTAACTAGTTTGAAAAGAGGGGCAAAACCAATACTTAAACCGCTAGGTTTTAAGCACTTTTTCTTATGTATTTGTTTTTTGTTTGTTTTCGTCGCATCAGGGCAGGAAACCGACGAAACGCCCCAGGATTCCACAAAAACCGGGATTGCCCTCGGAAAGTTGAACTTGGAGAATCCAAAAAGTATCATTTCCAAATACAATTATGACCCCGATTTAGACCGCTATATCTATTCGGAAACTATTGGGGATTTTGATATCTCATATCCAATAATTCTTACCCCCGAGCAGTTTTTTGAGTTGATGCGCAAGGAAAGCATGAAGACCTATTTTAAAGATAAAATTGATGCTTTTACGGGAAAAAAGGAAGGTAGCCAGGAAGCGCGTAAAAATCTATTGCCCAATTTTTACGTGAACAGTAACTTTTTCGAATCCATTTTCGGAGGAAATACCATTGAGGTAATTCCACAAGGTTCAGTAGCCATGGATTTGGGAGTTTTGTGGCAAAAAAATGACAACCCGGCGCTATCACCAAGGAATAGGACCAACCTCTCTTTTGATTTTGATCAACGAATAAGCCTCAGTCTTTTAGGGAAAGTGGGTGAACGTCTTCAAGTGACGGCAAACTACGATACGGAAGCCACGTTTGATTTTCAAAATCTGGTCAAGTTGGATTATACCCCTACTGAAGATGACATCTTGAGAAAAATAGAAATCGGTAACGTCAATATGCCGTTGAACAGTTCCCTCATTACCGGAGCCCAAAGTCTGTTTGGTGTAAAAACCCAACTCCAATTTGGAAGAACCACCGTGACCGCGGTTTTCTCGGAACAGCGATCCCAAAACAATACCGTGGTGGCCCAAGGAGGTGGAACTTTAAATGAATTTTCACTAACAGCATTGGACTATGATGAGGACAGACACTTTTTCTTGGCGCAGTACTTCCGTGATAGTTATGACCAGGCGTTGGAGAACTATCCATTTATCCGAAGCGAAATACAAATTACTAGGCTAGAAGTATGGGTAACCAACAGAAACCAACAAACGCTAAATGTAAGAAATGTAGTGGCCATTCAAGACTTAGGAGAAGCGGAACTGGGAAGGAACGGTGACGAAAAGACAAGGATCGGCATCGCAGGGGGAGATCCTGCCGGCTTTTTTAACATCATCGGAACGGATATTCTTCCTCAAAATGCAGTTAATGACTATGACCCTGCACTAATTGGGAACGGAGGGGTTTTGACCGAGTCCATTCGGGATATCGCTACAGTGGATTCGGGATTCAACTTTTCTACCGGGTATTCCGCAAACCAGGGATTTGATTATGCTATTTTGGAAAATGCCCGGAAGCTGGAACAAGGTCGTGATTATCAGTTGAACACGCAATTGGGCTATATTTCCTTGAACCAACGTTTGAGCAATGACGAAGTTCTTGGCGTCGCATTCCAATACACCAATACAATCACCGGAGAGGTCTTCCAAGTTGGGGAATTTGCCAATGGAGGCATTGATGCGACAACTGTTTCCGGGGGCGTCAATCCGATTATTGAAAACAATACCCTGATACTAAAATTATTGAAAAGTAATATTACCAATGTGGACGATCCTATATGGGATTTGATGATGAAGAACGTTTATGCGACCGGGGCTTTTCAATTGAGTCAGGAAGATTTTAGGTTGAACATTTTATACTCTGATCCAACACCTAGAAACTACATTACCCCGGTTGTGGATTTTCCTGCCCCGGATGCGGGACAGAAACCCTTGGAAGAGCGAATACTTCTTGAAGTGTTCAATTTAGACCGTCTCAATGTGTACAATGACGTACAACCTGGAGGGGATGGTTTTTTCGATTATGTCCCCGGAATTACCATCGACACCCAATCTGGGAATATCATTTTCACCAAAGTGGAGCCCTTCGGGGAATTTTTGTTCGAGGAGTTGCGAAGCAGTGCGGCAGAAGAGTATGATGTGGATAATGATGTGGGCTATAACCCCAATCAAGTACGGTACGTGTTCAGAAATATGTATGCACGAACCAAGGCAGCCTCACTCCAGGATGCTGAAAAAAACCGTTTTCAACTTAGAGGGCGTTACAAATCCCAAGGAAACAACGGAATTCCTATCGGTGCTTTCAATGTGCCACAAGGTTCGGTCCGGGTAACGGCCGGAGGGCGTCAACTACAAGAAGGGATAGATTTTACAGTGAATTATCAAGCGGGAACGGTCCAGATTTTGGACCCAAGCTTGCAAGCTTCCAATACACCTATCAATATTTCAGTAGAAAACAATGCTGTGTTCGGGCAACAAACCCGAAGGTTTACAGGAATAAATGTAGAACATAAGTTCGATGAAAATTTTCTTTTGGGTGCTACCCTTCTAAATTTGAATGAAAGGCCATTGACCCAAAAATCCAACTTTGGAGTTGAACCAGTGAACAACACCATTTTCGGATTGAATGGAAACTTTAGTACCGAAATCCCTTTCTTGACCCGTTTGGCGAACAAATTACCGAACATAGATACGGATGTACCGTCCAATTTATCCGTTCGGGGAGAAGTCGCTTTTTTACAGCCCAATTCGCCCAAAAATGCAGATTTTGAAGGAGAGACCACTACCTATCTAGATGATTTTGAAGGGGCACAAGCATTGATAGATATCCGTTCATCTTTGGGATGGACACTGGCCAGTACCCCGGTCGAGTTCCTTCAGGACCGCACGGATATTGATGTTGGCTTTGAAAGGGCAAAAATGTCATGGTATACCATAGACCCAATTTTTTATTCCAATCAGAGACCGTCCGGTTTAAGTGATAACGACATCTCCTTGAACGCTACCCGAAGGGTTTTCATAGATGAGGTATTTACCGAGACAGATATAGCGCAAGGACAAACCCAGGTTCAAGGTACGTTGGACGTAGTCTATTATCCAAATAATAAAGGACCTTACAATGCCAATCCCAGTTTTGCTACAGAGACGCCTGGCGAAAAATGGGCAGGTATCATGCGGCCCTTGAGCAGCACCAATTTTGAGCAATCCAATGTTGAGTTTGTTCAGTTTTGGGTGTTAGATCCTTATGTGGATGGGGAAACCAATGAAGGCAATGTAGGAGAACTGGTATTGAATTTGGGAAATATCACGGAAGATATTCTCAAAGATGGACGAAAACAATATGAGAACGGACTTCCGGCAAGTACCAACAACGAAGTGCCCCGACCTACCATTTGGGGACAGGTGCCCTCCACCCAGTCCTTGGTATATGCCTTTGACGCTGATGAAACCAATAGGACACAGCAAGATGTCGGTTTTGACGGGCTTAACGATGCAGAAGAACAGGCAATTTACAATGGTCCCGCAGAAGACCCGGCCCTGGACAACTACGTCTATTATCTAAATAGAGAAGGAGGTATTTTGGAACGCTATTTTGATTTTAATAATCCGGATGGAAACTCTCCAGTGGCCGTGACCAATACCAATAGAGGGTCTACCACTTTGCCCGATGTGGAGGATATCGATAGAGATTTGACCATGAACACCGTGGATAGCTATTATGAGTATCGCATTCAAATTCGGCCCAATACCACGATAGATGACCAATATGTAACCGATATTCGGGAAGGAACTTCTGGAGTATTGCCCAACGGCACCGAGCTGAATCGCCGATGGATTCAATACAAGATACCCTTAACTGACTTTACTGAGGCCGTTGGAGGAATCACCGACTTTCGTTCTATAAGTTTCATGCGGATGTACATGACCGGTTTTTCAGATGATATCATTCTTCGATTTGCAACTTTGGACCTGGTACGTGGCGATTGGAGGTCCTATACCAATTCTTTGCAACCTGATGTGGATAACGATCCATCGGATGATGGAACAGTAACAGATGTGAACGCCGTGAATATTGAGGAAAATTTTGCACGTCAACCTATTCCTTATGTGCTTCCACCGGGCGTTATTCGCGAGCAGCTGAACAATAATAATACCATCATCCGTCAAAATGAGCAATCACTTTCTTTTGTGGTGGAGAATTTGGAGTCCGAGGATTCTAGGGGTGTTTTCAAAAATGTAAATATCGATGTGCGCCAGTATGAACGTATAAAAATGTTCATGCACGCAGAGAAAATATTGAATGGGGACTACTCGGATGACGATACGCCCTTGGTCGGTTTTCTGCGTATTGGAACTGATTTTTCGGAAAACTTTTATCAAATTGAACTGCCCTTACAGTTTACTCCTTTTGGTTCTGTTTCTCCCGAAGATATCTGGCCAGATGTCAATGAAATAGATATCGCCTTATCAGATTTGAATCGGGTAAAGTCGCAAGGTATTGCTGATCAAACCCTAAATCAGATTCGTTTTTACGAGGTGGTCGATGGACAAGTAATCCCTGTGGACGAATTTGCGCCACCAACATTGGGGAGATTGCGCATTGGGATACGGGGGAATCCATCTCTGGGAAGTATCCGGGCCATGATGGTAGGTATAAAAAATAGAGATGACCTTCCCGCACGGGGTGAAGTTTGGTTCAATGAACTGCGTTTGGCAGGTTTGGACAATAATGGGGGTTGGGCCGCGGTCGCCGCCTTGGACGCGAATATGGCCGACTTTGCCAACGTAACGGCCACAGGAAGTCGGAGCACTTCTGGTTTCGGCTCCATCGATCAAAAACCAAATGAACGTTCCAGGGAAGATGCCATTTCCTACGATGTGGTCACCAATGTGAACGTAGGACAACTATTTCCGAAAAAATGGGGTCTACAGATTCCGTTCAATTATGGAATTTCCGAAACCTTGATCACCCCAGAGTTCGATCCCGTTTTTGACGACCTGAAATTGGAAGATAGAATAGATGCCGCAGAGACCGAACAGGATGCGGAAACCATCCGGGAGCAGGCCGAGGATTATACCAAACGCACCAGCATAAACTTGATTGGGGTGCGGAAAAATCGAGGAGAAGAAGCCAAGGAGAACTTTTTTGATATTGAGAATTTTACGTTCAACTATTCCTATAATGAAACGGATCATAGGGATTTTCAAGTAGCTGAACTGAGAGATCAGAACGTAAACACTGGTTTTGTGTACAATCACAACTTTAAACCGGCAACAGTTGCTCCGTTTGCGAAAAAGGATTCCGTTTTTAACGGCAAATACTGGCAATGGCTCAAAGAACTCAATTTGAATCTGCTCCCAACAAGCGTATCCGTCAACGCAAATTACAATCGTACCTTCAACCAGCAACGGTTTAGGGACGTGCTGGAACCTGGAGTGGAAGCTCTTGAACTGCCTTTGCTGCAACAGCGCAATTATCTTTTCAATTGGCAGTATGCTCTTAATTACAGCATCACCAAATCGCTCCGTGTGAATTTGACCGCTTCCAACAATAATATTGTAAGGAACTTTTTTAATGAGGATGGAAATCGGGATTCTGGAATAAATCAAGACTTGGACATTTGGGATGGTTTCTTCGATGTTGGTGAACCCAATCGGCATTCGCAACAAATGCAACTGAACTACGAACTGCCCTTTAGCAAGTTTCCTTTCTTGAATTTCATAAATGCCCAGTATACCTATACCAGTAATTTTGATTGGCAAAGGGGCGGAGACGCTTTAAACGAGGTGGTCCAAGAGGAAAATCCAGGGGAACAGATAAATACGGTCCAAAACGCCAATACCCATAATATCACTGCCAATTTAACCATGCAACGATTTTATGACTATATCGGCTTAAAAAAGCGAGATGGCAAAGTGACCGCCAATCAACAGCCAAACCCGAGGGATGCCGCCCGAAGGGCTGCTTCTGGAGAAGAGGAAAAGCCCAAAAAGAAAACCAGCAAAACCTTCAATACAATTGTGGACGTCTTGACCATGGTAAAACGGGTAAATGTCAATTATAGCGAAAACAATGGGACCGTATTGCCAGGATATACGCAGTCCATAGGTTTTTTGGGAACCACCCGTCCAACGTTAGGGTTTGTCTTTGGTAGTCAGTCCGATGTTCGATTCGAAGCGGCGCGCAATGGTTGGCTTACCGATTTTTCAGGTTTTAACTCGCAGTTTTCACAGGTAAAGAACAGGCAGCTCAACATTACCGCAACGGCTCAGCCCACTCAGGATTTGACCATCGATTTGATAGCTGACAGACAGTTTTCTGAAAATTTTCAGGAGAATTTCAATGTGGAAAATGGAGTATACGAATCCTTGGCACCGAACACTTTTGGAAACTTTAGTATTTCAACCTTAATGATTGCCACCGTATTTGGCAAAAGTGACGAATTTGATTCCGAGACCTTCGATGAGTTCAAGGAAAATCGGTTGACCATCGCGAACAGATTGGTTGCCGATAGAGGTGAGGCTCCCGGAACCCTGGATGACGATGGATTTCCCGAGCGCTATGGAAAAACACAACAGGAGGTATTACTGCCTGCATTTTTTGCTGCCTATACCGGACAGGATGCCGAACGAGTAAATTTGGACGCTTTCCGCCAAATACCCATTCCCAATTGGAACCTAAAGTATACGGGATTAATGAAAAACCGATGGTTTAAAAAGAAATTTAAGCGCTTTTCCTTGAGTCATGGATATCGAGCGGCATATAGCATCAACTCGTTCCAAACCAACTTGGAAAGACAAAATTCATTGACAAATCCGGAAAATGGGGACCTTCTTCCGGAAAATATTATAAATAACGTTGTACTTACAGATCAGTTCAATCCATTACTCCGAGTGGATTTTGAAATGAAAAATTCCTTTAGTTTTTTAGCTGAAGTGAGGAGGGATAGAACCTTGTCCTTGAGCTTTGACAACAGCTTGCTCACCGAGATCAATGGGCAGGAATACACCGTGGGATTGGGATACCGATTTAAAGATGTGAAGTTCGTGACAAATATTGGGGGCGAGCGGACCCGATTAAAAGGTGACCTAAACTTGAAAGCAGATCTATCACTTCGGGATAACATTACCATTATCAGAAATTTGGATATTGATAACAATCAAATCACTTCAGGTCAAAAGTTGGTATCCTTCAAATTCACTGCAGATTATGCGTTGAGCAAAAACTTCAATGCGCTTTTCTTCTACGATCATTCCTTCTCCGAATTCGCGGTATCCACTGCTTTCCCACAAACTACTATTAACACGGGCTTTACGCTTCGCTACAATTTTGGAAACTAGCATCCCGGTACCCTGAGTACACTATTTTTTGTTGACCCTATTTTTTGATAAGCTATTACCAATCCGTTACATTTGTCATCTGACTAAAACAATTTGAGATTATGGACATACCAGCGGAATTAAAGTATACCAAGGACCACGAATGGGTCAAAATTGAGGGCGACACTGCTATCGTGGGAATTACAGATTTTGCCCAGGGCGAATTGGGGGATATCGTCTACGTAGAGGTGGAGACCCTGGACGAGACCTTGGACAAGGAAGAAGTCTTTGGTACTGTTGAGGCGGTAAAAACTGTATCAGACCTGTTTCTGCCCTTGAGTGGAGAGATAATCGCCTTCAACGAGTCGCTGGAAGACGAACCGGAAAAAGTAAACTCAGATCCGTACGGGGAAGGATGGATGATTAAAATCAAGATAAGCAACCCCTCCGAAGTTGAGGAACTTATGGGCGATGAAGAGTATAAGGCGCTGGTAGGTGCTTAAGAACAGGATTTTTACAATAATTTTTATAGGCTGGATGATGTGCATTACATCGCTCAGCCTATTTTCTTTCTCTGATTTGGATACCGGTTCGGTAAACATCCCGTACGCGGACAAAATAGTACATTTCTCATTTTACTTTGGATTTGTGGTTCTGGGGTATCTCAGTTTACGGGAACGAAAACCGATGTCCCCCCTGCGATATGTTTCAGTTCTTATACTGGTAATTCAAGCGGTGCTCTTCGGCATAGGTATTGAGGGATTACAACATATACTGACGGAAAATAGAATGGCGGAATATGGGGATGCGTTTGCCAACGCAATAGGGGCATGCTTTGGAGGACTTGCGATAGGGTGGTATTTTTCCAAAAGAGAGCCGTTAAAATGAAAGGTTTAATTGCTTTTTTTATAAATTAAATATTAAATTAGCGAATACTAAACCTGAGAAAATGGAATTAAAAAAGAATCCAAAAGTTGATGTGGGCAGAAACAGTTCACTCTATTTCGTGATAGGGCTGGCTGCTGTTTTGGGACTGGTGTACGGTGCTATGGAGTGGAAGAAATATGACCCGGACAATATTTATGATACATCACTTAATGTAGAAGACCAATTGGATGAGGAGGTGCCCATGACGGAGCAGATCAAAACACCACCACCACCACCACCGCCGGCAGCGCCCGAGGTCATCGAGGTCGTGGAAGATGAAGAAGAGGTAGAGGAGACCGTGATAGAATCAACGGAAACCAGTCAGGAGGAAGAGGTAATGGAAGTCGAGGAAGTAGAAGTGGAGGAAGTAGAAGAAGATATTTCTGTTCCATTTGCCGTGATTGAAGATGTGCCCGTGTTCCCAGGGTGTGAAAAAGCGAGCAACAAGAAAAAGTGCTTTCAGGAACAAATGCAAAAGCATATCCGTAAAAACTTCCGTTATCCGGAAATTGCCCAAGAAATGGGCGTGCAAGGTCGGGTAAACGTTATTTTTGTTATTCAGAAAGATGGAAGTATCGGAAACATCAGAATGCGTGGACCGGATAAAAATTTGGAAGCGGAAGCATTGAGAATCATCAAAAAACTTCCAAAAATGACACCTGGAAAGCAGAGAGGACGAGCGGTAAAAGTGCCGTTTAGTATCCCAATTACATTTAAACTGCAATAACCTAATTTCAAGTCTATATATAAGAAAAGCCCTGACAATTTTGTCGGGGCTTTTATTTTAAGGACGTGGCCAACCACAAGTTTCGAACTTGCAAAAGCAGCTAACATTGATAGCAGCCTTTACTCGCTTTAATGATTAGAAATATCTATTACCCAAATAAGTATTTTAAATAGTTAATTGTGAGTTATTTGCCGTAAAACGAAGGGCCAATTTCTAATTTGTAAGAAATTAATTACAAATACGTTTAAAATGAAAAAAGCAAAAAAAATTGGGTTATCCTTTAACAAAAAACTCATTTCGAAATTACAAACAAGCAGAATCGAAGGAGGATGTCCTACCGCAGCAGAGACAATGAACCTTTGCGATACTTGGGATTGTGCTCCTGAAAGTAACGTGAGAAATTGTCCAATTGGATAATCGAGTAAAACCCAGGAAGTCTTAGAGATATTTGGCTCATGCTTTGGATGTTTATCCATTAACTCCAGCTAAAAGGGATATAATGGAAACAAGAACGAATTAAAAAACCACAATAGAGATGTTGTGGTTTCTTCTTTACAACCTACCCACCCGTTCCGCAAACCAAAGTGCGCCATACTCGTAGCGTAAAGAAAGGGCTTTATCTTTTTCTTTTTCCTCAATGATAAACGTTAAGGGGAGTTGGTCAGGGGTAATGCCCAAAATACCACAAGAAAGCAGTGTATCTAAGTTTTTCATGGGCATAAAATAGTAACCTGTCCCTTTGGGTGGGACCCAGGAAAAGGAAAACGAAAACATAATATGGTCCATGACTTCCATTTGGGCAACGGCGGAATCAGCTTGGGTATGCAGCAACAAACTACCACTGGGCCGATACTTGCATTTGTATTCCCGGCCTTCATATTGGGCAGTAATTTCGAGAGCGTTAAAGCTCAATTCCCAAGTGGCAGGTTTTTGGTATTCAAAGATTTTATGGATTTCAGGTAAAATTGGCAATACGGTCATAACCCAGGTTTTGGGGTGAGAGGGTTATGCGCAAAGCTTTTTAAAGATAAAGAATGAATTCATAAAAGCACAACGATGTAACCAGAAATTTCATCAAAACATATGATTTTGGCTACATGTATCGAGAGTATCTGCCAAAAGACAAGGAGGTCATGAAAAAGGTAGGGGAACGCGTTCGTTTTCTTAGGGAAGAAAAGGACATGTCCCAGCAGGACTTGGCTTTAGAGGCGGATATCCCAAAAACCCAGGTAGGACGAGTGGAAAGAGCAGAGAACAACACAAGTCTGGTTACTTTGAACCGTATTGCCGACGCTTTAGAAATTACATTAAGTAATCTGTTTTTATTTGAAGATTAGTAATTACCTATGCTTCAAAAAAACACAGAAAAGGATGTAAAGCTCATGAAGCAAGTTGGATCGCGAATCCGAGAGTTGCGCGATGCCAAAGGAATGTCCCAATTTCAGCTCTCTGTTGAAGCCGATTTGACCAAAAATCAGGTAGGCCGTATTGAACGCGCCGAACGCAATACAAGCTTAGTCACTTTGGGTAGGATTGCCGACGCCCTAGAGGTTCCCTTGTCGCATTTGTTTTTGTTTGGGGAGTAGGGATTTCTCAACTACCTGTCCTCCGTACAAGACTTCGGAAGGAGGAGGTTTGAAATGACAATCGTTTCCATTCTGTTATTTCGAAGGACAGCCGTCGGCCAGAGCCTCTGGTGTCGAACGAGCATCGACTGAGAAATCTAAGGCAAGAAGATATTTCTCCCTTCCACTGCGTTCCAAGTCGAAATGACGGTTGGGTTCTCTTTGTTATTTCGAAATGAGATGCTCATCGTTCAAAGCCCGGGGCGTAGAACGAGCAACGATTGAGAAATCTAACAATATAAAAAGTACGTTTTTAAGTACTTTTTAATACCTTTGTGTCATGGAAACGGTAAACTACACAGATTTTCGTTCTAACCTTAAACATTGGTTCGATAAGGTGGTCAATGATGTGAGTGATGTCATCATCAAACGAAAAGGGGGCAAGGACCTTGTACTTATCTCTTTGGATGAATACAATTCCCTAAAAGAAACCACCTACCTGCTTACGGGCAAGAACAGAGATGTTCTCCTGCAATCCATTCAAGAATTGGAATCAGGGAAGGGCATGGAAAAAAAGCTATCCGAGTAAATGAAACTGGTTTGGTCCTCTATAGCTTGGGAAGATTACCTGTTTTGGCAGAAGTTGGACAAGAAAATGGTTAAGCGTATCAATGCGCTTATCAAAAGTTGTATGCGGACTCCTTTTGCAGGTATAGGAAAACCTGAAGCCCTAAAAGGGGACTTGCAAGGCTATTGGTCCAGAAGAATAACCTCGGAACATCGATTGGTATATAAACACCTAAACGACCAATTATGGATAGCGGCGTGTCGTTACCATTATGGGAAGTGATGGTTGGTTTTTTGTCATTTCGAAATGAGATGCTCATCGTTCAAAGCCCGGGGCGTAGAACGAGCATCGATTGGGAAATCTAAAACCAGCATGAGATTTCTCGATTTCATTTCATTCAAGCTCGAAATGACACTCGTTTTCTTTCAGTCATTTCGAACGTATGTGAGAAATCTATTTCTTACTTTTACCCAGGTTCCAAACCTACTATGTCTACATGGTTACCAATATCTATAAGACCACTTTATATTTTGGTATGATTAATAATCTTCAAAGAAGGTTGTCCCAGCTTTATCCGGATATTCGAAAAGTAAAACGTTCTTTTACGGGAAAGTACAACTGCTATTATTTAGTGTATTACGAATCTTTCAATGACGTTTCGGATGCCATCCGAAGGAAAAGGAACTGAAAAAATGGTGCAGGGCCAAAAAAGAGCAATTGCTTCAAGAGTTCAATCCCGATACGGATTTTTTGAACGATAGTGTTTTTTAGATTTCTCACCTTAGCTTCACTCCGACTCGAAATGACAATTATTTTTTTGCCATTCTGAACGGCAAACAGTCCAAAAAGAATCCCTGAAAATGCACAAACCCTAACCCAGGGTTGGAAAAAAAGCTTTCCGATAGTATCTTTGCAATCGAATCAATTCTGGATGAAGACGGCCGAAGGCTCCTTAAAATACATATCACTTTCACTATTTCTTTCTGATTTTAAAGAAATCACCAAAGCAAGATTGGCGATAAGCGTTGTCTTTTCGTCCATTGCGGGCTACTTTTTGGCCGCAAACCAAGTTGACTTCATTTCCTTTTTTCTCTTGGCTTTTGGCGGATATTGCATGGTGGGGGCTTCCAATGCGTACAATCAGGTAATTGAGCGCGATTTGGACGCTTTGATGAAACGTACCCGAAACCGTCCCATCCCCTCAGGTCGAATGAGCGTTTACACCGCGATGGCCATCGCTATCGTCTTGACTCTTTTAGGTGTCTGGGCATTGTATCTTTTGAGTCCGAAGACAGCACTTTTTGGTGCCATTTCCATATTTCTGTACACCAGCGTCTACACCCCCCTTAAGACCAAAACCCCTTTGGCGGTTTTTGTAGGGGCTTTTCCGGGGGCCATTCCGTTTATGTTGGGCTGGGTAGCGGCCACGAACGAATTTGGCATAGAACCGGGAACGCTTTTCATGATTCAGTTTTTTTGGCAATTTCCCCATTTTTGGGCCTTGGGCTGGATGTTGGATGACGACTACAAACTGGGAGGTTTCAAAATGTTGCCTACGGGAAGAAAAGATAGGGGCACCGCATTGCAAATCATACTATATACCCTTTGGATGATAGTGGTTTCCGTAATGCCCGCTTTCGGTTTCACGGGACGTCTGTTTCTGAGCTTACCGGCAGCTGCCTTGGTGCTTTTCTGCGGATTGGTCATGTTGGTCTTTGCCCTTCGCTTGTACGTGAAAAAAGATAACTCGTCCGCACGACAGTTGATGTTGGTCAGTGTTACTTACATATCGTTGATTCAAATCATTTTCGTTGTGGATAAACTGATAGGCTGAGCATGGATTTAACCCAAGGAACCGTAGAACAAAAAAATGGCAGGGCCAAAAAAATGATGCTCTGGTTCGGCATTGTGAGCTTGATTATGGGATTTGCCGGATGGACCAGTGCCTACATTGTGAGCAGTAAGCGTACCGATTGGATAAGTGATTTGGAATTGCCCCAAGCCTTTTTGTGGAGTACCGCTACCATTCTGCTGAGCAGTTTTTCATACTGGATGGCAAAACTATCCGTAAAAAAGGACGACCAAAAGCGAGGCACTCTTTTTTTGATGGTCACCTTGGCTCTGGGTGTGGTTTTTATACTACTCCAATTCAGGGGATTTTCGCAAATGTTGGAAAATGGGTATTATTTCACTGGGCCTACAAGCAATATTAAAATGTCCTATGTGTTCCTGATCGCGGCGGTCCACATTGTGCACGTAGTTGCGGGATTGATTTCGCTTATCGTTGTCTTGGTGCAGCAGTTGCGTGCCAAGTACAGTTCCCAGAATATACTGGGATTGGAGCTTGGAGCTACATTTTGGCACTTTCTGGATTTCCTTTGGGTGTATTTGATACTTTTTATGTATTTCGTAAAATAATTTTTTGAAGGCTCGGTTTTCTTAAAACGATGTCTTTAACGATAGGGGTAAAAAACGTATTTTTGCTAAAGTTTTATTAAAACGCAAGATTCTATGGATACTACGGTAACGACTGGAACAGAAGATGGTGTATGGGGTGGGGGCAATCAACCTTTAGGTGCCAGCTATGGAAAAATGATGATGTGGTTCTTCATCGTATCAGATGCACTCACATTTTCCGGTTTTTTGGTCGCTTATGGTTTTTCTAGGTTTAAATTTATTGAGACTTGGCCCATCGCGGATGAGGTGTTTACCCACGTGCCGTTCTTTCATGGAAATTACCCAATGTATTACGTGGCATTCATGACCTTTATCCTTATCATGTCGTCCGTGACCATGGTACTTGCCGTGGATGCCGGCCACAATAGAAAACAGAGCAAGGTCATTCTTTATATGTTCTTGACCATTATCGGTGGGGCCATTTTTGTAGGCTCACAGGCATGGGAATGGGCCACTTTTATCAAAGGCGATTATGGGGCCTTGGAGACCAAAGGTGGGAGGATACTTCAATTTGTAAATGCGGAAACAGGGAAACGGGCCGCTCTGGCCGATTTTTCACAAACCTTGCCCGAAGACCGTGTCCAGCATCAAGGATACAACGGAATTTGGTATCAAAATGAAGGTTCTCGGACCTCTTATTCTTTAAATGAAGTAGTAGAAGGTTTTAAGTCCAGCCCCAACATTCTAATTCGTACGGAGACCATCAATGAGGAAGGTGAGAAAACCCTTTTGACGCGACAAGAATCTTTGGCCAAACTGAATGAAGCGGTATATGTTGTGGAAGGGGCAAATTTGATTCGAAATGAATACGGAAGCCGGTTATTCGCGGATTTCTTTTTCTTTATTACCGGATTCCACGGTTTCCATGTGTTTTCTGGAGTAGTGATCAATGTCATTATCTTTTTCAATGTGATTATTGGGACCTATGAAAAGAGAGGACACTATGAGATGGTAGAGAAGGTGGGCCTTTACTGGCACTTTGTTGACTTGGTCTGGGTATTTGTATTCACCTTCTTTTATTTGGTTTAATTTTTCAGTTTTACGACAGAAATAAGCAAAAGTAATTCAAATGGGACACGAACATAAATTAGAAATTTTTAGGGGACTGTTGAAGTTTAAGTCCAATACCCAAAAAATCTGGGGCGTTCTGATTTTTCTTTCAATCGTGACTGCGATAGAAGTAGCCCTTGGTATTATCAAACCCGAATTCCTTACTAAAAAGTATTTCTTGGGGATGAAGCTATTAAATTGGATATTCATCATATTGACTTTGGTGAAAGCGTATTATATAGCATGGGACTTTATGCACTTACGAGATGAAAAAAGTTCGTTGCGCAGGGCCATTGTTTGGACTCCTATTTTTCTGGTAAGTTATCTGATTTTTATCCTTCTTTTTGAGGCCGATTATATCTACAATGTGTTTAAAGACGGGTTTCTCGCTTGGGATTTCTAAGAAACTATTAACATATATAAAAGACGGTTTGGATGCCGTCTTTTTTATTTTTGTAAGCGTATTGCTGCTATGAAAAAGACCTTTGTTCTCGTTGTTCTTTTCATTTTCCCCTTGGTCGCCTATTTGTTTTTTGCATCAGGTGTCAACAATTTTGGAAAATTGCCCGTGCTCACCGAAAATATTCCGGAACTCGACGGATTTTCAGGTAGCTCAAAACTCGAAAATAGGATTACCGTTCTGGGCTTTCTGGGAAATAATATTGGAAGGAAGAAGGGAAATGCCTTTAATCTCAACCAAAAAATATACAAGCGGTTTAGTGATTTTAATGACTTTCAGATGCTAATGGTAGTTCCGGAAGGGCATGAGTCCGAAGTATCTGAACTTAAAGAAGATTTAGGGGCCCTCTCCGAAGTGGAAAAGTGGAATTTTGTATTCGGTGCTGAAAGTGATATCAAATCTTTCTTTGCCAGTTTGAAAACCAACTTGGAACTGGATATGGATTTAGGGACACCTTATGTTTTCATTATTGATAAAAATAGAAATTTAAGAGGCAGGAATGACGATGAGGACGAGGGTGTAAAATATGGTTTTAATACAACGTCAGTAGCAGAACTTAACAATAAGATGGAAGATGACGTAAAAATCATTCTAGCCGAATACCGTCTTGCCCTAAAAAAGAACAATGCCGACAGGAGCAAATAGCAAAAAGAAGTACACCTATGTCTGGGTCTCAGCGATAATTCTGATTTTTGGAATTTTTGCGGTCTATGAGATATCCAAACGGCTGAAGGACGGTACTGTAGTTGAAAATGATAGGATGAGCATTCCCAACCTGGGAAAGGAAGTGGGCTACGTTATCAATGAAGGTAAAAAGCGGAAAGTGCCCGCCTTTAGCTTTAGAAACCAAGATAGTGTACTGATATCGCAAAACGATTATCTGGGAAAAGTATATGTGGTCGATTTCTTTTTTACTACCTGTCCTACTATTTGTCCCATTATGACAAAAAATCTGGTCGAGATTCAAAACACCTTTTCGGATTATGATGATTTTGGGGTCGCTTCCTTTACCATCAACCCTCGCTATGATACCCCCGCCGTGCTACGGAAATATGCCTTAAAAAATGGGGTCACGGACAAGGATTGGAATTTTCTGACCGGCGATAGGGATTCTATTTATCAACTGGCACAGCAGGGTTTTTACGTACCGGTAACCGAAGATGAGACAGCTCCAGGTGGTTTTGAACATTCAGGGATGTTTGCACTTATCGACAAGAAAGGGAACATCCGCAGCAGAGAAGATGCCTTTGGTAATCCCCTAATCTATTATCGGGGCACGATTACCGAAAAGCAAGGAGTGAATTCCGAAGGCGAGCCGCAACAGATTACCATGCTAAAAGAGGATATCAAAAAATTGTTATTGGAGAAGTAATGCAAGAAGTTTCACTTAAGGCAAAAAAATATAACCGATGGATAACAATTGTTTCCATTGCAGTTCCCTTGGTTGTAGCATTGCTTTTTGGGTATAAAATTCCCAATGCCGAACCGCTGTCTTTTTTACCTCCCATCTATGCTACCATTAATGGGATCACCGCTGTTCTTTTGGTGTTGGCCGTTGTCGCGATAAAAAATGGAAAACAAAAACGCCATCAAAATTTGATGACTACCTGCGTCGCATTATCTGCAATGTTTCTGGTGATGTATGTTGCCTATCACATGACTTCCGAGAGTACTAAATTTGGAGGGGAGGGTGCAATTCAGTATGTGTATTTCTTTATCCTGATTACGCACATCATCCTTTCCATTGTGGTAATACCTTTGGTTTTGATTACGTACTCCAAAGCCTATCTTAAAGATTTTGTATCCCATCGAAAATGGGCAAAATATACCTTCCCTATCTGGCTATATGTTGCCGTTACCGGTGTGGTGGTCTATCTTATGATTTCACCCTATTATGCCCATTGAAACCATGAAAACAAAGTTGACCCTAATTGCGATATTTGCCTTATTGTTTCTTTTGCCCGATGTTCTGCAGGCTCAATGTGCTATGTGTCGGGCTGTTGTAGAAAGTGAGGGTGATGCTGAAACAGCGGAGGCACTCAACGACGGAATAGTATATTTAATGGCCATACCTTACGTTCTGGTGGCAGCCCTGTTTTTTTTCATCTACAAAAGAATGCGCAAATAAGCGGTTGGAAAAAAATTAACAATTTTTTTTAGGTACAACTGTAACAATAGACCTTACTTAGAGTCGTATTGAAGTATGCGAACATATTTCATCAATCATTAAACACCAAACCAATGTTCGACATAGAAAGGTGGCAAGAGATATTTGACACCATCCGAAAGAACAAATTACGTACTTTCCTTACCGGGCTATCCGTGGCCTCGGGTATTTTCATATTGGTCATTTTACTGGGATTTGGCAATGGTATGCAGAATGGTATCGAAAAAGAATTTCAGGAGGATGCCATTACAAAAGTATCTGCTTGGCCGGGAGTCACATCAAAAGAATACAATGGATTAAATCCAGGGAGACGTATCCGATTTATGAACGAGGATTTTGAAACCATTGGATACAATTTCAACGACCTTATAGAATATGGCACGGCTCGGGTATATGTACGTGGCGCCACGGTGAACTATGGCCCGGAATCCCTGGCCTATGATTTGTTTGGGGCGAATCCAGACTTTCAATTTGTGGAGAATATTAAAATGGTCGAAGGGCGGTACATCAACCAAACCGATGAAAAAGCCTATAAAAAAGTCGTGGTAATCGGTAAAAAAATACGGGATGACGTATTCCGGGATTTGGACTCGCCCATAGGGGAATTTCTGGATATTTCTGGGATCCGTTTTAAGATTGTTGGAGTCTACAGTGAGATGATCGATGAGGAAGAAGAACGGATTATCATGCCCAATACCACGGCACAACTCATTATGACGGGAGAAACACAGGTCAACAGTCTCGAATACACCATTCCCAGGATGGATAATTTTGAGCAAGCCGTAGCAACGGCAAAAGCCCTTGAAAATAGCTTGAGAGGCTACTTGTTAAAGGAGCATCAGGTTTCCCCAGATGATACTTCAGCCATGGAATTCGGGAATGCTCTTGAACAGGCCAAACGGTTTTATGGACTTACGAACAATATTAAACTCTTTTTTTGGTTCGTAGGGGTATGTACCATTATCGCGGGCGTGGTGGGCGTTAGTAATATTATGCTCATCGTTGTGAAAGAGAGGACACGGGAAATTGGGATTCGAAAAGCTCTGGGCGCCAAGCCCTGGTCCATAGTGGGAATGATTCTACATGAGGCTATTTTTGTTACGGCTATTTCAGGTTTTGGCGGTTTGGTCTTCAGTATGTTACTTTTGGAATTTGTGGGACCACATGTTGAAATAGAATACGTACTAAACCCATCGGTAGATTTAAAAGTGGCGGTGGCTACCGTATTGTTGCTCATTTTTTCGGGGACCACGGCAGGATTTTTCCCAGCATGGCGCGCAGCGCGCATCAAAGTAATAGAAGCATTAAGGGACGAATAAGATACCATGTTCAGTAGAGATCGTTGGAAAGAAATATTGGAAGTACTTACCACAAACTGGTTCAGGACCGTTCTAACCGCTTTTGGTGTTTTTTGGGGAATCTTTATTTTACTGTTGCTATTGGCAGCGGGTAAAGGTTTGGAAAATGGAATTCGACAGGATTTTGGAGATGTCGCCACCAATACCATGTTTATGTGGACCAGACGTACCACGAAGGCCTACGAAGGATTGCCCAAAAATAGAAATTTTGAGTTTGAGCGAGAAGATGTCCAAATCATAGGGGACAATGTTCCCAATCTGAGATTTATATCCCCTCGAAACCAATTGGGAGGATTTCGGTCTGGAGGAAACAACGTGGTCCGGGGCTTAAAAACAGGTGCTTTTGATGTGTATGGGGATTATCCTGAAATCATCAATCAAGAACCGATGAAGGTAACCTCAGGTCGTTTTATCAATTACAATGATATTGATTCAAAACGGAAAGTAGCGGTCATTGGACAAGGCGTCCGCAATGAACTCTATGACAAAGGTGAGGAAGTGATAGGCACCTATATCAGAATTCAGGGAGTGAACTTTATGGTTGTGGGCACCTACAAAAAGAATGGTGATGATGATGAAATTGAGTCCCAAAAGGAAATCTATGTCCCGTTTACAACCTTTTCCCAGGCCTTCAATTATGGTGAAGAAGTAGGTTGGATGGCCATTACGGCCCTGGACGGCACTTCCATTTCATCGCTAAAAGACCGAATTGTAAACGTGATGAAGACAAAGCACAAAGTACATCCAGAGGATACCCGGGCCATAGGGTATTTTGATCTGTATGAACAGTTCAACAGGGTGCAGAGCCTGTTTGCGGGTATGCGATGGATAGCCATTGTAGTGGGCACTTTTGTCCTAATTTCAGGTATTATCGGAGTAAGCAACATTATGTTGATCGTGGTCAAGGAACGCACCAAGGAAATTGGAATACGAAGGGCACTTGGCGAATCACCTTGGTCTATCAGAAAACAGGTGTTATTGGAATCCATTTTTCTAACTTCTATTTCTGGGATGGCAGGGGTCAGCTTTGGGTCTTTGTTGATTTATGGAATCAATTCGCTTTTAGATAGTTCCGGACCCGTCGATATGTTCATCAACCCAAGTGTAAGTGTTCAAGTGGTGTCCTCTGCACTTTTACTCCTTATTATTTCTGGATTGGCCGCGGGATTCATCCCGGCCCAAAGTGCCATAAAGGTCCGTCCTATTGAAGCGTTGCGAAATGAATAATTCAATCAATCAAAATAACTAAGCCATGAAAAAATCAGTGACCATCATAATACTGGTCGTAATCTTTATCGTATTTAGTGGGTCCATGTATTATCTGTATAAAAAAGATTCGGAAAACCCTGTGGTATTTGAAACCGAAAAACCTTCCCGACAGACCATAATAAAAAAAGCTATAGCTACGGGAAGCATAAAACCTTTGGAGGAGGTGCTTATCAAACCTAATATATCCGGTGTGATAGATGAAGTTTATGTGGAAGGTGGAGATTATGTAAAATCAGGAGACCTTCTGGTAAAAATAAAAGTAGTGCCTAATTTGACTGCTTTGACCGATGCACAAAACGCCATCAACAATGCAAAAATAACACTGGACAACGAAAAACGAAACTATGACAGACAGTTGGAACTGTTCAATAAAGGGGTTATCTCCAAAGCAGATATGGAACAGGCAGAGGTCACCTTTGACCAAGCCAAACAAACCTACCAGGCAGCCCGACAAAGCTTTGACATTATTAAGACCGGTACCACCCGGGGTTATGGAAATGCGGCCAACACTTTGATTCGTTCCACGGTCAGCGGAATGGTCCTGGATGTTCCTGTGGAGAAAGGGAATCAGGTGATTGAGAGCAATAATTTCAACGAAGGAACAACCATTGCCTCCATCGCAGATGTGGAAAAAATGATCTTTGAGGGAAAAGTAGATGAGTCCGAAGTTGGAAAAATCAAAGAAAAACTCCCTTTGGAAATTACGGTGGGCGCTATTGAAAATCAGGTCTTTGATGCAATTTTGGACTACATAGCTCCCAAAGGAGTTGAGGAAAATGGCGCTATCCAATTCGAGATTAAAGGAACCCTGACCAAAGCGGATACGACGTTTATTCGAGCAGGCCTAAGTGCGAATGCATCCATTATCTTGGCGAGGGCAGATAGTACTTTGGCCTTAAAGGAGGCCTTGGTCCAGTTTGATTCAGAAACTAAAAAACCTTATGTGGAAATCGCCAAGGGCAACCAACAATTTGAAAGGAAAGATGTGGAACTGGGGATAAGTGATGGGATTTTTGTAGAAGTAAAATCGGGTATTACAGAAAATGATGAGGTTAAGGTCTGGAATATCCTGGATGATGAAGCTGATGCCAACTGATAAGTATTAAAAAAAGGATTCAATCTTGTAACAAAATATCGATTTGTAAGTCCTATTACAGAAGTTACAATGTAGATAGCTAATAGCACCGATCATGATAGAAATCAAAGACCTTCATAAGTCTTACAAAATGGGAAGCAACTCGCTTCACGTGCTGAAAGGAATCAATTTTAAAGCGGAAAAAGGAGAACTTGTGGCCATTATGGGTTCTTCAGGTTCTGGTAAATCTACCTTGCTCAACATTATAGGAATGTTGGATTTGGCGGATACAGGTGAGTATGTATTGGATGAGGTGCCCATAAAGAATCTGAGCGAGACCAAAGCGGCCCAATATCGAAATAAATTCTTGGGTTTCGTATTTCAGTCCTTCAATCTCATTAATTACAAAAATGCCATTGAAAATGTAGCGCTGCCTTTATATTATCAGCGTGTTGGGCGTAAAGAGCGCCAGGAGAAAGCACTCAATTATCTGGATAAGGTTGGTCTGAAAGAATGGGCCACACATTTGCCCAGTGAGCTTTCTGGTGGGCAAAAACAGCGGGTTGCCATCGCACGTGCTATGGCGGCAGAACCCAAAGTACTGTTAGCTGATGAGCCTACAGGGGCCTTGGACAGTAAAACCTCGTACGAGGTAATGGATTTGATTCAGAACATCAATGATGAGGGAAATACAATTCTCGTCGTGACCCATGAAGAAGATATTGCCCATATGTGCAAACGGATCGTGCATTTGAAGGATGGTGTGATTGTAGAAGATAAAAAAGTAGAACAAGTTAGGGCTTCCGAATATGTTCAGTAGGGATACTTGGAAAGAAATATTCGAAGCCATCGGCAAAAACAAACTGCGCACGTTTTTGACAGGGTTTACCGTGGCCCTGGGCATCTTCATTTTCGTTACACTTTTTGGAATGGGAAACGGGCTCAATAACACCTTTGACCTATTTTTTGGAGAAGATGCTGTAAACATCCTGAAAATTGAGGCAACCCAGACCAGTTTGCCCTATGCTGGATATAAAGCAAAGCGAAATATTGAGTTTGATAACTCGGATTTAGCAGCAATAGAAAAAGATTTTGCCCCATTTTTAGATTATTTGACCCCAAAAATTTCACGAAGAAACTTGATTACCTACAAAAAAAACTCGGATTTTTATTATACTCGGGGGGTAGCTCCTGGGCATCTTCTGGCTGAAAACAGCCTGATGATGAAAGGTAGGTATGTAAATACCCAAGACTTAAAAGATAAAACCAAATATGCCGTAATCGGAAGAATGGTGGAAATTGATCTTTTCGAAGGAGAGGATGCCATGGGAAAAATAATCGATGTTGACGGTAGCGCTTTTAAGGTTGTCGGAGTGTTTCAAGATGAGGGGGGTGACAATGAGGAACGCTTCATTTACATTCCCTATACCACACGCCAGTTTTTGGAAGGAAATGAAGATGAGTTTGACGATTTAGTGGTCGCTTTTAGGGAGACGCTTGGACATGCTGGTGCGGTAAAGTTTGAAAAACAGCTCCTTTCCTATTTAAAACAACGAAAAGATATCAGCCCCAAAGACAACCGCGCCTTTAACGTATTGAATTTTGCGGACGAGTTAAAAAAGAACCAGCAATTTGCGGGGGCACTTCAAATCATAATATCAGCAATTGCCTTTGCCGTAATTATTTCAGGGATAATTGGTATCAGTAATATCATGTTGTTCGTAGTAAAAGAACGTACAAAAGAAATCGGTATTCGAAAGGCTTTGGGCGCAACTCCAAAGAGTATTACCAACACCATTATGCTAGAGTCGATTTTTATTACCGCAATATTTGGGTTTTTGGGTATGTTGATTGGAGTGGTCGTCTTGAATGCCATATCTGGCGAAACTTTGGAGGAAGGGTATTTTATTACCAAACCTGGAATCAATGTGGGCCTTGCAGTTTTTGTAACCATACTGCTTGTGGTATGCGGTGCGGTAGCCGCATTCGTGCCTGCACGACGGGCATCTAAAATAAAACCAATTGTGGCCTTAAGGGACGAATAAGATGAAACAGCTACTTGATAGAGATACTTGGAGTGAAATATTTCAATCAATTCGTAAAAATCGATTGAGAACCTTGCTGACCATGGTCGGTGTTTTTATCGGAATTTATATTTACATAGGTCTTTCAGGTGCTTCAAAGGGTCTTGACAATGGCTTTGAAAGAGAATTTAAAGATGTTGCCCGTAATAGCATGTTTATTTGGGCACAGAACACAAGTAAGCCCTATAGCGGATTTAAGACGGGTAGGCGAATTCAGCTTAAACTTTCCGATGCCGATGTTTTGCGTAAACAAGTTCCCGAAATCATGGCAATTGCGCCGAGAAATGTAAGGGGTATATTTGGGTCTAGTCCTGGTTTGATCAAAAGAGGTACTAAATCAGGTAATTATTCTGTTTTTGGAGATTTTCCGGAATTCACAAAAATAGCCACTAAAAAAATATATGACGGTGGTCGGTTCATCAACGAAGACGATATAGAACAAACCCGAAAAGTATGTGTAATTGGGGAACGTACGCAGAAGGAGCTGTATAACAAGGATGAGGACCCTCTGGGCACATATGTCAATATCGATAACGTCAACTTCCAAGTGGTGGGTGTTCACAAATTTTTAGGTGGGGGACCTCTTGATAACGATAGTGATATTTTTATTCCATTTACTACGTATCAAAAGCTTTACAATACTGGAGATTTTGTGGCATGGTTCACCGTGGCGGCCTACGATTCTGTGGATGTTGTTCAAGTAGAACAAGACGTAAAAACAGTATTGCGAAGGATACACGACGTACATCCGGAAGATGAGAAAGCGATAGGCTCTTTCAATCTAGGTGAGATTTTCAAGCGGATTTTTGGTTTCGCAAATGGACTTACCTTTCTATCACTTATTGTCGGTATAGCTACTATTCTCGCCGGAGTTATTGGAATAGGTAATATTTTATTGATTTCGGTAAAGGAGCGCACAAAGGAATTGGGGGTTCGAAGGGCCATGGGAGCAACACCGTCCGAAGTCAGGAACCAAATCGTTTTGGAAGCATTGGTATTGACCCTTCTCGCTGGAATTGTAGGAATTATTGCAGGTGCAGGAACATTGGCCCTTATAGGTGTGTTCGCTGAACAGGCCGGAGGTGAGTTTCCATATACGAATCCTACCGTTCCCATTCCCTACGTTTTGGGGTCGATGTTGCTCATGGTGGTCCTCGGAATCTTGATTGGTCTGGTTCCGGCACAACGCGCCGTTAGCATACGACCTATTGATGCACTCAGAGAAGAATAAGAAGTAAGAGATAAAACCAAATAATTAAGTAAACCATGAATAAATACGTAAAATGGATTTTGATTAGCCTTCTCATAATCGGTGGTTTATGGGCTGCAACATTCTTTATAAAAAGTAACAGCAAGTCCGTTACCGAATATGAAACCTATCAACCTTTCATTGCTAGTATTGAGAAAAAAACTGTAGCGACCGGTAAAGTGATTCCAGAAGACGAAGTTGAAATAAAGCCCCAAATATCTGGGATTATCGATAAAATCTATTTAGAAGAGGGGTCGGATGTAAAAGCGGGGGACTTGATAGCCACCATCAAAGTCGTACCAAATGAACAGTCGCTCTACCAAGCTCGGGGCCGGGTGAATAACGCAAAAGTGGCATTGGGAAATGCAGAGTTGGACTTTAATCGAAACAAGACACTTTTCGATAAGGGAGTGGTTTCGGCTCAGGATTTTCAAAACATAAAGCTCGCCTATGATCAAGCAAAATTGGAACTTGAGAATGCAAGGAACGATTATCAGATTATTTTGCGCGGTTCGGCGGGTGGCTCTTCAAGTGCCAATACTTATATCAGGGCCACTGTAAACGGTACGGTACTCGAAATTCCGGTTGAGGAAGGTGATCAGGTGATTCAAAGTAACAATTTTAATGATGGAACTACAATTGCCTCCATTGCCGATTTGGGGAAAATGATATTCGAAGGAAAAGTGGACGAGGGGGAAGTCGGGAAACTTGTTGTAGGGATGCCTTTGAAAATTACCTTGGGGGCCATTGAAGGTCAAGAGATGGATGCCAATTTGAGATTTATCGCTCCAAAAGGAGTGGAAGAGTCAGGGGCTGTACAGTTCAAGATAGAAGGGGATGTCACTGTAAAGGAAGATATCCTGATACGGGCTGGGTATAGTGCCAATGCATCCTTGACCTTGGAGAAGAAAGACAGTATTTTGGTCATTCCCGAAGCCTTGCTTCAATTTGATAAAGATACAAATGAGGCCTATGTGGAAGTGGCCACAGGAGAGCAAGAATTCGAACGTCGGGAAATAGAAATTGGTATTTCTGATGGTATTAATGTCGAAATCATTTCGGGTTTGGATGAAGGGGATGCGGTCAAAGAATGGAACAAGACCGAACCCATCAAACAAGATACGGACAAAAAAAGGATAGATGAAGGCAACAACTAATGCCATATTAAATCGATACAATCAAAAAACGAATGAAAAATAGACTTACAATAATCATAGCACTTTTGGTCATTGGTGCGTCGCAGGCACAAATGAAGAAATGGACGCTTCAGGAATGCGTGGAATATGCTATTGAAAACAATTTGAGCGTAGAACAGTTTGAACTTGATCTTGAAAACGCCAAAATAGACAAACTGGATGCATTTGGTGGCCTTTTACCGGACTTGAACGGAGATGCGCAGCTAACGGAAAACCGAGGGCTTTCCTTTAATCCAACTTCGCAGGAACCGGTGAATACGCAGCTAGAATTTAGGGGGAACGTTACCTCTACGGTCACCTTGTTCAATGGGCTACAGAATTATAACCAACTGGCACGGGCAAAAATGAATGAGATAGCCAATCAGTACCGTTTAGATGATTTAAAGGACGATATTCGTCTCAATGTGGCCAATGCCTATTTGGATGTACTGTCCAATAAGGAACAATTGAAAACCTTTAAGGCCCAATATGAAGTTACGGAACAAGATTTGAAACGAACCCGGGAACTGGTGGAATCCGGTGTCGTTCCCCGTGGGGATTTATTGGAAATTGAAGCTACGGCGGCCAACCAAGAACAGCAAATTGTAAATAGTGAGGGACAAGTATTGATATCCAGGGTAAGTTTGGCGCAGTTATTACAGATCACGGATTATGAAAACTTTGATGTGGTGGATGAATCCTATCAAATTCCACCCTCTGATATTTTGAAAAATTCGGCTAAAGTGATTTTTGACAAAGCGTTGACCTTTCGGAACGATATCAAATTGGCCAAGGCCAATATGGAACTTGCGGAAAAGGATTTACAAATTGCGAAAGGTGCCTACTATCCCACACTTGGCGCCTTCCTCAATTACAATACCCGATATTCCGACCAAAACTTGAATCCAGCTGATTTAAGTATCATTCCCTTTATCGACCAGTTGTATACTTTTGATGGGCTGGCCTACGGATTTCGGATTGATGTCCCATTTTTTAATGGTTGGAGTACCCGGAACAACGTAAAGCGCTCGAAAATTGATTTAGAACGTCAAAAACTTCAATTTGAACAAGAAAAATTACAATTGGAGACCGACATTCAACAAGCTTATGTGAATGTGACCACCTTTTTCAAAGCCTATGAAGCGGCCGAAAAAACTTTGGAATTCAGAAGTTTGGCCTATGATTATGCCAAAGAACGGTTTGCTGTAGGCTTGATGAATGCCTTTGATTTTGGACAGGCACAAGCGCAGTTGGACAATGCCAAGGCAGATGTAATCCGTACCAAATACGATTATATTTTCAGACTCAAAATTTTGGAATTCTATTTTGGCATACCTATTTCCTTAAACTAATATCTTTGTGGGTCCATGGCCCTAATACTGAATTTAGAGACGGCAACCACCAACTGCTCAGTAAGCGTTTCAGAAAATGCGCGCACACTGCTTTTAAAAGAAAACAGGGCGGTTGAGTACTCCCATTCGGAACAATTGCACGTTTTCATAAAAGAGGTTTTGCAGCAGGCTGAACTGACTTTTTCAGATTTAGATGCTGTTGCCGTAAGTATGGGACCCGGTTCTTACACTGGGCTTCGCATTGGCGTTTCCGCGGCTAAAGGACTTTGCTTTTCTCTGGAAATTCCCTTACTATCGATACCCACTCTTCAAAGTATGGCAATGCAAGTGGAGGTTGGAGCAGGTGAAATTCTTATTCCTGTTTTGGATGCTCGGCGAATGGAGGTGTACTCTGCCGTTTATGATGACCAGTATCAGCAGATAAGGGAAACAAAAGCAGAAATTATTGGCCCTAATTCTTTTGAAGCATTTGCCGGAGCCAAAAAAGTTCATATCATCGGAAATGGCGCCTCAAAATGTAAGGAAGAGCTGAAGCATTCCAATTTTGTTTTTGATGCTGACCTAATACCTTCTGCGAACGAAATGGGTGCCATTGCTTCTAAAAAATATCAAAAGGAGCAGTTTGAAGATTTGGCCTATTTTGAGCCTTTTTATCTGAAGGATTTTGTATTACATGGGAAAAAGACTAATCCGTAGCAGCTTCATGTACCACGCGTTGTGGGAATGGAATCTCGATTCCAGCTTCGTCAAAACGTAGTTTGGATTTTTCGATGACCGAAAATCGCGCGGGCCAGAAAACATCGTTGGGTGCCCAAAAACGAAGGGTCAGGTTGACAGAACTGTCCCCAAGGCTATCCACATATACTTCGGGGGCGGGGTCTTTCAAAATACGATTATCTTCCTCACAGATAGCCAACAAAATCTCTTTTGCCTTTTTGATATTGGAGCCATATCCGATGCCTATTTTGTAATTTTCCCGACGATCGGACTCTGCATTATAATTGATAATGTTCCCATTGGACAGTTGACCATTGGGAATTATGGCGACTTGGTTTCCAAAGGTATTTAGCTTGGTACTGAAAATGGTTATTTGTTTCACACTGCCATCAACACCTTGTGCGGAAATCCAGTCCCCCACTTTAAAAGGCTTAAAAACCAAAATGAGTACACCACCGGCAAAATTGGATAACGAACCTTGAAGGGCAAGACCTATGGCCAATCCTGCTGCCCCGATCATCGCTACCAAAGAAGAGGATTTTACACCCAACTGGGTCACTACAACGACAAACAAGAGTACTTTCAACGAAATGTTGATAAAGCTTTGGATAAAGCCTTCCAACGTAGGTTCGTAGTCTTTTTTATCGAAAAACTTGGCAACGAGCCTGTTTATCAAGCGAACGAACCACCATCCGACAATAAAAATGATTATCGCCAGAATAAGATTGGGTATAAAGTCCCAAAACCATTCGATGGCATTTTCTAAATGTTTTTCAAGGTTTTTCAGTTCGTCCATAACCTGTACGTTTTAAATGGCAAAACTACATTACCGTTGCTTAAATTTTGAAATGGTTGAAGATTTTATTCATTTTTCAACTGTTGTAAAACCGCTTCGGCACTTTTTACCGGAAGTTTACAGGCCCCTTCTATACAAACATAGACCAAGGTTTCATTCTCGTTATATCGATTTTTGAGCAACTCTAAATTTCCTTCTTTTGCAGAACCTACCAAAATGCTGTTGGGCAGATAATTGGATGCAATGTCTTTGCCTATTTCCTTGTGGTTATCGCCAACTACCGCTATTTCATGGAAATTTATGGTTTTGTAAAGTACCAGATGTAACCAATTGGCATAGCCGGATGCACTTCGGTCAAATTCTTCCTGCACATTGGCCAACATCTGTCCGGCTAGAATTCCATGCCCCTCATTGGGATATAGTTTCTGAAATTTTAAAAGATTTTTGGCCATGATGGAATTGGACGCTGAGATTACATTATCGTTCGTTTCTATACTTCTTCGTATCAAGGACTGGTCTTGGTCCGATGTGAAAAAGAACATTTTTGATTTTTCATCAAGAAAATGCACTTTCGTATAATTCAATAAGTTTTTGGCATGCTCTAACCATTTATCGTCAAAAGTGACCTGATATAGTGCAAGAAACCCTTCAATAATCGTCGCGTAATCCTCTAAAAAAGCATTAATGCTACTTTTGCCGTTTTTATGATTTCGGAACAAGGAATTGTCCTCCCGAAGCATATTTTTTTCAATAAACTGGGCATTCTTCAGGGCCAAATCAAGATAACGGTCATCTCCCAAATAACGGTACGCGTCAACAAGCCCGGTCAACATCAGTCCGTTCCAAGAGGTCAGGATTTTGTCATCCAGTCGAGGTTTTTCCCGTTTAGAACGCTCTTTTTTTAACACATTCAGGGAAACTTGCAGTCTATTTTTAAGCTCAGTGCGGCTTATCCCATATTTTTTTGCAACTTCTGCTTCGGATGTATCACGAATTAAAACGTACTTTCCATCTTCCCATAGTCCATAGGAATTTATTGAATAGAACTCTGAAAACATGGGAAACTCTTCTCCTAGGAGCCGCTTTAAATCGGCTTCTGTCCAAACGTAATAGGCACCTTCTTCCAGGTTTCCATTTTCGTCCAGACTGTCCGCATCAAGGGAGGAGTAGAAACCGCCATTTTCATCTTTTAGTTCCTCAACCACAAAATTGATGGTTTCTTCCACCACCTTTTTGTACAAATCGTTTTGGGTAGATGCATAAGCCTTTGCATAAAGACTCACCAATTGCCCATTGTCGTAGAGCATTTTTTCAAAATGGGGAACATGCCATTTTGTATCCACTGCATATCTTGAAAATCCACCCCCTACATGATCAAAGATACCGCCGTAGGCCATTCGGGTGAGTGTAGTGTTCACATATTCCATTAATTCTGGACGGATTGTTGTGGCATAGTGCAACAAAAAATCCCAAGTATTGGGCATCATGAATTTAGGGGCTCTTTTATAACCGCCTAGATAGGTGTCAAAAGATTCAGACCATTTTGTTACCGATGTATCCAACTGTTTCAAGGTATATTCTGCGCTGTCATTTTTATTTTCCACCAAATTTATCGCGCTTATTCCTTGAGATAGCTTGTCGGCATACTCTTCAACACGGGGGCGCTCATTCTTGTATAGGTCCGATAGCTGTTGTAATGATTTTATCCAATTCTGTTTTGGAACATAAGTGGCTCCCCAAAACGGTTTTCCATTGGGTAAAGCAACAATATTTAAAGGCCATCCACCGTTCCCAGACATCAACTGAATGGCGTCCATGTAAATTTGGTCCACATCGGGTCTTTCTTCTCTATCTATTTTTATGTTGATGAAATCTGTGTTCATTATTTGGGCCACTTGCTCGTCTTCAAAGCATTCGTGTTCCATAACATGGCACCAATGACAGGCAGCATATCCAATACTGATAAGGATAGGTTTGTCCTCTTTTTGGGCCCGTGCCAAAACCTCTGGTTTCCAAGCTTCCCAGTTTACGGGATTATGGGCGTGCTGTAACAAATAGGGACTGGTTTCGTGTATAAGTGCATTTGTATGTTTGTAGTTCACTTCTTTTTTTTTGGGGGCACAACCAAACAGGTATAGAAATAGTAAAAGAATGGTCAAGGGCCTGTAGTTCATCTGCGGGTGATAACGATACATAAAAAAGCGCCTGCACGGCGCTTTTTCTTCAGGTGTTTTTTTTGCTTATTTTACTTCGAAGGTAATTTTTACATTAACCCGATATTCATCAATTTTTCCATCCTTAACAGAAGCGCTTTGCTCATTGATATAAACGGAGCGTATGTTTTTCACGGACTTCGAGGCTTGGTCCAGCGCATTTTTTGCTGCTTGCTCCCAACTTTCCTCGGAATTTGCCAATACTTCAATTACTTTTAAGACTGCCATGGTTCTTGTTTTTAAAATTTATATAAGTTAGGAAAAAAAGTGTACTCGCTTGTAAATACGAAAAAGCAAATTATCCGTTGATTGCCACAACTTCATTGATTTTGTCACCCATCATGTTTTTCAGCATGGTCTCTATTCCATTCTTAAGTGTGAAGGTAGAGGAGGGACATCCGCTGCAGGCCCCTTGAAGTATTACATTGACCGTTTTACTGTCTTCCTCGTAGGATTGAAAAAGAATATTCCCCCCATCACTGGCCACTGCAGGTTTTACGTATTCTTCCAGAATATCGATAATCTGTAAGGAAGTATCATCATAATCTTTTGCTTCTTCTTGCGTAGGTGGTCCTGATTTTATGTGTGGTTCAGCCGTTTCGTTGACAACCGCTTTGCCATCTGTCAAATAATTTCTTACAAATTCGCGGAGTTCCAAGGTAACCTCGTCCCAACTGGCCATGTCATATTTGGTAAGGGAAATGTAATTTTCGTCAAAGAAGACCTCCTTTACAAAAGGAAAGTGAAAAAGCGCCTGTGCCATTGGGGAGTCCTTGGCCTCATCTATGTTCTTAAATTCAAAGATGCCCGGGACTATTTTTTTATTGGCGACAAATTTCATCACTGCAGGGTTGGGGGTAACCTCGGCATATACGGTTATCGCCTCTTTTCTTGGAGCGGAACTTTCATTTACAACAACTTGGTCAGCGTTAAGGTATTCCACCATTTGTTGGGCCACTTCATCCTTTACATCGTCCCATTCCACGATGTCAAATCGTTCCAAAGCGATAAAATTTCCCGATATGTATACTGTTTTGATAAAGGGCAGATAAAAAAGTTGTTGTGCCAAAGGAGAATTTTTGGCATCGTCTATATTTTTGAACTCGTAATTATCCTTGACCAAAAAGTGATTGGTCTCGAACTTTAGTATTTTCGGATTGTTGGTCGCTACTACCGTTATGTTGTATTCTTTCATAGCTTAGACTTTTCACAAAAATACCAAAGTAAACCATGAAGGGCAACTTGGTATAATAATGTACTGCTTATACCGTTATTAGAATGTTTGATTGTCTTTAAATATCAACCATAGCCCCAAACGTTTCATGAGACGCTATTTAATACTGTCGACCTTCGTTCTCTGTTGTATCCTTTCGTCAAGAGCCCAAGAAGGTATTCCTGTTTATTTCGATTATTTAGCGGACAACTATTATTTGGTCTATCCTTCTATGGCGGGAATAAGTGAAGGGGGAAAAATACGCTTGACGGCACGAAAGCAGTGGTTCAATGTAGATGAGGCTCCCAGTCTCCAGACTTTGAACGGAAATTTTAGGATAGGAGAGCGCAGTGGGGTGGGCGCCATTCTCTTTAATGATTCCAACGGGTACCATACACAAACTGGATTTAAGTTCACTTATGCGCATCACATCCAAGTTGCAGGAGATTTTAGGACCTTGAACCAGTTATCTTTTGGATTAAGTGCCGGTGCCATCTTAAGTAGTTTGGATGAATCCGAATTTCGTTCGGTGGTACCAGACCCTGTAATATCTGGAGTGAAGAACACGACCAGTTATTTCAATGTGGATTTTGGAACATCCTATAACTACATGGAATTCTATGCACATTTCGCCATATTGAACATTTTGGGTAGTGGTCGGGATTTGTACAGTGCCGCCGAATTTGACAATCTGAGAAGATATTTGTTTTCCACAGGTTATGTATTCGGGAGAAAAACAAGGATTGAACCATCCGTTTTACTACAATTGACAGAATTTACCGAAGAAGCGACCGTGGACATCAACGCAAAAGTATATCGTGATGTGGGCGACGCGGCAACGATTTGGGGCGGTCTTTCCTATAGGAGGAGTTTTGATGGCGCGCAATTTCAGCAAGATGGAGGTTTTGGCGAGCAGCGTTTGCAACTTTTCACACCGATAGTGGGCATCAACTACAAGAATTTCTTGTTCTCCTACAATTATTCGTACCAATCCGGGGATATCCGATTTGATAACGGTGGATTTCACCAGATTACCCTAGGCTATGATTTTGGACAAACAGACCAAGAAAAGCGGTATGACTGTTATTGTCCAGCAGCGAATAACTAAAAATGGCCCGCTGCTAACAACGGACCATCCAAAACAACTAAGACATTCAATCATTTATCCCACCTGTAATTCTTCTTAGCTGCCTGATTTTTGATAGCGTTCAATAAGGCATTCTCCAATTCTCCAACCTGTTGCTTTTGACTCTTGGCAATGTAGGCCTCTCGTTTTGCATTGAGCGCCTTAATCTGTTTTTGGATACTTAAACGTTCCTGCTTTTTACTTTCGATGTATGCCCTCATCTCCTTTTCAGTTTTTCCCTGTAACGCTTTAGGGAGGTCTTCCTCTTTTATTTTTTCCAATTCAACTTTGTCTTCTTCAACCGCATCCACCAAGTCCCATTTGGAATTTTTGTACAGTCGAGAACTCTTGCTTATCGAACGCTTCACGGCCACTCCCTTGTTCATGGAATACGCTTCCGAATCCTGTGTGGCCTGCGCGGCAGCTTTTGTTGCGCCCAGGGAACCGTACGAAATGTAGGTGTTGTTCAACTTTGTGTTCAGCTTGATGATTACATCATCGTAAGGCGTTTCAATGTGCACTATTTGTTGGTTATGGTCTATGGCCATGTATTCCCCGCCAGTGAGTATCGCCCCATTTTTCCATTTGGTGGAAATACCTTGTTGATAGTTTCCGCAGAAAATGGTATTCACGATAACGTCTTTTTCCTTTGCGTTCAAGGCTGCGTCTTTGTAACTCAACTTTCCTTGGGTGAAAGGTTCATTGCCCGCAATGAAAATCATTTTTAGGTCATCGGCATTTTTCCCCCAATCCAATTGTTTCAGTGAGGTATGGATGACCGTTCCGCAGTATTCCTCTCCTCCATTGGTGGTCAATGAAAACAGTTTTTCTGAAATTTCATCTAAATCGTTGCTAAAGCCCAGGACCTGTCGAATATAGCCCTCTTTGGAAGAAAGATTGTCGTTACCATATTCGTAAAGGGCAATCTGAAGTTCAGGTCGGACCTGATTCCCACACCGCGCATAGGTAAATTCGTTGACAATATCCCAAAGTTGTGATTTCGCTTGATTGATAAGTCCGTCCATACTGTTACTTGTGTCCAGTAATAGGGCCAGTTTAACGTATTGTTTCGTCGGTTTTTCGGTTACATATTTGGTGGTGAGTGCAATTCTATTGTCATTGCCAGGTTTGGAATTGCAACCATAAATAGCTCCTACGGTACACGCAAAAACCCCCAGTCCAATGATATAATTGATTCGTTTCATGATTAAATATTTTTGAATTTGGACTAAAACTAGAACGCTCTTTCTTGTCCTAAAACCATAAATGAGGGAAAGACCCGTCTTGGTGAGTGAATTGGTGACATGACTGCGTGATACATGAAATCCACTATGATTTCGGGCGTTTTGAACGAGGAGGACATTTTTTAAACCCGTCATTATGTTCTAAGTTTACAGCGTATCCTTGCTAATGAAACAGTCTTTGTACATACTAATTTTTGTGTTGACCCCGTACATTTCCAGCTGGGCTCAAGCGGAATCCGATCGCGTACGGATTACTATAGAAGGGTCCGTAAGGGGGAAGGAAAATTTGACGCCAATAGCCGGTGTCGAGGTATCTACGGACAAAGGGGAGTATACGCTGACCAACGCTTTGGGAGCGTTTAAGATAAAAGCGGCCATTGGTGATGTGCTTATTTTTGAAAGCCCGGATTTTGAAATCGTTCAGCACCGCATTACGTCGGATGAAGAGGTAGATGTTTTAGTGGAGGGATATGTACAGGCTTCAAAAGAATATACTTCAAAAAGGAAAGTTGGGCGCAGTGCTTTGAACCATCGCCGTTATCTGGACTCGGCCAACTACTACAAGCAGAAAGATTTGGAAAAGAGCATCGATTTTATTGCAAAATCGATTGCCAATCTCGGTAAAAGAGGGAATAAGACCGAACTTTCGGAATCTCTTTCTGCTCTGGGCGAAATATACGCTTTTCACCGGCAATATGACTTGGCCATTACAAATTTTAAAGACGCTTTGGCAGCTCGAAAGAGTACCAAGACCCATTTATTGTTGGCCCAAGCGTACGTGAACAATACGGAGTTTGACAAAGCGGCATCCGAGTTGACCCCTTTCATAAATGTCAGGAATTTAACCCCGTCCCAAAGGGTAACGCTCTATGAGACCTTGGGCGATGCAAATAGAGGCTTGTCCAATTTTGCCAAGGCCGAGGACTTTTATCGGGAAGGATTGAAAATTGCCGAAAAGAACCAGATTTCGCCAAAAATAATTGATTTAAACTCAAAAATAGGGGATAGTTATGCCAGTCAAGATAAGCTGGTGGAAGCCGAAGGCTTTTATGCCAATTCGTTAAATCTATCTAGGGCGGCTGCCCCACAAAGGGTGGTCAAGGAGAATGAAAAAATTGCTGATTTTTATAATGAAAAGAATAGGTTTGATGAGGAAATTCAGTTGCGCAAACAAAGTTTGGACGAGTTGAAACAGCTTCCCAAAGAAGGAGTAAATCAAGGGAATATCTCTAAAACTAACTCGGACACGATTACCTCACAACGTATCAATTATAAAATTGCCAACGCTTACATCTCCCAGAACAAATTGGATGAGGCGATACCTTATCTACAGCGGAGCATTGTTGAGGCAGATACGGACAATGACCTTGTGGTAAAAAAAGATGCTACTAGAAAACTATCAGAAGTCTATAAGTACAAAGGAGAATTTGGAAGGGCTTTGGAATCTTACCAGAATTATGTTGCCGTTGTGGATAGTCTTTATGTTCGAAAAGAGCAAGAGATTTCGAGGGCGGCCCGTTTCAACAGGGAGATTGCCACCAAACAGAATCGCATATCAAGTTTAGAACAAGAACGGCAATTGTCCCAGAGCAAATACGATTTGGCGCTTACTGAACAAGAATTGTTCGAAGTGACCAGCAAAAGGCAAAAATGGATCATATATACCCTGCTAATGGGAATATTTCTTTTGGCTTCCACGGCATTTTTCTTCTACCGAAGCAACAAGCAACAACAATTGGCCAACAACCTCCTGGCTTTGAAATCGTTGCGGACCCAAATGAATCCCCATTTCATTTTTAATGCCCTCAATTCAGTGAACAACTTCATTGCCAAAAGCGATGAACGAAGTGCCAACCGGTTCCTAAGTGATTTTTCTGTATTGATGCGCAGTGTATTGGAGAACTCAGAGGAGGACTTTATCCCGCTTTCCAAGGAATTGGAACTGCTGGAGCTTTACGTAAAGTTGGAGCACTCCCGCTTTTCAGATAAGTTTGATTATCAAATCGATGTGGATTCGTCCATTGATATTGAAGCGTTTCAAATACCCCCCATGTTGCTCCAACCTTATGTGGAAAACGCCATTTGGCACGGGCTTCGGTATAAAAAAACTAAAGGTTTTTTGAAAATTCAGATGAATTCCTTGGGGGGCGATACCCTAACCATAGAAATAGTTGACAACGGCATAGGAAGAAAAAAATCAGCTCAGCTTAAAACCCAGAATCAGAAAAAACAAAAATCCAAGGGCATGGGCAATATTAAAAAACGCTTGGAAATACTGAACGGGATGTATAAAAACAAAATAGAGGTTAACGTGACAGACTATGACGAGAATGGTACAGGGACCAAAGTCTCACTAAAATTGAAGAAATAATGACCCAACTTCGAACTATTATTGTAGAAGATGAAGCGACCAGTCGCGAGATTCTTAGGAACTATTTGGGCAAATACTGTGATACTGTACATGTTTTGGGAGAGGCTTCCAATATTAAAGAAGGTCTGGCGCTTATCCAAAAGCAACAGCCTGATCTAGTTTTTTTAGATGTTGAGATGCCTTTTGGGAATGCTTTCGACCTTCTGGATAAAGTTCCCGACCGTACTTTTGAAACTGTCTTTGTTACTGCATACAACCAATATGCCATAGATGCTCTGAACAACCATGCCGCCTACTACTTGATGAAACCCATAAACATCGACGAATTGGTAAAAGCAGTGGAGCATGTAAAGGAAATAAAGCAAAAAGAAAATGCATTGGAAGGGCAGGTGCTAAAGGCCAAATCCACAAAAGCGGAAGGTAAGATTACCGTACCGCAACAAGATGGATTTCAAGTGCTGGAAGTATCGGACATTTTCTTCTGCAAAGCCGATGACAACTATACCGAGATATTTTTGGAGCATAAGAAAATTTTGGTAAGCAAAACGCTTAAGTATTTTGAAGATGCACTATCCGATTATCCCTTTGCCCGTATCCATAAATCCTATCTGGTCAATGTGGGCGAAGTGGTCCGGTATAAAAAAGGTAAAGGAGGCAGCGTGGTACTTTCGAATGGGAAGGAGCTTTCCGTTTCAGCATCAAAAAAACCCACACTTTTGGCATATTTTCAATAAGAGGTTATGATTATAAAATCAGTAAGGGGGAAATCCCCACAAATGGGCAAGGAGTGTTTCATTGCCGAAAATGCCGTAATTGTAGGGGACGTCCTTGTAGGTGATTTTTGTAGTATTTGGTATAATGCCGTGTTGCGGGGAGATGTCCATTACATAAAAATGGGGAATAAGGTCAATGTACAAGATGGTGCGGTAATTCATTGTACATATCAAAAAGCACCGACCAATATCGGCAATAATGTTTCTATTGGTCACAATGCTATAGTGCACGGGTGTACCATCAAGGATAATGTGCTTGTAGGAATGGGTAGTATTGTGATGGATGACTGCCTGGTGGAAAGTAACTCCATTATTGCAGCAGGCGCGGTGCTTACCAAAGGAACCCATGTTAAGGGAGGAAGTGTATATGCCGGGGTGCCCGCTAAAAAAATCAAGGACATAAGTCCCGAACTGATGTCTGGGGAAATCGACAGAATTGCCAACAATTATGTAAAATATGCCAGCTGGTTCAAAACCTAAGGCATTTTAAAATATGCCTACTTTTGCAAACAACTAAATAAAAACCAATGAACGCATATATTTTTCCAGGACAAGGTGCCCAATTCGTGGGAATGGGTTTGGATTTGTACGAAAAGCATCCCATTGCACAAGAATTTTTTGAACAAGCCAATGATATCTTGGAATTTTCCATAACCGATATCATGTTTGAAGGGACCATGGAGGAGCTAAAACAAACTAAAGTGACCCAACCTGCAATTTTTCTCCATTCCGTAGTATTGAGTAAAGTCTTGGGAGATACTTTTAAACCGGATATGGTAGCTGGGCATAGTTTGGGTGAATTTTCAGCTTTGGTAGCAAACAATACCCTGAATTTTGAAGATGGCCTGAAACTGGTATCACAACGTGCAAGAGCAATGCAAAAAGCCTGTGAACTTCAACCTAGCACTATGGCCGCTGTTCTAGGTCTGGAGGATGAAGTTGTGGAAAAAATTTGTGATGAAATAGCAGGCACCGTGGTTCCTGCGAACTATAACTGTCCGGGACAATTGGTGATTTCCGGCGAGGTGGAAGCTGTGAATACGGCATGCGAAAAACTAAAAGAAGCCGGTGCTCGCAGGGCATTGTTGCTTCCTGTCGGCGGTGCTTTTCATTCACCTTTAATGGAGCCGGCTCGTGAGGAGTTGGCCGCTGCGATAGAAATGACCTTATTTAACACACCTGTCTGCCCAATTTATCAAAATGTTACAACCACTGCTACGCGGAGTCCTGAGGAAATCAAGGCAAATTTGATAGCTCAATTGACAGCGCCTGTCAAATGGACCCAAAGTGTCCAACAGATGATAAAGGACGGAGCATCTACTTTCACAGAAGTTGGTCCCGGAAAGGTGTTACAAGGGCTTGTCCGAAAAATTGATTCTAGTGTGGAGACCGCTTCGGCAATCCTTTAAAAATGCACCTTGACGGACATTGGAAGTAGTTTACCTAAGAAACTTAGATTTAAACTACAAAGTTGAGCGAATCCTCCTTTTTTTTGTAATATTGGCCTTCACCAAAATTGACCAACGCACGCAAAGAATTTTATACGTAAAACCGGGATTCGGTCATGTTATTTTTCTTGAAAAAAACCTCAAATTCTGAAAACTTCCATCTGAGTAAAAAACTTATTCTTGGCGTATTCGGTTTTTTCCTTGGAACTATTTTTAGTTTTGGGCAAACTGTCAGCATTGCCGACGTCACCGGAGATGAAGATGATGGTGCCATCGAGGTCACTTTAAGTTTGGATACAGCTGTTTTAGGCGGATTTTCACTGGAGGTCTCTACAAATAACGGTTCAGCAACGCTTGTTGATGGCGATTATGCCCAAGTCAATGGACTTCTGGTTAATTTCAATGGATTCTTTGGAGAGACCCAAACTTTTGATGTAGTTCCCACAGCGGATACTCGGGTAGAACTGGATGAAACCCTGACCATTACCATGGCCAATCTCTCGGGTACTTTGGCCGCGGTGGATATTTCGGATACGGCAACGGTCACTATTGATAATGATGACACGGGTGTAATTACTATTTCGGCAACAGATGACAGCGCTTCAGAAAGTGGACTAGATACAGGAGAATATACCATTGACCTAGGGGCGGTTAACGGAACGGGTTCAGCAGTAACGATTTTGTATGCTATAGGAGGGTTTTCCACCGCAACTTCTGGTGACGATTTTGTCGCACTACCCCTGACTATTTCGGTTCCAAATGGTGCGCAGACCAATACAATTACTCTAACACCCGTCGATGATACAGACATTGAAGGTCAGGAAGTAGTTAGAGTTCGTATGGACAATTCCAGTAACCCTACCCTGTTCCCTATTTCTGGTTCAGCGACAGAAGATAGAGCGGATGTATTCATCGAGGACGATGACCCAGTTGCTACCATAATAGCAAACGACAATACCGCCACCGAGGCGGGCACGACCACGGGGCAGTACACGATAAGTCTGAACGGGCCCAATACGACGGCCGGTCCTATCACGGTGAACTACGGGGTCGGTGGCACGGCCACTTCGGGAGACGATTTTACGGCACTTGGTGGCAGCGTCGACATCCCCATATCGCAATCGAGCGCAACGGTGACCCTGACGCCTATCGACGATACGGAGGTTGAGGCGAACGAGACGGTTGTCCTGACCCTTTCCAATGGCACGGGCTACACGGTGGGCTCGGCGCCCGACAATAGCGCAACGGTGACCATCACCAGTGATGATGTGGCACTCCCTGTCGCCACGATAACGGCGAACGATGCGCTGGCCACCGAGGCGGGCACGACCACGGGGCAGTACACGATAAGTCTGAACGGGCCCA
>ERZ1740067.9-NODE-9-length-226269-cov-43.480726_pt1 | contig 226269 bp, 224 predicted proteins | sample MGYA00581736_ERZ1740067 | MGnify/ENA primary metagenome ERZ1740067 (study PRJEB43018, sample SAMN04849236) | marine metagenome | isolation source: floating plastic debris | place: Pacific Ocean | collected 2008-08-27 | study: EMG produced TPA metagenomics assembly...
TCATGATGCTCCATCCCAATCAAGAATGGGCGCCCCAAAAGCCCGGAAAGGGTCACGCTGGACTTTTGCTGGGCTCCAAAACGAGGAGTTTGACAATACCGTGCTGTGGCTTTAGCCAAATACGGGCGGAGCAAGCTGCAACCGGACCCGCGGTAAGGGCAGAGCCCACTTGTTAAACTGAACCTACGGTCTTCCAGCCTTTGTGCAGCCGGGTTGCGGGTCATCGGCTTGAGACGCACGGAGGTTCACATGAAGCCGCTCCCGACCAACCCCAATATTGATCAACTAAAGCGTCAAGCGAAAGACTTGCTCAACGCCGTTCGTCGTCATAACGCAGACGCGATGGCACGCTTCCGAACGTCACTTCCTGAAGCTGCTGGAAAAAGCGCAGAATATCTGGCTCAGTTACGATTGCATGATGCCCAATCTTGTGTTGCACGCGACTATGGCTTCGCCTCATGGGCAGCGTTGCGCGACTTTGTTGAGTTGTCCCGCGCTCGCTTGAGCAATCCGGCTGAACTCGCCGCTAACTTTGCCCGATTGGCTTACGCTGGCGACGTGGCGGGCGGTATGGACCGATCCAAACCAGACCAGGCAGTGCGCTATCTTGCGCTGCTCTTGGAGCAGGGGCCTCTCGACCCTTGGATCGCCTGCGCAGCCGGGGAGATCTCAATCATCCAACGGCAATTGGTCAATGACCCGGCCTGGATTGCCAAAGCTGGCGGCCCGTTGAACTTGCCACCTCTCGTGGTAGCCACCCATTCCGGCCTGATCCAACTGCCGGAACATCGCACGGGGATACACGGCATAGTGGGGCTCTTGCTTGAAGCCGGAGCCGACCCAAATCAGTCGGTTGCAAGTCGCTGGCCCCCTGCCTCCCTCTCCGAACCATCGCGAGATCATCGGCTCTCTGCGCTTTATGGTGCGGCAGGCGTGAACCACAATGCCGATGTAACGCGCCTTCTGCTCGACGCAGGCGCAGACCCCAATGACCAAGAGTCGCTTTACCATGCACTTGAGAGTACCGATGCAACCATCGTGCGTCTGCTCCTTGATGCCGGGGCAATCGTCTCCGGCACCAACGCACTTTATCACGCGCTCGACTATGACAAGCTCGACACCTTCCAACTGCTGCTATCACGCACCGAAACTCTCAATGAGCAGGATATGGGCCCGCTTTTGCTTTGGGCTATCCGGCGACGCCGCTCGGTGGCACATATTGAGAGCATTATTGGCGCTGGCGCGGATCCAGCCGCAAAAGCAAAAGACGGCACAAGCGCATTTATCCTTGCACTGCGCCAAGGTCTTCCGGAATTGGCAGCGCTCCTGAAACGCGCCGACGTGGCTGAAGAACCTAGCGAAGCTGACCTCTTTGTTGCAGCCTGCGCGACAGCGAACGCCGAGGAGGCCCGCCGCCTTCAGACCCGCAATCCTGACTTCCCGTATGTATTGGAAGATGCACAGCTTTCCATGTTTTCGGAACTTGCAGCGGAAGGCTGCAACGAGGCTGTGAAGCTCATGGCAGAGCTTGGATGGCCGATTGATGTCCGCGGCGGAGACTGGGACGCTTCGGCCTTGAACCAAGCGGTTTTCCGGGGCGATGCAGCCCTTGCGGAAACGCTTCTCTCCCATGGTGCAAGATGGACCGAGCAACATGGTTATGGCGACAATGTCTGCGGCACGCTAAGCTGGGCTTCTCTTAACCAACCCAAGCCAGAAGGCGATTGGGTTGCTTGCGCCAAGGTGTTGGTTACCTACGGCATGCCAGGCGCTGCCCGTAATCCTGAAGATCCGAAAACGGTGTTGATCGACGGTCAACCCTGTCGTTTCTCGGAAGAAGTGACAGACTACCTGCTATCAGTAGGCGAAATATGATAGGCATTCATCGACGGCGGGGACAGCACAATCGATACAGCCTACCAAGATCGTCAATGCGATGAGCGACCTGCACCGGTTAGCACAGCGATCGACCACCATAGACCGCAGGATAGATTTCGTCAGTTGGCCACCTGGATGATCTTTCCAGCCCATCGTAAAAAGGCAAGCCTGAAAACACCGACCGCAATGCGCCAACTAAACCGTTAGAAGTTTAGGCGCAGGTTGACGGTCATTGGTTCTTGCGCAAACGTCGTTGAACTTTCACCTACCCCAATTGGGCGGGCAGTTTTAAGGCGATTTGATCCAGATCGATAGTCCCGACCAACTTCGGCTCGAAGATCGTAGCGACCCGAAAGACACCCAAGTCATCCTGCACATGCTCGAGACCGCGGCGGTGCAGCTCTTTCATGATCTGCTCGTCAGTGGCACTGCCGACATCCAAGAGCCCTCAAAGAACCATGGGATCGTCTCGCGCTCGAAGACCGAGCTGTGGTATCGCATCCTTGTCTGACCGCGCGCCTCTCACCGTTTCTCACGAACCCCCGGATCGGTCCTAAGGGTCAAGGTGATCTTTCTAAATGGGATTGTTGGCGGCGGCCAAAGCGGTTCGTCAGTTTCATCCGAAGGTTTCATGATTGGCCTTGATTTTGGTTCCATCTCAATCGAAGGGCTAGCCGCAGACCCGTGCGACAATCTCCGCGTTGGAGAAAGCTATGCGCTCTTGGTGGCCACTCTCGGTGTGGGGTGTATCACCTCTTGAACCGCCAGACGATCCTTAGCTGCGTCGACAAGTCCCAAACAATCCGTACGTCCTGCGGGAAGTCCTCTAAAGATCGTCATTCATGCGCCGCCGCATCGCGCACTATGTTCCCAAACAGAGTTTCGCCAGCAATGCGGCTTACCAGGTCAAAGCAATCTAGCCGCCTGGCGTGCGCATCCGTGCAACGCCGCCGCATCGTCTACAAGAAGGCGTATGGGGATCCGCGCGAGACACCCGTCGAAGATCGGATCGGCCTGAAGCGGCGCGAGGACAGTCCGGGTGTGGGACCCGTTCAGCAGGGCGCGGGCGAGGCTTCCGTTGAAGAACATACCACCGAGAGGCATGTAGAGATAGGCAAGGGAACGGGTCAACGCACCCAGGGCCCGTGCCATGAGCGCCATGGTCTTTTCGTTCTTTGCGATCTCTTCGGTGGGCGCATCTGCATGACCCAAGGCCACGTGCAGGCGTTTGAGGCCACGGCCCGAGAACAGATCCTCGACCGTCGGGAAAGGGGCCGGATCTATCTCTTGGCGGAGGATCACGGCGACGTCGCTGGGCAAGCTGGCATGGCCCGTTTCTGCCTCGAAGACGACCTCTCTCGTCAGATGCACCGGGCTGACATTGAAGCCAGTGCCAAGCCCGATGACGAGGCCTTGTGGTCCGTCAGGTTGGCCTTCGGCCACGTGGAGCAGGGCGCTGTTGGGTAAGGCAGGCAGCGCATGGCCGAGGGCTGCGAGATCATTGAGCAGCGTAACATTCGGGATGCCGAACCGGGCACCAAGATCAGGCGCGTCGAAATGCCAGTCACGGTTGGTAAGTCGGCCGGATTGCGCACCGACAGGGCCTGCAATCGCGACGGTAAAGGCTGCGGCGTCACGCCCGGCAAGATAACCATCGGCCAGCGTCGCAAAATCGGGAAAGTCGTCATTGCGGTAACGTCGGACGCTCTCCATGAGCACACCGTCGCGCCCGGCAAAACCGATGCGCGTGTTGGTGCCGCCGACATCTGCAACAAGCGCTTGGGTCATGCAGCTTGGCCGGGCTGTTTGCCAAGGATGATCATACCTAGAAGATCGTCATCGGTGACATCTTTCACATCCACAGTTCCGACTAGCTTGCCATTCTTCATGACGCTAGCCCGGTCGCAAAGCTCCATCACGTCATGAATGTCGTGGCTGATCAGAAAGATGCCAATCCCTTCGGCTTTGAGTTGTTGGATCAACTCGCTGACCATTTGCGTTTCATGCGGACCCAAAGCGGCGGTGGGTTCGTCCATGATCAGGATCTTGGCATCGAAGTAAACAGCGCGCGCAATGGCCACGGATTGACGCTGCCCGCCCGAAAGCGCGCTGACAGGTTCGCTGAACTTCTGGAAATTGGGGTTGAGACGAGCCATGATCTTGCGGGTCTCCGCCTCCATCGCGTCTTCGTCCACAAAACCGAAAGCCGTGACAAGCTCGCGCCCAAGAAAGAGGTTTGAAGCAGCATCGAGATTGTCGGCGAGCGCGAGGGTCTGATAGATCGTCTCGATGTTTAAGGCTCGGGCGTCGCGGGGGTTATTGATCTCGACCTTTTTGCCATTGATCGTGATATCGCCACTGTCCTTTTGATAGGCTCCGGAAAGTATCTTGATCAGGGTCGATTTCCCCGCGCCGTTGTGGCCAAGCAGCCCCACAACTTCGCCCGGCATAAGATCAACCGAAACATGATCCACAGCATGCACACCGCCAAAGCTGATGCAGATATCGTTCATTTCGACAAGGGGTGTGGTCATCACTTTGCTCCCGTGCGGCGGCGGTAGATGATGTCGATTAGGACGGCGGCGACAAGGACGGCGCCCACGACGATGTTCTGAAGCGGCGCGTCGACATTCACCATCGCCATACCCGATTGCAGCGACTGCATGATGAGGGCGCCGAGAATGGCTCCGTGGATCGTGCCAAGTCCACCGGCAAGGGCGGTGCCCCCGATAACGGCAGCGGCAATCACGCGCAGTTCGTCCAATGTGCCAATGTCGTTCGAATGGTTTGAGAGCCGCGCCGAAGCGACCACCGCCGAGAGGGCGCAGAGGGCGCCCATCAACGCGAAAACCTTAACGGTGAGAAGGCGCGTGTTGATCCCTGAAAGCTCCGCAGCGTCGGGGTTTCCTCCGGTCGCAAAGATGTAGCGGCCAAGACGGGTGCGGCGGGCAATGAGGGTCATGCCGATGGCAACGAAGATAAGCACGAGGACCGAGATAGGCAGGCCATAAGCTGCGGTGAAGCCTTCGGGCATCTCTTCGCCGCGGGCCGCGAAGTTGCGGGCCAACACCCGTTCGGGAACCTGATAGGCATTTAGTATGGCAACAAAGCCGAGGATCGCGATGCCAATTACTGCGGCAAGAACACCTTCCGCCCATAGCGGTTTGACAGGGAAGCCATGACGCGCCTTGTTGCGGCGGGCATTCCAAAGCGCGGCGAGTGCCGCCAAGGTGCAAAGGATGCCGACGACCCAGCTTCCGGTCTGTCCCAACGTGCCATTAATACCCCCAAATTGACGGAAGGTGGGGTCAAGCGGGCCGATGGTCTGGCCGCTCGTGAGATACCAAGCGACGTTGCGCCAAACAAGAAGTCCGCCCAGCGTAACAATGAATGCGGGGATCATCAGGTAACCGACCAGGTAGCCGTGGAAGGCGCCGACGACAGCCCCGGTTACAAGACCTGTGAGGATCGCAAGCCAAGGGATGAGAGGGTGGCCGAGACCAAGGCCAAGTGTTTGGGGTAACCATTGCGTCTGCATCATAGCCATGACGGCAGAGCAGGTTGCGAGAAGAGCACCGACGGAGAGATCGATGTGGCGGGTGACGATGATGAAGACCATGCCGGTGGCCATGATGGCGACGGAAACGGTCTGGATCGTAAGGTTAAAAATGTTGCGCGGCGTAAGGAAGCGCCCACCAGTATCGAAGTGAAAGTAAAGGCAGATGACGATGAACGCGCCGACCATGCCCAACAGGCGAAGGTCGATTTCGAGCGTTTCCAGAAAGCTGCGCGGCTTGGCAGTGGGTACAGCGATATCACTCATGGCGGGTCTCCGTCATGGGGGCGGACGACACGTCCACCTTACCGGGGAATGGCGTGGGCTATGTAAGGGGGGCGTGTCGCCCACCCTATTTTTGAGTTTGAGGTAAGGCAGGGCGAGCCCTGCCTTACGCGATCAGTTGCAGGGGGCTGGGCCGCCGGATACGCCCTGGCAGAGCTTTTCCGCTTCGATCCAGCCTGCATCCGTAACAGCTGCGAGATTGTCCTTGGTCACCGGCAGAGGCTCGAGGAAAATCGCCGTCATGTCGGTGCCCGCAGGTGACGTCCAGGCCTGTGCCCCTTCGACATTGGCCATCGCTGCACCGCCCGCCAGTGCCACGGCGATCTCACCTGCAGCTTTGCCCAGTTCACGCGCGTCCTTCCAGACGCTCACCGTCTGGACGCCAAGAGCCACACGATTCAGCGCCGCGTGATCACCATCCTGACCGGAAACCGGGATGCCTTCCATCCCCTGCGCTGTGAGAGCGGCGACAACGCCGCCCGCTGTGCCATCATTCGACGCTACGACCGCATCTACGTCGTTGTCATTCGCCGTCAGGATCTGCTCCATGTTGCGCTGCGCGTTGGCGGGCAACCAGGCGTCTGTGTAAGCCTCACCCACGATGGTAATGGCGCCTGAGTCAATCGCCTCTTGCAGCACCTCTTGCTGACCGCCACGCAGGAAATCTGCGTTCGGATCGGTCGGGGATCCCTTAATCATCACATAGTTGCCTTCGGGGGCCGCGGCCAGCACGGCGCGGGCCTGCATCCGGCCCACCTCAATATTGTCGAAGGTCAAATAGAAAGCGCGGGCATCCTCGATCAGGCGGTCGTATCCGACCACAGGGATACCTTCGGCATCTGCTGCATCCACCGCTGGACCAATCGCCTGGGCATCTTGCGCAAGGATAATGAGCGCATCGGCACCCTGCGCGATCAGGCTCTCCACGTCCGAAAGCTGTTTGGAAGAAGATGATTGTGCATCGGCGCTGATATATGCAGCGCCCGCCGCCTCGAGCGCACCCTTGATGGCCGCTTCATCGGTCTTCCAGCGCTCTTCCTGGAAGTTTGACCAACTCACGCCGACAGTGATGTCTTGCGCCGAAGCACTTACGCCCATCACCGATACCGCTGCTACGGCCGCTGCCGTTTTTAGAAACTTCATTCTGTCCTCCCTAAAGCTCTGTCCCGCCTTTTCTACCTTTATCAGCGGGTCATCCTCATATTGAATGAATAAATTCGAATTGCAAATTAAATTGGACAGATTGGCGAAATCAGGTCATCTTTTTGCTAGATGGTCTGTTCAGGATGGGCCCCGGGAGGAAAAAAAGGCAGCGTTATCATGGCGTTCGGACATCAACGGCTGGAAAGCCGGAGGCTTTTGCTGCGGGAGATCTCCAAAGGCGGGCGCATCCCGCGAATCGATCTTGCGGAGCGGACGGGAATCAGTAGGGCGACCGTGACAGCGGTGACGGCGGATCTGCTCAAGGGTGGTCTGATTGAAGAGATACCGCGTGACCCAGAGGCCGAAGACAGCGCTCGGGGGCGGCCCAAAATCGACCTTAAGATATCTGGTAACGCGCATTTGGTGGCCGGGCTGAAAGTGTCGGGGCACTCGATCTCATTCGTGCTGATGGATTTCGAAGGTGCCGACATCGAGACGCATGAAGAGGCACTGCCCAATAGCACGATGACACCGGTGGGTCTGGCGGATGCGATTGCTAGGGGCCTCGACGCACTTGCCGCGAAAGTCGACGGGTCCGTAGCCGATTTATCCGGTCTGGGTGTCGGTCTTGCTGGGCTTGTGCAGGCTGACACAGGGCTGGTGCATTGGTCGCCATCGCTCACGCAACGCAACGTGAACTTGCACGATGTCCTTTCGGCACGGCTTGGCCTGCCGGTCTTCGCGGACAATGACGCGAACCTCGTCGCGATGGCCGAACTGACTTTTGGGTTGGGCCGCGATCATTCGGACTTCATAGTGATCACGATCGAGAGCGGGGTCGGGATGGGCCTTGTTCTCGGCGGTCAGATCTATCGGGGCACACGCGGCTGTGGAGCGGAATTCGGGCACACGAAGATCAATTTCGAAGGTGCGTTGTGCCGCTGCGGACAACGTGGATGTCTTGAGGCTTACGTGGCCGACTATGCTTTGGTGCGCGACGCCTCGTCCGTGCTCGATATAGATCCCAAAGGCTCGACCGCCGAGGCAGTAGCGCAAGTTCTGGCAGCGGCGCGGGCCGGGCACGGCGCGGCGCGAAATGTCGTTGACAGGGCGGGCAGGATGTTCGCCGTGGGGCTTGCCAACCTGGTGAATGTATTCGATCCGCAATTGATCATCCTCGCCGGTGAACAGATGCAGTTTGACCACCTCTATGCAGATGCGGTCATCGACGAGATGCGCAAATCCATTGTGCAGGTGGACAAACCGCCGCCGCGGGTCGAGATCCACAAATGGGGCAACCTGATGTGGGCGCGCGGCGCTGCTGCATATGCCCTCGAGTTCGTGCAGGACATCGCAGTCGAAAGTCTTGATCATGCGCGCTAGCCTCGTCGCATTCCTCTTGATGACAGTCGCTGCACTGGCGGAGCCTCGGTTCCAACCCGCCGAGGTCCCATATCACGCCTATGATGGCGGTTGGGAGCATTTCGTGGGCGGTGGCGTGGGGGTGTTAGACTGCAACGGGGACGGACGGCCCGATATGCTGGCAGCTGGGGGCAGCAATCCCGTAACGCTTTTCATCAACCGGAGCGACAGCGAGATGCTGTTCGACGCCACGCCACTGGACATTGTCGGCAGTGTGGGTGCCTACCCGATCCACTTGAATGGTGACGCGCATGTGGATCTGATCGTGCTGCGAGTGGGCCCCGATCTCGCCCTTCAGGGTGATGGGGCATGCGGTTTTCGACCGCTGGACCTCGGTATCGATTTTCCCGACACATGGACCACAGCCTTTTCCGCCACTTGGGAAGAAGGACAGAGCGTCCCGACGCTTGCCTTCGGGCATTATGTCGACCGTACGGATCCTGATGGGCCTTTTGAAGCATGTGATGAAAACCACCTCTACCGGCCCGAGCCGGAGGGCTATGCACGAACTGTGCTGATCCCTGGGTTCTGCGCCTTGTCGATGCTTTTTACGGATTGGTCGCGCGGTGGCCGGGCCGACCTGCGGGTCAGCAATGACCGGCATTACTATGTCAAGGGCGGCGCGGAACAGCTTTGGGAGATGGGAGAGATCCCGCGCCTCTATAACCAAGCGGATGGATGGAAGGGTCATCAGCTATGGGGGATGGGCATTGCCGCGCGAGATCTAGACCGCGATGGCCGGGACGAGGTTTTCCTGTCGTCAATGGGCGATCAACGTTTGCAAGTGCAGGACGGCGATGGGCCGACTTATGTGGACGTGCCGTTCGATCGGGGTGCCGCCGCACAAAGACCCTATGTCGGCGGTGACGGACGCCCATCGACAGGCTGGCATATCGCTTTTGGGGACATTCAGAACGATGGGCGTGATGATGTATTCATATCAAAAGGCAATGTTCAGCAGATGCCCGGCAACGCAATGGAGGATCCGAACAACCTGTTGATACAAAACCTGGGTGGTCGGTTTGAAGAATTTGGAGATCGCGCTGGAGTGGCGTCGTTGCATCGGGGTCGGGGGGCAGCCCTGGTCGATTTCAACACGGACGGCTTACTGGATCTGGTCGTGGTGAATCGCCGCGCGCCGCTGGAGCTTTGGCGGAATGTCAGCGGCGGTGCGGGGCATTGGCTGAGCGTCGATTTGCATCAGTCCGGATCGAACCGGGCAGCGGTGGGTGCCTGGATAGAAGTTGATGATGGCGCCAGCGTGCAGTCCAGGGAAATCACGGTTGGTGGTGGTCATGGAGGCGGGATGCTCGGCTCTCAGCACTTCGGCCTCGGAGAAGTGGAGAAGGTCAGGGTCAGGGTCCGCTGGCCGCATGGAAACTGGAGCAATTGGGAAGTTATCGCGGCCGATCAGATCATTCGGATCACGCCGGACGGGACAAACTTGTCGGTCAGACGCTACTGATCGACAGGCAAGCCGCTTGGCACAGTTTTGGGCACACCCAGACCACCGCGAAGGCTTTGCTCATCTGTCAGCGCGCCGAGAAAGGCGACTATCAAGGCGATCTCGTCATCCGTCAAAAATATCGGCGTAAGCTGGTTCGCGCTGGCAATGGCCTTGATCTCGGCTGCGTCCGATAGCGCGCGCAGGTCATCGACGCCGTCAATCTCCGGGAGGACAGCCTGGCTGGGCGCGTACGCCTTCAAAGACCCAATTGGATCAAGATGATGGCGAATTATGCCTTCCAGCGTGGCGTGACTGCCTGCATGACCGTACGGCGCCGTGTGTAAAACATTTCGCAACGACGGCGTGCGGAAGGCATAAGCGTCAGCGGGGTCGCCCGTCACGCGCATACGCCCTGTATCTCGGGAATGTGTTTCAAAGCGTCCCGCCTTGCCAGGGCCGATCTGCGGGACAGCGATCGCGTGAAAGGCGTGGTCGGTCTGGAACTGGCCCGAATGGCATGTGGCGCAGGTCGCCTTGCCGTAGAAAAGTTGCATACCCTGCATCTGTTCAGCGTTTAGTCTGCCGACACCGCGCAGATAAAGGTCAAAGAGACTGTTGTCAGCGCGCCATTCAAAAGCGACGAAGGCCGCTATGGCATCCGAAATGTCAGTGAAACGGACGGGTTTTTTCCCAATAACGCCATCAAAGCGCGCACGATATTCAGGTATCGACTCAACGCGTTTGGACAGGATGTCCCAGGCACCTCCCTCGCCGGTCAGAAGACCCTGACGCACGGCCTGAGCCACGTCATTTTCGGAATAATGCCCGGCCATTTCATCGGGCGAGAGGACCGGGAACATCGTCTGAGCAGAAAGCAGATTGGCAAAGCCCGCCTCCATCTCTGCACCCAACGGCGTGCGGATGCCGCTTGGGCGCTCTGGATCCGCTTCAAGCCGACCGTCGTGAAAAAACACGTTGAATTCGGATGCACCCAGATTAAAGAGCGCGGGAGCATTGCGGGGAATACGTTGTTCCGGTGGGTTTTTCTTATCGACGACCCGATCAGTGCCAAGCCCCACACCGCCGTCACCCAGTCCCAGAGACAGGCCATCGGCGGTGGCGTGTTTCGGGTGGTGGCAGGTTGCACACGAGACAGCCTTGTTGCCCGACAGGATCGGGTCATAGAACAGCAATCGCCCAAGCTCAACCTGCGCGCTGTCAACAGACATGAACTCCGCGTCGGCCACAGGAAGGTCCGCACAAGCGACCCTGGCCAGACACAGGAAGGCCAAGCAGCTAGACGAAGCGGTTGACATAATTCTCCAGGATCTCCTGTTGGCCAGAGCGCGGCTGCGGATCGATTTTGCCCGAAATTACATCGGCTGCTATCGTGCTCAGGTCACCTTGCAGCATGGATTTTGCCCTGGCTGTGTCCCAGTCGGCATAGCGGGTCGACAAGGCCTCTTCCAATCCGCCGTCTTCGAGCATGGCGGCGGCTGCATTCAGCCCGCGCGCGCAGACGTCCATCGCACCAACATGAGCAGCGACTAAATCCACGGGATCAAGCGACTGGCGGCGTAGCTTTGCGTCGAAGTTGGTGCCGCCCGTGCCCAAACCACCGGCCTTTAGGATGTGATAATAGGTGAGCGCCACCTCGGGTACGTTGTTGGGGAATTGGTCGGTGTCCCAGCCGGACTGGTAATCGTTCCGGTTCATGTCTATGGAGCCCAGCATCCCCTCGGATGCTGCAACAGCGATTTCATGTTCGAATGAATGGCCTGCGAGGATTGCATGACCCTGCTCGAGGTTCAGCTTCACCTCCCCTTCCAGCCCATACTTGCGAAGGAAACCAATGCAGGTAGCCGCGTCATAGTCATATTGATGTTTGGAGGGTTCCTGCGGCTTAGGTTCTACGAGGATCGTGCCTTCGAAACCGATCTTGTGCTTGTAGTCGACGACCATGCTTAGGAACCGGCCCATATGGTCAAGCTCGCGCCCCATGTCAGTGTTTAACAGCGTCTCATAGCCTTCCCGCCCGCCCCAGAGGACGTAGTTCTGACCGCCCAGCTTATGGGTCGCATCCATGCAAGACTTCACGGTCGCGGCGGCATAGGCAAAAACGTCCGGATCCGGGTTGGTCGAAGCGCCCGCCATCCACCGGCGGTGGCTGAACATGTTTGCCGTGCCCCAAAGGCAATCGATCTTCTGGTCTTCCATCTTAGCGCCGAAATAGTCGGTAATCTCGTCCAGCCGCGCAAGGCTTTCGGCGAAGGTTGCGGCCTCGGGGCGGATATCGACATCGTGCCAGCAGAAGAAAGGCACGCCGAGAATGCCAAACATCTCGAATGCGACATCTGCCTTCATCTTGGCACGACCCATATCATCCTGTGGATGCCAAGGGCGGACAAATGTCGGCCCCCCGAAAGGATCCCCCCCCTCCCACGCGAAGGAGTGCCAGTAGGCCACGGCAAAGCGCAAATGGTCTTTCATCCGTTTGCCCATGATCAGCGCGTCCCCGTCGTAGTGGCTGTAGGCTAGTGGATTGGTGCTGTTTTCGCCTTCAAATTGGATGGGGTCGATGCCGTCGAAAAAACCAGTTGTCATTGCAGTGCCTTCAAGTGGGAATAGCCGTTTTTGTAGGAGTGGTAAGCGTCCTCGAACGCCAGGCGCAGATCGGCATCGGGCAGGATCTTTTCGGCGATCTTGGGTTTGGTCATGATGTCTTGCGGGGTGACGCCGGTCACGCCGCTGATCGCCAGCCTCGCCGCCCCCATAGCCGCGCCGAACTCGCCTTGTGCAGGCCGTTCCAGCGGCAGATCAAGGGCTGTAGAAAGCATCTTTGTCCACAGTGTCGATCTTGTGCCGCCGCCGATGGCCAATGCGCTGGCGAGTTCGACACCCGTTGATTTAAGCGCCTCGTAACTGTCGCGTAGCGCGAAACATACACCCTCCATTACCGCCTTCGTCAGGCTTTTCGCATCGCTGCCAGCACCTACACCGGCGAATCCTGCACGAATGACGCTGTCATTGTGGGGTGTACGTTCGCCCGAAAGGTATGGAAAAAATCGCAGCGGGCCTGGTGCTCTAATATCCTCGCCCAAGGCCGCGGTGAGTGTTTGCGGGCTCTGCCCGGTGATCCCAGCCAGCCAGTTCAGATTGTCGGTCGCGGCCAAAACCACGCCCATCTGATACCAGCGATCGGGCACGGCATGGCAGAAGGTGTGGACTGCACTGTCGGGCGCGGGTGCATAACGGTTCCTCCCCGCCAGCATGACCCCGGAAGTACCCAATGAGACGAAAGCCTCGCCCTCGCCCATGGTGCCGACCCCACATGCGGCAGCTGCATTGTCAGCCCCGCCGGCGACGACCTGCACGCCGCGCGGCAGACCAAGTATTTCAGCGATGTCAGCGCGGATTTCCCCAACGACAGCGTTGCCTTCGACCAACGCTGGCATCTGATCGGGGCGCATACCGCTTGCCTTGATCGTCGTGTCAGACCAGGCCCGTGCACCGGTGTCGAGCCATGACGTACCGGCGGCGTCCGACATTTCCGAAACACGCTGTCCCGTCAGCCAGAACACCAGGTAGTCCTTGGGTAACAGGACCATCGCCACCCGTCCAAAAAGGTCAGGCTCACACCGGGCCATCCAAGTAAGCTTCGGGGCGGTGAACCCAGGGAAAACAATGTTTCCGCTGATTTCGCGGACATTGTCTGCTTTGTCCAGAGCCGCTGCCTCCATATGCGATCGCGTATCGTTCCATAGGATGCAAGGCCGCAGAACGGCACCGTCTGCATCAAGGACGGTCGCACCATGCATGTGGCCGGAAAACGCAACACCCTGCAAAGCGGCCATTTCCTTAGGACGGGCCTTGGCCAACTCTGCAAGGACGCTCTTGCAAGCGTTGATCCAGTCGGCAGGATCCTGTTCGCTCCACCCGTCATGAGGATGGCTGACGCCATAATGCGCTTCTGCCAAGCCGCGGACAGCACCATCCGAACCAACCAGCAAGGCGCGCAGGCCAGACGTGCCCAGATCCAGACCGATGAACATGTTTCCTCCCCTTCTCGACCACCTTGCCCGCCGGTTAATTCGATTGTCAAATTAAATCATATCGGTCTGGTCTTTTTGGATCTGATGCGCCAAGGAACAGCAAGGGAAAGGACGGCCGCATGCCTCGGACTGCACTTGTGACCGGCGCGGCCGGTTTCATTGGATTTTACTGCTGCAAGGCGCTGTTGAACGCGGACTGGAAGGTTGTCGGCATCGACGCATTGACCGACTACTACGAGATAAGACTGAAGCAAAAGCGCCGGGACATGCTGCTGGATGACGCCCACTTTCAGTTCATTGAACACCGGATCGAGACCCCAGGTCTGCTCAAAGACCTCTTTGCTGAACACAATTTCGATGCAGTGATTCATCTCGCAGCGCAAGCGGGCGTGCGCCATTCCATCGACGCACCCCGAACCTACATCGCCGCCAATATCGAAGGCACGTTCGAACTGCTCGAGGCTGCCCGCACCCATCCGCCTGATCACATGCTGCTGGCCTCAAGTTCGAGCGTTTATGGGGGCAACGCCAAGATGCCCTATGCCGAAACGGACAAGACCGACTGCCAGATGTCATTCTATGGTGCGACCAAGAAAGCGACAGAGACCTTCGCCCAAAGCTACGCGCATCTCTACGACCTGCCGATCACAATGTTCCGCTTTTTCACTGTTTACGGACCGTGGGGGCGGCCAGACATGGCGCATTTCAAGTTTACGCGCGCAATCCTCGCCGACGATCTTATCAATGTCTACAATCACGGGCAAATGCAGCGCGATTTCACCTATATCGACGATCTGGTTTGTAGGCTGATGGATCTGATCGACGTTGTGCCAGGCGGTGTGCCCGTGACGGGTGACAGCCTCTCACCCCTCGGCCCCTACAGGATCGTCAATATTGGGAATGGGGCGCCGGTAAAATTGCTGGACTTCATTGCTGCCATCGAAGAGGCCACAGGTCGCAAGGCCACGATGCGCATGCAGGAGATGCAGCCGGGCGACGTACCTGCGACTTGGGCGGATACGACATTGCTAGAGACATTGACGGGCCGCCGTCCTCGGACGCCTCTGAATGTGGGCATCAAGGCATTTGTCGATTGGTACCACAACTACTACCATGTTTGAGAAAGAGAGAACTTCCATGTCGTTCGACCGTTCCATCAAAATCGCGCCGTCGATCCTTGCCTCCGATTTCGCGAATTTCGGTGCGGAATGCACGGCTGTCGAGGCAGAGGGGGCGGACTGGATCCACGTGGATGTGATGGACGGGCACTTTGTGCCCAATATCACCTTTGGCCCGTCAACTTGCGCGGCGATCCGACCGCATATCAAGGGCGTTATGGACGTACATCTGATGATCGCGCCCGTCGATCCTTACATCGACGCTTTTGCGGAAGCTGGCGCGGACGTGCTAACGGCTCATATCGAAGCAGGCCCGCATATCCACAGAACACTGCAGGCAATCCGCGCTGCGGGTATGAAGGCCGGTGTGGCGCTCAACCCGGGCACCCCCGCCGAGGCTGTGGCCGAAGTTTTGGACATCGCAGACCTGGTCTGCGTGATGACGGTGAACCCCGGCTTCGGGGGGCAGAGATTTATCGATATGCGTGATAAGATCAGGGCGCTGCGCGCGCTGATCGGCGACCGACCTGTCCACATTGAAATCGACGGGGGGGTCGATCCCATGACAGCCCCGCTGGTCGCTGAGGCCGGGGCGAACGTGCTTGTCGCAGGGTCCGCCGTTTTCAAGGACGGGTCGGTTCAGAATTCCAGCCCTTATGGAGCGAACATCAAAGCAATACGGGCGGCCGCGGAGGGCGTCTGGACATAAATTGGGCATGTCGCCCACCCTCAGCAAGGAGATGACAATGGCAACACCCCCTGTCTGTGATTTTGGCTGGCCCGCGCCGGATTTCTCTCTCCCAGCAACGGACGGAAAGACCTACGCACTAAGGGACATCGCAGGTCGAAGTGGCACCTTGGTCATGTTCATCTGCAACCACTGCCCCTACGTGCTTGCCATTATTGACCGGATTAATCGTGATGCCAAAGACCTCCTAGATCTCGGCATCGGCGTGGGGGCGATCTGTTCGAATGACGCGCAGAGCTACCCGGCAGACAGTTTCGAGAACATGCAGAAGCTGGCGGCGCAGCAAGGCTTTGGCTTTCCCTATCTGCATGACGAGGGACAGTCCATCGCCCGCGCCTATGACGCGGCCTGCACGCCGGATTTCTTTGGGTTCAACGCGGATCTGCAGCTCCAGTATCGCGGGCGGCTCGACGCGTCTCGTGCCCAAGCCGGGCCTGCCGATCTGCGCCGTGATCTCTTTGAAGCTATGAAGAAGATCGCCCATACCGGCGAAGGACCGCTGGATCAGATCCCGTCCATGGGCTGTTCAATCAAATGGAAAGCTGCCTGAGCCGCGCGATCAATCCTGCGAAGCGGCCCGCGCGATTTGCTGCAATGCTGCCTTTAATCGGGCAAAACTCGCCTGCCCAAGCTCGCGCTCCATCTCAGTCTCGATTTGCCGTTTTACGTCATTTGCGATCCCGGCCGCCTCTTGTCCCTTGTCACTAAGGTATACACGCTTGCGTCTTGCGTCATCGGGGTCGCCTTGCCGTTTGATGACACCTTCTTTGGTAAGATGATCAAGGTGCTGCTGGACGGCTTGTTTTGTAAGCCCGGATTTCTGCACCAGCACGTTCTGCGCAATCCCGCCGGGGCCAATGTACTGTATCAGTCCACCGCGCGCCTCGGCAACCCAAGGACAACCGTTTTCCAGCATCAGTGTGTGAAACCTGTCCTTCCAACGGGCAAAGGCCAGTGCGAGATCCCAACCGATATGGTCGATAAGTTCAGATTTTGACACAGCCGTCATCACTCATATTGGTCAAGCATCTTGACAGATATAGCAGATCCGATATTGTCAAGATACTTGACTACATGATGAGGGCAAGGCCGCCTTCTCCGCTAAAAAGAAAACAGGAAAGGATCCCAAATGGGTATTCTCGAAAATGTTGTGCTCACAGTGCTGATGATCGGCAACACACACTACGTCGACGTCAATCAGTCCGCAGATGCAATCATCTACTATCCCTCAGAGACCGTCGCCCATATGACGCTGCCGGGTCAGGCACCCCTCAAAGGGACCGTGACAATGCAGTCTGGCGGTTACCATGTCGCGTGGGAGGAAGGACCCGCGGGCGACTGGAAAATCCGTTACGAGGCGGGAACCTTTACTTACGTCGGACCGGACGGCGAAGATGCTGGCACGATCACCAAGATCGTCCCCGGAAATCCCGAAGGGTACTGATCCATAGGGTCAAAGCTGATCGGCAAAGTGATTGAGCAAACGATGTTTTAGGATCTTGCCGGTCGGCGCGGCGGGCAGATCTTTGGCAAGGATGATCCGTTTGGGACGTTTGTACCCAGCAAGGCGGTCCTTGACGAAGCTGCGCAGGTCGCCTTCGGTCAGAGTGCAGGTGTCGCTGACCATGCAAAAGGCCAGGACTTCCTCATCGCCCGCAATACGTCGACCAATCACAGCCGCCTGCACGATGTCAGGATGATCGTTGAGCGCCGCCTCCACCTCGGGCGGGTAGACATTAAATCCGCCGTGAATGATCAGTTCCTTCGAGCGGCCAAGTATATGAAGGAAACCCGCATCGTCGAACTTGCCCAGATCGCCGGTGCGCATCCATCCATTCGCGTCTAACACCTCATCAGTGGCCTCCAGATTCCGATAGTAACCCTTCATAACGTGCGGCCCGCGTGTCAGCACCTCGCCCTCACCATCGCCGCCGCCGGGCAGACTTTCGTCGATCCGGAGCTCGACCCCAGGCAGGGCAGGCCCGACTGAGACATCCGGCACACCGATCGGGTTGCGCGTGGCACTGATGCCGGCTGTCGTTTCGGTCATGCCATAGCCATTCTGAATAGCGACATTGTAAAACGCCTCGGCTTCCCGCTTCCACGTTGGATCTAGGGGTGCTGCGCCGGACGACACATAGCGCAGGGTTTCCGAGCCGAGCTTGGCCAAACCTTTGCCCTTTACATGCGCCATCAGGACCGCATGCATCTGCGGTACGCCTGAAAAGAGCGTTACACCATCACGCAAGGCGTCATAGAGCTTGGCCACGTCAAAGCGGGGTTCCAGCCGGACGAAAGCACCTTCGCTTACGGCAGCAACCACCACAGAGCAAAGACCGAACACATGCGTGATCGGCAGCACACCATAGACGACGTCATCCTGCGTCATGCCACGCAGCGTAGCGGAGGTCATGCCTCCGAAGCGCACATTGGCATGGGTCAGCATGACACCCTTCGGTTCGCCCGTCGTTCCGGTTGTGTAAAGCAGGATGGCGACGTCTTCGCTGTCCGCGTCCGGGTTGCTGCCGAACGGGCAACCGATTTGCACCTCGCCAAAACCACCTTTCAAAAGCTCGGCCCCCAGGCGTTCCGCATGGGCCATGGCATCGGGTGAGATCTGGGTGGTTAAGATCAATGCAGCGGGCTTTGCGTGGGCGATGATCTTGTCGACCTCGGCGGGGCTTTGACGGGCATTGACGGGGACAGCAATGGCCCGGAGCCGCAATGCCGCAAAGATCGCGGCCACCGCCGCAAGGCAGTTTTCCGATAAGATCATGACCCGGTCGCCCGGCTTAAGACCTGTCGCGATCAGGTGCGCTTCCATCTCGGAAACGGCATCGTCGAACGCGGCATATGTCCAGCTATGACCAGTCGCATCCGCAAAGGCGCGGGCCTTTGGGCGGGTCGCGACCTGATGCGCCAGAAAGTCATCGACCCGCTGCATCAGCCAAATTCCGGTGCGCGCTTTTGAAGGAAGGCAGCGATCCCCTCTGCTGCTTCGGCACTGCCGGTTGCCTTGGCCATCGCATCGCGTTCGCTGTCCAACTGATCCGCCTCACTTTGATCGTAAGCGCTGGCCACAATCGCGCGGATCGCACTTTGCGCCTGCCGTGGTCCCTGCGCCAAGGCATCTGCCAAGACATGCGCTTCGGAAAGCACAAGATCCTGAGGTGCGGCAACGTTCACGACCCCCAGGGTCAGCAACCGGTCCGACGCCAAGGGGCGGGCCAGCAAGCACATCTCCATCGCGAGCGGTCGCGGAAGAAGACGGGCGAGTGACGCGGTCAGCCCACCGTCGGGCACCAGCCCTGCCTTCACATAAGAGGCGGTGAAATGGATGCCGGTTTCCGCCACGATGAAATCGCAGGCCAGCGCCAGCGACACCCCTGCGCCTGCCGCCCCGCCCTTAACAGCAGCGATCACAGGAACCGGGCAAGCCCTTAGCGCGCGGACCACATCGTGGAGGTTGTCGATCATGCAGCGGCGTTCGTCTTCGCTCATGTTCTGTCGCTGGATCATGACGCTCAGATCGCCACCGGCGCAGAAGAAATCGCCTTCTGATGTCAGGATCACCGCGCGGATCTTCGGATCCTGCGCTTGCTCTACAGCCTCAAGGATCGTCGCATAAAGTTCGGGTGATAGCGCGCCACGTTTGTGCGTGTTGCCGTTCCAGACGATCAACCTGTCGCCAGCCTTTTCCAGTCGTGCACTCATGTTCTCACCCTCTTATAGACGCCGGTCGATGTCGCCAGCAGCCGCCCGGCCTCGTCCTCGAGCTGCCCGTCAACAAAGAGCGTGCTCTTGCCACCGCCCGTCACTCCGCCGGTCGCAGTCACCCGCCCTTCACGCGCGGGCGCGAGGTATTGTGTGGTCATTGAAATCGTCAGGAAACGCGTCGCACCCTTGGGATCCGCTGACAGCGACGCAGCGAAGCCCATAGCGTTATCAAGAAGACATGAAATGATACCGCCATGCAGCCCACCGTGACGATTGCCGTGCTGAGGCCCGAGGTCGAGGTAACAGCGCCCCTTCCCATCGCCCGGACGCAGATCCACAACATAACCCAGAAGCGTTTGCGCCCCGGTCTCATCGCGGATCAAGCCCAGTTCAGGCAGCGCTGAGGTCAATGAAGCGCTCCAGATGGTAGTCGGTGTCCCCAAACCGGTGGTCAGCCATAACTATGCGCTTGGCGATATGGGCCAGCTCATACTCCTGGGTCATCGCGATGCCACCATGCAACTGGATCGCTTCCTCTGCCACCAGCCGCCCGGCCCGGCCCATCAGGTTTTTGGTGCCCGAAACATAAAGATCCCGCTGGTCAGTGTCGAAGTAGCCCGCGGCATTGATAACGGCCGAGCGGGCCTGCTCCATCTCGATCAAAAGATCCGACATACGGAAGGCGAGCGCCTGAAACGTCCCGATAGGCCGCCCGAATTGCCTGCGGGTCATCAGATAGTCTTTGGTGAGCGCAGTTGCGGTTTCCATCGCGCCGAGCGCCTCGGCGCATTGCGCCACCGTGGCCAGAGCTGTGACATCGGCGAGCGCTTGGTAACCCTTGTCCGCGCCAAACAGCTCGGTACCCCGCACATGATCAAGGGTCACTTCCGCCGCCCGTCCACCTGCCAGGAGTGGGTAGCCCTGGATCGTAAGACCATCCGTTCCCTTGTCGACAAGGTAAAGTGCAATGCCGTCCTGGTCGGCCACATCTCCGCTAACGCGCGCAGAGACGATCATAAGGTCTGCGGTCTCTGCGTTCATCACTACGGCCTTGCGCCCAGTCAGGACGCCGTCCCTTGCCGTCGTCTCAACATGGTTCAGATCGTATCTGCTGCCCGGCTCACCATGGGCGAGGGCCAGATGAAGCGCGCCCTCCATCACCTTTTCGACCTTCTCGCCTTGCCCCGCCTCGGCCAGCAAACGGCCCCCTATCAGGGCGCTGTCCAGAAAGGGCTCAACCACACCAGCGCGACCAAGTTCCTCGAACACCACAGCGATGTCGAAGCCCGCGCCGCCGAAACCGCCTTGGTCCTCCGTGAACATGGCACCAATCACGCCAAGCTCGGCCAATTGCGACCAGATCTCGGCCGACATGCCGGTTTCACTGTCGATGATCTCATTCCGCCTGGCAGTCGTGTAGCGATCCCCCAGGAAGCGGCGCAGGCTGTCCTGCAACATTTGGCGTTCTTCGGTCAGGTCGAACTTCATCGCCCGCCTCCCATTGTGACCTTGGCGATGATGCCTTTCTGGATCTCGTTCGATCCTCCGAAAATCGAGAGCTTGCGATTGTTGAAGTAGTCCGCAGCGACCGGCCCGGCCTCATAGGGATCTGGGATCATGTCATTGGTTCCTTCGATCGCCTCGGAGGCAAAAGGCATCGCGTAAGGTCCCACAGCGCGGCGGGCAAGATCGTTGATTTCCTGCCGGATCTCTGTGCCTTTCACCTTCAGCATGGACGCCTCGACCCCCGGCGCCCCACCAGCAGCGGCCTTCGAGATGATGCGCAGATTGGTCGTGGCCATGGCCCGAAGATCAATCTCGATCTGCGCAAGACGCGCGGCAAAGGCCGGATTCTGAATCAGTGGCTTTCCGTTGTGATTGGCGGCTTTGGCGATACGTTTGACGCTCGCCAATTCGGCTTGGGAAAAGCCGACGCCTGCAATGTTCGTGCGTTCGTGCGTCAGAAGGTACTTGGCATAGGTCCAGCCCTTGTTTTCCTCACCAACGAGGTTGTCCACCGGCACCTTAACGTCATTGAACCACACCTCGTTCACTTCGTGCGTCCCATCAAGCAGGATGATGGGCCGCACTTCGACACCGGGCGTATTCATATCGATCAACAGGAACGAAATGCCTTCCTGCTGTTTGGCATCTGGGTCAGTCCGCACGAGGCAAAAAATCATGTTGGCGTGCTGACCAAGAGTCGTCCATGTCTTCTGGCCGTTGCAAACATAGTGGTCACCGTTTCGTACAGCCTTCATCTTGAGCGAGGCCAGGTCAGAACCCGCGCCGGGCTCAGAATAGCCCTGGCACCACCAATCCTCACCGCTCAGAATACGAGGCAGCCAATAATCCTGCTGTCCCTTGCTGCCGAATTTCTGCAGAACAGGCGCCAGCATCGAGAGACCGAAGGGCACTATACGTGGCGCATTTGCCATCGCCGCCTCTTCCTCGAAAATGTGGCGCTGCACGGCGTTCCATTCCGCCCCACCGAATTCTTTTGGCCAGTTTGGCGCGAGCCAACCCCGGTTGTTCAGGATCGCGTGCCAACGTTCCATGTCGGACTTGGCAAGGTCTTGGCCCAGCCGGACCTTTTCGCTCAGGTCGTTTGGGAGGTCTTCTTGCAAAAACGTGCGGACTTCATCGCGGAAAGCCAGTTCTTCGGTTGTATAGCTCAGGTCCATGATCGTCTCCTAGGAGGTCAGGATTGGTTCAGATCGTCAAATGTCTTGCCTTCGGCCACAAGCTGTTCGAGCAAGGGCGCAGGCTGCCAGAAATGCGGGTCGTCCTCTGCATAGCGATTTATATCGGCAAGAAGGCCATCGAGCCCTACGATATCCGCCCATTTGAGCGGTCCGCCACGGTAGCGCGGGAAGCCATAGCCGAAGAGCAGCGTCATATCGACGTCAAGCGGACGGCGCGCAATGCCTTCACCTACGACCTTGGCGGCCTCATTCACCATCGCGGCCATATATCGGCGCACGATTTCTTGATCGGTGAATTCACGGGATGAGATATCCTGTTCCACACGCTCCGCCTTGATCAAAGGCAGGACATCAGGGTTCGGCACCCGTGCCTTCATTCCGGCGGAGTAGTCGTAGTAGCCCTTGCCCGTTTTCTGCCCCTTGTGGCCATGCTCGACCAGTTTGTCGGCATAGTGGCTGTCGCGTTCATTCGGTTGCAACCCTTCGGCGCGTTTGCGTTTGCGCACTGCATAGCCGATGTCCAGCCCCGCAAGATCGGCGACGGCAAAAGGGCCCATGGCAAAGCCGAAATCTTCGAGCGCCTTGTCGATCTCATAGGGCGATGCGCCATCCAGAATCATGTGATCAGCTGCTGTTCGGTAAGTCGATAGGATCCGGTTGCCGATAAACCCGTCACACACCCCGGCCCGGACGCTGATCTTCCTGAGCCGTTTGCCCAGATCGAAGCCTGTGGCAACCACATCAATCGCGGTTTTGTCGGCCACAACAACCTCAAGCAGCTTCATGACGTGGGCCGGAGAAAAGAAATGGAGGCCGATCACATCCTCTGGTCGGCTGGTGACAGAGGCAATTTCATTGATATCAAGGTAAGATGTGTTCGACGCAAGAACCGCACCCGGTTTGCAGACGGCATCCAACTGAGCGAACACCTTCTTTTTGATCTCCATCTCCTCAAAGACAGCCTCTATCAACAGATCAGCATCCTTGAGCGCGTTATAATCTGTGACGACTTGCAAGGCCTTTTCGACAATCGCCGCGTGCTGCTCTGCACTGATCTTGCCACGTTTGAGGGCACCCGAGAGATTGCTCTCGATCCGGCCCCGTGCGGCCTCACCAGCCTCCGGCGACATTTCCAACATAGTGACGGAGAAGCCCGACAGCAGCGCCGCGGTGGCGATCCCCGCACCCATTGTGCCACCACCGATCACGCCGATCTGGCTCATCGGGCGAGGCTCAACGCCCTTCAGTTCTGGCAGGGTTGATACAGCGCGTTCGCTGAAGAACGCATGAATCAGACCTTTGCGTTGATCCGTGTCCATCGCCTTCCTGAAAATCGCGCGTTCCGCCTTCATGCCTTCCTCGAATGAGTGTTCTGCGCTGGCCTGAACGGCCTCGACCACGAAACCGGGGGAGAGTTGACCGCGGGCACGGGCCTCAACTGCAGCATGTGCCGCGGACCAATCAATCGCTGCGGGTGCGTGCATCTCGCAGATAGGGCGCGGCACGGCGCCTTCGGCCAGCAGTTTCTCTGTGTAGGCAACCCCTATCTCGGTCGGGTCGCCTTCTTCGATCGCGTCGACAATACCGAGCTTCAGCGCCTCGGCTGCTCCGACATGCCGACCGGTTGTCGCGATTTCAAGCGCTGCGTCGGCCCCTGTCAAGCGCGGCAGACGCTGTGTGCCACCTGCTCCCGGAATGATGCCCAGATGCACCTCGGGGAGGCCGACCCTGGCTGAAGGTTGCGCAACGCGATAGTGGCACCCCATCGCCACCTCAAGTCCGCCGCCCAGGCTGACACCATGCATGGAGGCCACGACCACCAAAGGAGACGCCTCTATCCGACCGACAAGCCAAGGCAGGTGCGGTTCCAAAGGGGGTTTGCCGAACTCTTTGATGTCCGCGCCCGCAAAAAACGCGCGTCCCGCACCAACGATCAGAATAGCCTTGACCCCGTCTTCAGCCTCGGCCCTTTCGACACCGTCCAGAAGCCCCTGACGCACAGCCTGGCTGAGCGCATTGACTGGCGGGTTCTGAGCTGTCAGCACCGCGATATCACCCTGTCTTGAATAGGCTATCTTACTGCTCATCTCTGGCCCTCCCTTGCCGTCAATCGCGCGCTTGGTCTTCGAAGCCCATAGGACAGCCTCGTCGGCCAATAGTTAGATTTCAGCCTAGGCGGAGGACCAAAAAGGGCAAGAGGGCCGCTACGTCACTGGGCATCTTCACCTTCAAAGAGGAGGCGAAGTAGGGGTTTACTGGACGCAAGTGCACAAATCGGGTTCTTATCACAAGAGATCGCGCAATCTGGACCGCTTCATGGCCCCTTTGATATCGGTAGAAGACCTGACCATCGGCTTTGGCGCATCGGCGCCGGTCGTCGATGGCGTCAGCTTTGAGATCCCGGAGGGCCGTACGCTGGCGCTGGTCGGGGAAAGCGGATCCGGCAAAACGCTGACTTGCCGTTCTATCTTGCGGATCCTGCCCGGGGCCGCGCAATTGCGGTCGGGCAAGGTGTTACTGGCGCCCGAGAACAAGGATCTGCTGAAAATCTCAGATCGGGATATTCGGGATATCCGTGGCAATCTCATTTCGATGATTTTTCAGGAGCCCATGCGCTCCCTCTCTCCACTTCACGGTATTGGGGATCAGGTCAGCGAGGTGCTTTGCCTACACCGCGACGCGGGCCGACGAGACGCCAAGCGCAGCGTGATGGATATGTTCGACCGTGTGGGCTTTGCCGATCCGGAGCGCACCTATCGGTCTTATCCTTTCGAGCTTTCCGGGGGTATGCGGCAGCGGGCGATGATCGCGATGGCCATGGTCGCGCGCCCCCGCCTTCTGATCGCGGATGAGCCGACCACAGCCCTGGATGTGACCACGCAGGCGCAGGTTTTGGGGTTGATCAAGGATTTGCAGCGCCAAACGGAGATGTCGGTCATCCTCGTGACTCATGATCTGGGTGTCGTCGCCAATATGGCGGATGATGTTGTGGTGATGAACCGGGGTCGCGTGATGGAGGCGGGTCCTGCAGCGAAAGTGCTGAGCACGCCCGGCCACGGCTACACAAGACGTTTGATCGCGGCGGCGCCCTTGATTCCAGAAGTGGCGAAACCCGCGAATGCCTCGGGCGTTGCAGATCCAATCCTCGAGATGAAATCGCTTCGAAAAACCTATAAGCTGCGTGCGGGTGGCTGGCGAAAGGCAACATCTGTCACCGCCTGCCGCGACATCAATTTGAGCCTTGTGCGGGGCCAGACGCTGGCCATCGTCGGCGAAAGCGGATCGGGCAAGTCCACCTGCGCGCGCATTGCCCTTGGGGCTGAGGTGCCGGATGAAGGCAGTGAGGTTTGGTTTCACGGTAAAGGTGCGGATCCCCTGCCCGTACACGATTTGGCTCGAACGGAGCGGCTGCGCTTTCAACGGCAGGCACAGATGGTGTTTCAGGACCCTTATTCGTCCTTGTCGCCCCGCATGCGTATCGGGGCCACGCTGACCGAACCGCTTGAAATCCACGGGATCGGGGACAAGCAGACCCGCAAGGAGATCGCAGCAGAGCGTCTGAAATGGGTGGGGCTGCACAAGGACATGCTCAGCCGGTATCCGCATGCTTTTTCCGGCGGCCAAAGACAACGGCTATCGATTGCGCGTGCACTTACGCTCGATCCGCAACTTCTGATCTGTGATGAGCCGACCTCGGCCCTTGATGTTTCGGTGCAAGATCAGATCCTCGACCTGCTTGAAGGAATTCGCGACCGTATGGGGCTGAGCTATCTCTTTATCAGCCACGATCTGGCTGTCGTTTCCCGCATCGCCGATGAGGTCGCCGTTATGCGGCAGGGCGTGATCGTCGAACAGGCCCCGCCTGACACGTTGTTCTACGACCCGCAACACCCCTACACAAAGGCTTTGATCGCAGCGCAGCCAGAGCCGGACATCGCCCGCCCCATCGACCTCGCACTTGTTGCGCAGGGCGCGGGTGCGCCATCCTCATGGCCGGAAATGTTCCGGTTTGACGGACAGTCGGCACCCGACCTGCGCGAAACAAGTCCAGGCCATAAGGTGAGATGTCATGCGTAGATCCGTTATGTGGCTTAGTGCGGCGGTTATCCTTGCCTTGACTGGCGCTGCTGTCAGCGGGCAGACGGTCAACGAAAGCAGCTTTCTGAAAGACTATGTCGCAGCTGGCAAACTCCCCCCCGCCGCCGATCGCATCCCGGACCGCCCTCTGATCGTTGATCTTGCCCAAAAAGGTCGTGCCATCGGACAACAGGGCGGGACCCTGCGCACGATGGTGACGCGGTCGAAAGACATTCGGCAGATGGTCGTCTACGGCTATGCGCGGCTGGTCGGATACGATCAAAACTACGAACTTGTGGCCGACATCCTCGAACGGATCGAGATCGAGGAAAACCGCCATTTCACCCTTCATCTGCGCAAGGGGCATCGCTGGTCTGACGGAGCGCCATTTACGTCCTATGACTTCAAGTACTGGTGGGATCACGTCGCCAACAACGTTGATCTTAGCCCCAACGGCCCGCCAGAAGTCATGCGCAATGGCGACGAAATCGCGACAATGCGCTTTCCCGATCCGCAAACCGTCGTGATCGAATGGAGCAGACCAAACCCCAATTTCCTGCCCGCATTGGCTGGCGCGCGGCCACCCTTTATCTACAGGCCAGCGCACTACCTCAAGAAATTCCATGCTGATTTCGCAGATCCCAAAGTCCTGAAGCTGGCGGTCGTCAAGGCAAGGGTGCGGGGCTGGGCACCTTTGCACAACGACATGGATGACATGTACAAGTTCGACAATCCGGACTTGCCGACGCTGCAGCCCTGGATGCTGACGGACAAAGGCGCATCCTCACGCCAGGTCTTCATCCGCAACCCATTCTATCACCGGATCGATGCGGCAGGCACGCAGCTTCCCTACATTGACAAAGTCGAAATGAGCGTTGTGGCCGGCGGCCTGATTGCTGCGAAAACCAATGCCGGTGAGGCTGATCTGCAGGCCCGAGGCCTCGATTTCCGTGACGTGTCAGTCCTGCGCAAAGGCGAGGCGGACGGTGCAAAATACTCAACCCGGCTCTGGCGCAATGGTGTAGCGAGCCAGATGGCCATCTACCCAAATCTGAATTTCGCCGATCCCGTCTGGCGCGAGATCATACGTGATACTCGTTTTCGCCGCGCGCTTTCCATGGCCATCGACCGGCGTATGATCAACAGGGCGCTCTATTTCGGGCTTGCCAAAGAAGGCGGGATGACCGCCCTTGCCGACAGCCCCCTTTTCGAGCCCTCAAACCTAAGCGCCTGGGCGCTTTACAATCCCGAAGCGGCGAATGCGCTGCTCGATGAGATGGGCCTGACGGAGCGCACGCGCTCGGGCATCCGCACCCTGCCCGACGGGCGCCCGCTGGAATTCGTGATCGAAACCGCCGGAGAGCGGCAAGAGGTTGAAAACGCGCTTGCAATCATGACCGACACTTGGCGGGATATCGGGGTTCAACTGATTATGCGCCCGCTTGATCGCGATATCCTTCGCAACCGGGTTTATTCTGGTGTCACGATGGCGTCAGTTTGGTACGGCTGGGACAACGGTTTGCCGGTGCCGAACACGCCACCCGACTATCTGGCACCCACCAGTCAAGATTTCTTCGCTTGGCCGATGTGGGGGCAGTACTATCAGACACGAGGGTCCGCGGGTCAAAAGCCCGATCTGCCCGAGGCCAAGCGACTGATGCAGCTTTATCAGGCCTGGCACGGGACAGAAGACGCCGACCGGCGCGAAGAAATCTGGCGGGAAATGCTGTACATCCACTCCGACAAGCAGTTTGCCATCGGGATCATCTCGGAGACACCACAGCCGGTGGTTGTGTCGGACCGTCTGCAGAATGTGCCAGAGATCGGAAAATGGGCCTGGAATCCCGGAGCGCATTTTGGGGTTCACAGGGTTGATGAGTTCTTCTTCGGTGATGCGGAGCTGGCGCAGGTGGCTGAATGATCTTTCTGCGCTATGCGGTCTACCGGCTGCTGACGATGGTGATGACGCTATGGGTCGTGTCAATCCTCATCTTCGTCATCATTAATCTGCCCCCCGGCGATTATCTTTCAAACCAGATCGCCGAGCTGCGCGCGACCGGCCAAGCAGAAGGCGTCGCCAAGGCGGAGTTTCTGCGCAAGGAATACGCTCTAGATAAACCGCTTTGGCAGCAATACCTCATATGGGTGGGCTTTGTCCCTGGCCCGCAGGGCTATTCGGGGCTGATCCAAGGGGATTTCGGCTGGTCATTTGAATTCGACCGACCTGTGTCAGAGGTCGTTGGCGACGCGCTGTGGCTTACCGTTCTGGTCAACGTCTCTGCTGTTTTGTTCGTTTACATCGTCGCCCTACCCCTGGGTGTGCTGGCTGCAGCGCGCTCGAAAACTTGGGTGGATTATTCTGCAGCCTTCGTGGGTTATCTGGGGCTTGCCACGCCAAATTTCCTGCTGGCGCTGATCCTATTTTACTATGGTAACAAATATCTCGGCCTGCCCATCGGAGGCATGATGGATCCATCCTTCGAGGGCCAACCGATGTCCTGGGCCAAGGTCCAATCCGTTCTCCTGCATCTGATCGTCCCGACCTTCGTGATCGGCACATCAGGCGCTGCGGCGATGATGCAGCGATTGCGGGCCAACATGCTGGATGAGCTGTCGAAACCCTACGTTGAAACCGCAACCGCAAAGGGTTTGCCGCCCGCGCGGATGCTAACCAAGTATCCCTTGCGCATGGCCTTTAATCCATTCGTTGCCGATATTGGTAACTTATTGCCCGCTATGGTCTCAGGGTCGGTTTTGGTTTCCGTCGTATTGGGCTTACAGACCATCGGGCCGTCACTTTTGACCGCATTAAAATCACAGGATCAGTTCCTGGCCGGTTTCGTTCTGATGTTCGTGGCCCTTCTTACCCTCATCGGCACAATGATCTCTGACCTGCTGCTTGTCCTCCTGGACCCCAGGATCAAGTATGGGGAGCGCGCGCGATGAGCATGCAGCCAGATGGACGCTACATCGACAATGCGCCCTATGATCCCGCGATCGATCTCTCGGCGATTGACCGGGAGGACATGGATGCCTCAAATGCGCGGCTGGTCTGGCGCAAGTTCCGGCGGCATCGTCTGGGCCTGATTTCGGGCGTTTTCCTCGCGCTTTGCTACATCGTGCTGCCCTTTGCAGGCTTCATCGCGCCCTATACGCCGAACGAACGCAGCGCCGATTTTCTTTATCACCCGCCGCAAGACATTCGCTTCTGGCATGAGGGCGAATTCATCGGACCCTACGTCTATCCTACGACGGCCGTGGCCGATCTGGAGAATTTCCGTTGGAGCTACGATGTCGACGAAACGCGCCCCATGCCGCTGCAGTTCTTTTGCCAGGGCTCGACTTACAGTATTGCGGGATTCATTCCGAGCAACACGCATCTTGTCTGCGCCCCGGTAGGAGCCACCCTGTTTCTTTGGGGATCGGATCGGTTGGGCCGCGACGTCTTCAGCCGGATACTTTACGGCGCACAGCTTTCGCTGACCGTGGGCTTGATAGGTATCACGGTCTCTTTCGCGTTGGGCATCTTCTTTGGGGCAATCGCAGGGTACTTCGGCGGGGCGCTTGATTGGACGATCCAGCGCGCGATCGAGGTTTTGCGATCCCTGCCGGAACTGCCCTTGTGGCTGGCTCTGTCGGCTGCTGTACCCTCGAATTGGGGCCCAGTGGCGGTATTCTTCATTATCTCGATAATCCTAGGGGTTCTCGATTGGCCTGGTCTCGCGCGGGCCGTGCGGGCCAAATTCCTGGCCCTGCGGGAAGAGGAATTCGTGCGTGCAGCAGAGATGATGGGGGCGAGGCCTGGGCGGATCATCATGCGACATATGCTGCCCAACTTCTCAAGCCATCTGATCGCGTCTGCGACTTTGTCAATCCCCGCAATGATCCTGGGCGAGACGGCACTGTCATTCCTCGGCCTGGGACTGCGCGCGCCAGCGGTATCATGGGGGGTGATGCTGAACGACGCCCAGAACCTCGCCTCGATCGAGATTTATCCATGGACGGCTATTCCGATGCTGCCAATCATCGTGGTCGTGTTGGCCTTCAACTTCCTTGGCGACGGGTTGCGCGACAGTCTGGATCCCTACAAAGACTAACGCCGCTCGTCATCCTTTGGCGTCAAATCATAGGGCTCCGCGATCTTCCAAACGTGGTCCGGCACCATGTTTTTCACTTTCGCAGGCATGGCGCGACGAAGGTGCAGGATGGTCTCGGCTGCCTTCATCTCGACCCGCGCACGGGCAAATTCGAGGCCGCGCGGACCAATGCGGGGTTGCAGAAAGCTAACGATAGGTCGGACCCAATCGGGCATCCGCCGCAAGGGCAAGCCACCGGCCGCACGTTCGGTGTTTGCGACAAAGCCTTTCACCGCGCCCATCCGTTTGCCCTTGCTGCCGGGTTCGGAGAGGATGATCTCATCCCCCATTGCCGCGAGCATCCGCGCGCCACGACCATTGCGCACGATCAGCCACTGGTCTCCTTCACCGCCCATATAGCCCACCGTGATGTCGGCCAATGCATTGGTGTAGTCTACACAGGTGCGGCACGTCAGAGGAAAGAAATCGGACGGCAGATCCGATATCGGCAAAGACAGAAACGGGATCGTGCACGTCCGCCCGTCGTCATAGCGCAACTCAACCCGGTAGTCGGCGCGAAACTCCAGATAGCTGATCGTGTGAGGATCCTTATCCAGCAGGGCCAGGAATTTGTGGAAATTCTCCGTCGTCGTGTTGTCGGAACAAGGTGTGCCGATCACCAAAACCTCCAGACCAAGCTCCGCCTCTAAAGATCGGAGCGCATAGATCTGACAGGGGATACCAATCACCGCGATCCGTTCCATGTTTCGCGCGCGCACCTCGTCCAGCAGGGCCAATAAAGGCGCGTAACCCATTCGCATGCCCCGCGCCTTCGCCATATCCATCGGATCCGTGATGACTACGGGCTTTGGTTTCCAACGGTCGCCAGCGTCGGACACAACAGTCAGAACAGCCTCGACCACATTGTCTTCCAACAGGCGTGCGGCAAGCGAGGTCGTTATCCCGGTCCACTGGGCACCCACTTTGGGCCGTGCCATCCGCGCGCGATACATCGCCTGGAACGGACCGAAAAACGTCTCATCGCCATCGGCACGTGCCCGACCATGCACGGCCTCTTCAAGCCTTGGATAGTCCGGCTTTATAAACTGACACGCCCGACCGCAAGCCCCAGGATCTGCCGACCGCGACACCCCGCAATCCGTGCAAAGGGCGCGTGCGGGCGGATCATGTTTCATGTGAATTGTTCGCTGATCAGTCGTTCTTCCAACCCGTGCCCAGGATCAAAAAGGATGCGGTGCACGATGGTCGAGTCGGATTCGATCACAACCGACGCGATGTTAGCAAATGCCCGCGAGTCGGCTTCGGCCATGACCGGGCGCTTCTCAGGCTCTAGCACATCGAACCGGACCCGCGCGGTCTTGGGCAGCAAAGCCCCGCGCCAGCGCCTCGGCCGGAAGGCGGCGACAGCCGTGAGGGCCAGTACGTCCGACCCGATCGGCAGCACAGGACCATGAGCGGAATAATTGTATGCCGTCGAGCCAGCAGGCGTGCAAACCAGCGCCCCGTCACACACCAATTCGTCCAGTCGTAAGCGGCCATCCACCGTTATGCGCAGTTTGGCAGCCTGCGGTCCGGCGCGCAAAAGCGAAACCTCATTGATGGCAAGCGCTTTATGGCTCTTGCCGTCAACGCCCGTCGTGCGCATTGACAACGGGTTCAGATCCGCCTCTTCGGCCGCCGCGAGTCGTTCCTCAAGATCGCTTTCGCTATATTCGTTCATCAGAAACCCGATCGTGCCGCGATTCATCCCATAGACCGGTGCCGCCAGGTGTTCGGTGCCGTGCAGGGTCTGTAGCATGAAGCCGTCCCCCCCAAGCGCGACAATCACATCGGCCTCGTCCAGCGGAGCATCGCCATATCGCCCGATCAGAGCGGCCCGTGCCGTTTGCGCGACAGGCGCGCGGCTCGCACAGAAGGCGATATTCAGCCCCATGGAAAAATTTCCTGTCGTGGTCTTTCTGCGCCGAAACAATCATATTTGCCGCAGGGACACCAGCATTGCCGCGATATCCCGTCACCTGGTCGCTTTACATCCTTTCCGCCCTAGCTCGTTTCCGATAGGAAACGGCTCGACTCAGGACTGACAAGGGAGAGTGCCCAGATGAACGCCCCCCACCGCAACGATGGTTTTTTCACGCAAAGCCTTGCCGAACGCGATCCAGAGCTTTGTGGATCGATCCGGGATGAACTGGGCCGCCAGCGTGATGAAATCGAGCTGATCGCCTCGGAAAACATCGTCTCCGCCGCCGTCATGGAAGCGCAAGGCAGCGTGATGACTAACAAATACGCCGAAGGTTATCCCGGGCGCCGGTATTACGGCGGATGTCAGTTCGTCGATTTAGCCGAAAGGCTCGCGATTGAGCGAGCCTGCAAGCTGTTCGGTGTGGCCTATGCAAATGTGCAGCCCAACAGCGGTAGCCAAGCGAACCAGGGGGTTTTTCAGGCGCTCCTGAAACCCGGTGATACGATCCTCGGCATGTCGCTTGATGCAGGTGGCCACTTGACTCATGGAGCTAAGCCCAACCAATCGGGCAAATGGTTTAACGCCGTACAATACGGGGTTAAACGCGACACACTGGACATTGATTATGACCAGATCGCAGCTCTTGCGGCCGCGCATAAACCGCAGATGATCATCGCAGGCGGTTCGGCCATCCCACGTCATATCGACTTTTCAAAAATGCGCGAGATTGCCGACAGCGTGGGCGCTTGGCTGCTCGCCGATGTCGCCCACTTTGCCGGGCTGATTGCAGCAGGTGAGTATCCCGATCCCTTCCCGCATGTTCATGTGGCCACGACCACGACCCACAAAACATTGCGCGGGCCGCGAGGTGGGATGATCCTGACCAATGACGAGGCATTGGCGAAGAAGTTCAATTCAGCAATCTTCCCCGGCATTCAGGGCGGGCCTTTGATGCATGTGATTGCGGCCAAGGCAGTGGCCTTCGGCGAGGCCCTTGAACCCGGCTTCAAGACCTACATTGAGCAAGTGATCAAAAATGCCCAAGCCCTTGCAGATCAACTACACAAAGGTGGGCTGGACACCGTTACGCACGGTACGGACAGCCATGTGTTACTGGTTGATCTGCGACCCAAAGGCGTAAAGGGAAACGCGACAGAACAATCACTCGGCCGGGCGCATATTACGTGCAATAAGAACGGCGTGCCCTTCGACGACGAAAAGCCAACGATCACAAGCGGGATCCGCCTCGGTTCGCCCGCAGGTACGACCCGCGGCTTCGGAGAGCCGGAGTTTCGCCAGATCGGTGACTGGATCAACGAAGTCGTTGATGGCCTCGCGGCGAACGGTGTCGATGGCAACGGCACGGTCGAGGAGAAGGTGAAAGGCGAGGTCGCAGAGCTTTGTGCGCGCTTTCCGCTTTATCCAAACCTCTGACTTTTTCTGGGTGACCAGTCCGGCTGGTCACCCTGCCGTTCCGGACCAGTAGATCCAAGCGACGAACGCCACCAACACAATCAACAGGTTGAACGCGATAACAGCGGCCAGATTGAGGCGCCTGTTGCGACGTTCCTCATTTTTGTTGATGGCTGTCAGATGTTCCATAATCACAGCTTCTGCCTTTTGCAGATTGTCTGGCCCCACTTGACGGACCAGCTTCGGATTGCCTGCCATTTTGACGGCCTTAGCGATCTTAAGCGCATCCGTCCGAAGAGGTTTCGGCAACCGCCGCCCCGCCTGAGACACCGCCTTGTCCAGCGTGCGCCCCTTTGTGCCAAGATGTGCCGCCAAGGCGTCCCGGATCCGCGTGGCGCTGGCTTCGATGTCATAGCTGCTGCTCATGGTGTGTCTCTAGCTTCACTTGCAAGGGGCCTCAATCCCTCTGGCCTGTGCGGATCGGACGCGCTACGCCTCTGCTCATGCTGGACTATGCGACATATGGATCGGGACCGGGACGGCTCTTGCTGATCGCACATGGACTTTTCGGCTCGGGCCGGAATTGGGGTGTCATCGCCAAAAGGCTTTCAAACGAAAGAACCGTCGTCACAGTCGACATGCGCAATCACGGTAATTCGCCGTGGTTCGACACACATTCCTACCCCGATCTGGCGGCGGATCTGGCCGAGGTGATCGCAGATATAGGTGAACCGGTCGATGTGATCGGCCATTCGATGGGTGGCAAGGCCGCGATGATCCTTGCCCTCGACAGTCCAAAATCTGTGCATAATCTGCTGATCGGCGATATTGCGCCGGTAGCCTACGGACATGATCAAAGCCAATTCATCGCCGCCATGCGTGCGGTGGATCTGGAAAAGGTCGGTCGCCGCTCTGACGCCGAAACGCAGCTTGCTGCCCTCGGGATCGAAACCGCATTGATTTCGTTTTTCACACAATCCCTGGATGTGGCGGGAAAACGCTGGCGACTAAATCTGGATGTTCTTTCGGAAGAGATGCCCAAGATACTGGGCTTTCCAGACCGATCCGACGTGTTTCAAGGCAGAACGCTTTTCCTGTCTGGAGGTCGGTCGGACTATGTGCTGCCAGCCTATCGCCAAACGATCACCGGGCTTTTTCCCAAGGCGCGCTTCGCCAAACTGAACAAGGCAGGCCATTGGCTTCACGCGGATGATCCGCGCGGGTTCGAGACCGCCGCACGTGTTTTCTTTGACGCTGCTTCCTCTTGACCCACCCGTCAAGCTTACCCAGATTTAAAGGTTAATGAACAATCCTGCATGGGTGGAAGGGAGATGTGGGACAAACTGCTCGACCGCTTTCTCAGAGGATTTGTCGTAAGTGGACGGCTTTCTGTGACCTTTCCGGATGGCACCTGCCGAGACTACGGACAGGATAGCCAATTGTCGGCGCGCATCCAGATTCACGACACGCAAACGATCCGCGCGCTCAGCCTCAACCCGGAACTGGCTTTGGGCGAAGCCTACATGGACGAAAGGGTCACGCTGCAGAACACGACGCTTGATGACCTGATGCGCCTCCTGATCCGTTCACGGGAGAATGGGATCATGCCCGCGTGGTTGACAGCGGCAGATCGGATCCGACTGCACCTGCGCCGTTTTCTGCAGAAGAATGCACCTGGAACAGCGCGGCGCAACGTGGCGCATCACTATGATATCTCGGATGATCTCTACCGGCTCTTTCTTGACGAGGATATGCAGTATTCCTGCGCCTACTTCACCGATCCGGACATGAGCCTTGAGGCCGCACAGGCAGCGAAAAAGGCGCACATCGCCGCCAAATTGCGGCTGGAGCCGGGAATGCGCGTACTAGACATGGGATGTGGCTGGGGCGGCATGGCGTTAACGCTGGCACGGGACCATGGCGTCGAAGTGACAGGGATCACGCTGTCGGAAAACCAACTTTCCCGAGCCAGGACGCGCGCGACCGAAACAGGCCTTTCGGATCGGGTACACTTTCACCTGAAGGACTACCGGCATATCAAGGGACCCTTCGACCGGGTCGTGAGCGTCGGCATGTTCGAACATGTGGGACTTCCAAATTACGATACGTATTTTCGTTGCGTGGCCGACCTGCTCGCTCCAGACGGTATCGCCTTGATCCATACGATTGGGCGGTCGGCGCCACCCATCCCCACCAGCCCCTGGATCACGAAATACATCTTCCCGGGCGGCTATGTTCCGTCGCTGTCGGATGTCGCCCTTCCGATTGAGCGGGCCGGTCTTTGGCAGGCGGACATCGAGGTCTGGCGCCTCCACTACGCCCACACAATCCGACACTGGCGCGCCCGCTTCGATGCGAAAATCGACCAGGTCGAGGCGATGTATGATCCACGGTTCGTGCGCATGTTCCGCTACTATCTGACAATTTGCATCATGGCATTTGAAGAGCAGATGCAGGGCGTCTATCAGTTCCAGCTTGCCCGAAGGAACGACTCCGTGCCGCTGACGCGGGACTATATTCTTGGCCTTACACATCCCTTGCGAACAGAATTGAAACACCAAAGACCAGAACCCGCAGAATGACGTCTAGCGGTCGTCCCCTCCAGCGGGGGCGAGATCTCCAGGCATGTCATCTTCTTCCATCGCGGCCTGCGCCGCAGCGGTTACGGCCTCTTTCTGACGCGGCGTGAGGTTTTCCCCGTCACCTTCGGCCAGACGCACTGTCACCTCGCGATGCGCGAACTTGATGCCTTCACGTTCGAACAACGCACGGATCTCTTGATAGACCGTTTTGCGGATGACCCACTGATCCCCTGGTTTGCACATGAACTTCACCCGTATGATCATGGCGCTATCTTGCATCTCGATCACACCTTGGGATTTTAGCGGCTGAATGAAGTCCTGACCGATCACGGGATGTTCCAGCAATTCGACGCCAAGGTTCTTGATCATCTTGCGCACCCGTTCGACATCTGTGTCATAAGTTACCCGTAGCGGCAGTTTCATGATCACCCAATCGCGGGAATAGTTCGTCAGCACCTGGATTTCGCCGAAAGGAATGGTGTGCAGCGCACCCAGATGATGGCGCAACTGGAAAGATCGGACCGAGATCCGCTCGACCGTGCCCTTCACGCCGCCCGTGTCGATGTATTCGCCCTTTCGAAAAGCATCATCGAACAAAAAGAACGCACCCGAGAAGATGTCGCGGACCAGCGACTGGGACCCAAAACCGATCGCCACGCCGACGATACCAGCACCGGCAAAGAGCGGCCCGACATTCACACCAAGCTCCATCAGGGTGATCAAAGCGATCGTCACAACGATCACTGCAAGGATGAAATTGCGGAACAGCGGAAGAAGTGTTGCCAAGCGCGACGCACTGGTCCCACCGCCCTCGTCGCCCAGTTCAACCTCTTGCACCTCGCCCTGCTCTTCAGCGATCTTGCTGTCGATCCAGATTCGAAAGGCGTTGTATGCCACATAGCCTATAAACAGGATCACGATGACATCTAGGGCCCGGTCGACCAGGCTTTCATTCATCGATGGCGTTTCAGGATCCCAGATCATGATAAAGGCGTAGATTCCAGCCACAAAGGCCAGAATTCCGGCAACCCGCTTTGCGAGACCCTCGAATGTGCCGATCGCAGGTTTGGCACGGGCCGCAGGCACGACTGCTGCTTCGATTTGCGAAACTGCGTCTTCGTTGTCTTCATTCATCTCTCGCAATGCGCGGGCGCGGGAAAAGCTGCGTTCGATGAAGAAATTGATGATCCCGTAAACCACGATAATCGTGGTGAGGATACCATATGCCCCAGAGATCAGCGGCACGCCGGACGGATTGCCGAGAACCAGATCGTAGGTAAATTCAACCCAGGCAAAGACCAAATAGGCGAAGGCCAGCGGCAACCATAGCCGGGCAAGCACTCGTACAAGCCAACTGCAGTCCTGCTGGAGTTTGCCATGCCGCAGCGCTTTAGTGATGGCGCGACGGTTTACGGTAACCAACAGAATGTTCAACAACATTAAGATAAAGGACATCAGTGAAGCGAGGAAAGCGTACACCTCGTAATTCAGGCCCAATTCTCCGATCCAGATGCCGAAGAGAACCGCAAAAAAGCCAAGTGATGCAACAACCCAAAGCCAAACGAAAAGCCGCTTGGCATCCCGGTCTGTGAACAGTGGTATGCGGTATTGCGGCAAGTAGGGTGAGAGGATCATTCGCCAGATCCCCGCAACAATCCTGGACATGAAGTAGCCGATATTGATCAGGGCAACCGTGAATTGCAGTGCTGTATCCTCTATCGGCCCATAAATGATCGCGCCCAGAACATAGGCCACGGCCATTGAGACAAGCGTGCCCGCCACACCCATGAAGAAGCGGTAGACAAGAAAGGGCATCTTCTCGACATAGCCTTGCGGATTTTCCCGGATGCGAGCCACCACATAGCGTTTGGCAAAGCGCTTGCCGAAGATCTGTGCTTCGAACACCATGCCGATGCTGAACAGCGCCAGGCTGATCACCAGCGCTTCGACATAAGCCATGATGGTCCCATCCGGGCTGGCCGCACGAAGGATGTAGAGCACCTCATTGAAGGCGTCGGGCAGATGGATGAGGCGATCAACCAATGCATCACGGAAAGCATTTGCATCCGTTTGAGCCTTCATCAGCATCGAGGCATCGACCGGATCCGTCGGTGTCTCTGCTGTCTGCGCGTTCGATTGGGACAGGATGTTTCCGGCCGGATCGATCACAATCACGCTCACACCATTTTCCGCAGCCGACCGCACAATCTCAGACACATCGTCTTCGGTGGTCTCTGCTTGCACGCCCGGCAACAGACTGCCCAAGCCCTGTGCCTGCGCCCCGTTCGCCAGCGCCCCGAATACGAGGGCTGCCAGCAGGAAAAAGATCTTGAAATAGGTCAAAAGGTGCCGTCCGTTCAAATGCTTGCAAAACGCTACGCGAGGCGTGGCATCATTGCAAATACGCGCCTTCACAAGCCGACGAGCAATTTTACATTCCCTGGATATCTGTGCCATAGCGCCCAGATGAGGTGGATGCCAAGCATCGCGCCATCGAAAGGGAATGACTGCCGTGACACGCGCCATTGAAGAAGGGCCCATCGCTGTCCTGGGTCTGGGATATGTCGGCCTGCCCCTTGCGTTGGCCCTGGCAAAAGCGGGCTGCGACATCGTCGGTTTCGACACAGATCCCCGCATTGTCACCTCGCTGCAAAAGGGGCGCGACCTCAACGCCGAGGTGGCTGACAAATCATTGTCGGAAACGACAGTCCGCTTCGCCTCCGATCCTGGGGAAATGGCGGGAGCAGGGGTGTTTGTCATCGCTGTGCCGACGCCCATCACGGATGCAAAGGCACCCGATCTCGGACCGATCCGAGATGCTTGTGCCGCCATTGCCCCCCATTTGACGCAAGGAGCGCTCGTCATTCTTGAAAGCACGGTCTATCCGGGCGTTACGGAAGAGTTCTGCGGGCCGATCCTGGCGGCGGGCTCTGGCCTTATGCCCGGCAGTGACTTCCAGCTTGCCTATTCGCCCGAACGGGTCAATCCCGGTGACGCAGAGCATTCATTGTCGTCGGTCATCAAGATTATCTCGGCTCAGGACGAGGCCACGCTCGATCGTGTGGAGGCGATCTATGCCTCTGTGGTACCCGTAGGCCTGCACCGGGCCAGCACCATCATGACGGCCGAGGCTGCAAAGGTCATAGAAAACACGCAGCGGGATCTGAATATCGCGCTGGTCAACGAATTCGCGCTGATCTTCGACAGGCTGGGGCTCGACACGCTTGAAGTGCTGGAGGCGGCGGGAACAAAGTGGAATTTTCTTGACTTCAAGCCCGGCCTCGTCGGCGGGCATTGCATCGGGGTTGATCCTTACTATCTGACATACCGGGCCGAACAACTGGGTTACCACCCCGAGGTGATCCTGGCGGGGCGGCGCATCAACGATCACATGGGCGCGCATGTGGCGCAAACGCTGGTCAAGACGATGCTGGCCGAGGGGATGAGCGTTCAGGGTGCGCGGGTGCTGATAATGGGCTACACCTTCAAGGAAAACTGCGCCGACACGCGCAATACAAGGGTGGAGGATATCGTCGCCGAATTGCGCGACTATTCGGTCGAGGTAGATGTATACGAGCCCTGGGTGCCTGCCGAGGTTATGCGCGAACGCCACCGGATCATGCCGGTGGATGAGCCCAGAAATGCCACATATGACGCCATTATCGTGGCGGTTGGGCATCGGCAGTTCCGCGAAATGGGGCCTGACGCCATCCGCGCGTTTGGCAAAGAGGATGCGCTGTTATACGACATCAAGGGAGTATTCGGGCGGGACGGCAGTGATCTGCGGCTCTGACCTATTGCGATGAAAGACCGGCCCATGGGCAATTCGACGACAGCCCCCTTCACGCGCCAGACAGGCCGGGTTGTTCTTTACAGCCATGACACGTTCGGACTGGGCCATCTGCGTCGGTCACGCACGGTGGCGACGGCCCTGACGCAGGCCGGCGTCGCGACAAACGCTATTATTCTGACCGGAAGTCCCATCGCTGGCCGCTTCACCTTTCCCGAGGCTGTCGACCATGTGCGCCTGCCCGGGGTAAAGAAACTGTCGGATGGATCTTACGTCTCACAGACCACTGGTATGGACATTGACGAAACGACGGCCCTGCGCGCCAGCCTGATCCAGTCGGCGGTCAGCCAATACGATCCCGACCTTCTGATCGTGGACAAAGAACCCACCGGCTTTCGCGGAGAGCTTCTACCAACATTGGAGGACTTGCGCACAGGAGGTAAAACCAGCGTCGTCCTCGGGTTACGCGATGTCCTAGATGATCCCGACGTGCTTGCGGCAGAATGGGCGCGCAAAGGGGCAGTCACAGCGACCGAAAGCTTTTATGACGAGATCTGGGTCTACGGGCTTCGCTCGGTCTATGACCCGACCGCGGGGCTGCCGCTATCCCCGGAAACGCGGCGACGCATCCATTGGACGGGCTATCTACGGCGCGAGGCGACGATGCCGGGCGCCCCTCAGGACGGGCCCTATATCCTCGTGACCCCCGGTGGCGGCGGGGATGGGCAATCCATGGTCGATCTGGTGCTGTCGGCATACGAGCAGGATCCGAACCTGTCGCCGCGCGCGGTGCTTGTCTACGGGCCGTTTCTGTCTGGCGACGTGCGCGACGATTTTGAAACCCGTGTCGAGGCGCTGAATGGCCGGGTCGAGGCGGTCGGCTTCGAAAGCAACATCGAGGCGCTTTTTGCCGGGGCAGAAGGTGTTGTCTGCATGGGCGGATACAACACTTTCTGCGAAGTGCTGTCCTTTGATAAGCGCGCGGTGATCGTTCCCAGAACGCGACCAAGACGGGAACAGTTGATACGGGCCAGCCATGCCGAGGCGCTCAGACTCGTCCGCATGCTCGACACGCAGCGGGAGGGTATGACTCCGGCGGCCATGATCGCCGCAATCCGCGCCCTGCCTGATCAGGCCAAACCATCTGAGGCCGGCGCGCAGGACCTTCTGGGCGGGCTCGACCAGGTCATCCTGCGAACGCGCCATCTGATGAACGATGCGGTGCGCGCCGCCGAATGACCGACACATCGCCACCGCTTGCAATCCTCGTCAAAGGCTGGCCGCGCCTTTCCGAGACGTTCATCGCCCAGGAACTCGTCGCACTGGAAGGCGGCGGAATTGAGTTTGACATATGGTCACTGCGCCATCCCACCGACACCAAGACGCATCCCCTGCATGATCAGCTTTCGGCCAAGGTGCACTATCTGCCCGAATACCTGCATGAAGAACCAATGCGCGTTCTGGCTGGGATCCGGCACGCCCGCCGCATGGCGGGCTGGCCCGCGGCCTTTGCCGCCTTTCGCAAGGATCTGCGCCGCGACATCACGCGGAATCGGGTCAGACGCTTTGGCCAGGCGTGCGTGCTGGCGCATGAAGCCCCGGAACAAGTCATCGCTCTTTATGCGCATTTCCTTCACACGCCCTCTTCTGTTGCACGCTACGCGGCCATTCTGCGAGGCATGCCATGGTCCTTCTCGGCGCATGCCAAAGACATCTGGACCTCCCCAGACTGGGAGCTTCAGGACAAGCTGAACCCACGGACCCATGGCGCAGCCTTCGGTGCAACATGTACGCGCTTTGGCGCAGAACATCTGAATGATCTCTCGAAAGGCACCGAGGTTGATCTGATCTATCACGGTCTCGATCTCAAACGCTTTCCGGACCCGCCGGATCGACCGCTTCGAAAGGTTCGGGGCAAGTTGCAACTGCTCTCCGTTGGTCGTTTGGTAGAAAAGAAGGGGTTTGACCGGCTGATCGATGCGCTGGCCCTTCTGCCGAAAAACATGGACTGGCACTGGACCCATATCGGCGGCGGTGCCTTGAAGGACGAAATGTCCGCCCGCGCCGCAAAGCACGGCATCAATGACAAGATCACCTGGCGCGGGGCTTGCGACCAACCCGAGGTGATTGAGGCCATGCGTCAGGCGGATCTTTTTGTTCTGCCCAGTCGTGTGGCGCAGGACGGCGACCGCGATGGCCTGCCCAATGTCCTCATGGAGGCGGCTTCGCAACTGCTACCAATCCTATCGACACCGGTCTCAGCGATTCCGGAATTCATTACCAATGATGTGCATGGACTGTTGTGCTCTGACGATCCTCAATTGCTGGCGCGTGCAATCGGCCGCTTTGCAGCGGAACCCAAGCTTGGCCCACGGCTTGCGGATATCGCATATGCGAGGCTGATCAAGGACTTCCAGATGCAACCTGGGGTTAGTAAGCTGCGCAAAAGACTGCGCCGCTTGCTTGGGGAACCGCACTGATGAAATTGGCCTTCTACGCCCCGATGAAGGCGCCGGATCACCCGATACCCTCGGGGGATCGCGCAATGGCGCGGGGCATATTGGCGGCACTTGAAAAGGCGGGCCATGAAAGCGTTGTTGCAAGCGATCTGCGCCTCTTTGAGCCGCGCGGAGACCGAGCCGCCCAAGATGCGCTGCGTGGCAAGGCCGAGGCAGAGATCAACCGGATCAAGGCGGACCCACAGGCCAATACATGGCGCGCCTGGGTCACATACCACAACTACTACAAGGCGCCCGACCTGATCGGCCCGGTCGTCGCAGCCTATCTGAAAATCCCATACATCCTTGTCGAAGCAACCCGCGCAAAGAAGCGCCTCCACGGGCGATGGTCCGACTTTGCCGTCTCTGCCGAAGCCGCGACCGATGCGGCCAGACTGATCTTTTATCTGACCGAAAGGGATGCCCAGGCCTTGCGCCGCGATGCTCCCAAAGGGCAGGCACTGATACATCTGCGCCCATTTCTGGTGCGTGACGCGCTTCCCCCCGCGAGCGATCTTGGCGGGCCGATGCTGAGCGTGGGCATGTTCCGCCCCGGTGACAAGCTTGCCTCTTATCAATTGATTGCTGACACTTTGGCACTCTTGCCCGACAGCCCCTGGCATCTGGAAATCGCGGGTGACGGAGCCGCCCGGCGCGAGGTCGAAGAAATGATGGCCCCTTTTGGCAAGAACGTCCGCTTCCTGGGCGAGCTCGACCAGGAAGGGCTGACCCGGCAATACGAACGGGCCAGCCTGCTGTTTTGGCCTGGCGTGAACGAGGCCTTCGGGATGACGTATCTTGAGGCCCAAGCCGCCGGTGTGCCCGTCGTCGCGCAGGACCGACCTGGAGTGCGCGATGTGATCTTGCCCGATAAGCACCCTCGCCCGTTTGAAGGACCCGAAGCCCTGGCCAAACGGCTTTTGCACTTGCTATTACAGCCCGAAACGAGCGCTGAAGAGGCTGCGGATGGCCGGGCGCGGATGCAGCGCCACCATCTTCTTCACGCGGCAGCAAAGACACTGGCCGAGGGGTTGGAGTCTTTTGCATGATCCGGCTTGCTCTTTTGCGGCATGGACCCACGGTCTGGAACCATGAGGGGCGCTTACAGGGCCGCACGGACATCCCGCTTCACCCGGCGGCCATTGCGGAACTGTCGAGCGTTGCCTTGCCCCCTGGCTGGGCGGCGGCTGACATCGTGACAAGCCCACTGAAGCGCGCCCGCCAAACCGCTGAACTTCTGGTGGGTGACGCGGCGCGGATCGAACCGGCCTTAGTCGAGATGAACTGGGGCCAGTTCGAAGGCGCGCGCGGGCGCGACCTGCGCGCAGATCCGGGTAGCGGTTTTCGGGATGTCGAAGACTGGGGCTGGGACTATAGCCCACCGGGCGGCGAGAGCGTCGGCGCACTGAGAGATCGCATAGTGCCATGGATCTCAACGCTGCAAAAAGACACGATCGCCGTCAGCCATATCGGGGTGATGCGGGTGATCCTCGCTTTGGCGACCAACTGGCAATTCGAGGGGCCCGCACCGTTCCGGATCAAGCGCAAGCGGCTATACGTCGTGCATGTCGACGGTTCGGATCTGTGCCTTGTTCCTGATCCCAAACGCCTGAGACACAGTGGCCTATGAAAATTTTCTTCGTCGTCACACATCTGTTGGGCACCGGGCATCTGGCACGCACGTTAACACTGGCGCATGCCTTCCGTCAGGCGGGTCATAAAGCCGTCATCATCTCGGGAGGCATGCCAGCACCCCATCTTGACGCAACCGGACTGACTGTGCTGCAACTGCCGCCCCTCCGCTCGGATGGCACGAACTTCAAACGCTTGCTTGATGATTTAGGCCGCGAGGTTGACGCGCGGTATCGTAGTCTCCGTCAGGCCGATCTGCTTTCACATCTTAAAGCGGAAAAACCTGACGTAGTGGTGACTGAGCTTTTCCCTTTCGGCCGCCGCACACTGCGTCATGAGTTCGGCGCTCTGGTCGACGCGGCAAACAAGATGGAGCCCCAGCCTCTGATCCTCAGCTCGATCCGGGACATCCTCGCCCCGCCTTCAAAGCCGGACCGCATCGCTGCGACGCATGATCTGATCGAGACGCGCTATGATGCGGTGCTTGTCCATTCAGTCGAACAACTGGTGCCGCTGCATCTCAGCTGGCCTTTGCCCGACGCACTTGTGCCCCGGCTGCGCTACACCGGTTTTGTTGCTCCTGAGCTCCCGGAAGAGCCCGTTGAAAAAACTGGTGAAATTCTCATCAGCGCCGGGGGCGGCGCCATCGCCGACCCACTGTTCGATACTGCGATCACTGCCGCCAAACATCGGCTCGACCGGCCTTGGCGAATGTTTCTGGGCGGCCGCCCTGACCGCGTGAAACGCTTCTCAAGAGCGGCTCCGTCGAACATGCGTGTTGAGGCGACCCGGTCCGATTTCAGACAGATCATGACACGCGCTGCGGCGTCTGTTTCGCTTTGCGGCTACAACACCACGATGGATGTCCTGCAAACCGGTATTCCGGCCGTCTTTGTTCCTTTCGACGACGGAGATGAACAGGAACAGACCATACGCGCAAATGCTCTCAAAGGGCTAACAGGTGTCGAGGTTTTGACGTCCTCAGACCTTACGCCCGAAGCGCTTCTGAAGGCTCTGGATCTGGTCGAAGCAGCCCCCGCACGCAAAAAATGGACAACTGAGATGGCGGGCGCGAAAGGCACAGTCGCCGTTGTTGAAACGCTTCTGCAGGAGCGTCTTTCATGAAGAGCGACTGGGCCGCACTCCGAGTCGCTGTGAAGCGCGCAAAGAACCTGAAGATCTGGTGGCGCGACGATGATGCGACGGCCCCGTCACCAGCGCTTGACCATCTGTTGAATCTGTCCGATCGCCTTGACTTACTCGTCCACCTTGCCGTGATCCCAGCAGATGCGACCACGTCCCTCGCGCGGGCCATTGATGGCAGCAGCGCAATACCGGTGGTCCATGGCTGGAAACACACAAATCACCAAACCTCTGGAAAAAAAGCGGAATTTTACTCTGAGCGCGCGGGCATCGAGGATGAATTGTCTTGCGGTCTCGACCGCATGAAGCGCCTCTTTCCACACAATCTTCTGTCGATGTTCGTGCCCCCTTGGAACCGGATCGGCAACGAGGTCATCACGCAGCTTAGTCCCTTGGGCTACGGTATGCTGTCGACCTTTGGAGCCCGCCCGACACCCGAGCGCGAGGGTTTACAGATCGTCAACACGCATATCGATCCAATCGACTGGCGTGGCAGCCGGAACCTTGTCGACCTCGACCAGCTTCTGGCCCACGCGATCGACCTGCTTAACCAGCGCAAAGACGGTCGGGCCGATCCCAACGAACCATTGGGCCTTCTCACCCATCACCTTGTGCATTCCCCCGCGATCTGGGCCTTCACTGAACGCTTCTTGACGGAAGCGCTTGAAGCCGGAGCCACCCCTGCCCGGCTAACGGCACCCATTGCCTCGGCAGATTAAGGCGCAGAAGGGGGCGGGATGCCGCCAGCGCTAAGTCTTTGTTTCACAATCGAGTTTTTGCCATCTCAGCGTTAAGTCGCCAGCGGCCCTCTGTCGGGATCTCGACCCGGTGAGTAATCCGGTGGGCGTGGCCCCATATCACTCTGCACCTGGAAAAGGAGAATTGTGATGAAACGGTTTATTGTGTCCGCTGCCCTGGCCGGAATGATCGCTGCCACCAGCGCCGCGGCTGTCACACCTGTCAGCAAGATCAAGGTCGAAGCCGATCTTGCGTCCATTCAGAACGCAAAGGCCGCCCAAGTCTGGTCGGGCCTGTCAAATGATCTGGAGACCGCCATCGCCCAACGTCTGGTCGACCAGATCGAACCGGATGGCGCCCGCGTGCTGATTGACATCGACACGGTCGAACTGGCCGATGGCTTTGAAAACACTGCAGGTTTGGGCAATTCAAGCCTGACCGGCCTCGTCCGTATCAAGGGCGCCGGGATCGAGAAAAACGACCGCTACGAGCTGAGCATTTCGGCCGAACAGGCCCGCGCCTTTTACCCGACGGGCGAGAATGTGACCCTGGTCAATGTCGACAGCAGCGTCTTTTATCAGGCCATGATCGACGCCTTTGCCGAAAATGTGGTGCGCAAGCTGAAATAGGCGCCGACACGTTCTTCTGCAACAAAGGTGAACGATCCGCACGGGCCGTTCATCCCGCCCAAAGCTGCCCGCCATAGGGTCGGATCCGTACATCTCGGACGCTGAGATGTGCATGAACGCAGCGCGAAAAACCCGGACAATACCGGGCCAATACGGTTCATGCACATGAAGCCACCCGAGATGTACAGAACCCGATCCAACAGAAGGCCTGCTGCAAAATGCGCCCCGAACTTCGTAAAATTTCTTTGGAAAAATTTCGCGCCAACATGGGTGCCGAGCTGAAATTCGTCACCGAAAGCCAAGGCCATCTCTGGCTCAGCTACCGGCGCAAACCGCATTGCGTGGTCGTACCGATGCGCGACGAGGCGGTGTTGAACGACATCTACGGCCGCCCGTGGGACGAACTGATGCACCGGTTTCATGTGGATCAGGACCGCCGATTGCGCGCCGCCGCCCGCGCGCACGGGCTTCTGTCGGAAACGTTCGAAGAGAGCCATTGGACCTACCCGCCGGTCGGCATGACGGACGAGACGTATTGGGCGCGGCGCGGGCGGGGGTGAATGGGCAGGCGGTGGGTTAGCACCCACCCTACCGAAGGCGTAGCGTGGGTGTAACCCACCGTTTACGACACATGGGTCATGTAGAGACATGCCCAATTATCTTCGCGCCCGCGCACCCGGCGGGACAGTCTTTTTCACTGTCAACCTTGCCGACCGATCATCATCGCTTTTGACCAACCGGATCGAGGATTTGCGGGCCTCGTTTCGCGCCGTTCAGGCGGACATGCCGTTTCGTTGCGACGCAATGGTTGTCTTGCCGGATCATCTTCATGCGGTTTGGACCTTGCCAGACGGCGACGGCGATTTTTCGACGCGTTGGAAACGGATCAAAGCCGGGTTTTCGAAGGCAGTCGGGGTGAAGTTGCCGCGAACGCTCAGCCAAGAGGCCAAAGGCGAGACAGGGATTTGGCAGCGGCGTTTTTGGGAGTAAGACCCGGTTCGCGCAGCGACAAACCGTCCGGGGGACGGTTTGAGGGTCGAACGGGCGGAGCCCTGTGTGAGGAATGAGGCCGATTTCGCGGATCACATGCAGTATTGCGCGTGGAATCCGGTAAAGCATGAATATGTCGCGAGGCCGGAGGATTGACCGTTTTCATCCGTGCATCGGGACGCGCGGCGCGGGGAGGTTTGGTGGTAGGGTGGGTGTAACCCACCGTGCGGTGCGGGTTGCGTTACGGGTGGTGGGTTGGCACCCACCCTACGGAATGAGGATTGGGCGTGTTCACGTATGCGTCGAGACCCGCGGTTTCGGGTAGGGATGGATTTGGTTTAGTAGAACGGGGCTCATGTGCGAGGAGCGGATGTGTCGGCGATATACAATTTACAGCGCGCGGCCAGCGTTTGCTCACGCGCAACCGCATGGTTGCCCCTTTGTCGGTCAGTCACTAAATGTACATGTGAATGTTGCAACAAAAACTCATTCGACCACGATACACCATAATTATCCCAAGCTTTGAACAAACGCATACTATGTGCCCTACATGTTGTAGTAGCGTTGGAATCAAACAACGGGAAAACCGGAACTGCAGTCTGGGAGAGGCTACATGACACAGCAACAGTTGGAAGATCTCGAATACTTGATCGAAAAATCTAAAGATGTTCATATGACGGATGAGCAAGTGACTGCACAGCGTAGAAGCTTTGCGTACGGCAACTCGGCGTTCGAAAACGAAAAAATAACAAAAGAAATGGTGGACGAGGAAGCACGTCGCATCGGGCTGTGAGAGGCGCAATTGACTGACGAAGGCCGCGTACGACACAGCAAAGCGCAGGACAGAGAATTAGTAACGGACGACTTGGACAAGGCAAAACTCGAAGCCGCAAATGCTTTGAGGCAGTCAGAACATGTGCGTCAACTAGTTCTAGAAGTCGTTGACGGTCGTCCGTTCAAGTTGCGGCCGTCTACACTGCTTGCCCTAAACAGGTGTGCGATAGAAGGCCTAGATGCCTATGCGGGAGTGTGGAGACCGGCGGGAATTGAAATAGGCGAAAGCAAGCACGAACCTCCCGGTGGTCACTTAGTTCCTGAATGCGTTGAAGAAATGTGTGACTACGTAAACGATAGATGGTCACAAAAGAGTGCTATACACCTCTCGTCGTTCGTGATGTGGCGGCTAAATTGGATACATCCATCCACCGAAGGGAACGGTCGAACTTCACGGGCGGCAGCCTATCTCGTGCTTTGCGCCAAGTCCGGGTCTTTGCTTCCCGGCACAGAGACCATACCAGAACAAATAGTGTCAAATAGGGGCCCGTACTACAAGGCACTAGAAGAGGCAGATTCTGCCTACCTGACGGAAAAGCAGTTCACAGACACTACCGTCGCTGAGATGGAGAAGCTGCTTGGGGCGATGTTGGCGAAGCAATTGCGCGGTGCTTTTGACGACGCTAACCACGCCTGACTTAGGCTCTGGAAAGCTGCTAGCCAGCAAAAAAACGCAGTTTCGCAAGTAAGAAAAGAAGATGATGGTGCTGTAGAGCGCCTCATCCGTCCATCTTCAACGCAGAGATGAAAGCTTCTTGCGGGATGTCCACCTTCCCGAACTGCCGCATCTTCTTTTTGCCGGCCTTCTGCTTGTCGAGAAGTTTGCGTTTCCGCGTCGCGTCGCCGCCGTAGCATTTGGCGGTGACGTCTTTGCGCAGGGCGCTCAGGGTCTCGCGGGCGATGACTTTGCCTCCGATGGCCGCTTGGATCGGGATTTTGAACATGTGGCGGGGGATCAGGTCCTTGAGCTTTTCGCACATGGCGCGGCCGCGTTGTTCGGCGCGGTCGCGGTGGACCATCATGGATAGCGCGTCCACAGGTTCGTCATTCACGAGGACCTGCATCTTGACGAGATTGTCCTGGCGGTAGCCGGTGAGTTGGTAGTCGAAGGACGCGTAGCCCTTGGTCACGGATTTGAGGCGGTCGTAGAAGTCGAAGACCACTTCGTTGAGCGGCAGGTCGTAGACGGCCATGGCGCGCGAACCTGCGTAGGTCAGGTCCTGCTGGATGCCGCGGCGGTCCTGGCAGAGTTTGAGGACATCGCCAAGGTATTCGTCGGGCACCAAGATGGTCGCCTTGATGCGGGGTTCCTCGAGGTGGTCGACATGGGTGAGGTCGGGCATGTCGGCGGGGTTGTGCAGCTCGATCATCGTCCCGTCCTTCATGTAGACGTGGTAAACCACGGAGGGGGCGGTGGTGATCAGTTCGATATCGTATTCACGCTCGATCCGGTCTCGGATGACCTCGAGGTGCAGAAGGCCGAGGAAGCCGCAGCGGAAGCCAAAGCCGAGGGCGGCGGAGGTCTCCATCTCGTATGAGAAACTGGCATCGTTGAGCGCGAGCTTGTCGATGGCGTCGCGCAGGTCTTCGAACTGGGCGGAATCGACGGGAAAGAGGCCACAGAAGACGACCGGTTGGGCGGGTTTGAAGCCGGGGAGGGCGGCGACTTCTTTGCGCTCATGGGTGATCGTGTCGCCGACGCGGGTGTCGCGGACCTGTTTGATGCTCGCCGTGAGAAAGCCGATTTCGCCGGGGCCGAGGGCGTCGATATGCTCCATCTTCGGGCGGAAGACGCCGATGCGGTCCACGTGGTGGGTGGTGCCGTTCGAGAGGAATTTGATCTTGTCGCCCTTCTTGAGCTGCCCGTCCATGATCCGGACGAGCACGATCACACCCAGATAGGCATCGTACCAGGAATCGACCAGCATGGCCTTCAGCGGCGCATCCGGATCACCCGCCGGAGCGGGCAGATGCTGCACAATGGCTTCGAGCGTTTCGTGGATACCCTGCCCGGTCTTGGCGGAGACGGGAATGGCGCCCGAGGCATCAATGCCGATCACGTCCTCGACCTGTTCGGCGACGCGGTCGATGTCGCTGGCGGGCAGATCGATCTTATTGAAGACGGGGACGATTTCGTGATCCGCGTCGATGGCCTGATAGACATTGGCGAGCGTCTGCGCCTCGACCCCTTGGGTGCTGTCCACGACCAGAAGCGAACCTTCGACGGCGCGCATCGAGCGGCTGACCTCATAGGCGAAGTCCACATGCCCCGGCGTGTCGATCAGGTTCAGGACGTATTTCTCGCCATCCTCGGCGGTGTAGTCAATCCGCACGGTGTTGGCCTTGATGGTGATCCCGCGTTCGCGTTCTATGTCCATCGCGTCCAGAAGCTGTTCCTTCATGTCCCGGTCAGCGACCGTATTTGTGGACTGGATCAGCCGGTCGGCCAGCGTGGATTTCCCGTGGTCGATATGTGCCACGATGGAGAAATTGCGGATATGCGAAAGCGGTGTCATGCAAGGGATATGCGGCGGAATGGGGCGTTGGTCAATAAGTCAAAATCGTCACATGATCTGGTGTTTTGTGCAAAACGATGTATATTCAAATGCGCAAAAGGAGCCGAACAATGACCCGCCTGCTGACAAACGAGATCGCCACGATGACGGAAATGCGGGAGCCGCAGAAGGTCCTGGACCGTGCGAAAGGCAAGCCGGTGGCGATCCTGAAGAATTCAAAGCTTGTGGGTTATTTCGTGCCCGCCGAAGCCGTGGCCGCCCCGGATGAAAACCGCGTGGCGACTCTGGACGAGGTGATGGCGGTGCTGGAAGCGACGCGTGAGAACGCACAACCCGTGCTGGATTACCTGCGCGACAAATGACCCTCCGCCTTTTGTCTGCGGATCTTGTCATCACGATCCACGATGCGGTGCTGAACCCCGGCGAGCTTGCGGGGCTGGCACTGGACAAATCACTTGAAGGGGCTTTGGGCCGCGTGGACAACCGCATGGCCTACGGGATGATCGAGGACGCCTTCGATCTCGCCGCTGCCTATGCCGTCGCCATTGCCACCGGCCACTGTTTTAACGATGCCAACAAGCGGACGGCCTTTCGGTCAATGCAGACCGCTTTGTGGCTGAACGACGTACCGATATTGTTCGAGGTCGAAGACATCGGCCCGATCATCATCGAGGTCGCACAAGGCAAGATGGACGAAGCGGCGCTGGCGGATTGGTTAAGGGGGGCCGCTGCGGAGGCGATTGGAGATCAAAGCACGTGACGCTACCGTACGATTGGAACCCGATGCCTCATGTTCTGGCCATAGAGTGCCCGGCCTGCGAGGCACAGGCGCGTTTTGAGTTCGCAGAATGCGTTGTAATCGCGCGAAAGCAGGATGTTTCATATTTTGAACGCTCGAAAGACTTCGAATATGTTCTGACCGAGAACGCCGGGACCGGTCGCAAGCACCTCGCTTTATACTTTAACAGTCTTGATCGCACAGACCTCGACACCTTGACTAACTTACCAGAGGGCTACACAGCGAATGACTGGGCACATTCAGACTATTCATATCGGAGTCATGGTTATGATGTAGGGACCATAACGTGCGCGCGCTGCGGGCTACGCCGGAAACACCAACTGGAATGGCCAGCAGATGCCTTCTATCAAATCGCCTACAAGGCGAAGGTGCTTTGGGCCTTCGATCGTGAGACGGCAATAACTCTCATGGAATACATCCGATCAACCGACCGCAACCGGGTTGGACCTCATGCTGCCTTCCTTCGTCATGTTCCGAAAGTCTTCATGACAAGTGGCGCGCGGGACACGATCTGCGCGAAGTTCGAAAAGCTTCTTCGGTCCAACTGAGGCGCCACAAATACCGAATGCCACTCGTCAAACCAAAAGCACCTCGGAGCGCGAGGCAGCGCCTCGCCAACGCGGTCCCGGAGGGGGTCGCAAAATATCATGGGCGGCGCAGCCGCTCCGGTCTATAAACGTCGGTCGACGGCTTCGGCGGCGCGGGTGATGTCTCGGCCTATGCCTTTGGTGGTTTCGCAGCCTGCCAGGGTGAGACAGGTGAGGATGAGCGCTCCGCCCAGGATGAACTGCCGCATGTGCCTCTGCTTTCTTATTGTGAAGCTTTTGCGGGGTATTTAGGCCGGGCGGGCGCGGTTCGTCAAACCCCTCAGGCGTCGTAGTCGCGGGTGTCTTCGATCACGATGCCGTCTTTGGGCAGGCTGCCCGGTGCGACGATTTCGATCTGGCCTTTCAGTTTGAGCGTGTCGGAGACGCTGGCGGCGTAGGCTTTGGCACTGCCTTCGGGGCTTTCGATCTGGACGCGCATGGTGTCCTGCGCGCCGTCGCGGGCGGCGATGACGCGGGCCCTGGTGATTTCGGGGTGTTTGGCAACGAGGGCGGCGACCTGTTCGGGCCGTACGAACATGCCCTTGATCTTGGTGGTCTGGTCGGCGCGGCCCATCCAGCCCTTGATGCGCATATTTGTGCGCCCACAGGGGCTTTGTCCGGGCATTGCAGCGCTCATGTCGCCGGTGGCGAAACGGATGAGCGGGTAGTCGGGGTTGAGCGTGGTAACGATGACTTCGCCCACCTCACCGTCGGGCACGGGATCGCCGGTGCCGGGGGTGACGATTTCGACGATGACGCCTTCATCGACGATCAGGCCTTCCATGGCAGTGCTTTCATAGGCGATGTTGCCGAGATCGGCGGTGGCGTAGCATTGCAGGCAGGTGATGCCGCGATCGGCATATTCTGCGCGCATGGCCGGGAAGAGCGCGCCGCCACCCACGGCAGCCTTCTTGATGCGCAGGGGCAGGCCTATCTCATCAGCCTTGTCGAGAATTGCCTTGAGGTAGTCGGGCGTGCCCGCATAGGCGGTTGTGCCAATGTCATGGGCGGCCTGGGCCTGTTGTTCGGTCTGGCCGGTGCCGGCGGGCAGGACGCCGGCACCGATGGCCGTGGCGCCATTTTCGAACATGATGCCCGCAGGCGTAAGGTGGTAGGAAAAGCAGTTCTGGACGACATCGCCGCTGTCAAAGCCTGCCGCGTGCAGGAAGCGGGCAAAGCGCCACCAATCCTTGCTGTCATGTGAGCCTGGTTCATAGATCGGCCCCGGCGATTGGAAGACGTGGGAGAACTGGCTGATGCCGGTCGTGAAGCCGCCGAACGGAGGATGGGCCTTTTGCGCAGCGCTGAGATCCGATTTGCGCAGGACGGGAAGGCGGGCCAGGTCGGCAGGCGTCTTGATCTGGAAGCTATCAACCTCACCCAGCGTGTTGGCATAGCCTTCCATCCGCTGGGCGCGCGCGATCTGATCGGGGAGGGCCGTCGTCAGATCCTTGGCGCGCTGATCGGCGGAGCGGGTTTCAAGATCGTCGTAGAAATGCGTCATACTAAGCCCCCGGTCGGTTTCGCGTCAGACTATCGTGTTGACGGGGGGCTGCCACAAAAAACGGCCCCCTTGGAGGCCGCTTTTTGATGTTTCATGTCCTTGTTTAGGCGGACTGCCGACGGCGGATCAGTGCGAAGCCCGCAACCCCCGCCAGCAGCATCGGAAAACCAGCGGGCAGTGGCACAGCGGAGATTTCGCCGGTCTCGAACCGCGTCGCGAGGCCGTAATCCTGGGTCGTGTAGACTGATCCGCCTTCATTGAACGAAAAGGCGCGGCTCAGACTGCCACCGACGCGACCGTTTGACAGGAAGTAGTCGCGGTTGTTTGCGCTTGTGCGGACCCATTCGACCAGCAGATCGCCTGCGGTCGGATCGTAGTCAAAGCTGCCCGCGAAGCTGACAAGATCGCCGCGCGCATAATCACCCGACAGGGTGAAGGAGGCAAACAGGGTAAAGTCGTCGCCACGGTTGTCCGCGAATGTCCGGCTGATCGTTTCGACGGAGCGATTGGTGGTGGACAGGAAGACGTCATAAGAGCCGCTATATGTGCCGCCATAGGCGAAGTTCGTGATCGACGAGATGTTGACAGCGGAGGCGCCAAAAGCGTCGGCGTCGTAGATTTGCTGCAGTGTGCTGACACAGCCATAGGTACAGTCACCCCCCGAGGGGTTGCCGAAATCGACGGTGCCGGCGCTGACTGAGAAAACGGAAGCTATGCTGGTGATCGCCGCAAAGGAAAGCGTCTTGAGAATGGACATGGATGCACCCGAACTTGTTTTGTGTGCGCGTTCTCTGACGGTCAATTGTGGTCGCTTTGAGTCTTATTAGACGCAAATCCACGATAAGTTCTTGCTGATATTGCGGCGCAGAAAGCCTGATCAGGACAGCGCCACAAGGACCGGGCTGCCTTGAAGGCGCTTGAGATCGCCGCGCACTTCGAGTTCCAGACGAATGGTCGTCATGTGCCAACCGAGTGCGCCGAGATTGTCCAACTCGTCCTTGGTCAGGTGGCTGCGCACGGCCTCTTTCATATCGGCAACTTTCATCGGCCCGTCAGCAAGGACCTCGAAGATCGCGCGGCGCATGGCCTCGAATTTCCAGGCGGGGATGTTTGTGCCGCCATCGGGGCCGGACGTGTGCGTGCGGCAGCGAACCTTTTCTTCGGCCATCAGCTGAGCCAGCGTTTGCGCCTGCGGTAGCTGCGCACGTCGCGAAAGCTTTTGCGGCCTTCTTCGGACATGCCGAGGTAGAATTCCTTCACGTCCGGGTTTTCGCGCAGTTCGGCGGCGGGGCCGTCCATAACGACGCGACCCGATTCCAGGATGTAGCCGTAATGGGCAAAGCGCAGGGCGACGTTGGTGTTCTGTTCGGCCAGAAGGAAGGTCACGCCTTCATTCTCGTTCACCGATTTCACGATCTCGAAGATCTGTTCGACAAGCTGCGGGGCGAGGCCCATCGAAGGCTCATCTAGCAGGATTGTTTCTGGCCGGGACATCAGTGCGCGGCCGATTGCTGTCATCTGCTGTTCGCCACCGGAAGTGTAGCCCGCCTGGCTTTTGCGGCGCTCCTTGAGGCGTGGAAAATAAGTGTAGACCATCTCAAGGTCCTGCTGGATCGCGGCATTGCCATCGCGCCTTGTATACGCGCCGGTCAGCAGGTTTTCCTCGACCGTCAGGTGTTCAAAACAGTGGCGGCCTTCCATCACCTGCACAACGCCGAGTTTGACCAGATCCGCCGGATCCATCTCGGCCGTGCTTTTGCCGTGGTAGGTGATACGGCCCTTGGTGATCTCACCTCGCTCGCTCGCCAGAAGGCCCGAGATCGCCTTGAGCGTCGTCGTCTTGCCTGCGCCATTGCCGCCCAGAAGAGCCGTGATTCCGCGTTTCGGAACCTTTAGGCTGACGCCTTTCAGAACGAGGATCACGTGGTTGTAGATCACCTCAATATTGCTGACCTCTAGGACATTGTCGGTCGTTTCACCGGCGTCGAGCATGGCGGCCTCACTAGCATTGGGAACGCCCCGGCGACCTGCGCCGCCGGGGCAAGGGTGGGCTTACTTGCAGCCCACTTCGATATTGTTTTCATCCGCATAGGCCGCGCTGTCGGCTTCGATCAGCGGCTGGATCACCTCCACATCGGTGTTTGCGAATTCCGAGATCAGCGTCCATTCCTTGGCCGATGCGTCCCACTGGGTCATCCCGATCAGGCCGGGACCGCCGTGGTTGTCACAGCTGACGCTGAAGGACGGGCCGAAACCGGGCAGGCCAAGTTCCGTCATGCGGGCTTCGGTAATTTCGAGCTGTTCCATCCCGTCGCGCATCATTGCGGGCGTGATTTCATCCGTGCCGTGGATGTCCTGCGCATTCTTGGCCGCTTCGGCTGCCAGCATGGCCGCATAGAGACCGCGGTTGTAAAGCACCGTGCCGATCTGATCGCCTGCACCGGCGGCAAGGCCCTTGTCGACCACATGTGTCTGGATGTCCTCGAAGATCGGGAATTCGCTGCCGACGCCGTGGAAGGTTAGCGCCTTGTAGCCATTGGCCGCATCACCTGCAGGCAGCACATCGTTTTCGGAACCGGACCACCAGATTCCGATGAAGTTTTCCATCGGGAAGCGGATGTTGGCGGCTTCCTGAACGGCGACCTGGTTCATCACGCCCCAGCCATACATGATGACAAAGTCAGGACGATCTCGGCGGATCTGCAGCCACTGGGACTTCTGTTCCTGGCCGGGATGGTCGACGGGGATCAGGCTGAGTTCATATCCGTGCTTTTCCGACAGCTCTTCGAGCGTGCGGATCGGTTCCTTGCCATAAGCGGAATTGTGATAGACCAGCGCGATCTTCTTGCCCGCGATGTCGCCCTGACCCATCAGGTAGTTGATGGCACCCGAGGCCCCGTTCCAGTAGTTGGCGGGGTAGTTGAAGACGTGGCTGAAGACCTGACCATTGGCAGCCGATGTCCGGCCATACCCCATCGAGTGGATCGGGATGTCATCGGCAGTGGCTTTCGGGATCAGCTGGTAGGTGATGCCCGTGCTGAGGGGCTGATAGACCAATGCGCCTTCACCCTTGGTGGATTCATAGCATTCCACGCCGCGTTCGGTGTTGTAGGCGGTTTCGCATTCGACCACGCGTGCCGGAACGCCGCCGATGCCACCGTCGCGTTCGTTCAGCAGTGTGAAGTAATCCGCATAGCCGTCCGCGAAGGGGATCCCGCCCGAGGCGTAGGGCCCCGTCCGGTAGGAAAGCGACGGGAACACAAGGTCCGCCATCACCGGCCCTGCGGCCATAAGAGCTGCCATGGCAGCGGTTGCGAGTTTCAATGTCATCGGGTGTACCTCCCTTGGTTTTTTATCCGATGGTGCGCCGGGTCGTTCCGGCCTGTGCCGGGCCCTAGTGGGGGAACGGCCATAATCTGAGTTTTTCCTTCGTCACGCGCCAAAGCTGGGCAAGCCCATGGGGTTCAGCAATCAGGAAGATGATGATCAGCGCGCCGACGATGACAAGCTGGAAATGTGCGACGATGTCGGTGGGCCAGCCAAGCATATCCACGCCCACGATCTTGAGCGCCACGGGCAGAACCACGAGGAACGCGGCCCCCGCGAAGGATCCGAAGATGGAGCCGAGCCCGCCGATGATGATCATGAAGAGGACGATGAAGCTCTTCTGGATGCCGAAGACCTCACCCACCTCAACCGCGCCGAGATAGACGGCGAAGAACAAAGCACCCGAGATGCCGACAAAGAAGGACGAGACGGCGAAGGCGGTGAGCTTGGCCTTGAGCGGGTTCACCCCGATGATTTCAGCGGCGATGTCCATATCGCGGATCGCCATCCATTCACGCCCCACGGAACCGCGGGTCAGGTTCCGCGCGATGATGGCGCAGAGGACGGTGAAGGCGAGACAGAACAGGTAGGTCGCCCAGGCCTCGGTATTGGCGCCGGTGACGGGCACGCCAAAGACCATGCGTTCAGGCGCGTTGATCTGGCCCGAGGCGGAGTAGTTGTAAAACCACGAGACCTTGTTGAAGAGCCAGACCAGGAAGAATTGCGCGGCCAGCGTTGCGACGGCGAGATAGAAGCCTTTGATGCGCAGACTCGGCAGGCCAAAGGCCGTGCCCACCATCGCCGTGATGCCACCGGCCAGCAGCACGTGGATGAAGATGTTCACATCCGGGAAGGCCGTCATGAGCTTGTAGCAGGCATAGGCGCCCACGGCCATGAAGCCGCCAGTGCCCAGCGATACCTGCCCGCAATAGCCTGTCAGGATGTTCAGACCGATGGCGGCGATGGCGTAGATGAGGAAGGGCAGAAAGATCGAATTGACCGCGTAATCCGTCATCACGAAGGGCAGGACCAGCACGGCGACGGCCAGCACGAAATAGTAGCGGTAGCGATCGAACTTGATCGGGAAGGTCTGACTGTCATCGACATAGGACGTTTTGAAGTCCCCGGCCTCGCGATAGAACATCAGGTTTTCCTTTCGTCAAAACGGAGCGCAAAGGCGACCAATGCCGCCAGTCCGGTGTAGAAAAAGAGAGAGTCCAGAGAGTTGATCATGGCCTGCGCGGTCGTGACCCTCTCTGCAAAGCTGCCATCGGCAGCAAAGCGAATGCTCTCGATTGCTGTGTAGGTTTGGATGAGTGTCAAGACCGAGGACACCAAGACATAAAGTAATAGGGCGATGGGCGTAGCCCGGAAGATCGGCAACATCCGATCCGTCATGGCGTTTACATCGCTCATAACCGCACCTCACACCCGTTAACCACGTCACAACCATTCACCCTTTCGCCGCATTTCTTCCCGGTTCCGGGGGCACGCTTCACGCGGGTAAGTGGAGTGCGCGGGATGACTGCGATTATGGACGAGATGCGGCGGCTTGATGCTGCGCGCGACCGGGGAGAGTTGAGTGCCGTGGACCACGCGGCACGAAAGGCCGCGCTGATTGAAGCCATACCGGATGCCGAGACGGGCCCGCCCATGGCGCAGACCATCGGGGTTTGGCACATGATCATCCTGTCGTTCAGCCTTGTGGGATTTGTGAGCGGTGCTGCCCTGATGATATCGGGCGATGTCACGCTGGCGCTGACGCTGGGCATCACCGTTCTGGCCTCGGTCACGATCGGGCTGTTTCGAATGATCGACGAATGACGCCCTAGCGTTTGCAGAAGCGCGTGAGGATCCAGCCAAGGGCCCACAGAATTGCGGCGATGCCCAACCCGATCGCCATGAAACGCAGCATCACATCCGGGGCGAGCAGCGCAAACCAGCCTTGTTCCGCCCGCGAGGCGTCGACATAGGCGACCAAGACGGTGATGAGAGAGACGGGAAAGGTCGCCACGGCCACCCATGTGGCCAGAACGCGCAGGCTTGCGCCGATGCGGCCCTGCATGGGTTCGTTGCGCACCATCGTTTCGGATGTCCAGCCCCAGAGATAGAGCAATGTCAGGAAGCCGAGCAGCGTCAGACCGATGACCAATGACAGAACGGCGATGCCAGCTGTGGGGTCGAAGGTCACGTCCTGACCGTCGATCCGGTAGACTGCCACAGACAGGAAGATCCCGGTGATCCCGGCGGACAGGAAGGTCAGCATCGCGACGCGCAGCCGCGCAAAATAGACGGGGCGCTGATCCGGCAGGATCCAGCCTGCCAGGATCGTCAGCACGTGCAAAAACCCGGTCAGCAGGCCCAACGCACCCGACCATGCCATGATAAGAACATTCCGGGGACTTTGCGGTTGCCTGCCTTCGGTCAGCACCTGACGGAAGGCCGCTTCGACAAGAAGACCCACCGCGATGCATAAGGCAATCACGGAGAACCATCCAAGCCATTGGGCGATCTGGACTTTTCGCGGCGTCATACCAATTGGCATGACGCTCAAAGCGGGCAGAATTTGGACCAAGGCGAGGCCTTGACGCGAAGGTAAAGGTCATGATCGTGCCCGCCGCGCCATCACGGACAGGTCTGCGCAACCGGAATGATATGTGCTGCCGAGCGATCACGTGGTCTAAACCCTTTCGATGATCTTTTCGCCAAAGAGGCCTTGCGGACGGAATACGAGAAACAAGAGGGCCAGCACATAGGCGAACCAGTTCTCGGTGGCGCCGCCGATCATCGGACCGATGGCAAACTCAAAGAGCTTTTCGCCCACGCCGATGATGAGCCCGCCGATGATGGCGCCCGGGATCGAGGTGAAGCCGCCAAGCATCAGGACCGGAAGGGCCTTCAAAGCGATCAGAGACAGCGAGAACTGAACACCCGACTTCGCACCCCACATGATGCCCGCGACCAGGGCGACGAAGCCCGCGACCGACCAGACAAGGATCCAGATCGCGTTGAGCGACACGCCGACGCTGAGGGCGGCCTGATGGTCATCGGCCACAGCGCGCATGGCGCGGCCCTGTTTGGTGTATTGTGAAAAGACCACAAGCAGCGTAACGAGCAGGATTGCGATGATCGTGGCCGTGATGTCCAGATTGTCGATGAAGAAGCCGTAGCCGAAGATTTCAAAGGTGAATTCGTCGATGGCCAGGTTGATGCCCTGCGGCAAGCAGGTGTTGTCCGTAAGGCAGACATCCAGCCGCTTGATCTCGGAGCCCCACATGAGATCGGCAACCCCTTCAAGGAAATATGCCAGACCAATCGTCGCCATGAAGAGAATGATGGGTTCCTGTCCAACCAGATGCCGGAAGACGAAGCGCTGCACCATCCAGGCCAGCAGGATCATAACGCCCACAGTCAACAGAATGGCGAAGACGGAGTACACCTCCCACCCGAAATAGTGGATCTTTGTGCCGAAGATGGCATTGATCAGATGGGCAAAGGGGACCTGTCCGTTCTGAATGCCCACGAACGTCATCGCCGCGAACAGGGCCATAACGCCCTGCGCGAAGTTGAAGATCCCGGATGCCTTGAAGATCAGGACGAAACCCAGGGCGACAAGCGCGTACATGACACCGGCCATCAGACCGTTGAGGAAAACCTCCATCGCAAAGACGAGTTGTTCAGGCATTACTTCACACTCACTCCCATCAGATTGGCGGTATGATCCCGCAAGGGCTGGTAGGACACGCGAAAGCGGGTCAGCCCTTCAAATGTCATGTTCCAGTTCAGCGTCACCTCGGTCACGCGACCGTCCCGCATCGGCGCGGCAAGGAACGTCGCCGCATAGGCGCGGGCCATCGTGACCTTGGATTTCGGTTCGAATTCGTTGTTGGCCGTGAAACGCGCACCTGGCCCGTCGCGCCAGTTGTCATAGACCCGCAAAAGATCCGCATAGCCCAGCCCCCAGGCCAGAACCTCGCAGGCGGGTTCGTCGTAAAGGTAGACGACCATGGCTGAGGTCATCTCGGTTTTCTGATAGCCGATCACGTGGGTGTTGAGCGCGCTTTCGAAATACCGCCGGAATGTCTTTGGCACAGGGCCGAGGTCGTCCGGGCTTAGGCTGGTCGGATCCTGCAGATAGGGCATGCATTTGGATTGGATGACCTTGCAGAGATCCTCCATGTAGGGGTTGGCCGGATCGCACAGGGCCGGTTCCTCTGCCACTGCGGCGCGGGGCAGCAGAACGAGGGCGAGGGCCATCAGGGGCAAGGCCAGCGCCTTAATCATGCGAGACCCCGAGATAGGCGTCGATCACATCCTGGTTGCTGCGCACTTCGTCGGGTGTGCCGTCGCCGATCTTCTTGCCGTAATCCATCACAACGACGCGGTCGGAGAGGTCCATGACAACGCCCATATCGTGTTCGATCAGGGCGATTGTAGTGCCGAATTCGTCATTGACGTCGAGGATGAAGCGGGACATGTCCTCTTTTTCTTCGACATTCATGCCCGCCATGGGTTCGTCCAAAAGCAGGATCGTGGGTTCGGCGGCAAGCGCGCGGGCCAGTTCGACCCGCTTTTTCAGGCCGTAAGGCAGACGGGCCACGGGTGTCTTGCGGATGGCCTGGATTTCGAGGAAGTCGATGACCTTTTCCGCTTTTTCGCGGTTCTCCGTCTCTTCCGCCTCGGCCTTGCCCTTCCAGAAGGCCTGCGCAAAAAGTCCGGTCTGCATCTGCGTCAGACGACCGGTCATGACGTTGTCGAGAACGCTCATCCCTTCGAACAGCGCGATGTTCTGGAAAGTGCGGGCGATGCCCTGGCGCGCGACCTCAAAGGGTTTCATCGGTGGACGCGGAGCCCCTTTGTACCAGACCTCTCCTTGCTGGGGGATATAGAAGCCCGAAATCACGTTCAGCATCGAGGATTTGCCCGCCCCGTTCGGCCCGATGATCGCGCGGATCTCGCCCTCGCGGATGTCGAACGATATGTCCTTGATCGCCTCGACCCCGCCGAAACGGAGCGTGATGTTCTTCATCTCCATCACGACGCCCCCGATCTTGCGGCCATCGGCGGTGACGTATCCTTCGGTTTGATCAAGCATGGGACACCTCAGTTGGGTCGATGGGGCCGGGAACCCGATGATGGGCGATCTGCGTGCGACGCACCGCCGTGGAGACGCCCAGCGCAACACCGGAAACGTCATATTTTAAGGGCTTTGCCGCATAGGGCGACCGGATGCCGCCAGAAATATTAACCATTCCGTGCGCACCCTGTTGACGTTCAGACAAAAAGGGGCAGTCATCATGTTTGATCACATCGAACGCCGCTACCTTCTGCGCATGGCCCGCGTTTTCAAATTGCGCGGGCTCAATCGGGCGGAAGCACGGCGCGCTATCATGACCGAAATCGGACCGATCTGCTGCGAAAACAGCGTGCGCTGCGCTGTGCGCCACGTGTTTCAGCGCTGATCCGATCATTCGGCCGCCATCTTCTGCGATACGGTCTGCACGGCAGCTGAGCGTATCTCTAAGGTTGCACTGATCGATCCCTTGCGGCCATCTTCATAGGTCACTTCGGTCGTCGTGCTGACCTTTTCGGAGCCGTCATAAAGTGCTGCGATGATATCGGCAAATTTCTCTTCGATGATCCGGCGGCGCACTTTTCGCGTCCGGGTCAACTCCCCGTCATCCGCGTCGAGTTCCTTGTGCAGCACAACAAAGCGATGGACCTGACAACCTGACAGCATCTCATCCTCGGCGACCGATGCGTTGATCTCTTCCACGTGGGACTGGACGGCGGCGAGCACCTGCGGATGCCCGGCAAGCTCCTGATAGGAGCCATAGGAGATGTTGTTGCGTTCAGCCCAGTTGCCCACGGCGGTCAGGTCGATATTGATGAAGGCTGTGCATTCCTCCCGCCCGTTGCCGAAGACCACCGCTTCGAGGATGTTGGGGAAGAATTTGAGTTTATTTTCAACATATTTCGGCGCAAAAAGCGACCCGTTCGCCATCTTTCCCACGTCCTTGGCGCGGTCGATGATGCGCAGATGCCCGGTGTCTTCTTCGACGAAACCGGCATCACCAGTGGCCACCCAACCTTCTGCATCCTTGGTGCCCGCCGTGCTTTCGGGGTTCTTGTAGTATTCGACGAACACGCCGGGAGAGCGGTAGAAGACCTCTCCGCTGTCGCTGATCTTCAATTCGACGCCCGGGCATTTCACCCCAACCGTATCGGACCGCACCTGCCCGTCGGGCTGGGCGGTGATGAAGACGGTCGCTTCGGTCTGGCCATAAAGCTGTTTGAGATTGATGCCCATGGAGCGGTAGAAATCGAAGATCTCCGGGCCAATCGCCTCGCCCGCCGTGTAGCCTACGCGCACGCGGCTGAAGCCAAGTGTGTTCTTCAGGGGTCCGTAGATCACCAATTCGCCCAGCGCATATTTCAGACGGTCCATCAGACCGACGGAATGCCCGTCCAGAATTGCCGGGCCGACTTTTTTCGCCTGATCCATGAAGTAGCGGAAGAGGCGCTTCTTGATGGGGTCGGCATCCTCCATCCGGATCATGACTTGGGTCAGTTGTGTCTCGAACACGCGTGGAGGTGCGAAGTAATAGGTCGGGCCAATCTCGCGCAGATCCACATGCATCGTGTCGGCACTTTCGGGGCAGTTCGTACAGAACCCGGTCCAGAGCGCCTGGCCCACGGAAAAGATGAAGTCTCCGACCCAGGCCATGGGCAGGTAGGCGAGAATGTCGTCGGTCTGGCGCAAGCCATCGAATTCACTGGAGGATTTCGATGTCTCAATCACGTTGCGGTTCGACAGGACGACGCCCTTTGGCTTGCCCGTCGTGCCGGAAGTGTACAGCATGACACAGGTGCTGTCGTAGTCCAGTTTGGCGATACGTGCCTTCATCTCAGCCTGGAGTTCATCGCGCTTGGCGCGACCGACATCCTGAATATGGCTGTATTGGTGCAGCTTGGAATGATCGTATTTCCGAAGGCCGCGCGGATCAAGATAGATCATCTGTTCGAAGTTGGGCAGTTCCGCCTGCACTTCGATCACCTTGTCGACCTGTTCCTGATCGCCTGCAATGACGAAACGTGCCCCGCAATGGCTGAGCACGTAGGCCATCTCTTCAGCGACCGCGTCTTGATAAAGCGGCACCGGGATTGCCCCGCACATTTGCGCCGCGATCATCGACCAGTAGAGATAGGGACGGTTGCGGCCAATCACGGCAACGAAATCGCCTTCGGCCACGCCCAGATCGATCAGCCCGATGGCCAGCGCCTCGATCTCTTCGCGGGTCTGGCCCCAAGTCCAGCTTTGCCAGATCCCGAATTCCTTTTCGCGATACGCGGGCGCGTTTTCGAATGCCGTGGCGTTGCGTTCCAGCAAGGCCGGAACCGACAATAGATCGCGCGTGCCAGATTGCGATTGCGTCACTTCTTTTCCTCCCGTGTGGATCCGTTGCCCGGCTCTCACAGCTTTGTCGTTTGATCGACTTTGGAACGAAAACTGTGCCGTTACACCCAAAGGTCAATCATCGGATATGCGAAACACTGGCGCGTTCCAAAGCCTCTGTCCAGAGATCAAGACAATAATTTACACTTTGTTCAATTAATTTCTGAAGGAAGGCGTAGATTGTTGAGGCGGCAGCGCTAACATGATGCCCCCGCCCCGTTTTGTTGGCGAGAATTCCAGGCGAAATCACCCTGAAAAGGGCTGTATAGCTGACCTATCGAACCCCATGCGCAACCGCATGTGCGAGAGTCCTGAGCCCGACGGTCAGGTCATCTTCGCGCGTGTCTTCCTCAAAGGCGTGGCTGATCCCGTCGATGGATGGCACGAACAGCATGGCGACGGGCATCAGCCGTGCGACGTTCGAGGCATCGTGCAAGGCGCCTGATGTCATAGGCTGCCAGCCCCCAGGGGCGATGGCCTCTGCCGCGTTTTCCAGGCGTCTGCGCAGGGCCGGGTCCATTGGCGTCGGGTCGATCCCGATCAGGGGACTTTGTTGGGCCGCGACACGCTGCTGCTGCGCCACCTGATCAAGCGTTTCAGAGATCACCTGCTCCATCCGCCCAAGCCGGTGGAGGTTCCCGTCGCGCCATTGCATGGAAAAGCGCACTTCCCCCGGAACGATGGAAGAGGCGTTGGGGCTTATCTGCACATGGCCGATGGTCCAGACGCTTTGCGGCGTGACGATGTTGCGCAAGTGTTCATTCAGCAGGATATTGAACGTGCTCAGCGCCTGAAACGCATCCTTGCGCAGGGTCATGGGCGTCGTGCCTGCGTGGTTCTGCTGGCCTTTCAGGGTGATCGTTCTGTCGCGGATCCCCACGATATCGGTCACAACCCCCAAAGTCCGGCCCGACGCATCCAAGCTGGGGCCCTGTTCGATATGCAGTTCCAGAAAGCCGGTGAAGCGCGCGGGATCAACGAATGAGCCAGCGCGATCTGCAATGGCCTGCCGCGCCTCAGCGAGGGTCACGCCGTCATGGTCCGCCAAAGCATCTGCCTTGGCCAGATCCAGTGCACCCGACCAGACAGAACTGCCGGTCAGCGCGCCAAACCGGCCTTCCTCGTCCTGAAACGAGACGACCGAGACCTGCCCGGGAAAAGCGCGCGCCAATTCAAGCCCGGCGATCACACCCAAAGCACCGTCCAGCCAGCCGCCCGTGGGCTGAGTGTCGGAATGTGAGCCCACCAGAAGCGATGGCCCCGATGTCAGGCCAAAAAGGTTTCCCATCGGGTCGTAATGCGGGCTTAAGCCCGCTTCCTGCATCCGCTCGGCCAGCCAGGCGCGCGCGGCCCGATCGGCCTCCGAATAGGCCGGGCGGACCACGCCTGTTCCCTGCGCGCCAAAGCGGCGTAGCGCATGCAGATCGGCCAGAAAGCGATCGGTATCAAGTTGGGCAGAACTCACGTTGCGCCAATCTCTGTCACAGCCCGAAGTGATCCGCAATGCGGCAGGCCGTGTCTGTCGCCAGTGCCGGATGGCTTTCGAAGATCAGGCAGTCGGGACAGGCAATCGGGACCGCGTTGATCGTCTGATCATAGGATTTCAGCAGCCCGATGCTGGTGATCCTGGCACGCGTTGCGCGATCCGCTGCGCCAGTGTGGTGGCCACGGCCAGCTTCCCAGCGGCCGGGGCGACATGCATCCAGACGAGGTTCTTTGCACGTCCGACCCATGGCGCATCGGAGTCCCGTAAGGCGGGCGTGTCGCCCGCCCCTATTCGGCAGCCACCTGCCGTTCTGCGACTTCGACCCTTACGGCGGAATATTTGAATTCAGGGATCTTTCCGTACGGATCGATCGCCGGGTTGGTGAGGATGTTCGCCGCCGCCTCCACATAGGCAAAGGGCAGGAACACCATGTCGGGAGCCACGGCCCGGTCCTCGCGCGCCATGATCTCAATAGTGCCGCGCTTGGTCGTCAGGCGGATCATCCCACCGGGCATCACGCCCAACTTGCGCAAGGTCGACGGATGAAGCGAACAATTCGCCTCGGGCTCGACCGCATCCAGAACCTTGGACCGACGCGTCATCGAGCCTGTATGCCAATGTTCAAGCTGCCGCCCTGTTGTCAGGATCATTGGGTAATCGGCATCGGGCAGATCGTCGGGTGGAACCACCGAGGCCGGTGTGAACCGCGCCCGTCCTTCGGCGCGCGGGAAACCGTCGCCAAAGACGATTGGCTGGCCAGGATCGTCTGGCGAGAGCGAAGGGTAGGTCACGGCATTTTCACCGCTCAGCCGATCCCAGGTGATGTTGTCGAGGGATGCCATGTTCTGTTTCATCTCGGCAAACACATCTGCCGGGCTGTCGTAATCCCAGGGCAGGCCCAGGCGTTTGGCAAGTTCCACCTCGATCCACCAATCCTCCTGGGCCTCACCCGGGGGGGAAACAGCGGGTCGGCCCATCTGAACCTGACGGTTGGTGTTGGTGACCGTCCCGGACTTTTCGGCAAAGGCCGAGGCGGGCAGGATCACGTCAGCGTAGTTGGCCGTTTCGGTCAGAAATATGTCCTGTACGACCAGATGATCGAGCTTCGCCAAAGCATCGCGCGCATGTTCCACATCCGGGTCGGACATGGCCGGGTTTTCGCCCAGCACATACATAGCCTTGATGTCGCCGTCATGGACCGCATCCATGATCTCGGTCACGGTCAGACCCTTTTCGTTCGAGAAATCCTCGGACCCCCAGACCTCTGTAAAGGCAGAGCGCACGCCGTCATCCGTCACGGTCTGATAGTCGGGCAGGAACATCGGGATCAGACCTGCATCCGAGGCGCCCTGTACGTTGTTCTGCCCACGCAAGGGGTGCAGACCGGCACCGGGGCGGCCCACCTGACCGGTCATCAGAGCAAGCGAAATCAGGCAGCGCGAATTGTCGGTCCCGTGGATGTGCTGGCTTACGCCCATGCCCCAGAAGATCATCGCGGCTTTGGCGCCCGCAAAGGTGCGGGCCACGTCACGCAAAACATCCGGTTCGATCCCGCAAAGCTGCGACATGTTTTCGGGATCAAAGGCCGCGAGATGCGCCTTCTCGGCCTCCCAGTTTTCGGTGTAGGCCTCGATATATTGCTGGTCGTAAAGGCCTTCGTCGACGATCACATGCATGATCGCGTTCAGCATCGACACATCCGCGCCAGGCTTGAACTGCAGCATGTGGGAGGCGTGGCGCTTGAGCGCGGTGCCGCGCGGATCCATCACGATCAACTTGCCGCCGCGCTTGGCGAATTGCTTAAAATATGTTGCGGCGACAGGGTGGTTTTCGATGGGATTGCAGCCGATGGCAATCGCGACATCCGCATTCTCGATCTCGTTGAAGGTGGCCGTTACCGCGCCCGAGCCCACGTTTTCCATCAGCGCTGCAACTGATGAGGCATGGCAAAGCCGCGTACAGTGATCGACATTGTTGTGGCCAAAACCCTGGCGAATGATCTTCTGGAACAGATAGGCCTCTTCATTGGTGCATTTGGCACTGCCAAAGCCCGCGACTTCACGCCCCCGGCCCTTGAGGCCTTTGGCCGCGAAATCCAGTGCCTCATCCCAGGACGCCTCGCGAAAATGTGTGGACCAATCGCCGGGATCAACATTGAGGCCCTTGGCGGGCGCATCTTCCCGCCGGATCAGCGGTTTGGTCAGGCGATGATCGTGGTGGATGTAGTCGAACCCGAAGCGGCCCTTGACGCAAAGGCGCCCTTCATTGGCCGGTCCATTGATCCCTTCGACATATTTGACCCGCCCATCCTTGACCTTGAGCGAGACCTGACAGCCCACGCCGCAGAACGGGCAAATGGATTGGACCTCTTCATCGTAATCCGCGCTGTCGCCCCGCTGCTGATCGTCGAGCACCGCCGCAGGCATGAGCGCGCCCGTCGGGCAGGCCTGCACGCATTCGCCGCAGGCGACACAGGTGCTATCACCCATGGGATCCGCGAAATCGAACGTGGGATAGGCATCATGACCCCGGCCTGCCATGCCGATCACGTCGTTGACCTGAACCTCGCGGCAGGCCCGCACACAGAGGCCGCACTGGATGCAGGCATCGAGGTTCACGGACATCGCCACGTGGCTGTCATCGAGCAGCGGGATGCGTTCTTTCTCAAGCTTCGGGAAACGACTTTCCGAGACGCCATTCGCCGCGGCCATGTCCCAGAGATGGGCTGAGCGATCATGCGCCACGTCGCGTTCGGGCTGATCGGCCACAAGCATCTCGACCACCATTTTCCGCGCGTTTTCGGCGCGCGCCGAATTGGTCGTAACAACCATGCCGTCGACGGGTTCGCGAATACAGGAGGCTGCGAGGTTCCTCTCGCCCTCAATCTCGACCATGCAGGCCCGGCAATTGCCGTCAGGGCGATAGCCCGGCGCGGGTTTGTGACAGAGATGCGGGATCACCAGGCCACGCCCGTTTGCGACCTCCCAGATGGTCAGGCCTGCCTCGGCCTCGACCTCGGTCCCATCCAGCGTGAATTTTACCATCTCGGTCATCGCACACCTCTCATCAGCCGGGCGACAATAGCAGCGGTTTCGCCGAAACCGGATCGCATTTTGCGACATGCCGCATGATTTTCACGGCACGCGGGTTTCCGATATGCGCCGCGCAGGTGAAGATAGCGGCGACAGGCGAGAAAACCGTAACTTATCCACAGGAGCGGTGCTCGGACTTCCCACTTCCAACAACCAAGGCTAAAGCTATCGGCGGACAGGTTAACGGGTTTCTATGTCGCACATTACGCTCATTCGTCACGGTCAGGCAAATTCACAAGCTCAGACCGAAGAGGCTTATGATCGTCTCAGCCCCCTTGGACGCCAGCAATCCACCTGGCTGGGGGAGCATCTGCGCAGTTCAGGCCAGCCGCATTACCGGCTTTATACGGGTACCTTGCAGCGCCATCTGGAAACTGCGGAGGCCATGGCTACGGGCCTTTCGTCCACCCGCGATGAACGCCTTAACGAACTGGAATACTTCACCCTTTCAAAGGCCATGAAGGAAGAGCACGGGTTGGAGGCACCGGAGGGGCCAGAGGCTTTTGCGACCTATCTGCCGATGGTTTTCACGGCCTGGTCTGAAGGGCGTATTGAAAGCGCGCCGGAAACCTTCGAGGCGTTCGAGACCCGGGTGCGCGACGTCCTGTCCGACATTGCGGCCGGAGACGGCCCTGCCCTTGTGGTCACCTCCGGTGGCCTCATTTCGCTGGTCATGCGCCAGCATCTGAACCTTGACGTGGGCCGGATGGCGAATCTGGCCCTGTCGATCATGAACACTTCCATCCATCGTCTTTTTCCAATCGGCGGCACGTGGTCGCCAGTGATGTTTAATGCAATTCCCCATCTCGAACGCGTGGACAGACACCACGCTCAAACCCATGTCTGATGTTCAACACCTGCGCCTTTACTATGCGCCCAACACGATTGCCGCCGCCGTGGCGATCACGCTTGAAGAAGCGGGGTTGAATTATGAAACCGTCCATGTGGACTTTGCCCAGGGCGAACAGATGAAACCCGGCTATGGCGTGATCAACCCGACGGGCCGCGTGCCAGCGTTGGAGACAGCCTTGCCCGATCCCGACGACGCCGTCGACGATGAGGACGAGGTGCTGGTCGATCCCGATACGATCCTCACTGAAACGGGCGCGATCCTGGACTATATCGCCGACATCGCCCCGCATGCCAATCTGGTACCGCAGAACCCGGTCATGGCGGCGCGGATGCGGCGGGTGATGTATTATCTCGCCTCGACCATGCATGTGAACCACGCCCACAAGGCGCGCGGCTACCGCTGGGCGGCCAATCCCGACAGTTGGGAGGACATGCGCATCAAGGTATCCGAGACGATGACGGCGTCTTGTGCCTATGTGGAAAGCGAATGCATCGCGGGACCGTTCGTGCTTGGGCAGACTTACAGTCTGGCCGATCCATACTTATTTGTGGTTACAAGCTGGGCCGCTGGCGACGGTGTGGATATGGAGCAATTCCCGCGCATCAATGCCTTTCAGAGTGCCATGAACACGCGCGCTTCGGTCTGGGCGGCGCGGGACAAGGGGATCATTTCTTGACACATCTGTGGGTCCGGGCCGAACAGCGCGACAATGAATCCCGCGTCGGCCTGAGCCCGCAAGGCGCTGCCGCCCTGATCAGGGCGGGGCTGCGCGTGACCGTCGAAGACAGCAATGTGCGCTGCATCCCAACATCGGACTACGCCGGAGCGGGTGCAGAGATCGCGCCCGAGAATTCATGGCCCGAGGCGCCAGGGGATGCGATCATATTCGGTCTGAAGGAATTGCCAGAAGACGGCCCTGATCTGACGCATCGACACATCATGTTCGGCCACGCATTCAAGGGCCAGCCTGCGGGATTGCGGCTTTTGGGACGTTTCAAACGGGGCGGCGGAGCGCTTTACGATCTGGAATACCTTGTGGATGCGGACGGGCGGCGGGTGGCGGCCTTTGGCTATTGGGCGGGATATGCGGGGGCTGCGGTTGCGCTGAAATGCTGGGCCGCCCAGCAGCGGGGCCAGATCTGCGGACCCGTGGCGCCTTATGACAGCTCGACCCATCTGCTGGCCGATCTGCAGTCGGAGCTGATTGGGCTGGGCACGTATCGGCCCAGTGCGATTGTGATCGGTGCCCTGGGCCGCGTCGGCAAGGGGGCGGCAGATCTAAGCAGGGCCATGGGTGTGCCAACAACCGGCTGGGATCTGGCAGAGACTGCGCGTGGCGGGCCATTCCCCGAAATCCTGAGCCACGAGATCTTTCTGAATTGCATTCTGGCGCGGCCGGGCACGCCTGTCTTTGTGCCGCGTGATACGCCCGGACGGCCCAGAAACCTGAGCGTGATCGGTGACATTGCCTGCGATCCTGACAGCGATTTTTCCCCGATCAAGGTCTATGATCGCACGACGACGTGGCAAGCCCCTGCGCTGCGGGTGCATGAAACGCCGCCCTTGGATGTGACGGCGATCGACAATCTGCCGTCCATGCTGCCCGTTGAAAGCTCTGAGGATTATGCAGAGCAGTTGTTGCCATCGCTTCTAGGGTTGCAGAGTATAGCGGCAGGCGTCTGGGGTCGCGCCAAGGCGACGTTTGACAGCCATATGGGGCGGCTGCCTTAAAACAGATCCTCTTCATCCTGACGGATCGAGATGCCAAGCGCCTCGAGGCCCGCTTCAACGTGATCGCTGAAATGCGGTGTTCCGATCAGGTAATCGGCGCAGGGGGTTGTTGCCTCCTCCTCGGCGGTTCTCAGCGCCTCGGACCAATCTTCGGGCTCGAACGCGCCGCGGCCAATCCACATGATGGCGACAAGTTCCTGCTGTTCGTCCTCGTCCAGCCGGTCGACCATGGCGCGAAATTCGGGTTCGGCCCGTTCCAATTCGCGGCCCATCACGATGATCTGCGCGATCACGCCGCGATCCAAGCTGAGTTCCATGTCTGCCTCCTTTCGCTGAGAGACAGTCAAACACGGGATCGCTCAGGCCACATTGATCCTGCGCAAGTCAGGCGAAGATGCGGTAGTAAATCCAGTCGGGCAGAAATTGCGAGCCGCGAAAGAGCAGTGAAAAGAATGTGGGAAAGCTTTTCTTGAAACCGTCGGTCTGCATGTGCTCGAACATTTCGCGTGCAGCCTGTTCGGGCTCCATGATGAAGGGCATCTTGAAATCGTTCTTGTCGGTCAGTTGTGTCTTGATGAAGCCCGGATTGCAGACCTGAACCTCTACGCCCGTATCGCGCAGATCCGCATGCATGCATTCGGCCAGTGACATCGTAGCCGCTTTCGATGCCGTATAGCCGATGGATCCGGGCAGGCCGCGGAAGCCCGTCAGGGACGATGTGATGACGATATGGCCCGCATCCTTGGCGACCATCTTCGGCACGACCTGTCCCAGCACACGGACAAAGCCGGTAAAGTTGATGTCCGCCATCGCGGTGGCCTGTTCGGCATTCCAGTCCTTGGCACCGAATGGCCAGTAAACACCGGCGAGCAGGATAAGCCCGTCGACCTCGCCCACGGCTTCGGCGGCTTCTCGGACGCTTTGATCGTCCGAGATATCCATGGGTTGGTAAGCGGCCCGGCCCGGAAGTTCTTCGACCAGCGCCTTCAGCTTGTCTTCACCGCGAGCTGAGACGATAACTTCGGCGCCCACCCGGCTGAGCACTTTGGCAAGGGCGGCCCCCAGACCGTCACTTGCCCCGACGAGCCAGTATCTTTTGCCCGCCCATTCCTTCGTCGTCATGCCGCCTCTTTCAGTTCCGGTTCTTCCACCCGCCGCATCGTCGCGACAAGTTCGGCCACTTTCAGCCCGTATTTGCGAAACTGGGAGCGGTTGATGATCGTTCCATTGGGGGCCAGATACATCCAGTCGACGGTGTCGAGCACATGCCCGCCCGAGGATTCTGGCAGCTTGATACGGTACTTAAGCTGCAGCGATCCGCCCGCCTGACGGCCTTCACCGGTGCCCACGACATCTTCGGCCGTGGCCTTGACCTGACCGTCATTGCCAAGGGTCAGGTTCCAGGCACGATCTTGGGTCGATCCGTCGTCATACTTGAAGTGCTCGCGCATGACGCCGGTATTACCTTCCCAGGTCACATCGAAATCCGCGACAAAACGGCTCGAAACGCGACCTGTGGGGCCGTAGATGACGCCTTCGCACAGGATCGGGCCGTTGAGCTGGGTGCGCAGGTCAAAAGCCTCACCGGTATAGTCCTCCGGGTCCTGCGCCAGAAAGTCCGCATAGCGGCTACGGGCCCAAACAAGGCAGAAGGCGATGATCGCACCAAAGATCGCAAAGAGAATTCCGTCCATCCGTCAGGTCTCCTTCATTTCGGTGGTCGCGAGAAGCGCGATGGCCACCAGTTTTAACGCGCAAGGCACGGCTGCGTAGAGAACGGCAAGCAGCGCCAGCGCTTCGGGCGGGTTCTGAGCGCCCGCCCCTTCAAATCCAGCCGCCTGCAACGCGGGCAGCAATGTCACGGCCGCAAAGGCCAGGGTGAATTTCGACACGAACGACCAAAGGCCGAACCCTTCTGCCGCCGAGGGTGAGATCACGGCCATGCGCTGGGCAAAAATTGCGGGCAGCAGCGTCAGATCGGCACCGAGCGCCATGCCGGAGGCCACGCAGATCACCGCGAAAAGCAGCCAGTCACCGGGGCCCAGCAAGAGCGCAAAGCCGAAAGACACGATTGCAAGAACCATGGCAGAGAGAAGAACGGCCTTTGACCCGAAGCGTTCCGCGAGGCGCGCCCAAATGGGCGCGGCCACAGCCGCAGAAAGAAAAAAGATCAGCAGAAGCGGGCCTTCGTAGCCCGGTGCCTCAAGTCGGCTTTCGACGAAGAAAAGAAACAACGTGGAACTAACAGCAACGGGGGCGGCATTGACCAGCGCGATCAGCAAAAGCCGCCGGGCGAGCGGATCGCCCAGCACGACGCGCAGACCGGCGGAAGGGGCAAGGCCCACATTGGACCATTCGCCGCGCATGGCGTAGACGGCAATCAGGGCGAGAACTGTGAAACCCACGGCAAAACCGGCAAAAGGGCGGTCGATCGCCGCACCCAGCATCACCGGGGCAATGGCGGCCACACAGACGCCCAGGAGCGCCCCAGTTTCGCGCCAGCGGGCGAGTGTCAGGTGGCCCTGCCCCGGCAGTTGGTCAGCCTTCACCACGCCTTGGGCGTAGAAATTGATCGTCAGGAAGCTGAAGGCGGAAAAGACGCCTGTAAGCATCAGCGCAAACCAGATGAGCGGCGCCAAGGGCGGTTCGACCGCAAAAAGGCCGAGCATCGACAGGGCCATGACCGCACAACCGATCAGCACCGCAACTCCGCGCCGGTCGCGCAGTGTTTCGCTGAGCCGACCGAACAGCGGATCCTGCACGACGTCTAGGAGGCGCAAACCAAAGAGGACAGCGCCCAAAGCGGCCAGGGAGACGCCGTACTGGTCCACGTAGAATTTGGGCGCGTGGATATAGATCGGCAACCCGGCCGTCGCCAGGAGGGCGGCAAAGACCGCGTAGGCCGACAAACGTTCGGGCCGCGCATTCATCACCGCGACACCTCTTCCACAGGGGGCTCGGGCCGCGCGCGGTAGACGGCGCGTTTCCACCAGAGTTTGAGGGCCTGCCAGTGAATGAGGCCGAGCACCCGGCGAGAGCCAAAGGGCCGCCGTATCAGCGCGCAGAGGATGCCCGCATTGGTCAGGGGTTTGCGTTCGCCGGTCAGGGTGGCGATCAGGCCGCCCTCGCCCTGTGCGTAGTCGATCCATATGCCGATCCGGTCCGGACGGATGTCGAAGCGGAATTCGTATTCACCTTCGACGGGTTGGAAGGGCGAGACATGGAAGATCTTGGTGGCCCTCAGGCGGTCGCGCGGGACGATCCGGGACAGGTCGGGGTGGTGGACAAGATAGGAATGCCGGTCACCGAATGTATTCGTCACCTCGGCAATGACCGCGATCAGGGCGTCATCGTCGCGGCGACAAAGCCAGAAGCTGACCGGGTTGAAGACATGTCCAAAGATCTTGGGCTGGGCGAGCAATTCAATCCGGACCACGCCCGTCACCTGATGTGCTTTCAGGACGTCACGCACCCATTTGGCACCTGTGCCCGAACCGGGTGCGCCGCCGTGGTCGACATCGTTAAGCGCAGTCACACCCCGCTTGTTGCGCCGGAAGAGCATGGGCACCACCGCCTCTGCCTCTGCATCAAGCAGCACGTAGTCGACCGAGTAGCGAAAGGCGTTTTCGATCGCACCTTTTCGCCCGTGATAGGTCTGGCCCGCGATATGATCGGGCCTGTTCATTCCGCAGCAACCTGCGCGGACATGACGTTAGCCGTAATCGCCCGCGCGACATCCATGGCGCTTGCAAGCCCGTCCTCGTGGAAGCCGTGGCGCATCCAGGCCCCGCAGAACCAGGTGTTGTTCGATCCATTGTGCACGCGCAACGTTTCCTGCGCATCGAGTGCAGCGAGATCGTAAACCGGATGGCGCAGCGTGACTTGATCGTAGATCAATTCTTCGCGGATCGTCCGTTTGGTGTTGAGCGTAACGAAGTGTGGATCGCTTTCAGGGATCGGCTGCAACGAATTCATCCAATAGGTCAGATCGATGCGGTCCGACTGTACTTGGGCGTCCTCGGTATAGACCCAGCTTGACCAGACCTGCCGATGCTGCGGCATGATCGAAGTGTCCGCATGCAGCACGATATCATTCGGCTGATAGGCAATGGCCCCGAGCGCTTGACGTTCAACAGGATCGGGGTCTTCCAAAATGCGCAGCGTGTCGTCCGAATGCGTCGCGAAAATCACCTTGTCATATGCCGTCCAGTCACCGCCCCAGGCCTTGAGCTCGACCCCGAGTGGCGTCCTGCGGACGGCCTGAACGCCAGTGCCTTTGCGGATTTCAACCCCGGCGGACATCATCGCTGCCTCAAGCCGCCCCACATACTGGATGGAGCCGCCATCGACCGTATGCCATTGGTGCTGGCCGGTATGGTGCAAAAGCGCATGGTTTTCGAAGAACTGCATCATGGCGTGAGCCGGGAAATCCATGATCTTTTCGGTCGGCGTAGACCAGATCGCCCCGCTGAGCGGCAGCAGGTAGTAGTCCCGAAACCATTCGCCCGTGCCCATCACATCGAGAAATGCGGCGATGGAGCGTGTGCGATCCTCGTTGGCCACGCGCAGTGCATGTTTGTTAAACCGCACGATGTCCCGGACCATGCCAAGAAAGCGCGGGTTCACCGCATTGCGCCGCTGAGCAAAAAGCGCATCGAGACTTGCCAGACCGTATTCCAGCTTTCCACCCCCGATGGAGGCGCCAAAGCTCATGTTTGACTTGGTGACCGGCACGTCGAGGCGCGCGAAAAGATCCGCCATTTCGGGATAATTTGCGTAGTTGAAAACGATGAAGCCCGTATCGACGGGCTGATCGCCGCGCTTTCCAGCAAGGATCGTACGGGCATGTCCGCCAAGGCGCGGCTCTGCCTCATAAAGCGTGATGTCGTGGCTGTTGCTCAGCGCGAAGGCGGCACCCATTCCAGAAATCCCGCCACCAACCACCGCGATCTTTGCGCGCGCACCAACACTCTGTTCAAAAGGCATATTTCTCGTTCCGATCCCTTTAGTTCTGACCTTATGTACGCAGCAACGCGGGAACCGGATGCCATTTAGATCGCCGCAAATAATTTTGATCCAACAGCCGGGTGATGTCGTAGACGGAATATGTTCGTAGGAGTAGAACAAATCGAGCCGACACAAAGGGGCGCGCCATCCGGCCGTTCTGGGTCAACATCCGGCCGGGTCGGCGCGAGGCAGAAGACGAACATGACGAGTGATGAAAAGATGCGGTTGCTCTGGGTTGAGCATCTCAATCGCATCAAAAACGATCAGGATGAGGCGGCGTTTGCCGAGCTCTTTGACCACTTTGCGCCACGCGTGAAAGGGTTCCTGATGAAATCGGGAGCGGATGCATCCCTGGCCGAAGAATGTGCACAAGAGGTCATGGCGACCTGTTGGCATAAGGCTCACATGTTCGACCCCTCGCGGGCGTCGGTGGCGACTTGGATCTTCACCATCGCGCGCAACAAGAAGATTGACGTGCTGCGCAGGCAGCGCCGTCCCGAACCGGAAGATCTGGGATGGGGCCCCGAAGAAGAACCGGATCAGGACGATGTGATCGTCTTGCAACAGGAAACTGAATTGCTGGGCAGGGCGATGGCTGAATTGCCTGCTGCCCAGCGGGAACTGATAGAAAGAGCGTATTTTGGTGAGCTGACGCATTCCGAAATCGCTGCGGAAACGGGTCTGCCTCTGGGCACGATCAAATCAAGAATAAGACTGGCGCTGGAAAGATTGCGCCACGCAATGAAGTGAAGTGGTAAAATGCATAACGAGATCAAACATCACCTGACGGATCCGATCCTGATGGCTTATGCAGCGGGCACATTGCCCGAGGCGTTCAACCTGATGGTCGCAGCACATGTGTCGCTTTGCGATCATTGTCGGGCCCGGCTGGATGCCTTTGACGTGGTTGGCGGTGAAGTCTTGGAACAGCAGGCGGGCAATGCGGTCACGATGGAGGCTGGCAGTCTTGCCGCGACAATGGCGCTGATTTCCGGCGGTCCTGCGGATGAAATCCGGATGCCGGAACGTAAAGCCTGTGGTGTGCTCCCGGGGCCTTTGCAAGATTACGTGGGCGGAGATCTTGATAGTGTCCGGTGGAAACCCATCGGGCTTGGCGTGAAACAGGCAATCCTGCCGACATCGAAAGATGCATCGGCGCGCCTTTTATTCATCCCGGCGGGTGCTGCCATGCCTGATCATGGGCATCATGGGACGGAAATGACCATGGTTTTGCAAGGCGCCTTCCAGGATGAGGAAGACTATTTTGCACGTGGCGATGTGGAGGTTGCGGACAGCGACATGCATCATACGCCGATCGCAGACGTCCACGAAGATTGCATCTGTCTTGCCGTGACGGACGCGCCCCTGCGCTTTAACGGCGTTTTGCCCAAGATCGCGCAGCGCATCGCACGGATCTAAAATCGCCTGGCTGTATGCTTTCAAAGCATGCAGCCGTCGGCCCATCTACTCATTTCGGATCGTATAGGTCATGCCCATTGTTCTGAAATGTCCGCTGTCCGTTTTGCGGAACAGTAATCCCAAACTCGATTCCAGTTCAAAAATTCCCTCACTAGGTGAATAGCCAGCAACTCTAACAATTCCTGACCGTTGCGCGCTGGCACTATCGCTTCGTGACCAAAACCTTTTTTGGAATATTTCGGATGAAGGTTTTTCTACCTGCAATTCTTGGCGCTGCGGCGCTTTGGGGCGGGGCTGTTACAGCGACCAAGACGATCCGGGCTTCATTGCCTTTGGCGATGACGAAATCAACTGGTCTGGACCGTTTTGCGGTCCCTCATTCCGCTTCAGTTCGGGTGTGGACGCGGTCTTTGCCGTGGTCGTCACGAACTTTGCTTCGGGGCCCAATGCCGGTGGGGACCGGACCCTCGACCAAAACATCATATTGAACATAGCGCCTGCCCCGGTCGGTATATCGCTTTTACTGGCAGACGGAGCCGTTCTGGGCGGGATCGGCGCACGCCACCGCCGGAAACCATCCTGAGCCGCCTTATGAAAAGACCGGCGCGGCAGGATCAGCCATTGCGGATCTGATCTTGTCCGGCGACGGCCACCATTTCGCTGTCCTCAAGTTCCTCAAAGTCGAAATTGTCAAGCTTGGCGGCGCGTTTGCCCGCACGCTCTGCTGCGGTAGTGATGCCCTCAACATCGCGGCGGGCCTGATCGAAATGCGTTTCAAGCTTGCCCGCCCGTTCGACCACCAACTCTACATCCCGGTGCAGGTTCTTGAGCATCTTTCGGATGGCCCCGGCCTGTTCCCGCATCCTTGCATCCTTCAGGATCGCACGCATCGTGTTCAGCGTGGCCATGCAGGTCGTCGGTGAAACGATCCAGACCCGCGCGGCAAAGCCTTCGCGCACAAGCTCGGGGAAATTCGCGTGGAGTTCGGCATAGACCGCTTCGGATGGCAGGAACATCAGGGCACCATCCGCGGTTTCGCCTTCGATGATGTATTTCTCGGAGATCGCCTTGATATGCGCCTTGACCGCTGTGCGCATGGCTTTTGCAGCCTCGTTCACCTCCCAATCGGTCTGGGCGTTGCGCAGCGCCTCGTAAGCCTCGAGGGGAAACTTGCTGTCGATGACGATAGGCCCTGGCGGGTTGGGCAGGTGGATCAGGCAATCGGCGCGCTTGCCATTCGACAGCGTATATTGCCAGGCGTAGCTTTCCTTGGGCAGCGCCTTTCCAACGATTTCCTGCAGCTGGATTTCGCCAAAGGCACCACGCGTCTGCTTGTTCGACAGAATGTCCTGCAGGCTGAGCACGTCACCTGAGAGCTTGGTGATATTGTCCTGCGCCTTGTCGATCGCGATGAGCCGTTCCTGCAATTGGGTGAGGCTCGTCGTTGTCTGCTTGGAAGATCCGTGCAGGGTTTCGCGCATCCGTTCCTGCATCTCGGTCAGGGCGCGTTGCGAGCGCATGGCATTGTCGGCGAGCCGATCCTGCATTTGCTGTTGAACACCGGCAAGGCGCGCTTCAACCGTCTGGATGACCTGGGCCTGGGCGTTGGTCTGCGTGTCAGAGACGGTTTGCAGGCCGCCGCGCAATTGTTCCTGCCCCATGGACAGAGCCTGCACGTTCTGGGCCAGCTGGTTCATGTTGCGCACCAGCGGGTCTGCCATCCGCGCGGAGCGGCGCGCAGCGCGCAGCGCGAGGATCAGGAGGATCAGTACCAGCAAGGCCACGCCAGCGGCGATCAATGCGGCGAGCGTCAGCGGGTCGTTGAGGTCCAGGGAGTGTCCGGCAATTTCGATCATGTGCGCCCGAACAACCGTTCGATGTCGCTGAGCTTCAGTTCGACGTAGGTGGGTCGCCCGTGATTGCACTGGCCGGAATGCGGGGTCGCCTCCATCTCGCGCAGCAGGGCGTTCATCTCTTCACCCCGCATACGGCGGCCCGACCGGACAGAGCCATGGCAGGCCACCCGGCTCAGGATTGCCTCAATCCGGGCTTGCAGCGCAATGCTGTCGTTCTGGTCGGCAAGTTCATCCAGAATGTCGCGGATCATGGCTGTCGCGTTGCATTCTCCAAGGATCGCGGGGGTCTCACGGACAGCGATGGCGTTGCCGCCGAAAGGTTCAATTCCAAGGCCCAAACGGGCGAGATCGTCGGAGAGGTCCAGAAGGCGGGCGCATTCAGTCTCAGACAATTCGATGATTTCAGGGATCAGAAGCGCCTGTGAGGGCACGTCACTTGCGGCCATCTGCGCCTTGAGCTGTTCATAAACCAACCGTTCATGCGCGGCGTGTTGATCGACAATGACCATACCCCCGGCTGTCTGGGCGATGATGTAGTTTTCGTGCACCTGCCCGCGTGCGACGCCAAGGGGCAGGTCCTCGGGGGTATGATCTTCGATCTCGATCACCTGTGCGCTGAAAGCGGCAGGCATTTCGGCAAAAGCAGGCGCCGGGCGCGGACCCAGCGACGGGCGGTCCATCTGGTAGACACGCGGTTCTGTCGGTTCCGGCTGCATGGCGCCGAGGGTCGCGCCAGCGACAGTGGAGGAAGCCCGGTGGCCCGCATCCGCCAGAGCGTGACGCAGACCAGAGACGATCAGGCCACGGGCCACGCCTGGGTCGCGAAAGCGCACCTCGGACTTGGCAGGATGGACATTGACGTCAACAAGATGCGGGTCACAATCGATGAACAGAACCGCCGCAGGATGGCGATCCCGGCTGAGGAAGTCGAAATAGGCCGCCCGAAGCGCGCCGGTCAGGAGTTTGTCCTTCACCGGCCTGCCGTTGACAAAGAGGAACTGGGCGATAGCAGCGCCCCGCGAATAGGTGGGCAAGGCTGCAAAGCCGGTCAGATGCAGATCCTCGCGCATCGTATCGACGGCAACGCTGTTTTCGGTGAAGTCCGCCCCCAATATGCGCGAGAGACGCGCAGGTAGGGCAACCTCTGGTCGGCCGCTTTCCGCATCAAGCGCGAGCAGCTTACGGGCAGCGTCGCCACTGAGATCGTTGAGATTTATCTGCACATGCGGCTCTGCCATGGCGAGCCGTTTGACCACGTCGGTGATCGCCTGCATCTCTGCCCTGTCGCTGCGCAGGAATTTGAGCCGGGCGGGCGTGGCGCAGAAAAGATCGCGCAGGGTGACGATGGTGCCGGCGTTCAGCGCGGCGGGGCGGACCTTGCTGGCCTTGCCGACGAACACGTCCATCTCGGCCCCGGGCTGGGGCAGCACGCGCGAGGTGATGGTCAAGCGCCCGACGGCGCCGAGCGAGGGCAGCGCCTCGCCTCGAAAGCCGAATGTGTGGATGTTGAGCAGGTCGGTCCCGTCGATCTTGGAGGTCGCGTGACGGCTGAGGGCAAGCGGCAGATCCTCGGCGGCGATGCCGCAGCCGTTGTCGGTCACGCGGATCAGGGTCTTACCGCCATCAGCCACGTCGATCGCGATGCGTGTGGCGCCTGCGTCGATGGCGTTTTCCAGGAGTTCCTTGACGGCAGAGGCCGGGCGTTCGACGACTTCGCCCGCTGCGATGCGGTTGATCGCGCTGTCATCAAGTTGCCGGATGACCGGGCGTTCTGTGCTGATATTGGGGTCTGGGGCTATCATACCACGATATCTAGCATGTGAATCAATGATTCTGCCAGATGAGATCGGGGCGGGGGTGGGCCACAGGCCCACCATACCGAGAAAGGTGCTGCGCATTGTTCGCGGGTCCGTAAGGCGGAGGTGTCCTCCGCCTTATCTTTCGAGAACCGAGCGGTACCAGGCGACAATCGCGGCGCGCTCAGCCTCTTCCATGTAGCTTATATTGCCGGGCGGCATTGCGTGGCTGATGCCCGATTGCAAGTAGATTGCGCGGGCGTGGAGGGCCACGTCTTCGGGATCCAGCAGGACGACGCCTTTGGGCGCCCAGAGAAGACCGTCCCATGTGGGCTCGGGCGCGTGGCACATGCTGCAGCGGCCCTGGACGATGCCGTGGACGTCAGCAAAACCCTCAGCGGCGGCGAAGCGTTCACTTGCCGGGGTGGTCGAGGCGCTTTGCACATTGGCTGGTGCCGTGCTGAGCCAGATGATCGCGAGGAAGATCACAGCCGTTGCACCCCAGGTCCAGTGGGGATGGCCTTTGCGGGCGTGGACCGTATTGAACCAGTGTCGGATCGTGACGCCCATCAGGAAAACAAGGCTGGCGATGATCCAGGCATATTGCGTGCCGAAGGACAGGGGATAGTGGTTTGACAGCATCAGGAAGATGACCGGCAGGGTCAGGTAATTGTTATGGGTGCTGCGCAGTTTGGCGATCTTGCCGTATTTCGGATCGGGCGTGCGCCCCGCGATCAGGTCGGCCACGACGATCCGCTGGTTGGGGATGATGATATGAGCCACATTCGCCGTCATGATGGTGGCTGTGAACGCGCCCAGATGCAGTAGGGCGGCGCGCCCGGAAAAGACCGACGCATAGAAGTAAGACATGGCCAGCAGGACACCGAACAGGACCAGCATGAGGGCGGTCGGATTGTCGCCAAGAGGGCTTTTGCAAAGCTGGTCGTATATGACCCAGCCGACGGCCAGCGATGCAACGGAAATCGCGACCGCCTGCCAGGTCAACAAATCCATCACGGCGGGATCGATCAGGTAAAACTCGGCCCCCAGATAGTAGACCAGAGCCAGCAAGGCGAAACCCGAAAGCCAGGTCGCGTAGCTTTCCCATTTGAACCAGATCAGATCGTCGGGCATCTTTTCGGGGGCCACGAGATACTTCTGGATGTGGTAGAAGCCGCCGCCATGCACCTGCCACTGTTCGCCATCCGCACCAGTGTCAAAGTCGCGATCCCGGTTCAGGCCAAGGTCCAGCGCGATGAAATAAAACGACGAGCCGATCCAGGCGATGGCCGTGATGACATGTAGCCAACGGACCGCGAATTCCAGCCATGCTCCAAATGCGGCGAGATCGTACATGAAGACCCTCCTGTCGCTGCCACGCTAGCGGCGCGGCGCAGCGAGGAAAAGGGCGGATCAGAGCACATGGGGCGCGGCAAAGACGCCACCAAGCGCAGCGCCTAATCGTAGCGCAGCTCGGTCGCCTTGCCGCGGAAGACGGTGTAGGCCAGCGCGGTGTAACCCAGGATCATCGGGAGGACGAAACAGGTTCCCACAAGGATGATGAACAGGCTTTCGGGGGCGCTTGCGGCCTCGTAGATGGTCAGCTTTTCGGGCACCACGTAGGGGTAGAACGAATAGGCCAGACCGAAGAACGCGAGGATGAAGAGGGCGATTGCCGCGACAAAGGGGAACCATGCCCAACTGTCGTCCTTGGTCGGAAGAGCGCGCAGGCCGAGCCAGATAAGCACGACAAGCGCGCCCGACATGAGCGGCAGGGGCAAGAGCAGCAGGAATTCGGGGAAGGAAAACCATTTATCGAAGATCCGCGGGCTCACCAGCGGTGAGGCAATGGAGATTGCGCCAAGTCCGAGAACCAGTCCCCAGATGCCGCCTTTCGCCCATTCGACGGCCTTTTTCTGGAGGTCGTTTTCGGTTTTCAGGATCAGCCAGCAGGCGCCGATGAACGAATAGCCAACGGTCAGGAAGACAGCGGTGACGCCGGCAAAGACAAAGGTCCAAAGCGTGTTTTCAAGACCCATGATGTAGATGCCCAGCATGTAGCCCTGGCTGAGCGCGGTCATGAGCGATCCGATCCAGAAGGCGAGATCCCAGCTTTTCTTGTGGGGGGTTGGTGCCTTGACGCGAAACTCAAAGGCCACACCGCGCAGGATCAGGCCAATCAGCATGATCGCAACGGGCAAATAGAGGGCTGTGAGGATCGCACCATGCGCTGCTGGGAAAGCCACGAGCAGCAGACCGATGGCGAGGACAAGCCAGGTTTCATTGGCGTCCCAGAATGGGCCGATGGACGCGACCATGTTGTCCTTTTCGGCATCTGTTGCGAAAGGGAACAGCACCCCCACGCCCAAATCGAAGCCATCAAGGACAACGTAGATCAGAATAGAGAGACCCATGAGGCCCGCGAAGACCAGGGGCAGCCACTGTGCCGGATCGCCAAAAAGTTCCACTGGCCTTACTCCGCCGCGACCTGATGCGTGATCGACTGGCCCGAGAGCGGCGCGCGCGGCTTGGGCAGATCACCGTCAACCGCTTTACGCGCCAGATAGAACAGCACAGAGATATAGGCGGTCAGCAGCAGGACATATATCAACAGATAGGCCGTGAGGGTTGTGCCCACGAAAGGCGCTGGCACATCCGCCACGGCCATCTCGGTGGTCAGCACGCCCTGGACGAGCCAGGGTTGGCGCCCGATTTCGGTGGTGTACCAACCTGCCAGGGTGGCGACCCAACCGCTGAACGACATCGGAACGAGCACCCAGAGGAGCGGTTTGGGCAAGCCTTCGACCCCGCGTTTCCTGCGCAGCATCATGACCGCGCCAAACCAGCTGAGAAGCAGCATCGCCATGCCAGTGCCGACCATTATCCGGAAGGACCAGAAAACAGGTGCGACGGGCGGGTGCATAACCTCACCCTCTTCAGTGACAAACTCGTTCAGGCCGGGCACAACGCCCTCCGCCTTGTGCTTGAGAATGATAGAGGCAAGATTCGGGATCCCGATCTCGTGCCTGTTTTCACGCGCTTCCTCGTCAGGGATAGCGAACAGAAGCAGCGGCACGTTGGACCGGGTTTCCCAATTGCCCTCCATAGCTGCAACTTTCTGAGGCTGGTGCTCCAGCGTGTTGAGGCCGTGCATGTCACCCATGAAAATCTGCAATGGAATGAGCAAAGCACCCAGATAAAGACCGGTTTTCATGGTTGCGCGAACACCACCCGACCGGTCGCCGACCAGCCAGCGGAAGGCGCTGAGACCGGCCACAAGGAATGCCACTGTCAGACCGCTTGCGAGCAGCATGTGGGCAAGGCGGTATGGCATCGACGGGTTGAAGATGATGGCCCACCAATCGGTCGCGAAAGCCACGCCGTCGCGCATTTCGAACCCGACTGGCGTGTGCATCCAGGAATTCAGCACAAGGATCCAGAAGGCCGACATCGTTGTGCCGAACGCCACAAGGAAGGTGGAAAGCGTGTGCAACCAGCCGGGCACGCGGCTGAAGCCAAAGAGCATGATGCCGAGGAAGACGGCCTCAAGAAAGAAGGCGGTCAGCACCTCATAGGCCAGAAGCGGGCCCGCAATGTTGCCGACGGTTTCCATGAAGCCCGGCCAATTTGTTCCGAACTGGAATGACATCGTGATGCCGCTGACCACGCCCATGGCAAAAGACAGGGCAAAGACCTTCACCCAGAAGCGGTAGGCGTCCATCCATTTCGTATCGCCGGTCGCGTTGAAGCGCAGCTTGAAAAACAACAACACCCAGCCCAATGCGATCGTGATCGTGGGAAAAAGGATGTGGAATGAGATATTTGCACCGAACTGGATGCGCGACAATATCAATGTGTCCATGGCTTTTACGCCGCCCCATCACCTGTTTGCATTGGAATACACATAGGGTCGCCATTCCCATGGTCATCACGGGTGCGACAGCATCGCGCGTGCGACGTTTTGGAAGGCCCACTTGCAATCCGCGTGTGTCGTGCGGGCGGCGGCGGCGGCAAGCCGATATGTTGCGTCGATCAGGCGGCCTTGAGCCCGGCCTCCACCCCGGTAAGAATCTGGTCGACCTCATCGGCACTGATTGTCAGCGGAGGTGACATCAGGATGTTTTGCATGCCCAGCCGAACCATGGCACCGGCCTCATAGGCGGTTTGATGAATGCGCTTCATCGTCGCCGCATCCATTGGCGTTTTCGCTGCCTTGTCCGACACGATCTCGATGCCGACCATCAAGCCATGCCCGCCCCGCACGTCACCGATGATGTCAAAGCGGTCGGCCAGCGCCAAAGCGCCTTCGTAAAGCTGGGTGCCCCGGGCGGCCGCGTTGGTTTTGGTGTCGAGGCGCAGGGTTTCTTCAATGCAGGCGGTGACCGCCGCCGCACCCACGGGATGGGCAGAATAGGTGTAGCCGTGGAAAATCGACCCGTCCGCGTCAGAGCTTTCGAAAACATCGGCCACCTTGTCGTTCAGAAGCGCCGCGCCCACCGGGAAATAGGCTGATGTTATGCCTTTTGCGCAGCTCATCATGTCGGGCTTGACGCCCCAGTGCCGCGATCCGGACCAGTCGCCCGTGCGGCCAAAGCCGGTGATGACTTCATCAGCGATCATAAGAATACCGTGGCGTTCGCAGATATCTTGCGCGAGCGGCATGAATGTTTCGTGCGGGACGATGACGCCGCCTGCGCCCTGAATGGGTTCCATGATGAAGGCGGCGATGGTGCCTGCACCCTGAAAGGCGATCTCGTCCTCCATCGTCTGCGCGATTAGCTGCGCGAGTTTCGCCGGATCGGTCTCGTTGAAGGGATTGCGATACGTGTAGGGGCTGGGCAAGTGAAAGCAGCCGGGCAAGAGCGGTTCGTATGCGGTGCGGAAGCGGATATTGCCATTGACCGAGGCGCCCCCGAAATGGGTGCCGTGATAGCCTTTCTTGAGTGACAGGAACTTGGTGCGCGCAGGCTCTCCGCGCAATCGGTGGTACTGACGGGCCAGACGCAGGCAGGTTTCCACAGCGTCCGAGCCGCCAGAGGTGAAGAAAACCCGGCTGATCCCGTCATCGGCGAAGAATTCCCGCACGGCGTAGGAGGCCTCAATCGCGCGGGGGTTGGTCGTGCCGGCGAAGGCGGAATAGTAGGGCAGATCGTAAAGCTGCTTGGCGATTGCGTCTTTGACCACGTCGTTCGAATAGCCAAGGTTCACACACCAAAGGCCACCCACAGCATCGACTGTCTTGTGCCCGTCGATATCCTCAATCACGGAGCCTTGCGCACCGGTGATGATCGTGGGCGCGTGGGCCATCATGTCACCGGGATGGCCCATCGGGTGCCAGAGATGCCGCGCGTTGTTGGCGCGCAGGAAGTTATCGTCTTTCATGGCCAACGCTCCTTATTGGTTCGGGATCAGGAGGCCACGAAAGTCACTTTGACGCAAGTGGTCTAGATGTCTTCGGGCAGGAGCAGGTTGAGCGCGATGGCGACGATGGCCGTGGGTGCCACCGCACTTGTCATGAGGGTCTGCCAGACGCCGGGAATATATTGCACAGCCGTCGGGACAAGGTTCAGCCCCAGCCCGGCGGCGAGCGATACGGCGATAATGACCATGTTGCGGCGTGTCATATCAACCTCACTGAGCATGTTCAGGCCCGCTGCCGCGACCATCCCGAACATAACGATCACCCCGCCGCCCAGCACAGGCAGCGGCATAGAGGCGATGACCGCACCGATCTTTGGTAGAAGACCGCACAGGATCAGCACGAGGGCCCCAATGGTGACGACATGGCGGCTCATGATGCCGGTCATGCCGACGATGCCGACATTCTGGCTGAACGACGTGTTCGGCAGTCCGCCGAAGACGCCGGCGACGGCTGTGCCCAGACCGTCGGCATAGGTCGCGCCAGCGACTTCGCGGTCCGTGGCCTGCCGCCCTGCCCCGGCTTTGGTCGTGGCGGAGGTGTCGCCAACGGTTTCGATGGCCGACACGATCGAAACAAGGGTGACCGCGAAGACAGCGCCGAGGTTGAATTCAAAGCCATAGGGCAACGGTTGCAGATCAGTGACCCACGCGGCAGAGGCGACGGGGGCAAAATTCACCATTCCGAACGTCAGCGCCAGCAGATAGCCCGCAATCAGGCCGATCAGGATCGCGGAATTACTGACCGCACCCCGGGTGAAGAATTTGAGCACGAGGGCCACGACCACGACCGACAAGGCCACGGACCAATGCATGAGCGAGCCGAAGCTTTCCGCCTCCATCTGGAAAGTTGCGGCCCCACCGGCGGCGTATTTGATCGCAACCGGTATGAGGTAGAGCCCGATGGCGAGGATCACGAGCCCGGTGATAAGCGGGGGAAACAGCCAGCGCAGATATTGGATGAAAGCGCCAAGGAAGAAATGGATCACGCCCGCGATGATGCAGGCGCTGAGTGCGACCGACAGGCCCTGGGTCGCGGCAACACCAGCCAGAACGCCGACAAAGGCAAAGCTGGTGCCCTGCATGATCGGCAGACGCGCCCCGACCGGGCCAAGCCCCACGGTCTGAAACAGCGTCGCGACACCAGCAAAAAGCATCGCCATCTGGATCAGGTAGATCTGCTCCGGCCCTCCAAAGGCCAGGCCTGCCGCCCCTGCGACGATGATCGAAGGGGTCACGTTCGAGGCGAACATGGCCAGTACGTGCTGCAAACCCAAAGGTACAGCTTGTACGATGGGCGGCGTTTCGTTGGGATCTGCATAGATCGAGGTGGTCATTTCGGTGTCCCTGTCATTTTGTTTTCAGGGACTATGGGACCACGCGAAAAGGCGGATCAAGCGAAACCTCGTCAAGGTTTGCGCTGTCTCCGATCTGGTCGACAACTGCAAACAAACCGGGCAGATGCAGGGGGGTCAGCACGCCGTGCCATATGCCGCGATGAAGGTTGATCCCCTGCCCCGCCCGCGTCATGAACGCCAGCGGCGTGCCGGGGCGGTCCCCTTCGTCCGGTGCGACCGTAACCAAAAAGGGCACATGCGCCATGGGGATGAAGGCCTGGCTGCCGTCCGGGTGACGCTCCATCAGGTCGAGTATGTACGGCAGGCTGCGGATCTCGGCGTTAAAGAGGCTTATCCCGGCCCGGCCGCCCCGAAAATCGAGCCGCGCCAGATCGTGATGCCGCCCGCATTTGCCTGCGTTGATCAGCTTGTGCGGGGGGCCATTGACCTCGATCACATCGCCGAACTGGGCAAATGCCTCTGCTGTGAGCGGCTGGCACTTCAAGTCGATCATAGCGGCACGTGCCGGTTGACGTCCTTGTATAGCAGATACCTGAACGGCTCTTCCCCTGTGGCGATGCAGGCTTGCGGACAGAAGGCGCGCAGCCACATGAAATCGCCGGGGCCCACGCTGATCCAGTCAGTGTTGAGCAAGTAGTCCGCCGTGCCCTGCAGCACGTAGATCCCATGCTCCATCACGTGGGTTTCGGCAAAGGGAATCCGCCCGCCCGGCTGAAAACTCACAAGATTGACGTGAAAGTCGTGGCGCAGATCGAAGGGATCGACAAATCGCTGTGTTTGCCACAGATCCCCGCAATCGGGCATGGACATCTTCGGCGTTTCGGTTTCATGAACCACAAAAGCCTCTGGCGGCATGAGACCATCGACACTTTGGTATTTCTTGCGGATCCAATGCACGCCGCTTGGTGTCTCGTTCCGGTTCCACAGGGTCCAAACAGCACTTGGCGGTATGTAGGCATAGCTGCCCGCCTTCATCTCGTAGGCCCTACGTCCAAGGCGCAAGGTCACTTGGCCATGCGCCACAAACAAAACTGCCTGTGCATGAACATCGGGCTCAGGCGTATCGCTGCCACCTTCCGGAGCGAGTTCGATCGCGTACTGCGCGAAGGTTCCGGCAAAGCCCGACATAGGGCGGGCGAGTATCCAGGCGCGGGTGCCTGTCCAGCCGGGCAAAAAACTTGTGACGATATCGCGCTGCGTGATGGCGGGCAGGACCGCGTAGGCTTCGGTAAAACGGGCGGTGCCCTCGGCGCTGTTGTTCTGGCCGGGATGGCCACCGGGGGGGAACGCATAGGTCATAAGAGCGCCTCAAGCCGGAGGCGGGCGATGCGTTCAACTTGCTTGCAAGCTTCAGTAAATTCGGTGTCGCTGCCATGCGTCAGACGCCGCTGGAAAGCGCGAAGGATCCCGGTCTTGTCGTGATCGCGCACCGCGATGATGAAGGGAAACCCGTGCTTTTCGGTATAGGCCTTGTTGAGTGCCTCAAACTCCGCGCGTTCCGCATCGGTCAGCGCATCAAGGCCCGCGCTGGCCTGTTCAGTGGTGCTGTCCTCGGTCAGGCGCTTTGCCGCAGCGAGCTTTCCGGCAAGGTCGGGATGGGCCCGCAGGACCTTCAGACGCGCCTCGGGAGAGGCTGCCCGGAAGACGCGGGCCATGGCGTTGTGCAAGCCCCCCGCCGTGTCATGGGCAGGGCCGAGCTCGAGGGCATAGGCCCCTTCGGCAATCCACGGGGAGTGTTCGAAGATCCCGCCGAATTGGTCGAGGAACGCCGCCCGCCCCATCTTGGACGGGCACAACCGATCCATGGGCGGATGATGCGCGCGCCAATGCGCGGCAATGTCGACGCGACGGGCGCACCAGACGCCCTCAAAACCCTGAATATATTCAACAAAGCGGCGAAGGGCCTGCACGCGTCCGGGCCGACCGATCAGGCGGCAATGCAAACCGATCGACATCATTCCGGCAAAGCCGTCGGCCCCTTCGGCGTAAAGCGCATCGAACGTGTCGCGCAGATAGGCAAAGAACTGATCGCCGGAATTAAAGCCCTGCGGCGTGGCAAAGCGCATGTCGTTGCAATCAAGGGTGTAGGGCAGGATCAGTTGATCATCGTTCCCGATCCGCATCCAATGGGGCCGGTCGTCGTCATAGGTGTCGCTGATCCAGTCAAAGCCTTGCTCAGCCGCCAGCCGCACGGTGTTGATTGAAGACCGGCCGGTATACCAGCCCTTGGGGCGCTCGCCCGTGACCTCGTGATGCAGCTTGATCGCGGCCTGCATGTCGGTGCGCTCATCGACTTCGGTATAGTCCTTGTAGTCAATCCATTTCAGACCGTGGCTGGCAATTTCCCACCCTGCCGCTTGCATCGCTTCGACCTGTTCGGGACTGCGGGCCAAAGCGGTGGCAACGCCGTAGACGGTTAGCGGCACGCCCGCACCTGTGAACAGCCGGTGAAGCCGCCAGAACCCGGCCCGTGCGCCGTAATCGTAGATCGACTCCATGTTCCAGTGCCGCTGGCCCGGCCAAGGCTGGGCGCCGACGATTTCGGACAGGAACGCCTCGGAAGCGGCATCGCCATGCAAGAGGCAATTCTCGCCGCCTTCTTCATAATTCAGTACGAAGGACACAGCGATCCGCGCAGCCCCAGGCCAGGCCGCATCGGGCGGATGGGCGCCGTATCCGCGCATATCTCGAGGGTAGCGTGGGGCGGTCTCTGTCATTATGGTTCGGTCTCAATTCCCTGTCGCCAATTTGCGGCAGAGCACAAGGTGATGCAATGGCAGGCTATCTGACAACCCATGTCCTTGATACAGCACAGGGCAAACCGGCGGCGGGCATAAAAATTGTGCTCTACCGCGTATCGGGCAATGCGCATCGCAAGATAGCCGAAGCCGTCACGAATGCCGATGGACGCACGAACAGCCCCATCCTGCCCGAAGGCAAACTGGAAAGCGGTCAGTATGAGTTGATCTTTTTTACTGGTGAACATCTTGAGACTTCCGGGCTGGCCGGTTCGGACATCAAGTTCCTTGACCAGATCCCCATACGCTTTGGCATTGCCGATCCGGACCAACATTACCACGTGCCCCTTTTGCTTTCGCCTTATGGCTATTCGACCTATCGCGGCAGCTAGGGGCGGTCTTGCCAACCTGCCGGGCACGTGCGAGCACTGAGAAAATGACAGCCGCGGAGTGTACGCATGCTGATCTCGAAAACGGAAACACATCTGCCGCAAGTGACAGAGCCGCGCAATCCTGGCATGGCGCTGGATCTTGACTGGGTGCGGAATGTCCAGGCCAACACCTCTGCCATCGAACGACGCTGCAAAACGCTGCCCGGGCGACGGTCGGTCAAGAAAATTCACCAGGCAGCCTGGTTGTGTCGTGCGGTGTCGCTGATCGATCTCACGACGCTTTCGGGCGATGACACGGCGGGCCGCGTCCGAAGACTTTGTGCCAAGGCGCGGCAGCCCGTTCGCGTGGATTTGCTGGATCAGCTTGGTCTCGCGGACCTGAAGGTCGGGGCGGTTTGCGTCTATCACGAGATGATTGCCCCTGCGGTGGCTGCCCTGCAGGGCACCGGCATCCCGGTCGCGGCCGTCTCAACCGGATTTCCGGCGGGCTTGTCCCCGTTTCACCTGCGCTTGAAGGAAGTCGAGGAAAGCGTGACCGCTGGTGCGGCTGAGATCGACATCGTGATTTCGCGGCGCCACGTTCTGGAAGGCAGGTGGCAGGCGCTTTACGACGAGATGCAGCAGATGCGGGCTGCCAGCGGAGACGCGCACGTGAAGGCAATCCTCGCAACCGGAGAGCTTGGCACCTTGCGCAATGTCGCGCGCGCCTCGGTGGTTTGTATGATGGCCGGCGCGGATTTCATAAAAACGTCGACCGGCAAGGAAAGCGTCAACGCGACGCTGCCCGTGTCTTTGACCATGATCCGCGCGATCCGAGACTATCACGAACGAACCGGCTATCGCGTGGGTTACAAGCCTGCGGGTGGGATCTCAAAAGCAAAGGATGCGCTGACCTATCTGGCGCTCATGAAGGATGAATTGGGTGATCGCTGGCTCAGACCCGATCTTTTCCGCTTTGGCGCCTCATCGCTCTTGGGCGACATCGAACGGCAACTGGAGCATTATGTGACCGGGGCCTATTCCGCGTCCTACCGGCATCCGATGGGGTAAACATATGACCGTCAAGGAAATTTTCGAAACGATGGAATATGGCCCCGCCCCGGAAAGCGCAGGCACGGCATTGGAATGGATCGCCGGATTCGGGGGCAGGTTCGGCCATTTTATCGATGGTGCCTTCACCAAACCGGCCAAGGGTTTCGACAGCCGCAACCCCGCCACGGGAGAGGTGCTGGCAAAGATAAGTCAGGCCTCGGCCAAAGACGTCGCGACGGCAACAAAGGCGGCGCGGGCCGCGCAACCCGGCTGGGCCGGTCTTGGGGGGCATGGCCGGGCGCGGCATCTTTATGCGCTGGCGCGGGCCTTGCAGAAGCATTCGCGGCTTTTTTCAGTGCTCGAAACGCTGGACAACGGCAAACCGATCCGGGAAAGCCGCGACATCGACATCCCGCTGGCACAGCGGCATTTCTACTATCACGCAGGCATGGCGCAGCTCATGGAGGCAGAGCTTCCGGATCGTCAGGCACTTGGCGTTTGCGGGCAGATCATTCCGTGGAATTTCCCGCTTCTGATGCTGGCCTGGAAGGTCGCGCCCGCGCTCGCTATGGGCAACACGGTGGTGCTGAAGCCCGCCGAATATACATCCTTGACCGCCCTTCTATTCGCCGACATCTGCGCACAGGTCGGACTGCCCAAGGGTGTCGTGAACATCGTCACAGGCGACGGAGCCGTGGGCGAGATGATCGTTGACGCCGAGGTCGACAAGATCGCCTTTACCGGTTCGACTTCCGTGGGCCGCAAGATCCGGGAGGCAACGGCGGGCTTGGGCAAGGCGCTGACATTGGAGCTTGGCGGTAAGTCGCCTTACATCGTGTTCGATGATGCGGATCTCGATTCTGCGGTCGAAGGGCTGGTTGATGCGATCTGGTTCAATCAGGGTCAGGTCTGCTGCGCGGGCTCACGTCTTTTGGTCCATGAGCCCGTTTCCGAAAGGTTTTTCGCCAAGCTGCGCGCCCGGATGGATAAGCTGCGCATCGGTGATCCGCTGGACAAGGCCATCGATGTCGGCGCCGTCGTTGACCCTGTGCAGCTTGAGGCGATCACACGAATGGTCAAGGCGAACACAGCTGGAAAAACCCATGTTGCGGCAACGCCGATGCCCGTCGAGGGTTGCTATTATCCGCCGACATTGATCACGGGCCTGCATACGTCCGACACGCTGATGCAGGAGGAGATCTTCGGGCCCGTCCTTGTCGCCACAACCTTCCGCACACCAGATGAAGCTGTCGCACTGGCCAACAACACCCGCTATGGGCTCGCCGCGACATTGTGGACGGAAAACGTAAATCTTGCGCTGGACGTGGCACCCAAGCTTGCCGCTGGTGTGATCTGGGTGAACGCAACGAACCTTTTTGATGCGGCAGCCGGTTTTGGTGGCGTGCGGGAGAGCGGCTTCGGTCGTGAAGGCGGATGGGAGGGTTTGCAGGCCTACATGCGGCCGAAAGGAATCCGCAAAGCCCTGAAGTCACCGACGGCTTTTGAAGGCAACGGCGGGCCGGTGGATGCGGTGAACCGGACGGCAAAGCTCTATGTCGGAGGCAAGCAGGTGCGGCCTGACAGCGGCTATTCGCGCAATGTCTGGGGCAAGTCCGGTGCGCTTCTGGGGGCTGTGGGTCTGGCCAATCGCAAAGACGTGCGCAACGCGGTCGAGGCGGCACATGCCGCCAAGGGATGGGCGAAGATGACCGGCCATGCCAGGGCGCAAGTACTTTATTTCATTGCAGAAAACTTGGCCGCGCGGGCAGATGAGTTTGCCGCGCGGCTGAATGGATTGCAAGGGACGCGCAACGGCAAGGCGGAGGTTGACACAGCGATCAGCCGTTTGTTCACCTATGCCGCCTGGGCAGACAAGCTGGACGGCGCGGCGAAAGGCGTTCCCATGCGCGGCGTGGCGCTGGCCATGCGCGAGCCGGTGGGTGTGATCGGCGCGCTGTGCCCCGATGAGGCGCCATTGCTGGGCCTGATTTCACTGATGGCGCCAGCCATCGCCATGGGGAACCGCGTGATCCTCTGCGCCTCTCAAACCTTCCCGCTCGCCGCGACAGACTTCATTCAGGTCCTTGAAACCTCTGACGTTCCGGGGGGCGTGGTCAATATCCTCACGGGCGATCATTCCGATGTCGCGGGCACACTGGCTGCCCATATGGACGTCGATGCCGTCTGGTCCTTCGCGGGCGCCAATCTGAGCACTGAGATCGAGCACGGGGCTGCTGGCAATCTCAAACGCACTTGGATGAATGACGGCTTTGCAACCGATTGGAGCAAGGCCGAGGGACGTGCATTCCTGGACGCCGCGACCGAGATCAAGACAATCTGGGTGCCCTACGGAGAGTAGCAAGCGCCCAACCATAAGAGCGGCGGCCCGCTGGTTTGATCCAATCCGCCACCACCGCTACGCTCTCTTGTTATTAAAAGCAGCCGGATGACCATCAACGCCGCAGCCATGCGCCGTTCCGCAGGACATATCCGCCGATCCCATCGGCCGAGTATGTCTGCCCCCCAGATCGCCAGCGCATACGATAGCCTATGACTCCGCAAGCCATGCGAAGCCGAGACCGCTCTTCCCGCGTCACTGTCGCGAGTTGCCCTTGAGGCGCGCGCCGGAAGACAGCCAGGGCAACATCGTGAAATTCCTGATGTGCTGATTTGCGGCGCACCGTGCGCTCGGTATCTCCCGGAGCCGGAGCATCCGCCCGTGTCGCGGTGCCACTGTGCATCGCAAAAAGATAACCGGCCAGATAGGCGGCGGATTCTTCATCGCGTATCGAAATCGGAACGCCATGGGCATCAAACAGCGCATGCGTCAGTTCATGCAGAAGCGGTTGCCTCCTTGCGGGGTCCGAGATGACCTGCGGCGAACGAACCGCAATTGTATCACGGAACGTGGATTGACCATTTTGGCGCCGACTGGACCATGGCGAATACTCCGCCTCGGCATGTGGCGTGACATATGCTGGGTTGGTGGTCACTCTGATCCGGCGGGCGATCGGAGTTTCTGAAAAGCAATCTGCCAATGTTCGAAAGCCAGCTCCGGTTACACCTGACGTGCCTCCCATAGTGAAGTTGACCCTTTGCACTGCTGGGTCTGATTCCAGAAAATTGCGGACTTCGAGATCCATGGTCATGGAACGGGACTCCCTAAAAATGCTGCAAAATATAAAATTAGTAGGTGTATGGACGTTCATTCGACGGAAAGACTGTCCAGAAAAAATAAAATGAAACTGAGACTATGAAGCGGGTTATATCACAACGCCAAATATCGGCCAAACGGCGCCCAATGCTCGAGCCAGCATTAGTCTTTCGACCCGGTCGAGCCGATCTGTGTCAGCAGACAGTGGGCTCAGTTTGCCGGCAGGCTCTCCAAACCTTCGGGTTTGCCGACAACCACGAAGGTGAGTGCTTCGGGGTTCAAAAGCTCCGCTGCGACGCGGTCGATGTCTTCCATGGTGACCGCGTTCACCTTGTCATTGCGGGTGGCAATGTAATCTATGGGCAGGCCGAGCATCTGCATACCTACCATGATCTTCGCGATCGGCGCATTGCCGTCAAACCGCAGGGGGTAAGCGCCGGTGACATAGGTCTTGGCCGCGTCGAGTTCTTCCTCGGTGATGCCGTCGGTTGCGGCTTTTTCCCATTCGGCGCGGATCACGTCGATTGCTTCAGCAATCCTGTTGTTGGCGGAGGCAACACTGCCGAGCCAGATCTCGGCCAGATCCCGCGGGGCGAGATAGGAATAGACGCCATAGGTCAGGCCGCGCTTCACGCGCACCTCCTGGGTCAGACGGCTTTCAAAACCGCCCGCGCCCAAAACCTGGTTCAGCAGGATCGTCGGGAAGTAGTCGGGATCTTCGATGGTAATGCCCCGCTGGCCGAAGATCGCAACGGATTGCGGCGTATCGAATTCAACCACGGTCAGACCACCGTTGAGGGCCACATCGGCCTGAGGTGGCATGGAGGCGCCCGTTTCCGGAAGATCGCCGAGCAGGGTGTCGAGCATCGGGCCCAGCTCTTCCGGGGTGATGTCGCCCACAGCGCCGACATAAAGCCTGTCTCGGGCGAGAACGGCCTGATGGGCGGCGATGATGTCCTCACGGGATAGTGCTGTCACGCTGTCGACCGTGCCCGAGTAATCTGTGGCATACGGGTGATTGCCATAGGCGATGCCGTCGAATGTGGTGCGCGCGATCTCGTTCGGGTCGTTGAGATCCGAGCGTATGCCGGACAGAACCTGACCACGAACGCGATCAAGTGCATCCTGATCAAAGCGCGGTTCATTGAGAGCCGCCCGCAGCAACGTCACAGCCTGATCCCGATTTTCAGTCAGAAAGCGGGCGGAAATCGAAACCTCATCATCGCTGGTGTCAAAGCCGAAGGAGGCGGCGAGACCTTCTGTCGCGCGGGCAAAGGCGCGGGCATCCATGTCCGCGGCTCCCTCTTCCAGCAGACCGGTCATCAGATTGGTCGCCCCGCGCTTGCCCTCCGCATCAAGCGACGCGCCACCGCGAAAGCGCAGTTCAAGCGCCATGAAGGGGATCGAGGGTTCCTCGACCAGCCAAGCGGTGATGCCACCTGGGCTGACCACTTCCTGAATTTTTATCTCGGCGCGGGCCGGTAGGGCGACCACAAGGGCTGTCAGGAATGTTGCGATCCACTTCATTGCGTGACCTCCTCGGGCTGCATGAGCCAGCCGGTGACGGAGGCATCGCGATTGAATACGAGACCAGCGGCCTCCATTACATCTTCTTCGGTGACAGCCTTCAGAAGATCAGGCCAGGCTTTCACATCTTCGACGGTGAGCCCGATGGCGAGCGCCTGACCATAGCGGTTGGCGATACTGTTGACGTCATCACGTTCATAGATCTGGCTCGCGCGTAGCTGCATCTTGATCCGTTCCAGCTGATCAGGCTGCACACCATCGACCATGAATTGCTCAAGCACGTCGTCCATGGCGGCCTCTGTCTCTTCGAGGGACAGGCCCGGACGGGGCAGGACGATCACGTCAAAGGTCGTGTCATCAAGCGAGGCCCCCCGGTAATACGCACCGGACCACACCGCCTTTTGCTGCTCAAATTGTAGTTTTTCGGTCATGTAGCTGGTCTGACCGCCCCCGAGCACCTCGGCCAGAATTGTCAGGGCAGCAGCCATTTCCTGATCGCCCGGATCCCGTTCGGGTGCGAGATAGGACCGGCTGACATAGGGCTGGGCCACGCGCGCATCGCGGAAAACCACGCGACGTTCGGCGTTTTGCGGGGGCTCTGCGGTGCGCACCCGGTCGGGCAGATCCGGGTTGGCCGGGATCGTGCCATAGTGCTTTTCAGCAAGCGAGCGAACTTCTTCGGGGTCCACGTCGCCGGAAACAACGAGGATCGCGTTGTTGGGATAGTAATGCGTGTTGTAGAAATCCATGACATCGTCCATCCCGAGTGTCTGCATTTCATGCATCCAGCCGATGATGGGCACGCTGTAGCCGTGGTTATGATATTGAACGGCATTGAGTTGCTCGCCAAAAAGCGCGCGAGGGTTGTTCTCGGTCCTTTGATTGCGCTCTTCGATGATCACGCCACGTTCGCTCGTGATGTCGCTTTCAGTGAGACGGATGTTGCGCATCCGGTCCGCTTCCATTTGCATCATCAGTTCAAGTCGGTCAGAGGCGACGCGCTGAAAGTACGCAGTATAGTCATAGCTGGTGAACGCATTATCGCGCCCGCCATTGGCCGCAACGGTTGCTGAAAGCTCACCGGATTCCATGTTTTCGGTCGCCTTGAACAGGAGATGTTCGAGGAAATGTGCGACGCCGGAGGCGCCTTTGGGCTCGTCCGCGGATCCTGCGCGATACCAGACCATGTGCTGCACGACAGGGGCGCGGTTGTCTTCGACAATGACGACATCCATGCCGTTTTCGAGTGTGAAGCTGGTCACAGCCTCTTCGTCGGCCTGTGCGACAAGAGGCGCAAGGCAAAGTACAGCGGCGTTCAACAGGACCCGGAACTGACGCATAGGACCTTCCTCCATCAGTGGTGTTTTGCAAAACATACGTGCGGGCCTGCCCGCTTCAAGGGCGCTGGCATGTTTGTGAGATCTTGACCTGATCCTATGGCGGCGCTGTCGGCGTCGGCACGCCTGCCCGGCGGTAGCGGGCGGCCTCGCGCTGCGGGTCAAGCGCCTGACGCTGATAGACCTGCGCGTAGCGATCCACGGGCACGAGACGGATCTGGGTCAAACGCCCGCGGCGGCGGCGGAAATCCGCATCCTCGGAAGCCAATTGCTGACGGATGCCACTGTTGACACCGAAGCGCCCCGCATAGCCGACGAGACCACTATCGGCCGCAGGGACGGCCCCACCCTGGTCAAGGCGTCCGCCCAATGCAGCCACACCTTCAGCCAGTGGCCGCGCATCGGCCAGATTGCTTTGACCCGGCGTCGGTTGAGGCAGATTGCTGAAATTTTCCGGCTGCTGCAGTGGCTTTACGGGCTGCACGATGAATTCATCCGGTCCTTCACCTTGCTGTTCAAGATTGCGCAGGCCTGTATTCGCGCAGGCGCTGACCAGCAAAGTGGCGAGGATCAGGGCAATGGCGCTGAGGCGCATCTTGGTCTCCGTTCCGTTTCGATCAGCCATATCAAGGGGCGCGGGGGGTGTCACGCACCCTTTTTGCGGGCCTTTTCCTCATCCGCCAGGAAGACAAGCCCGATGGCACCGGCAAAGATGAAGATATCCGCCACATTGAAGACGAAGGGATTGTTAATGCCGCAGCAGGACATATTGAGGAAGTCGAGCACATAGCCGTAGTAGACCCGGTCGACCACATTGCCGAGAGCGCCTCCGATCAGGAGGCCAGCGGCAATGCGCGGCAGCAGCTTTTGCGGTTTGCGGATCAGCCAGATCAGAACGCCCGCGCAGATAACGACGGCCAGACCGATCAGGACCCAGGGGCTGAGCCCGTCTGAGAACAGACCAAAGTTAATGCCTCGGTTTTCGCCGTAACGAAAATTGAGCAGAGGTGGCAGCACGTCGATGGAGCGGATACGCCATAGCTCCATCCCGTGAATTACTGCGTACTTGCTGGCCTGGTCCAGGAGCAGCGCCAAAAAAGCGGTGAGGGCGACGGCCTTCATATCAGTGCCGAAAATGCCGCTGGCCGGTGAAGACCATGGCAAGGCCCGCCGCATCGGCGGCTGCGATCACTTCGTCGTCCCGCATGGAGCCACCGGGCTGGATCACGCATTCCGCACCCGCAGCAGCGGCTTCCATGAGGCCATCGGCGAAGGGGAAGAAGGCATCGGACGCCACCACCGAGCCCTTGGTCAGCGGCGCAGGCAGACCCAATGCTTCGGCCATACGCTCGGCCTTTTTGGCGGCGATCATGGCGCTGTCGACGCGGCTCATCTGTCCGGCGCCGACGCCCACGGTGGCGCCGTCTTTGACGTAGACGATGGCGTTGGATTTGACGTGCTTGGCGACTTTCCATGCGAAAAGCATGTCGGCGATTTCGGCCTCGGTCGGCTGGCGCTTGGTCACGACTTTCAGATCCTGTGCGCTGACCTGGCCGTTGTCGCGGCCCTGAACAAGCATCCCGCCAGCGACTTGCCGATAGGTCAAACCCGGGGCCACCGCGTCGGGCAGGCCGTCGGTTGTGAGCAGGCGCAGATTTTTCTTGGCGGCGAATACGGATTTGGCGGCGTCATCTGCGCCCGGGGCAATCACGATTTCGGTCATGATCTGGGTGATTTTCTCTGCAGTGGGCCCGTCAAGCGGCTGGTTCAGGGCGACGATCCCGCCAAATGCACTGGTCCGGTCGCAATCGAAGGCCTTCTGGTAAGCCTCTTGCAGGGTTGCGGCGCGGGCCACGCCGCAAGGGTTGGCATGTTTGATGATCGCACATGCCGGGCCGTCATCGGGCGCGAATTCGGCGACCAGTTCAAAGGCCGCGTCCGCGTCGTTGATGTTGTTGTAGCTAAGTTCCTTGCCCTGGTGCTGCCGGGCTGTCGCCACGCCAGGCCTGACGGAGCCATCGGTATAGAACGCGGCCGTCTGATGCGGGTTTTCCCCGTAGCGCAGGGTTTGCGCCAGCGTTCCGGAAAAGCTGCGGCGACGGGGGGTGTTCCCGACCGCTTTGGCCATCCAGGTGCTGACCGCAGTGTCATAAGCGGCGGTGCGTGCATAGGCCGTCTGAGAAAGACGCTGACGCAGAGCATAGGGCGTCTGGCCATTGTTTTCGCGCAGAGCATCAAGGAAGGGGTCGTAATCGGCAATGTCCACGATCACGTTGACAAATTCATGATTCTTTGCGGCAGAGCGGATCATGGCCGGTCCGCCGATATCAATGTTCTCGACCGCCTCGGCGTAGCTGGCACCCTTGGCCACGGTTTCCTCGAACGGGTAGAGGTTGACCACAACCAGATCGATTGGGTTGATGTAGTGCCGCTCCATCGAGGCGACGTGTTCGGGGTTGTCACGCAGGGCCAGAAGGCCGCCATGGACCAGCGGGTGTAGTGTTTTCACGCGGCCGTCCATCATCTCGGGGAAACCGGTGATCTCTGAGACGTCCTTGACCTCAAGACCCGCTTTGCGCAGTGCTGCGGCCGTCCCCCCGGTGCTAAGCAATTCGATCCCGTGTTCGGCCAGAGCGCGGGCAAATTCTACGAGGCCAGATTTGTCGGAGACAGACAAAAGGGCACGGCGGACGGGGGTAAGATCGTTCATCTTCATCCTTCAAGGATTGATCAAAGGCAGCACCGGATCGTCGCGGTTGAGGTCACGCACACCAATTGCGGTGTCCTGTGCCTTGGCCACGGACCAGCGAATGCGCGTGGCATAGTCCATAACCTTGCCAGATAGAACAATCTGTTGTGTCGCACGTGGCTCCAGCCGCCCCTTTTCGAGATAGACACTCGGGGTCAGGGCCAGCCTGCGGGTGTCGTCATGACGAAAGACCCAGATCTCACCGCTTTTGAGCGCCATGGCAACGCCATTGCCATCGAGGTCATAGGTCGCGTCGACCTCGGGGTGCAGGTGAAACCGGATGTCGAAGGGTACACCAGCAAGGTTGCGGGCGCTCATCGCCTTTTCAAAGCGGCGCTTGGCGGTGTCATCGACGGCCAACAGCATGTCCTCACCCGCCATGCCGCGCCCGTCGAAGGTGAGTTCCAGCGTGCGCATATGGTTGAGACCATGGGTCGGAACATAGCCGTCATGACCGCCTTTGAAGCGCAGCCCATCCGGGGCGTGGCTGATCTCAATAGGCACATGGGTCGGCCCGTCGATCAGGCGTTCGTGAAGGGCATCGGGGCTGTCATCGTCCAGCATGGCGCTGGAATAGCCATCCAGCGAGATGGTCGAATGCGACGGCGTTGCTCGGCCAGCCCGGCGCCATTCGATCCCGAAATTGGCGCCTGATCCGCAATTGACGATCAGGGGACGGCGACCCGAGGTCAGCTCAAATGCGAGGGTGGAGGCGTGTGCCCCGAAACTTGCCTGATCCGTCGGGGGACCTGCGGCATCGATGATAACGCTGGTACGTCCGGCGCTGAGCCGCGCATAACCCATCGAAAGTCCATCGGGCTGGCGTTTCTTGATCCCCGAAAATGCGAGCGCATGATCCAGCCAACCTTCCGCGCCGCGCCCGCCACCATGAAACCGCGCAAGCGAGCCATCCGAATGGCGCAGGGTGCGCAGCGTCGGGGCGATCCGTTCTATGGCCTGCATCTGCGCGTCGGGGGTTGTAATGCCCGCATCGGTCAGGGCCGATGAGACCCAGGTCAGCAGCGTGCAGGCGGCCAGAAGATCCTCGGGGTTGCGGGTTGGCAATCCTCCTTCGTCATCGATCTGACGGGTGCATTCACCGGCCAGCGCCTTGGTGGCCGGTTCGGTGAGGTGTTCCAGGCCATTGAGGAAGAGGCCTGCATGAACAAGGCCAGTCAGCGCCTCGAACCGGGGCAATCCTGGCCCTGCACCCTGCCATCGGCGGGAGAGGAACATCGCCTGCTGGCGCAGCGATCGATAAAAGCGGTCTGTTGCAGCCTCGTCTTTGCCGCGCAGCAACAAGCTGGAATGATTGATCCAGCGAAAGACACGCCGTCCGGTCAGATCCGGCAACCAGCCCGGTCCACCGCCCTTGCTATATCGATCAATCCAGCCCCAAAGCCAGTCTTGCGCCAGATCACGCGTGGCGATGTCACCGACTGCGGCCAGATCATCGAGCCAGGCAAAGCCATGCGTTTCGCTGAGATAGGCATTGTCCGGCGCGGCCACGTCCCAGATCGACACGCCGGGCGCTTCGGCCAGATATCCCGCAAACAGGTAATTGCCGGCGAGCAATTGCCGCCCCTTGGCGAAGCTGCCGATCGTCCGCGGCTCTGGCAGCTTGGCGAATGCGGTCCGCGCACGACCCAACGTCGCCCTGCGGGCGCTTAGGCGGTTCAGGAAACGGTCCTTTCGGCCCGGATACCCTTTTGAATGCGACATATGCTCGGCCTCGACGCTCTGGGGCGCGTTCGGACGCACTCTAGCGTCGGGTTAACAGGGTGTCACCGGCTTTCACGCGGCCTTGCGCAGGAGCGCCATGTAGAAGCCGTCGACCCCGCCGACATCCGCCCAATGATCGGGTCGCATACGCAAGCCACCCTCTTGGCTGCGCCAGTCTGGGTCAAGACCGTCCAGGGCGGGGACTTCGATGCTGAGGCCTGGCAGACGCTTTATGGCTTCTTCGATCTGAACCTCGCCCTCATCAGGGAGAAGTGAGCAGGTGCAGAACACCATCCGACCGCCGGGCCGCAACAGGCTCCAGGCGTGATCGAGCATGCGAGCCTGCAACTCGATCAGACCGGCAAATTCGGATCCGTCCTTGGCATGGGGCAGATCCGGATGACGGCGGATCGTTCCAGTGGCCGAACAGGGTGCATCAAGCAGGATCGCATCCCATTGACCCCGAATGTCAAATGCATCTGCAATGCGGATCTCTGCCGTCAACCCGGTGCGGGACAAGTTGGCCGTGACACGCTGCATCCGGTGGTCAGAGATATCGACGGCTGTGACTTTCGCGCCCGCAGCTGCCATCTGAAGCGTTTTGCCACCCGGCGCTGCACACAGATCAAGGACGTTCTCTCCGGGTTTGAGATCCAGCATGCGCACCGGGATGGCGGCGGCCGCGTCCTGCACCCACCAAGCGCCCGCCTCATATCCTGGCAGCGCGGTGATCTGGCCTGCGTCCTGCAAGCGCACCGATCCTGTCGGCAGAAGCTTGCCGCCCAAGGTCTTGGCGAGCGCTTCCGCGTCGCCTTTGGGGGTCAGGTCAAGCGGCGCACCGATAAAATGCGCGGCCTCAATCGCCGCCATCGTTTCTGGCCCCCACGCATTTGCCAAGGGCGCGCGCAACCATTTTGGCAGGCGGGGCACGCGCAACGTTTCCCAAGCTTCGGGCTTCGCGGCGATCTTGCGAAGAACGGCATTTACCAGCCCCTTGAGCTTGCCGTGACGTTTGTTGCGCCCGATGATCGTGACCATCGCGTTGACAACACCGTGGGCGGCTTCTCCCCCGCAAAGCTCGACCGTGCCAATCCGCAAGGCGTTGCGGACCGTCGAGGCGGGATACTTTTGCAGATGTTTTTGAAGCAATCGGTCCGCGCGCTCCATCCCGCGAAGTGTGTCGGTGGCGAGACGCTGTGCGCGGGCACGATCCGGTGGGGCAAGCCGGTCGAGCGCGCCTGCTGCCAGAAGATCGGACATCAGGCGGCCTTCGCCGAGGATCTGGTCAAGAAGATAAATCGCGCTGCGGCGGGCGGCTGTCGGATCGCTTGGCATGGCTGTCTCTTGCTGTCGCACCCGCTTGCCCGGTGCAGGGGGCGGCATATATCAGGGGGTATCAACGATAGGAAGAGCGTATGAGCGACACGCCAAAAGAGCTGCCAGCCGCAGCACAACGTGCGTTGGCAGAGGCAGAGGAACGACGCAAGAAGGCCAAAGAGCTGGACCTGCCGAAGGAGCTTGGCGGACGAGACGGGCCAGAACCCATCCGCTATGGGGATTGGGAAAAGAAGGGCCTCGCCATCGATTTCTAGGGATGGGCCGCCAGATCAGTTCAGGCGGAATGCAGCGCTGTCGCCTTTGCCCTTGTCGGATGTGAAACGGATGCGGCCATTCGGTGTGGCCTTGACCTCCTGACAATTGTAGCCAAGCGCGTCACCGCCCCAGTAGAGGTCGCGGCAGAAATATCCGTTTTCCCATGTCCATGTGCCGGTCACATCCCAACGGACACCACGCCCTGAAATCCGACCATCAGGGGATACCTGAAGTTTCACGAAGGGTCGCGACAAGGTCTTGCCGCTGATCAGGCTCACGAATTCGGATTGGTCTTTTACCTTTGCAAATTCGGCCGAGGCCGGGGTGGCCAGCAGCAAGGTCGCAAAGAGCCCGAACAGAATACCGTGCATGTCGTCACCCGTCATCGCTATTGGATGTATAGAATACGCAATAGGGGCGCATTTGGTTCACTTCGGTTGAGTGTTTTTTTCACACGGGATCTTTCAGCCCCAGAACGTCCATCATGTCATAGGCCCCCGGCGCCTTGCCCTGGCCCCAAAGTGCGGCTTTTACTGCGCCGCGTGCAAAAACGGCCCGGTCGCTGGCCAGATGTCGCAGGACGATGCGTTCCCCGGGAGCGGCAAAAAGCACATCATGCTCACCCACAACGTCACCGCCGCGAATGGCGGCAAAGCCAATGTCGCCGCGTTTACGGACCCCGGTGATGCCATCGCGCCCGCTGTCGCGCACATCTTTGAGGGCCACGCCGCGCCCTTCTGCGGCCGCTTCGCCCAGCATGAGGGCGGTGCCCGAGGGCGCATCGACTTTTCTACTGTGATGCGTCTCGATGACCTCGATATCAAAATCAGCATCGAGTGCGGCTGCCACCTTCTTTGTGAGGCCCACCAGAAGATTGACGCCAAGGCTCATGTTTCCGGCGCGGATGATCACGGTGTCCCGGGCTGCAGGAGACAGGGCGGCGATCTCGTCTTCGGTCATGCCCGTGGTGCCGATGACATGCACGACGCCTGCTTTTGCGGATGCCTTGGAAAAGGCGATCGTGGCCGCAGGCGCTGTGAAGTCGATGAGCGCCTGCGCCCCGACCAAGGCCGCGTCCACATCATCCGTCACCAGAAAACCAGCCTCGGCTGTGCCCATTGCGATGCCGATATCCTGCCCGACCCAATCATGCCCCGGACGCTCCAAAGCAGCCTTGAGAGATGCCGCATCATTGTCCTGAATAGTCTGGATCAGCATCTGCCCCATGCGTCCAGAGGCCCCAGCAACGACGATAGCCGCCTTTTTGCTCATGATCTTCCCCCTTGCGTGCCGCCTTCCCTTAGCGGCCTTTCCCGCGCTTGGCAAAAAGGACCACAGCCTTTAGGTGAAGGATATGGCAAAGAACAAGTTTCATGACGGCCCCGGCCCCTCTCAGCGGCAATTGCGGGTGGCAGAGTTGATCCGGCGGACCCTGTCAGACGTGCTGGCACGTGGTGATGTGCATGACCCAGACCTCAACCGCATGTCGATCACGGTAGGCGAAGTGCGCACGTCGCCCGATCTGAAGATCGCCACCGCCTATGTGCTGCCCCTGGGTGGTCAGGGACAGGACGAGGTGATCGAGCTTCTGGCGCGCAACAAGTCCGAACTCCGCCGCGTCATCGCAAAAAAGCTGGCCCTGAAATTCGCACCGGATCTGCGGTTTCAGCTGGACGACACGTTCGATCGGATGGACGACACGCGCAGAATGCTCGCGCAGGACACTGTCCGGCGGGACCTGGGCGAATGATCCGCGCCGCGCTGGCGCTCTTTCTTTTCATGGCTGCCCCATCCTATGCGGTAACCTGTCAGGACATCACGTATCAGCGCAACGACTACACGATCTGCGAGGTGGATCCGGCGCAGGATGAGTTGCGGTTGTTTCTGTATGCTGAAAGCGGGACGCCATACGCCCAGTTTGCAACGCTTGATCAGGCGCTGGCCGAAGATGGCAAACGCCTTGCCTTCGCTATGAATGCCGGGATGTACCACGCGGATCGCGCACCTGTCGGATATTACCTTGAAGACAGGCAGGAAAAGATGCGGGTCTTGGAGAACGCCAGCCCGGGCAATTTCGGATTGCTGCCCAATGGCGTGTTCTGCATCGGCAATGACCGTGCACAGGTGTTCGAGACCACGCAGTTTTTAAGCGAAACGCCCGATTGCGATCACGCGACGCAGTCTGGCCCCATGCTGGTGATCAATGGTGCATTGCATCCTCGGTTTTTGCCAGACAGCACCTCGCGATATATTCGGAATGGGGTTGGGGCAAATGCTGATGGAACGAGGGTCGTTTTCGCGATTTCCAATAATGCAGTAACATTTCATGAATTTGGGCGCCTTTTCCTCGATCACCTTAGCTTGCCTCAGGCGCTTTATTTCGATGGGAATATCTCAAAAATATACGCACCACATGTGAATCGAGCGGATATTGGCCGCCCCATGGGCCCAATCGTCGGAATTGTCCAAGAGTTAAGCGACTGATTTCAGGAGCGATCCTGCGTTTCACATTACCTTCACAAAAGGCGTTTTATCCCCAATACCAATTGCAGGTATGGGCATAAATCAACCAATGCCTGCCCAAATGCGCGAGAATAGGACAAAAGTATTAGATCGCCTTGAATTTTGCGGTTTTCAAATCCGTGAAGCTGTGTTTCCGTCACGTCACCCGATCGGGTTATTTTGAATCAGCAATTCAACTGGGGGTAGATTTATGCCGATTCTTTCTTTGACAAATTCGCGTCTCATCGAAAATGATTTTTCATCCGCGACGATGACATTCCGGGTCTCGCTGGATGCGGTGGCCACGGCACCGGTTAACTTCAATTATTTCACGAAAGATGGGACGGCGTCTTCGCTTGAACGGGATTACTTCTCTGTCGCGCGCGCAGGACGGATCGAGACCGGCGAGGATTTTGTCGACATCACCGTATCGATTTCAGGCGACGAAGACATCGAACCGGATCAAACGTTCGAACTGGTGCTTTATGCCGCACCGGGTGCCACGCTGGCGGGTGGGGCTGCCGCACTGGTCGCGACAGGGATAATTCTGGACGATGACGGCGGCGCGCCAAGCGGGTCCAACGGGCCGTTCGGATCTGCCACGCCGATCATGGGACCGACGGCCGAAGTCGGCGCGCTGCCGACCCTTCGCGTTCATGACTCCGCTGTGATCGAAGGGGATTTCAGCTCTCAGAGCATGCAATTCCTTCTGACCCTCGACCGCCCTGCGACGGCGGACATGAACGTCACCTACTACACGCAAGGCGGCAGCGCCCAAACGCAGTTTTCCACGCGGGACTATTTTGACAGCACCAGAACGGTGACGATCCCGGCAGGCCAGCAAAGCACCTATGTCAGCATCAGTGTGAGCGGCGACAACGAGGCTGAGAGCAACGAGGATTTTCAGGTCGTCTTCACCGACATCAACAATGCGGTCTTTGAAGGCGGCGCCGAGGCTTTGATCGCCACCGGGACGATTATCGACGACGATTCCGGTGCGCCGACAATCGCAGGTGGGATCGGGGATCCGGGGGAACAGATCTCGGGTCCGGCCAGTGCCGGTCCCTCGCCCACGGTGCGGATCCATTCGGTCGATCATCTTGAAGGGGATTCCAGCAGCACGAGCGCGCGTCTGTTCATTACGCTGGATCAGCCGGCTTCGGTGCCGGTGACGCTGAGCTACTATACGCAGGATGTGACCGCGAGCGAACGGAGCGGTGACTATTTCAGCGCCAGTCGGAGCATTACCATACCGGCAGGTACGGAAAGCACATGGATCAATATCAGCGTTTCGGGCGACACGAATGTCGAGACGAACGAAAACTTCGACGTTGTCTTCCACTCCATTCGGAACGGTCGCTTTGAAGGCAACGCACCTGTGGTTGTCGCGCAGGTGAACATCATCGAGGACGACGCGGGCGGGAGCATCGCGGATCAGGGAATCGGCAGCCCGGCTGCCGCAATCGCAGGGCCGAGTTCAACGGATGCGACCCTGCCAACGCTACAGATCCACGATGCGAAGATGATCGAAGGCAACAGCAGTTCATCAACACTCGAATTCCTGGTGACATTGGACAGGCCAGCGACCTCGACCGTCACGGTGGACTACGTGACGATGGAAGGTACAGCAACGGCCAGCGACGACTTCACGATGCAAAACCGCAGCTTTACGATCCCGGCGGGTCAGCAAAGCACGGCGATCACGGTGTCCGTCAGCGGCGACACGGCGATCGAGGGAGACGAGGAATTTGCCGTCTTCCTCTATGATATCCGCAACGCCAACTTCAAAGATGACGCCGCCGCGCTGGTGGCGCGAGGCACGATCCTCGACAATGATGGCGGTCCGGTCTCGGGCCCCGCAGGTGTGGGCGCGCCTTCGGCAACGGTCAATGGGCCAAAGCAGGTAGGGTCAACCGTCTGGTTCGATGCGCCTGACATCAAAGTGGTCGAGGGCGACTTCAGTTCCCTGACCCATTACGTGCCGATCCTTCTGTCGAGACCAGCCACAACCGACATCCAAGTCCGCTGGGAGACGCTGGAAACCGGCAGCGCAATCGCAGGCACGGATTTCATTGCAACAAGCCGGACCATCACCATCCCGGCGGGCGCATCCAGCGCGGTTGTTGGGGTTACCATCCGGGGTGACACGATCATCGAAAGCAATGAAACCTTCGTGGTCGAGTTCACATCGCTTAGCAATGCGACCTTTGCCAATGGTGCAAACAGCATGCGGACGACCGTTACGATTCTAGAGGATGACAATGCCACCAACACGCCAAACACCTTCCCGACATTTGATGTTCTGGATCCGCCGGAAGGGGTCGTCCGGGATGGAACTGCCGCCTCCGAAACCCTGACAGGCACCGCTGGCGATGACACGATCAGCGGCATGGGCGGCAATGACACAATCAACGGCCTTGACGGGGATGACGTTATCAATGGTGGGCCCGGGCGCGACTTTGCGGATGGCGGTGCAGGTAACGACACGATCACGGGTGGTCTGGATTCCGACACGCTTCTTGGAGGGACGGGTGACGACGTGCTTCTGGGCAACAACGGCAACCCGGCGGATCTCGCCGACCTGCGTGACTTTATCGCCGGTGGCGCAGGCAACGATTCCATCAATGGTGACGCAGGCAACGACGAATTGCGGGGCGAGGCAGGCAATGACACGATCGAAGGCGGTTTCGGCGTCGACACCGTGATCGGTGGTGACGGCAACGACGTGCTGACCGGCAGTGCCTTTTCCGACCTGATCTTTGGCGGGAATGATGACGACTTTATCAATGGCGGCTTCGGATCGGACCGTGTGAATGGAGGGGCCGGGGCCGACAGGTTCTTTCACATCGGCGTGGCCGGGCACGGAAGCGACTGGATCCAGGACTTCGAGACCTCTGAAGGCGACCAGCTTGTCTTTGGGGGATCAGGCGGGATCGGCGATTTCCAGGTTAACTTCGCCAACACGCCCGGGGCAGGATCCGCTGCGGTGGACGATGCTTTCGTGATCTATCGCCCAACCGGTCAGATCCTCTGGGCACTTGTCGACGGATCTGATCAGGCCGAAATCACGCTGCGCATCGCAGGAGACGAATTCGACCTTCTGGCTTAGGTGCAGCGAAGACCTGCTCGCGCGCCTTGATTCAATTGACTCAAAAGATGCGCTGCGATACGCGGCGGCTCTGATCGGGAAATGGGGGAGACATGGCGCGCGGACGTAAAGGACGTGACGTATCGGGCTGGTTGATTGTCGACAAACCGGCCGGAATCACTTCAACGGCTGTCGTGAACAAGGTCCGCTGGGCGCTAGAGGCTAAAAAGGCGGGTCATGCAGGCACTCTGGACCCCGACGCTACGGGTGTGTTGGCCGTGGCTCTCGGTGAAGCGACCAAGACGGTTCCCTATGTGACCGATGCGCTGAAAGCCTACAGATTTACGGTACGGTTGGGACAGGCCACCAACACCGATGATGCCGAAGGTGAGGTGATCGCGAAAAGCACGCAGCGCCCCACCGATGACGAGATAAAGACGGCTCTGGGCGGATTTGTGGGAGAGATCATGCAGATCCCGCCGAAATTCTCGGCCGTGAAGATCAATGGGGAACGCGCCTACAAGCTCGCCCGCGACGGGGAGGACGTCAAGATTGCCCCGCGCCCGCTTTGGGTGGAAGAGCTTGTTCTCGCTGATCGGCTCGATGCGGATCAGGTGGTGCTTGAGATGACTTGCGGCAAGGGTGGTTACGTCCGATCCGTGGCACGGGATCTTGGCACAAAGCTGGGCTGTCACGGGCACGTCCAAGCCTTGCGGCGGATTTGGTCTGGGCCATTTCTTGCAACCGATGGTCTGACGCTGGATCAAGTCGAAGAGATGGCGCGCACGCCCGCGCTCGACGATTATCTGCGCCCGGTCGAGGACGGCTTGTACGATCTTCAGGAACTGCCCGCGACCGCCGAAGGGGCCGCGCGCATTCGCAACGGTAATCCAGGCATGGTGCTGGTGGCCAATGCAGAATACGGCGATGAATGCTGGGCCTCTTATGAAGGTCGGGTCGTGGCGGTGGGTCAATACAAGGCGGGTGAGTTGCACCCCAGCCGGGTCTTCAATTTGTAACAATTGTCATCTGCCTCACGCGGGCGGCACTGCTTTTTGGTACATGTTACAGAAATCATTACAGAAGAAGGGGCGCCGGTAAGACGCCTGTGATCCACCCTTCCGCAACAGTCTGGCGGGCCCCACCTGCCTTGCAGATCAACGCAAGGAGGATCCCATGATGACCCTGGACCGCAACACTGCCATCACTGTGATAACTGCAGGCGCTTTCGCCACAATTGCTTTTGATGCCTTCGGGCAAGCCATCAGCCCGCTTTTCGGGTTCGCCAAGCTTGCCCCAGTGGGACTGGCGGGTGCCTCCCTCAAGGCGATCTTCGGGGCAAACCCCGCAGGCGCCGCACATCTGCTGCATTTCGTCACTGGTTTGGTCTTTTATGCTGTGGGCTGGTTCGCCATCGCCCGCCCCTTGCAACGCGCGATCCTGCCCAACCTGCACTGGGCCCTGACCGCCGTGGCCTATGGCGTCGCGCTATGGGTTTTTGCACTTTATGTCATGGCGCACTTGGTCACGGGCAACGCACCCTTCCTCGGCTTTACCGGCATCACATGGGTGGCGCTTTGGGGGCACATTGTCTATGCGCTGGTCGCCGCATGGATCATGGAGGCGCGCGGCGCGGTGCTGACCTTCAATCGCACGGCAACCGCATAACGGATTGCCGGGCCCGGTCTGCGCTGGCAGAACCGGGCCCATGATTACCAGGACGCACACCAAGGGCGACGCGCCCTCGACCGCAATGTATTCGAACTGCGAACGCTATCGCTACAGCCTGACCCGGATCTGGTCCCCCCAGAACCGCCGGGTCAATTTCGTTATGCTCAACCCCTCGACCGCGACCGAGGTGCAGAACGATCCGACCGTGGAACGCTGCGAACGCCGGGCGCGCGCGCTTGGTTATGGCAGCTTTGCAGTAACCAACATCTTCGCATGGCGTGACACGGATCCCAAGGCCATGCGGGCAGCACCCGACCCCATCGGCGAGGGCAATGACGACGCCATCCGCGACCGGGCCCTTTGGGCCAACGACGTGATCGCCGCCTGGGGCACACACGGAGCGCATCTGGACCGCGGCTCTGCGGTCGCTGCCATTCTGCAATCGACGGGCCAGCCCCTGTTTCACCTGGGCCTTTCGAAGGCCGGACATCCGCGCCACCCGCTGTACCTGCCCTACAGCCAGACGCCGGAGCAATGGTTAAGCGACGCTTAACCAGTTTACGCAATTTGCTTTGAAAATTGGACGGCACTGGCACTTAATACGAACGGGTGAGTGTGTTTACGAGTGGGTGATGCAATGCTTTTGCTAGCAGGTGTACTGGGTTTGGTGGCCGCCGGAACGGCAGCCATGTTTGATCTGACTGGAACCGAGACGGAAAAAGACGACGAGGAGGCGCGCGGTGCGCGTCCCGAACCCACAGAGGACGAAACACCCGTTCCTTTGGAGACCTTTCTCAAAAACAGCGAAATCGGGGCAGGCGATTTCGACGATACGCTGTCGGGCGGTAAAGGCGCAGATGTAATTGAGGGCCAGGCTGGCGACGATCAGATCGGCGGATATGGCGGCGATGACAGCCTTTCGGGTGGCGAAGGGAACGACGATCTTCATGGGATGGAAGGCGATGACACCCTGTCCGGTGACGCCGGTGAAGACACGCTTAATGGCCAGTATGGTAAGGACGTGCTGCGGGGCGGCGAGGGATCGGACAGCCTTGCCGGGCATGGTGATTTAGACCACATCGCCGGTGGCGCAGGCGATGATAAATTGAATGGCGGCATGGGCGACGACAGACTGTCGGGTGATGCAGGCGATGACGCCATTTTGGGTGGGCTCGACGACGACACTCTCATCGGAGGGATGGGCAAAGATACGCTAATGGGTGGCCAAGGTGACGATCTTGTCGATGGCATTGCGGATGAAGCAAATGGCGCAGACCCCACCAACCATGACTTTCTGAATGGCGGCGCGGGCGACGACCAGATCGTCGCGGGCAGCGGAGACACTGTCACTGGGGGTGATGGTGCTGACACGATCTTCACCGGCGACTGGATCGATGATGATGATCTGGCCAGCCGGATCGTCGATTTCAAGGTCGAAGAGGATACGCTGGTTCTGATCTACGATGATGCTGTGGGCGCTCAGCCTGAAATCACGCTTGGTGCACATCCGCAAGACGAGGATGTCATGCAAGTCTTCATGGACGGCATCGCGGTGGCAGAGGTCGAAAATGCGGGTGATCTGACAGTTGACGATATCATGCTGACCCCTCTTAGTGTGCAGCAGGCACCGCTTTTTGCGGCAGGCTAGGGCTCTGCACCACTTTCCCTTTGCCATTTGCAGGAATCGACACTATACGCCGTCATCTTCGCCATTTCTGGCGGGTAATCTCCATGGGCCTGCGCTGGACGACATCCCGGCCTGCGCCATCACTCCAACCTTGTAAAGGAGACCCCGATGTCGATCACTGCTGAAGAAAAAGCACGTGTCATGAAGGACTTCGCCACGAAAGATGGCGATACTGGCTCACCCGAGGTACAGGTGGCTATCCTCAGCTCGCGCATCGCGACGCTGACGGAACACTTCAAGACTCACAAGAAAGACAATCATGGTCGCCGTGGCCTTTTGAAGATGGTCGCACAGCGCCGCAAGCTGCTCGACTATGTCAAAGGCAAAGACGAAGCGCGCTACCAAGAGCTGATCAAGCGTCTCGGCCTGCGCCGCTAAACGCCGCCGCCATACACACCGACGAAAGGCCGCATGATCCTGCGGCCTTTTTTCATGTCCGGTCCCGTTTGGTGCCCTGCCCCTTGTGTGTTCACGAAATTTTCCCAACTAGTTAGGCAACAATGGAGGCCCCGCATGCATACCGCAACCAAGGTTGTCATCATCACCGAAAGGGTCATCCTGGACCGGGTTGCCAAAGTGATCGAGGCGCAGGGGGCGACGGGCTACACCCATGTTGCTGCTGGCGGAAAGGGCGCGCGGGGGCGCAGGTCAATTGAACGCGCACAGGTTGCGGGTCTTTCGGCCAACGTCAAAATCGAGGCGATCGTTGCGACCGAAGAAATGGCCGAGGCCATCGCCGACGCTGTCGCAGCTGCCTTTTTTGAGCATTACTCAGGCATCACCTATGTCGAAGATGTGAAGATCCTGCGTCCTCACAAATTTCTCAAGGATCTGCCGGACGACAACGCAGCCTGAACCGACCCCGACCTTAGCGGCAAGCCCGAGGTGGAACCATTGGTGATGGTCGGCCCTAAAAGACAACCTGCGCCAATGCGATAAACAGCGGGATGCACAGCCCGATGGCCACCGGTGTACCCACACTTGTCGAAGCTCCGATGTAGGCCGAGGGGTTCGCCTCGGGGATGCCCGCGCGCAAAGTGGGTGGGCCCGAAATGTCCGACGAGGACGCCGCGAGAACGGCCAGCAGCACAACGCCACCGGGGCTGAATCCCATGGCGAGATGGATCAGGTAGCCGATCCCGAAAGCGATCAGACCATGCGTGATCGGCGCGACCAGCGCGTAGACAGCATACCATTGGGCCACGCGACGCAACTCGTGCAGGCGTTGCCAGGCCTCCATCCCCATGATCAGCATCAGGACGGACAACAAACCCCGAAAAAGCGGATCGTAGAACGTCTCAAAGACGCGATCAGGACGGGTCAACAGCCCAAGCGCCAGTCCCAGGATCAGCGCTGACAAGGCCGCGCCCTGCAGACTTTCCTTTATGATTTGCCAAGGGCTGACCCGATCAGCGGCACCGTCCCTGGACTTGTTCAGACCAGCCAGAACAATGGCCAGCACAAGCGCGGGAATGTCCATGAAGGGGTATAGGGCGGGCACCCAAGCTTCATAGGTCATGCCCTCTTCTTCCAGAAACGCCATGGCGGCCCCTAGGGTCGAAGCTGAAACAGCCCCAAAAAGACCTGCAGTCGCAATCGCATCCGCGCGTACGATCCCCGGCAGGCGCCCGAGCGAAAAAATGCCCAGCAGCACGATTCCGGCACCGATACCCATCGTGGCGATGGCTGGCAGGATCATCTCGGTCAGGTTGGCCTCACGGATCTCCATTCCGCCATTCAACCCGATCCGCATGAGCAACATGAAAACGCAGAATTGGTAGATCGAATCCGGGATCTGCAACTTGCTGCCGAAAGCCGCCATCAGGAACCCCCCGATCAGAAAGGCGAGTGAGGGTGACTGGAACTGCCCTACCAGGCGAAGGAGAAAGTCTGCCAAAATGTCCATCAGTGACCCTGTCTCGTGCTGCATGACGATATGGCACTCAATCGCGATAATTGAAGGGTTGTTCATTAAATTGACGCAGAACCGGACAGATCCGCCCGTTGTGCTTTTCTTATCGGCAAAAACCCTGTAATGCCCTCGCATCTGAGACGTGTGCCCTCGGCCCCCGGGGCGCGTGCAAAAGGATGAGGGGCGGCGGCAATGGGGCCGCCATGCAAACGGGAGACCCGGGAACGCCCGGGATGGCTCCCTTACAGGAAACGATGATGTTCAATCTTACAACGAAATCAATCCAGTGGGGCGAAGAAACGCTGACACTGGAAACAGGAAAAGTTGCCCGTCAGGCGGACGGGTCGGTCATCGCGACGCTGGGTGAGACCAGCGTGATGGCCAATGTGACATTCGCCAAACAACCAAAGCCCGGTCAGGACTTCTTTCCCCTGACGGTGCATTATCAGGAAAAATACTATGCCGCAGGCAAGGTGCCCGGCGGCTATTTCAAACGGGAGGCGCGGCCGACCGAGAAAGAAACACTGACCGCGCGGCTGATCGACAGGCCCATCCGACCGCTTTTCGTGTCAGGCTTCAAGAACGAAGTTTTGGTCATGTGTACGGTTCTGTCCCACGACCTTGTCAACGACCCGGACATCGTGGCGATGATCGCTGCTTCAGCGGCGCTGACCATGTCTGGCGCGCCATTCATGGGGCCAATCGCTGGCGCCCGCGTTGGCTTTGAGGATGGTGAATACGTCCTGAACCCGACGGTGGACGATATGCAAGACCTGCGCCTGAACCCGGAACAGCGGCTGGATCTGGTCGTTGCCGGCACCAAAGACGCGGTGATGATGGTCGAATCCGAGGCCTATGAGCTTTCCGAAGAAGAAATGCTTGGCGCGGTCACCTTTGCGCATGAAAAGATCCAGCCGGTCATCGACCTGATCATTGATCTGGCCGAAGAAGCGGCGAAAGAACCTTTTGACTTCCAGCCGCCAGACTACGGCGATCTTTACGCTGCCGTTCAGAAGGGCGGTGAAAAGCAGATGCGCGAAGCGTTCGCGATCACCGACAAGCAGGAACGCACTGCGGCTGTTTCCGCCGCGCGTGAGGCGATTTTCCAAGGCCTGAGCGAGGAACAGCAGGAGGATGCGAACCTCGGATCCGCGCTGAAAAAGCTCGAAGCCTCGATCCTGCGCGGCGACGTTGTCAAGACCGGCAAACGGATCGACGGACGTAAAACGGACGAGATCCGGGATATCGTATGTGAGACGGGCCTTCTGCCCCGCACGCACGGCTCGGCGCTGTTCACACGCGGCGAAACACAAGGCCTCGTGGTTACGACGCTGGGCACAGGAGATGATGAACAATTCATCGATGCGCTGCACGGCAATTTCCGCTCCAACTTCCTTTTGCACTACAATTTCCCGCCCTACTCGGTCGGCGAAGCGGGCCGCGTGGGCCCTCCCGGACGGCGTGAGATCGGGCACGGCAAACTGGCCTGGCGCGCGCTGCAAGCGGTGCTGCCCGCGACGACCGACTTCCCCTACACGGTACGGGTCGTTTCCGAGATCACCGAATCCAACGGTTCGTCTTCGATGGCGTCGGTCTGCGGTGGCTCACTTTCGATGATGGATGCGGGTGTGCCGCTGAAATCTGCGGTGGCCGGCGTGGCCATGGGTCTGATCCTAGAAGAGAACGGCGAATACGCGATCCTGTCCGACATTCTTGGGGACGAAGATCACCTGGGTGACATGGACTTCAAAGTGGCGGGCACAGAAAACGGAATCACCTCGCTTCAGATGGATATCAAGGTCGCAGGCATTACGCCCGAGATCATGGAAAAAGCGCTGGCACAAGCCAAAGACGGCCGGATGCACATCCTCGGCGAGATGGGCAAGGCCATCACGGGTGCGGCTGAATTCAGCGTACACGCGCCACGGATCGAGACCATGAACATTCCAACAGACAAGATCCGCGAAGTGATCGGCTCGGGCGGCAAGGTCATCCGCGAGATCGTAGAAACATCAGGGGCCAAGGTCGACATCAACGATGACGGCGTGATCAAGATCGCCTCGCCCAACGGCGAAGCCATTCAGAAAGCCTATGATATGATCCATTCGATCGTGGCCGAGCCGGAAGAGGGCGCGGTCTATACAGGCACGGTCGTCAAAATCGTCGATTTCGGCGCATTCGTGAACTTCTTCGGCAAGCGCGACGGTCTGGTCCACGTGTCTCAGATCGAAAATCGCCGCCTTAACCATCCTTCGGATGTGCTGAAGGAAGGCCAGGAAGTGAAGGTGAAACTTCTCGGCTTTGACGATCGTGGAAAGGTGCGGCTGTCCATGAAGGTCGTCGACCAAGCGACCGGCGAAGAGATCAAGAAGGAAAAGGCCGAGGCACCAGCAGACGAATAATCCCGGTCATAGCCAGAAATTTATCCCTCGATTGGAAACAATCGGGGGGTTTTTTCGTCTAAAACGTAAGTTGACCCTACGTTTGGACAGATTTTTGCCACAAAGTAACTAACGTGGATCCCGACATATCATGGGAGGGGAGATCCATGTCAAAACCAATCGCAGCCATCGCTTTCTGCGTCACTGCCGCTGTTTCGGCCGTTCCGGCGGATGCGTCCACATACACCAGCTACTACGCTTTCGGAGACAGCCTGACAGATGACGGCAAGCTTGGCCTGCCGCTGCCATATGCAGGCGGGCGGTTTTCGACCGGACCGACTTGGGCCGAATACATCGCGGAATTTTTCAGCGCCGCTGGCCTCAGCACAGCCAACCTTGCCCTTGGTGGAGCGACAGCGGGCGACACAAACACCAACGATTATCCAGACGCTGCACAACCCTTCGCAACTTTCAACAGCCAGATCAGCACGTTCACACCTTTAGGCAACAGCGGGGCGACCGGGAGCAATCCGCTCATATCAGTGCTTTTGGGTGCCAACGACATCTTTCAGGGCGGTGACCCGGTCGCGGCCGCCATGGCGGTGGGTGCTGGGCTGAAGCGCCTGACAGAATTGGGTGAGAAGTTCGACGATTTCCTGGTCTCGACCCTGCCCGGCCTGGGCGGTGGGGACGCTGACCCGGCCATCGCTTTCAATATCGAACTGGAAAAGCAATTGGTGGACCTTGAAGCTGGCGGCGCAAATATCATTCGCGTGGATCAAGCCGTCTATCAGGCCGGTCTGTTTCCGCGACTGGGCGAGCTTGGGATTACCAACCTCGATGGTCCTTGCGTGGTGGAGCCAACGGCAGATAGCCCAGGTTCAGACTGCACGATCATCGGATTTGAGGATGACGGCACACCCATCCGGGATCTGAGCATCGCAGACACGTACTACCTGATCGACAGCGTGCATCCGACCGGCCCGGTCCAGCGCGCCTTTGGCGAGTTTGCCATTGATCTGATCGAGGAAGACCTTCCCGCGCCAATCCCGCTCCCTGCCGGATTGCCGTTGTTGGTGGTCGGCTTGGGCGCATTCGTCTGGATGCGACGCCGTCAGGCGGCCTGATCGAAACGGGTAGGCAGATCGCCCATCTCGCGCGCCGTATCCAAAGCGGCGCGCATGTCCGTTTCGATGCTGCGTGCCAATTGTTCGAAACTCTCGATCTCGAAATAGACCGGCTGCACGATATCGATCCGGTAGGGGGTCCGCAACACGGTCATCAGATCGAAAGGCACGACATCGGGCTTGCCGGACATGGCCCATTTCAGCTCTTCCGGGCTTGAAATAATGCCAGCGCCAAAGGCTTTCAGCGCACCGTTCTGGCGGATCAGCCCAAATTCGACTGTGAACCAGAACAGTCGGAAGAGGCGCTCGGAATAGTCCTCGCCCAGTCCGAGCGACAGGCGGCCGAATCTTTCCATGAATTGACAAAAGGCGTTATTGGTAAGCATCGGGCAGTGACCGAAGCATTCATGAAAGATGTCGGGCTCTTCGATATAGTCGAAGTGTTCGCGCTTCCGGATGAAAGTCGCGACGGGAAAGCGGCGTTCGCTTAGCAAGGTCGAGAATTCGTCCTGCGGGATCAGCGCATCCACGGCCTGCACCCCGGCTCCGGTGATGTTCCTGAGCCGCGCATCGATCTCTGTGACTTGCGGCACTGCTTCCCCCGACATGCCAAGCGCCTCCTGCCCGTCGAGGTAGGCGGCGCAGGCATGTTTGCGAAGCGCCTCCATCTGCATCGCAAAGAGATCGCTCCAGACGGCGGTCTCTGCGTCGGTGTAGGCAAACCGGCCCTGTTTGTCGGGCGTTTTCGACATGTAATCGGTGCTGAGCGGCATGGCAATCTCCTTTAGAAATAGAAAAACTCCATTCCAAGAGAAAAGGCTTCCAATCAAGCCGCGCCTTTGCCAAAAAATAGATAATTCATCCGAAAGACGCTAATTTATGGAATTTTCAACCACCGAAAACGCGATACTCAAGGAAATCCAACGGGATTCAAGCGGTTCACTGACACAACTCGCCGAAAGGCTTGGCATGGCGCAGAGCACGCTGTGGCGTAAGGTGCAGGAACTTGAGGCGGCCGGCGTGATCCGCGCCCGCGTGGCGTTGCTGGATCCGGCCAAGGTCGGCTGCAAACTCAGCGTCTTGGCCTCGGTAACGCTGACCGACCACGCCGACGAAACCCTCAAAGGCTTCGCGCGCCTTATCGAAGGGCACCCCGAGATCGTCGAATGCCTCGCCACATCCGGGCAGGCCGATTACCGGATGAAGATCCGCGTTGCGGACGTGGAAGCCTATGAAGTCTTTATGTCCCAGACCCTACTGCGCAGCGCCTACGTACGCGAGGTTCACAGCAGCTTTGTCCTCAAGGAACTGAAATCAACCACCGAACTGCCACTTTGATACAGGCCTGTTCCCGCGCGGAAAATGTGGTAAGCGCCGCGAAAGCCACGGAAAGGGCCTTATGTCCGATCGCGTCACAATCGTCACGGTCTGCTTCAATTCGCTGGGCGTTCTGCCAGCGATGCTGGCGAGCGTACCGGAAAGAACGCCTGTGGTGCTTGTCGACAATGCCTCCGACGATCTGAACACCTTACGCGAGTTGGCGGCCCAATACGGCGCGAGGCTAATGGAGAACGATGAAAATCGCGGTTTCGGGACGGCCTGCAACCAAGCGGCCGCTTTGGCCGGGACCGAGTTCCTCCTATTTCTGAACCCCGACACAGAACTGGCCCCTGATACCATCGATCAACTGATCGGCGCCGCTGCGCGGTATCCAAAAGCCAGTGCCTTCAATCCTCGCATAGCGCAGGCTTCAGGCGCGCCATACTTCAAGCGGCACAGCCATCTCATGCCGCGGGCAGAGATCATGCCGCGCGGCTGGCCAGGCAGCGATCAGGAGGTGACGGTCGTCTCTGGTGCAGCGCTTTTTGTGCGCCGTGCTGCGTTTGAAGAGGTGGGTGGATTTGATCCGGGCATCTTCCTTTATCACGAGGACGACGACCTGGGCCGCAGGCTTCGTGCGCAGGTCGGCCCGCTGATGTTCATCCGCGATGCCAATGTCACACATCAGATGGGCCGATCGACCAAACGCAGTCCGGCCACGGCGACCTTAAAGGCCTGGCATATGGGCAGATCGCGCGTCTATGCAAGCCGCAAACATGGGCGGCCTGTGCCGTTTCTATCCGCATTAATGTCCGCCAGTTTGCAGCTTTTCTCACCCGCCGTCGCGTTGTCAAAACGCAAAAGGGCAAAGCAGGTGGCGTTTTTCAAGGGCATCCTGTCCACGCTGCGCGATGGCGGCAAATCCAATGCCTGAGCATGGTAGGCTCTGGAAGGCCAAGAGAGAGGTCAAACGCCTTGGCACGCAATTGGCTGAACTGCCCTCAAACATCGCCAGTCGATACTTCGCAGCGCCCTACTATGACGCCGTGCATGCCAGAAAGATCAAGACAACCGCGGGCAACATCGCTGAAGGCGCAAAGACCGCCATCTATCTGATCTTTCCCGGTCAGGGCGTTCTGACCTCGCACCTGCATGCGCTTGGGTGGCTGCGCGACAGAGGCATCTCACCACTTGTTGTGTCGAACCTGCCGTTGAGCCCAGACGACGTTGAACGCTTGCGTCCGTTTGCCTGGCAGATCCTTGAGCGGCCCAATATTGGCTATGATTTCGGAGGATACCGCGACGGTGTGCTGCATCTTGCCAATCAGCGCGTCGATCTGGATCAGCTTTTGCTGTTGAATGATTCCGCATGGTTCCCGCTACCCGGTGCACAGGATTGGCTGGACCAAGTGGCTGCCCTGAACGTCGACTATGCAGGCGCCGCCACGAATTTTGGGATGCCCCGCGTGGATCCGGAGCAGTTTATGGATCAGGTCTGGGACTACAAAAGCACGCATCGGAACTTCCACTACACATCCTACGCCCTTGCCATTGGCTCGAAGATCCTGAGCAATCCTGCCTTCCGCAACTTCTGGCGGCGCTTTCCGATGAGCAATCGCAAGAAGCGTACCGTGCGGCGGGGAGAGATCGGCCTCACGCAATGGGTATTGCGCAATGGCTACAGCCACGCGGCAGCGCTGGATCTGACGGATCTGGACACAGCGCTGGCCGCTCTGCCAAAGGACCAATTGCTGGCACTGTCGCACAACATCATGGTTCCGGAAGACGCGCGTTTGACAGCGCTGAAGGCCCGCATCTTGGCGGGCACACCCGATGCGCAAACGCTGGCCAACTTCATCCTGATGGCAACCGCCCGTCAGGGGATGAGCTATGCGCTGCAGGCCTATACGATCGGTGAGCGCGGGTTTGCGTTTCTGAAAAAATCTCCTCTCTGGCTCAATGCGGAGGCGCGGGATATAACGCTGGCCATCACATCAAACCTGTCCGGAGAAGCGGGCCAAATGATTCACGAAGAAGCAAAGGCGCTTGCTGCGCCTGATACGAGGTCCTCATGAGTTCTTCCCGCGAAACCCGCGACAAGTCCGAATTGATCGAAATCGCCCGGACGGATCCTGGAACGCTTTATGATGAGGAGTATTACAAGTCCGGCTGCTCCGAAGAGGGCGACGGATACCACGCCTATGGCCGCAACGATCACTGGAACAGCTTCTTCTCGGGCGTGGCAAAAAAGATCGACAGGCTTTATGGGCCAAAAGCCGTAATGGATGCAGGCTGTGCCTTTGGCCTTCTGGTCGAACAGCTTTGCGACCGCGGCATTGATGCGCGCGGCTTCGACATATCGCCCTATGCGGTCGAACAGGCGCGCGCGGATATGAAGGAGCGGATCAAGGTCGGCTCGATCCTGGAACCAATCCCGCTGCAGAATGGCAAGAAGTATGACCTTGTGATCTCGATCGAGGTGCTGGAACACTTGCCCCCCGAACATGCGGAGGCCGCTGTCAAAACGCTATGCGATGCGGGCGACCGGGTGATTTTCTCGTCGAGCCCGGATGATTTCGACGAAGTCACGCATTTCAACGTACTGCCGACGGAACGGTGGATCGAGATGTTTGCGGCCCACGGTTTCCACCCGAGCGACCCACCCGATGCGCCCTACATCGCGCCGCAGGCCCGCGTGGTCGAGAATGCAAATGCTCCGAAGATGCCGAAGCAGACGCTTTTACGTAAGTTGACGGTACGATAGGGCCCGGGACCGCACCGGGCCCAAACCCTTTAGCCTGGCGCCTTGGTCGTGCGCAGATAAGGCAAAACGGTCGTGAACTCACCAAACTTCGCCTTGGCGTCCTCGTCGCTGACCGTCGCGGGAATGATCACGTCGTCTCCCACATTCCAGTTGGCTGGAGTTGCTACCCCTTTGCCCACGCTGGTCTGCAAACCATCCAAAGCACGCAGAACCTCGGCAAAATTGCGGCCAACCGTCATCGGGTAGGTCATCGACAGCTTCAACTGTTTGTCCGGCCCGATGATGAAAACAGAACGCACGGTCGCACTGTCCGCAGGCGTACGGCCATCGGGCAAATAGGCCTCTGCTGGGAGCATATCGAAGGCTTTCGATACCTCAAGCCCGGCATCTGCGATGATCGGGAAGCCAGCAGTGGTGCCAGCGACCTTTTCAATGTCGCCTTTCCATTTCTTGTGATCCTCGACCCCATCGACCGAGACGCCGATAACCTTGGTGCCACGCTGTTCCCACTCATCGGCCAACTGAGCGACCGCGCCGAATTCGGTGGTACAGACAGGCGTAAAATCCTTCGGATGCGAAAACAGGATGGCCCAGCTGTCGCCAATCCACTCATGCAGACTGAATGTGCCGTGGTCGGTTTCCACGGTCAGATCGGGGATCGTGTCGTTGATGCGCAAGCTCATGGGATTCTCCTAAAGTATTGATCCGCTATAGGCCAATCTATGCGAGGTCGCACGCCCTTGCACACCCCTCTTCGCAGTGCCAAGGTGCAGGCAAGTCCACCTCAGATCATGGGAGAGATCAGGATGCTGGAGAAACGCCACTTCTACATCAATGGTGCATGGGTTGCCCCCCAGGTGGGCAAGGATCATCACGTAATAGACCCTTCAACGGAAGAGCCCTGCGCGGTGATTTCTTTGGGGGGTGAGGCCGATGCCGACGCGGCTGTGGCCGCCGCCAAGGCGGCATTTCCGGGCTGGATGGCCACGCCTGTCGAGGACCGGATCGCCCTGGTCGAAAAGCTTATCGAAGTCTACAAGACACGCACCGAAGATCTGGCGCAGGCCATGAGTAGCGAGATGGGCGCGCCAATCGAAATGGCGCGCAGCCAGCAGGTCGGCGCGGGCACGTGGCATCTCAAGAACTTCATCAATGCGGCGAAGGATTTCGACTTCAGCCGCCCCTTGGGCGACCACGCACCAAACGATCGGATCATCTATGAACCTGTCGGTGTTTGTGCGCTGATCACGCCGTGGAACTGGCCGATGAACCAGATCACCCTCAAGGTGGGCGCCGCGGCGATTGCAGGTTGCACCATGGTGTTGAAGCCGTCCGAGGAATCCCCGCTTGATGCTATGATCTTTGCCGAAATGATGGACGAAGCTGGCTTTCCGCCCGGTGTGTTCAACCTCGTCAACGGTGATGGGGCGGGCGTAGGCACGGCGCTTTCGGGCCATGCGGACGTTGATATGGTGAGTTTCACCGGATCCACCCGTGCGGGCACGGCGATTTCCAAGAACGCGGCGGATACGCTTAAGCGCGTGCATCTGGAACTGGGTGGTAAAGGGGCGAATGTCATCTTCGAGGATTCTGACGACAAGGCGGTCAAACGCGGCGTGATGCACATGATGAACAACACCGGTCAAAGCTGCAACGCGCCGAGCCGGATGCTTGTTCAGAAGGGCCTTTATGACAAGGCCGTCGAAGAGGCAGCGGCTGTGGCTGACAAAGTGACCGTCGGACCGGCGAGCGCAGAGGGTCGTCACATCGGCCCCGTGGTCAACGAGGTGCAGTGGAACAAGATCCAAGACCTGATCCAGAAGGGGATTGACGAAGGCGCACGGCTGGTGGCGGGTGGCACTGGACGGCCTGAGGGTTTCAATAAAGGATTTTACGTAAGGCCGACGGTGTTTGCGGATGTGAACAATCAGATGACCATTGCGCGGGAAGAGATCTTTGGTCCGGTCCTGGCGATCATCCCGTTTGAGACCGAAGAGGAAGCCGTCGAGATTGCCAATGACACGCCCTATGGCCTTACCAATTACGTGCAGACCCAAGATGGTGCGCGGCGAAATCGGCTGGCCCGGCAATTGCGGTCAGGTATGGTAGAGATGAACGGAGAAGCGCGCGCGGCTGGATCGCCGTTTGGTGGCATGAAGCAATCCGGCAATGGGCGCGAGGGTGGTATCTTCGGCATCGAGGACTTTCTTGAGGTCAAGGCGGTATCGGGTTGGTCCGCAGAATGAGGCATTCGGCTAAGGCGGGCGACACGCCCGCCTTACGAAGATCAGATCGGAGCGATCAAGGAGAACCGCCGAAGTAAGGTGGGCGTGTCGCCCACCATTACCTCCGAAAGTATCGATCCAACTCAACGGGATCATTCCAGTCCAGGCAACCGGAACACGGCGCGAAAACCCGATCGGTTTAGATCGTGCCCACAGAACTTTTTCTTCGACCATACCTGCCAAGATCGCACGCTTTATCCTGGTCCGATTGCGGATATCGTTGCAGATCCTCCTTCTGTGCATTGATTGTGGTCCGATGGCGGTTTCGCTTCTCAGGGGCAGACCTACGCAACTGGTTACGCGACAGGTACGCCCAGACCGGTATCGCTGTTGGGATCGATTGGGCGAAATCTCAAGTCATTGTGGATTGGCCGAAAGGTGTGATGCAACTCATCCTGGTCTCGACTCGACTCCGGCCATGGCCGTCACGCCATCTGCGCCAGATCTCGCGGCCCGGATGTCTTGAGACGTTTGCCGTTCGGTGACGGTATCCAGATCACACCCCAGGCAAACCGGATCGCACGCGATCCGCTTCGCTGCCGCATTGGAGGGCGCCCGGTTTGTAGCCTTCTACTTCGGAGCAGCCAAAATGCGCATGCCTTCCTACCATCATCCTGGATCGGCAGTAGCAGCCCTTTGCTAAATCCTCACATCCGACTTTGTACAACAAAGCCAAGACCGTTGGAAAACCCCAGAATTTTTTGAACCGATTCCCGTTTTAAACCGACGAACTCATGACGCCCAACCGGGGTTTGTAGAAATCGATATGACGGAGAATTCGAAATGACCGGTCTGACCACATCCTTGGTTACAGCAGGCAAGACGAAATCGACCAATGGGTTGCGGGCGGTCGCGAAACGCTGGGGCTGCTGCTGGGTTGTGCCTCCGAAGATATCGCCGTTTACGTTGACGCTCTGATCGGGGCGGGGTGGCGCAAGACATCGCGCAGATCGATCTGATTGCCCGCCATGTCCATTTGGCGCGGGACCTCGCCGTCGACGATGCGTTTCAATGGATAGGTGCGAAACCCGTTCTGAACGGCACATTCCATGCGACTCGCGCACCAGATGGATTGGTCTACGGGCAACCGAACGCCAGTGACGAACGTGAAGCAATTGCGGCGGAGACGCTGACCGCGACCTTTGGGATTGAGCTGCACGATACAGAAGATGAGGAAAAGACTTCGGACCGCAATACTCAGCTGCATATTCGCCTGTCCGAGGAATGGTCTGGTGCAATACTGGATCTGACCGACCAGCGGCTTCCAAGCTTGGACGAGGTCGGTCCGGAGGGCTACTCCGCCATCCACCCAAGGCCGGTCACTGAGACCGCGGCCGTCTCGGAACACGTACCGGACAACTCAATCACCGGCAGTCTTCGCGGCGGGCTGTGCGAGCGGCGGCCAGTTTGATCAGTTGATGCGATGGCTGCGGAGGATATTTGATCCTCAGCTCGAAATCCCATAGTGCGTCAAACCGCTTCTGGATGCGACAGAGCCCACAAATAGGCTGGCCTTCGACACCGGGGAGGTCATCGTCGATCCGGATTGCATCGCGCGGGACTATCCGTTCTACTACCAGCAGGCTACCATTCGGAGCATGCTTGAAGCCCTACTCGACGCGGGCGACGCGCAATACCAGCAACAAACAAAGGAAAGTCTGCAACGCGCCAAGGCGCTTTACGTGTCGGCCAAACAGCTTTTCTCGGACAATCTGTCGGATACGCTGGAAATCCTGACAAATACGCCCCGGGAGGACCCAACCCTTGGGCTTGCGGAGGGCGACGGCTAAGAAGGCTTTCTACCACCCTACAACGAGGAACTGCGCAGCATCCATGCGACGCTTGAGGGCCGACTTCACAACCTGCGGCACTGGCGCGACCTGGATGGAGAACCGATGAACGTGCCACTTTTGGCGCGGCCCATCGATCCGCAAACCCTCCAGCGCTCAGCCGAGGGATATCTGAACAAACTCAAACTGACGAGTCACCGCCTGCAGGATGCCAGCGAGAAGGAAGGCCAATCGCAGATGGAGGAGTTCCGGATGGATGCAGATATCGACAAATCCGGCTGGGCCATTGGACTGCAACACTTTGCCATCGACGCCGCCGAACGCAATGTCGCGATCAAGTCGGTCAATGTCACGACATCAACCAAAGCGCTGGCCAACTACGTGGCAAAAACGCTGATCAAGCAATTCGGAGCGACATCGGACGCCATTGCGGCGGCCAGATCGCGTTTGCAGCAAAGCCGAATTCTGATCGAGGCCGTGTCGGCGCAAATTTCCGGCGCCTTGAAATCCACGATCCCAAACACGTTCGGATTTTCGAACGGGGGTCAGAATCTCGAGCAGGCGGATGTCGTCTGGAGCGTGCCCAGCTGAGGTCAATTTCGAGCTGACGGACGAGATGTTCGATGTGCGTTGTCCCGGTCAGTACGACAGCCGAATCCAGAGCATCAGAGGCGGCTTTCCGGGTCTCGCCAAGGCAGGTCCTGAGCACGTGCGAGGTCGATACGTGATCAATCGATGCACCAGATGGGCTTTTGAAACGGTTTCAGAATACCGGGGGCGCGTCCTGCTGGCATCTGGTGATACCCGGAGTACAAGAGTTGAAAAGCTTTAAAGCGGCGCGCGGGCGTTGGCGAGAGGCGGCGGTCAAAAGCTATGACGCGCTCAGGCTGCACCTGACCGAGGTGGACTTTACCGTCAGGTTGCTCGGCCGTTGGTTAGAGCTTTCGGGGATTCCTCGCCATTACTGGGAAGCGACATATGCAAGGCCGGGGTGATAAGCTCTGGCTCCGTTCCCGTTGCAGCGCGCGGCAATCTTGAGCGGAGCCCATATTGGAAACGCTGTCTAGGTCACTTTAAAAGATGTCAGTACGTCATAGGCAGTGCCCCGGTTGAAGCGTTTCGACTGAAACCTGAATTGCGGTGATTGATCTTTATCAGAGATTTGATCGGAGCGGGCATGCCACGCCGCTCAGACAACATGGGGTCATCGCGATAAAACAAGGGGCAGCGAGGAGGCGATACGCCTCGCAGGTTGAATTGGGCCTTTACCGCATGATTGGTCGCTTTTGCCATTGAGATCGCTTTGGAAGTCTGCTGGGTGTGGGGACTTTCCTGCTGCCAGCGCGCAGCGTGAAATCGAAAAGACACAAACAAATGGGCTCTGTCTTGCAACTGGGGTCCGGATCAAACAGCCGCAACATCTGACAACCGTCCACATAAAGAAGGCCCCGCCGTTTGACGGGCGGGGCAAGGTGAAGTGCCATAGGCTTAAAGCCTTTGTTTAGGCCACAGGCACCGGCGGTGTTCTAAGAGAGAGTGGTTTATTCAGTCGTGCATCTCGGCACGTATCTGTTGGCGCAGGACATCAATCGGGACCTTGTTGCCCTCGTTGACATAGTGCCAGTACGTCCAGCCATTGCAGCTTGGGGCGCCTTCGAGGGCCGCTCCGACCTGGTGGATCGACCCTTTGACATCATGACCGACGAGCGTGCCATCAGCCCGAACCTTGGCGACCTTGCCGCGCGGAGAGTAAAGCTCTTCGCCCGGGCGCAGCATACCGCGTTCGACCAGTTGGCCGAAGGGCACACGTGGCTCTGCCCGTTTTGACGCGCTGACCTGTAGCGCCGCCCTGTCAAACTTGCGCACAGCAGCGATGCGCTTTTCGGCGACCTTGCGATAAGCCTCTTCGCGCTCAATCCCTATGAAGTCTCGGCCCAGCATCTTGGCGACAGCACCCGTCGTGCCAGTGCCGAAGAACGGGTCCAGCACAACATCGCCGGGATTGGTCGTGCCCACCAGAACACGGTGCAGCAATGCCTCGGGCTTTTGCGTCGGATGGGCTTTGTCGCCCTTGTCGTCCTTGAGCCGTTCATGCCCCGTACAGATCGGCAACACCCAGTCAGAGCGCATCTGGATACCTTCATTCAGGGCCTTCAAGGCCTCGTAGTTGAAGGTGTACTTCACCCCTTCGCTGCGCGAAGCCCAGATCATGGTCTCATGTGCGTTGGTAAAGCGTTTGCCTCGAAAATTCGGCATCGGGTTTGACTTGCGCCAAACCACGTCGTTCAGCAGCCAAAATCCTTCATTCTGAAGTGCAGCACCGACCCGGAAGATATTGTGATAACTGCCGATGACCCAAATGGCCCCGTCGAGTTTCAGGATGCGCCGCGCCTCACGTAACCAGGCTGTCGTGAATTCGTCATAGGCCCGGAAGCTGGAGAACTGATCCCAAGCGTCGTCCACCGCATCCACGCGGCTGTTGTCAGGGCGGTGCAATTCACCCTTTAGCTGCAGGTTGTAAGGCGGATCGGCAAATATCAGGTCGATACACGCATCGGGCAAACGTTGCATCACTTCGATGCAATCACCCGCTACAATCGTGTTCAAAGGAAGCGCTGCAGCGCCCTTGGTGTCGTTTTTCATGTCTGCCTCTTTGCCCGGCGGATTTTCCGCTCTGTGCTTGAAGCAAAGATGAGTCAAAGCCGATTCGTCGTCAATTTCTTTTTTGAATCAAGTAATTAGCATTTAGTCTTGATACAACATCTTGTGGACGGGCCGGAACGAACGTCTATGATGTGGGGTCACACCAAGATTTCGAAGCGCCTCTCTGTGGCTTTTTGACGGATAGCCCATGTTTGTCTCCCATCCGTAGCCGGGATGCTGTTGCGCCAAATCCACCATGATCCGATCCCGGGTGACTTTGGCGACGATGGATGCCGCCGCGATGGAGAGTGATTTGGTGTCACCTTTCACAATGCCCTGGGCGAGGATGTTCAGCCCAGCGGGAACCATTCGACCATCGACCAATACGTGATCCGGGCGCTCCCTCAATCCTTGGACGGCGCGCACCATCGCCAGATGCGAGGCTTGCAATATGTTGATCTGATCGATCTCTTCGACACTCGCATGCCCGATGGCCCAATCCGCTCGGGTGGTTATCTCCTCATAAAGGACAGCGCGACGCCCTGCCCCGAGCTGTTTTGAGTCGTTCAGACCTTCGGGAATATCATGTGCGTTCAGGATCACAGCGGCGGCAGTGACGGGCCCTGCCAATGGGCCGCGACCGACTTCGTCAACGCCTGCGACACGCTGGCCTGCGAGGGCTTCTTCAAAGGCGTAATCGGGCACAGCGGGTCCAGTCGTGTCTTCTCTCTGTCATTGGGTAAAGGATCCACTACGGCGACGCATCCACAAAAAAGGGGGGATGCCCGAACATCCCCCCGAGGTTGCGCCACACGGTGAGGCGTGGCGCTTTGCTGCCCTTATTTAACCATGGGCCAACTGGTACCCGTTGCGGCGCAGGCAACCTGCGCCATATCCGCTGCGCATGCCGCGATCCGTCCAAATCTGACGGGCGCAAGAACGTGGCAGGCTGTTCACGAATTGATAGTTCCGGTTCAGGCAGCGCTGCGTAAACAGGCGTGCGCGGCCGCGATCAGTCTGGAAGCTGCGCAGGCATTTACCCGGCAGAATTCGGCGATGCACCCGTTGCGGGATGGGTTTCGGGTGCAGGCGGTGATCGTGGTTGTACTGATGACGCGGGCGATAATTGTGGTGCCGCGTGACCTTGTCCTTATCCTTGCGCGCGTCATTGATCGCAGCCCCGATGATCGCGATCCCAAGGATCGTGGCCAGCGCGCGGGCGGCGTCGTTGCTGTCCGCACGAGCAGGGGCGGAGGCAAAGGCGGTAATGGCAATCGCGGCAGCGGCGATGGTGGCAATAAATTTGCGGTACATGGGTCAGCTCCTTTTCTATGTCAGTTTGCAAGTGGCCGACCGTCTGCGGTGGCGCTGATCCGAAACTGGGCTGACCATCCTCAGACAGGCAATAACAGGAACCTGTTATCCGATAACGGGTCGCGGAAGTGCCTGTGGTTATTGAATATCCGGTGTTCTGGGCGCATGAAGGGATCATGAAAAAGATATTCATCATCTGCGCCCTCCTGCTGGCCTTTCCGGCTGCGGCCCATGCGCAATGCTATGCCGACTACAAAGCCAAGCAGGACAATCCCCTGCGTCTGCATTACGGCGTGGCAGAGCTGCGCGGTGGCTGCAGCCGGGGTACTGCGCAATCCGAATTGCAGCAGCGCTTGGCCCGCCAGGGCTGGACGCTTTTGCAGGTCATGTCGGTCTTTGGACCCGAAGGGCTGGATCAAAGGAAGAACAGTGCAGGACAATTCTACCTCCGCTACTGACATCCGCCGAAGCGGAGAACGGCTGGTGCTTTTGGGCATAGCGGCCATTGTCGGGATCCTAATCGTCACCGCCCTTGGTTTGTTCTGGACTCTGCCCGAAGCAGGCGCCTTCGACGCCCGGGTCGAACGGATGTTTATTGAGAATGCAGATCTGACCAGCCAGGCAGAGATCAAGCTTCTTGAGATACTCGCGCAATCCGGCACAGCCTTTTCAGACACGCTGCGAAGTTACCGCGTCGTGATCTTCGTGCTCCTGGTCTTCGCGACGGCGATGATGATCGCTGCGCTCGTCTTTCTGGTGATGATCGTGGCAATGAACCGGCGCATGGCACAAATTGAACGGGCGGGCATTCAGGTGAATTCTCTGACAATCAGCCGTGAGGAAAACACCGTTTTCCTAAACGACCTGGCATTCAAGCTGACAGATGCAGCGATGGAAACACTGTCCGTTCTGGCCGAAGCGCGTATGGATGACGATGTTCTCAGCGGCGCGGAGCTGGAAGGCCTGATCTCTGGCCGAGCCTCAACCGATTGCGAAGAGGCGGCAGGAGCCACCAGAATCAAGCGCCTGCGCGACGGGCTCGGCAACCAGATCGTGAGTGAGCTTCTCGTCAAGAATATCGCACGGCGAGGTTACATGCTGGCCGTCGGCAAGGACGTCATCCGAGTGGTGTGAACACCTCTCCTTTTCCCGCCCCACGCACCCGGGAGAGTTTGAGAGGCAGCGCCTCTCAAGGCCTGTGCGGCCCGAGCACAATAAAGTCGACTGCGCGCGGCAGCGCGCTCCGTCTGGAAAAGCGCTGGTCAATCTGCACGATCCGGCTCTAGGGTCAGCCGACCAAGACAAGGAGACCGCTATGCCCGCCCCCGTCAATCCCTTCAAGGCCGCTCTTCAGCAAGGCCGAACGATCACGGGTTGCTGGTTGTCGCTGGGCGCACCGGTCACCGCTGAGATCATGGGAACAGCCGGGTTCGATTGGCTTCTGGTCGATGGTGAACACGCGCCATACGACATTGCCGGCATGCGCACCCAGCTCATGGCGCTGGAGGCATCGAACAGCGCTGTGGCCGTCCGCGTGCCGACGGGCGAAACATGGATCCTCAAACAAGTGCTCGACATCGGTGCGCAGACCGTACTGGTGCCGATGGTCGAAAGCGCCGATCAGGCCCGCCAACTCGTGCGTGCCTGCCGCTATCCACCGAATGGCGATAGAGGTGTGGGTTACTCATTGGCACGCGTATCGCAGTACGGGATCGTAGGGGATTACGGCGAAGACGCGGACGATCAGATCTGTCTTCTGGTTCAGGTTGAAAATCGAAAAGGCATGGAAGCGCTGGACGAAATTCTGGAAGTCGACGGGATCGACGGCGTCTTTATCGGGCCTGCGGATCTAAGCGCAGACTACGGCCATATGGGCAACATCATGCATCCCGACATGCAGGAGATGATCATGACGACACTCAAAAGAGTCGCGGCCAGCGACAAGGCCGCTGGCATCCTCGCCACACGCGACGACATGATCGAGGCGAGCTTTGAGGCCGGCGCGCAGTTCGTGGCCGTCGGGATCGATATCGGTCTTCTGGCCAGCACCGCGCGTGGGCTCGCTGCGAAGTGGAGACGTTAGGCGTGGATCCAGTTCTTCTCTTTGGCTTTGTTAGCATTACACTTCTATTCGTCGCGACACCCGGGCCATCGGTGGCGCTGGCCGCATCGCAGGCCGTTCGTTTTGGCCCACGGGCAGCCGTCACAACCGTGGCAGGTGATGCGATTGGCACGGTCGTGCATATCGTCATCGCCGGGGCCAGCCTGCAGACACTGATCGCATTGTCCGAAGTGTTCCTGCCTTACCTGCAGATCGCGGGCGGCGTCTTTATACTCTATCTCGCCCTGCAAGCCTTGCTGGATGCCGGCAAACCCCTGGCCGATATCTCTGTGAAGTCGGGGCGCGCGACCTTCCTCACCGGCTTTTTCGCCTGTGTGAGCAACCCAAAGGCAATCGTATTTTTTGTTGCCCTCTTTCCGGGCTTCATCTCGCCCGATCACAGCATCTTTGTGCAGACGATGGTCTACGGTGCGATCTTTCTGGTCCTCGATGCGGCGTCGATCCTGGGCTATGCGCTGCTGGCCATGCACACCTTCCGCCGGACGGCCGCGCGTTTTTTCCGGGTCGAATATCTTAGTGGTTTGGGTCTATTCGGCGTAGGTGCGTTGCTGATCGGCAAAGGCTATCGTTCGCTGCCCTCGCAATAGTCCTTTCGCTTCGGGGATGGGCGGTATATGAGCCCCCCGCAACCCCAAAGGAGAAAAAGAATGGGTTATCGCGTCGTTGTCGCCGGCGCCACAGGCAATGTGGGCCGCGAAATGCTGAACATCCTGGCCGAGCGTCAGTTTCCCGTGGATGAACTGGCACCGCTTGCCTCGCGCAAGTCGCTGGGCACGGAAGTCTCATTCGGCGACACGACATTGACGACAAAAGACCTCGACACGTTCGATTTCACCGGTTGGGACATTGCCCTGTTCGCCATCGGCTCCGAAGGCACAAAGACTTATGCGCCCAAGGCCGCAGCAGCAGGCTGTGTGGTCATCGATAACTCATCGCTCTACCGCTACGATCCCGATGTGCCGCTGATCGTGCCCGAGGTGAATGCCGATGCGATTGACGGCTATTCCAAGAAAAACATAATCGCCAACCCGAATTGTTCGACCGCGCAAATGGTGGTGGCGCTGAAACCGCTTCACGACCGGGCACGGATCAAGCGCGTTGTCGTCAGCACCTATCAATCAACATCGGGTGCAGGAAAGGCAGGCATGGACGAGCTTTGGGATCAGACGAAGGCCGTTTACAACCCGACGGTCGAGGTCGAACCGAAAGCGTTCCAAAAGCAGATCGCCTTCAACGTGATTCCACAGATCGACGTTTTCATGGATGACGGGTCGACCAAGGAAGAATGGAAGATGGTGGCGGAAACGAAAAAGATCGTAGATACTTCTATCAAGGTCACGGCAACCTGCGTGCGCGTTCCGGTCTTTGTCGGTCATTCAGAAGCGGTGAACATCGAATTCGAGGAATTCCTCGATGAAGACGAAGCCCGCGATATCCTGCGTGAAGCCCCCGGTATCATGGTAATCGACAAGCGTGAGGCGGGTGGTTACGTCTCGCCCATCGAATGTGTCGGTGACTATGCAACGTTTATCAGCCGCATCCGGCAAGATTCGACCGTTGAGAATGGAATCAACCTTTGGTGCGTCTCAGACAATCTGCGAAAAGGGGCCGCTTTGAACGCTGTGCAGATTGCCGAGGTCCTCGGTCAGCGGGTTCTGAAAAAAGGCTGACGTGACGTCATAATCACCCCTCGGGCGTAAAAGTTACCTAAACGTAACGTCCGAGGGAAAAAAGTGACTGATTTCCCCCTGAACATTTAAGTCAATGTGTGTTTTATCACAGACCAGCAAATGGCGAAAAATCGCCGAAAGCGAAAAGGTCAGTGAGACCAGCTTGACAACAATCTGGTGGGGGAACGCCATGATGGAACTCTTTGGGATCAGTCTTAGCCGCACAATGCGTCGTCGTGCCAATCGCAAGGCAGCCGACCCGAACGCCGTTACGCGTCAGCAATTGACCGAGATCTTCGAAAACGATCTGAGCAGGACGCCATTGCGCCGCCGCGCCGTCTTTCCCGTCCTGCGTCACGAGCCGCTGCCCGTCACCGACCGCCCACCGCTGGCAATCGCAGCCTAAGCTGAACCGGAAAGAACACTTCGAAAAAGATCACTCACGGACTGGGGCGCCCCCGAAGCGCCGCACCGTCAGCTGCCGCCCAGATGAGGCAGGCCAACGTTCTAACCAAAGCATCTTCTCCCTTCACGCTTTGGTTTGGAACGCTCAAGACAAGGGACGCCACCAGGGGTAGGGCGTCCCTTGTTTTTTTCGGCCGCCGCCGCCAAAGCTGTTGCACCAATTTTGGGAGGTTTCATGCGTCATCTTCTCGCAGTCGCTATTTGTGCAGCGCCTTTTATGGCTGGCGCGGACGTCTTTCGGGCCGAAAGCACGATCAGTAAGGTAACGGTCTATCCGTCAACCGCGCAAATCACACGAAGCGCGGTGGTGTCGCTGCCTGCGGGCAGTCACGATCTGATTTTTGCAGATTTACCAAGGGGGACGGATCCTGGTTCTGTTCGGGTAAGCGTTGCGGGCGCGCAGTTGGGCGCTGTGGCAATCCGCGATCGGGCACGCCCGCCTGCACCCGATCGGACGCGGCCGGATGTGCTGGCGGCCCAAACCCGGATCGAAAACATTGAAGCGCAAATCGAGACAGTGAGGGACGGTGCAGATCGTTTGCGCTTGACCGTTGCGGCCGCCGAGGCACGCCTTGCCTTCCTGAACGGGTTGAATGGCAATGGCGAAGAGACAGAGCGCTCCGTCGACACATTGCGCGCGCTTTCCAGGATGATCGGAGAAGAATCCCTCGACGCGAACGAACAGTCGTTTGAGGCACAAATCGACGCGCGAGAAGCCGAAAGAGTGCTCGACGATTTGAACGAGGATCTGGAAGAGGCCCGGCAGGCCCTTGCCGCTTTGACCCCCGAGACCACGGATCGCCTTTACCTTGAGCTTGCGGTGTCGACCGCAGCGGCTTCAAAGGCCGAGGTGACGATCACCTACGTCTCTCGGAACGCAGCCTGGAACCCGGTTTACGACATCTACCTGACACAGGACGAGAACGCCTCAGTAGATGTTGTGCGGGGCGCGCAGGTCTTTCAGGGATCGGGCGAAAACTGGACCGATGTCGCGCTAACGCTTTCCACACTAAAACCGAGCGGTCAGCTCGCGCCCGGAACGCTCTTTCCGCAATTGCGGCAGATCGTCGATCCCGAGGCCGAACAGGCAGATTTACGCAGCCGACTGCGCCTGGGGGGCGTTGCCGAAAGCGACATGATGCTAACGCTGGAAGAACCTTTGGCAGACGCGCCCGTATCGCCTGCACCCAAGGTCGCCCAGACGATCACCACGGGCTATGCGGTCGTCTATGTCTATGCCAGCCCGGTCAGCGTCGCTTCTGGCGCCGACAATGTTCGCCTGAAGCTCGACACGCTGAGCCTGCCCGCGCAGATAGAAGCGCGCGCCGTTCCCATCCATAACAACACCGCGTTCCTCGCCGCCGACATGACGAACAACACGGGCGAGACGCTTCTGGCCTCTGCCGATGCGGCGCGCTTCGTTGACGGCGCCTTTGTGGGCCGGGGATCACTGCCGGAGATTCCCGAAGGCGAAACGGCGGACCTTTTCTTTGGGCCAATCGAGGGCTTGCGGCTGGAGCGCGTGATCCTGGATCAGACGGAAGGGGACCGGGGGCTTTTGTCCCGCACGAACGAACAAATGCTCAACACGAAGATCGCCCTGCGCAATCTGACAGATCAGACCTGGCCGGTCCGTCTGCTGGACCAGGTACCATTCACGCAGCAGGAGGATCTTGAGATCAGCTGGTCCGCCACGCCTGCGCCGAGCGAAGAAAATGTCGAGGACCAGCGCGGCATTCTGGGTTGGGATCTTGAGATGGCACCCGGTCAGGAACAGGTCATCACCCTGCAGACGATTCTCAAATGGCCAAACGGGATGCTTTTGCGCTGATAGTTAAGAGGGCGTGTCGCCCGGCCCTGACCCTAAAACCGCTCGGCCCGCAGGACTTCACAATCGCTGACCGTCACAACCCCAATATGACGGTCGACAACCTTGAACGCTGCCTCAAGCAACGGGTCCAGGCGTTCAGGCTTGATCACGCACACCACTTGCACCATGCCGCCTGCACGGGTCACTTGACCCTCACGGCTCCATTCGCCGGACCGGCCCGAACCACCCAGAACGGGCAGTATCGTAAAGCCGGTCACACCCGCGTCTTTCAAGACTTCGGTCAAACGGCGCTGCATGACCTGTTCGATGATGATGGCCACACGTTTGGCTTGGTGGGTCTGCATGGCTCAGCCTCCTGTCAGTGCGCTTGCGAGGGCGATGTAAAGCGGGATGCCTAGCGTCAGATTGAACGGAAAGGTCACGCCCAGCGAAAGGGTCAGATAGATCGACGGGTTTGCCTCGGGTAAGGCCACACGCATAGCCGCTGGCACTGCGATGTAGCTGGCTGAGGCCGACAGCACCATGAAAAGTGCCACGCCCCCAGTCGACAACCCGAGCAGCAGGCCAGCCAACAGCCCGACGACTGAACCGACCAGCGGCATGATACCCCCAAAGGTCAGCACGCCAGGCTTCAGCACGCCACTGCCCTCGCGCAGGCCCCGCCCCGCGACGAGGCCCATATCCAGCAGAAAGAGGCAAAGCACACCTTGAAACGGCGCCTCGATAAAGCTGGAAATCCTGTCAAAGCCCTCTTGCCCGGTGATCCCCCCGATCAAAAAGCTGCCGACCAGAAGCACAATGGATCCGTTCAAAAGGATCTCGCGCATCAATTCGGGATCCATGCGCCGGTTAGCTCCACCCCGAGAGATCAGCCAAAGGGCTGACAGGATCGCAGGCGCCTCCATCGCCGCAGCGACCGCAACCATATAGCCTTCGTAAGAGATCCCGCTTGATTGCAGCACGGATGTGGCCGCGACAAAGGTCACGATCGAGATTGACCCGTAATGCGCAGCGACTGCCGCAGCGTCCAAGCGACTGAGCCCGCTCATCACCTTCAGAAGACCAAAGGCAATCAGTGGCAGCGCGGCCGACAGGACAATGCCCGCCAGTAGCGACAGGCCAAGTGTCAGGTCGATTCCGTGCGCCGCCACGCTGACCCCACCCTTAAATCCGATGGCAAAAAGCAGGTAGATCGACATTCCCTTTGCGACGGCCTCGGGGATGTTCAGGTCGGACCGGGCAAGAGAGGCTGCGACCCCAAGGGCAAAGCTGAGAATGATGGGCGACAGAAGGTTGGTCGCGGCCATCGAAAGTATCTGGTCCATGCCAGGCCCTCATTCCGTTTTGTTCGGGCCGATGTAACGGTGATCGACTTTGGGGGAAAGTCGGACCGTTACCATTTTACCGGTGTCGGCGCTCTAAAGCGCAGGCTGCTCGCCATGATTACCCATTGCATTCAAGCTATGGCTGACAAACGCGCTGTTGCATTGGATGCAAAAATTGCCTGGCAACATTTCGACCCACCGGCGCCCTTACACGGCTGGGCGACGCAATAGACTGAATTCACATAGAATTCGAGGGAAAAGACTGCTTGGAGATAACCATTTGGGAAGGCTGAGCGCATTAGGTGAAGTCATGCCGTGGGGGCATATTGGGTGAGTAAGGAAGGTGAAACAGTGCAACATGTCATGCAATTCCGACCCGCTGAGATGGCGTCGGTCGATCCCGATCGTCTAGCAGCGCTTTATTCCGAATTGGGCGAGGCAGGAGCAGAGGACGTGGTCTGCCGGGCCATGGAGGAGCTTGCTTTGCGCTTGTCGCATTGCGACCGGCTCTACCGGACGGCGCAATGGGTGCAGCTGCGCAAAAGCGCCCGGTCGTTGATCGCGATCGCCGAACAGATCGGCATGCTCAAGCTGGCCCGGATCGCCGAAAGCGTTACGGATTGTATCGATGCGAAGAACGATGTGGCACTTGCCGCGACGGTCGCGCGTCTGATGCGGATCGGTGAAGGGTCACTTTCGGCAATCTGGGATTTGCAGGACGTCACGATCTGACGCTTGCAGGGCCTTGGAATGCGGTTAGGGTTGGGGCCAATGACCTCAGCCCGGATTGCCCATGCCGTTACGATTTGAGAATAAGACCTCGGAAGCCACGCAACTGACGCTTTTGGCGGAAGATGCGGTGGCCGACTGGCTTGCAAAGCAAGGCGACGAGGTCACCACATGGTGCGAACGCCACGGCTTTAAGGGCGCAGTTGGTCAGGGCCTTTTGCTGCCCGGCGGTCAAAAGGCGGTGGTGGGCTATGGGTCGGCGGCGAAACGAACACGCGCGCGCTTTCATCTGGCCGCTGGAATGGCGACGCTGCCTGCAGGCACCTATGCCTTGCAGACCGAATTGGACCAAGATTCGCTAGAGACAGAGTGTTTAGGCTGGCTTTTGTCCACGTACCGCTTCGACCGCTACGCATCGCAGTCGAAGCCCAGCGCAAGGCTGATCGCGCCTGACGATATCGATGCGCAGCGGCTGGAGACTATCGCTGCGGGGGAAGCCCTTTCCCGCGATCTGATCAACACGCCTGCTGCCGACATGGGGCCCCCGGATCTAGAGCTCGCCGCACGCGATCTGGCCGAGATGCATGACGCGGAAATCACGGTCATTGAAGGCGATGCCCTACTCGATCAGAATTTTCCGATGATCCACACGGTCGGGCGCGCGGCGGATCGCCCACCTCGTCTGATTGACATGCGGTGGGGGAATGCAGGCCCAACGCTGACGTTGGTCGGCAAGGGCGTCTGCTTTGACACGGGCGGTTTGAATCTGAAACCGGCCTCCTCTATGGGCCTGATGAAGAAGGATATGGGTGGCGCAGCAGCCGTTCTAGGTCTCGCATCGATGATCATGGGAACGGGTCAAAAGCTGCGTTTACGGGTTCTGGTAGCGGCGGTCGAGAACTCGGTCGCCGGAAATGCCTACCGGCCACAGGATATTCTGAACTCACGCAAAGGCCTCACGGTCGAGATCAACAACACCGATGCCGAAGGGCGCCTTGTCCTGGCTGATGCGCTGGCACTGGCGGATGAGGAAACGCCTGATCTGATCGTCTCGATGGCGACGCTGACAGGGGCCGCACGGGTGGCGGTTGGCCCAGACCTGGCCCCCTTCTACACCGATCAATCAAATCATGCGCAAAAGCTTGAAACTGCGGCCGAGGTTGTCGCCGACCCAGTTTGGCGGATGCCATTCCACGATCCCTACGAAACAATGATCGAACCGGGGATCGCCAATCTCGACAATGCGCCGAAAGGTGGCTTTGCTGGCTCGATCACCGCAGCACTCTTCTTGCGGCGGTTCGTGACGGACAGTCCTGCCTACATGCATTTTGATATTTATGGATGGCAGCCCCATGCCGCGCCGGGCCGACCGAAAGGCGGGGTCGGCCAAGGCACGCGCGCGCTTCTCGCTGCACTGCCGGATATTCTGGGCCTATGAGTGACCGTCGAACCATGCCGGATCCCAACCTCGTCGACGGATCCAGCCCCGCGCGGGTGGCGGTGACGATGACAGACCTGCTTGCCCGTCCGGGCGGGCCGCGTGACCGCCAGCTGATCTTTGGCGAAGAGGTAACGGTCCTGGGGGGTGCGAACGGCCACAGTTATGTAAAGGCCACACGGGATGGATATGTAGGTTTCGTGACCGCAGATATACTTGAACCTTCCTCAGCTCCAACCCATTGGGTCATGGCACCCGCAACGCATGCCTATGAGGCAGCGAACTTCAAGTCGCCGGACCTGATGCCGTTGAGTTTCGGCAGCCGTGTCGTCGCCATCGACACCAACGCCAAGTTTTTCGAGACCAACAAGGGCTTTGTCCCCAGCCAGCATCTGGCGCCGATTGAGTCGCGGGCTGAAGATCCGCTTGAAATCGCCACACTGTTTCTGGGCACGCCCTATCTTTGGGGCGGCAACAGCCGTTGGGGGCTTGATTGTTCGGGGCTGGTGCAAGCCGCCCTTCTGGCCTGCGGGATCCCCTGCCCCGGTGACAGCGATCAGCAGATGGAGATGGTTGGTCACGCGCTCCAGGATGGCGCGGAGAAGCGACGTGGCGATCTGCTGTTCTGGAAGGGACATGTCGCCTTTGTAATTGACCCAGAGACGATGCTGCATGCGAATGTCCATCACATGTCCGTGGCTTATGAAAACTTGACCGAAGCGATTGAACGGATCGAAGCGCAGGGCGACGGACCTGTGATCGGACATCGTCGCTTTTTGTGATGCTGTCAATTTCTGACAGGGTGTGTGATATGCTCTGACCATGTCACGCACTCACCGACTTTTCCAATTGATGCAAGCGCTGCGCAGGGCGACACCACCTGTCACGGCAACCTATCTGGCGCAGGACATGCAGGTGTCACTCCGCACGATCTACAGAGACATCGAAACACTTCGCAGCCTTGGCGCGGTGATCGATGGGGCAGCGGGCTTTGGCTTTACCCTGATAGAGGATGCTGCCCTGCCTCCGCTTGGGTTTGAGGATGACGAACTTGAGGCATTGGTTCTGGGGCTGCGCGAAGTCGCAGTGATCGGTGATCCGGCGCTGGCAAAAGCGTCAGAGTCGGCGCTGTCAAAGATCCAGGCGCGGGTGCCCGCGCGGCAGGCCCATCGGCTCAAACATGCGGTTCTGGACGCGCGGCGATACTGGCGCCCCCCCGAACCGGTGATCAATGTGGCACAATTGCGTGAGGCGACGTGGGAAGAACTTTGCGTGTCCTTCGGCTATGAGGACGGCAAAGGCAACCAGACGCGCCGGACGGTCAAACCCCTCGGGATCATGTACATGGACAATTCCAACATGCTTTCGGCCTGGTGCAAGCTGCGCAAGGCATTCCGGATCTTTCGGCTGGACCGCATGCAGGATTTGGAAGTGACAGAAGAAAGCTTCAGACCGCACCGGGTATCGCTGCTGCGCCAGCATCTGGAAGCCATCAGAGCAGAGATACATTCTTCGGCGAAGGATTGCGTGAGCAGTGATTGATCCTTTGTGAATTGCGTAGTTCGGGCTAGCATCGGGGCAAAGCAGTATAAAAATATGAGGCAAAGATGCGGTTCTCAAAGGTCTTGGCGGCCGGTGCCGCCACTATACTAACTGGCCAGATCGGTACGACGGCACCAATGGACCAATCTGTGCGGCCCTCGGAACGACCTGAGGCTGCAACGGGCGAAAGGCTGGCTTTTGCTGGTGATATGATACGGCCTCAAGCCAGACCGCTTGTCGATCCTGCGACATCTGCAGCGATAGAGACGGCAGGCGAGGCGGATTTCCAGCGCTGGATCAGCGATTTTCGCGATAGAGCACGCGCTGCGGGAATTGGATCTGATGTGCTGGAAAGCGCCTTTCTTGGGGTAGTCTATGACCCGAAAGTGGTCGAGCTGGATCGCAACCAATCGGAATTCACCAAGACGATCTGGGAGTATCTCGGCTCTGCCGCGTCAGAGACAAGGATCGCGAATGGGAAAAGGGCGCTCGAAAAGCATCGTGATACGCTTGAGCAGATCGAGGCACGCTACAGCGTCGATAAGGACGTTGTGGTTGCGATATGGGGACTGGAAAGTGCCTATGGTTCGTTCCGGGGCAGCAACGATGTGATCCGGTCTATGGCGACGCTTGCCTTCGACGGGCGACGGGGCGCATTCTTCGAAGAGCAACTGATCGCTGCGCTGCGGATCCTGCAAAGCGGCGACACCGAGCCGCGCAATATGACAGGAAGCTGGGCGGGGGCCATGGGACACACCCAGTTCATGCCAACTTCATACTTGGAGCATGCAGTGGATTTTGATGGCGACGGGCAGCGCAATCTGTGGTCGGACGACCCGAGCGATGCGCTGGCCTCAACGGCGGCCTATCTGGCGGGCTTTGGTTGGGTGAAGGGGCAACCATGGGGAGTTGAAGTGCAACTTCCCGATGGGTTCGACTACACGCTGGCCGACCGGAAGATACTGAAAGACCCATCCGACTGGGCCGCACTTGGCGTGGTCGACATGCAGGGACAAAAGGTGCCTAACCACGGGAAGGCCTCGGTCCTGTTGCCGGCGGGCAGCAAAGGCGCGGCCTTCATGATCTTCAAGAATTTCGAGGTGATCGAGCGCTACAATACGGCGGATGCCTATGTGATCGGCGTCGGACATCTCAGCGACCGGATCATGGGCGGCCCTGCCATTCAGGGGGATTGGCCGCTGGAGGACAGGGCGCTGACATTTGACGAAAGGCAAGAGATGCAGAGGCGTCTGACCAGCCGTGGGTTCAGCACCAAGGGGATCGACGGAAAGATCGGGCCCAAAACAATCGCCGCTGTCAGAGCGTTCCAGCAGGCAGAGGGTCTGACACCCGACGGGTATGCATCGCTTCGCCTGCTGAACCTTTTGCGGTAAGGATCCCGCCCTTGCAGGGGCGGGCGCCAGACTAGTTTGTGGCAGCGCCGTGGTTGGAATGATCCATTGTGCCGTGATCCTTCGCACCATCGCGGGCTTCGATAGCAAATTCGATCTCAACCTCGCCAGCGTTTTCGAAAACCAACGTGGCCGGGATTCTCTCACCTTCTTCAAAGGGGTCTCCGTCGAGGCCCATAAACATCACGTGGAAGCCGCCAGGGGCAAGTTCCACCGTCTCGCCCGGTGGAATGTCGATGCTATCGACATGCATCATGCGGGCGACACCATCTGTCTCCTCGGTTGTGTGAAGTTCAACGCGGGGGAAGTCGGCTTTGGCCCCAATAAGGCGATCGGCCTTTTCGCCATTGTTGATTATGGTGAGGTAGCCGCCACCAGCCTTGGCGGTCTTGGCGGTTTCAAAGGCCATCGGGTGTTGGATCGTCAGATCTCCAGCGGTAAAATCATGCGCTTGTGCCAGGCTGGCCGTTGCACCCAGGGCCATCGCGGCTGTCAGAAGATGGGCTTTCATATCTTCACTCTCTTTTTGCGGGCAGACCTATTCTGGCCCCCGTCATCCGAATTGTTTTTGAATTTGGGCGGATTTAGGCCGCAGGTGGCGCCCGGACCTGCACGCCAGGATCCCAATAAGGGCCGTCATCGTTGCAAGCGGTCAAGGTCGGCGTGATGACCTGTTGAAGGCTCAGTGTGAAGATCGCGCCGTGTTGCAGATCGGAAAGGGCAATGTCCTCGACCAGGCGGCAGGTTTCGCAAAGCTCATAGACCTCATGCAGAGGTGCCGCATCGCCACAAACATCCGCCCAGCTTCCGCCCGCCATCAGGAAAGCCTCTGCAGCCGGATCAGGCGCAGGCATAGCAAGTCTATGCGCGACGGCGGACGATGCCATGGCAAGGATAAGGGCCACGACGATCACAAGGCGAGAGGTGATTACCCGCAGGTCGGTCATGTGAGGTATATACGCAGCACGCGATAGGCTGCCAAGGGCAGTGGCTGCAACTTGTTGCTCTTAGATTTCAGCCTGGTGACATGCCCCGCAGGCGTTCCGATCGGCGGCGCAAAAGCTCAACTGTTGTCAGAAGCGCTATGGAGATCACGACCAGCAGCGTTGCGACAGCAAGGATTGTCGGGCTGATCTGTTCACGCAGGCCAATGAACATCTGCCAGGGCAGCGTCTTTTGGGCGGCTGAGCCTACAAAGAGGACCACGACGACCTCATCAAAGGACGTGATAAAGGCAAAAAGCCCGCCCGAAATCACACCGGGCAGGATCAGGGGCATCTGAACGCGGAAAAAGGTCGTGACCGGGTCAGCCCCCATATTTGCCGCAGCGCGGGTGAGAGACCGGTCAAAGCCCACAAGCGTTGCCGTCACGGTGATGATGACGAAGGGGATGCCAAGGACCGCATGTGCAAGGATAACTTTGACGTAGCCGACAAAGCCCTTCGACAGACCGAGAGTCCCCTCCATCCAGTTGCCCAAGGCCGAGTAGAAGAAGAACATGCCCGTGGCTGAGATGATCAGGGGCACGATCATCGGGGAGATCAGGATGGCCATGATCGTGCCCTTGAAAGGCACGTGGCTTTGGCTGAGGCCGATTGCAGCCAGCGTTCCAAGGGTTACGGACAGAATAGTGGCAATTGGCGCTATGATCAGGGAGTTCTTGAGCGCAAGCTGCCAGCCGGGATTGTTGAAGAAGTCCCAATAGTGTTTTAGCGAATAGCCATCCGGATCGAGACGCAACATCTCGGGCGTAAAGGTAAAGAAATCCTGCGCATTGAAGGAGAGCGGGATGACAACAAGGATTGGCGTGATCAGAAAGACGAAGATCAGCGCGCAGATCACGCGGAAGCTATAGTACCAGATACGTTGGCCGGTCGTCGCGTAGGTAGGCAGACTCATATCGTTATCCCAGCTTCACGTTGTCGATGCCCACGATCTTGTCATAAGCCCAGTATAGCATCAGCACGATCACCAGAAGGATCGTTCCAAGAGCCGCTGCGAGGCCCCAGTTGAGCGATGACGAGATGTGGTAAGCGATCCGATTGGATATGAAGACACCCTGCGTGCCGCCAACGATCTCTGGCGTAATGTAGTAGCCGATGGCCAGGATGAAGACGAGGATTGAGCCCGCGCCGATACCGGGCACGGATTGCGGGAAGTACACCCGCCAAAAAGCTGTCCAGTTGGTCGCCCCCAGGGACTTCGCCGCACGCAGGTAACTCGGGGGGATCGTCTGCATGACCGAATACATCGGCAGGATCATGAAGGGCAGCAGGATGTGGGTCATGGCGACGATCGTGCCGAACTGGTTGTTGATCATCACGAGTCTGTCGCCATTGCTGACCAGCCCGATCCAGACGAGCACATCGTTAATGACACCTTGCTGCTGCAACATAACCTTCCAAGCGGAGGTTCGGACCAGAAGCGAGGTCCAGAATGGCAGCAGCACCAGGATCAGAAGCAGGTTTGCCTTGCGAGCAGGCAGGTTCGCGAGAAGCCACGCGATTGGGTAACCCAGCAAAATGCAGCATCCCATGATGACAAGAGACATCCATAGAGTGCGTCCGAAAAGCGTGATGTAGATCTGTTCGTTAGCGGGCTGCATTTCGATTCCATCGAGGCTTTTTTGCATGTCGATGGAATTGAGAAAGTAGCCGGGCGTGTAGGTGGGCGAATAGAGTTTGAGCGTTTGCCAAAGCTCGAGATCGGCCCAATCGTTGTCCGCATCGGCGAAGGCTTCTTTCAGATTGACGGTCTTAAAGCTGCCCGCGACTTCGGCGGCGGATTGCAGAATGGGTGGGCCTTCTGTCAGCCCCTCAGCGCGGGACAGATCAAAATGCAGCGCCGTGAAGAGGAAATCCTGTATATCTTCTGCGGCCGGGTCTTCATCTTCGCTGACAAGATAGTCGGACCAGCGATCCCATGTGCGAGCGGTCAGTTGCAGCGCATCGGCGGCTGCGTCATCCTCAAAAAGGGCCACCCAAGTGGTGGGATCTTCCCAAGCGGGATCAAGCTCGGTGAATTGCTCGGTGTATATGTCGGTGTCGAAGCGGCCCACACGGCGACCCGTCTTGCGGAAGACGGAGGAAACGCCAGAAACTTCGTAGTTCAGGCGGGATCCGAGGCGCGTGTGAAGTTTTTGTTCCTGAGCAAGCCAAAGATCGATGTACAGAAGGGTGAACATGTCGTCTGAGGGCAGTTCACCACCTTGCGCGTCCCAGTCTTTCAGGGCGGAGATCGTTTCGGGCAGGGTGTTTTCCACAATCTGATTTTCGACCGAACGAAAAAGCATGTTGCCGATCGGGATAACAAACGTGATCAGGACGAAGATCAGAAGTGGCGCAACCAGGGCGAGCGCGCGCAGCTTCTGACGGCGCAGGGCGCGCTTGAGACTGCGTTTGAGCGGCGTGCCGTCTGCGGCCTGCATCTGTTCCATTCTAAGTGCCTTCGACCACGAGAATGACGCTGTCGGCAGTGCGTTGACGGATCTTGGCGACCTCTTGGTAGTCTGGATCGTTGTAGGCGTCGAGAGCGGCCTGATAGCTTGGAAATTCTATGACAACGTGACGGTCAAGCGTTTCGCCCTCCATGACCCGGGACTGCCCGCCACGAACAACGAAGCTGCCTCCTAGCCCTTGCAGGATCGGTGTGTCTTTTTCGACGTATTCCTTGTAGGCCTCGGGATCCTTCACGGTGATGTGGGCGACAATGTAGCCTTTGGGCATGAAAAGTGTCCTTTGTGGGTGGGCGGGCGACACGCCCGCCTTACTGGTTTTCTGAACCCACGCTAAGCCAGCTGGAAGAGGGGTTGTAAGGCGGGCGTGTCGCCCGCCTTAGCTGTTAGATTATTGGGCCAGCCAAGCCTGGAACTTGGCGTCCAGATCATCGCGATAGTCGGCCCACCATTCGTAGTTATAGAGAAAGGTGTTTTCCGCATTAGCCGGATCGGTCGGCATATGTGGTGCCATCTCTATCCCCAAATCAGCATGCGTGCTCACCAACGGCGCCGAAGACGCACGTGCCGGACCGTAGGAGATGAACTTCGACTGATCCGCAAGACGCTGCGTGTCTGTCGCGAAACGCACGAAATCCTTCACGCGGGCCAAGCGGTCCTCTGGCAAGCCGGCAGGGATGATCCAACCGTCAAGATCGAAGACCTGCGCGTCCCAAAGCATCTCGACAGGCTGTTCCTGTTCAACGATCAGGCTGAAAAGGCGTCCGTTATAGGTCGAACCCATAACGACTTCGCCATCCGCCAAGAGCTGCGGCGTGTCAGCTCCCGCCGTCCACCAGACGACCTGGTCCTTGATCGCGTCAAGCTTGGCGAAGGCCTGTGCCTGACCCTCATCGGTTTCCAATACGTCGTAGATATCGTCCTTGGCGACGCCATCGCAGAGCAGCGCCCACTCCAGGTTGCCAATGGGCCGTTTCTCGAGGCTGCGCTTGCCGGGGAAGTTTTCGGTGTCCCAGATCGCACAGATGTTGTCTGGTGTACCGCTCCAGCCTTCTGCATCCGTACGGTAACCGACTGTGGTCGAATAAACGATCTGCGGGATGAAGCAGTCGCTGACGATCAAGTCGCCGAAATCTTCAGATGCCGATGTGCCGTCGGGCGCTGGTGCCAGCAATTCATCGTGGTCGATTTCCATGGCGAGGCCTTCGTCACAGAGCCGGATGGCGTCAGAGGCTACGACATCCACCAGATCCCATGTGAGGTTGTCGGCTTCGTTCATGGCACGCAGCTTCGCCACAGCCTCAGCCGAGCTTTCGTCCCAAACGGCGTTCACACCCGCATTGTCGGCAAGGTAGGGCTCAACATAGGCCTTTTGTTGGCTGGCCTGATAAGCCCCGCCCCAACTGACAAGGGTCATATCGCCAGCCATGTGGCCATCCGCGACCACAAGCGTTGCAGCGGCGCCTAGCGCCGTCGTCGCAAATAGTGTCTTGGTGAGTTTCATACGTCTCTCCCGTTTATCAACCTGGTTTGGTGATAAAGCCCCGCAGACCAGGCTGCGGCGGGGCCCTTTTGCTTCATGCGTCCAGCGCCCGGCAATCCTCCGGCAACCACCCGATGCGGATCTCTTCGCCCTTTTTCAGGCGCCGCTGATCGGGGGCATTGCGATACTTCATGACAAAGTCGTTCCGTCCGGCCACGCGCAGACGGGTGCGGAACGTGTCGCCCATATAGATGAATTCCTCGACCACAGCGTCGAGAAGGTGTGCATCGGGCGACAGCCGTTCCGGCATAAATTCGACCCGCTCGGGCCGGATCGACACCCGTGTCTTGGTGCCGGGTCCAGCAATATTCACGGGCCGCGCATCAATGATGTCGCCGCTGTCGAGCTTGACGGTACAAAGTTCACCCTGCACCTCTTCGATACGGCCCTCAAGTGTGTTGTTCTCCCCAATGAATTGAGCGACGAAGCTGTTCTCCGGCTCTTCATAAAGCGTGTCGGGTGGCGCGAGCTGCTGGATGCGTCCATCGTCGAACACCGCAACGCGGTCGGACATGGTCAACGCCTCCGTCTGATCATGCGTAACGTAGACGGTGGTGATGCCAAGATCGTGTGCAAGGTTCGTAATCTCGAACTGCATGTGTTCGCGCAACTGCTTGTCCAAGGCACCAAGCGGTTCGTCCATCAGAACCAGCTCCGGCTCAAAGACAAGCGCACGGGCCAGTGCGATTCGCTGCTGCTGACCGCCTGAAAGCTGTGCGGGACGACGCCCGCCAAATTCGCCCATCTGCACCATATCGAGCGCACGTTTGACCTTGGCTTCCCGTTCGGATTTGCTGAGCTTGCGAACCTCTAGCGGGAAGGCGAGATTTTCCGCAACTGTCATATGTGGAAAGAGCGCATAGTTCTGAAAAACCATACCGATGCCGCGTTTGTGCGGTGGTATGTTGTTGATCGGCTTTCCGTCCAGCTTGATCTCACCATGGGTGGCAGTCTCGAAGCCCGCCAGCATCATCAGGCAGGTCGTCTTGCCGGATCCAGAGGGTCCGAGCATAGTGAGAAACTCGCCCTTCGGCATCGAGAGGTTGAGGTCTTTGACGACCAGCGTCTCGCCATCGTAACTTTTTTGCACACGTTCGAATTCAACGAACGCAGCGGCGTTACTCGTATCGGCCAAATGTGGCTCCCCGTTTGTCGTGTGGCGGTTGTCCGCCTTCTTTGCCTCATGCAATCAGGACATGCGCGGTATTGCAACCATCTTTGACATATTGCCCAGATCACGACGCCGCCATGAGCAAATCCTGATCTTTCAAGGCTTCAGAAGTCTCGTCCAGCGCCTTGCGGGCCCGACGGCCAATTTCTTCAATCTGATCGGGTGTAATGATAAGGGGGGGAGACAGGATCATCCGGTCTCCGACATGGCGCATGACCAGATTGTTTGCAAAACAGCGTTCACGGCAAATGTAACCGACAGTGCCTGGTTCGGCTGCGAACTTTGCCCTGCTTTCCTTATGCGGGGTAAGCGCGATAGATCCCATTAGGCCGACGACTGTGGCTTCCCCCACGATCGGATGATCGGTCAGCGATTGCATCATTGCCTTCAGCGCAGGGCCGGCCGTCTTGCGGACATGGTCCACAACGCTTTCCTCATCCAGCAAGCGTAGGTTTTCGAGCGCTACTGCAGCGGCGACGGGATGGCCTGAATACGTATAGCCGTGGTTGAACTCTGTCGCGGCGATGACCTTGGCGACGTCGTCGTGCAGGATGGATCCGCCAATTGGCTGATAACCAGAGCTAAGGCCCTTTGCGATGGTCATGATATGCGGCCGGATGCCCATGGTCTGGCTACCAAACCAGTTGCCGGTACGCCCGAAGCCGCAGATGACTTCATCTGCGATCAGCAGAATGTCATAGGTATCGCAGATGCGTTGCACTTCAGGCCAATACGTTTCGGGCGGGACGATCACGCCCCCCGCGCCCTGCACAGGCTCTGCGATGAAGGCCGCCACCCGAGATTCTCCGTGGTGCAGGATGGCGTCTTCCAATTCGCGCGCCACGGCGATGCCGAATTCGGCGGGGCTTAGATCGGCGCCCTCGGACCACCAGTTCGGCTGGTTGATATGGAGAATGTCAGGGATCGGCATGCCCCCTTGCGCGTGCATACCCGCCATTCCGCCAAGCGATCCCGATCCAACAGAAGAACCGTGATAGGCATTCTTGCGGCTGACGATGATCGACTTCTCTGGCTTACCCATTTCAGCCCAATAAGTGCGAACAAGGCGGATGTTGGTGTCATTGGCTTCGGATCCCGATCCTGCGAAGAAAACATGGTTAAGGCCTTCGGGCGCCAGATCTGCGATCTTCTGAGCGAGTGCGATGGCCGGAACATGAGTAGTCTGGAAGAACGTGTTGTAGTAGGGCAGTTCCTGCATCTGGCGTGTGGCGGCATCGACCAATTCCTGCCGTCCATAGCCGATATTCACGCACCAAAGCCCCGCCATCCCATCCAGGATCTCATTGCCCTCACTATCGGTGAGGTAGACGCCCTTGGCGCGCGTGATCACCCTTGCGCCTTTTGCCGAAAGCTCATCCCCTGTCGTGAAAGGGTGCATGTGGTGGGCGGCGTCCAGCGCCTGAAGCTCTGACGTGGGCAGATGGTTTGTGATGGTGGGCATGAAACCTCCGGATGCGGGCGCCTTGCCAACATTATGGGCAACTCAGGTTGCGTCAATCACCGCCTTGCAATCATGCTTGCTGCAATGGAGAAAAGTTGATTTCATAGCCGCTGACCGGAAAACCCGGCGACCGATAGGGGAGTTATCATGAAGAACTTTATGTTCGGCACGACAGCCGTGCTGGCAATGATTGCTGGTACGGCCATGGCGGAAGAAGTGCGCGTCTATAACTGGTCTGACTATATTGACGAGGGTCTGCTGACCAAGTTCGAAGAAGAAACCGGCATTGATCTTATCTACGACGTGTTCGACAGCAACGAGGTTCTGGAAACCAAGATGCTGGCTGGCGGGTCGGGCTACGACGTCGTCGTGCCATCAGGGACCTTCCTACAGCGCCAGATCGCGGCGGGCGCGTTCCAGGAACTGGACAAGTCGCAACTGCCCAATGCCGAAAATCTATGGGACGTCATCAAGGACCGCACTGCCGAATACGATCCCGGAAATGCTTATTCTATCAACTACATGTGGGGCACGACGGGCATTGGCGTGAATGTTGCCAAGGTGCAGGAAGTGCTGGGAGACGACGCGGCGATCGGCTCGCTCGACCTGATCTTTGACCCTGCGAACATGGAGAAGCTGGCCAGTTGCGGGGTGCATTTTCTCGACGCTCCGACCGAGATCATTCCGGCTGCCTTGCAATACATTGGCGAAGACCCCGACAGCCATGATCCCGACGTAATCGCAAGGACCGAACCCGTGCTGATGGCGGTGCGGCCTTACGTGCAGAAGTTCCATTCGTCGGAATACATCAACGCGCTGGCCAATGGGGATATCTGCGTGGCCGTCGGCTGGTCTGGTGACATTTTGCAAGCCCGCGATCGCGCGGCAGAGGCAGACAACGGGGTCGAGATCGCCTACAACGCGCCGACAGAAGGCGCGCTCATGTGGTTTGACCAGATGGCCATTCCAGCGGATGCACCCAACCCCGAAGCGGCGCACACGTTTTTGAACTTTATCATGGACGCGCAAAACATGGCTGCGGCGTCGAACTACGTCTACTACGCCAACGGCAATGCGGCATCGAAAGAGTTCCTTGCAGAAGACGTGATCGGCGATGTGGCGATCTATCCAGATGAGGCGACGCTTGCAAACCTTTACACGGTGACACCCTATCCGGCCCGCGTGCAGCGCACCGTCACACGCCTTTGGACAAAGATCAAATCGGGCACTTGATCGCCCTCTTTGGCGTGCCCGGCCTATGGGCGCGCCACCTGATGACCCCAGGAAAGATCCTGCCATATGGTCAATGACACATCGTTCGCGCCTTGGGATGACCCGCAGGAACGGCCGCTGATCCGCTTTCAGAACGTAACAAAACGCTTCGGCGATTTCGTGGCGATCGATGATCTTACGTTAGATATCTATCAGCGCGAATTCTTCGCCCTACTAGGCCCTTCAGGCTGTGGCAAAACGACCATGATGCGGATGCTCGCCGGGTTCGAGGAACCGACCGATGGGATGATAGAACTCGCGGGGGAGGACATTGCCCACGTACCGCCAAACAAGCGGGCCGTGAATATGATGTTCCAATCTTACGCACTGTTCCCGCACCTCAGCGTCTGGGACAATGTCGCCTTCGGTCTGCGCCGGGAAAGCCGCGACAAAGACGCGATTGCCGAGCGCGTCGAGCAGATGCTGAAACTCACACGGCTTGAAAAGTTCGCAGGCCGAAAGCCGCACCAGATTTCCGGAGGGCAACGTCAACGCGTGGCGTTGGCCCGGTCCTTGGCCAAGGCGCCAAAACTCTTGCTGCTCGATGAACCTTTGGGGGCGCTTGATGCGAAGCTGCGGCAGGCCACACAATTTGAGCTGATGGACATTCAGGAGAAGACGGGCACGACCTTCGTCATTGTTACTCACGATCAGGAAGAGGCGATGACAGTCGCCAGCCGGGTCGCGGTTATGGATGAAGGGCGCGTAATGCAGGTTGCCACCCCGGAACAGATTTACGAGGCCCCTAACAGCACCTACGTGGCGGATTTCATTGGCGATGTGAACCTGATCGAAGGCAGGGCCAAACCCAATGGCGGTGGTGCCTATCATATTAACTGGGCCGAAGGTCAGGCACCGTTTGAAGCCAAAAGTGATATGGTTCTGTCCGAAGGGCAAAGGTGCCATCTGGCCCTGCGCCCCGAGAAAGTCGGCATTCAACCCAATAAACCCGAGGAAGTGAATGCGGTGCAGGGTAAAGTACTCGACATCGCCTATCTGGGTAACCTCTCGACCTACCACGTGGAGCTCTCAACAGGACAAGTCATCAAAGCCCAGACCGCGAATACCAATCGCCTTTCGCGTCGCGACTTCATGTGGGACGATCCCGTATGGGTCAGTTGGAGCGCAAGCGCGGGGGTGCTCCTGTCGCAATGAGGCGATTGACGCTCATAACTGTGCCCTATCTTTGGCTTCTGGCACTGTTTCTCATCCCATTTGCGATCGTCTTCAAGATCTCGCTCTCGGATATCGCGCTGGCCATCCCCCCCTACACGCCAACGATGGAAGACGGGCTTTGGGCCCTTCTTTCGCAATTGGACTTCGAGAATTTCGTCTTCCTGACCGAGGACGATCTCTATTGGAAAGCGTATCTCAGCTCGCTCCAAATCGCACTGATTTCAACGGTGCTAACCCTGCTTGTGGGCTATCCGATGGCCTATGCGATGGCACGCGCACCAGAGGAGTGGCGCCCGACGCTGATGATGCTTGTCATCCTACCATTCTGGACCTCATTCCTGATCCGCGTCTATGCGTGGGTCGGTATCTTGTCGAGCGAAGGGTTCCTAAATCAGTTCCTGCTGTGGCTTGGTATTGTCGATACACCACTTAAGATCCTTAACACCAACACGGCCGTCTATGTCGGGATTGTCTACACCTACCTGCCCTTCATGATACTGCCGATCTACGCGGCTCTTGACCGGCTCGACGGATCATTGATCGAGGCAGCAGAGGACCTGGGGTGTTCGCGTCTTGAAGCCTTCTGGTTGGTCACGATCCCGTTGTCAAAAAACGGCATCATCGCGGGGTGCTTTCTGGTCTTCATCCCTGCCCTGGGCGAATTCGTGATCCCTTCTCTTCTGGGCGGATCCGGTACATTGATGATCGGCAAGGTGCTGTTTGAAGAGTTCTTTGCCAACCGAGACTGGCCGGTGGCCTCTGCCGTGGCAGTCATCCTGCTCTTGATACTCATCGTTCCGATCGTCTTGTTCCAACGCAATGAACAACGCCAGGCGAAGGCAGAGAAATGATTCGCCTCAGCCCATTCAATGTCGTCTCGCTCACACTTGGTTTTGCGTTTCTCTACATCCCGATGGTGATCCTGGTGATCTATAGTTTCAATGCTTCGAAACTCGTCACGGTCTGGGCGGGATTTTCGACGCAATGGTACGGAGAGCTTTTGCGCAACGAGGCGTTCCTGGACGCCGCATGGGTCACGTTGCGCGTCGCTATCGTCTCGTCAACCATCGCGACGGTTTTGGGCACCATGGCCGCTTACACGCTGGTGCGCGGCGGCAAGTTCTTTGGCCGCACGCTTTTTTCCGGCATGGTTTATGCGCCACTCGTCATGCCGGAGGTCATCACTGGCCTGTCGCTTCTTCTGCTGTTCATCGGCATCGGGCTGGATCGAGGCATCCTGACAATCGTTTTGGCGCACACGACCTTTTCGATGTGTTTCGTGTCGGTCGTCGTATCGTCCCGTTTGGTAACCTTTGATCGATCGCTTGAAGAAGCCGCCCTTGATCTTGGCGCGTCCCCTTTTGAGGCATTCCGTTTTGTGACATTGCCCATCATCGCGCCCGCGGTCATTTCAGGTTGGCTCTTGGCGTTCACGCTTAGTCTGGATGATCTGGTGATCGCTTCCTTCACCTCCGGACCTTCGGCCACAACGTTGCCTATGAAGATTTGGTCATCCGTCCGTCTCGGCGTCAGCCCCGAAATCAACGCGCTTAGTACGATCCTGATCGGACTGGTGACCATCGGCGTTATCTCTGCATCGCTGGCAACCAAACGGGCAACGCTGCGGCAAAAGCTGGATGCGCAGGTGGCCGCCCGCCCGACATGACGCAGATCTTTCCAACCTTTACCAGCGGGCCCGGCCCATAAGAGGGCTTTTGGTGGGACGAAGCGGCGCCAACACCGCACTTTCCCGCACTGACCGAAGATCCGTGTTGCGATATCGCCATAAGTGGCGACAGATTCTCCGGTTTGCCGGCGTCACTACATCCGGCCGAAGCCGGGGCCAACGTCGTGGTACTTGAGGCCGAACGGCTGGCTGGGGTGCATCTGCCCGCCCAATCGACTGTAGTGGTCACGCGGTCCATCACGGGGGATCAAAAGGCCAACCAAAGCTGGGCAGAGATGCAAATGGCGTACGATACGCGGTCGCTGCTGCACTATTTTAGTCTGATGCTCGATGATAGATTCCTGTTTGGCATACGCGGCAGCTTAGGCAGGTCCCCCCCAACCAAAAAGGCCGCGCGAGCGGCGGTAAAGCACGATTTTGAAGCGCTTTTTCCGGCCTGGCGTCAGGTGCAGATTGAGTTCAGTTGGTATAGTATGACGAGCATTTCACTCGCTTTGATGCCTTTTGTCAGTCAGTTCCCAGGACATCGTAACCTTTATGCTGGCCTCTTCTTTCATGGCAACGGCGTTGCGATGGGAACCTACGCGGGCGCGCTGTGAGCAGACCCGCTCTCTGGACGCCCGGAGCAGATTTCTCCAGAGGCCATCAAGCAATCGCTCATGCTTTTTCCCTTTCGCACATGGCGTCGAATGTCGATGCGTCCGGTCTAAACAGGACTGAAACTGCGCGCTTCGATCTGATCTCAGAGCGGTTCGCGAATGCCTTGAATATCTTCGGATTTCAGCAAGATACCACCGTCGAGAACGACGTAGACCTCACCATCTTTCAAGCGTGCTTCGGTGACGCGGTTGTAGGTCTGCGCAGATTCGGTCGACAAAACGTTGCCGTTGCCGCGATATTCGAACTCGAGCTTGTAGGTTCCATTTTCAAATGGCGTCCCGGAAGCGTCCACACCTGCCCAGGCGATCTGATCGGTGGTTGGAGACATTACCTGTCTTTGAAGCTCTCGCCCTTGGGCATCTTTAACCAGCAAGACCATTTCGTCTGCTGCAACTGGAGGCTTAGCCGCGATCGTCACGGGGAAACCTTCAAAGTTGACAGGAGAGTTACTGAGCGCTTCCATCCCGATCCATCCAGACAGACCAGCGATCTGGCTTCCCCCCATTGAGGCAATCAGCTTTTCCAGAATTGAGTTGGTCGCGACCTGCTGCTCAACCATGGAAAACTGGGCAAGCTGCGCTGCGTATTCGGTGGAGTCAATCGGTTCGAGAGGATCCTGATATTCTGCCTGCGCTGTGAGCATCTGCAAAAACACCTCAAAGTCCGACGTGAGAATTGATGTGCTGTCACTGGATGGCAAAAGGGTTTCTGAAGTGCTGGTTTGCGGAGAGGTGGGAAGAATTTCCATGGTCAAAGCCTTATATCGACGCCGGTCACGGCCACGCTCTGCAGAGTGTCACTCGGGGCGCGAACGATCTCGCGGTCACCCATCGCTAAGATGAGATCGTTTTCCGCGCTCTGCTCTTTCGGATCGTCTGTGTTTGCACCTTGGCTGTCGCCGCCACTGAAGGTGAATGAAATGTCCTCGTACCCCAGCTCGGCGAATTCACGCCCCAGACCGTCAATATTGCGCCGCATGAGGTCCAGTGTCTCCGGACGTTCGGCAGCGATGCTGACGACAACACCAAGCTCAGCCGCCACGATGCTCATTCGGATGGACCCAAGCTCTTTCGGGTTGAGCGCAATTTCGATTTGTCCATCTCCGCGACGGTGCAAGATCTCTGCGATGTTTCGCGCAACGTCGGCAGGCAACTCCATGCGCGCAATCAGCCCACGACTGTCTTGCGGAAGGGCCGAAGACTGCCTGTTCGTATCCCAAATGATGTCTGGTTCTGACGTCTTGCCAATGTCGCCGGGATCTATTGGCATTTCGAAAGACATTTGGGCGACCTTCATTAAACCGGGATCAGGTGTTTTGGGAATGCCAGGTTCATCCCCATTCGATGTTTTTATCGACAAGTCAGCCCGGTCAGATCTGTTTTGCACCTGCTCGGAAAGCTTTTTTGTTTGTGCTTCAAAATCAAGCGCTTCCATCGAAGCAGTTTCGACGGGCCCAGCATTCTTAGCGATTTCAGATGTCACATCTTGCATGCTGGCAACTTCTACCGGCTGGGACGAAGAGGTACCCACGACACGGATGTATTGCGGTTGTACTTTGTCGGCGCCTGCCGCGGGCTGCTCACGTCCAACAAGCGAAACCGGCTGACCAGACGACATAACATTTGACCAAAAGAGACTATCTACATCCGGCACTTCATTGGTAGATCCAGCGGCCGACAGCAGCCGTCCGTCCTCTGCCGATGATTTTGCGGTCGGCTCAACATCACTGTCAAAGACAAAATGGGCTACCTCTTCTGTCAAAAGCGCGACACTCTCTGGCTGGCGGACGCCCGTGGTTTCCGGTTCCGCCTCAATGCCGTTAAAGACAAAGCTGTCGGCATCCACCAACATCAATTCGTCCAATGCTCCATCAATCGACGCGACCGTTTCTGCCGGCAATTCTAGCTCTGCATTGAAATGTGTTTCAGTCGAGGTTTCATCATCTTCGATAAAATCGGCAAAGCGCTCGGCGAAGCGATGTGCCTCACCGTTTTCATCTAAAGCAGTATCAACCTGCACTTTTCCGGCCGCTTCTTTTGAAGACGAGCCGAACAAGGAAACAAGCATGCGGACCTCCGGGAATTCTTCCGTGAGCCACTTATCTGCGCTGATAGTTACCGGTTCTTTACTGCTGGTCGGACATCCTTGGGAAAATCATTCCAATTGAAAGGACTTTGGCATGACACTTCCGATAGGCAGCGCTTTGCCCGACACATCACGGCTGCCAGACCGCGACGCGAAACTCTTTGACGCAGCCAAAAAACTCGAAGCGAGTTTTCTTGCAGAAATGCTGAAAGCGAGCGGACTTGGCGAAACCAGCAAGAATTTTGGCGGCGGAGCCGGGGAAGAACAGTTTGGGTCACTCCTTTTAGACGCCCAAGCAAGACAAATCGTCGAGGCAAGCGGCATTGGTCTCGCGGAAACGCTTTATGAATCTTTGAAGGAGACACGGGATGACTGATAATACGATAGAGGCCCAGATCGACGCGCTAGATGATCTTTTGGACGACGAACGCTCTGCCTTGTTGGAGGGAGATATCGATCGGATCTCTCGTCTGCACGGTCGAAAAGCGGAATTGATTGACCAGCTTAGCAAGCTCGACCGGGAAGACAGTGAACACCTGCATGCGCTTGGCCAGAAAGTTGGCCGTAATCAGGAGCTGTTGAATTCAGCTGCAGATGGCATCCGCAGTGTGGCGCGCAGGCTTGCCGAGATCCGCGAAACTCGATCCAAATTGGACACCTATGGCTCTGATGGGCGCAAGAAAAGCTATGATATGCAGCCGAAACGATCCCTTGAGAAAAGAGCCTGAACAGGTTGTCTAAAATACGCTGGAAACCGGATTTCGATCTTAGGCTTCCATTAGCTTTTCCAGCCCAAGTGTTCCCCTGCACCTGATCAGCAGGTGGCGCATCACCCAAACGGGTAAGTGCATTTGTCAGAACGACAGCTGGTCTGTCCCATTGGGGGGTAGGCGCAAACTGGCGCAAAGCGTCAAGACATAAAGGAAATGCACATGTCGAGTATCCTTACAAACAATGGCGCAATGGTTGCGCTTCAAACCCTTAAATCGATCAACGGCAACCTGAACGATGTCCAGAACCAGATTTCGACGGGCAAAGAAATCGCAACGGCGAAAGACAATTCTGCGATTTGGGCGATTTCCAAGGTTATGGAGTCTGACGTTAGCGGCTTCAACGCGATCTCCGACTCACTGGCTGTTGGTGAATCCACTACCGCGGTGGCCTCTGCTGGTGCTGAGCAGATTGTTGATGTCTTGAAAGAGATGAAAGAGCTGGCGGTCGCAGCGACCAGCGAAACGGCAGACTTCACCAAAATCGAAGCTGATATGCTTGAAAAGCAAGAGCAGATTGTCTCGATCATCAGCGCTTCGCAGTTTAACGGTGTCAACCTCCTCGCAACTGATGCAGATGGGGCAGGCGGCACCCAGTTAACCGTTCTGTCGTCTCTGGACCGTGCAGGTGCAGGCAGCACTCCGGCGATCTCAACAATTGATGTCGCTTCCGTGGACTTCGAAGCGAACTTGGATGTGGCCGGTCGGACCAATATCGCGGATGCCGCCACTGCCCAGACTGCCCTTGATGAGATTGATGGCTTCCTGCAAACGGCGATCGAAGGTGCTGCTCAGTTGGGTGCAGAAGCGAAACGAATTTCGGATCAAAACGAATTCGTAGGAAAGCTTACAGATGCTATGAAGACTGGCATCGGGGCACTCGTCGACGCTGATATGGAAGAAGCGTCCGCTCGCCTTCAAGCTCTGCAAACACAACAACAGCTGGGTGTGCAGGCCCTTTCGATCGCCAACCAGGCACCACAGTCGATCCTGTCGCTCTTCCGTTAGTAAAAATAGTCGGGGCGCAATCCAGCGCCTCGACACCACTTAGATCCAGAAAACAAACATGAAGGTGCAGGCGTGAACGCTTTGATGATGGCTCAGCGCAACTATGCTGCGGGCAGTGCGACCCTACAAACCAGCCGCCGCGCCGAATATGATGTGATTGCCGGAGTGACGTATCGTTTGCGTGAAAAGGCACAGTCCCAAAAGAACGATTATCCGGCCTTTGTTCAGGCACTTTATGACAACAGGAAACTCTGGAACGCTCTAGTGGTCGATATCGCCGATCCAAAGAATGAACTTCCGGACGAACTACGCGCTCGGATACTCTATCTCGCTGAATTTACGAACAAGTATTCAGGTGATCTTCTCAGGAAAAAGAAGAAATCCGTCCTACCTCTTCTCGAAATCAATATGGCCATTCTACGTGGTCTAAAAACAGAAGGACCGTCCAAATGAGCGGCCTCATTCTGAAACTGAGCCCCAAAGAACGTATTCTGATCAATGGCGCAGTGATCGAAAACGGTGATCGCCGCAGCCGACTTGCTATAATGACGCCTGAAGCCAACATCCTGCGCCTGCGCGATGCGATCCATCCCGAGGATGCCAAGACCCCGGTGCGGCGGGTCTGCTACGCAGTACAACTTGTTCTATCAGGTGATGTGACATCGGAAGACGCGCGCAACTCATTGCTTCGCAGCATAGAAGAACTCAGTCAGGTCTTCGTTGATCAGGACAGTCGAAAACATCTTGACTTTGCATCCAGCGCCCTGATCGCAAATGATCACTACCGTTGCCTGAAGGCGCTGCGCGCGCTTCTTCCTCGAGAAGAGCGTCTCCTAGCACGACAAGTCTGAAGATGTTTCAACCGGTTCTGATAGGCCCCGGCATCGCTGGTTGGGAATTTCTCAAATCAACCTACGATCGCCAATTTGACGCCTTTACCAAATCGCCGCAACTTAAGCGTGACACAGATTACTTTCGAGAAAACATCGCCTCGGTGACGTCTGCGGAAGACCTGGTCCAGGATCGACGGTTGTTGAGTGTCGCACTCGGTGCTTTTGGCCTTCAGGACGACATCAACAACACGTTCTTCATCAGGAAGATGTTGGAGGAGGGTACTACGGCCGAGGACGCATTGGCCAACCGCTTTACTGACAGTCGCTATCGTGACTTTTCCGCTGCCTTCGGGCTTGGCCCCGGCGAACTTCGTGGGAATCTTCAATCCACGTTTGCTGATGATATCATCCAACGCTTTGAAGCGCAGAGTTTTGAAGTTGCAGCGGGTGAACAAGACGAAACGGTGCGGATCGCGCTCTATGCGCAACGCACCTTGGATGAGGTCGTTGGAGGTGAGAGCTCGGAACGGGCAAAATGGTTTGAGATCATGGGCACGCCCCCATTGCGCTCGCTCTTTGAAACGGCATTGAACCTGCCCAGTGAGTTTTCGCAGATTGATCTCGATCAGCAGCTGGAAACGTTTCAAGATCGGACCCGTGCCATCTTTGGCGAAACGGATCCATCGCAATTTGCTGATGCCGAGAAACGCGAAGACCTGATCACACAATATGTTGCTCGGTCACAGATCGCACAGTTGAGCTCTGGCTTTTCATCCACAGCAATTGCACTGACCCTCTTGCAGGGTTCCTGATGCAATGAGGCAAAGCGACACCTGACGCCGCGCCGTATTCAGCCTCCGCCAACGCCATTTGAGTTGTTTGCTCTGCGGAGTGCCAGCTTTAGCTGCGCGAAACTGTACATAACATCCTGATCATGGCGTTTCGCGAGAAAGTCCTCAATCTCAGGCCACAGCTTTGCAGCGTGATCTATCGAAGGGTCGCTTCCATATGTGTAGAGCCCAGCAGAGAGCATCATCTCGTTTTTGGCATAGATGCCCAGCGCCTTTCTCACCTCAGCGATCAAACCATTTTCTTCTGGTGTCGCAGCGGCAGGAAGACTGCGGGAAATTGAGCGGAGAAGCTCAACAGCAGGAAACCTGCCGCGTTCAGCAATTGAGCGATCCAGAACGACATGGCCATCCAGCACCCCACGCAAGATGTCAGATATCGGCTCGTCCATATCCGACCCCGCGACAAGAACGCTAAAGATCCCGGTTATGTGACCCGACCCAGCAACACCGGGCCCGGCACGTTCACAAAGGCCGGTGATCAAAGGCGTGGTCGACGCTGGAAATCCCCGAAGCACAGGTGCTTCGCCTGCTGCAGTGGCGATCTCGCGGTGCGCCTCGGCAAATCGGGTCACCGAGTCGGCCAGAAATAGAACCGATTGACCGAGGTCCCGGAAATGCTCGGCCAAAGCCATGGCCGTCCATGCGCATCGGCGCCGCATCAATGGAGATTGATCAGAAGTCGCGGCAACAACAACGGCACGTTTCATACCCGGTGCACCAAGAGTTTCTTCTACAAAATGGCGCACCTCCCGTCCGCGTTCACCGACAAGGGCGATCACTACCACATCTGCAGAAACACCCCTTGCGAAGTCTGCTAAGAGACTGGATTTGCCGACACCGGATCCGGCAAAAATCCCCATCCGCTGCCCTTTCACCAAAGGCAGCAATGTATCGAACGCAGCAAGACCGGTGTTGAGACGTGTTCCTAAAGGCTGGCGTTTCGCAGCCAGAGGCGCGGGCGCCTGCAAATCTCGCCGAATGGCGCCCTGGAACAGTGGCTTACCATCGATCGCACGACCGTTTGCGTCAATCATGCGCCCGATCCAGCTTTTATGTGGTGCGATGCTTGGCTTTTTTGTCAGCACAACCCTGCACCCCGCCGCCAGACCTTCAAGGCGATCGTCGGGTAAAACAACCGATGTACCGTCCCGCCGGATTTGCACGATTTCTCCGCTTCGTTCAGTTTGGCCTCTGGACAAAAGCCGCACGCAATCACCAATGCAGGCGTGATCTTTGAGGCCGGAGACGATGATGACACCGGCCGATATCGCCTCAATCCGTCCCACAGGGTGAACAGGCCGAAGCTCTGACAGGTTGGCTTTCAGATCACTAAAATTGACCGCATTCATTGGCGAGAGATCCCTTTGATTTGCATACAGTTTGTAAAGGAATCGGGGTTAAGCGTTGATTGAAATTGTTCGAGGGAGAAGCCCCGATGTTCCAAAACCTGGAAGTCTTCCAGACAGCCCATTTAATGGCGAAACACGCTGGCGAGCGGCAGGCAAGAGTGGCCGAAAACGTCGCGAATGCGGATACGCCAGGCTATGAAGCGAAAGACATCGCGCCATTTCGCGAAATTCTATCATTGCAGACAACTTTCGGGCAAAGGGCTACGCGCGAAACTCACATTAACGGGTCAGCATCCCGCAATGAGAGCTTCGACCTAGTAGTACGTGGCGATGCATCTTCGCCAAACGGCAACACCGTTTCGGTCGAACAACAGATGCTCAAAGCAGTGGACACAAAGCGTCAGCACGACCGTGCCGTCGCGATCTACAAATCCGCGCTCGATGTTCTGCGTTTCAGCCTGGGCAAGGCTTGATTGCAGATGAGTGAATTCAGCAAAGCCCTTTCTGTGTCCGCCAGTGGCCTTCAAGCGCAATCGACACGTCTGCGGCATCTCTCCGAGAATATCTCGAACGCTGATACGCCTGGATATCGCCGGAAGACCGTATCCTTTGACGCGGCGATGATCGGAGCCCACGGCGTGTCCGAGGTCAAAACAGGACGCGTGCGCCTGGATCGCACAGAACTTGAACGCATTTACGATCCCTCCCATCCACTGTCAGATCAAACGGGCCATTACGAGGGATCGAACGTCAATCTGCTGCTGGAATTGGCCGATGCCCGCGAGGCGCAACGCAGCTACGACGCGAACCTCAAGATGTTCGAACAAGCCCGTGCCATGTCAAGCAGCCTCATGCAACTTCTTCGCCGCTAAACACCTGACAAAAGGAGATCCAGAATGGATGTGACAGCCCTTTCCGCCGGCCAGAAATATGCCGCTTCCCGCCCAGCAACCGAGCCCACAGCTGCGACTGGCGGAAGCCTTTTTGGCCATGTAATGAATGACTTTGCCTCCACGCTGGCCGCTGGCGAAACGACTGCAAAAGCAGCGATGGTCGGTGACGCGGATCCACATGCCTTGGTGCAGGCCCTCGCTCAGACCGAGCTTGCCGTCGAAACTGCCGTTACGGTACGTAACAAAGTTGTGGAGGCCTATCAGGAAATCCTTCGGATGCCTGTCTGATGCTCAACGAGATGATCTTCTACGACACATTGCGGCAAGGTCTATGGATTTCGGTCGTGATTTCAATCCCAATCCTGACTGTCGCTCTTCTGACGGGCATTTCCATTGGCCTTGTCCAAGCATTGACCTCCATACAGGAGATGACACTGACCTTCGTGCCGAAGCTGGCCGCGATCGTGGCCGTTTTCTGGATCTCAATGGGGTTTATGACTCAGACATTGGTCAGTTTTTTTCATGAACAACTGATCCCGCTGATCATCGGAGGTTAAGTTGGACAACGCAAGCTACATCACTCTGACGCGCCAGTCGGGACTGCTGAAAGAAATGCAGGTCGTGGCCAACAATATCGCGAATGCAGCAACCACAGGGTATCGGCAGGAAGGCGTGATCTTTTCGGAATACGTCAAGCGCGTGGACGAAGGATCATCTTTGTCGATGGGCCAGGGCAATGTGCGCGAAACCTCCTTCACGCAGGGCGCGCTGGCCCAGACCGGCGGCTCTTTCGACTTTGCAATCGAAGGTGACGGTTTCTTCCTCATTGAAACACCCGCTGGCGAAAGACTGACGCGCGCAGGCGCCTTTAGCCCTAATGCAGAAGGCGACCTGGTCACGATGGACGGCTTGCGGGTCCTCGACCCCGGTGGTGCCCCCGTCTTTGTACCGCCGGGCGCAGGTTCAATTTCGGTTTCGGGCGATGGCACTTTGAGCGCCGATGGTGTTCTGATCGGGCAGCTCGGTGTCGTTACTCCAACTGCACCCCTCGACATGGTCCGCGAAGACGGAGTCATGTTCCGTGCGGATGCTGGCTACGAACCCTCCGAGACAGCGCGCGTGCTGCAGGGGTTTGTGGAGAACTCCAACGTCGAGGCGATTTCGCAGCTCGCGCGGATGATCGAGGTGCAGCGCGCCTATGAAATGGGACAGAGCTTCATGGATTCCGAACATGAACGTGTGAGGCGTGCGATGGAAGCGCTGACCAAAACGAGCTGAGGACAATAAAATGCGTGCGTTAAAGATTGCAGCAACGGGCATGTTGGCCCAACAGATGCGTGTCGAGACGATCTCGAACAACCTCTCGAACATGAGCACAACGGGTTACAATGCGCGTCGGGCCGAATTCGCCGATCTGCACTACCAGCAAATGGCGCGGGCGGGCGCGGTAAATGCCGCTGACGGGACTGTTTTGCCCACCGGCGTGCAATTGGGCCTTGGTGTCAGACCGGCGGCGATCTCAGTAGAGTTGGCGCAGGGAGGGCTGTCGGCCACCGGCGGCGATCTGGACGTGGCTATTGAGGGGCAGGGCTATCTGGAAGTCACACTTCCATCCGGTCAGGCTGCCTACACCCGGGACGGCGCATTGAAGCGCACAGGCGACGGCTTGATCGTCACCTCGGACGGCTACCCAGTCGCTCCGGAAATCGTCATCCCGGCAGATGCGCGCAGCATCTCCATAAATGGAGATGGCGAAGTCTATGCTTACTTCGACAACGCGGCAGAGGCGCAACTTTTGGGTCAGTTCACATTGACCAGCTTCACGAATGCCAAGGGTCTCGAAGCATTGGGAAGCAATCTGTTCGCGGAGACAGAAGCGTCCGGCCCGCCGCTGGTCACGACGCCGGGATTGGACGGTGTTGGCACGTTGCGACAGGGTTTTCTGGAAGACAGTTCGGTTGATTCAGTCCGCGAAGTGACCGAGTTGATCGAAGCGCAACGCGCCTACGAGATGAACGCAAAAGTAATCAGCGCCGTCGATCAGATGATGGGCGCGACGACGCAAGTGCGCTGATGAAACTGGGCCTGGCGATCATATCTTTTCTTTGGGCAGGTCAGGCATTGGCCGACATGGTCGTGCCGACCCGCACCATTAGACCTGCAACAGTAATCACCATAGAGGATCTTCAAGTGATCGCTGGAGAACGTCTGGATGTCTTCGATCGGGCCGAAGATGTTGCAGGCCAAGAGGCCCGCGTGGCGCTCTATCCGGGTCGCCCGATTCCATTCGATGCCGTAGGTCCACCCGCACTTGTCGATCGCAACCAGATCGTCCAGCTACGCTTTTCAGGTCGCGGGATCAGCATATTGACCGAAGGGAGAGCACTCGAACGCGGCGGCGTCGGAGACCGTGTGAGGATCATGAATTTAAACTCCAAATCAGTGCTTTATGGCTTCGTTCAACCCGATGCTTCGATCGTCGTGAAATGAGACTGGAATTGACAATGAAACGATCAAGCGGCCTCCTTATATCTTGTGTCACCCTTCTTGTTGCTTGCAGTAATCGGGTCGATCACCTTGGCAAGGCCCCTTCTTTCACCTCGCCGCTTGAATCCACCGAGCATTCCGCGATGTTATCACCCGGGCTTCCTGCAACCGTCGAACGTCGGCGTCTTGTTGATCAGGCCTCTCTCTGGAGCGGTCAGCGCGAATCACTTCTCGGAGATCGGCGGGCCTTGCAACGTGGTGACATTCTGACCGTGGTCATCGAGATCGACGAAAAGGCTGAAATTTCAAACGCGACGAGCAGGTCACGAAACGGGGCGGAATCGCTTCAGGTGCCGCAGCTTATCGGCATACCACAGCGTCTGGACGAGGAATTGCCAGATGGGGCGTCCTCTTCGGATCTGGTGTCGCTCAACTCTAGCAGCAGCGCCGGCGGTGATGGGTCAGTTACGCGGAAGGAAAAGCTGACCCTGCGCGTGGCCGCCACTGTCGTCGATGTCTTGCCGAACGGCGTGCTCAGCATTTCGGGATCACAAGAGTTGCGTGTGAATTTCGAAATGCGTGAACTGCTTGTGAACGGATATGTGCGGCCAGAGGATATCTCGCGTCAGAACGAGATCACGTACGACAAGATCGCGTCCGCTCGGGTGTCATATGGCGGCCGGGGCCAAATCACAGATGTCCAGCAGCCACGGGTCGGTCAACAAGTGCTGGACATGGTCTTACCTTTCTAGGGCGCGTCACGATGAAAAAGCTTCTTCCTTTGATATTTCTGCTGCTCGGTGCCGGAGCAGGCATGGGCGCTGGTCTATTCCTAAGGCCGCCCCCGCCAGAGATCGAAGTGGCCGAAGAAGGAGAAGACACCGAAAAAGAGACCGACACCGAAAAAGAGACCAAGGTCGCCAAAACAGAAGAAAAGCCCAACGCACAGGTCGAATATGTCAAGCTTAACAACCAGTTTATCATTCCGGTCGTCGAAGGCGATGACGTAAGTGCGCTGGTTGTCATGTCGCTCAGCCTCGAGGTAGAAGCAGGCATGAAAGAAGCAGTCTATGCGCGCGAGCCAAAAATCAGGGACTCCTTTCTGCGCGTTCTGTTCGATTATTCGAATGTCGGTGGCTTCCGGGGGGCTTTCACCGATGGCAACACATTGGAGGTCCTGCGAAACGGCCTGCGTGAAGTCGCCCAGAAGGACATGGGCGGCGGCGTGACCGATGTATTGATCCTGGAAATCGGGCGCCAGGATTACTGAGCAAATTCGGGCGGGGGCCGACTCCTCGCCCTACCACATCGACTGATCGATCGCCCTTTGCAGGGCTTTGGCGTGGCGCATTGCAGCCTGCCGTTTGGTCTCTTGTTCACCCAGCCTTTGCGCCACAAGAGATTTCCCATGCGCCTTCCGAACACGCGCGAGATGCCCCTCCTTTTGCGCGAGTAACATGGCCAATTCTGTGTTGAGTGCTTCTCTCATGCGGCCAAGCCATCCGAGCCAAACGATGTCCGCGCCGATGGTCCGCATGGGTGCATTGCCAGGTTCGTGCGTCTGGGCCAATGCCTCCTGGCGATCGAGTTTGGTCAGCTTCGCGCGTAGTGCATTCTCCCGCTCAACGATCTTGCCAAGATCCGTCTGTGCACGTTGATATTGAAGGTCCATGATGTGCCGAAGTGCATTGATGTCAGACATTGCTAGACTGTCCTTCTGGCGCGTTCACGCATCTGGTCAGCAAAGCGGATCGCAGCAGCAACCGCTTCATAATGCTCTGTATGGATCTCATCGCCGATCTCAAGGATGCCGTGAAGCGCTCGCGCGGTCGGCGGATCGCTGCGGATCGGGACATCGGATTCTAGCGCGACTTCCCGGATCCGAAGCGCAATTTCATCGACGCCCTTGGCCACACAAATAGGCGCGGTGCCCGGTTGGCGGTCCCATTTGAGGGCAACCGCATAGTGTGTCGGGTTGACAACGATCACATCTGCACCGGGAACATCAGCCATCATCTGCGCCGCGGCGATCGCGCGCGCCCGGTTACGACGCTCGTTCTTCATGTAAGGATCGCCTTCCGCATCCTTGGTTTCGTCCGTGACTTCCTTTCGGGACATGCGATTCTTGCGGAGGTGTTCCTGATGCTGCCAGACCGCGTCGATTCCACCGATCACTGCCGCGACAAGAACGACAACAAAGAGAAATGCGATGCAAAGCTGGCCAAGAAGGACCACAACGCTGCGCGGCTCGGTCATGATAGCGGAGACCATCTCGGTCAAGCGAGCATTCAGGAATAGACCCAAAAAGACCGAGTAAACCAGAAGCTTGATGAAGCTCTTGGCAAATTCAAACCAGCCATTTCGGCCAAATTTTTGTTTGGCATTCTGGATCAGCGAGATGCGAGAGAGTTTCGGTTCCAGTTTCGATGGTGCAAAGACGAAACCGCGCTGCGCGAAGATCACCAGAACCACGGCCAATGCAGGGCCCGCGAAGAACGGCAGCGTTGAAACACCCGTGTCCCAAAAAAGTTCGCCCATGACGGCCGCAGGTGCACCAGCATCAAAAACCAGCGGAGCAAAGACATGCGTCTGATCCAGAAGTGTCATCATAGACGACCCAAAAGCCTTAAGGGAAAATGCACCCATGACCAAAAGCGCCAATGTGAAGCCAGCATACGCGGCGGCCGTTTGCAGATCGGTTGATCTCGCAATCTCGCCTTTCTCGCGGGCTTTCTCCAGCTTTTGGGGAGTGGCCTCAAATGACTTATCGGCGGCGTCCTCGTTGCTCATCGAACAGCCGCAACCGGATTGACCAGAAACCCATCAAGAGTGGCCATCCAAACCGACAAAAGCAGAGGCGCCGATAAAAACAGCACAAGGAGGCCACCCGCGGTGATGACGGGCGCGCCGACGAAGGCGACCATCAGCTGCGGCATCGCCTTGTTGATCACGCCAAGCGCCAGATTGTAGAGAACAGAGAGAATGACGAAGGGAGCAGCCAGGGAAAAGGCCAGAGCGAAAGCGCGGCTGACATGTTGTATTCCCCAATCCGCGACATCGCTGCCGCTCAAGAAGACACCCAGCGGCATGATTTCATAAGACAGGATCAAGAGCTCGGCCGCCTTGACGTGAAGCCCGGTCATGACCGCCAGTGCGATGGCCGCGACCACGAGAATGTAGCCCATTGCGGGCAATGGATCGACGGCCGCGCCGCCGAGGATCTGCGCCAGTGAAGTGGACTGTGCGGCGATCGCACCAGCCACCTGCAGCGCAAGAACCAAAAGACGGATACCGAGGCCAAGCAACAGCCCGACAATGGCTTCGGTTGCCGTGAGCAGAATGAGCGTATTCAGATCGTAATCCTGCGCAACCGAGGGTATGGCGGGCGCGACAATCAGAGTGAAGGCCAGTGCGACAACCAGTTTGATCCGGACGGGCACCGATTGTTCTCCGAACCCCGGAAGCATAGCAGCAACAGCCGCTACTCTCAAAAAAATCACGAAACCATGCCAAAGCTGATCTCCGAGCAATTCAGTCAGCTCAAGAAGCGAGCCCGTCATGCGGGCACCACGCCGATCAGAGCCGGGCGAGCATCCAATCCGATTTCTTCAAAGGACAGAACCGGATTCTCAATGCCCTTCGCGCGCATCAACGTGCGCAGAAACCTTCGACGCCGCGTGTTCGTCACAACCGCTGCATGAATCCCGCTCTGGCTGGCATCTCGCAGCTTTTCAGCCATGCTTTCGCCGAGTTTGTTGAAAAGCTCGGGCGGCAGAGCAATGTCGAGACCGCGTTCGGCATCAACCTGATAGGTGGAGAACGTATCCTCCCATTCGGGCGCAAGCTGGATGAGCGGCAATGTCCCGTCATCACGCTTCATTTCGGCCACCAGTTGGAAGCCAAGCCTCTGGCGTACCCTTTCGACAATAGCTTCGGGCTGCGCGTTCTGCGCCCGCGCTTCGACGATCGCTTCGAGGATCAGCGGCAGATTTCGGATCGAAACGCGTTCTTCCAGCAAGAGCCGGAGGACAGAATGCAAGACGTCGATCGGAACCTTGTCGGGTATAAGTTCGTCAAACAGCTTTCGGTTGGCCTCAGCCCGGACGGGATCCGTGATGTTGACCATTTCGCGCAAGAGGCGGCGCAAAGATTTCAGGGTCAGAAGGCGGCCAAAGTTCTGCTTGATGACTTCCAGCAGATGCGTGGCGAGAACCTCGGTCGGTGTAATGATCGTGGCGCCGGCGACGGCTGCCTTCTCCTGATCGGATGCGGCGATCCAGCGGGCCGGTGCACCATAGACAGGTTCGGTGGTGTCGGTGCCGGTCGGCAGGCTGGTCGTTTTGTCAGCGGCCAGCGCCAGAACACTATCGGGTTGCACCTTGGCACGGGCTTGCTCGACCCCTTGGATGTGAATCACGTATGTTCCTTGCGGCAGGCCCGGATGATCGGTTAGTCGGATCTCTGGCAAGATCAACCCAAAAACAGTGGCGACATGCGTCCGCATATTGGCGATCCGCGCGTCAAGACCCGTGCCTGTGTCCAGCACCATACTGACGAGGTCCGGCGAAAACTCGACGTGAATGTCGTCCAGCTCCAGCACATCGCCCATGGACTTTTCGGACGGTGTCGGCTCGGTTTCTTCCGACGGTGTCGCTTCGGTTTCAACTTTACTGGCATTGCGGTGCCCGATGAATGCAGCAATGCCAAGCCCGGTGGCTCCGAAGAGGAAAGGCGCAAACGGTAGTCCCGGGAAAAGTGCCAGCAGCGCCATCAATACGGCAACCGTGCCCAAAGCCGTCGGATGCCTGCCAAGCTGGCTGAATACGGCGAGGTCAGTCGCGCCCTGCGCACCGCCACGGGCCAACAGCAAAGCGGCTGCGATCGATATGATAACCGCCGGGATCTGCGAAACGAGGCCGTCGCCAACCGTCAAGATCGCGTAGGTTTCGAATGCGTTTCCCAAAGGCATGCCGTGAACGGCGATGCCCATGATCAGGCCAGCAACCAGGTTGAGAAGGGTAATTAGAAGGCCTGCGACGGCGTCTCCTTTGACGAACTTGGACGCGCCGTCCAAAGAACCGAAAAAGGTCGTTTCTGCCTGTTCCCGTTCGCGGCGTTCTTTGGCCTCGCGGTGATCGATGGCTCCGGCGGACATATCGCTGTCGATGGCAAGCTGCTTGCCGGGCATGCCATCCAGTGCAAAGCGTGCGCCGACTTCGGCCATGCGGGTCGCGCCCTTCGTGATCACCATGAAATTGACAATCAGCAGCACGCAGAAAACGACCAGACCCAGAAAGACGCTACCACCCATAATAAACTGGGCAAATCCTTCGATCACATCACCGGCAGCACTTGTCCCGGTATGACCCTGCCCAATGATCAGCTTGGTCGAAGACACGTTCAAAGACAGCCTAAGCATGAGCGATGCCAGTAGGATTGTTGGAAACGCGGAGAAATCGAGGGGCCGCTCAATAAAAAGCGTGATCGTGAATATAAGGATTGCCAGCGCGAAGGATGCGGCAAGTCCGATGTCAAGCACCCAGGCAGGCATCGGCAGGATCATCATGACGATGATGGCCATCAAGGCGACAGCCAATAGAACCGTCGGGCTGAACAGCGCCCGTGCGTTCAGAGCTCCCATGGCCTACTGCCCTGCCAACGGCGCGCGCGCACCAAACATTGGAACCGCTTCGGCTGACTGCGCCAGCGGAACGAGTGAACCCCTGGATGATGCGGCGCCGCTTCGCCTCAAAAGAGGGTAGAGGTTTTGCCGCGGCTCCTGCGGCGGATCGCTTGATGCGACCAGGACGGGCGCGCTTTCTCCGTCCTCGCCGAGGTCGCTGTATATCTTCTGAAACCTTTGCTTGTAGGCATCCGCAAAGACTGGTGTTCGCGAATGAAATGCGCCAGCAGCGTCCTTCCAGGAACCGAGCTCGACATAGAGCGACCGCAGAAACCTGGCCGCATAAAGGGCATTTGCGTCAGGGTCGAACATCTGATTGATTGATGTAAAGCCCTTGCCATGCCATCGGTAGTTCACCTGGAAGCAACCCAAATCAAAACTACGGGCGCCTTGCTTGAAATGGCGGAAGACAAAGGCCTGGGCGGCATCTTGCGTCTCAAACCAGTGGCCGGACCCTTCCATGTTGACCGTCCATGGCCACGGCACCAGGTCTCCACTGCGCGTTCGTCCGGTTTCTGTTCGGGTAATGGCCTGGAGAATGCGGAACGGCACGTTTGTGGTTTCCGAAGCGCGGAGCGCAGCACGATCGCACATTTCTTCCAGTGAGGCCAAAGCTGGACTGGGGGCCAGTATGATCACGACTGACGAGATGAGAAAACTTACAACAGTAGCCGCATAGTTCAAAAGGGTCGCACTAGTAGATGGCATGTACTTCGCTCCGTCCACACCGCCTTCTGGCGGCCTGACCACAGGTACGAGCGGTTCCTTTAGATTTCGTAAGCCATAGAAGACTTCCGAGAATCATTCAGTGGAAGGGTCCAGCAGCCGCGGTGCCGAAATCAGATCGCGAATGCGGCCACGGGCCGAGGCACTTTCCTCCAAGGCAAGCGCGCTGCGCGAAAGCATACCTTCGATCGACGGATCATCCTCCATTTCGGCGCCAACAAGCGAAACCAAAGGCCCAACGACGTCCAAATCCGGCGGTGTCAGGGTCGTCCAATTGTCAGCTAGCACAGCTTGGCGCGCGGACGCCTCGCGCTCACCAACAGCTTCAAAAAGACGGTGAGCATCCTCATGATCACCTTGTGCCGACTTGATCTTCGCACGCAGCATCTGGGCTTCAGAGGTGTCGAGTTGCGCGATCGCGGTCTCAGCTTCGGCGACATCCCCAAGCGCAAGTGCAATCTCCGCCTGCAGAATGCGCGCGTTCTGACTGCGCATTGGTCGTTCTGATGCTGTGAGAATGGTTTGCGCAAAGGAAGAAAATCCAAGATCTGAGAGACGCCGCGCGAGCATCAGACGTGTTCGGTTCTCGAGCGCGTCTGGTGAGAGTTGAAGATGCGCAAAACTATGTTCAAGAAAAGCGACATCACCGGCTGTTTCCGTGAGCAGGTTGAGCACATCAGATCGCAGCGTCTTCGTGTTCTCGGCTCCATCTCGTGCAATGATCCGATCAAGTGCATCAAAGGCACGGCTGAACTGCTGCGATTGACCAAGCGCCAGAACATTGGCCCGCTTTAAAGCAGGACCAAGCGCGCCATCTCGATGCTCTAGCGCATATGCTTCAATAAGTGTTGCTGTTTCCTCGGAAACCGGCCGCTTTTCCTCCAATCGCGTCTCGACAAAGGCGACCAAGGCTTCGGCAGATTGCTGCGAATTCGAGGCCACAACGTCTTCCAGACGAGCCGTCGCTTTTTCCGCTTTGCCGTCGTTCAAATCCAGCATGGCACGCGCCAAATCACCCGCTGGTCCCACAGGTTCGAGCAAACGCTCGACATTGCGCATGGCGGCCGACGCCGCATCAGGCATGTCAGATTCAAGCAAACGCCTGCTGAGCAAAGGCGCAAGATAAGTCCGCAAATGAGCCGGCAGGGTGTTCAGCGTCCGAAGGGCGGCATTTGCATTCACATCGCTTGCACCTCTCGACGCATCTGCCGCAAGAACCGCCCAAAGCGCGACGGCCGAGTCGCAATGTCCAAGAGAATTGAGTTTCGACCCTCCGCGTACTGAGCCGAATTCAAGTATGTCCGCCATCTCCAGCCAAATCTCGGCTCGAGCCGCGAGGTCCGGGTCGAGTTCGATGATCTGCCGAGCCTCCGGTCCAAAACCAAAATGCAAATAGGTCTTTGCGAGCTTCTCGACAGCGCCATCATCAATACGGTCAAATTCCCCGTAGAGAGCATTCCGCCCTGCGGCGAACTGCACGGAAGCGGGTTTTCCGTCGGTCCAGCCCAGAACGTCTACCAAAGTAGGATCGGGGCATAGCAGGCCTGTCGTACTTGCCAGATCCTGCCGAACGGCTTCGGTCGCGCCCGGATCATCGCTGGTGTGTACGCGTAGATTGCTGGCCGCACTAGCCAACTCTGCTCGTGCAGCTTGTTCAATCAACATCTCAAGATCGATAGGGCCGTCGCCTGTCGGCAAACGAACTGCACTGCGATTGGGATCAGCAGTCAGGATGCCGCGCGTTGCGGCGCGTCCGATCCCCTGCGCAAGCTGCTGTTGCAATTGCGCCAACTCTTCTTTGTTGGGCTGATCTTCCTCGTCCAACACCCTCGTTGACGGACCATCCTGCCGGAAGATCGGATTGGGTCGCGACAGTTGCGCAAAATCAGGTAGCCGTCCTGGCGCAGATGTTGGACTCACATTGGTGACCGTTGAGGAGACGTTTCTTGGCTTGCCATCAAACGAAAGCCGCCCCTGACCGAGGAAGGCCAGATCTGAAGAGGCGATATCCAATATTTGTCGAACCTCGCCCTGATCTGCCCGCTCCGAGACATCGATCACCAGAAGATTACTACTCTCCAAAATGGTCGAGATCTCGCATGCACAGCCTAGTTCCAAAAACAGTTCTGAGGGTGTCGATTGGACAGAGCTGATACGCGCCTGATCGATACGCCTAAAGATGTCCTGCGTGTTGAAACCATCACTGTGTCCCGAAAGGCGTATCCGGGCAGTGCGATCCCCTTCGTCGATTGACCAATCGGCCTCGAGCGGTACCGAAAGAACAAGGCGGGTATAGGCCCCGTGCTCACCCGATCGCACAACGACCGGCGCTGCAAACAATGGCCAGGCTGCGACAAGACATACAAAGGCGATGATGATCCGGCAGGTCATGCGGCGTTTTGCTTAACCGACTTCAAAGCCTCTTCAAGCTCAGAAAAACTTGGGCGGCAGTGGGAGGGTGTATTTTGACGGCCCACCTCAATGCAGATATTGGTAGAGTGATTGTGCAGATTCGCGACAAGAACTTCCCGGATCAGTTGGTAAAAATGTCCGTCCTGTTCCACCACGGCTTTGACCTTGGACGCGAAAGGACCGACAAGACCGTAGGCCAAGAAAACCCCAAGAAATGTTCCAACCAGGGCCCCCCCGATCAACTTGCCAAGGACCTCGGGTGGTTGATCGATTGATCCCATTGTCTTGATGACACCAAGAACGGCGGCAACGATCCCAAGGGCAGGAAGACCATCGGCCACTGTTTGAAGCGCGTGGCTAGAATGCATTGCATGATGCATATTCGCTTCCATGCGCTTTTCCAGGACTTCTTCAACCTGGTGTGGGTCATCATAGTTCATTGACGCAGAGCGGAGTGTGTCGCAGATAAGTGCCGTTGCCTCTTTGTCCGCGATGATTTTCGGATAACGCGAGAAGATGTCCGAATTCTCGGGATCTTCAATGTGCTCTTCGACCGAAACCGGATTTTGTCGACCTAACCGGATGAGTTCGAACAACAAACATAGTAGATCTCGATAGTCTTCATTCATCCATTTCGCCCCTTTGAAGACTTTCCCAATATCCTTGAGGGTGTGTTTCACCTCCGCCATCGAATTGCTGATCAAGAACGCACCGACGGCTGCGCCGCCAATCATGGTCATCTCGAAAGGGAGTGACTTTAGAATAATACCCATTTTGCCGCCGGCGGCCAAATAGCCACCGAAGACCATCACAAATATCGTAATGATCCCGACAATGCCGATCATAACATACTCCGTTCGCTTACAACTCGGCCTTATACTCGCAGGACCAAGTTAAGAAAGTTTGCCTACTTTCACGACTTTGGCGTGTTTGCGTTTCGTCCAGCAAGAATGACGCTGATCGAATAGCCAATCTGGGGATCCAGACCCGCCATTATTGCCGCAGCAGCGTCTGGTCGCATCCGTCCGAGAAAGCCCGCGGCAAACTCCGGTTCCATCGCTTCAAAAAGGCGCGCTGCATCTTTGGGTTTCATGTTCTGGTAGACATCAGTCAGGCGCGTCAGATCGTCTTCTGCGGCCGTATCGGTCTGGGCCAAGGTCGCGCGCAACCGGGCTTCGGCCTGTTCCAATGCCTCAAGGCGACGTTCGACCTCTTGGGTGGCAATCTCAAGCGTTCTCGTGCGAAGCTTGGCCTGTTCTTCGCGATCGGCCACCCGGCGCTCCCGTTCGTTCAGCGCGTCGAGAAGCGTTTGTATCTCGGCGCGATCCAATGACGCGGGCTCCGTTTCTGCCGGATCGGGTGCGTCGGCATTCATGAACGATAAATCCACCTGCGCCATGGCTTCATCGGCGCTGGTCGCGATGCGCACGCCCGCAGAAAATGTGAAAAGCAATGCAATCATCACGATCGAGCCGCGACCAGCGGTCTTACGAAAGTGGCGTTTCATCGGGCCTCCCCGTTTGATCGGCGTATGAACATTGGCTCACCTGTTGGAGGCGGCGCCGCGGGTTCTGTTACGTATGGCTGCTTGGCCAAAGGTTCTGGCGTTTCGGGGACGTCGTGCAGTGCGGCCATCTGCAATTCGAGCCGGCGCGAGATGTCCTCAGCGCGCTTTGTCAGATCGGTCAGTGTTTCTGCAGAAACTGAGGCCGTTTTCTGTGCAGCGGACAGCGTCCGCGTTAGATCGTCCACCTGCGCAGAGAGAACAGCGACCGCACCGCCCACGCCCTTTTCAAGATTATTGAAGCGGTTGAGGCGCCTGCCGAGGACGTAGCAGTAGATCCCCGCACCTAAGGCACCCGCGACCAGAAAAATGTCGGCAATCAGATCCATGCTATTCCTCAGTTCAAGACAAATTCCACAACGAGCAGATCTGTGACACGCCCCTCCCCGGCAACGATCTGAACACGTCTCAACATCTGTGCACGTATCCGTGTGAGCGCCGAGGCGTTCTCGATATCACTGATCTCAAGCGCCCTGAGATAACCGTTCAAAACATCAACGATGCGCGGCATTACGGTCTCGACCTCTTCCTGATACTGGGTTGGGACCTCAAGATTCGCACGAAACCGGAGATGCTGCCTCCGCGATGCTGGCGAAAGCGACACGACAAGTGGCTCAATTGGCACAAACGAGGCATTCGCAAGATTGAGATCCCCGGCCATCTCTTTTTTAGGGGCGTCTTCATGCGATTCGGCGCCAAACAACATGCCCGAGAATGTCGTGTAGAAGCCTCCTGCACTGCCCAGCAACAGCGCGCAAACCGCCAATATCAGGGGCGTTTTTGACGACTTCTTGGTTTCTTCATCACCTTCTTCGGCGACATTTGCTGTAGCGTCGGTCATGGATCCACACCTGCTTGTCTCTAAGGGGTACTAGCTCAGATGAACTAACTGATTGTTAAGGCGGATCGTTCATTGCTGCATCCGAGGCTGAGCAGAAAGCTCGGTATGACGGAGGCTGGTGTGCAGCAGTTAATGAGTGTCTGGAACGGGCTGGACTTGCGCCGACAAATTGTTGTTGTCGGTGCTACGGCGGCAGTTTTTCTCGCGGTTCTGACGATGTCGCGGATGGCATCGGCCCCGAATATGACCCTGCTTTATGCGGGGTTGGAGAGCGGTGCGGCAGGCGACGTTGTTACAGCACTCGAACAGCGGGGCGTTCCCTTTGAGGTGCGGGGCGGATCGATCTTTGTAGCTTCAAGCGATCGCGACGCGCTCCGGATGACGCTGGCAAGCGAAGGTCTTCCGGCAAATGGCAACCGCGGCTACGAGCTTCTTGACTCGCTCTCGGGCTTCGGCACGACCTCGCAAATGTTCGACGCGGCATATTGGCGGGCGAAAGAGGGCGAGTTGGCACGCACGATTGTTGCAAGCCCTGCGGTCGCCATGGCCAGGGTCCACATTGCCGCGACGGGTTCGAACCCATTTCAGCGCGGCGTCACACCCAAAGCCTCGATTTCCATCACCCCAGCTGGCGCGGAACTTACTCCCGCCCAGGCTAAATCCATCCGGTTTCTCGTGTCTTCCGCCGTGTCTGGTCTTGCCCCGGAAGATGTCGCTGTCATTGACACCAACGGGATCCTGATAGGAGCGACCGATGACGCCGCGCAATCCAGCGGCAATGACGACAAAGCTGAAATGTTGCGAGACCGCGTCGAACGCCTGCTGGAAGCACGCGTCGGTTTCGGCAATGCCGTGGTCGAGGTCAGCGTCGATACTGTGAACGAAACAGAAGAAATCCGGGAGCGCCGCTTTGATCCCGAAAGTCGCGTTGCGATCAGCACAGACACCGAAGAACGTACAAACAGTTCCAATGAGGCAGGAGGTGGTGATGTCACGGTGGCGTCCAACCTCCCCGACGGTGAACTGGGTGGGGGTGGTGAAAACACTTCATCTCAGAACTCCGAAACGCGCGAACGTATCAACTACGAAGTGTCTGAAACCGAACGTGCAATTGTGCGCGCACCGGGGGCGATCAAACGTCTTACCGTCGCTGTTCTGGTCGGCGATGTGGTTCGTATGGATACCGCAGGTGTGGAGCAACGAAACCCCAGAAGCGAAGAGGAACTGGATGCACTGCGCGAGCTGGTCTCGTCCGCCGTCGGGTTTGACGAAAGCCGCGGTGACGTTATCACGATAAAATCGATGCCGTTGCAATCCGTACCGGCTCAGGGCACAGCGGCGAGTGTGTCGCTCTTTGATCGCGTCAATCTGGATATCATGTCGCTGATCCAGATGGCGATCCTGGCCTTGGTGACGGTGATCCTCGGGCTCTTTGTCATCAAACCTTTGCTCGCCAGACCTGCGCCGCCTACCCAAAACGCACAAGTCAGCCTTCCACCTATGGAACCTGACAACACTGCGGCGAGCTCCAGCCAAGATCTTCTAGCGCTCGATGGGGAGATTGGTGGAGAAGACGACTTCCCCAGCTTGGACATCCCAATGTCTTCCGGTTTCTCGGATTTGCCGGACCTACCCGCGATCGGAGATGTTTCAACAGGGGCCGAAGATCCGGTGGATCGCCTTCGGGCCATGATTGGAGAGCGGCAGGAAGAAACTGTTGAAATCCTGCGTAACTGGCTTGAAGAGAAAGAGGAGCGGGCCTAGTGATCCTATCAAATATGCTTGAAGACTTCGGGGGCGAATTGGCCGAGGAAGTCAGCCCCCAGAGCATTGCGTCGTCCGAGCAGCTTGAGGAGGAAAAGCTGAAGTCCTTCGATACGGGCTACCGGGCTGGCTGGGACGATGCGGTCAAGGCGCAGACGGATATCAACCGACACATCGCGGCCGACTTAGCGGCAAATCTGCAAGAGATTTCATTCACCTATCACGAAGTGCGCGCTTCCCTGACACGCGAGTTGGAGCAGGTCTTGAGGCCGGTTATCGACAACCTGCTGCCTGGGGCAGCGCATGCGGCCTTGGGGGCAAAGGTGATTGAAACAGTCAAGGTGCTTGGGCGCGCTGCAATGGATTGCGACATTGAGGTCGTCGTCGCACCAGCCTCCAAGGAGCCAGTCGCGCGGATGCTGGAAGATGACCTCGACGCGCCGTTCCAGCTGACTGCCGAAGAGGACCTTTCGGAAGGTCAGGTGTTCATACGGATCGGCGCGCAGGAGCGCGAGCTGAACGTCGACAAAGTCCTTTCCGAAACGCAAGAAGCCGTCGCCGCATTTTTTGATCTGACCAAAGAGGAGACGCGAGATGAGTGACACGCAAGACGTCAAAAAAATGGCAAGCGACACGAGCAATCCGTTCACCTCTGTGCCGATTGAAATCACGGTGTCCGTCGGCAAGGCGCGCCCTCTTGTTCGTGACCTCGTGGTGCTCGGTCCGAATGCTGTCTTGCCACTTGATAAAAAGGTTGACGACCCCGTCGAGCTCTTTGTTGGCAACAAGTTGATTGCGCGCGGGACGCTGGAAGAGGCCGAAGATGGCGATGAAGGAGAGCTCGTCGTGCGTCTGACCGAGATACACAACCTCCAAGACAGTTTCTGACATTCCGATGGGCCGCGCGCTTCTGATCTTACTTCTGTTGCTGCTACCGGCCTCTGCCATCGCGCAAGAGCTGTCGATTTCGTTAGGTGATGAGGGATCGCTCAGCGCACGCACGTTTCAATTGATTGCCCTGATCACGGTGCTCAGCCTCGCACCGGGTCTTGCGATCATGATCACGTGTTTTCCGTTCTTGGTGACGGTCTTGTCGATCCTTCGCCAAGCCATCGGCCTTCAGCAATCACCCCCCAATATGCTGATCGTCAGCCTCGCGCTGTTTCTGACCTATTTCGTGATGGAGCCGGTCTTTACCGCAGCCTGGACAGAAGGCCTCAAGCCTCTGACTGAGGACGAAATCTCGGCCGAGGACGCCTTTGCCCGCACGCTGGGCCCTTTTCGGGAGTTCATGGCAGCGCGTTTGGACGTCGACACCTTCTTGGCGATGGCGGATCTGAGACCGGACACGCAGGGCATCGCGCTTTCCCCCGAAGCACCGCTGTCGGTTCTTGTGCCAAGTTTTATGCTGTCCGAGATCGCACGGGCATTTCAGATCGGCTTTCTCATCTTCATGCCGTTTCTGATTATCGATCTTGTGGTCGCCGCAATCCTGATGTCGATGGGCATGATGATGGTGCCGCCTGCGATCGTCTCACTTCCGTTCAAACTGGCCTTCTTCGTTGTGGCCGACGGCTGGAGCCTTATCGCAGGCAGTCTGGTGCGCAGCTATTTCTAGGGTCTAGTACTCCACAACGGCCCGGATCGACTTGCCTTTGTGCATCAGGTCAAAGCCGTGATTGATCTGGTCCAATGTCAACTTATGAGTGATCATCGGATCGATCTCGATCTTTCCGTCCATGTACCAGTCCACAATCTTGGGAACATCCGTCCGACCTGAAGCGCCGCCAAAGGCGGTGCCGCGCCAGACACGTCCCGTCACCAACTGGAAGGGCCGGGTCGAGATTTCGGCCCCCGCCGGTGCAACGCCAATGATGACGCTTTCGCCCCACCCTTTATGAGCAGCCTCCAGTGCTGCCCGCATTACCTCGACATTGCCAGTGGCATCGAATGTATAGTCAGCCCCACCATGGGTCAGCTCGACCAGATGCGCCACCATGTCACCGTCAACCTTTGACGGGTTCACGAAGTCTGTCATCCCGAAATGACGCCCCATTTCAGCCTTGTCGTCGTTCAGGTCGACGCCGACAATCTGATCCGCACCAGCCATCCGCAGGCCTTGGATCACATTCAGGCCAATGCCGCCCAGCCCGAAGACAACAGCCCTGCTGCCAACCTCGACCTTCGCCGTATTGATAACGGCGCCGATTCCGGTCGTCACGCCGCAGCCAATGTAGCAAATTTTGTCAAACGGGGCATCTTTGCGGACTTTGGCTAGCGCGATTTCAGGCACCACCGTGTGGTTGGCGAAAGTCGAACAGCCCATGTAGTGATGGATCGGTGTTCCATCGAGCATCGAGAACCGCGTGGATCCATCTGGCAGAAGCCCCTGCCCTTGGGTGGACCGGATCGACTGACAAAGGTTGGTCTTGGGGTTTAGGCAGTACTCGCATTCACGACATTCGGGCGTATAAAGCGGAATGACGTGATCGCCCACTTCAAGTGTCGTTACCCCTTCGCCAACCTCAACGACAACGCCCGCCCCTTCATGACCGAGGATTGCCGGAAAAATGCCTTCTGGGTCAGCGCCAGAGCGCGTGAATTCGTCGGTGTGACAGAGGCCCGTCGCCTTGATCTCGATCAGAACCTCGCCCTTGCGCGGACCGTCAAGATTGACTTCCATGATCTCAAGCGGTTTTCCAGCCTCGACAGCCACAGCTGCGCGTGTTTGCATCATGTTATGGTCTCCCCCTTTTTAGGCATTCAACGCGTCAGCACAGGCGGCATCGGCATTCCTGGAACAAGTTTCACTACAGCGATACTCTTGCGTCAATGATAGTGCATGCCTCGGCAGCGCGTGTCTGTCCCTTTTGCCTGGAAGCCAAGGCGCTTACACGGGTGTTAGGCCGAACGGAGCCATTTGTGTATGGATACCCAATGAACGAACCTGCGAAATCAACAAACCAACTGGACGCGTTGGATCTGCGTAGCAAGTTGGCCGCAGGAGAGATCGCGGCACTACAGCTTGTCGAAGCCTGTCTGGCACGCATTGCGGCCCGGGAACCCACAGTTCAGGCCTGGACTTCGCTTGATTTCGAAGCGGTGCGGGCCGAAGCGCGGGAAAAGGACCGCGTGCGTGATGAAGGCAAGCCGCTCGGCCCGCTGCATGGCCTGCCCGTCGGGCTGAAAGACGTTATTGATACGGTGGATATGCCGACGGAAAATGGCTGCCCTCTGGATGCCGAGCGAAAACCTGATCGAGACGCTGTGATGGTTCAAAGGCTGAAAGATGCTGGCGCCATTGTCATGGGAAAGACCGTCACGACCGAACTTGCCTTCATGTATCCAGGCAAAACCCGGAACCCCCACAATCCGGCGCACACGCCCGGTGGTTCGTCCTCTGGATCCGCAGCAGCGGTCGCGGACGGGATGATTCCGCTGGCTGTTGGGACCCAAACCGGCGGATCGGTCATCAGACCTGCCGCGTTTTGCGGCGTCACTGGGCTCAAGCCAAGCTTTGGGCGGATACCACGCAGCGGTGTTTTGATGCAATCCCATACACTTGACACGATCGGCGTGTTTGCCAGCACACCTCGAGGCGCGGCTCTGCTGGTCGATGTTCTGTCTGGTCCCGACGATGGTGACCCTGCCACGCAGGGTGAAAAGCCTCTCAGGCTTTTGAACGCGCCAATGGCCAAGAACGATCCGCCACGATTTGCGTTTACCAAGCCACCTGGATGGGCAAAGGCTGATGCCGGGATGCGAACGTCTCTTGAAGGATTCTGCAAATCGCTTGGAGCACGCGTCACAGCGATCGATCTGCCTGATCTTTTTGAAGAGGCTGCGGCGCAACGGCTAGTCATAAACCTGACCGAAATGGCCCATCATTTCGATCGCTATTGGACAGCCGATAAAGACAAACTCGGTCCGCAAACACGCGATGCAATCAACCAAGGGCAACAGATCCTGGCAAGCGCCTATTTGCATGCGCTCGAATGGCGCAAAAAACTGAACGCTTCTCTGACGCCAGTTTGGGCGGAATATGATGCGATCCTTTGCCCCGCAGCACCGGGCCCCGCACCGACAGGCCTGCACAGTACGGGATCGTCACTTTTCAATGGTCTCTGGACATTGTGTGGCACGCCCGCGATGACTTTGCCCGTCATGACAGCTGAAAACGGATTGCCCATGGGCGTCCAGATCGTTGGCGCGGTTGGAGAAGATTGTGCCTTAGTTCAAGCGGCGGAATGGCTTTGGAACTGGGCGGGGAAACCAACCCTAGGCTAGGACAACGAAATGTCAGGTAGGCTTTGGACCGCTCTTTTCAGTGCTTCTCCCCAGTCTTCCGAGATCTGGCGGAAGTAGGAATCGTCGACCTCAATCCGCGCCGAATAGCCGAGCGTGAGCTGCCCTTCGGAATAAAGCTGCAGATCAATCGGCAAACCGACCGACAGGTTCGCTTTGATCGTTGAATCGAAGCTCAACAGCAGCAGTTTGACCGCTGCCTCGAAACTCATCGCTGAGTCATATGCCCGCACGAGGATCGGGCGCCCATACTTGGTCTCACCGATCTGAAAGAACGGCGTATCATCACCTGCTTCGATAAAGTTGCCTTCCGGATATATCAGAAACAGTCTGGGACTGCTGTCGGCAATCTGCCCACCAAGAATCAAGGTGCCGTTGAACGCACTGTCCGCTGTCTGTCCCTCGTCGGCATGTGTGGCAATCGTCTCTCGCAGCGCCGCCGCGACAATGCGCGCCACCTGAAACATCGAGGGCGCTTCCAGCAAAGAAGGCGCACGTTCAGAAGGGGCTTTGGTGCGTTCCTCCAGCAAACTAACCACCGCCTGCGTGGTGGCCAGATTGCCCGCTGTCATTAGCGTAATGGCGCGCTCGCCGGGAACTTCCCAAGAATGCATCTTCTGAAAAACCGATACATTGTCGACGCCCGCATTGGTTCGGGTGTCGGACATAAATACGAGGCCTGCATCGAGGCGCATTCCAACACAATAGGTCATGCTCAGGCTTTACTGCTGCGCAACTTTTACCGCAACAGACAGATTTTCACTCGCCCCTCCAATGCGCATCCCGGTCACAGGCGCTGCCTCCAGATAGTCGAGGCCCGTCGCAACACGCACATAGCGCATGTCAGGCGAGATACCGTTTGAAATATCGAACCCCACCCAGCCCAAACCTTGCAAATGCGCCTCAGCCCAAGCGTGGGTGGCGTCTTGATGATCGCGGTCATCCATCATCAAAAATCCGGAAACGTAACGGGCTGGATGCCCCATGGCCCGCGCACAGGTAAGAAAAACGTGGGTATGGTCCTGGCATACGCCTTTACCTGCTGCCATTACATCTTCGGCCGTCCAGCTTAGTTCAGATGCTCCGACTTCATAGCTTACCCGATCACGGATCAGGCGCGATAGCTCGTGTAGCCGCTCCAAAGGATCTTCCGCAGAGATCTCGTTGATCAAAGCGCGGGTGGCGCGCCCGGTCTTCGTCAGCGGGGTCGGCCGCAAAAACAACCAAAGCGGCGCGTGCCCGGAATGCGGCCCCACGATCCCGTGGGTGTTCGTCATTTCCACCTCACCTTCGCTGCGAATGATTAACTCATTAATATCCGGCTCAAGGCTAATCAGTTGCACGGTGTTACGGTGAAAATCTTCGAAGCTCAGTTCGTTCTTGCCGCCGCCCAAAGTGGTTTTCCAGTTGATCACGCTTTGCGCCCGATAGGATTTCGGCGTCTTGCGCAATTGTTGCAGACCGTAGGTGACTGGGGCTTCGAATGTGTAGCGCGTCGTATGTGTAATTGTCAGTCGCATGGGCCTATTCGAAAAACCTGTAGTCGATTTCAATTTGCGTGCCGAGTTCATAAAGCGCGCCAACGACATCCTGAATGTATTCATGCAGTCCATAATCAAAGATGGCGTCCACCCCGTGGGACATGAACCGCCTGCAAAGATCGTCCGCCAGCCCGTGCGAGGCAGGCTTGCTGCCGTAGTCAGACGCCAGATACCCCAGATTGTCCCGGATCTTGGAGCAGCAGAAATTCAGGCTGCGCGGCATTCTCCGATCCAGGATTAAAAAGCGCGAGATTTCCCGCGGGCGGATCTTCTGGCCGTAGACCATGCGATATCCGCCCTCCGCACTGACGGACCTTAGGATCGTTTCCCACTGCACATTGTCGAGGCGGGAACCGACCGCCATTGAAGATGGAAGAAGCACGTAGTACTTGGTATCGAGAATTCTGGCAGTGTTGTCCGCGCGTTCGAGAAACGTGCCGATGCGGGCAAAATCATAGACATCGTTGCGCAACATAGTCCCGTGGGTTGCACCGCGCACCAGAGCGGTGCGCTGACGGATCAAGCCCAGCACAGCCGGAAGATCGCGTTCGTTTACCTTGCGGTTGAGCGCCTGTTTGACGTCGATGTAACAGCCATTCATCGCACTCCAGACCTCGGCGGTCAGCGCCGTGCGGACCATTCGGGCGTTCTGGCGAGCGGCCTCAATAGTTGATCGGACCGAGGACGGATTCTCTGCATCCCGCAACATCCAGTCGACGGCGCTGTCCTTGGTCACGTCGCCATGTTTCGTGCTGTAGCCCTGTTGCATGCCTGCCGTTTGCATAACCGGCATCCATTCGTCATCCGTTGCGGCAGAGCGGGTCAATGCGATACGCTGTCCAGTCTCGATCAGACGGGCATTGTTTTCTGCGCGTTCAAGATAGCGGTACATCCAGAAAAGGCCGTTTGCTGTCTTTCCAAGCATCCCGTCAGTCTTCCAGCACCCAGGTGTCTTTCGTACCGCCACCCTGCGACGAATTCACCACAAGAGAGCCCTTCTTCATCGCCACGCGCGTCAAACCACCAGGGGTGATGCGCACGCCGTCCGGGCTGACCAGAACAAAGGGGCGCAGATCGACATGTCGCGGTGCCAATCCTGCCTTGGTGAAAATCGGCACAGTCGATAGGGCCAGCGTGGGTTGCGCGATGTAATTGGCCGGCTTTGCCTGAAGCTTTTTGCGGAAATCCGATATCTCGCGCTTGCTCGCCGTTGGGCCAATCAGCATGCCATAACCGCCGGACCCATGCACCTCTTTCACGACAAGATCCGCAAGGTTATCGAGCACATAGGTCAAAGAGTCAGCTTCGGAACACCGCCATGTCGGCACGTTCTTCAGAATGGCCTTTTCGCCCGTATAGAACTCCACGATGTCAGGCATGTAACTGTAAATCGCCTTGTCATCCGCGATGCCGGTTCCAGGTGCGTTTGCAATGGTGATCCTGCCCGCGCGGTAGACGTCGAGGATACCAGGAACACCCAGAGTGCTTTGCGGATTGAAGTTCAAAGGGTCGAGGAAATCATCGTCAACCCGCCGATAGAGAACATCTATCGGCTGATAGCCCTGCGTCGTACGCATCGCCACCCTACCGTCTACAACCCGCAGATCATGTCCTTCGACCAGTTCGACACCCATTTGGTTGGCCAGGAAGGAATGCTCGTAATAAGCCGAATTATAGCTTCCGGGCGTCAGAACGGCGACCGTTGGTGGATCGGTGGCCATTTCGGGCGCACAAGCGGCCAGCGATTGCTGCAATTGCATCGGATAATTTGAAACCGATCGCACCCGCGTCTTTGCAAAAAGTTCCGGGAACATGCCCAGCATTGTTTCCCGGTTTTCCAGCATGTAGCTGACACCGGAAGGGGTGCGGGCATTGTCTTCAAGCACATAGAACTCGTCATCACCCGTGCGGACAAGGTCAATGCCGACGATATGCGTGTAGATTCCACTGGGCGGCGACACCCCCAGCATCTGCGGCAAAAACGCCTCGTTCTGCGCGATCATCTCTGCCGGAACACGCCCGGCACGCAGGATTTCCTGACGATGATAAATGTCATGCAGAAACGCGTTGATCGCCTGGACGCGCTGTTCGATCCCGCGCGACAGTCGTTGCCATTCGTGACCAGAAATAATACGCGGGACAATGTCGAAGGGGATCAGGCGCTCTTCGGCCTCTGAACGGCCATAGACATTGAAAGTGATCCCGGTCAGACGGAAGACCTCTTTTGCTTCGCGTTGCTTCGATCGCAACCGTGCCGGATCCTCGTTTTCAAACCATGATTGAAACTTCTTGTAAGGCCCCCGAAGGCTGTCTTCTCGTCCCCACATTTCGTCAAAATAGTCAGCGTTCTGCATATGTTAACCATAGGCTTCGATTTGAAAGGTGCAACAATGACGTCATTTCGCGGCCAGCGCGTGACATCCGCGCCCGTATTTTGGGCATGTGATCGTCTCCCCCAATCCTCGTAAGGCATCAGGCGACATTCCGTTTCGCCTTAACAGGCACGATCTCCCCGGCTAACGTCAGGCTATGCACAGCGAAGGCGATCTGCTCCATACGGTCACGACCGACGATATTTCGGAAACTCGGCGCCGCGTTGGCGTCTGGATGGTGCGGCTGAGCGCAGCGTTGGTCGTGATCCTGGCCACTTTGCAGGCAGCTTACGAAGGACAACATATCAGCTTTGGGTTCGACACCTGGCGCCCCGTTCTTGTTGCGTATCTACTATGGGCGACGGCTTTATGTGCGGCTCAGATCATCAATAACGGAGAGAAAGGCAAACGCACGCTTTTCGTTCTGCCAGCGGTGCTATTCGTCGTCAGCCTCGTGGTCTTTCCGCTCGTCTTCGGACTATATATCTCTTTTACCGATTGGAACCTTGCCAGCCAGACCGGAGCCCGCCCGAATGGATGGGACAATCTAAGGCAGATGTGGGGCGATGCCTTCTATTGGAACGCCCTGCGCAATATGGTTTTCTACGTGCTCGCCGTCAGCGTGGAGTATGTCATTGCTTTTGGTCTGGCGCTCTTGCTGAACGCACAAATCCGAGCGCGCAAGTTTTTCCGTGTGATTTTCCTGCTACCTCTGATGCTGTCACCCGTTGCAGTTTCCTGGATGATCGGCAAGTCGATGCTGGAGGTGCGCTTTGGTCCGCTCGCCCGTCTGGCGCGCAGCCTCGGCTGGGACAGCCCCAGCTTTTTCGGCAGCCCTGAAATGGCGCGTTTCATGATCATGGTGATGGACGCTTGGACCTTCATCCCTTTCATGATGATCATGCTTCTGGCTGGGTTGCAGGCCCTGCCTCGCGAAGTGCTGGAAGCAGCCGAGGTTGACGGGGCCAGTGGCTGGCAACGCTTCAAAGAGGTGATCTTTCCCCTGATGCTACCGGTCTCTGTTACGGCGATCATCATCCGCATTATCTTCAAGCTGAAACTCGCGGACATCATCATCAATGTAACCTCCGGCGGGCCCGGAGGTGCCACGGATTCTGTCACAAGCTTCATCTTCCGCGAATACAGGGACAGGTCGAACGTCGGCTACGGGACGCTTCTGGCGATGGTTTATCTGATTCTCATCATCCTATTCATCACGGCATTGCTTAAGGTCGTCAGCCGCTGGATGGAACGTCCGGCATGACCCAAATTTTCCAGAACCACGCCAGCGACGGGCGACAAAAGACCAAATGGTTGGCCAGTCGGATCGCGATTTACGGAGCCCTGATCCTTTGGGCCTTCATCTGCTTTTTCCCGATCTACTGGACCCTGACAACATCCTTCAAACTGGCGCCAGATGTCATGCGGGGCAACATGGTGCCCTTCTGGGATTTCACACCAAAATGGAAGGGCTGGCAGTCGCTTGGCCTGTCACCGGATCAACTTGGCGAAGTCTCTACAGTGCGAGAAGAATTCCTCAAACGCTTTTGGAACAGCGCAATTGTCGCCGTATCAGCGTCAACGCTTGCTGTCATCCTTGGCTCCTTGGCGGCGTATGGCCTGTCACGCTTCAACTACCGTTTCGGCTTCATGAAGAATTCGGACATCTCCTTCTTCTTTCTCAGCCAGATGATCCTGCCCCCCGTTGTTCTGGCGCTGCCGTTCCTGGTCCTTTATCGCTCGCTCGATTTGCTCGACACCCGGATCGGGTTGATCCTTCTTTATACCCTGATGGTCTTGCCCATCGTCATCTGGATAATGCGTGATCAGTTTCAGGGCATTCCGGTCGAACTTGAGGAGGCCGCCTTGGTCGATGGTTTGGGTATCTGGGGGGCGTTCATGCAGATCGTTCTGCCTATAGCGCTCCCTGGAATGGTCGCTGCCTTCATACTGTCGCTGGTTCTGTGCTGGAATGAATATTTCTTTGCGGCACTCTTAACCTCGACCGACGCCAAGACGCTGCCTGTCATGGTGGCCAGTCAGACCGGATCACAAGGGATCAACTGGTGGTCAATGGCAGCCTTGTCTTCGGCAGCCATCCTGCCCCTGGTCATCGTCGCCGTTTTCCTTGAGCGATACATCATAAAAGGCATGGCCGCCGGCGCAGTGAAGTAAGCAAGCCTACTCGGCGGTCAACCGGGTGTCGTCATGGCCCGTGATCACCGCTGACACAATCTCGCCTTCGGTGTGAGGCGTGGCAAATCGGACTTCGGTAAACTGCTCGGTCCGTCCCATAGTCGGGCTTTCCATCAGGATGGTATGCCGTTTGCCAAGCTGGGCAGAGAGGTGCCTCTTGACCTGCGACTGCCCAGCAGCCCGCAGCCGCGCCGCCCTTATCTTAACCTTTCTCCCGTCTACCTGAGGCATGCGCGCGGCAGGCGTGCCAGGGCGGGGCGAATATGGAAAGACATGCAGCCAAGTCAGATTGCACTCTTCCACCAACCGCAGAGAGCTTTCGAAATGCGCCTCCGTTTCAGTCGGGAAGCCTGCGATTATGTCGGCCCCAAAGATCATATCGGGCCGAAGGCGACGCGCAGCTTCGGCAAACTGGATGGCGTCGTCGCGCAGATGCCGCCGTTTCATGCGTTTCAGAACAAGGTCATCGCCGTGCTGAAGCGACAGATGAAGATGGGGCATCAGACGGCGCTCGGACGCAATGGCATCCATTAGCGCCGGATCAACCTCGATCGAGTCGATACTGCTGATGCGCAACCGTGGCAGATCTGGGACAAGCTTCAGTATACGCTGGACCAGATCACCAAGCTGCGGCGCTGCAGGCAGATCCGCACCCCAAGACGTTAGATCTACGCCTGTCAGAACGACCTCGTTATAGCCGCGACCCACCAGCCTTTTGATCTGATCCACGACAACGCCCGCCGGGACCGAGCGTGAATTGCCTCGGCCATACGGGATAATGCAAAACGTGCAACGATGATCGCAGCCATTCTGCACCTGGACGTAAGCGCGCGACCGACTGCCGAAACCGTCGATCAGATGACCCGCCGTTTCCGTAACCGACATGATATCGTCCACCTGAACGGGCTCTGTATCGCCAATCAGACCAGTCCAAGTTTGCGGCTGCATCTTCTCGGCGTTACCGATAACCGCATCTACCTCGCCCATTGCGGCAAACAAGTCCGGTTCGGTTTGGGCGGCGCAACCGGTCACGATCAGCTTAGCATCTGGGTTTTCACGCCGGAGTTTCCGGATTTCCTGCCGGGCCTTGCGAACAGCTTCCGACGTAACGGCGCAGGTGTTCACGACTACTACATTTTCAAGACCCGCCTTGGCGGCCAGCTCTTTCATGGCCTCGGTCTCGTAGGCGTTCAACCGACAGCCCATCGTGGTGAAAATGGGCGTATTCACCGCAGGTTCTCCAGGAAATCTGCCGTCAAAGTCCCGTCGAAGACATGCGTTGTCGGCCCCTTCATCCACACGCCGTCTTCGCGCCAGTCGATGTTCAGCACACCTCCATCCAGCTCGATATCAACCTGGCGTTCGGTAAATCCACGGCGCGCTGCGGCCACAGCCACGGCGCAAGACGATGAACCCGAGGCCAACGTCACACCCACACCACGCTCCCAAACACGAACGCGAACCCTCTTCGGCCCCATGATCTGTGCAATCTGGACATTTGTCCGCTCTGGGAAAAGCGGGTTTAACTCTATTTCAGGTCCAAAGCTCTCAAGCGGCCAGTCAAGCGCGTTTTCAACAAAAAAAGTACAATGCGGATTGCCCATACCCGTCGCGGTCGGGCTTCCATCAAGGGGCAGCTTGAGCGTGTCCATCTCCTCGGCCAAGGGAATTTCGGACCACTTTGTCAGGGGAAAGCCCATATTGACCGAGGTCTGTCCATTCCCAGCATCCTCAGCCAGCAGCTTCCCGCGATCGGTGTAGATCACCAGGCGGCTCTCACCCGTCTCGGACATGATGTGATCGGCAACACAGCGCGTGGCGTTGCCGCAAGCCGCAGCCGTCGAACCGTCCGCGTTGTAAAAACTCAGGTGTAGTCCCACCCGTCCGTTTTCGATGACGGCAAGCTGATCAAAGCCCACTCCTCGGTGCCGGTCAGCGAGAGCCATGGCGAGAGCAGGCGTCACGATCAAATCCTGCGCACGGGCGTCCAGCACGACAAAGTCGTTTCCAAGCCCGTGCATTTTCATGAAGGGCAAGCCTGATTGTGTATCGTCTGCCATGCGCCGCCATATATGACGCCGCCGGGCTTTCGACCAGCCCATTTTATTTCGACAGGGCCTTAGCACCTTCGGCACCGGCTTGTTTGAAGCCCGTCACACCACCATCGAGGCATTGGCGCAACCAAGCCCGATTGCGCGGCATTCCCTGGGTCAAGGAAACCCATCCACCGGTCCGCGCTAAGCGGAACTCAGACGAAAGAAACTCCATTTCAACCGTCTCAAGAATACCCGATTTGCAGGAAGTGCCAGTCAGAATAACCTCATTACCTTTGATCCGAATTGGCCAAAGGGTCAGGTAATCAAGAACAACGCCCGCTTAAGCATTGATTGTCCCGATTTTAGAAGGATCGTCGATGCCCAGTGGAACGTCCTGATCGAAGTACCAAAGGTATCCGCCATCCGTTCCGATTTGCCACACAATTCGGGCGTTGTCCTACACAAAACCTTCTTTGTCGGGTGAAATGCCGGACGGGATAATCGTGTTTCGCACTTCATTGATAGTACGTCCTAACTGGAAACGTAACCGCAACGTCCTATCCGTCGTGAAGCGCACTGTCTGTCGTCTTGTCTATTGCTTTGTCCCTTGTTTGAACGCGTTGCGCGGATCGTTCGACGTTCGCCCACGCCGGAGTGCGACGGGCAGCGCCGCAAGTTGCGAAAATGACAACAAGGCAACAGAACAGGGCTGAATTTCGCGGTCAATTGCCTGCTGCTTGGCGAACACCGGCTGAGGATTGCAGAAGCTGGCAGAGTAATATACGCAATCGTATGTTATTACCGCTTTGAATTGTCGAGGCGTATTGTTTTCGATCGAGCAGAACAGCGGTGCGGTTTGGCCTATCTCAGTGAATAGACAATGCGCGCAAAGATTTCAGCCGTGTCTTGCCAATGCGGCAGCGCCTTTGCTCTTTCGGTTGCTTTGTCGGCCAAATCCCGACGCAGATTGTTGTTCGTCAGGACATCGCGCAATGCATCCGCAAAAGCAGCAGCATTGTCACATTCGACCAGAAGACCGGCCTTGCCAACCGTGTCCGGAACAGCCCCGACCTTGCAGGACACGACTGGCAGATGGTGCAACATCGCCTCGCTCAATACCATGCCGTATCCCTCGTACCGGGTCGCCAGCGCAAATACGGAGGCCGCAGCAAATCGCGTCTGTAAAGCAGGGGGTTCAAGCTCTCCGGTAAAGCAGATGCGATTGATCAAACCAAGAGCGCGGCACTGATCATGAAGACGAGCAGAATAGTCGATGTCATGCGCCTTACCGACGATCTCAGCCCGCCAATCGAGATTTTTCAGCTTGCCAAGCGCATCCAAAAGAACGTCATGCCCTTTACGGGGCGCCAGCAGACCGACCGACAGGATCACCGGCGGTGTGGCGGGACAAGGCGCGATTTTGGGCCGCAAAAACCCGGGCAAAGCGATCGAAATGCGGTCAGGCCCGACTGCGAAATCATCCACAAGAACCTGCGCTGTGTGGGGACTTGGCACGATGACATGCCTCAGATGCGCAAGAACCGCTTTTTCGTTTGCTTGCAGGAACCTCGCACGCTCTGGCGCAAGCCCTGTTTCATGACCAAGGGGGTGATGAACGATACCGATCATGGGAGCCCTGACTTCGTCGAGCCTGCGTGGATCAAGACTGCCGACAAGAAAACCGTCCAGAATGATCGTATGCTGGTCAGATACCGCTGCAAGCGCCGCAATTGTATATGCCATATCTGCTTGTGTCGGGTCGGGGAAACTCGCAGGAAGCGGCAGCAATTCGGTCTGGCATCCGATCTCATTCAACGCCGAAAGAACGGATGCCTCATATATGTAACCGCCGGTGCGCTGCTTGTGATCGCCGGGAATGGCAAAGATGGCTTCGGTCACCGCCGCACCTGTTCGCTTGCATATACGGCAAGGACCTTCTGCTCAACAACCTCCACAGCCATATAGAAAACCATGGCGATCAGAGCTAGGACAACCACCGCGCTCCATAACATGTTGTAATCCGAAGTACTCGCGGTCAGCGCCATCAGATTGCCAATCCCGGTGCCGGTGGCCAGCCATTCAGTTGTCGTGGCCGCCAGTAAGGCAGCAGGAACCGCCATGCGTGCGGCGGCAAAGAAAGCCGGCAGCATGGCAGGAATCTGAGCGAGCCGCAGAAGGCGCAACCGGCTTGCCGCATAGGTTTGAAAGAGTTCGTGAACCTGTCCAGGCGTTTGCCGCAATCCTTGCAAGCAAGCAACAAGGGTTGGAAAGAAGATCATGACCGCGACAATCGTGATCGTTCCCAGAGACCCACGCCCCAGTGCTAAGACGATAAGTGGCGCCGTCGTGATGATCGGCACAGATCGCAAGGCCACCGCAACTGGCAGTATGGCAGCCGCCACACCCGGCAAGATGACGACCGCCGCCGCCAGACCAGCCCCCAAAAGAAGTCCTGCGAAATAGCCAGGAAAGGTAAGCCACAGAGTTTGACCAAGGGCCGCAAAAAGCGTTTCGCGGGCGGCGGTCGCATTTGAGCCACTGATCAGATACGTCCATACATCTGCGGGCCGCTTGGCGAAGAAACGGTTAAGCCCAAAAACATCCATAAGCACCTGCCACACCACAACAACAAGAAGCGCGATAGCTGCGGCGGTTAGAACGCGCTGCCAGGCCGCGGGGCCGTTTTTGGTTTGGGCCGCGCTCAGCAACAGGGTTGGCCGGTCGGTCTGAAGCCAATCGCCCAATCGTCCAAATACCTGAAATGCCAGAACAGAAACAGCCGTGGCAATCGAGGCAATCGCCCAGGTGGCATCCACGTCAAGTCCGCGCATCGCGCGAAGGGTTAGAACGCCCAAGCCACGTTCAGCTCCCGTAAATTCTCCGACCATCGCCCCCAAAAAGGCGACGGGTGCCCCAATCTGAAGGGCTGCGATCAAGTAGGGCACGCTTGCCCGCAACCTAATTTGCAGCAGTGTTGTGACCGATCCCCGCCCGTAGCTTTGCACAAGATCCATCCAGCTTTGCGGCACGGCACGCAATCCGACGAGCAAGGCAAGGTAGCTCGTGTAATAAACTGCCAAGGCGGCCAAGGTGATCTGCGGACCCGCGCCCGGTCCATAGAGCACCCTCAGGATCGGTCCTGTCGCAACCAACGGCAGACAAAATACAAGAAGGGCAAACACATTCACAACACGTTCTGTCCGCGGGAAGAGAACGACAAGGCAAGCCAGACAGCAGGCGGCAAGATTGCCCCATAAAAAACCCCATACGGCGGCTTGAAAGGTGGCGCCTAGCGCGCGACCCAGCAGGCCGGTATTCATGTAAATGTAGTCGGCCACGGCAATCGGACCCGCGATAACAAAACTGCCGGCATTCAGCCGCGCCAGTATCTCCCACAGAACAATGGCCAAAGCCAGGCCGAGCCAACGCGCCATCAGGCAGCCTCTTGCAAGGCCTGTTCGACCTGAGCAGACACCGCATCCGATCCGGTTACTAGGTCAGCAACAACGCACGCCGGTCTGGCAGACAGCACGAGAATACGATCAGACAGCATCACAGCCTCTTGCACAGAATGCGTCACCAGCAGCGTCGTCGTGCCCAGATCGCGCCAAAGCCGAGGAAGCTCTTGGTTGAGCCGTTTGCGCGTCAAGGCATCGACCGCCGCAAAGGGTTCATCCAGCAAGAGAAGCTCTGGCTCAGAGACCAAACAACGCGCGATGGCAGCGCGTTGCCGCATGCCACCGGAAAGCTCTGCGGGACGGCTCCGCTCAAACCCAGCGAGGCCGACCATATGGATGAGCTTGCGCACATGTTCTGGGGCCGCCGGTTTCCGCGCAAGCTTCAGGCCAAGTGCGACATTCCCTTCAACACTGCGCCATGGCAGCAGCGACGCATCTTGAAAGGCCATCGACAGGGCGCCTCGCCGTGCCAATGCCAGGGGGGTCTCAGCGCCAATTGCAAGCGTTCCCGATGACGGTGCTTCCAACCCTGCAATCATACGCAAGATCGTCGATTTACCACAGCCTGACGGCCCGACCACGGCCGTGGTCTGCCCCTCTGTGAAGGTCGTGGTGAGCGGGGCGACGGCATCGACCTGCCCCGAAGGACTTTCATAGGTCTTGGCCAAATCCACGCATTCGATGTCGCGCCTGGTCATGGAAACTAGCCATGAACCTCTTCAAGCAGCGAACGATCCCAAAGGTCCGCACTGACTTCGCGCCCAAGAAGCCCCAGGGTTTGGATGTTGGCCGCGATGGTGTCGTCGGTGAACCAACCAAAGCCTTGCTCTTGTGTCAGATCGGAAAACATCAGCGGAACCTGCCTTTCGGCTTGCAGCTTTTGGGTCGGCAAATCCAGACCGGCATCCGGAAACATTTCAACAGTGAGTGCGGCGGCGGCATCGGTGTCGGCATAATAGTCGTTCCACCCCCTCACTTCACCTTTGAGCAGAGCCACGAGTTCATCCCGACGGTTCTTCAGGCTGTCTTCTGTCGCGATGTAAGTCTGCGAGTGGACCGCATAGCCGTAGTCGGCCATCAGCATGGTTTCATTTTCAACGCCCTGTAGGGTCATAGCGACGGGCAGGTCCGTCGCCCAGCTGAGAAGGCAGTCGACCTGACCAGAGACCAAGGGTGCGGCGTCATACTGCGTCGGGACGATCTCGATCCCGTTGATATCGATATCATTGATGGTGCAAAGCGCCTGCAATACGGGGGTGTTTGCGACCGCCATACCAATCTTCTTGCCGATCAGATCTTTGGGCTCAAGCACAGGGTTCTTTGCAAGCGACGCGATGGCAAAGGGGTTGTTCTGCATCGCAACTGCCAGGATTTTGAACGGCGCGCCCTGCTCTACCGCTGCTGCGGTGTAATCCGCCGCTGAAATGCCCATCAGTGCAGTACCAGAAACCACGGGCGGTTCGACAGGCGCGTTGGGCCCGCCGGGTGAAAGACTGACGCTCAGCCCGGCCTCGTCCCAATACCCTTTGGATTGCGCGATGTAGCTACCGCCAAACTGCACCGAATGCAGCCATGATAGTTGGAAGTTCACTGTGGCTTGGGCATGGGCCGGGCGCCAGCCGAGCGAGGCTGCGCCAAAAGCGACAGCACCGCTGCCCAGAAAGGATCGTCTCGTTAGGTTGGTAAAGCGTGTCATAGATGTGTCCGATTACTCCGTTGTTGCCGACTGTCTTGCGACAGGATCACCGGTATGCACCCATACAAGAAAGACCATTGCGGGCAATGCCGTCAAAAGAAGAAGCCCGCCATAAGCGATACCAGTCGCGACACCCAGGCTCGCCTCGAGCCCTGCTAGTGGAAACAACATCGCCGCCGCCCCCTCACGCCAGCCCCATCCCCCGATCGAAAGCGGGATTATCATGGCGCTGAGGATCAAGGGGATCAAGGTCAAGATCGCCTCACCCGGCAACACGGCGCCTACACCACGGGCACAAGCCGCAAAACTGACCAGCAAAAGTGCCGTGATCAGGCCCGAGATCAGCGTTTGCTCTGATCGGCGCAGAAGGGAGACCGCATCATTGATCAACGGAAAACGCGAGATGTAGGCAAGGCCAAAGAGCGCGATAAGACCTACCAATACGACCCAGATCCAAAGGGGCAAGGGCAGCCCACCCGGTAGCAAAAGTGCAATCATAAAGCCAACAGCCATGACCGCCCAAAGGAATATCTGCCCTATCAACCTTTCCAATAGAACCGATTTCGCAGCCCGTTTCAGATCACCGGCATGACGCAGGCGAATTGCGCGAGACGCATCGCCCAAAACACCACCGGGCAGTATCTGGTTGATCAGACCAGACAGAAAGTACTCCCGCAGTGCCAAACCATAGGTCAGGTCAAGACCAAGACTCTGCGCAACCAATTGCCAACGCCGGGCCATCAATACAGTGACAGATATCAGGCAAAACGCCGCGACACCCAACCACCGAAGGTCCGCTTCGGCCAAAGCTGCCCAGACCGGCGCAGCCCCGGCCACATACAAGGTGGCCCCGATCAATGACGCAGAGAATGCAAGCTTGAGGATAAGCTTCATCCGCCTGCCTCCAAATTCTCGGGCGTTTGAGAGGTAAAGGCCGCGATGAACTTGTCGCGGAAAGCGTCCATGCGCCACACGGGCGCATCATCTTCTGGGATCAGCCCCGGCGTCCATCCCCAATGATCGACCCGGGCCATGACCTCTTGCGGGGCGATCAAATGCGCGGCCACGTCGTCGGAAGGGACTTGCGCGACAAAACCGGCGGGTTGGTGGTCACCCAGAAGCAGGATCAGTGGCGCCTCCGCTCCCAATGAGACCAGATGATCCAGCGTAACTTTCAGCGCGTAATCGATCGATTGGCGATACAGGTCTCGCACACGGTCTTGATCCCTCCAAACCTCTTGCGGTGTTGGTCCCTGATTGGCCCATTGCGAGTAGATCGCGCCATCTCCGACCTCGGCCCAGGATATTATGGGCAGGATCGGCACCCATGGCGCGTGAGAAGAGATCAGCGCGATCTGGGTGAAGTCCCGCCTTGGGTCTTCACCAAGAAGCGCCTCATAGGCGGACAGCGTGAACTGATCGGGCATGGTGACCCAATTGAACCGCTCCCCTTTGTAGGGAATGTCTACGGCAGGAAAAACCTGGTCAAAACCCATGAGAGCGCTTTCTGGCCAACTGAGTGTTATTGCAGGCATCACCGCATTGGTTCGGAAACCCGCCGATTGGGCGAGGTGGAAAAGCGTCTTTCGTCCACTGGCCAGCATTGCGCTGTAGCGCCCGTGATCCGATGTCCAAAGACCGGACGACAGTGCACCATGTGCCAGCCAGCTTTGTCCGCCTGCTGTCGGTGAAGTCAGCCACCCGCTGCGCGTCTCAAAACCGGCATCCGCTAACGCGGCCTCACCAGCGCGGAGGGTAGTAAGATGCGTTTGGGAGTAGAGCGGATTGTCAAAGCTAGCCCGACCGTAGCTTTCAACAAAGATGATCAGCACATCGCGGTCCCCAATTGCGTCAAGCAAGCCGCCTGTATTCGCATAGGGATCCTCCGCCGCATCTTTTGTAAAAACAGCAAGATTTTGTGTGGTTTCACGTACATCGACCACGCGTTTGACCACCAGCCAGCTTGTCCATGCTGTTCCGGGAGCTGACTTTTCGAGTGCCCAGTGATCAAGGCGTTCGCCAACATCCGCTATACACAACACCAGAAAACCCGCCGCAATTGTGCCGGACGCAACGCGCGCCCAACGGGGCACGTCAAAAAACGACCAGGATCGCAAGCCAAGGTGAAGAACAAGAAAAAGACCTGCCAAACCGACCAACAAGGCCACGGAAATCGCGATGGTTTGGAACATGCCAACGCTGTCGCGCAGCAGGCTGAGCCCAGCCTCGATAAGGAAAAAGTCGAGAACGGGATCAAAGGTTCGATCATAGGCAATGAACATCCCGATATCGGCCAACTTCATTGCCAAGATGATCACAAAGAGCGCTGAAAGAACCGCCGGGAGCCACCAGCTCCGACCAAGCGCCAGGATCCCCAAAAGGACAACGGGAAGCTCAAGCGGAAACACCGTCATGGACTGCGGCTTCAGCCAATCGGGATGGTTGGGCAGGGTCAACACCAAGAACATGAGTGCGGCGGTGAGTGCAGGAAGGGCAAGCCGCATCATCAACGATTCTGCGACAGCCAAATGATATCGAGGCCGAAGGACCAGAGCAGGAGCATCGCCGCCACTGTTGCGACGAATGCTGCCGGAACTCCAATTGGGGCAAGCAATATGATCAGCGCAGTGATCTGCAGGACACAGACTGCCTTCCGTCGATAGCTTTCAGGTATCGGATCGTTCAGCCACGGCAATAAAAGACCAAGCGCCAGATAGACGTATCGCGTGAACCCCAGAACCAGAACGGCAAAGCCTCCCTGTCCTGACGCAATCAACATCAGTGCCAGTGTCGCACCAAAAATCGCGTCGGTTTCCATATCGAATCGCGCACCGATGGATGACACCAACTGCGCACGTCGGGCCAACCAGCCATCCAGACCGTCCATTGCAAAGGCGGTTACAGCAATGCTGGTGAGGATCCACGAATTTTCAACAATCACATCTGGCACAGCCAGCGATCCAACCAGCAGGCAGACAAGACCGGCCCGAAGAGCCGTAATCACATTACAAAGACCCAAATGCGCATGAGGGTAGTCGAGCGTAATGACCCGTACCGCGCTGCCAAAAAGGATGAAGGCCGCAGCCGCGCAGACAAGCGCGCCTGACACACCGTAGAAAAATAGCGACGCACTCGACACGCTTACCGTCAACAGCACAGCAAGTGCCGCCGCTCTAAGCGCCGGACCATCATTGACAGAGCGGACCGTATGGTGATCAGAATTGAACATTTCTGTAAATCTAGAACAACTTCACCGGGATAACAGCATTTTTGCGGCGCGTCAGTCCAGCGCAGGATCGTGCAGAACTGCAACCCGAGAAACCAGCGGCAGGTGGTCCGATGCCATGCGGGTCAGATGCGTCGCGATGACTTCCGTCTTTTTGACGGCACCTGGTGCATTGCTGATGATACGGTCAAGCGGCAATAGCGGGCAGCTCGCCGGGAAGGTGGCCCTTGTGCAACCCGAGAATTGATACCCAAGGATCATCTTTGAAAAGGCAAACCCACCCCAAGGGCGCCATTCGTTGAAGTCGCCCAACATCAATGTCTGCATTGGTCCACGGCGCGCCATATACTGGCCAATGATACGCATCTGCACGATCCTGAGTGGCTGACTCAGCGAGAGATGCGTGGAGATCACCCGCAATCGGCCTGCGGGCAGATTAAGCTCGGCCACCACTGCGCCCCGATGGCAATGACCGGGAAGATCCAGAACTGCGGCATGGCGCACTTCGAACTCTGGTCTAACAAAGAGAATTGTGCCCAGAAATCCGTGACTTTCCGGTCCCCAAAGCAGATGATCGGCGTCATGAATAGAGCGCAGGCAAAAGGTTTGGCCAACCGCATCTAAATCAAGAATGCCCGCATGCGGTGGACGATCCGTATCGGCCTCTTGCAGCGCAAGGATATCCGGTTGATGCGGCAGGACGCCGTCGCTGAGGGCGTTTAGTATCCGATCCGGATCAATCTGACCATCCCCTCCCTTTGCGCGATGAATATTCCAAGTCGCGCAGGTGATCATATCCGCCATCATCAGGGCCTTCTTGGTCATTCGGTCTTTGGCCTGTTACTCCTGCCAATATCACCTAAATTATTGTGAACGCGCCCAATTCATCACGGAGGTTTCGATGCGCCTGACTTTGATCACTACATGTATTGCAATTGGCGGTGCTGCCCAGACCGCAGCAGCTGATCCTTCTACATACGAACTCGATCCTTCGCACACTGCGATATACTTCACTGTCGACCATATCGGATACTCAAAGACGCTTGGAATCTTCGGTGAAGTCAGCGGCACATTTGTTTACGACATGGACACTCAAGAGCTTTCCGATGTCGCCGTGACCATCAAAAGCGACAGCGTGAACACATTCCATGAAGCCCGCGACGGTCACGTAAAAAACCAAGACTTCCTGCACGTCTCAGAATTCCCGGAGATTACGTTTGCGGCAGCGAACGGTAGTCCATCAAGCGAGACAAGTGGCCAAGTCACCGGCGATCTGACGCTTCTTGGTCAGACACAGCCTGTTACATTGGATGTTACGTTGAACAAAGCGGCCGAGTATCCATTTGGCCACAAACGTTTCGTATTGGGCCTTTCGCTTGAGAGCAGCATCAAGCGCAGCGAGTTCGGTATGACCTATGGTGTGGAAAACGGATTGGTTGGCGATGATGTGACTATCCGCATTGAAACCGAGGCGATGCGGATCGAGTGAGCGCAACGTGGTGTCTGCCGATCGGCAGACTTTATCAAAGCAAACGAAGTGGCCAGGCGCATCAAGGCTTAGCCAATTCGCTTCGACAGCCTATCGTTCAGAGACAGATCAGGTTTCGTAAGGGTCAAACCGGCGACCCCGAAGCAAGGGAACAACCGTTTGATTTTCTTCGATAAACCTTTGTTGAAGCACTGGTTCAGATTGCGCGACAAAACGTTTCACCAATTCGATCTGAAACTCGATCTCATGCGCGCGCTTGGCCAGAAAGTCATACGCACGCTTCAAGTCCTCCTGCCCTGCGTCTCTCGCTGCGCTGGTCTGCTGGCAAATGTTCAGAAGCGGCAAGGCAATGTCGCCCAAAACATCTGTAGCGAGCTTTTCAGCGTATGAAGCCGAATTGCCGCCCACACCAATCTGTGGCTTCAAGGCGGCGTCGAGACTGCCAAGAAACTGCATGAAGCGGAATATTATGTTCTGCGCACCATCGACGAGCTTCGACACGACCACATGCGCCGAGGCCAGAGTGAGGCCCGGCAACTCGACCAACAATTCGGGAAGTGCAATGATTTGCCGTGCCTCACCAACGTCGTCGAGTTGCCGGGTGATCGCCTGAGAAAGCCGATCGTTCAGGACGTCAAAAATGTCCATGCTGCGATGAAAAACCGTCCGATTTGTCAGCGAACTCGCCAAAACCTCGCAGGCCAGCACCTCCAGACTTCCATTGAGACGCCGCTTGAGCTTGAGAACGAGTTTTCTATCACCATCCTCTAGGACATCCCCGCCGGCGATCTCGTTTCTCATCTTTTCCATCCTGTCAGACTGCGCCCGGGTTAACGCCTAAGCAACATGGGTTAACAAGTCGTAAACCAAGCGCGCGGCCATGGTCGCACGCAACGGTACGCATTTTCCGCTAGAACCGTAGCAGTCGCGAGCAAACGGGATGACCAGAGCCATATACATATAGTAGTGAATTTAGGAGGAAACCGACGATGCTTCGATACTGAACGAAGAGGGTGAGTCTAAGCTGAGCGATCGCGCATAGCGCTTTATCAACTCGATGTGAAATTCGATCTCTTGCGCACGAAATGCCAACCTGTCGATCACGCCTTTGGCTGTCTCCATGGGCATGGAGATTTCCAGAGCAGAGGACCTGACAAGATTAAGAAGCGGCATCGATATGTCGTTGATCATGTCCGTTGCGATCCGCTCATTCTGCTCGGCAATTGACGTCGTCAAACCCCGCGTTGCCTTGAACGCATAGTTAAGCGCACCGATGAAATGGCGAAACCGGACGAGAATGCTTTGAACGCCATTGCGCGTTTCGGCCGCCACCACATGTGCATGCGCCAAGATCAAACCAGGAAGTTCAACGATAAACTCGGGAAATGAAAGCACCTGATGTTCGTCCGAGACATCTTGCAACCGTTCTGCAAGAGAACGCGCAAGATCTTCGTTCAGGACATCTTCCAACTGATTTTTTTTGCCAAAGGTCGACCGATTTGTAAAATCGGGCCCCGAAATCTCGCAGGCTTTCACACGAAAAGCGCCCTCCGCATTTCGAACGAGATTTAGCACAAACCGGCATGTGCTGCTTGTCATTGACCAAGATACAACCTGTTCGGACACCGGATCTTCCTAACCTGCCTTAACCTGTCTTTCGATTTATGACCCAACCCTTAAGGGGAGGTAAATGTATCGGCCATCTCGCAATGATTCGACGGCGCGTTTCCATTGCGCGAGGCAGACTGCATGCAGCTACCAGATCTCGCTAAGTACCATACAATCCTGCTGTTTTTCCTCTTAGACGGATTAGTGCCAACACAGTGTCGACCGTCGGCGTTGATGTTTTCGTGATCGTGCCGAGCTCTTGTACCGATCCCAAAAGCGCATCAATTTCCATTGGGCGTTTGGCATCAAGATCCTGCAACATCGAAGTCCTGTGCGCCCCCACAGCAGCCCCGCCATCAATACGCCGATCCACATCAATCGGGAACTTCACGCCCAGCTTTTCAGCAATCTCTTGTGCTTCGAGCATCATGTTTCTGGCAACAGCGCGTGTGCCGGCGTCCGTACAAAGAACGTCCAAGGTCGCGTGGGTCAAAGCAGAAATTGGGTTGAAGGACAGGTTGCCCCAGAGCTTGACCCAAATCTCGTCCCTCAGCCGCGGACGGACCGGCGCCTTCAATCCCGCTGATGACAATGCCTTCGACAAAGCCATCGCCCTGTCGGACTTTGTGCCATTGGGCTCTCCCAACGAAAAGCGATTACCTTCGATGTGCTTCACGGTGCCGGGCGTGCTAACCTCTGCCGCCGGGTAGACGACGCATCCCAGAACCTTGTCCGGTCCAAATCCATCCCATTGCGCATTTCCGGGATCAACGGTTTCAAGCTGGGTGCCTTCAAACTCTCCCTCAATCTTGTGGAAGTACCACCAAGGCACACCATTCACCCCTGAAACGATCGTCGTGTCGGGGCCGATCAAGGGCTGCATCTTATCAACAACCGGCGGCACCGAATGCGCCTTGAGCGTTATGACCACATAATCTTGCGGACCCAAATCTGCAGGGTTTTCGGATACGGTGACCGGTACGGTTGTCTCCTCCCCTTCTTCGATCAAGGTAAGGCCGTTCTCCTGCATGGCTTTTAGATGAGGCCCTCGCGCGACCAGGCTCACATCGGCACCGGCCTTGGCCAATTTCGCGCCCATATAGCCGCCGATCGCGCCCGCGCCAAAGATACAGATCTTCATATGTAAAGGTTCCTGCCTAGGCGGTTTCCGTCAGACCAAGCTGTTCGGCCAGCCCGATCCGCTGCAACTTGCCAGTTGCTCCCTTTGGTATTTCGTCGAGCACAAAGACACGACGCGGCACCTTGAAGGCTGCAAGCCGCTCTGACGCGAATTCACGAATTTCGGCCTCCGTCGCGCTTTCGCCGTCTTTCAGCACCACGGCGGCGGCCACTTCTTCGCCGAGTTTTGGGTGCGGCAGTGCAAAGGTAACGACCTGCGCGATCGAAGGCTGCGCGCTTAACACACCGTCGACTTCAAGCGGGCTGATCTTCTCGCCCCCGCGATTGATGATCTCCTTCAAACGTCCCGTCAGCGTCAGATAGCCTTCGTCATCGAACTGACCCTGATCGCCGGTTCTGAACCAGCGCTTCCCATCGGCTTCAAAGAAGTTCTTGTGATTGGCCTCCGGATTGCCTTCATAGCCCGGCGTGACGTTGGGCCCGGAGATGACAACCTCTCCCACGCCATCAATGAGCGTGGATTCGGTCTCGTCGGCAATGCGAACCAAGGGCCCGGCTTCAACTCCGACGGAACCCGGTTTTTGCGCACGGGGCGGCAATGGATTGGAGGCCATCTGATGCGCTGCCTCAGTCATGCCATAACCTTCAATCACTGGCGCCGAGAATGTTTCTGTCAAAGCCTCCATCACCGGCCCCGGCAAGGAGGCGGAAGACGATCGCAAAAAGCGCAGCGGTACATCGCGGATCGTGTCAGCGTTCCTTCCAGCACGCGCCAGGATGGTCTGATGCATCGTTGGTACGGCGGTATACCAGGTGGGTTGGGCATCGCGCATCCAGCCAAAGAATTTAATGGCATCAAAGCCCGGCGTGCACCAGACGGACCCGCCCGCCGCGACTGTGGCAGAGACTGCCGCCAAAAGGCCGTGAATGTGGAAAAGCGGCATCACGTTCATACAGCGATCGGCAGGCGTAAGTTGCAGAGACGCCATGATGTGATGCGCCGAGGCAGCCACATTCGACTGTAAAAGTGGGACGATCTTGGGCCGTGAGGTCGTGCCCGACGTATGCAGGATCAGTGCAACATCACCACCTTCTGGCGCACTTTCATCCGCCCGACCGGGCACCTCCGCATTGAGGTTGAACTGGCCCGCAGGTGCCGCGTCATCCTTTGCCAGCCACAAAACTGCGACCTCTTTCTTACGGGCGGCAGCGAGCGCCGGACCGTCATAACCGGCTTCAAGCACGATTGCTTTGGCCTGCAAGTCTTCAAGGTAAAAGGCGAACTCATCTTCCTTATAGGCCGGGTTCAACGGAGCCGTTACGGCCGTCTGCGCAATGGTCAGGAACGCAGCCGCCATTTCGGGGCCGTTCGGCAGCACGATTGCGACACGATCACCCCGGCCAATGGCGGCCCCATGCAGCGACGCCGCAACCGACGCGGAAAGCGCACGCAGGCCGCCATAGCTTAGCCAGTCGCGTCCGGGCGCACCTAAGGCCAGCGCGTCATCATGATGCCGCATCAGCAATGCGGAAATCGTATCGGTCATAGTCAGTCCTCGTTTTGATACTTACTCAGCCGGCGCTGAGACGTCTTTTCTCAATACTTTGCGCAGATGTTTGAGCAACGGCAATATGAAGAAAAGTAGTGCGATGCAGATGAATGTCGCCGACAATGGACGCTCCACGAAAGCAAACACATTGCCTTGCTCGGCGATCAGTGTCTGACGGAAGCTTTTCTCCATCAGCGGACCGAGAACAAGCGCCAGAACCAACGGCGCCAACGGATAGTCCGCCTTTCGCAAAAGGTAGCCGCCAAATCCGAAGGCGGCAATCAGCCACACATCATGCATCTTCTGGCTCGGGGCGAACCCGCCCACAATGCACAGGATTAGGACCAATGCGCAGAGCACCGTGAAGGGCATCCGCAACGCCCAGACGAACAGCGGGATCAGCGCCAGATTGATCGCGACAGCAGCGAAATTCGCCGTATAAAGTGAAGAAATCAAACCCCAGACAAAATCGGGCTGCTCGATGAACAGCATTGGGCCCGGCATCAGCCCCCACATGACCATCCCGCCCAACAGCAGTGCGGTGGTCGGAGATCCAGGAATGCCGAGCGTCAGCATTGGCAAGAGCGATCCTGTGGAGGCGGCGTTGTTTGCCGTTTCCGGGGCCGCCACGCCTTCGATGTTTCCCTTGCCGAACGTCTCTGGTTCCTTGGAGGTCGACCGCGCGATCCCATATGCCATGAGCGAGGCAGGCGTCGCGCCTGCTGCCGGAAGCATCCCGACAAAAAAGCCCAAGAACGATCCGATACTCATGGTCTTCCAAAGCCGGTTCATCGCTTTCAGACCAGCGGCAAGTTCGGAAAAAGTCAGCTTTGCTGGTGTGACCTGCGGTGCGGATTTGGAGGTTTCAATAGTATGAAGAACTTCGCCCACACCGTAGACGCCGATGGCAAGCACGAGGAATGATATGCCCGCATAGAACCCTGGCAGATCCCCAAAGATCAGGCGCGGCTGCCCGGAAATAAGATCAAGCCCGACGGTTGATAGGACCAGTCCCAAGCAGATCATGATGATCGTTTTCAACACATCGTCCCCACCGAGGCCAACAAAGGTTGTAAAAGCCAAAAGGACAAGCGCGAACTCTTCCGCCGGTCCGAAGGCCAGCGCGAGATCGGCGAGTGGGACCGCAAACAGCGTGAACAACACGACCGATACGGTGCCCCCGATGAATGACGCCGTGGCCGCAGCGATCAAGGCCAGTCCAGCCTCTCCTTTCTGCGCCATAGGCCGACCATCGAACGTTGTCGCGACAGCCGTAGACGCGCCCGGTATCCCGAGCAGCACAGAACTGACGGCACCACCATACATTGCGCCGTAATATATCGCAGCTAGCAAGATAATCGCCGAAGACGGCGGAACGATAAAGGTCAGCGGCAGGACAATCGCCACCCCATTGACCGAGCCCAGCCCCGGCATCGCACCAATAAACAGGCCAGCCGTCACGCCAAGCAGTACGATCATCAAGTTCAGCGGGGACAGCGATGTTGCGAACCCATCTGCGAGAAGTGAGAGAACTTCCACGTTTGGGTCTCCCTAGAAGAACGCCGCATAAAGCGGGATGAAGTAAGGCTCCGTGATCCCCTTTGGCAGGAGGATTTTCAGCGTAACTTCAAAGAAAAAGAACAGAAAAATTGGGGTCGCGACCGTCAGGAGTCCGGTCAGCACCCAACCGTGCTGGCCGAAAATCTTAAGATACCAAAGCAGAAACAACACAATCGCCACATAGGCCCCAACATATGAGATCAGAGCAATGGTCACCACCAATGCGACTGCCACGGCCACTACGGATCGCATCGTTTCGCGGTCAAAAAACGGGTCTAGCAGCCGCTGCTCGCGAAAGCTTCTGATCAATATGCCAACGGCACAAAGCGCCATCACCAGCGACAGCCAGAACGGAAACGCGCCACCACCAGGCCCGCCTGCTTCGCCGTTCCACCCTATCGGCAAGGCTATTGCATACCACATGAAATATGCACTCAGGGCGATTATGCCCAAAGCAATGACGCGATCTGCGACCAACATTAGGATCACCCCTTTGTGCCGGAATTCTCCGACCCCATCCATGGAATTTGGGGACAGCTCAAAACTGCCCCCAAAAAATTGATTGGTCTCTCAGTTTAGGAAGCTTCGTCTTCCATCGCCGCTAGGATTTCCGCGTGCTTTTCACGCTCTTCCAGGAAGTAGGCTTGAAGCTCATCCCCGGTGAGGAAGTCCGCCATAAGCGCTTTGTCAGCGGTGTATGTCTTCCATTCTTCTGTCTCAGAAAGCTGGCGGAACACTTCAGTGTAATAGGCCACAGCCTCAGCAGGCATATCTTTTGGTCCTACAAATGACCGCTGCATCCAATAGACGATGTCATGGCCCAGCTCGCGCGCCGTTGGCACATCAGGGAAGGCGCCCAGACGTTCCGGCGTGAAGGCCGCAATGGGGCGTGATTTGCCCGCCTGGAAAAAACCCATTTGTTCTGACGGGTTGTTCACGGTGGAATCGATGTGCCCGCCAACGAGGTTTTTGGCCACTTCACCGCCCCCTTTGAAGGGCACATAAGTGATCTCGATATCGAATGTGTCTTGCAACATGGCTGTCACAAGGCTGTCTTCCTGACCCGTACCGGTGCCGCCCATTTTCCAAGTGCCGCCGGCTTCTTTCACAGCAGCGACCCAATCGTCCATGGTCTGAATGTCGCTGTCCGCATTGACCCAAAGCACGAATGTATCAAGTGCCATACGTGCGATTGGGGTGAACTCTTCGATATCGACCCCAATGTCGTTACGAAGAGGCGTGGTATAGTAGCTGTTTAGCGTAGCCATGATCTTGTGATCGTCGCCCGAATTGTCCGAAAGATACCGCAACGCCTCTGCCCCGGATCCGCCGCCCTTGTTCACCGGCAACACGGGCATCGAGGCAAGATTTTCCTTTTGAATTATAGATTGAAACAGCCGTGCGAGACGATCAGCGCCCCCGCCCTGGCCAGCCATGATCACCATTTCGATCGGCTTTTGTGGCGCCCAATCCTCTGCGGATGCCAAACTGGTCGAGCCAAGCGTGAACAAAGCTGTCACAGCGGCCCCAACAATACCGCCCCTGATGGATTTATGGATCATTTTTCTTACTCCGAAAGTCCCGATGGCAGTTGAGCCATCTCCCGTCGCGGCTTCCCGCACAGTTAGAACATTATGCCGCGCGCAATAAAAGTCCAGACGATGATCGCCCAGCCTAACAATTTGACCTGTTTGAAGCGCTCAGTATTACATTATGACGTCGGCGCCACTTCAGCGAGATCAGCCCATGGTTGTGCATACAAACCGAAAATTGAATACAATCACAGGTTTTCCGGCGATCCAGGAATTTTTTCAGGGCGGATCACACTCGCCTAAAAGACGATTGCACGCATTCAGTGCGATCTTTTCTAGAACTGCAAAAGCCCGAAAACACTGGTCATTTTTCGGCAATTTCCTAGGCTGATTCGACCTTCTGAACGGAGACCACGCCTCGGTCAGGAGACATGCAAACTTGCCAACCGAAGAGATTCGACGCAATGTCAACCTTAACGGGTGTGGTGCGCGCGAACTTCTATCAGATCTGGTGGTGGCCCAGCAGCTTGGAACCAGCAGCCTGAAAGCCGTCTAGCGCTATTGGGACAAATCAAATGGATGATGAGCAGGTGGTCGAGACAAACGACCATACCATAATCGGCATAGGATCGTCGGCGGGCGGTCTTGAAGCCATCCGCGAGTTGGTCGGCACATTGCCGGGGGACATGCCGGTGTCCTACGTTGTTGTTCAGCACATGTCGCCCCACCACAAAAGCCTTATGACTGAGCTTGTCGGACGCGAAACGAAGCTTGTCGTGAAAGACGTAACGGACGGCGTGCGCCCTGAATCCAACGTCATCTATATCACGCCACCAAACAGAGATATCCTTTATCAGGATGGACGGCTGCGCCTGGTGGAGCCTAGTCTGGACATCGGATCGCCGAAACCGTCGGTCGATCGGTTTCTCCTCAGTCTGGCAGACGGTCACGGAGAAAACTGCGTAGCAATCATTCTATCGGGAACGGGCAGCGATGGTGCATACGGCGTGCAGGCCATTCGTGAGGCAGGTGGCATCACCATCGCCCAGGACAGCAACGGTGCGAAATACGACGGCATGCCCAACGCGGCAGTTCAAACAGGCTGCGTCGACCTGATCCTGCGTCCTGGCGAAATCGGCACGCATCTCCACAAGATCTTGTCGACACCCCGGGATTTCGACAGCTTGCGACGCGGCGAACTTGACAACTCTCCGTTGTCGGATCTGCTTCAGATCCTCCTGGCCCGCACGCGCGTTGACTTTCGCGAATATAAGCAAACCACAGTCAATCGCAGGATCGAACGGCGCATGCTGGCGCTTGGGATCGACAGCCGGGGGGAATATGCTCAGTTTTGCCGGAACAACCCCCATGCGGTAGAGGCACTGTTCAAGGATCTCCTGATCTCCGTCACGCGGTTCTTCAGGGACCTGGATGAATTCGAAGAGCTGAACCGTTTTATCCCAAACCTCGTCAAGAATGCTGAAGACACGACAATCCGCGTCTGGATTGCTGGGTGCGCAACGGGGGAAGAGGCGTACTCGATCGCGATGCTCCTATCAGAGGCGCTTGGCGGACCACAGGTTCAACTAAAAAAGTATGTCCAGATCTTTGCGACAGATATCGACGAAGAAGCACTTAATGTTGCGCGCCGAGGTTACTATGGGATCGCCGCACTGAACGACATTCCCGAAGATTTGTCCGAAAAGTACCTACTTCGGGAGCAGGATGGCGTGCGGGTCATCGACAATCTTCGCTCGGCTGTCCTTTTTTCCGATCACAATGTGTGCCAGGATCCACCCTTTCAGAAAATCGATCTCCTGTGCTGTCGAAACGTGCTGATTTACTTCGGAAATAGCCTGCAGCAAAAGGTCATGGGGCGCTTTCACTACGCCATGTCCGAACGAAGCATCATGTTTCTTGGAACGGCCGAAAGCATCGCGGGGTCAGAAGGGCTTTTTGTTCAGGATTCTCAATCCGCCCATATCTACCGACGTCGAACCATCCAGCCCGAGATTTCTGCTCTTTCCCGCCCGACCCGATTTGCCGTCACAAAGCGACCGTTTCCCCCAACAGACGGTGGGGCCGCCAACACCATGTCAGCCGACCGGCGCATGTTCGATGCGCTCATGCAATCGCTAGGGAAAGAATCGGTGCTGGTCATGGATGATTTTTCGATCATCCGCATCAACGGCAACATTAGCCCGTTCACCAAGATCACCGAAAAAAGCGGGCTCAGGATGCATCTCGATCTTCTGCGCAGCCCGTTGCGAGAAGAGGCGCGCAGCCTAACAACGCTTGCTCTGAAACACGGAGAACCGCGCCAGGGCGTACGACATCTCCTGGCACAAAGCGATGAAAACGAAGTCCGGCTCGACGTCTTTCCAATCGTCGCAAAAGAAATCAACGAGCGCGCCGCGCTCATCGTCTTTACCGAACTAGAAAAAACCAAGGACGGCAATTCGACGCGCTTCGCTGACGTTTCGGACAGCCAGGAGGTCGACCGCATCCAGCATCTCGAAAATGAGATCGCCGCAACAAGAGAAGCATTGCAGCAGACGATTGAAGAGCTGGAGACATCGAACGAAGAGCTACAATCGCTCAACGAAGAGATGCAATCGACCAATGAAGAATTGCAGGCCACCAATGAGGAGTTGGAAACCTCAAACGAAGAACTTCAGTCGACGAATGAAGAGCTGATCACGGTCAATGAAGAATTGCAAGTCACCACGGCAGAGCTGACGGGACGTACATCCGAGCTGAGCTCGATCCTCGAAAACGCGCCGATGCCGATCATTGTCATGGACAATGCGCTGCAGATCACCCAAGCGAGCTCTACCGCAGCCGATCTTTTCCTGCTCAATCGCCCGCTTTCGACCCCGCATCTCAGCCAGTGCACATTGCCGCCTGGTTATCCGCCGCTCGCTCCGATCTGCAACGAAACACTCCGCCTGGGCCAACGAATGGAGCATGAATTCGCCTCCGGCGACAGCCAGATGAAAATCAACAGCTCGCCTTTCTTTGACCAACGCGGGCAGGTGCAAGGTGTAACTATGGTGGTTTCCGAGTTCCCAGGCCTCGCCAAAGAAATGGAACTGATCCTGGACAAGTCGAACTTCTTCATCATGCATCGAACCGATGCAGGCGACATTCTTAGGATCAGCAATCAGGCAGCAGCCGCTTTCGGGCTTTCCCGTAAAGACGCAAAGGGCAAGAACTGTTTTGATTTGATGGATGAGCCAGCGGCCACAGAAACCAAAGAGCAGGACCAAAGACTTCTGGCAGGAGAAGATGTGATCCGCGAAGACACCCGGAAAATTGATGTAAAGTCGCGTCCTGGCGGCATCTGGCTTGCGAACAACCGCATCGTATATCGGGAACATGAAGGCGACACACCTACAATCTATTCGGTCGGTGTAGACGTGACGGACGTAATCAAGGCGCGGCAGGATGCTGAATCTGCAGCCGAAAGGCTTGCGCTGATCCAACAGCTCACTCAAATCGGCAATTGGACCGTGGATCTGGTAAACGACACGCTGGAATGGTCTGATGATGTCTACCGGATACACGGCGTCACACCCGATGGATATAAACCCGACCTGAAAACGGCCATTGAGTTCTATCACCCTGACGAGCGCGATACGGTTCGGGAGCGAATTGATAAGGCTAGCCGCGATGGCGGACATTTCACGTTTCAAAACCGTATTGTGAGGCCCGACGGCAACATCGTGCACGTTGAGACCCTGGGGATTGCGCGCAAGAACGACGAAGGAGATGTGCATCAGATCATCGGCGCATTCAGGCAAATCGGTGAAACCGAAGGCGCCCGCTAACGCCTTTCAAATCTAAAGATGACGGTTGCCAAGATGTTTGAGCAGGGCTTACAAACGGCGCTCAAATTGTAAATGCGCGGCGAGAACGTCATATCACCTGATATCATTCACCGCGTCGGAGGCACAGCATGCCCGATCACGCCACCTTGTCATTCCCGGTCAAAGGGATGCATTGCGGTTCATGTGTCGGCCGGATCGAAAAGGTGCTTGCGGGTTTGGATGGCGTCGAGGCAGTTCGTGCAAACCTTGCCAGTCAAATCGTCACAGTTGATCTCGCTGCCACCGTAAAAGCTTCCGTTGTGGTAATAGCTCTGAAAGATGCCGGATATCCCGCTCAAATCGATCTGATCCGCCTAAGCGTAGAAGGCATGTCATGCGCCTCCTGTGTTGGACGGGTTCAGTCTGCCCTGGAAGAGGTTGAAGGTGTCCTGGCCGCACGGGTCAATCTGGCCACCCATCAAGCGGTCATTGAGATATTGGCCGGGACAGTGGATGCGCCGAAGCTGGCTGATCTGACCACAAAGGCCGGTTACGCCGCGCGCCTGATCGATACTGCGGACCAAGGCCCGGAAACGACTGATCAACAAGATCTATTGAAGCGTGACGTGCTGGTGGCGGCCGCTCTGACCTTTCCCGTTGTGATCCTGGAAATGGGGGGCCATCTTTTTCCCGCCTTCCATCACTTTCTGGCGCGCATAATCGGGCTCGACACCAGTTGGACTATCCAGTTTGTGCTCACCTCCATCGTGCTGCTTTGGCCAGGCCGCCCCTTCTTTCGGTTGGGCATCCCTGCCCTCCTGCGCGCCGCTCCCGATATGAATTCCCTTGTCTCGGTCGGGACGTTTTCAGCCTGGGCTTTTTCGACCGTGGCACTTTTCGTGCCCGCTGTCCTGCCAGCGAGCAGCCGTGCTGTCTACTTCGAAGCCGCCGCCGTGATCGTGACACTTATCCTGCTTGGCCGCTATTTCGAAGCACGCGCCAAAGGCCGTGCCGGGGAAGCGATCCGAAAGCTGGTCAATCTGCGGCCCGCCACAGCGATGGTCAAAAGGATGGAGGCTTACGTCGAAACTCCGATTGCCGAGATCGGGCTGGGCGATCTGGTTCAGGTACGTGCCGGTGAACGTATCGCCGTTGATGGGCAAGTGACCGATGGCGCATCCTATGTTGATGAGAGCATGCTTTCCGGAGAGGCCGTGCCCGTACGCAAGATGAAGGGCGCTGAGGTCATTGGGGGATCGGTCAATGGCAATGGTGCACTTGAGGTAACGACCACACGGGTCGGAAATGACACGATGTTGGCGCAAATCATCAGATTGGTCGAATCCGCTCAGGTTGCCCGGTTGCCGATAGAGAGCCTCGTAAATCGGATAACCCTATGGTTTGTGCCAGCCGTTATGATCATAGCGACCCTGGCTTTTGCCTGCTGGCTGATCTTCGGACCGTCGCCAGCCCTGAACCACGCGCTTGTCGCGGGTGTCTCCGTTCTGATCATCGCTTGCCCTTGCGCCATGGGCCTCGCGACACCAACCTCGATCATCGTCGGCACGGGTCGTGCCGCCGAACTTGGGGTGCTGTTTCGACAAGGCGAGGCACTTCAGCGGTTGGAGACCGTTACGACGATCGCTTTCGACAAGACTGGCACATTGACCGAAGGGCGACCGGAATTGACGGATTGGCTACCTATGACGGGTTTTGACAGCGATCAACTGCTGGCCATTTGTGCGGCGGTCGAAGCGAAATCCGAGCATCCACTCGCGAAATCCATCGTGTCCGCCGCAACGGCGCGCGGCCTCAAGCTGCCGCAATCCTCGGACCATCAGGCTATGCCCGGGTTGGGTGTGTCGGCCACAGTCGAAGGTAAACACGTGATGATCGGCTCTGATCGCTACCTTCAAGAGGCTGGCATTGATTTGATCGGGCATGAAACACAGACGGAAAGCCTGAATGCGGCGCGCAAGACGGTCATGTTCGCCGCCGTGGGCGGCCAGTTTGCAGCCATCATGGCCGTTTCGGACCCCGTCAAAAAAGGCACGGCAGACGTTATTCTCGACCTCCAACGCCAGGGCCTCAACGTTGCCATGATCAGCGGAGACGCGCCAAAGGCGGCGCAAGCGGTGGCCGATGTCCTGAACATCAAGACCGTTATTGCCGGCGTATTGCCCGGGGGTAAAGTCGCCGCAATTGATGAATTGCGGTCGACAGATGCAACCGTGGCGTTTGTCGGCGATGGGATCAATGATGCACCCGCACTTGCCCATGCCGATGTAAGCCTCGCCATTGGAACAGGCACAGATATCGCAATTGAAGCCGCGGACATCGTTTTAATGTCGGAAGATCTAAAGGGGGTTCAAAATGCCCTCAAGCTAAGCCGAGCCACTATGCGAAATATCCGGCAAAACCTGTTCTGGGCATTCGGGTACAACATTCTCTTGATTCCGGTCGCGGCGGGCCTGATGTATCCCTTCTTTGAACTAATGCTGTCGCCGATGCTGGCAGCTGGGGCGATGGCGCTCTCAAGTGTATTTGTCGTCACAAACGCCTTGCGATTGCGCTGGATCGGACTTGATCGTCATCGACCACCCGATGGCGATGCAGGCGCGTCAATCAAGATCGGCGCCCCTGCCGAGTGAAGGGGTCATTTCGACCGTGTCGTCTCACCGGGACAGAACTCAATCGGCAGGATTGTGGAGCGTTGCACTGTCACGCCATTGATGCGCGCCAAAAGATTCCGCGCCCCGGTGATACCCATCAACCGGCGTGGAGTCCGTACCGTTGTGAGCCGGATTGGTAGAACACCGGTGATGTCCAGACCGTTGAAACCGACAATGCCCACATCATCGGGTACGGATGCCCCGGCCATCTGACAGGCCATCAATCCGCCGAAAGCCATGTGATCGTTCAGGAAGAAAATCACATCCGGCTTGGCGGCAAAAATCAGGTCTCGGGTGCCTTCAAAACCTGTTGAAAAGGCGTCGCTCAGCTCCGGTCGGCGGGTCAGAACATCGACGCCTTCAAAAACATCCCTGATCCCCTGCAACCGCGCATCAGCTCGAACGTCGTGTCCCCGGGGCGCACTTACGAAGGATGGTTTTTCATAACCGCAATCGCGCGCATGTTGGCCGATCACACGCCCTGCCGCGCGATGATCGATGCCGACACAAACGTCAATCGGATCGTCTGCTTGATCCCAGATCTCTAGTACAGGTATCGGTGCAGACCGCAACGCATCGCGCACTTCTGGATGATGATCGATACCCGTCAGAATGATGGCAGCGGGCTTCCAGGACAGCAACCGCCTGACCCAGTCAAGCTCTGCCTCCGGGTTGTATTCCGTTGTGTCGATCACGCTGGAGTAACCTGCGCTGTCGAAGGTGCGCCGCATGCCGTTCAGGATGTCTGCGAAAACCTCCCCGGCAAAGGTGGGCAGAGAAATCCCGATGAGGTTGGAGTTTGCAACCGCCAAGGACCGCGCCGCGCTGTTGGGTACATACTTGAGTTGCCGCGCGATCTTGAGAATTTCGACACGCTTTTGCTCCGAAATACCCTCCACCCCGCGGATCGCGCGGGACACCGTCATCAGGCTAACATTCGCACGTTGCGCGACATCCGCCATGGTCGCTGTCTGGGCTTTGCGTGGCACGCCATCTCACTTATGCTGTTTCGTGTTTTGAACGAAATGGCTCATAAAACCGTTCAATATCAAATTATTGGCACAGATCTAGCGTTAACGCTAACGTTATTTTTTTGCTTTTCCTCTTCCCCAATGACCCAACCCTCCTGCACTCTTTGGACCAAGAGGCAGTTGCGATCCACCGCCGGATTGGACTGGGTGGGAGGATGGCGTGCCGAAGATTTTCTTTGATCAAGTCTCGAAGAGTTATGGTGCCGTCGAGGTATTGCCACCATTCGATCTGACACTGGAGGATGGCGAGTTCACTGTCCTTGTCGGCCCATCAGGCTGCGGGAAATCGACCACGCTTCGGATGCTTGCCGGGCTCGAAACGCTTTCGAATGGCGAGATCTACTTCGATGACCGTGCCATCAGCAAGCTCGAACCGAAAGAGCGGGATCTGGCAATGGTTTTCCAAGACTACGCGCTCTATCCACATATGAACATTGCGAAGAACATGTCTTTTGCCTTGCGTTTGGCCCGCGTGTCGAAATCCGAAATCGACGAAAAGGTGCTGCGTGTCGCAAAGATGCTCAACATCGCCCATCTGCTGGACCGCAAGCCTGCGGAGTTGTCTGGCGGCCAACGCCAGCGCGTCGCCATGGGTCGCGCTTTGGTAAGGGATGCGGGCACGTTTCTCTTTGACGAACCGCTTTCGAACCTCGACGCGAAGCTGCGTGGCAAGATGCGGGCCGAACTGGCCGAAATGCGCGATACGATCGACAAGAATATGGTCTATGTGACACACGACCAGGTCGAAGCCATGACGCTGGGTGACCGCATCGTCGTGATGAGCGATGGCTACATCCAGCAGCAAGGCACCCCAGAAGCGCTGTTCAAGCACCCCGTAAACAAATTCGTGGCGGGTTTCATTGGATCACCCACCATGAACTTCCTTGATGCCGACCTCGTTGAGGAACGTGGTCTGACCTGGGTGCGCGGGGATGGATTTATGCTGCCGCTTTCCGACGAAACGGGCAAGCGGATGGCTGATGCCAAGAACAGAAACGTTACCGTTGGCATCAGGCCATCAAGCTTTCTGACGGATGCCAGCAACGGCGCGCCCATGGAGCTGAAAGTTGTCGTGTCCGAATATCTCGGCGCGCAATCGGTGCTGATCACGCGCTGTTCGGAAACCGATGTGGTTGTCGAAACGCAAAGCGCCCAACCGCTGCAAACCGGCAGCGTTCAGATCTTCGGCGTGAAAACAGACGAAATCATGGTCTTCGAAAAATCATCGGGGCGGCGGCTTTGACGCCCGCAAAACGAACTTCAGGGAGGTAAGAGAAATGAAGTTTCTACAATCAATGCTCGGAGGCACAGCAATTGCAGTGCTGATGTCGGGAACGGCGATGGCAGGTGGCCATGGCAGCCCCTACGAGCCTTATGCAGGCACGACACTGGTGATCAACGTGCCGGCTCACCCACACTACAACGCCATGATGAAAGTCCTGCCGGAATTCACCGAAGAAACGGGGATTGAGGTCGAAGTCGACCAGCTACAATACCTCAAGATGCGCGAACGCCAGACGCTGGAACTGACCAAGAGTGAGGGCGACTATGACATGATTGCCTATGTGGTTTTCTCCAAGGCCGATTACATCTTCGCCGATCAGCTTGAGAACCTCGCCAAATACTTCATGGACCCGAAACTGGCGGATCCGAGTTATGATCAGACGGACCTGATCAGCGGTTATGTTGAGAACATCGGCGTGGCAGGTGGCCAAAAAGGGTATCTGCCTGGGCAGCTTGGATCGGCCTATGGCATCCCATACGGTTCGGAAACGAGTGTGCTGGCCTATCGCAAGGACATTTTTGAAAAGCACGGCATCGCGGTGCCGGAAAACTACGATCAGCTTCTCGATGCGGCGTGCAAAATCCCCGAAGTTGAGGAGGGCATGGGCGGTATGGCGTCTCGGGCGGCATCGGGTCATCAGGCCAGCCACGCGTTCCTTCTGCATCTGGCCCCCTTGGGTGGCCGGGTCTTCGATAATCAGTGGGAGCCGATCATCAACAACGAAGCTGGCCTCGCAGCTGCCAACGCACTGAAAACAATCGTCGACTGCGGCCCGGAAGGATCGCAAACCTTTGGACCCGCCGAAGCCGCAGCGGCCTTTAGTCAAGGGCAGGCGGCCATGTTCATGGACTCCATCGCGTTCGCGGCGGGATTTGAAGATCCTTCGAAATCCAAAGTGGCTGGTAAGGTCGGCTATGCGCTTCATCCCGAAGGTTTGCGCCGTGGCAGTCAGACAGGTGGCTTCGGCATCGCAATCCCCAAAAACGCCCAGAACAAGGAAGCGGCGTTCCTGCTGATGCAATGGCTGACCTCAAAGAAGGGCGACAAGCTTGTAGCGATGGCGGGCGGCAACCCCTCTCGCTTCTCGACCTACGCCGATCCTGAAGTGCAGGCTAAATACCCATACTCGGCCACTTTCGGCGAAGCGCTGAAATATGCAGATCCCGACTGGCGCCCTATCATTCCGACCTGGGGCAAGATCAACGCCGACATCGGCACAACCATGAGCCAGGTCCTCACGGAAGGTCTTGATCCGCAAGAAGCGCTGGATGGTGTTGCCACCCGCGCCCGAGAAATCATGGACGAGGCCGGCTACTACGCCTGGCAGTAATCGCCACGCATCGGGCTGCATACAAGCGGCCCGGGGCGCCTCTTTCGAATTGGATCCCGGACATGCAAACTGCGAATGTGAATAGGCTTACGCCGTACCTGTTCCTTGCACCTGCCGGGATCATAATGGCCGTCGCCCTGCTCTACCCTATTGGCTACATGATCTATGCCAGTTTTCTCGACTGGAACCCCAGCCAACGCATCGGCGAAGCAGAATTCATAGGGCTGCGCAACTACCTGAACCTTCTGGGTGATGCGGCGTTCCGCGAAAGCTTCTGGGTCACGCTGAAATTCGCTGCCATCGTGGTGACTGTCGAAATGTTACTTGGCGTCGGCCTGGCCTTACTGCTGGACCGCAATATCCGTGGGATGTCCCTTCTGCGTACGCTCTTCATCCTACCGATGATGATCGCACCTGTCGTCGTGGGGTTGATGTGGCGCTACATGTATCACCCGACTGTTGGCATCTTTAACCGCACGCTGAAGTCTTTGGGGCTGGAGCCGATCCCGTGGCTTAGCGATGGCAACTGGGCCTTTGCGTCCGTCATCATCGCCGACATCTGGCAATGGACACCCTTCATTTTCATCCTGTCATTGGCTGCCCTGCAATCGCTTCCCCAATCGGCGATGGAAGCCTCGCGTATTGATGGCGCGACCGGCTGGCAGCAGATCATCCACATCAAACTGCCCCTGATGATGCCAGTCCTGATCGTGACGCTGCTTTTACGCCTCATCGACGCCTTCAAGGTGCTGGAGGTCATCCTCGTTCTGACCAACGGCGGCCCGGGCCTGTCGACCGAGATCCTGTCTCTGCGCATTTCCCGAACAGCATCCGAATTCCGAGAGCTTGGAGAAGCCGCCGCTATGTCCAACGTCTTGCTGATCCTCCTGATGATCCTGACCTTTGCGATGTTTGCCTACAGCAAAGCGGTTGAGATCCGCACTGCACGGCTGCGCGCGGCAGCCGAGGAGACCGCGATATGAGCACGCAAACCTACGAAAGGCAGAACCCGGCCTTCTATGCGCTGCTAGTGGCACTTATCGTGATGGCCATCGGGCCGATCTTGATGATGTTGATGACGTCGCTGAAGCTGAACGTCGACATCATGTCCGACACCTCATCGCTGATCTTCATGCCGACGATCCGAAACTATGAAACCGCCCTGTGCGACTTCCTTTGGTACGAAGCCCCTCATATCGACTTCTGTGACAAAACCTTCGGCCGGGCATTGGTTAACTCACTCATCATCGCGCTGGTTTCAACCGCACTTACGCTCATCCTTGGCTGCATGGCGGCCTATGCGCTGGTGCGCTTCCGCTTCATGGGCCGGGATACGGTATCGCTGACCACACTGGTCATGCGGATGGTCCCCCCCGCCGTGTTGCTTGTGCCTGTCTTTGGCATCTGGACCTTCCAATTCCAAATTGACGGAACGCGAGCGGGGATAATCCTTGTCTATGTTGCGATGAACCTGCCCTTCGTCATTTGGATCCTGCAAAGCTTCATCGTCCAAGTGCCCATCCAACTCGAAGAAGCCGCGCGCATGGACGGCGCGGGACCTTTCGGCGTTTTCTTCCTGGTCGTGCTGCCCCTGATCAAGCCGGGGCTGGCGGCGGCGGCGATCTTCACCTTCCGCGTGGCCTGGAATGAATTCCTTCTGGCAAACGCACTGGCCGACAGAAACTCACGCACTGTTCCGGTGACAATCGTGAATTCCATGACGGAGTTCGACATTGACTGGGGCGTGATCATGGCCACAGGCATGCTTTTGGCCATTCCCCCGATCCTTTTTACCTTCGCCGCTTCGCGCCAGATCATCACCGGTATGACGGCAGGTGCGGTCAAGGGCTGATGTGGGAATGGCTCCTGACCCCGATGGATCCGACCCGCCCACACGAGGTTGGCTGGCATCTGAGTTGGCACGCCCGTACAATGGTGCTGGCTTGGGGTGTCTTGGTTCCGACGGGCATTCTGATCGCCCGGTTCTTCAAGATCCATCCAAAACAGGATTGGCCCCGGAAACTCGACAGCCGATTCTGGTGGAATACGCATCGCGTCTGCCAGTATGGCGCCTGTCTTCTGCTATGCGTGGGGCTTTGGTTGATCCTGACCGCCCCCGCTTTGACCGCCGCACCCGGACCGCACGCATTTCTTGGCTGGACGATCGTGGCCCTGGCGACACTTCAGGTGACCGGCGGGCTTCTACGCGGCACGAAGGGCGGGCCGACCGAACCCGCCCCCAATGGTTCGCTCCATGGGGATCACTATGACATGACCTTTCGAAGGCTGGTCTTTGAGTATGTGCACAAAGGTGCGGGCTACCTTGCGCTTGTCCTTTCGGTGCTGACCATCCTGTCTGGCCTTTGGCAGGCCAACGGGCCGAATTGGATGTGGCTTAGCCTGTCGCTGTGGTGGTTGGGGCTTCTCTGTCTTGCGATCTGGCTGCAAAGGCGTGGCATGGCCATCGACACCTATCAGGCCATCTGGGGTCCCGACCCTACCTTGCCTGGCAATCAGCGCACCCCGATCGGATTTGGAATACGTCGGCGCAGCCCACCACAAAATCAGCCAGCTGGTGAATGAAAATGCGATCGTCTTGCTCTCGACAAACTTGTCGTTTCTCGCATATGTTAACGATAACATTGAGACACAAGGAGCGATAGCAGTCGCTGTCGACACAGAAAGAGCGTTGATGAAATCGATCGTGATACACGCCGCCAAAGACCTGCGGATAGAGGACCAAGAGGTCGATATTGCAGGCCCCGGGGAAGTTCTCGTCGACATGGCCGCAGGTGGCATCTGCGGGTCGGATCTACACTATTACAACCATGGTGGTTTTGGGACGATCACCTTGAAGGAACCGATGGTCCTTGGTCACGAGGTTTCCGGGCGTATCGCAGCGGTTGGCGATGGCGTGACCGACCTGCAGCCCGGTCAACTTGTCGCAGTCTCGCCATCGCGTCCTTGCGGCGATTGCCGGTACTGCAATGAGGCAGCGTTCAATCAATGCCTCAACATGCGGTTCTACGGATCGGCCATGCCGTTCCCGCATATTCAAGGGGCCTTCAGACAACAATTGGTGGCGCATGCCGCCCAATGCGCGCCCGCCGACGGTCTAAGCGTGGGAGAAGCCGCAATGGCCGAACCGCTCGCCGTCTGCTTGCATGCGACCCGGCGCGCAGGACCCTTGCTGGGCAAGTCGGTTTTGGTCACAGGCTGTGGACCAATTGGGCTCTTGTCGATTATGGCTGCCCGCCGGGCAGGCGCTGACTTTGTACTGGCAACCGACATCTCAGACTTTACGCTTTCAAAGGCCAAAGAGATTGGTGCCGATGAAACGATCAACATGACATCAGGCGATGGGTTGGCCGCCTTTACCCGAGACAAAGGTCACTTCGACATACTTTACGAATGCTCCGGCGTCGAGATTGCCGTCCGTGGCGCGATTGAAGCCATGCGCCCCCGCGGCATTGTCCTGCAATTGGGGCTTGGCGGGGATATGAAGCTGCCCATGATGGCGATCACGGCCAAGGAACTGGATCTGCGTGGCTGCTTCCGCTTCCACGAGGAGTTCTTTACTGGTGTCTCCCTAATGCAAAAGGGATTGATCGACGTAAAGCCGCTTATCACGCATACGCTGCCCTTGTCCGACGCCGTGCAGGCCTTCGACATCGCCGGAGATCGCAGTCAGGCGATAAAGGCACAGATCGCATTTCAATGATCAGCACCGAGGCTTCTTATGAGCTTTTTTGAAACCATAGACCCAATCTTCGACAGCTACGTGCTTGGCAACGCACCAGTCAAACAACTTGCGACCGGATTTGATTGGGTGGAAGGACCAGTTTGGTTCGGCGACGCGAATTGTCTGCTTTTCTCCGACATTCCGAACAACCGGATAATGCGCTGGTCCCCCGATACCGGCATCAGCACCTACCGCGCCCCATCGAACTTCGCGAACGGTCATACTCGCGATCTGGAGGGGCGCCTGATCTCATGCGAACATGGAACACGCCGGGTGAGCCGGACAGAACATGATGGCACAATCACCGTGATTGCGGACAGCTTTGAGGGCAAACGCCTGAACTCCCCGAATGACGTGGTCGTCAAGTCTGATGGCAGCATCTGGTTTACTGACCCTCACTACGGGATCATGACCAACTACGAAGGCCACAAGTCCGAGCAAGAGCTACCGTGCAATCTCTACCGTGTGGATCCCCATACATCGGCGATCTCGGTCATGGTTTCGGATGGCAATTGCCCCAATGGACTGGCTTTTTCACCTGATGAAACACGGCTTTACATGGCCGATACCGGGCGGATGTTCAGCGATGATCCGCAGCACATACGCGCTTTTGAGGTCGACACCTCTGGCGCCTTGTCCGGAGGTGACATTTTCCATGTGATTGAACCTGGCTGCTCTGACGGGTTCCGCATTGACGCCGATGGCAACATCTGGTCGTCTGCGGCGGACGGTGTTCATTGCATCGCACCCGAAGGCCACCTGCTGGGAAAGATCCTGGTGCCTGAACTCGTGTCGAACGTCTGCTTCGGAGGTAGGGCCAAGCAACAATTGTTCATCACCGCCACAACCAGTGTTTATGTGATCTCGCTCAACCGACAGGGCGTGCAGAAGCCATAGTCTATGATTGGATGGCCGCGTTATGCTCGCAGCAATGTTCATTTATGGCACTGCCAATCACCTTTCCACTGGGCAGGTTGCAATAGCGGGCGGCAAATAAATCAACCAAATGGGATCGACGGCGAACCGGCACATGATTTCCCGGACAGCCACCCTGTTTTTCTCCGGGATTTGGATCGTAGATTTGAACCGTCTCTAGATCGACATCTTCGTGGCGTAATCGTCGAAGCAAAGAAATTTGTGATGGTCTTGCCGTGCTGTCATTGAACCGACTGACTTAGGACCACAATGTCCCCCATGTTGTCACTGTACCCTAATTAATCAGAATCGGGCCTAAAATTGTGAGGCCGTTCAATTGTCTGGGGTGCACTCTTTGGCCTGCCATGGGAAGCTTCCCCCTTTTATGCAAGGCGGAGGGAAACATGCATTGGCGCATCACGGTAGAAGCGATTGATCCGACCGATGAGGAATATCGGCAGGAGTTCCTGTTTGAGAAGGATCTCGATGGCTTGACCGATGGTCGCATTGGCTGTTCGATTGAGGACGGCAAAGAGATAATGCATAAAATCCAAAAGGCTGTCGTGCAGCGCGAGCTTGATCTCTGGGTGCGCTACAAGCGCGTCTGTCAGTGCTGTGGAGAACAACTGCCGATCAAGGACTACCAGACACGAAAGATACTGACGGTTTTCGGGGCGGTTCCGGTGACCTATCCTCGCCTGATAATCTGCCGAAGGTGTACGCCTTGGGCCAGCTTCACGTTCTCTCCAGCAGCGGATCTCTGTCCTGATCGCGCAACGCCCGAGCTGATTGAGCTGTCGGCGAAGCTCGGTGCCAAGCTAACCTACCGCGAGGCATCGGACATATTGTCGACATTCCTGCCCGATCAAATGTCGCGCAAGTTTACCACCCTTCGCCATCGCACGCTTTCGGTTGGAAAGCGTATCGAAGACGCTGAACGCAGTCGGCGCTGGCACGAGTTCTTGGCTAAAGAAGACCGCACCCAGCTGGAGTTTCATATGGAGGGCGATCCCGCGCGCGAATTCGTCTTCACCGTCGACACCGCGCATATTCCTTTGGTCAAGCGTTGGGGCGGGCGCACATTTGAGGCGGTTGTTGGTCATTGCGGACGCGGCGGTCGGGGAGATAGTCCCGGACCACTTTTCGCATTTGAGGGGACACGGTTGGCTGAATTGGATGCGACCGCCGCACTGGCGTTGATGAATCAGGGATATGCCGGTCGAGGGGAGATCACGGTGATCTCGGACGGCGAAGAATGCCTCAAGCGCCTGACTGGCATGTTGCCGCAACCGGCCACTCACATTCTCGACTGGTTTCATATCTCAATGAAACTTCAGCCGCTGGCCCAGATGGCACTGACTGCGCCAGAGGGCCATGGTCTGTTCGAGCAAGACATCGACCGTATCAAATGGAGACTTTGGAACGGCCAACCGAAGCGTGCTCTGGATCTGATAGCTATCGTCAGAAGGGCGCTCTGCTCAGAGACAGATCACTGTTTCTGGGCCCAACGCGCAGACAAGCTCCTGGAGAAACTCAACACCTACATTGGCCGAAACAGTCGATCCGTCATCAACTATTCCGAACGCCATCGTGCAGGACGACGCATCGCGACATCACCGGCAGAAGCAAGCGTGAACGCTCTCGTCGCCAAGCGGTTCGTCAAGAAACAGCAGATGCGATGGTCACGAACTGGCGCGCATTATCTCCTGAAAGTGCGCGCTGCAATGCTGAACGGTGATCTCCCGGAGCGAACCCAATATGTCCCGCCTGAAACCGACGGATCGCCCTGTGTAGCCAGCCTGCTGAACCCAACACCGCCACTCCTCAAGGCGACATGACCCCCGTTTTGAACGGTCTCCGTGGCGATCATCGACCGCGCAGGGCCACCGATGCTGAAGATGCTTCAACGGCACATGATGGGGGACAACAAGAACCGATTTGTCATGGCAACTGACCATTTGGTCGCCCCAGCTCTCGAGTGGGGACCGCCCCAACAGTTCCAGCTGATATGAAACCCGGGCCCAAATTTCTCAGATCAAAGTACCAAAAGTGCTCAGAACGGCCGCATTCTCACATTTAAGTGCTAAGTGACAGCTGGCGCTCGCTGGTAAGGTCGCAGCCGAAGGGATCTGCGGGATGGAGCTGGTCGAGGTCTCGCCTC